>Ga0194119_10000001_pt1:60000-638224 | contig 638224 bp, 552 predicted proteins | sample TA2MahC100mmetaG_FD_148620 | JGI IMG/M metagenome (GOLD analysis project Ga0194119, IMG submission 148620) | Freshwater microbial communities from Lake Tanganyika, Tanzania - TA2015018 Mahale Deep Cast 100m | ecosystem: Environmental > Aquatic > Freshwater > Lake | place...
TGAAATTGTAGTATCGGTGAAGATGCCGGTTACCCGCCACGGGACGGAAAGACCCCGTGAACCTTCACTACAACTTTGCATTGATTTTGAGTTTTAGATGTGTAGAATAGTTGGGAGACTATGAAGCGGTGCCGCTAGGTGTCGTGGAGTCATCGTTGAAATACCAACCTTCTGACACTTAGAATCTAATCCGTTTCGGCGGAAACAGTGCATGGTGGGTAGTTTGACTGGGGTGGTCGCCTCCTAAAGAGTAACGGAGGCTCGCAAAGGTACCCTCAGTACGGTTGGTAATCGTACGTAGAGCGCATTAGTATAAGGGTGCTTGACTGTGAGGCATACACGCCGAGCAGGTGCGAAAGCAGGCTAAAGTGATCCGGCAGTTCTGTATGGAAGGGCTGTCGCTCAAAGGATAAAAGGTACTCCGGGGATAACAGGCTGATCTCCCCCAAGAGCTCATATCGACGGGGAGGTTTGGCACCTCGATGTCGGTTCGTCACATCCTGGGGCTGGAGAAGGTCCCAAGGGTTCGGCTGTTCGCCGATTAAAGTGGCACGTGAACTGGGTTCAGAACGTCGCAAGACAGTTCGGTCCCTATCTGTGGTGGGCGCTAGGAAATTGAAAGGACATGACCTTAGTACGAGAGGACCGGGTCGTATGTACCGCTGGTGTATCGGTTGTTCCGCCAGGAGCACTGCCGAGTAGCTACGTACAGACAGGATAAACGCTGAAAGCATCTAAGCGTGAAACCTTCCTTAAGATGAGTTTCCTTTTAAGGGTCGTCAAAGACTATGACGTTGATAGGCTATAGGTGTAAAACTGGTAACAGTAAAGCCAAGTAGTACTAATTGCCCGTAAGCTTTAATTTTTTTTTATTACTCCGTTTACAACCCCCAATATGATCAACTTATTGTTCCCAATTTTCGGGAAAGCTTCTTATGGTGCTTTTGCCGAGGGTGTTCACCTCTTCCCATACCGAACAGAGCAGTTAAGCCCCTCATGGCCGATGGTACTAGATTTTCTGGGAGAGTAGGTAGGTGCCATATTTATTAAAACCCTGATCGTTCATTCGATCAGGGTTTTTTATTTCTAAGAATAGAAGTCACACGTAAATATTATCTTCCTCCAATGATCCACTCTCTGATCATTTTTTTCTCAACCATCATTACAGATTTTTCACAGAAAGATTCATTGTACACATTTCAATTGAATGGGAAAGCTCAGGGCACTACTTATCATTGTGCCTATCATGCAGATGCTCCCAAGGTCAGCAACAAACAAATTGATGAGCTCCTCAAATCAATTGACTCCTCTCTTTCCCTCTATCAGTCCCATTCCCTGATCAATCAATTCAATCGCAATCCGCGTGGTGTCTTGATGGATCAACACATGAAACAAGTGGTGAGCAAAGCGATCGATATTGCAGCTATGACAGATGGCACATTCGACATCACCTGCAAACCAGTGATTGAACTTTGGAAAACTAAAAACACATTGCGTCAACAACCTGCCAAGCAGGACATCAGAAATACCAGGCGAGTGGTTGGATTTCAACATCTCTCTGTGAAAGGCGACAGCTTGCTAAAAGACGATCCTGTTGTTCAAATTGATTGCGATGGAATCGCTCAAGGGTATTCAGTAGATCAAATGGCAGCTATTTTCAAAAGTCATGGTATCAATGATTTCATAGTTGAACTGGGTGGAGAAATATATGCAAGTGGACACCCACCCGGAAAATCCTCCTGGAATATTGCAGTCCACACGCACTCAGAAAAATCATTCAAGGACCTTGATCCAACCATTCAATTGTCCAATGCTGCTGTTACTACCTCCGGTAGCATGAACAAATTCATGCAATCCGGGAAAAAAATATACAGCCATATTATAGATCCTCAGAAAGGGAAGCCCATCAAACATAAAATCATCGCTGTTACAGTCATCGCAAACGATGCTGCTACGGCAGATGCGCTGGACAATGCTTTGATGGTAATGGGTGTTCAACCTGCATTGCATTGGCTGGCCCATCACCCCATTGCAGGCGCAAATATATATTACAGGAAAGGCAGGAAAAAAACAATGCAGGCGTCAAACGATATTTTTAAAACGCATCAATTGCATTAAGGAACATCAAATCCATTGGATGCACTCAGCAACATATGCCATTCTTCATGTGTCATTTCAATGGAGTTGGCTTCCATGGCGGCTTGCATTCTTTCTATTTTAGTAGTGCCCATAACTGGAACAATGCCTGAAGGATGCTGCAACAACCAGGCAATCAGAACCTGGTCAAAACTTGCACTGTATTTTTCACCCAGTATCTTCGCCATCGATATAATTCTTCTGCTGCGCTCATCCTCTGCATCCAAATGAATCTTGCCGGCACCTATGGGTGACCAGGCTTGTGGAATCACTTTTTTTTGCATGCACTGATCCGTTACACCATCATAGAATGGCTTGGTGTGAATGATGGACAATTCGATCTGATTCACTTCAAGTGGAAATAAATGATGGAGCATCTCAAATTGACTGGTAGTAAAATTGGAACCGCCAACATGTTTGACCTTGCCTGATTGTTTCAATACCATAAACGCCTCGGCTATTTCATAAGGATCCATAAGAGGATCCGGACGATGAATCAGCAACAGGTCAATATAATCGGTATGAAAATTGGAAAGTGATTGCTCTACAGAAGATAGAATATGTGTCTTGGAAGTATTGTATGATTTGATTTGATGCAACGGACGATGGGGTGTTACCATGCAAATGCCACACTTCGTGATGATCTGCATCTTGCTTCTCAAGGATGAATCAAGTTTCAGTGCATTCCCGAATTCCTCTTCTGTTGTATAATGCCCATATATGTCGGCATGATCAAATGTGTATACACTAGCTTCAAGATTTTTTTTGATATGAGATAAATATTGCTGGGTCGAGAACTTCGCTCCCCACTGACCCCAATTCATGCAACCTGCAATGACAGTAGAAGATTTCATAAACAATCCTTTCAAACGCAATTTACTGGTTTGAAAGGAAACCGTGTAAACTATCGTTGAGGAGCCCTGGCTTCGCTTGCAATGATTTTTCTGCCCATCACTTCTGTTTCATGGATGGCTGCAATGGCTTTCAAAGCTTCTTCATTGTCTGGCATCTCCACAAATCCAAAGCCTTTGCTTCTCCCGCTAACCTTGTCCATGATGATACGCGATGAAGAAACTTGTCCATGCGGACTGAACAGTTCGGTGAGTGACTCACCGGTCATTTTGTAATTGAGATTACCTACGAAAATGTTCATACCAGGCTTTTTAATTTATAATGGTTATTGGAAGCGCGTGGGAAAAAGGGAGCGGAAGCGGGGGAGCGGCCTAATTCAGAATCATTCTCTTGAGCTGGAAATCTCTGCCGTATACATCCTTGCTGAAATTCAACACGCCATCGGTATCTACAAATGCCGTGAAATAAACAACGTATACAGGAACTGGCTTTTTTAAAGGTACAAACTTTTCTATTCTACTGCTCATGGCACTGTCAACTGCCTGAGATGTCCATTGTGCCTGATCAGCTAACAGGTACATTGCCAGCTTTTTAGGCTCAGAAATTCTTATACAACCGTGACTGAATGTTCTGGTAGATTCATTGAAAAGTGACTTGCTGGGGGTATCATGGAGGTAGATATCATACCCATTGGGAAATACAAATTTGACACCGCCCAATGCATTCCACGGACCAGGTACTTGACGGATGATGTTGCCATGCCACTCCATTTTGTTTTCAACGAGGTAATGACTGTTTCGATTGATGGCAGGCAAAACCTCTTTCTTCATGATATTGGTGGGAACCTTCCAATAAGGACTGAATACAACATACTTCATATCGCCTCGGAAAATAGCAGTTCGATTCGTCTCTTTCCCAACTACTACTTTGCTGGCAAATGCAAGTCCATGCTCATCATATACATACAGCTTGAATTGAGGAATGTTAACAAGCAAATATCTTGCTGAAGCAGGATGCGGTAGCCACCTGCATCGCTCCATATTCAACATGATTTGTTGTATACGATCTTTTACGGAAATATTCATTTCCAGTATGGTGGATTTGTTTACGATGCCATCTGCCTTTAATCCATGTGATTGCTGAAACTGAATGACGGCTTCTTCAAGTGCATGATTGAAAAAAGATGAAGTATCATTGGTTGCAAACAATCCTATAGCAAACAATCGCTTTTTGATAGCAATTATATTTCTTCCTGAATCACCCAAGTGAATTGTCTTTTTTTCAATCACAATACTGTCCCAGCCACCATCATTTTCTATTTGATGGTATTCGGCTAGTTTATTTTTCAGCAAGTAATATTGGGGAAAGAAATGTTGCATCATCGAACTTGAATCTCCCACCAACAACTGTTGCAATAGCTTGGCATGATCAGTTTTTTTTCTGGGAATATTCCATTCAAGCGATTTGATTTCAATTTCTGAAATTCCCGAAATTAATTTCTGTGCAAAGTGCAGGTATTGAGAAGTTTGCATCAATTCAGTAAAAATCTTGTTCGATTCGTCTACGGAAGACATCCCTGCAATGTATTCATCCATGTATGGAATGTCCAATGGGAGTCCCTCATCTTTCATATGTATAATCCTGTTGTAGAGCAGTCCCGCTTGTTCAATCATCCCCGTGCTGTCAAACCATGCCATTGCATAATTTCTGTTGATATAAAACCGAAATATGTCTTTTCTGAATGTTTCAAAATGCTCATATGTTTTAATGAATTGGTCAATTGCAATACTATCCAATTGAATGTCCTGCGCGTTGCTGAAATTGCCTGCCATCTCATTCAAAAGCAGACTGTCGGATATTGCTTGCTCTCTTACTTGATGCTCTTTTCCATTGCTGTTACAGGAGAATAGCACGCCAATCAATAACCATGTCAGACAGAAGCGCATAAGGTTGAAATTACGGCATAAAAAAGCCCCCTGAATTCAGAGGGCTTCTTTTAAAGTATAGATTTGTTATTCTGCAACAATTTCTAATTCGATTTCGGTTTCGTTGCCGTTTCCAAAATCAACTTTCGCTTTGTAGGTGCCCAATTCCTTGATTTCATCAATCAGGTGAATGCGGCGACGGTCAATTTCATAACCCTTTTGTTCGCGAACTGCTTTGGCAATTTGAACAGTTGTTACGCTACCAAAGATTTTTCCTGAAGCACCAGTCTTGGCACCGATTTTAACAGCACCTTGTTGAAGTGCAGCTATAACCTTGTTGATCTCCGCCATCATTTTCTCTTCCTTCTTTCTGATTTGCTTCAGGCGCTCTTCCAACTGCTTTAAGTTAGAAGGAGAGGCCTCCACAGCCATCTTGTTTGGGATGAGAAAATTCCTTGCATAACCATTCTTAACGGTTACCAGTTCATTGGCACCACCAAGGTTGTTAACGTCTTGTATTAAAATGATTTGCATATTTCTTATTTTAAAAGGTCAGTTACATAAGGCAACAAAGCCATCTGGCGCGCACGCTTGATTGCTTCAGACACCTTGCGCTGATATTTTAAAGAGTTTCCGGTGATGCGGCGTGGCAACATCTTGCCCTGCTCATTCAAAAACTTCTTCAAGAACTCAGCGTCCTTGTAATCGATATAACGGATACCATATTTTTTGAAGCGGCAGAATTTCTTCTTGGGCTGCTCCGTTTTAATGGCGGTTAGATACTTGATTTCATTTGCTTTTGCCATGTGATTAACCCTCCACTAATTTTTCGGTTCCAGTTGATACACCACTTCTTTTTTTCTTGTTGTACTCGACGGCGTACTTATCGAGTTTGATAACAATGTGACGGAGTACCTGCTCGTCACGCAGGAGCTGAATCTTCAGCTTTTCATTCATGTCGGTTGGCGCTACGTATTCCATGACCCAGTAGATACCAGTGGTCTTCTTCTGGATGGGGTAGGCCAGTGATTTCAACCCCCAGGGGTTGCTATGAACGAGTTTACCACAGCCAGCGGCAATAAAATCGACATATTTTTTCTGAACAGACTTGAATTCGTCTTCGCTCAGAACAGGGGTAAAAATCACCATCAATTCATAATTTTGCATAATACCCTGTATTTGTTTGTTAATAATGGGCTGCAAAGGTAATGAAAACAAGGCATTTGCGAACGAGTTTCACCTACTATTTTGTCTAATTTCAGCCTGATTTCCCTTCCTGCCAATGTCATCCTGTCATTTTTATCATTTGGCACTGCATTTGACACAAAGTCCTAAAAACCAATCATATGCAAAAAGGCCAAATACGTGTTCAAACCGAGAACATCTTTCCCATCATCAAGAAGTTTCTCTATTCCGACCACGACATTTTCCTCAGAGAATTGATTGCCAATGCGGTAGATGCCACCCAAAAATTGAAAACCTATGCATCATCAGGGGTAGCCAAGGGTGAATTGGGTGAGTTGCGCATTGACGTGGCTGTCAACAAGGAAGAAAAAACGATTACCATTTCAGACAGGGGAATCGGAATGACACAAGAGGAAGTTGACAAATACATCAACCAGGTCGCTTTTTCAAGTGCGGAGGAGTTTCTTGAAAAATACAAGGGTCAAAACGAAGCGAACATCATTGGGCACTTTGGACTTGGATTCTACAGTGCTTTCATGGTCAGTGAGCGCGTTACACTCAAAACACTTTCATTCAAAGAAAACAGTGAGGCAGTTATATGGGAATGCGATGGGAGTCCGGAGTTTACCCTCGGTCCAACTGAGAAACCAGAAAGAGGAACATCCATCACGCTGCATGTCAATGCTGAGAGCGAAGAATTTTTGGATGCCTTCAAAATCAAAAACATACTTGAGAAGTTTTGCAAATTTCTGCCAGTTCCCATTTATTTCGAGGACAAACAAATCAATACAACCAATCCTGCATGGGTAAGAAAACCTGCAGAATTGAAAGCGAAAGATTATGAAGAGTTCTATAAAACACTGTATCCATTCAACGAAACACCTTTGTTTTGGATACATCTCAATGTTGATTATCCATTCAGCCTGACCGGAATTTTATATTTCCCAAAAATCAAGCAGTCATACGAAATCCAAAAAGATAAAATTCAATTGTACTGCAACCAGGTTTTTGTTACGGATGAAGTAAAGGACATCGTACCTGAGTTTTTAATGCTCTTGCAAGGTGTGATCGACTCACCAGATATTCCTCTGAATGTGAGCAGAAGTTATTTACAGGGCGACCCCAATGTGAAGAAGATCAACAACCATATCACAAAAAAAGTTGCTGATAAATTGGATGAAATTTTCAGAAACGAGCGATCATCATTTGAAAAAAAGTGGGAGAGCCTGGGTCTCTTTGTGAAATATGGTATGATCACGGATGATAAGTTTCGTGAAAAAGCTGATAAGTTTCACATCATGCAAGATGCAGCCAACGCGGATAAATTATACACCCTCGAAGAGTATAGAAATGAATCCGAATCATTGCAAAAGAACAAGGATGGTAAGTTGGTCATCCTTTACACCACAGATGCTGTTCAACAAGATGCATACATCAAAGCAGCACAGGGCAAAGGATATAAGGTTGTTAAAATGGATACATTGGTCGACGCGTCTTTCATCGGCCAGATTGAATCCAAATGGGAGAATGTTCAGTTTACAAGGGTTGACTCTGAAATAACCGATAACCTGATCGACAAGCAAGATGACAGCAAGTCTGTGCTCTCCAAAAAAGAAGAAGAGAAATTGAAGTCATTGTTTGAATTCAAAGTACCAGATATCACCATCAATGTGGAAGTAAAGGGATTGAGTCCGGATATGCCCCCTGTCCTTGCAACGCGTCCGGAGTTCATGCGCAGGATGAAGGACATGGCAGCAATGAGCGGACCCATGGGAATTTTTTATGCAAGCATGCCGGATGAAGTGTTGCTGACTGTAAATGGCAACAACAGCATCTTCGGCTCACTGTTGAAGGAAAAGGATAAAGAATTGCAGGAAAAACAAATCCGAAATCTGGCTGATCTTGCTCTTTTGTCACAGGGGATGCTGAAAGGAGGCCAACTTACAGAGTTCATCAATCGAAGTTTAGACCTGATGAAGACAGAACCTAAACAACAATAACAACCACAGGCCCCGCAGGGGCCTGTATCATTTTGCCCTATTGAAATCTATGACTTTCATCTGCAACGTTGTTCTTCCGTTGAAATGATTTTCTTCTATTGTAAAAACGATGTCCATTTTAATGGGATGGGCTAGTTTTTCGTATTTCTCTGCAAGCTGAAATCCTATTCCGTTGATAGAAAAGTTGTCCTGCATGACTTCAAAACGGAGATGATCATCTTTTACAATCCTGCATCCAACATTGGTTACATTTCTTACACAAAAAACCGGCTTTGTATTGTCCGGACCAAATGGTTCCATTTGTTCAAGGATGTGGTAGAAAGAATGATGGATGTCTTTCAATTGAATTTCTGCATCGATTTCAATTTCTGGAACCATGTCGTCGGTGGATAACATGCTATTGGCAACCGTTTCAAACGTTTCTTTGAATAATTCTATCTGGGAAGGAACTATGGTCATTCCTGCCGCAAAGTAATGTCCACCAAATGCATGCAGCAGATGACTGCATTTGTCAAGTCCCTCATACATGTTGAATCCAGCGATGCTTCTGGCGCTGCCGGTATAAAAATCACCGCTCTTGGTAAGCACAATGGTTGGCTTATAATATTTTTCCAGCAAGCGGCTTGCAACAATCCCCAAAACACCTTTGTGCCAATGTTCGTTGTAGACAACAATTGTTTTTTTCAGATGTGAAGTATCATCTTGTGTGATTTGCATCAGTGCTTCATCTGTAATGGAGCTGTCAGCCTCTTTTCTGTTGTTGTTTTCTGATTGCAAAGTCAGTGCAATTTCTTTTGCTTTGATGATGTCTTTTTCAATGAAAAGAGAAACTGCTCTTTTTGCATCTCCCATTCTGCCGGCTGCGTTGATACGCGGACCAATTGCGAAGGAGAGGCTGTTGACAGAGAGGGGCGTTTTAAAGTTGCTCTGCTCAATAAGTGCCCTGATGCCTGTATTCGGATTTTCATTTGCCTTTTTCAGTCCAAAAAATGCAAACGTTCTGTTCTCGCCAGTGATCGAAACAATGTCAGCTGCTATGGCAGTAGCAACTAAGTCGAGGTATTTTGTGTACAAAGTTTCATCCAACTCCAATTCCATGCACAGTGCTTGGATCAGTTTGAATCCAACTCCGCATCCGCACAATTCTTTGAAGGGATAGGAGCAATTCGGTTGCTTGGGATTGAGAATGGCCACTGCAGGAGGCAATTGATTTCCCGGCAAATGATGATCACAGACGATGCAGTCAATCTGCTTTTCTTTTGCCAATTGAATCAGTTCAACTGATTTGATACCACAATCGAGTGTGATGAGAAGATTGAAATTGTTTTTTTGTGCATAATCAATTCCTGCAGATGAGAGTCCGTATCCTTCTTTGTTACGATCAGGAATGTAATATTCTATGCATTTTGATGGATAGATGAATTGCAGAAAATCAAATACAACGGATACTGCAGTTGTTCCATCAACATCATAATCTCCGTAAATCAGTATTTTCTCATTTGTTCTGATCGCCCGCATGATTCTGTCGGTTGCGATTCTCATATCCTTCATGAGAAAAGGATCATGGAGTTGTTTCAGAGATGGCCTGAAAAAATCTTTTGCCTCTTCAAAGCTGCTGATTCCTCTGTTCGATAGCATATCGCATATCACTGGATGAATGCGCAAGGAATCACAAAGTTTATCAGATGCTTCATGATCAATTTGCTTAAACCTCCAACGTTTTTCTAATGAGCTCATCAGCGCTTTCTTTCTGTTGTATACCTTACCAGGGACTCCAGGCTGTCTCTAGCATCTGAATGTGGAAATTGATGCAGGATATCTAGTGCCTTTGTTTTGTATGCATTCATTTTTTCTACAGCGTACTCGATTCCACCTGACTGTTGAACTTCCTGAATGATATATTGTACACTTTCTTTTCTTCTGTTGCTGTTTTTTAGCAGGAATTTCAGTGTTCTTCTTTTGCTTGCATCGCTGTTCTTAAGAGTGTATATCAAAGGCAATGTCAGCTTTTTTTCTTTGATATCGTTGCCGGTTGGTTTACCTACATCTTCAGTTCCATAATCAAAAAGATCGTCTTTGATTTGAAAAGCAATACCAGTATACTCACCAAACATTTTCATTTTTTCAATCAGCTCGATATTGTCGGTAGAAGAGTCGGCTCCAGCTGCACATGCTGATGCCAGCAGGGATGCAGTTTTGTTTCTGATGATATTGAAATAATCATCCTCTGTAATGTTCAGCAACCTTGATTTTTCAAGTTGCAATAATTCTCCTTCACTCATTCTGCTCACTGCATCTGATAAAATATGAAGTGTACTGAAATCTTTGTTATCTAACGAGAGCAAAAGGCCCTTTGCCAGCAAATAATCACCCACCAGTACGGATGCCTTGTTTTTCCAAAGTGCATACACGGAAAAATATCCACGTCTTTCTGCGGCCTCATCCACTACATCATCATGTACCAATGTTGCAGTATGAAGCAGCTCAACCAGTGAAGCTGCACGGTATGTTTTTTCATTTACTTCTCCGCAAAGCTTGGCAGACAAAATCACAAACATTGGTCTGAGCTGTTTCCCCTTTGTTTTGACAACATATTTTAAAATTCGATCAAGCAATGGCACATTGCTTTTCACTGCATTTTTGAACAGTTCCTCGAATGCAGCAAGCTCTTTCTGAATGTGTTGGTTGGAAGTCGACATGAATGGGTAGCAAATCTAGGCAATATTTTACAGCATGTTTGATGCATCAATAAACTTATCATGTGAAATACCGTCAAATGGAAGCTGATTTCATTTCATGTGAAATGCTAAAAAAACTTTAAAAAAGGTATGAACTATTGGGACATCTAGTGTGAATAGAAGTAAATTTGTGTTTCATAATTGTGTTTTTTCAACTTTAACTATAAACTATGATGAAGAAAAAGTTATTAATTGTTGCCTTGCTCTTGCTATCTGCATTTGCAGCAGATGCTCAAGTATCATCTCCTGGTGGATATGACTGGAGAGATTCATCTGTTGTTCCTCCTGCGCGCATGGAGCAACATTTCGAATTTATGAACAACCAATACAATTTTCCTGCTCAGCCAAGAAGCCAGTGGGAGCTTGGTATAAAATTGGGGGCACCTACAGTCAGCGGAGATGTAGATGCATCTTTCCCTGGATTTGGATTTGGATTGCATGCGAGAAAGGCCCTGGGTTATGTATTGTCAGTAAGAGGTGAATACACTTATGGGAATGCCCGTGGTGTTGGTCCAACGCATATTGCGGTGAGACCCATTCTCAATCCAGCTTGGGAAAGCAGGTATCCTGGAGGCAATTTTTACTACAATTACAAAACAAGTGTTCACGAATTTTCATTGCAAGGTGTAGTGAATCTGAATAATATAAGTTTCCATCGTGCAGAACCAAAAGTTTTACTGCATGCCATTTTTGGTGCTGGTTTTTTATTGTATGATACAAAAATTGACGCCCAAAATGCAGCTGGCGCTGGATATGCCTTTGCTCCCGGTATGACCAAAGGTGTGGTGAGAGGTTTGTTGGATGGAACATACGAGACCAATGCTACAACCAGCGGAAGCCGACTCAAGCCAACTACAACCTTTGGGTTGGGTGCATCTTTCAAGGTCTCCAACAAGGTGAATGTTTCACTTGAAAACAGATTTGTGATGACTAGAGATGATTTGATGGATGGTGTAAAGTATTATTACGCAACTCCAGCAGGTTCTAATGCCGCAGTGCCCATCGTTTCTAACAGAAATGATTTGTACAACTTCCTTTCTTTTGGTGTAAACATCAATTTGTTTTAAGCTGAATAACAATTTAAAAAACTGATTATGAAATTGAATAAAATAATTACAGCCCTGTTCCTCGGATTGTTTCTGTTGGCGGGCCATGATACATTCGCTCAGAAGAAAACAAAATCTGTTCAACCACTTTATTGGATCAATCCGTTGAACTTTGTTTATTCTGAATTGAATTCACCTAAGAGAATGAAAATGCCAAAAGTATCATTGCAAGATGCTGATGGCGATGGAGTAGCAGATCAATTTGACAAAGAACCCAAAACGCCTGCTGGTGCACCAGTTGACACCCATGGGGTGAGCAGAGATACCGATGGTGACGGTGTTCCGGATTACAAGGACAAGCAATTGATTACTCCAACTGATTGTCAACCAGTTGACGTGAACGGTGTTGGAAAATGTCCAGAGCCTGAGTGCTGCAAGAACATGACTGTTGCTCCAGTTGGCTGCAGCATGGGCAATGTTCCAAGTGTTGTATTCAAGAAGGGCTCTATACAGCTTTCAAGCGAAGCTATGGGCTTGTTGGCTTCAACAGCTGACAGATTGAAAAACAACCCAACATGCAAGCTTTTTGTAATGGGATATGCTCAAGCATCCAAAGCAAGTCAACAGCTTAGCTGGGACAGGGTCAATGCCATCATCAACTATCTTGTTGAAAAGCAAGGTATTGCAGCAGAGCGGTTGATCAATAAATACGGACAAGGAGATGGAGACATCAATACAGTTGATTTTTCAGCTACAGCTGAAAACACCACTGGTCCCAATACAGTTCCTGCTCCGCATCCAAACCTGCGCAAAAATTAAAAAATTCAGTTCGTATATGAAAAGGCCCTTCCCAAGGGCCTTTTTTTATGAGCTTTTTAACCTGAAAATGAATGCTTTAGCCCTAGTTTTACTTCTGGCTGCAATTGCTTACCTTTGTCCCCCTTTATGAGATATAGTGCTCTCCTGATATTGTCACTCACGCTGCTTGTTTCATGTTCCCTCTTCAAAAAAGGTGAGAAACGTAAAAAAGCAGAGATCGTTCTGAACGAGAAGTCCCGTTTCAGCAAGGTGCTGAAGAGCAAGGACTATGAGTTCAAACTGAAGATGGCCAACTTCTATTACGATAAAAAGGATTTCAGGAAAGCCCAGGTGCTTTTTGAAGAGGTATTTCCGGTGTTCAAGGGCACCCCCCAACATGAAGATCTTTACTACAAATATGCCAATGCACATTTCAATTTGAGAGATTATGTAACGGCAGAGAACCTTCTGAAGGGATATCTGGAGGTTTTTCCAAACAGTCCCAGAGCAGAAGAAGTTGAATACCTGAATGCATATTGTTATTACAAACAATCTCCCAAGGCAGAATTAGAACAGGCCAACACCATCAAGGCAATTGGCATGATGCAGATCTACCTCAACAATCATCCAAATTCAAAGAAAAAACCTGAAGCAGAAGACATCATCAACAAATTGCAGCAAAAGCTGGAATTGAAGGAGTCGCTTTCCGCACAGCTTTATTTCAACGTGGGACAATTCAGGGCGGCAGCACTTGCATTCACCACTTTGATGAACAATTATCCTGATTCAGAAAAGAGTGATGCGTATAAACTCATGGCAATCAAGGCCTACTACAGATATGCCAACATGAGCGTTGACCAGAAATTGGTTGAAAGATATACCAAGGTCATTACAGAAGTAGAGGACTTCCAAGACCGCTTCCCGCAAAGTAATTTGCTCAAAGAAGCTGAACGTTACTTAACTTTGTCAAAGAATAATTTAAAAAATATCAATAATGAGCAGACTCCGCAGACAGTTGGGAAGTAATCTTGCCAATGTAGCTGAAACAAAAGATTTGAATGAAATCAAATCAAAAACAGGCAATGTATATGAGTCGATTTCCATCATCGCCAAAAGAGCCAGTCAAATCAATATTTCCATCAAAGAGGAATTGCACAATAAGTTAGAGGAATTTGCTTCTCATACCGACAGTCTGGAGGAAATCCATGAAAACAAGGAGCAAATTGAAATTTCAAAGGCTTATGAAAAAATGCCCAATCCGGCATTGTTGGCTACCCAAGAGTTTATGGAGGACAAGGTCTACTTCAGGAAAAACGATGAGGATCTTTTCCGTTAAAAAAATGATTAATCATTCGAAAGGCGATGGATATCCATCGCCTTTTTTTTATCTTCAACATAGATTTGAACCGGTATGAGAAGATTGGTATACATGTCCTTTTTGGTTTTGCTTTTCCATCATGCAACGGCACAGGAGTTGAATGCCAAGGTGAATGTTGTATACGCACAAATCAGCAGCAACGTTGACAAAAGAGTCTTCCAAAACTTACAGACTTCCCTCCAAAATTTTATCAATAAAAGAAAATGGACCAATGACAATTTTGAGTCGAATGAAAAAATTGATTGCAGTTTCTTGTTGAACCTGCAATCTGTTGTCGAGTCAAATGTATACAAAGCAACACTTACTGTACAGGCAGCGAGACCTGTATACAACACTAGTTATCTCTCACCTTTGATCAATTTCATTGACAATGATCTTGTGTTCAGGTATGTTGAATTTCAGCCAATCGAATTCAACGAAAATAGAATTGCAGGAACGGAGCCCCTTGCAGCCAATCTCGCAGCCACGATCGCATTTTATGTCAATCTGATCATCGGACTCGATTACGATAGCTTTTCTCCAAAGGGAGGCGATGCCTACTTCCAAAAAGCCAACTTAATTGTGAACGCAGCACCCGAGGGCAGAAGCATCACAGGTTGGAGGGCGTTCGATGGACAAAGAAACAGATACTGGTTGTCGGAAAACCTGCAAAACAGCAAATATGCCCAAGTGCATGATGCCATGTACACTTACTACAGAAAGGGACTTGATCAGATGCTGACCAATGAAAAAGAAGCCAGGACTCAGATCATCCAAGCACTCAATTTTCTCTCGGTTGTTCATGCTGAAACACCCAATTTGATGATCATTCCTTTTTTCTTTCAAGGCAGATCAGAGGAAATCATTCGAACCTTTAAGAAGTCAACACAACAGGAAAAAAACCAGGTTGCAGAACTATCCAGTAAAATGGATATCACCAATGCATCCAGGTACAATACAGAATTGAAATGATGAAGCTGTCCACATGTTTGTTTATTGCTGTTATCACTGTTTTTGCCTGCAAGAGCAAAAAAGCCTCGAGACTTCTTTCCAAAGAACAAATGATCAACATGATCACGGAAGTATCTTTGGCAGAGGCCTACGCTGAAACCTATGTACTGAAAGACAGCAGCTTGAAAAAGGATAGTGTATTAAGAAGTGAGTTGCAAAGAGTGTATCAAGTGAACAAAATTACTCCTGAGACTTTTGCAGAAAGCTACAAATATTACAGTAGCAATACAATACTATTTAAACAGATCATTGATTCTGCCTATACAAGGGCATACAGAAACAAGGATCGAATTTATTTATCAACTTCAGCCAATTGACCTATGTTCCTGACGAAAGATGATTTGAAGCTATCTTATGGTGTTGATTTGCAGATTGGCAAAACAATGATCGAAAGATCTGCTCCCACAGATAATCTGTATTGGAAAAACAGGAAGATCTATATACCCGGGGCACCGGGTTATATGTTCATTCCCATCTATGCAGATATGTTGCGTCGTTCTGGGGTTCTGTTGAATGAACTCCTGTCAGATGCTTTCATTCAAATTTCAGAAAAAATACTGCACAGCGCAGCACTGCACGAATATGAACAAATTACTTGGAAGGAACATGCAATGCAGGTATCAGAACTTGTTCGTCCGCATGTTGTAAACAATTCATTTTTCAATGATTTGATTCAATATACCGTGCAAGAGCATCCTGTAAAGCAGCAATCCCTTCCACTTGGAACAGTTTTTCCTTCATTGAATCGTGCCGATTCCTACCTGTATTTGTTGTCCATCATTCAATCACCTTCCTTCAATTTGGAAAAGGCTTTGAAAGGGTGGTACGCACTGATGACCTATTTTTGCTTCTGGATGATCTTGCAGATATCAGAGAGGATATCAGGACGGGTCAGCCCAACGCATTGATGGATGCGGGATTGAATGATCATGGTGAAAAGCTGATTGGCGAGATGATCGACAAAAGCATTCATGACATGGAGGAAATCAATCCCGTCATGTCCAATCGGATCGACCATAAAAAAAGTCTGATTGATTTGCATGGTTTGATAGCATCAATCAGACTTGGTGATTAAAGCAATGTCTCACTTAAAACGGAAGGTCATCGTTCTCACTTGCACCAGACGCTGCAGCAGTAGTAGCTTCTTCGTGGCCTGCCTCACCTCTTGCTCCACCCAATAACTGGATGCTCAAAACACGCATGGTGAGCGATGTGCCCTGGGTGCCGTCGTTCTTTGTATAGCCCCTGACCTCGGGAGTACCCTCTGCAAATACCAATTGTCCCTTTTTTAAATAAGGTGCAATGGCAGTGCGATCCGTCCAATACGCACATTCAACCCATGTGGTTTTTTCTTTTTGGTTTCCAGAGGCATCCTTGTAACGCTCACTGTGTGCAACGCTGAAGTTGATCACATTCTTTCCATTCACGACATTCGTTGTGCAATCTTTGCCAAGATGTCCAATTACCTGTAGCTTTATCATATTAAATCATTTAAGAGACTAAGTTCTTTCAAAGTAAATGCAATTGCAAGTGTAAAAAATCAATTTAGAGAGATAGTTTTCCACTTATTTTGCGTTGATTCAACAGTTTATCAAATTATTCGGAATGGAAAAATTGATTCACCACAGTGATTTAGATCGATTTGTGTACAATGTTTTTTTGTCAATGGGATGTACTGAAAACCACGCAAGGCAGGCAACCAAAACATTGCTGGATGCAGATTTACGGGGAATTGATTCTCATGGAGTGGCTAGGCTATCAGGGTATATACGACTCTGGGAGGTCAATCGCATCAACACCCAGCCCAACATTCAGGTCATCCATGAAACACCCTCTACTGCGGTGGTTGATGGTGGCAGTGGACTCGGACTGGTTGTTGCACCTCATGCCATGTCTGTAGCAGTTGATAAAGCAAAAAGTGTAGGAACAGGTTGGGTAAGTGTTTGCAACAGCAATCATTTTGGGATTGCCGCTTCTCATGCCATGATCGCATTGGAGGAAGATATGATTGGAATGGTGATGACAAATGCCAGTGCATTGGTGGCGCCTACTTTTTCGAAAGAACGGATGTTGGGTACGAATCCCATTTGCGTAGCAGTCCCGGCAGGAGAGGAGCCGGCATTTATAGCCGACCTAGCAACCACTACTGCCGCAAACGGAAAATTGGAAATACTTCAGCGAAAAGGGGCAGATGCACCTTTGGGTTGGATGCAGGACCAAGAAGGTCATCCTATTCAAGATGCCCATGCATTGAAAAACGGCGGGGCATTGCTGCCTTTGGGGGGTGATAGAGAGCATGGAAGCCACAAAGGATATGCACTCGGATCGATTGTTGATATTTTTTCTGGCGTTCTCAGTGGTGCAAATTTCGGTCCCTGGGTACCACCTTTTCCTGCCTATGTCCCCATGCCTGACAATCAGCCTGGAAAAGGCATTGGACATTTTTTTGGGGCCATGCGCATTGATGCTTTCAGAACAAAAGAGGCATTTAAAAGAGATATGGATCTGTGGATTCGCCGATTCAGAGAGTCAGTACCGATTGATCAGGAACAAAAAGTTTTGATACCTGGAGATCCTGAGCGAGCATGCCAGGCAGAAAGAGAAAAAAATGGCATACCCATTGTTGATGCGGTATGGACGGATCTGCAGTCAATCGCACAGAAATTCAGCATCAAACTTTAACTTTGCCATCCAATTAAAAATGACTGCAATGAAAATCATGAAGTTTGGCGGGACCTCCGTTGGGAAGCCTGAGAGAATGTTCCAGGTTGCTGATTTGATTACACGTGATGAAGAATCCAAAATTGTGGTTCTGAGCGCATTGAGTGGCACCACCAATGCATTGGTTGTAATTGGAGATGCAATGTCTATGGGGGATAAAGCAAAGGCGAGTGAATTGATTGAGTCACTCTACGCACATTATAACAGTTTCATTGCCGGTTTGCTGAAAAAGGAAGATGGTCAACAAAAGGCAAGTGGAATCATCAATGAACATTTTGATTTTTTACGCATCATTTTAAAAGTTTCATTCAATGATGCCTTGAACAAAGATATTTTGGCACAGGGTGAGTTGATGAGCACTAAACTTTTCAGTTGTTATTTGGATGAAAGAGGTGTCGATCATGTGTTGCTCCCTGCACTTGACTTCATGTCGATTGATGCAAACGATGAGCCACAGGTCGCTCTCATCAAATCGAAAATTTCAAAAGCCCTCGAATCGTATCAAGGAAAAAAGATATACATCACACAAGGATATATCTGCAGAAACGCCAAGGGTGAAGTTGATAATTTAAAGAGAGGAGGAAGTGATTATTCAGCCTCCCTGATTGCAGCTGCAGTGGATGCCTCGGTATGTGAGATATGGACAGACATAGATGGCATGCACAACAATGATCCTCGTGTTGTTCAATCAACCAAACCAGTTGAGCAACTCAGTTTTGATGAAGCCGCAGAGTTGGCTTATTTTGGAGCGAAGATTTTGCATCCTGCGTCCATCTGGCCTGCACAGCACTACAACATACCTGTAAAACTGCTCAACACCATGCAGCCTGAAGCAAAAGGTACCATCATTCTAAAAGATGCTGATCGTGATGGTGTAAAAGCTGTAGCTGCCAAAGACGGTATCGTAATGTTAAAGATCAAAAGCAGTAGAATGCTATTGGCGTATGGTTTCCTTAGGAAGATTTTTGAGGTGTTTGAAAAATACAGGACATCCATTGATATGATTACCACTTCAGAAGTGGCTGTATCTGTTACCATCGATAACACACAATTCATCGATGAAATTGCTAAAGAATTGCAGCCCTTGGGCGAATTGGAAATCATCAATCAGCAAACCATTGTTTCAGTGGTGGGGAACAAATTGACGCAGCAAGGCAATCTAATGATGCGTTTGTTTGATTCACTCAATCATATACCTGTTAACATGGTCAGCTACGGCGGAAGCTTACACAATGTTTCCATTCTCATTCCCACTACATTGAAGAATGATACACTCAAAGCCTTGAACAAGGGATTGTTTGGACTAGATTAGATTGGTCTTGAAGCAGCGAAGGACTATCATCTGCTGATTATAATATCAGCATCGCATCTCCATAACTGAAGAATCTGTATTTGTCCTTGATGGCTTTCTTATAGGCCTCCATTGTCAGATCATACCCAGCAAAGGCACAAGCCATGATCAGCAAAGAAGTCTTTGGCAAATGAAAATTGGTGATCAATGAATCACAAATAGAGAAATCATGCGGCGGATGTATAAATACATTCGTCCATCCTTCTGCCGGCTTCAATAATTTATCTGCAGTGAAAGTACTTTCAAGCGCCCTCATGGTTGTTGTGCCAACCGAGCAAATGCGGTGACCTTCTGACTTTGCCTTGTTGACAATCTTACAGGCTGTTTCATCTACCTTGAAATACTCAGCTTCCATTTTGTGTTTGCTGAGATCCTCTACTTCTATGGCCCTGAAGGTTCCGAGTCCAGTGTGAAGTGTTACCTCTGCAAAACGGATACCCTGTATTTCCAGTCTTTTGATCAATTCAATAGAAAAATGCAATCCTGCTGTGGGAGCTGCAACAGCACCTTCATGTTTTGCATAGACAGTCTGGTAGCGTTCTTTATCGGTCTCGTCCGGCTTGCGCTTGATGTACTTGGGCAGGGGAGTTTCTCCCAATGTATTGAGGATCTCTTTGAATTCATCGTCACTTCCTTCAAATAAAAAACGGATGGTTCTTCCTCTCGATGTAGTATTGTCAATTACTTCTGCGACCAATTCTTCAGCATCACCGAAATAAAGTTTATTGCCTACCCTGATTTTTCTTGCGGGATCAACGATGACATCCCAGAGCCTGTTTTGCTTGTTCAACTCTCTTAACAGAAACACTTCAATTTTAGCTCCGGTCTTTTCTTTTCTTCCATACATCCTTGCCGGAAATACTTTTGTATTGTTGACAACGAAAACATCCTTTTCTTCAAAGTACTCTTGAACGTCTTTGAACATTCTATTTTCAATAACGCCGGTCTCTTTGTGAACGACCATCAATCTGGCGTCTTCTCTTCTTTTGGCAGGTGTTTGGGCGATGAGGTTGAGTGGAAAATCGAATCTGAATTGAGAAAGTTTCATGCTTTTTTAAATTTTAAAATGCCTGAAACAAACCTTGATGTCATTGAAAAAAGGAGACATCTTGCATCAAACCTGATCTTACGGCACCAGATTTGTTTTGGCAATTGAGCTGCAAAATTAGCAAAAAATGTCCTTTTGCAGTATAAAACTATTCAGGTCATGATCTGGAAATGTGGATATCAAAAGCGCAAGTGCCTGACAGTTAGGCCATTGTTGATCAATTGCTTGAGTGATTCAATGCCCAGACGGACATGCGTTTCAACATAATTTGCTGTCACTTTCTTATCGCTTTCCTCTGTTTTAACGCCTTCTGGAATCATGGGCTGGTCACTGACCATGAGGATGGCGCCGGTTGGAATTTTATTGTAAAATCCAACAGAGAAAATAGTTGCAGTCTCCATGTCAATCGCATAAGCCCTGATTTTTTGGAGGTACTCCTTAAAATCCAGGTCATGCTCCCAAACCCTTCTGTTGGTAGTATACACAGTGCCTGTCCAGTAATCCAGCTTGTGATCTCTGATGGTGGTGGAGATGGCTTTTTGCAGTGCGAAGGCGGGTAGGGCCGGGACTTCTGCCGGGAAGTAATCGTTTGATGTTCCTTCGCCCCTGATTGCGGCAATCGGTAAAATCAGATCTCCAATCTTATTTCTTTTTTTCAGTCCACCGCATTTACCCAAAAACAAAACGGCCTTGGGCTCTATGGCTGTAAGCAAATCCATGATGGTGGCTGCTGTCGGACTCCCCATTCCAAAATTGATGATGGTAATACCCTCTGCAGTTGCTGATTGCATGGGCTTCTCTTTACCAATTACTTCAACATTGTTCCATTGCGCAAACAGCTCAACATAATTACTGAAGTTTGTTAACAGTATGTATTCACCAAAGTCCTCGAGTTTTCTTCCCGTATACCTGGGCAACCAGTTTTTGACGATTTCTTCTTTGTTGGTCATCTCTTTCTTTCATCAAAATTACTGATTACTTTGCAAGCATGATTCCTTTGTCATTTCCTGAGCCGGATTTTAGGGTCCGACAGTCCAAAAAAGGCCCCGAAATCTGGGACCGTTTCAGGAAGAAATGGGTCCTGATTCAACCGGAGGAGTGGGTCCGACAGAACTTTTTGAATTGGCTTTCCAAGGTGCATCTGATACCAGATGCTCTTATCTCCGTAGAAAAAGGCTTGAGGGATACAACAAAGAAAAGATATGATGTCCTTGTTTTCAATTCATCTCATCAACCATGGATGATGGTGGAATGTAAATCGACTGATGTGGTGTTGACTGAATCTGTCCTCATGCAAATTTTAGGATATTATCGGAGTATAGAAGTGAATTATATCGCAATTACCAATGGTCATGAGTGCCATATCGCTGAAATAAAAGAAGCGAACCAAAGATGGCTCGCTTCTTTTCCCAAAATTGAATAATGCTGTGGTTAAGGGAATATTCCCAACTCCATGTAACTGGTTCCAACTTTTTCGATCGCTACCACAAATGCTGCGGTTCTCATGTTAGGGATATCTGGGTATTTGTTCCAGCAAGCAAAAATTTCATTGGTTGCTTTGATCATGGTATCTTCCAGTCCGCTGCGCACCAAGTCAATTTCATCCGGACCATGAACCAGGATTTTCTTTTGATCTGGTGTGATGATATTTCCAGTCATGGATTCAATTTGTGCCACGATGTTGGCATTTTGGTTTTCCATGAATCTTTTTTCCAGCCTTCCGTATGAAACGTGGCTTAAGTTTTTCAACCACTCAAAATATGAAACGGTTACACCGCCTGCATTGAGATACATATCGGGAACGACAAGTACCCCTTTTTTGGTGAGAATATCATCTGCTTCGGGTGTCAATGGACCGTTTGCTGCTTCACCGATGATTTTTGCCTTAACCTTATCTGCATTGTGTTCATTAATGACATTCTCCAATGCCGCAGGAATTAAAATATCGCAAGGCGCTTCGAGTCCATCGGTATTTTTATTAAAATTCTTTGCGCCTGGGAAATTCAATATCGAGCCTGTTTTTTTTCTGTGCTGAAATACAGCTTCAACGTCCAAACCTGCTTCATTGTAAATCGCACCTTCATACTCAATGAGTCCAACTACCAAAGCTCCTCCCTCTTGGAAAAATTTAGCGGAATGATATCCCACATTTCCCAATCCCTGAACGATCACTTTTTTTCCTTCGATGCCAGGTGTGAGTCCCAGTTTCTCCATTTGATCTTCGTGCTTGCATACTTCTCTTACACCGTAGAATACACCAAGTCCCGTTGCTTCCCTTCTTCCCTTTACACCACCTTGCGTAATGGGTTTTCCTGTGACGCAACCCAGTGCTTCCACCTGACCTGGATTCATGGTTACATAGGTGTCAAGAATCCAAGACATCTCTCTTTCACCGGTTCCATAATCGGGTGCGGGAACATCTTCGCCCGGACCAATAAACTTCTTTTTGATCAATTCACTTGTATAGCGACGGGTAATTTTTTCGAGTTCGTATGCAGAGTATTTTTTTGGATCGATGGATATCCCGCCTTTGGCACCACCAAAAGGAACATTGACGATGGCACATTTGTAGGTCATCAATGCCGACAAAGCCATCACCTCATCCAAGTTCACCATCTCGCTGAAACGGATTCCTCCTTTGCAAGGCAATTTATGATGTGAGTGTTGAACCCTGTATGCTTTGATTACTTCTACTTTATCACCGATCTTAACAGGGAAGTGTACGCGCAATACACTGTTGCACTGTTTGATTTGTTCGAGAATTCCCTGATCAAAATTGGTATACTTGGCAGCCTTGTCAAAACTTTTACAGACTGCATCAAAAAACTTATATTCTTCTGCCATGGCAAGTAATTAAAAAGTGCAAAGATCGGTTGAAGAGCTGTTATTCTTTTTCGAGTTTAGATATCTTTTTATCCAATCTAACGAGGTAGGCGATAAGTCCGACTAAAATAGTTGTTAAAACTGCTACAACTACATAGATCTTTCCGTTTGAGCGCATTGAGTTGGCCATCGTTTCTTCTTGGGCTTGTGAACAATAGGATACTAGTAATGCAAACAGCAGCAAAAAGAATTTGTTCGATTTATACATTGCTGATTTTTTTTTCTTTTATCAATTCCAATCTCACATTCAATTGCGCAATCCAGCAACCAAGAAGCGTCCACCCAATCACTGCAGGATAAAATACCAGGCGCATCCTTGCGTCGATGTCATTGAAATTCAGTGCAGGATTTCCTTCCTGTCCCGGATGCAAACTGGGAAGCAAGCGAGGGATGATCCATATGGTCGGAAACAACATGGCGTAGGCAAATACATTGTATACCGCACTCACCCTTGCTTTTTGATCTATATCGGTGATTGAACTTCTTAAAATAAAATATGCTCCATATACCAGTAACGCAAGTGCAGCACCAATCAGTTTGGGTTCTCTCATGATGGAACCAAGTGATGCGTATGCAGGATTGTTGGGATCTGCCCAGGTATAGCTCGCCCATATGGCACCGGTCAGGTATCCTAAAATGCCCATGTATGAACCAACAGCTGCATATGCGCTGGCTTTGATGTCATGAATAACTGATTTATTATTCAGGTATTTGATGCTGTGAATGATGGAGATGGTGAATAATATCATCATCGCAAACCACATGCAAACATGGAAGTAAAGGTTGCGGATGGTTTCACCCAATTGTGAGAGGGCCGGGACAGGCATTAAAAGTCCCCCTATAACAGCATAAAGTAGAAGATCAATCGTCAACAATTTCCACCAGGTAAGGCGCATATAACCTTTGTTTGAAGGGTCAAAATTAGGCTCTTCATCTAATCTTTCCATAAAAATGGAAACAAAATAACCGACAAGATGATAATCAGTGCATCGAATGCCAACAAAAGCAAAATCATCTGAAAGGGTATGCCATTATTGAATATTTCACCGAAAGCAGATTTGGAAAGTCTGACCAGCATCATCAGTTGAGGAAGAATCAACGGGAATCCCAAAATCGCCATGAGTGATGCCTGTTGAAGTGCTTTGGATGCAATCGCAGCCAACATGGTAAAGATCAGTCCGAGTCCGCAGCCTCCTAAAATTCCAATCGCAGCGAATGACCAGTAAGCAGCAGTGGGGTTACCCAGCATAGCAGTGTAGAGCATGAGGTTGATGATGCTCATGATCGTCATCAAAACCAGGTTATACATGAGCTTGGAGAGAATGAAAGCCACTGGAGATGTGATGGTATAAAAATATAACATTCTTCCTTTTGCTTCTTGCAAGAAACTTTTGGCAACCGCGTTGATGCAAATAAAGAGTTGCGTGATCCAGAAGATGGCATTCCATGTGGCTGCATCCGGATCTTCTAAAGTCAGATAAATGACAAATACAGTGGAAGCAATGTAAAGCAGAATACCATACAGGGTATGCTGTTGTCTTCTTTCCAGCAGAAGATCTTTTTTAAGGAGTGCTAATATTTGATGTGCTGTATTCACTTTTACTATGAATGAAAACAAGCCCTGCATCTTGCTTCGTAATGATCTTTCTCACCAATGACTACCTGGTCGGTATTGTTTGAAATCCTGAAGGAATAGCTGGCAACGCCTCCGCATTGCATGCAAACAGCATGCAATTTGGTTACAAAATTTGCAATGGACAACAGCTGTGGCATCGGACCAAATGGTTTGCCTGCATAATCCATATCGAGTCCTGCTACAATAACCCGCTTCCCTCTATTGGCAAGATGCTCAACGACCGGCAAGATTTCTTCACCAAAAAATTGAGCCTCATCGATACCGATGACTCCAAATTCATTTGCCAACTCTAAGATATTTTTTGCATCTGCAACAGCTGTTGCAGAAATGGTTGTTTCATTGTGTGACACAATATTGTTTTCGTGGTAGCGGTTGTCGAGCAGGGGCTTGAAGATGCCTACTTGTTGATGTGCAATTTTTGCTCTTTTCAGTCTACGGATCAATTCCTCGGTTTTACCTGAAAACATAGAACCGCAGACAACCTCGATCCAACCTGATTTCTGTACAATATTGCTGGGTTCTGTAAACATTTCTTATATCATGTTTGAATCCTGTAAAAATACCATAATTCGTGAAGTTGCACCTTGATTGGTGGATACAAATTCTTTCGCGCATTGATTTTTTTCTTCCAGCTCAGTGCTGTGCTCAAGCAGGTGAGCAATCTTATCTGACAATGCTTCTTTTTGATGATAGCTGAATCCGCAGGACAATTCCAGCATTTTACTGGCCTCGGCAGAACGCTGGTAATTGGGTCCCCAGCAAACAAATTTTCCATAGGCAGCAGCTTCCAAAATATTATGTATGCCCGCTTTGTTGAATCCACCTCCTACATAGGCAATGGTAGCATATCTGTATATTTTTGACAACATCCCAATAGAATCTATGATCAGCACCTTGGCACTATGTTCAGGATGGTATTGACTCAGCAATACCGAGTTTTTGAAAATGGATTGAATGGAGGCAAGATGTGCTGGATGAATTTCATGAGGTGCTATGATCAGTTTCAATGCTGGTATGCGAGATTGCACATATTGCAATGCAGATTCGTCTTCCCGCCATGTGCTTCCGGCAATCAATACCTTCTCGTTCCTGCAAAAATCTTCGATGGCATTGTTTGAAAATGATTCATGTGTTATTGCTGCAACCCGATCAAATCTGGTATCACCCGTGATGGAAACATGCTGTTCAATGCCAATAGATGAAAGCAATTGCTTGGATGCCTCATCCTGAACAAAAACATGTGTAAACATTTTCAGCATGGATTGAAAAAATGATCCAGCCATTCCGAAATAGGCTTGGGAAGGGAGTATGATGGCTGAAATCATTATCGTTGGAATATTGCGTTTGTTCAACACGTCCAAATAGTGAAACCAAAGTTCATATTTGATGAAAATGGCAAGTGTTGGTTGAACAATGTCAATGAAAGAAGTGGCATTTGATTTGCTGTCCATGGGCAGATAACACACATGATCTACGGCATGAAAATTTTTTCTTACCTCGTATCCGGAAGGAGAGAAAAAGCTGACAAGAATTTTAATTTCGGGATGGGTCTTTCTGATGGCTTCAATGAGGGTTCTTCCTTGTTCAAATTCACCCAACGATGCACTGTGGATCCAGATGATTTTATCGCGCTTCCAGTTCAGTTTACCTTCCAGCTCTTTTTTCCAATTTGCTCTTCCTTTCACCCATTTTCTAGCCTCGGCATGAAAGGGTGATGCCATGCGCATCCCAAGAGAGAATAAATGAGTGAAAATGTTATATGCAAACAGCATGATAATGAATACTTTGCGAAGCTAAGACCTTATCCGGGATTGCCCCGTTTTTTCTTAACTTTGCGGCCATTCAATCATGCACATGAGGCCTATTCAAATGGTGGATTTAAAAAGGCAATACGCAGGTATCAAACCAGCCGTTGATGAGGCTGTTGCACGTGTGATGGATACAACTGCATTTATCAATGGGCAAGCAGTGGCTGATTTTGCTGATCAACTCGCAGCTTATTTGAATGTTAAGCACGTCATCCCTTGTGCCAATGGCACAGATGCGCTGCAGATTGCACTGATGGCTGCTGGACTCCAGCCGGGGGATGAAATCATTACACCTTCATTCACCTATATTGCAACAACCGAAGTAATTGCGCTCTTGCGACTAACACCGGTATTTGTGGAAGTAGATCCTGATACTTTTTGCATCGATCCATCATCCATTAAAAAAGCAATCACTCCCAAAACAAAGGCCATTGTTCCAGTGCATCTCTACGGACAATCAGCCAATATGGAAGAAATTGAAAAAATTGCCAAAGCGCATGATTTATTTGTGATTGAAGACAATGCACAGTCAATTGGTGCTAAATACAGGTACAGTGATGGAACGGTGAAGAAAACCGGTACAATGGGTCATATAGGATGTACCTCCTTTTTTCCTTCAAAAAATCTGGGATGTTTTGGTGATGGTGGGGCACTCTGCACCGATGATGATTTGCTGGCAGAAAAAATGAAGATGATTGCCAATCATGGTCAGAGCAAACGGTATTACCATGATCTAGTTGGGTGCAACTCGCGACTCGATGCTATTCAAGCTGCCGTTCTCAGCATCAAATTGAAACAGCTAGATCAATACAATGCTGCTAGGTTTGAAGCCGCCGCTTACTATACAAACGCCTTTAAAGACAATCCCCGTATCAAGACTCCTTTTATTGCTCCACACAACAAACATGTATTTCATCAGTACACGATCATTTTGGAGGGAGTCGATCGCAATCGACTGGTTGAACAGCTTGCATCCGTTCAAATTCCAGCGATGATTTATTATCCAGTCCCCGCGCACAAACAAAAAATGTTTTCTTTTTTGAACCTGCCTCAGTTCGATTTACCCATAACTGATTGGCTGACAGAAAGGGTTGTGTCTTTGCCCATGCATACTGAACTGGACAAAGAACAATTGGATTATATCACAGATAAAGTAAATTACTTCACGAAATAAATCAACCTCATGAAAATTGCAGTTATTGGAACAGGGTATGTGGGACTCGTTACGGGCACCTGTTTTGCTGATACCGGCAGTGAGGTTACATGTGTTGATATAGATCAGCAAAAAGTTGATCAGCTCAAATCAGGGCAAATTACCATATACGAACCTGGACTTGACGAAATTTTTCTTCGTAATCAAAAGGAAGGAAGATTGAAATTCACAACATCACTAAGTGAGGGAATCAAAGGGGCAAATATTATATTTTTAGCACTGCCAACTCCTCCAGATGAAAATGGATCTGCCGATTTGAAGTATGTGTTACAAGTTGCAGATGAACTTGGGAAAATCCTGGAAGAATATGCTGTAATTGTTGACAAGAGTACTGTACCGGTCGGCACTGCTGATAAAGTCAGAAATGCTGTAGAAAAGAATGCGACTGTTCAATTTGATATAGTTTCCAACCCTGAGTTCCTCAGAGAGGGGGTGGCTGTTGAAGATTTTATGAGACCTGATCGCGTAATAATTGGTGTTGAAAATGAACGCGCCAAAAATATAATGACAGAATTGTATGCACCATTTGTTCGCTCTGGCAATCCAGTGATTTATATGGATTTGCGTTCAGCAGAATTAACGAAGTATGCTGCTAATTCTTTTTTAGCAATGAAGATTTCTTTCATGAATGAAGTTGCGCAGCTTTGTGAAAGAATGGGTGCTGATGTTGACATGGTTCGTTTGGGCATAGGCAGTGATTCAAGAATAGGTAAAAAATTTTTATATCCCGGTATTGGTGTAGGTGGGAGTTGCTTTCCAAAAGATATTCAGGCATTGGTAAAAAGTGCAAGTGAAGTTGATTATGACTTTGAAATTTTAAATTCTGTCATTAAAGTAAATCAATTTCAAAGGATCCATTTGGTTAGTAAAATCAATCGTTATTTCGGGGGTACCATATCTGGAAAACATTTTGCCTTGTGGGGACTTTCATTCAAGCCCAATACTGATGATATTCGTGAAGCACCTTCTCTGTATATTATAGATGCTTTGTTAAATCTGGGAGCAACTGTATGTGCATTTGATCCTGAGGCTATGAAAAATGCCAAAAATTATTATGGTACAAAAATTAGTTATGCTGAAAATCAGTACGACGCTTTAAAGGATGCTGATGCATTGATCATCGCAACAGAATGGAATGAATTCAGGTCTCCTGATTTTGGTAAAATTGGTAACAGATTAAATGATAAAGTGATATTCGACGGAAGAAATCTTTATGAAAATTCAAAAATGAAAGAGCTGGGCTATCATTATGAAAGCATTGGACGATCAGCTGTAGAAAAATAGACACAAGAACTATGAAAAAAATACTCGTTACCGGCGGAGCCGGATTTATTGGGTCACATGTGGTGAGATTATTTGTAAACAAATATGCAGATTGCCATATTGTCAACCTCGACGTACTAACCTATGCCGGTAATCTCGAAAACCTGAAAGATGTTGAAGGAAAATCAAACTACTCATTTGTAAAAGGAGACATTACGGATGAAATCTTTATTGATCAGCTTTTTGAAAAAGAATCATTTGATGCTGTTATTCACCTTGCTGCTGAAAGTCACGTTGATCGATCAATTATGGATCCACTTTCTTTTGTGAAAACCAATGTATTGGGTACAGCGGTTTTGCTCAATGCTGCAAGAAAATATTGGAAAGAGACCAGCAACAAATTATTTTATCATGTTTCAACCGATGAAGTATATGGATCATTGGGTGAGAGCGGGTTCTTTACCGAGACAACACCATATGATCCTCATTCTCCATATTCTGCTTCCAAAGCATCATCCGATCATTTGGTGAAAGCGTATTACGACACGTATGGATTGCCTGTGGTGATCTCCAATTGTTCCAACAACTATGGGTCACATCAGTTTCCCGAAAAATTGCTTCCATTGATGATCAATAACATTGTTCATTCTAAACCATTGCCTGTATATGGCAAAGGTGATAATGTGCGTGACTGGTTATGGGTGGAGGACCATGCTCGAGCAATCGATGTAATACTTCATCAGGGAAAACTAGGGGAAACATACAATATTGGAGGATTCAATGAATGGAAAAATCTCGACATCGTTCATCTGTTGTGCAGGATTATGGATAAAAAACTGAATCGTGCAGCAGGCGAAAGTGCAAAACTGATCACATTTGTAAAAGACAGACCTGGTCACGACAAGCGCTATGCCATTGATGCCACCAAGCTCAACAAAGAGCTGGGTTGGAAGCCATCTCTGCAATTCGAAGAGGGACTCGATAGGACAATTGATTGGTACTTGGCCAATGGAGAGTGGATTGATAGTGTAACATCCGGGGCCTACAAGGAATATTATTCAAATCAATACGTAAGCAGATAATTATGCAGGTAGAAGCAACAGATTTCGCTGGATTGTATGTTATTACTCCCAAGGTTTTTAGCGATGAGAGAGGAGATTTTTTCGAAAGCTACAATGACTCGGTTTTCAAAAATAAATACGGGATGGATTTTACATGGGTACAAGATAACCAGTCACATTCAACTTATGGAGTGATCAGGGGACTCCATATGCAAAAGGCACCACACGCGCAGACCAAATTAATAAGGGTACTACAGGGTGAAATCTTGGATGTGGTGGTTGACATGCGCAAAAGTTCCAAGACATTTGGAAAAGTATTTTCTATTCAGTTGTCATCAGAAAACAAAAAACAATTGTTTATTCCCAAAGGATTTATTCATGGATTTTCTGTATTGAGTCCAACTGCGGATGTATTGTATAAAATTGATGACTTTTATAACAAAGAGACTGAAGTGGGGGTTATTTACAATGATGCAACATTGAGCATCGATTGGAAAGTGCCTGTTGAAAAACAAATCGTATCTGAAAAAGATCTGGTACTACCTTCATTCAACAACGCTACGTATTACGAGTAGGTCACATGAAAAAAATTCTTGTAACAGGTGCAAACGGACAGCTCGGTAAGGAGTTGCGCGATATTGCTGCAGCGTTCCCCTCCTTTGAGTTTCTTTTTCTGTCAAGAGAAGATCTTCCCATTCATCATTTTGATTTGGTGAGAAATACATTTGTCGGATTCAAGCCTGATTATTGTATCAATTGTGCTGCTTACACTGCGGTTGACAAGGCGGAAACTGAAAAAGAATTGGCTTTTATCGTCAATGCAGAGTCTGTTGGTATCCTTGCTGCAGTTTCAAGAGAACAGCATTGTAAATTCATTCATATTTCAACGGATTACGTTTTCGCAGGTGATTCCCCCAAGCCTTACAAAGAATCAGATGCAACCGCACCTGTATCTGTATATGGTCAATCAAAGTTGGCTGGTGAGCAGGAGGCAATGAAAGAAAATCCTGCATCTGTGATCATTCGTACTTCCTGGGTATACTCTTTCCATGGTAACAATTTTGTCAAGACAATGATGCGACTCATGAAGGAGCGAAATGAAATTTCTGTGGTCAGCGATCAAGTGGGGAGTCCAACTTGGGCCGCAGATCTCGCAGAATTTATTATGCATATCATACAATTTGAAACATGGCAACCTGGCATTTATCATTTCTCGAATGAAGGAGAAATCAGCTGGTATGATTTTGCCAATGAGATCAAGCAATTGATTAAAAGCAATACAATTATCCATCCCATTCCTACATCAGCTTATCCTACACCCGCCAAGCGACCAGCTTTTAGTCTGCTGGATAAATCAAAGATCAAGTCAGTTTTTGCATACAATCCACCTGATTGGAAAGAGAGTCTGCAAAAATGCGTTCATCGTTTACTCGCTCAGTAATGATGTATATTTGCACCCATAACAGATTCTATGGCATTGATAGAAGCAATACTTGCTGACGATAAATTTGGCATGGATATCCAGGATGCAGATGGACATCTGATGCGCATGGATATTCCTGTTGACCAGGGTGGAAGTGGCTCTGGATTCAGGCCAATGCAGTCTATGTTGGCCGCCCTCTGCGGTTGCAGCTCAGTGGATGTCATCAGCATTTTAAAAAAACAGCGACAGGAACTCAGTTCCCTGAAAATAGAGGTTGATGGTCATCGCGAAGAAGGCAAAGAGCCATCTTTGTGGAAACAAATCCATCTTGTTTTCAAAATGGAAGGGAATTTGGATTTGTCCAAAGCCAAACGTGCGGTTGATTTGTCATTGGAAAAATATTGTTCGGTTGCAGAAACGCTCAGAAAAGCAGGAGCAACCATTGAGTATTCCATTTATCTGAATGGATCACGCATTGAATAAAAAAAAATACCATGAGGCCAGAGACTTTAGCTATCAGAACACAGACAGAAAGAACAGGGGAAAAAGAGCATTCAACTCCATTGTTTCTAACGAGTAGTTTTGTGTATGATTCTGCCGAAGACATGGCTGCTGCATTTGAGGATGATTCATTGGACGTGAATATCTACTCTCGTTTTTCCAATCCCAGTGTTGATGAATTTGTCAAAAAAGTTTGCTTGATGGAAGGAGCGGAGGATGGTATTGCAACTGCCACTGGCATGGCTGCTGTATTTTCTTCTTTCATGACGTTTGTTTCTGCTGGCGATCACATTGTTTCTGCATCAGCTGTGTTTGGATCAACACATGCCATTCTCACCAAGTATCTTCCCAAATGGGGAATTGAGTACAGTTATTTTGACATGAACAAGCCTGAAACCATTGAAGTGTTGATCAAAAAAAATACAAAACTTCTTTATGTTGAAACGCCTTCGAATCCTGGTCTTGATATCATAGACTTGAAGTATGTGGCTGGCATTTGCAAGAAGCATAATATTTTGTTCATTGTTGACAATTGTTTTGCAACACCATCCGTTCAGCAACCCATACAGTACGGCGCTGATCTTGTATTGCATTCTGCTACCAAGTTCATGGATGGACAGGGAAGGGTATTGGGTGGAGTTGTAGTCGGGAAAAAAGATTTGATCAAGCAGATGTACCTCTTCATTCGCAATACAGGTCCGTCCATGAGTCCGTTCAACGCATGGGTGCTTTCCAAGAGTTTGGAAACCTTGTTTGTGCGAATGGATAAACATGCAGTCAATGCTTTGCACATTGCACAAAAATTAGAAGGGCATCCAGCTTTGAGTTGGGTTAAATATCCTTTTTTGCCGAGTCACCCTCACCATAAGACTGCAAAAAAACAAATGAGCAATGGCGGTGGTATCCTTACGTTTGAATTGAAATCAGGATTGGACGGCGGAAGAAAATTCCTCAATAACCTAAAATGGTTGTCCATGACCAATAATTTGGGTGACAGCAGAACCATCGCTTCTCATCCGGCAAGTACTACACATTCAAAGCTTAGCGAAGAAGAGCGGCAGGCGGTTGGAATCACCCCCGGGCTCATTCGTCTTTCCGTTGGACTGGAGCATCCGGATGATATTTTAGAGGAGATTCTAGATGCGCTGAAATAATTCTTTCTCTCTAACTTCATGGTACAATGAATTAAACCTGTCTGCCATGAAACATTTAATACTCAGTCTCCTTACTGTTGTTTTTTCTCTCTCTATATCGGCTCAGAAAATTTCAGGTGCCTGGATGCGAAAATTAGATACAGCAGTTCAATACCTGACAATTGTCGATCAGTATTTTGTTATCACGACTTTTGATTTAGAAGGAAAAAAATTCTTCCAAACCAGGGGAGGAACTGCTATGGCAGATGGAAAAAAAATATCGGGTACCATTGAATTCAATACTACAAACAAGTCAGAGGTGAAGTCAGCCTATACATATGAATACACTTTCCGAAAAAAAGATCTGCAAATGCCTGTTGATGGAATTGGAGTTACTTGGAACTGGGTGGATGATGCCAATACTGGACTCGCAGGTAATTGGAAAATTACCGGAAGGATGCAGGATGGTAAAATGGTAGCAATGAATCCAGGTGCAAGAAAAACAATCAAGGTCATGTCTGGCAGCAGATTTCAGTGGACAGCCATCAATACCGATACCGGTGAATTTTTTGGCACTGGTGGGGGCAGGTATACTTTCGAAAATGGGAAATATTCCGAACACATAGAATTTTTTTCTCGAGATGCTTCACGTGTGGGTAATTCGCTGAGTTTCAATGCCGAATTGAAAGATGGGGATTGGCATCACAGCGGCAACAGTTCCAAGGGTGATCCCATCTATGAAGTATGGAGCAGAAAATGAATCAAAGCCTCTTTTTGCTCTACATTTGCTGAGCAAATCCGTATGCTATCATCTCAATTTTGTGATGATAATCCTTCATTGAAAATAATTCAACGTATGCAATTTAAATTGACTGAAGAGCAGCTGATGATTCAACAGGCTGCCAGATCTTTTGCAAAAAATTCATGTTTGCCCGGAGTAATTCAGCGAGATGAAGTACAACAATTTCCAACAGAACAGATCAAAGAATTGGCTTCTTTGGGATTCATGGGAATGATGGTGGATCCTGCAAACGGTGGTGCTGGTATGGACACCATCAGTTATGTGTTAGCTATGGAGGAGATCAGTAAAGTGGATGCCAGTACCAGTGTATGCATGAGTGTAAACAACAGCTTGGTATGTTGGGGTTTGGAAAAGTATGGCAATGAAGAACAAAAAGCAAAATACCTGGTGCCTCTTGCAAAAGGCACCAACAATGATGAATTGTACATTGGCGCATTTCTATTGAGTGAGCCGGAAGCAGGAAGTGATGCAACTCATCAGCATACAACTGCAATCGACCATGGAGATTATTATCTCATCAACGGTGTAAAAAACTGGATCACCAATGGTAATTCTGCCTCTGTTTATTTGGTCATGGCTCAAACAGATGCAAGCAAAGGTGCTAAGGGAATCAATACATTCATTGTTGAAAAAAATCAAGAGGGAGTAAAGGTCGGTCCCAAAGAAAATAAATTAGGCATTCGAAGCAGCGATACCCATTCCATATTTTTTACAGATGTGAAAGTCCCCAAATCACACAGAATCGGAGCAGATGGATTTGGATTTCGATATGCCATGGAAACATTGAATGGTGGCAGGATCGGTATTGCAGCACAGGCATTGGGAATTGCAAGCGGTGCGTATGAACTTGCGCTGGCCTACAGCAAGCAGCGCAAATCATTCGGAAAGCCAATACATGAACACCAGGCCATTCAATTCAAGTTGTCAGAAATGGCAACACGCATTGAAGCTGCGCGGTTGTTGTGCTTCAAATCTGCATATGAAAAAGACCAGGGACTCGATTACTCAACATCTGCAGCAATGGCAAAATTATATGCAAGTGAAACAGCCATGTGGGTGACGACAGAAGCAGTTCAGGTACACGGTGGATATGGATTTGTAAAAGAGTTTCATGTAGAGCGACTCATGCGCGATGCCAAAATTACCCAGATTTACGAGGGCACTTCGGAAGTCCAGAAAATGGTCATCGGAAGAGCAATTACCCGCTAACAACAATTCATTAATTCTTAGCAAGAAGGATCATGAAAAAAGAAATCTGCATCGTTTCTGCATCAAGGACACCCATTGGTTCATTTGGTGGGGCACTGAAATCTTTTACTGCTACACAATTGGGCGGAAAAGCAATTGAAGGGGCGATGAAAAAAATTGGACTCGATCCATCAAAAGTCGATGAGGTCATCATGGGAGTTGTATTGCAAGCGGGACTCGGACAGGCACCTGCACGACAGGCTGCTATCTATGCAGGGTTGCCTTCATCTGTTGTAACCAATACTGTCAATAAAGTATGTGCAAGTGGTATGAAAGCGATTGCACTGGGCGTTCAGTCCATCGAAATGGGTGATGCAGAAGTTGTCATTGCTGGAGGGATGGAAAGCATGAGCAATGTTCCATTTTACAATCATTCCATGAGATGGGGACATAAATACGGTTCAGTGTCGGTCATCGACGGACTCGCACATGATGGGTTGACTGATCATTATGATCAGGTGGCCATGGGATCATTTGCCGATCAATGTGCGAGCGAATACAAGATCAGCCGTGAGGATCAGGATGCATTTGCAATTTCCAGTTATCAAAAATCACAATCAACTATAAATGCAAATGGATTTCAGCAAGAAATTATTCCAGTAGAAATACCCCAGCGAAAAGGATCGCCAATGGTTGTTCATCAGGATGAAGAGCCCTTCAAGGTTCAATTTGAAAAGATTCCTTCTTTAAGTCCTGCATTTACAAAGGATGGAACCGTTACAGCAGCCAATGCCTCCACCATGAATGATGGTGCAGCAGCAGTTGTATTGATGACAACCGAAAAAGCAAAGTCACTTGATTTGAAACCGCTCGCCATTATAAGAAGTTATGCAGATGCAGAGCAGGAGCCCTGTTGGTTTACAACTAGTCCCGCGAAAGCACTTCCCCTGGCCTTGAAGAAGGCCAATCTCAGACTAGACGATATCGATTATTTTGAATTCAATGAAGCATTCTCTGTTGTTGGAATAGTGAATACCAATATCCTCAACATTGATCCCAATAAAGTAAACATCAAAGGCGGTGCTGTATCACTGGGACATCCACTTGGATGCAGTGGTGCAAGAATCATAGTTACACTCACACACATTTTATCTGAAAACAAAGCCCGTTATGGGGCTGCAGCTATTTGCAATGGTGGAGGAGGAGCATCTGCCATGGTATTGGAAGCTGTTCGATGACGATTGCATCAAACAGTTCAATATTTGTAAAAACCTTCACCTGTTTTTATACCCAATTTTCCTGCTGCAACTTTTTCAGTGAGCATTTGGACAGGATGATATTTTGCATTTTGGAATCCTTCTTCCAGTATAGATAAAATATTGTGACATACATCGAGTCCGATGTAATCTGCCAGTTGCAACGGACCCATCGGGTGTGCCATTCCCAATTTCATGATATCATCAATTGTTTTTTCATCGCTGATTCCTTCCTGCAGCGCAAGGATGGCCTCATTGATCATTGGCATCAGGATGCGGTTGGAAATAAAACCAGGGGCATCTTTGACCACACATGGAGTTTTTCCGATGGTTTGTGTCAGTTTTACTATTGTATCTGTTGTTTCTCTTGAGCCATGTTTGCCCTCAATGATTTCAACCAATTTCATTACAGGAACGGGATTCATGAAATGCATGCCAATGACTTTTTCAGGTCTCTTGGTTGCTTCAGCCAATTGGCTGATGGAAATGGATGAGGTATTGGATGCGATGATACAATTTGGAGCAGCATACTGATCAGCCATTCTGAAAATTTCCCGCTTGATGGATTCAATTTCTGATACGGCTTCGATGATCAAGTCGGATGCAGTAACGCCCATGGCTATCTCCTTGAAACACTGAATATTTGCCAATGCCTTTTCTTTCTGGTCGACATTGATGATATTTTTCTGGATTTGTCGATCCAAATTTTTTTCAATGTTCTGCATGGCTTTTTGCAGCGCCGCCTCATTGTTGTCTATCAAATGAACATGAAATCCATGGAGTGCCATTACATGTGCGATGCCATTGCCCATTGTTCCTGCGCCGATAACGGATATATTTTTCATGTTTGATTTATTTTACTTTCATCTTTAATATTCTTCCTGGTACTTCCACCGATACGTACAAAGCTCCGTCAATACCCTGAATTACATTTCTCACCCTTCCTAGATCTTTGAGGATGATTTCTTCACTTTTGATTGTATTGTTTTCTACAATGCATCTATGTAATTTTTGCGATGCCAATCCTGCAACAATCAAACTTCCAGACCAAGATCTGTAATAATTCCCATTGATGAAAGCAATTCCACATGTACCGATTGAGGGTATCCATGAGTATATTGGCTTGGATATACCAGATGAATCATGATTCTTGGAAATGATGCTGCCATCATAGTTTTTACCGAGCGACAATGCAGGCCAACCGTAATCTTGTCCAGCTTTGATGATGTTGATTTCATCTCCACCCAAAGGACCGTGTTCGGATTCCCATATTTCTCCGGTTGAAGGATGCAAAGCGAGTCCCTGAGGATTTCTATGTCCCAGTGTATACATTGAATTTCTAGAAGCATTTCCAGGTAAGATCGGATTGGTATTGGGAATGCTTCCATCATCATTCAGTCTATGGATCTTTCCCCAAGGTGATGACGGGTCAGATGCGTTTTTATTTATTCCAGTTGGACCACCTCCAGTAGAAGGACCTTCCCCTATGCTCAGGTAGATGAGTCCTGATTTATCAAAAACAATTCTACTACCGTTGTGACCACCTGGACCAGTTGCGGTAAATATATTCTGAAGGTTTTCAATTTTATTGTTATTGATCTTGAACCTACTGAGCTTTAAAGCATAATAGGGAGTACTGGAAGTATATGACATATATATCCAACCATTCTTTACATAGTTAGGATGTGTCTTGATATCAAGAAGTCCTCCTTGTCCACCTGCGTCAATTGAAGGCAGGCCAGACAATTCTGTGATGGTATTGTTTTGGTCAGTTTTTAAGTACATTTTCCCTCTTTTTTCACCAAAAATCAGGTCTCCATTCGGTAAAAAATCCATCCCCCAGATGATTTCATATTTGTCAACAACTTTTTCAATTTCAATGGCTGGAATTTCTAAGCTGATTGCAGTGGATTCCTCTTTTTTGCAAGAATGTACAAGGGTAATCAATATAAGTACCAACAAATATTTTGAATATTTCATAAAGCGGGAATTTCTAATGCAAATCTCTTGAATTAATGGGTTCTTTCGCAAGTATTCTCCAAAGTCTTTGACATTAACGCTCTAACATAAAATGACCCCAACGAAATAGAAATTAAGTCGGGGTCTTAGGCTCTGGTTGGTATTTGATGACTAAACTATCTTTCCTGTCCCCGTACGTTTGTGTTTTTTCTCTTTTTTAAGGGGAAAAAACATTCATCTAAAAAATGTGGAAAAGCTGTGCTGGTGCGGATTTTATTGTTTAACGGGAGGGAGGGTAAATGCCTAAATATTTCAACGGTTTGTATATTGGCATTTGGTGGTACATGAACAGTTGTAAGTAGGAGGAAAATGAAGCTTTAAACAGTGTTTTAAAATTTGAGATCAAAAACACTGATTTTGTTGATGAGAAGCATCCTTTATGGATTAAATTGTTGAAAATTTGTGGTCTCGAATGGAAACAAGGGGAAATATCAAATTTGACAAAATTGATTTCAAGACTGAGCAATACATAAGCAGTGAATACGACGCTTGTGTGTTTGACAATTGTAATTTCAATGGTGTTGATATCAGTGGTTCAATTTTTGTGGATTGCATGTTCTGCAACTGTGATTTGAGTCTGGCAAAAATCAGACAGGTTATCTTTCGTGATGTTCAATTCAAGGACTGTAAAATATTGGGACTTCAATTTGATACAGCCAATGAATATGGACTGAATTTTAGTTTTGATCATTGTACATTGAACAATTCCTCATTTACCAATACAAAAATAAAGTCAACCCTTTTTCAGCATTCACAACTCAGATATGTTGATTTTACCAATTGTGATCTCAGCGAATCAACATTTTTGCAATGTGATTTGCATCATGCCATCTTTGATGCGAGCAATCTGGAGAAAGTTGATTTCAGAACCTCGTTTCATTATTCTATAGATCCACATCGAAACAAACTCAAGAAATCAAAGCATGCTTATCCAGCTCTATTGGGCTTGCTCGATCACATTGACCTGATCATTGAATGATTGTAAACTTATTATGGCAGTTCAGTTTATTTGAAGATGTTGATGCAAACTCTTTTCAATTTTTGGTCAAAAAATCAACGATTTCCCTCAAAATAGGGGAACAAATAGGGGAAAAAAGGAGGTCAGTACACCCTTAAAAAATATAACCCATTGAAAACCAGTGGGTTAAATGTTAATTAAGTGTTAAAAATGTTGCCCGACCTGGATTCGAACCAAGACAAACAGAACCAAAATCTGTCGTACTACCATTATACTATCGGGCAGCCTAATTGGGTTGCAAAAATAAGTGATTTCAAAAGAAGATCCCAAAAATTGTGAAGGAGTATTTCCAGGTGGACTATTGCTGTTTCACCAAGTGATGGTTTTTCTTGCCCCTCTGTACAACAACATAATTGCCAGCTATCAGATGACTTTTGTCGACAACCAAATTGACATCCACTACTTTCTCTTTATTGATGCTAACCCCTCCACCTGCAACCATTTTTCTGGCTTCGCCTTTGCTTGGAAATATACCTGTCTCCGCAAGAAAACTGACCACATCAATTCCATCGGAAATCATGGAATAAGAGATGCTGTGGATGGGTACACCTTCCATTGCTTGCAGCAGGGCGGGCTCATTCATCTCCTTCATATTGATTTCATCACTCTTGCCAAACAACTGCTCAGTGGTTTGTTGTGCAGTTTGACACTCTTTTTCACCGTGTACAAAAGTTGTAATCGCCTCAGCGAGTTTCTTTTGAAGGAGTCTTGCACCAGGGTCGTTTCTGTGTTCAGCAATCAATTGGTCGATTGTTGTTTTGTCAATCAGGGTAAATATTTTAATCCACTTTTCAGCATCTGCATCTGCTGCATTCAGCCAAAACTGGTAAAATTGAAAAGGTGAAGTTTTTTCAGGATCCAGCCAAACATTCCCTTTCTCGGTCTTGCCAAATTTACCGCCGTAGGCTTTTGTAATCAGTGGACAAGTAAACGCAAATGCTTCACCAGAAGCCTTTCTGCGGATGAGCTCTGTTCCGGTTGTAATATTTCCCCACTGATCACTTCCGCCCATTTGCAACTTGCAATTCTTGTTTTGATACAACCAATAAAAATCATAACCCTGCATCAACTGGTATGCAAATTCTGTATAACTAATACCGGTTTCTCCCTCTATTCTTTTCTTTACACTGTCCTTTGCCATCATATAATTGACAGTAATGTGCTTGCCGACATCCCTTAAAAAATCAATGAATCCCAATCCCTTGAACCAATCATAATTGTTGACGATCTCTGCACAATTTTTTTTGGATGGATCAAAGTCAAGGTACTTTTCCAATTGCTTCTTCACTCCGGCAACATTTTTCTGTAATGTCTCCTCATTCAATAAATTACGCTCCTCACTCTTTCCGCTTGGATCGCCTACCATGCCGGTAGCACCACCTACCAATGCCAATGGCTTGTGTCCAGCCTGTTGCAAATGATAGAGTAAAAGAATGGGAACCAGACTTCCAATATGAAGGCTGTCAGCAGTTGGGTCAAATCCGATATAACAGGTTGTTGGCTCCTTTTTCAATTGCTCTTCGGTTCCAGGCATGATGTCCTGAATCATTCCTCTCCATTTGAGTGCTGCTACAATGTCCATCGCTAAAATATTTGTGCAAATGTAACAAGGAATCAAAACATCCCATGCGCGCAATATTTCTCAGATTTGGACGTTGTTTTTCTGAAGGGAATCCTTTCAATTTGATTTAACTTCGTTATATCCAATATCCAATGACATTAACCAGATAAGTTTTTCATCAAAACACATCTTTTCTGGCATTGGATCCTCTTTTCATACATTCCATAAAACGGGCTTTCATTTGCTGTACATGATATCATTAATAGAAGTATATGATCGAGTCAGGAGAAGAGAAAAAGGAGTTGAGCAGATTGCAGTGGGATGAGCCAGTCATTTGGGAGCTTGACATCAGGGAAACAACCAAGAATTTCATTCAATGTGATGGGATAGGGGTACCAGGTGAAGATTACGCTTGTTTTTCTTAAATATTCCCATATCTTTGCAATCCTTAAAAACCGGGGATTATATGTTAATCATTGATTCTAAAGATTGCGAGAACATTGACAAGGCGCTAAAAAAGTACAAAAAGAAGTACGAAAAGTCAAAAACACTTTTGCAACTTCGTGAGCGTCAATCTTTTACAAAACCATCTGTAAAACGCAGGGGGGAGGTTCTGAAGGCCATCTACAAGCAGAAAATCCAGAACGGAGAGATCGAAGCATAATTCGAGTCACCTTTCAAATAATACAAAGTAGTCATAGGGTTTAGTAACTTTATGGCTACTTTTTTTATGTCTATACCAGTCAGGGATGCCATTGGTTTCTTTCATGATTTTATCAAATTTGAGAAGCGTTTTTCGCTTCACACCATCAAGGCATACACAGATGATCTCGAGCACTTTTCACAGTTTCTACAAGCGCAGTTTGCTGTAGAGCAACTGGATCAGATCCAACCATCTATGATCAGGACTTGGATGGCGGCATTTGCTGTACAGAAAATAACACCCCGAACCATCAATAGAAAAATATCTACATTAAAATCTTTTTTTAAATATTGTCTTGTTCGCGAGTGGATAGCAGCGAGTCCGGCTAAAATAATACAGGTCCTCAAAACAAAAAAAAGATTACCCACCTACGTTGAGTCGGATCAAATGGATCAACTTTCGCAACGAGATTATTTTTCGGATGATCTGGATGGACGGATGGAATATCTTGTTGTGAATCTTCTGTATCAAACGGGAATGCGCGTAAGCGAGTTGGTCAACTTAAAAACAACACAAATAGATTTTGCAAGAACGCAGATAAAAGTCCTGGGTAAAGGCAACAAGGAAAGGGTCATACCCATCAGCGAGGTGTTGGCAAAAACCATCAGGCTTTTTATGGATGAGGCGGGTCAGTTATTTCTTGCTGATTCGGGTTCATTCTTACTGATCAACGGCAAAGGGAAGCATCCAGGTGCCAGGCAATTGTATGCTATTGTAAAAAAATATCTTTCGCTGATTACCACAGCCGACAAGAAGAGTCCGCACGTATTGCGCCACAGTTTTGCGACACATCTCACATCCAATGGTGCTGAATTGAATGCCGTTAAAGAACTGCTGGGACACAGCAGTTTGGCCGCTACACAGGTCTATACCCACAACAGCATTGACCGGTTGAGGGACATACATAAGAAATCACATCCAAAGGGCTGATCCAAGTTTTATTTAACAGATTTTTTATTGCGGAAATTCCATTTTTAATTAACTTAAGGATGATATTATTTTCATAAGTTAATATTTAAATAGATGGGTTATGACAGTAAACATTCATGCATTGCACTTTGATGCAGACAGCAAATTATTGGAGCATGTCAATAAGAAAATCTCAAAACTTTCCAGCCACCATGATAAGATCATGACTGTTGATGTTTATCTGAAGTTGGACAATGTGATGCATCAGATCAAGGACAAGATTGCCGAGATCAGGGTCAATATTCCAAAGCGTGCATTGTTTGTGAAACACAGCACCAAATCTTTTGAAGAATCTTTCGATATGGCAATGGATGCAGTATTGGTGCAGATCAAAAGAGTCAAGGAAAAACAATATGCATAGACCCAGTTGGAATTCTTTCTAAAATTCCACCTCAAAATTTTTGCATTTAACAATTTCCGTTACCTTTGCATTCCCCAAAAATTGGGGTAGTTCTTTATATATCAACTTTTCCTGGTAAATAAGTCAAGATAAGTTTTTCCAATCTGTACAAGCCAGAGTAGCTCAGCTGGTAGAGCAGCTGATTTGTAATCAGCTGGTCGGGGGTTCGAGTCCCTTCTCTGGCTCCATCTACGGACAGAATATTAGATTGAGAAAAACATGGCGGGCAGGTTCCAGAGCGGCCAAATGGGGCGGACTGTAAATCCGCTGTCTTTCGACTTCAGTGGTTCGAATCCACTCCTGCCCACACCCTTTGGAATGGGTTCGACAACTTTTTACCAGTATCATGCGGGAGTAGCTCAGTTGGTAGAGCGATAGCCTTCCAAGCTATAGGTCGCGGGTTCGAGCCTCGTCTCCCGCTCACAACCGCCAGGCTGTGCGGTCTTCAAGCCCATACTTGCCAACCGGCAAGTGTGTAGGCAGGGGATAATCGCCGTTGTACCTGCCTGCCGGCAGGCAGGGCTCAGTGGTACAGACGAATGCCGTTGTAGCTCAGTGGTAGAGCACTTCCTTGGTAAGGAAGAGGTCGTGAGTTCAATTCTCATCAACGGCTCTCAATTAAATGGGAAAAGTTGCTGAGGGTAAGTTCTTGAGTGGGTCTGGTCTTTTTACCCTGGAAAAATTCTTTTTTAAATCGTCTCAAAGTCAATAACTTTGCGGCCGCATCAATAGTTAGTAAAAAACATAAAAACAGATAACAATGTCTAAAGAGACCTTCAAGCGGGACAAACCCCACGTTAACATTGGTACAATCGGACACGTTGACCATGGTAAGACAACATTAACTGCTGCCATTACGGAGATTCTTTCTAAAAAAGGTCTCGCACAGGCAAAGAAGTATGATGAGATTGACGGTGCACCTGAAGAAAAAGAAAGAGGTATCACCATCAACACAGCACACGTTGAATACGAAACTGCTTCTCGTCACTATGCTCACGTTGACTGTCCAGGTCACGCTGACTACGTTAAAAATATGATTACTGGTGCTGCCCAGATGGACGGCGCTATCCTTGTGGTTGCCGCAACTGACGGTCCAATGCCACAAACGAAAGAGCACATCCTTCTTGCTCGTCAGGTAGGTGTTCCTCGTATCGTAGTATTCATGAACAAGGTTGACCTTGTTGATGATCCTGAATTGCTTGACCTCGTTGAGATGGAAATCCGCGAAGAGTTGACCAAGAGAGGTTTCGATGGCGACAACACTCCAATCATCAAGGGTTCTGCAACCGGCGCATTGGCTGGCGAAGAAAAGTGGGTTGCCACTGTAAACGAATTGATGGATGCAGTTGACAGCTACGTTCCATTGCCTCCTCGTCCTGTTGATCTTGCATTCTTGATGTCAGTAGAAGACGTATTCACGATCACTGGTCGCGGTACAGTTGCTACTGGTCGTATCGAGCGTGGAAAAATCAAAGTGGGTGAAGGTGTTGAGATTGTAGGTATGCAAGAAGACAAACTTGTTTCTACCGTTACCGGTGTTGAAATGTTCCGCAAGCTCCTCGATGAGGGTGAAGCTGGAGACAACGCTGGACTTTTGCTCCGTGGTATTGAGAAAAGCCAGATCCGCCGTGGTATGGTTATCTGCAAACCTGGTTCAATCACTCCACACACTGAATTCAACGGTGAAGTATACGTATTGAGCAAGGATGAAGGTGGGCGTCACACTCCATTCTTCAACAAATACCGTCCTCAGTTCTATTTCCGTACAACTGACGTAACAGGAGAGTGCGAACTTCCTGCAGGAACTGAAATGGTGATGCCTGGTGATAACATCAACTTGAAAGTGAAGTTGATCCAACCAATCGCCATGGAAAAAGGATTGAAATTCGCGATCCGCGAAGGTGGCCGTACAGTGGGAGCTGGACAGGTTACTGAGATCCTCAAGTAAGACTTGATCGGTTGACCTCCTCCGAGAGTTTGACCTCAAAAGTTATATCAACAGCAAAGTACCTGGAGTCTCTCTGGGTACTTTGTTTCTTAAGAACGGGCATAGTTCAATGGTAGAATAGAGGTCTCCAAAACCTTTGATCTGGGTTCGAATCCTAGTGCCCGTGCAAAAAGGAAAACTTTGGGTAACTTTACTCCCTCAGTTTAAAACCTGAAACAGATGAACAAAATACAAGCATACTTCAAAGACTCTTACAAAGAGCTCATGGAGAAAGTGACCTGGCCCAACTGGCAGCAGTTGCAGCAATCAACCATGATTGTACTCGTAGCAACATTGGTGATCACTGCCATCGTGTGGGTATTGGACCTTGGAAGCAGCTCTGCACTTAAATTCGTTTATTCATTGTTTAAGTAATGGAAGAAATAACAGTACAACAAGAAACCAAATGGTACGTGCTTCGCGTCATCTCCGGAAAAGAGAAGAAGGTGAAAGAGTACCTGGATAAAGACATCGTGCGCAATGGTTGGGACAAAGCCATCAAACAGGTATTCCTCCCAGTGGAGAAAGTCTACAAGGTGCAAAATGGCAAGAAAGTCATGCGCGAACGCAACTTCTATCCCGGATATGTGATGATTGAATGTGTTGGAGGAAAGCTGCATGATGACATCATCACTGCCATCAAGAATACCACCAACGTGATTCATTTTCTAGGAAAAGAGAATCCAATAGCACTGCGCAAGGCGGAAGTAAACAAAATGTTGGGCAAGATCGATGAAATGAGTGATGCCGGTGGAATGACCATGAGCGAGCCTTTCATCATTGGAGAGACTATCAAAATTGTAGATGGACCGTTCAATGATTTCAATGGCGTGATCGAAGAAGTGAATGACGAGAAAAAGAAATTGAAAGTTACCGTGAAAATTTTCGGAAGATCAACGCCTGTAGAACTCAACTACATGCAAGTAGAAAAGATTTCTTAGTAAATGATATTCGCATAAAAAAAGGGAAGCAAATGCTTCCCTTTTTTTATGCGATGACTTCATTTTAAAACAACTGTCCTTGTCCGCCTTCTGCTGCAGGCGCTGGTGCCGGTGCTTCTGCAACCGGAGCGGGAGCCGCTACTGGCGCTGGTTTTGGCTTACTTGCTTTTTTAGCAGTCTTTTTCTTAGCAACTTTTTTTACTGCTTTTTTTGCGACTTTCTTGCTTGCTTTTTTTACAACTTTCTTTGGGGCAGATTTTTTGGATGTTTTCTTCGCTGCTTTTTTCTTTGCAACTTTCTTCGAAACTTTCTTTGCAACTTTTTTTACAGCTTTCTTCGCTGCTTTTTTAGTTGCTGATTTTTTTGCAGCTTTTTTTACTGATTTTTTCTTGGCAGCTTTTTTGGGAGCAGCCTTCTTAGCACTAGCTTTTTTCTTGGATTTTTTTGCGGTTGCCATCTTGTTTGAATTTTAGAGCGTTTGTAAAGTAAATACAAATTACAGATTTAAGCTGTTCAAAACATATTGCCATTCAGTAATTTATCTAGATTTAATCCACCGGTTTCCCTCCTCATCAAAAGGGCAGGCAGGCGCTTACCCACATTCCCCAAAGGGTGGCCAAGGGTTAAAAAATCCTTGGCAGATTCAAGATTCCGATATACCTTTGCCGCCCCAATCGAAAGTTCTTTTTTTGAATGGACTTGGGAGTTCTGTCAATAAATGACCGGACGCTATCACCAAAAAACAAACATATGGCTAAGGAAATTTCTGGCTATGTAAAGTTGCAGGTCAAAGGCGGTCAAGCCAATCCTGCACCTCCTGTTGGTCCCGCACTCGGTTCCAAAGGTGTCAACATCATGGAGTTCTGTAAGCAGTTCAATGCCAGGACGCAAGACAAACCGGGCAAAGTATTACCGGTTGTCATTACAGTTTACTCAGACAAATCATTTGATTTTATCATCAAGACCCCTCCGGCAGCTGTTCAATTGCTGGAGGCCAGCAAACTTCAAAGTGGTTCCAAAGAACCCAACCGCTCCAAAGTGGGAAAGGTTACCTGGGCACAGGTTGAGGCCATTGCTAAAGACAAAATGCCTGATCTGAATTGCTTTACGGTTGATAGCGCGATGCGCATGGTCGCCGGAACGGCAAGAAGCATGGGTATTACAGTTGAAGGTAAAGCCCCTTGGGAAAATTAATTGATCACAGCCTAAATCTGAATCAAGATGGGAATCACTAAAAAAAGAAAAGCCGTTGCCGGTAAAGTGGATGACAAAAAAGTTTATTCACTCACTGAAGCATCCGGACTCGTTAAACAAGTAAACACAACAAAATTCGATAGTTCGGTTGACCTGCACATCCGTTTGGGTGTTGATCCTAAAAAAGCTGATCAAGCCATCAGGGGGACAGTAACCCTTCCTCACGGAACAGGTAAAACCAAAAAAGTATTGGTGCTTTGCACACCCGATAAAGAAGCTGAAGCTACTGCAGCAGGCGCTGATTTCGTCGGACTCGATGAGTTCATCACCAAGATTGAAGGTGGCTGGACTGACATCGATGTAATCGTAGCAACGCCATCCGTGATGCCAAAAATTGGTAAACTCGGTAAAGTTCTCGGTCCACGTAACCTCATGCCCAACCCCAAAGCAGGTAGCGTAACCAACGACGTATCTGCAGCGGTGAAGGATGTAAAAGCAGGTAAAGTTGCCTTCAAGGTAGACAAGGCTGGAATCGTACACGCTTCTATTGGTCGCGTGAGTTTCACACCCGATAAAATTGCTGAGAACAGCATGGAATTGCTGAATGCCATCATCAAAGCAAAACCATCTTCAGCAAAAGGTACATACCTGAAGAGCGTATTCATGGCCAGTTCCATGAGTCCATCTATCGCAATTGACACAAAAGTGCTTGTTCATTGATACAAGCCATCATTGTAAATAATTAAAAAGCTTAACATGACTAAGCAAGAAAAAAATGAAGTAATTGATGTGCTGAAAGAGAAATTCGGACAGTACAACAATTTCTATATCACCAATACTGAATCACTTTCAGTAGAACAGGTTAGCAGCCTCAGAAGATTTTGTTTCGACAAGAAAGTTGAAATGAAAGTTGCCAAGAATACCCTCATCCGCAAAGCATTGGAATCTCTCGATGCGGAAAAGTATGCAGGCGTGTACGATGCATTGCACAACGTAACCGCATTGATGTTCTCTGAAAACCCCAAAGAACCAGCGCTGATCATCAGTTCTTTCCGCAAGCAAGGAAACGTTGAAAAGCCAGAGCTGAAAGCAGCCTTCATCAACGGAGATATATTCGTTGGTGACAACAACCTCACTGCGCTTACACAAATCAAGACCAAGAACGAGCTCATCGGCGATGTGATTGGATTGTTGCAGTCACCTGCCAAGCGTGTGTTGGCCGGATTGTTGCATCACCATGAAAAACAAGGTGCAGCAGCAGAATAATTAGTAAATAACCCAACGCCACTGAGGTTCAAATGTGGCATATTTTATAACCATCCGCTGGAGCTAACGCATTGAAAGCGGTTAAAACTTAAAAACATGGCAGACGTAAAAGCATTGGCCGAACAACTGGTAGGCCTTACAGTAAAAGAAGTTCAAGAATTGGCCGACGTATTGAAGGCTGATTATGGTATCGAACCAGCTGCAGCTGCAGTTGTAATAGCAGGTGGTGGCGGTGGTGCCGCAGCTGCTGCTGAGGAAAAATCAACTTTTGATGTTATCCTCGTAAACGGCGGTGCAAGCAAATTGGGTGTTGTGAAGGTTGTGAAAGACCTCACCGGACTCGGATTGAAAGAAGCAAAAGACCTCGTTGATGGCGCTCCTAAGCCTGTAAAAGAGGGTGTTTCCAAGGCTGAAGCAGACGATTTGGCTGCTAAGTTGAAAGAAGCAGGTGCTGAAGTTGAAATCAAGTAATCAACCGATACGCAAAAAATCAAAGCCGGATTCGTCCGGCTTTTTTTATGCCTTTTTTGACAGAGAAGAGCCTCTCCAAATATTTGTCCGTTTCCCCCAATTCCCGTAACTTCGCAGTCCTTTAAGTTGGGCTATTTACAATTTGACTTCCCGCAACAACATAAAATGTTGATAATCAATTACTTAAACAAGTAAGTGTAAAGGTTGCCTTATTGTCTTTCAGTCCGATCACACGTTTAAAAGCACATCAGACTATGTCATCAGCAAAAGTGGCTTCAAAAAGAGTGCATTTTGGTAAGGTAAAACACCTTGCAGAGACTCCAGATCTTCTCGAAATTCAAATTCAATCCTTCAAGGATTATTTCCAATTGGAAACAACTCCTGACAAACGCAACAATGAAGGTTTGTTCAAGGTGTTCAAAGAGAATTTCCCCATCAACGATACAAGAAACATCTTCATGTTGGAGTTTCTGGATTATTTCATTGATCCACCCCGCTACACCATCGAAGAATGTATGGAGCGTGGACTCACGTATGCAGTTCCTCTCAAAGCAAAATTGCGTTTGAGTTGTAACGATGAAGAGCACGTTGACTTCCAAACCATCGTGCAGGACGTGTTTCTTGGAAACATTCCTTACATGACTCCCCGCGGAACGTTTGTGATCAATGGTGCTGAAAGGGTAGTGGTTTCTCAATTGCACCGTTCTCCTGGTGTATTCTTTGGGCAATCACTCCATCCGAACGGAACGAAAATATATTCTGCACGTGTCATTCCTTTCAAGGGTGCATGGATGGAATTTGCAACCGATATCAACAACGTGATGTATGCCTACATCGATCGTAAAAAGAAGTTCCCTGTAACTACTTTGTTGCGTTCAATCGGATTTGAGACCGATAAAGATATTCTCGAGTTGTTTGGAATGGCAGATGAAGTGAAGACAGACAAAAAAACACTTGAGAAACTTGTTGGAAAACGCCTTGCTGCAAGAGTATTGAAAACATGGGTAGAAGATTTTGTGGATGAAGATTCAGGTGAAGTTGTTTCTCTCGAAAGAAACGAGGTTGTACTCGAGCGTGATACAGTTCTTTCTGCAGATGATATCAATACCATCCTTGAAACGGGTGTAAAAAGCATCTTCATTCAAAAAGAAGAGGTGAGTGGTGACTATGCCATTATCTACAATACTTTGAACAAGGATACTTCCAACTCAGAATTGGAAGCTGTTCAGCATATCTACAAACAATTGCGTGGCGCTGATGCACCCGACAATGAAACTGCCCGCGGCATCATCGACAAATTGTTTTTCAGCGACAAGCGGTATGATTTGGGCGAAGTAGGTCGCTACAAAATCAACAAGAAATTAAACCTCAACTATGGTTTGGATCAAAAGACCCTTACCAAAGAAGATATCATCCAAATCATCAAATACCTCGTTCGCCTAACCAATGGTAAAGCGGAGATTGATGACATCGATCACCTCAGCAACAGACGTGTTCGTACAGTTGGTGAGCAATTGTATGCACAGTTTGGTGTAGGTCTTGCGAGAATGGCACGTACCATCCGTGAGCGTATGAACGTACGTGACAATGAAGTGTTTACTCCAGTTGATTTGATCAACGCACGTACACTTTCTTCTGTGATCAATTCCTTCTTCGGAACATCACAGTTGTCTCAGTTCCTCGATCAAACCAATCCACTCAGTGAAATCACCCACAAGCGCCGTATTTCCGCGCTCGGTCCCGGTGGTTTGAGCAGAGAGCGTGCAGGTTTCGAGGTGCGCGACGTTCACTATTCTCACTATGGACGCTTGTGTACAATTGAAACTCCGGAAGGTCCAAACATTGGATTGATCTCTACACTTTGTGTTCACGCAAAGATCAATGAGATGGGATTCATTGAAACACCATACCGCAAAGTGAACAATGGCAAGGTCGAAGTGAAGAAGCTGACTTACCTCAGTGCTGAAGAAGAAGATACTGCAAAGATTGCACAGGCAAACGTACCACTTACTGAAAAAGGTGAGTTTGCAGAAGATAAAGTGAAGGCAAGACAAACGGGCGATTTCCCTATCCTTGAGCCAAACGAAGTAGAATTCATGGACGTTGCACCCAATCAAATTGTTGGTTTGAGTGCATCCTTGATTCCTTTCCTTGAGCATGACGATGCCAACCGTGCATTGATGGGATCCAACATGCAACGTCAGGCTGTTCCTTTGATCAAACCTGATGCACCAATTGTTGGAACTGGATTGGAAGCGAAAGCTGCACGCGATGCGAGAATTCAGTTGCATGCAGATGGAGAAGGTGTGGTTGAATTTGTGGATGCAAACGAAATCCACGTGCGTTATGAGCGCGACGAAGCACAAAAGCTTGTAAGTTTTGAAGATGATTTGAAAGTATATCGCTTGACCAAGTTCATCAAGACCAACCAGGAAACATCCATCACACTTCGTCCGGCTGTAGCCAAAGGTCAGCGTGTGAAGAAAGGTGATTTCTTGACAGAAGGATATGCAGTGAAGAATGGTGAATTGGCATTGGGACGCAACTTGAAAGTTGCCTTCATGCCTTGGAAGGGTTACAACTTTGAGGATGCGATTGTGATCAACGAAAAAGTTGTCAGCGAAGATTTGTTCACTTCTATTCATATCTCAGAATTTGAATTGGAAGTGCGCGATACCAAATTGGGTGAAGAGGAACTGACTCCGGACATACCGAACGTTTCTGAAGAAGCAACAAAGGATTTGGATCAGTATGGTATCATCCGCATAGGTGCTCAAGTAAAAGAAGGAGACATCCTGATTGGAAAGATTACACCCAAAGGCGAAAGCGATCCAACTCCTGAAGAGAAACTGTTGCGTGCCATCTTTGGTGACAAAGCAGGTGATGCAAAAGATGCTTCGTTGAAAGCACCAAGTGGAACTGAAGGTGTGGTGATTGGAAAAAAATTGTTCCAACGCGCCAAAAAAGACAAAAACTCAAAAGCAAAAGAGAAAGCTGCTCTTGAGAAATTGGAATCAATTCACAACCAGACAGAAAAAGATATTCTTGATTTGTTGGTGAATAAATTGCAAACATTGTTGAAGGATAAAACTTCAGCAGGTGTTTCCAATAACTTCGGTGAAGTAATCATCGGAAAAGGTTCCAAATTTAATGCCAAAGCATTGGCTGGTATTGATTATCAAAACATCAATCCATTGGGTTGGACAGGCGATGCAAAAATCGATGACGCCATCAATACACTCTTGCACAATTACAATATCCGTTACAACGAAGAATTGGGTAGATACAAGAGAGAGAAATTCAACATCTCCATTGGTGATGAACTTCCTGCCGGTGTGTTGAAACTTGCCAAAGTTTACCTCGCTGTCAAACGCAAGTTGAAAGTGGGAGATAAGATGGCGGGTCGCCACGGTAACAAAGGTATTGTTGCTAAGATCGTACGTGCAGAAGACATGCCATTCCTCGAGGATGGAACACCTGTAGATATCGTGTTGAATCCATTGGGGGTACCTTCCCGTATGAACCTCGGACAGATCTATGAAACGATCCTCGGTTGGGCAGGTGAGAAATTGGGCATGAGATTTTCAACACCCATTTTTGACGGTGCTTCTGTAGATGAAATCAAGAATTTAATCGACAAGGCTCAATTGCCAAGCTTCGGACACACTTACCTCTATGATGGTGAAACAGGTGAAAGATTCCACCAAAAAGCAACTGTGGGTATCATTTACATGTTGAAACTGCACCACATGGTGGATGATAAGATGCACGCACGTTCAATTGGTCCATATTCTCTCATCACCCAGCAGCCGCTTGGTGGTAAGGCACAGTTCGGTGGACAGCGTTTTGGTGAGATGGAAGTTTGGGCACTTGAAGCATATGGTGCATCGAATATCCTGCAGGAATTGCTCACACTGAAGTCTGATGATATCATTGGAAGAGCCAAGACCTATGAGTCAATCGTAAAAGGTGACAACGTTCCAAGAGCTGGAATACCTGAATCCTTCAATGTTTTGGTTCACGAGTTGCGAGGATTGGGATTGGATCTGAAGTTCGACAACTAGTCAACACCAAACCAAATATAACTGTAAGGCCTCCGCGAAGCGGAGGCCTTTTTAGAATCCTCAATTAGTAAGTATACATCCAAAGTCGTATCAGCCAATAGCAAATTGCTGCAAGCAATCCGCTGACGGGTATTGTCAGGATCCAGGCCACCATCAGGGAAGAGGTAACGCCCCATCTTACGGCACTTAATCTCTTTGTTGCACCAACACCAATGATCGATCCGGTGATGGTATGGGTTGTTGAAACCGGAATACCCATTTGTCCAGTGAAGAAAAGGGTAAATGCACCAGCTGTTTCAGCTGCCACACCTTCCAAGGGAGTGACCTTTGTGATTTTAGTTCCCATCGTTTTTACAATCTTCCATCCACCACTCATGGTTCCAACTCCAATCGCAAGGTAACATGCCACCGGAACCCAATTGGGGAGCTGGCCGAAATCCTGTATGCTTCCATTGGCAATCAGTGCAGCACCAATGATGCCCATTACTTTTTGTGCATCATTCCCACCATGACCAATGCTGAACGCAGCAGAACTGAACAATTGAAGTTTTTTGAACATAGAGGCAATGGAATAGGCGGTTGGTGTTTTGATTTTTTCCACATAGAGATAAATCAGTGCAAAGAGAATTGAAGTAAAAATAATACCCCATACTATGCCTCCATTGTCCGATTTTTCAATGTCTTTTTTGAAAGATTGACGGATGTTGAATTTTTCGATTTTGGATTTGATCTTTTCAGCATTCTTTGGATCAATGGGATATATGGCGTTGATCGACACCATGGCACTATCGACTGAAATTTCTTTTTTCAAAAAGGCTTTCAGCGGTTCTTTGTATTTCTCGGTTTCTTTTTTGGCGATTTCAAATTCATCGTGTTTTTCTATGTTGTCAGCCGAGAGAGCTTCCAGAACCAGATAACTGTTGGCATTTCTTACTTCATCTTTCAATTTGCTGACTTCAATGTCTGCAAGCAACCCATTGTTATAGGCAAATGCTGCAATGGAATCTGCACCCAACTTGTCATAATTTTTAATCTGGGGAGCAATTTGATTATAGATATCTTTCGCCTTGTTCAATTTCTTATCTGCACTGTTCCATTCTTCTTTGGCTTTTTCATCTGTTGGTGATGCAATCAATACATTTTCTGCTTTTGTAAAATCTGATTTGTATTTATCAAGTTTTATGAATTTTTGCAATCCTTCATCCATTTTTGATTCCTCAAATCGATCAAAAAGAAAAACGGTCAGCGCTGTGGTGAGAGCAATCAACGCGATTCTCAACCAAATATTTCTCATGATGGTAATGATGGTGATGAAAATCGATATGGCCATCCCAATCAAGGGCGCAAGGAAAATGAATAACACTGTTTTCATGATTGTCTGACTTTCAACAATCTTATCCCATGAAATGGATAGGCCCTTGTCTTGTATCGCATGTGCTATGGCTGCTCCAGCGAATCCGCCAATCAGTGTGTGCGAAGAAGAGGAAGGAATCCCATACCACCAAGTAAGCAGGTTCCAAAAAATGGCTGCTATAAGTCCGGCTAATATAACCTGCAGCGTTATGAACTCTTTGTTGACCGTTTTGCTAATGGTATTGGCGACTGCATGGTCCTCGAAAATCCAATAGGCGGCAAAGTTGAAGATCGCTGCCCAAAGGACTGCCTGAAAGGGGGTAAGCACTTTTGTAGACACGACCGTTGCAATGGAATTGGCAGCATCATGAAATCCATTGATGTAGTCGAATAGAAGAGCCAGAACGATGATGACGATAAGCATTGACATGTTGCTGAATTTATGCTTGATTGAAATGCTTACGCATATTTGATGATGATGGACTCAATGACATTTCCGACATCCTCACATTTATCGGTTGCTATTTCAAGCACCTGATAGATTTCTCTTTTTTTGATCACTTCTTTGAAATCTTGCTCATTGCTGAACAACATTTCAATACTCATGTCAAATACATCGTCCGCCTGATTTTCGATGCTGTTGATTTTAACCAATGCCTCTGTCATTTCTCTGAGATTTTTCATATCTCTCAATCCACACACTGCTTTTTTTGTCTCAATGCTTCCCTGTAAAATCATCTCAGTCATTTTTTTAATGCCTGTATCATTTGGATTGATTTTGTAGAAATTGATTTTTTTACCTGATGCATAGATATAATCGGCAATATCATCAAGCGCTGTTGCCAAATGGTGGATGTCTTCTCTGTCAAATGGGGTGATAAAGTTTCTGCCCAACTCGGTAAATACTGTATGGGTGAGATCGTCATTTTTGTGTTCGAGGTCAGCCAACTTAACCAAAATGCTTGATCTTTTGTCCTCATCGGTTTCATTTACCATATCCTGTAGAGTAATTGCCATTTTGTGAACGGTTTCTGCTACTTCTTCAAATAGGCTGTAGAAAACCCTGTCTTTTGGGAGGAAAATTTTAAAAAATGAATTGGCTGCCATCTTGATATATTTTAATGATTAAAAATTTAATTGTGCTTGTAACCTCAGCAATCTTCCTTTTTGGCTGTTGTTTTTGAGCCTGCTGTCTTCGAATCTTCTGTCTGAGATCACATAGGATGCAGTGATTTCAAGAGACTTATTCACTTGCCACTCTACTCCAGATTCAATTTCTCTAACCCGGTAACTTCTTGCGTCCAACTCGTGTTTCTTTCCTCCGTCGTATGTTTGTAATCTTGTAAAGGGGAAGAAATATTCATCTTTTCTTTTTCCTTTGGCCTTGTAGGTGAATGTTGCATAGCCTCCTTTCAAATTTCTTTGTTCTATAGAATCCTTTATTGGGTTGTATTGTGGACCATTCCCAATATTGTACTCTGCCTGAATACCAAATGGCTTTGGATAGAGTACAAAAGATCCTGCCATGCGTTTATCATTGAACTCAAATGATTTGATTGATTTTACTCCGGTACTTCTGTTTTCCGCAGGAACAACAAATTTTCCTATATGAGCTTGTATGCCTGGCTCAATGATTTGACTACCTATCTCAATTGGATAGCTCAGTCTGCTGACAATATGCAATGTATTGTTCAATTCTGGCCTGTTGGCTGTTTGACCATTGTAAACACCCAAACCAAACACGCCATAATCACCTGAACCTTTCAAATTATCACGCACAAGCGAAGCAAACAATGCCCTGGTGCTGGCAGGTGCGTAGTAAAAAAAAGCACCCATGTCTCTTTCATTGGAAACAGCGGAGTTAAATGCATCTGCGCGATCAAGGGGAATCCTGTTTTGAGAGGACTGCAGATTTTCAAATCCAAAGGGGACTTTGCTCTGTCCAACTCTCAATCGGAATTCATTTTTTTTATCAAAGCCAATGTCTATATAAGCATCCCTCAATTGAAAAATCTGAAGGGTAGTACCAGTTCTGCTTCCAAAATCTGGTTGAATGTAAAAAAATATCCTGTCTGTCAGATTACCACTGAAAATCAGTCGACCTCTTCTGATTGCAAATCCTCCATTGTCACCCCACGAAACATCGCATTGCTCACATTTTAAATTTTTATTTGTTTCAAGAAGACGGTTGTACCTGACTTGTACATAACCCCTCAGAGAAATGGTTTCATACCACGCTTTTGTTGGTTTTTTCTCTTGTGATTGCGAAAGGCTTCTTGATGGAGAAATCATAAAAATGGTGAAAATACACAGCAGGGGGACTGTTATTCTTTTCAAGATAAGTTTCTTTTAATTGCTGCACAAAAGTCAAAAATCAGTCAGAGCTTACACACAATTCTGTATTATCAAATTGTTACCAAATCTCAAAAAATCGCCCCTCCAGGAATAGAGGGGCTTTGCAATTAAAAGAAAATAAGGTTTGCGCCTCATTTTACCTTGACCTTTCGGCTAGAGCGAAAGTCAAATTTCAATATGATGGAATGGTTAGTGGACTGTTATCCTATTGTGAACTTCATATTAATCGGTCAGGACCTGAAAACTTTTTTGATATGAAATCCCTTGTACAAGATATAGAAATGAGCAAAAGCCAAGGCCTCAAAAACCAATATATACCAAGGCCAATCTCCAATGATCAGTGGGTTATCGACAATGGGCGGAGCAGACAAATACATATAATTGGAACCGGTTGACCAGTTGAACAATCCAATTACCAACAAGCCAATTGGATATGAAAAAATGCCTTCAACCATGATCCCTCCAAGGGATTGAATCCTCTGTGCTTGATCATGAAAAGACTGGTGAGTATAAGTCCACCGTGACTCACAAAGTATCCATAGTATAAATACCCCTCATTGCCCAGATCAAATTCAGGCGTTATCAACGAATGGATCCCCCCTGTGATGCCCCAATAAAAAAGTAAGTTGGCCAGTGTTTCATTGTATCTGAAATAGAGGATGATTGAAAGGAGTCCGCTGATACCACATAAATGCAAAGGAAGATTGCTTCTCAAATCCCAAATACCAGATTGCCAACAATACCAGTTTTCGATGATGAGATTCAGGAACAATGCCAGTCCGATGAGCTTCCCATAATTAGGATGCCTGGCTGTTTCGATGTAATCGGGAAGGTATATCAACATTAACATGACCAGCAATACTGCAGTGATGCAAATCAGCCACTCCAGGCTAAACGGATCCATGGTTATATGCCGCATGCAGTCTTGGTTTCAATGAATATCCGAAAAAATATGCAATCATTCCCCATCAAATTAAAATGCAGAAGCTATATTGCCGGTACCGATGTGGAAAAAACTATTGTTCATACTATTGGGCTGCTTCCTTGTTATGTGGGTAGGTGGACAGCCAGTCCCACTGCAATCCATCAAAGGAAGGATCACAGAGCGAAACATCAAAACAGTCATTTCATCTGCTACCATCAAAATTATCGGTACGGAAGGAAAGTCAGCCATTTCTGATTCAACTGGATTCTTTCAACTGAACAATATTCCGGTTGGAAGAACATCTGTTATCATCACCCATATCGGATTCAGGCCAGTTCTGCTGAACAACCTGCTGGTGGAATCTGGAAAAGAATTGGTACTGACGGTAGAGATGGACGAGGATCTTTCCACCTCCAAAGAAATCATCATCCGATCAAGTCGAAATAAATCCAGGCCCATTAATGATCTTGCGATGGTGAGCGCTCGGATGTTCAGCGTGGAGGAAACCCGGAGATTTGCAGCTGGACTGAATGACCCCGCAAGAATCGCAGCCAATTTTGCTGGAGTGGCAAGTGCTGGAGATGGAAACGGTCTGATCATCAGAGGCAATGCACCGAATGGTCTGCTGTGGCGGATGGAAGGAGTAGATATTCCCAATCCAAATCACTTTGCCCGGGTAGGTACATCCGGTGGTGCCATTTCCATGTTGAGCGCACAACTGCTGGCCAATTCCGATTTCATGACAAGTGCCTTTCCTGCAGAATACGGCAATGCCCTCTCCGGCGTATTTGATATCAAATTGAGAAAAGGAAACAAGGACAAAAGAGAACATACTTTTTCACTGAGTACATTGGGGATTGATTTTGCAACGGAAGGGTATTTCAAAAAAGGATATGGCGGATCCTATCTGATCAACTACCGATATGGATTTCTCACGCTCATGCAAAAATTGGGCTTCAATATTTCTGATAAGCCCACTTCATTTCAAGACCTTTCACTCAATATTCATCTGCCCACCAAGAAAATCGGCAGTTTCTCAGTATTTGGGTTCGGTGGACTGAGCAAGCAGTATGATGAATTGGCAAGAGACAGCATCACTTGGGTAAACGATCCCTCCACTCGAAGCAGCTCGCTCGATGCTGCAAATGCAGGTGCACTGGGGATTTCCCACCAAATCAATATCGGAAAAAGAATATTATGGAGATCAGTACTGAGTAAAAATGGCTACCTCTACCGTGAAGAAGACAGCCGACTGGATAAGTTCAATGCACCAGTTGTGTTCTCGAGGATCAACAAGTTTTCCGAATGGAATACTCAGTTTTCATCCATCATCACATTCAAGGCAAGCAAACATCATTTGTTTAAATTGGGAGCCTATACAAAAGATATTGCATTCAATCTTCAGCAACGAGAGGCTGTTAGCAATGTGCTGAGAGATAAAATCAAAAACAACGGGTCCACTTGGTTAACCAATTATTTTGTTCAATGGAAATGGGATGCATCCAATAAGTTTTCATTTCAGTTAGGTGGACACGGACAGCAGCTCTCACTCAACCAGTCAAGTGCTTTTCAGCCCAGATTCGGACTCCGCTACCAAATTGACAACAGCCAGTCACTTAGTTTTGGATATGGCATGCACGCACAAATCCAACCACTTGGTAATTACTTTGCACGCATCCGCGTTGGCAATGATACCGTGATGCCCAACAAAATGCTTGACTTCAGCAAATCGAAGCATTATGTGTTGGGATATTCCATTCAAATTGCAAAAGACTGGAACCTGAGGACAGAAGTGTATTACCAATGGCTGTTTAATATTCCTATACATGCTTTGCGTACGAGCAATTACAGTGTCATCAACCTGGATGATGACTTTTCCATCGAAACGCTGGCCAACAAGGGACTCGGACAGAATTATGGTTTGGAGTTTACGTTGGACAGGTATTGGAACGATCGATTTTATTTATTGAGCACACTGAGTTTATATCAATCCGAATACAGGCCTTCAGATAAATTTTGGAGAAGCACCCGCTACAATTCCAACAACTCATTCACCCTTCTGTTAGGAAAGGAGTGGGTATTGAAAACCAGGCGTCCCTCTTATATTGGATTCGATATGAAACTGATTTCAATGGGAGGTGTTCGGGTTACACCCATCGATCTCGTGCAATCTGCCATTCGTAGAACCACCGTAACAATTATATCTAGGTACAATGAAGAAAAGCTCAGGAGTATATTTCGATTGGATACGCAATTCGAGTGGAAGGTTCAATATAAAAAAACAACCGGCAGTTTGATATTGGGTGTTCAAAATGCCACCAACAGAAAAAATCCCATCAGCCATCGCTACGATGCAAATCAGGGAAAAATCACCTATAATTATTTGTTGGGAAGAATACCGGTATTTGGCTACAAGGTTGATTTCTGATCAATCGTTCCGGAATGCCAACGAATCCTTAGACGGATTTCATAAGTGATTGGATCGTTTGCATCAATGCATCGCTCACACCCACAACTGGAAGTCTGAAAGTGTTTTTGGTGATGCCCAGCTCAGATAAATAAGCTTTGATGCCACTTGGATTGCCTTCTGCAAACATGCTTGAAATGAGCGGTAACATTTTTTCATGTGCCGGTCTGGCTTCTGCAAATTTTCCATCCTGGCAGTTCCTGACCATGTCCGATATCAGTTTTGGGTATGCATTTCCAACTACGGATATCACCCCAATGGCACCGCAGGCCATAATCGGCAGTGTGATGCCGTCATCGCCGCTGATCACTTCAAATCCCTCAGGCTTGTCCCTGATGATTTGCATGATTTGTTCAATGTTCCCTGATGCTTCCTTGGTGGCAATAATTTTCTTGCATTCCCTCGCAATTCTGAGGGTGGTGTCAACATTTACATTCATGCCTGTTCTTCCTGGAACATTGTACATGATGACAGGAAGGGGACTGTTGTCATTGATTGCCTTATAGTGTTGAACGAGTCCCTCGTTGTTGGGTTTGTTGTAGTAGGGGCTCACAGAAAGGATTGCGCTGTATCCGGTAAGATCAAAATCCTTCATGGATTGGACCACAGCCCTGGTGTCATTCCCTCCGATACCAGCCACCAATCTTAATCTTCCTTTATTAAATTGATTTACAAGTGAATACACTTGTTGTCTTTCATTTTTGTTTAGCGTTGGATTTTCACCTGTGGTGCCCAATGCAACGATATATTCAACCCCGCCGTCTGCCATATGATTGACCAGCTTTTCTAGAGAAGCGGTATCGATTTCACCATTTTCCAAAAAAGGAGTTACTATAGCCACACCGGTACCTGCGAATGGATGCTTGACTTTCATTGGTTATGATTGATTGGCGGATGCTTCTTCCCATCTGCCCATTTTTGCAAATTTTTCTATCCTCTCGTCAATTCTTTTTTCGGGATCGAGCGATTTGAGTTCTTGGATTGATTTTACCACTTGCTCTTTCACCATTGAAGCAGCCAGGTCATGGTCCCAGTGTGCTCCGCCCAATGGTTCTGGTATCACTCCGTCAACCAGTCCGAATTTGAGCATATGGTCAGACGTCAGTTTCAATTCTTCTGCTGCCTTTTCTTTTTGGTCCCAACTTCTCCATAGGATGGAGCTGCAGCTCTCAGGAGAAATCACGGTATACCAGGTATTCTCCATCATGAAAACCCTGTCACCCACTCCAATTCCCATTGCACCGCCACTGGCCCCTTCGCCGATGATTACACAAACAACCGGGACTTTTAAGCGAAGCATTTCATATATGTTTCTGGCGATGGCTTCTCCTTGTCCGCGTTCTTCGGCTTCAATGCCGGGGAATGCGCCGGGGGTATCTACCAGTGTAACTATTGGTTTGTTGAATTTCTCTGCCAGCTTCATCAAGCGCAATGCTTTTCTGTATCCTTCCGGATTGGCCATTCCAAAATTTCTAAGCTGGCGGGTTTTGGTATTGGTTCCTTTTTGCTGACCAAGGATCATGACTGTTTGTCCATCGATTTTTCCGAATCCCCCTACAATGGCTTTGTCATCTTTAAAATTTCTATCTCCGTGCATTTCAACAAAGTCGGTGCAGATTCTTTCGATGTAGGAGAGGGTATATGGCCGATCAGGGTGCCTGCTCAGCTGAACTTTTTGCCAACTGGTGAGTCCCTTGTTTATTTCTTCTTTTTTCTCAAGTATTTTCTCTTCCAACTCTTTTATCAATGAGGTAAGGTCAACCCTGTTTTTTTCTGCAGTTGCCTTGAGTTGATTTATTTGATCGTATAAATCTTTGATGGGCTTTTCGAAATCCAAATATTGTCTAGCGCTGCTCTCTGCCATAGTTTTGGTTTGGTTTCAGGGGTGTAAAGGTAGAAAATAAAATAGAAATGAATTATGGCATTAAATCATTGAAATTCAGCTTGATGCAAGTTGTTTATGTGGATAATTAAAGATTCAATAGTTTTAGGCACTATGCTTGGATTGATCGTTCAGTTGTTACTTTCTTATGCCCTGATATATTACTTCGACAGCAGGAGGTTGGAGGTGCTTGGATGGATGCCCAATCAAAAGCGGGTGACTGATTTTTTCATTTTTCTGATGGTTTCAATGGGAACCTGTGCAATGGGATTTGTTTTCAGAATCTTATTTGCTCAGGAATCTTGGGTGTTGAATCCCGCATTTGATTTGCTTTTATTGTTGAAAGGTGTTTGGTGGAATATCAAGTCAGTTTTGTTTGAAGAATTGATCTTCCGCGGTGTGCTGTTTTATTTGTTGATCAAATGGCTTGGGAAAATAAATGCTTTGTTGATCTCTTCTGTTTCATTTGGCATCTATCACTGGTTCAGCTTTGAAGTATGGGGAAATATTCCAGCTATGGTGCAAGTTTTTCTCACTACATCCATTGTTGGTTGTTTGTATGCATGGGGATATGCAAAGTCGGGTTCATTGTATGCAACCATTGCCATGCACCTGGGTTGGAATGTTACACAGGGATTTGCATTCTCCAGTGGAAGCATTGGTAGAGGAATTTGGATCCTTGCAAAACCGAGTCCACAGATTACAGTAGGGTACGGGACCTACTTCCTGATTTTTTATCTACCGATGCTTGGTTTTATTGTTTTGAATTTTTTACTCTTGCAATACAGAAACAAAAAAGGCTCACAATTAATCTTGTGAACCTTCTGCGGACCGGACGGGACTCGAACCCGCGACCTCCGCCGTGACAGGGCGGCATTCTAACCAACTGAACTACCGATCCATTCAATGGGCTGCAAATGTAAATATTTCCTTTCAAATCGTAAAATCAAAAAGCTAAATATCTAATCCCAGCTCTCTTTCGATTTCCTCCATTTGAACGATGTCCCAGGCTTCCGACTCAGTAGGGGGGAGATGAAATTTTTCATATTCTTTGTCTACTCCTAGTTTTTGTTGTATTTCGCCCGACATTGAGCATACCACGAAGGATTTACCGATGCCTTTTTGTAATTGTTGTATATCTTCCAATACGGTCAACAATGCAGTTTCAACTTCTTGAACATGTTGAAAATTTAAAATGATATTTAAACATTCTTGCTGTTGAATGTCTTCAATTGCTTTGATAAGTTCTGCTGCCATAATTGCAGTGAAAACTTTCTCTTCAATGGTTATGACATTAAATACTTCTTTGGTATCAATTTTGACTTTCATTCAGTACCCTTTTGCATGTGTTTGAAGCAACAAAGATACCGATTTGTTTAAGTTCGGTTAATGTTGACAAATATGCGATTCTACAGGAATTGGAGTCGGCAGAATTTGGGAATTATTCGGTATTATTGTAAGGGACTAACAAACAAAATTTATGGATAACAATTTTTCAGCACAGGTAAAGGAAATCATTTCCTACAGCAGAGAAGAAGCGTTGAGGTTGGGAAATGATTTTATCGGAACAGAGCATCTGTTGTTAGGCGTCATTCGTGAAGGAGAAAATACTGCATTGAAAGTACTGCAAAACTTAAATGTCGATCTCTATGAATTGAGGAAAGAAGTTGAAATGGCGGTAAAGGACAAGTCAGGCAAGAATATCCAAAATATCAACAGTTTGCCACTCACCCGTCAGGCAGAAAAAGTAATACGTGTAACTGTATTAGAGGCCAAAGCACTGAAGAGTGCGATGGTTGAGACTGAACATCTTCTGCTCTCCATTCTCAAGAACAAAGAGAACATCGCTACACAAATACTGAATCAATTTGATGTTGACTATGACATGTTCAGAAATGAACTGGGTGTTGTCAGAAACAACGATGTAAAAAGTGAATTTTCTGAAGAGCCTGAAGAGGAATTTGATGAAGAAAGAAAAGGTGCACAGGCAAAAGCGCGTCCTGCTGCTGCAGGTTCCAAAAGCAAGACTCCAGTATTGGACAATTTCGGCAGGGATATCACCAAGCTTGCCGAGTCTGGTTCATTGGACCCAATCGTTGGGAGAGAAAATGAAATCGAAAGAGTCTCGCAGATTCTTTCCAGAAGAAAAAAGAACAATCCTATTTTGATCGGAGAGCCCGGTGTGGGTAAAACGGCGATTGTAGAGGGACTCGCATTGCGCATTGTTCAGAGAAAAGTTTCACGTGTGTTATTTGATAAACGCGTTGTTTCACTGGATCTAGCTGCACTCGTTGCAGGCACAAAGTACCGTGGACAGTTTGAGGAGCGAATGAAAGCGATCATGACCGAGTTGGAAAAAAATCGTGATGTCATCCTCTTTATAGATGAGATCCATACCATCGTAGGCGCTGGGGGCGCAAGTGGATCTCTTGATGCTTCCAATATTTTCAAACCCGCGCTTTCAAGAGGAGAACTTCAATGCATTGGAGCTTCTACATTGGATGAATACCGCATGCACATTGAAAAAGACGGTGCACTGGACAGGAGGTTTCAAAAAGTAATTGTTGAACCACCTTCTGTTGACGAGACCATCCAAATACTCAATAATATCAAATCGCGTTACGAAGATTACCACAGTGTTGATTATTCTGACGATGCCATTCAGGCTTGCGTAAAGTTGAGTGATCGCTACATGACCGATCGTTTGCTGCCAGACAAAGCCATCGATGTATTGGATGAAGTTGGTGCCAGGGTGCATTTGAAAAATATCAACGTGCCCGATGACATCATTGAACTTGAAAAGAAAATTGAAGATATCAAGCTCGAGAAAAATAAAGTCGTCAAAAGCCAGCGCTTTGAAGAAGCTGCAAGTTTGAGAGACAGAGAGAAGAAACTTCAAGAGGAGTTGGAATCCACCAAGAACTCATGGGAAGAAGAATCCAAAAACAAACATTATCCGATTTCTGAAGAAGATATTGCAGAGGTAGTGAGCATGATGACCGGTATTCCGGTGAAACGCATGGTGCAAGCGGAGACAGAGAAATTGAGGAATATGTCGGTCGATATGAAAGGCATGGTTGTTGGACAAGATGACGCCATCTCCAAGGTGGTGAAAGCCATTCAACGCAACCGTGTTGGATTGAAGGATCCCAAAAAGCCAATCGGGACTTTCATATTTCTCGGTCCAACTGGTGTAGGAAAGACTGAGCTCGCAAGAGCACTATCCAGAAATATGTTTGACTCTGAAGATGCATTGATCCGCATAGATATGAGTGAATACATGGAGAAGTTTACAGTCAGCAGACTGATCGGTGCTCCTCCCGGTTATGTAGGTTACGAAGAGGGTGGTCAGCTTACAGAACGTGTAAGGAGAAAGCCTTATTCGGTTATTTTGCTGGACGAGATAGAAAAAGCTCATCCTGATATTTACAATATTTTGCTGCAGGTATTGGATGATGGACAATTGACAGATGGACTCGGACGCAAAGTCGATTTCAAGAATACACTGATCATCATGACGTCCAATATTGGTGTTCGTCAGTTAAAAGACTTTGGTGATGGTGTTGGTTTTGCAACATCTGCACGTCAGGCCAATGCAGAAGAGGCCAATAAAGCTGTCATTGAAAAGGCACTGAAGCGTACCTTCTCTCCAGAATTTCTCAACAGAGTAGATGATGTCATCATCTTCAACACACTTGAAAAAGAACATATCTTCCAGATCATTGATATTTTAATGAAGGGTGTGCTCAAGCGATTGAATACACTTGGATTTACACTTGAATTGACAGGTGATGCAAAGGATTTTATAGCAGAAAAAGGATACGATCAGCAATTCGGAGCCAGACCACTGCACAGGGCCATCCAAAAATATTTGGAAGATCCCCTTGCAGAGGAGATCCTCAATATGAACATCAAAGAGGGTGATGTGATGATAGCTGATCTTGATAAAGAGAACCAAAAGATTGTCTTTAACATCAAGCAGTTGCCTGAGAAGAAAGAAAAATCAAAGGTTTAGTTCTGCTACAATCAAATAACTTTGTGCCGCAACAGTTGTTGCGGCTTTTTTATGTTTACAACTGAGATTGGAAAAGATTTGCAGAAGGCAAGACATTTGCTGGAGCAAGGCGAGTTGGTTGCAATACCAACTGAGACAGTGTACGGACTTGCCGCTAATGCATTGGATGTGCATGCCGTTGCAAAGATTTATGAAGCAAAAAACCGTCCACAGTTCAATCCTTTGATTATTCATGTGGCAGATATTGAACAGTTGAAATCTTGCGTTGAGGAGATTCCAACGGACTGCATTAGATTGATACAAGCCTTTTCACCTGGGCCTCTCACATACCTTCTGAAAAAAAAATCAATCATTCCGGATATCACTACCGCAGGCAGTAAATATGTTGCCGTGAGGATTCCTCAACATCCTCTCACACTTGCATTGCTTGCCCAATTGAATTTTCCGCTTGCTGCTCCAAGTGCCAATCCCTCCGGCTATGTGAGTCCGGTTACAGCACAACATGTGCTTGATGGTCTCCATGGCAAAATACCTTATATATTGGATGGAGGAAATGCAACAGTTGGATTGGAATCAACCATTGTTGGATTCAAAGACGGCGAAGTTGTTGTGCATCGTTTGGGCGGACTCTCTATTGAGGCGATAGAAGATGTATTGGGTAAGTCGGTCAAGCTGTCCATTACACATGATGCTCCTGATACACCAGGGCAATTAAAGAGCCATTATTCCACTCGAAAAAAGTTGATTGTTGGAGATGTTGAGCAATTGTTGAAGCAATATGGGGATAATAAAATCGGTATCATCTCTTTTCAGCGTTCATACAATACCAATCATCCACAGATGATTTTATCCAGCAAAGGGGACATGGCAGAGGCAGCGTCCAGGCTGTTCAGTGTTATGCGTGAGATGGATGAAATGAATATCGAAACTATCCTTGCTGAACTTGTACCAAATGAGGGCATTGGAAAAGCAATCAATGATCGATTGATGAGAGCATCATTTTAAAGAAGCTCACTTAATTCAAGCCACCTCATTTCCTTTTCATTGATTTGTTCGGATACATGTTTGAATCGTTCTGAGATTTCCTGTAATTGTTGGTATTCTAAATTTCCAGCATACAATTGAACAGCAAGTTGCTCTTTTTCTTTGTTCATTTTCTCCAACTCTTTGGTCAGAAGATCAAACTCCCTTTTCTCGTTGAAGCCGGCTTTCTTTTTAGAATGAGTTGACTCTGCTGCCTGTTGCTTAGATGGGATGACGGGAGTGACACTTTTGTTTTCGATCCAATCTTTCTCAACTCTATAGGTGGCATAATTTCCCGGAAAGTCATGGATGATTCCTTCACCTTCAAACACAAATAGATGGTCAACAATTCTGTCCATGAAATACCGGTCGTGGCTGATCACCAGCAGACAGCCTGGAAATTCAAATAAAAAGTTTTCAAGTACAGTCAGGGTAGGTAATTCGAGGTCGTTTGTAGGTTCATCCAGGATCAGGAAATTCGGATTTTTAAACAGGATGGTGAGTAATTGGAGTCTTCTTTTTTCCCCGCCGCTCAAGTGACTGATGAAGCTGTATTGTTGATTGGGACTGAATAAAAATAGTTCCAGAAATTGTGCTGCGCTCAGAGACCCGCCTTTGGTTAATGGAAAACTTTCAGCAATTGTTTTAACGTATTCAATCACCCGCATGTCTTGTTTGAGGATGAGTCCCTGCTGTGAATAATAGCCGAATACGACCGTCTCGCCAATATTGATTTTTCCGCTGTCGGCCTCTTCTATTCCCTGAAGTATATTGACAAATGTGGATTTCCCCGCACCGTTTTTACCGATGATGCCGACCCTTTCTCCTTTTTTGAAAGTATAGTCAAATCCGCTCAATATTTTTTTCTCACCAAAGCTCTTGTATACTTTTTTCATCTCGACTACTTTCCCTCCAAGGCGATTCATTTTCATCTGGAGTTCAACTCGCTTGTCTTCTATTTTTTGTTTGGCTACTTTTTCAATTTCATAAAAAGCATCTTGCCTGCTTTTTGATTTGGTGGTTCTGGCTTTTGGCTGTTTTCTAATCCACTCCAGTTCCTTTCTGAACGTATTTCTTGCCTTATCTATTGTAGAAATTTCACTTTTGATTCTTGCAGCTTTTTTCTCTATATAATTTTCATAGTCGCCCTTATATGTATATATTTTCTCATTGTCCAGTTCCCAAATCTCATTGCAAACATTGTCCAGGAAATACCTGTCGTGTGTTACCAACAGCAGTGTTACATTTTCTTTGTCAAGGTAGTTTTCCAACCATTCCACCATTTCAACATCCAGGTGATTGGTTGGTTCATCCATGATCAACAGACAGTGCTGATGTTCAAATCCAATATCTATAAGGGTTTTGGCCAATGCGATTCTTTTTCTTTGGCCACCACTTAAAAATTTGATTTTTTGTTCAAGTTGATGAATGTTCAGCTTGCTCAGTATTTGCTTCACCTTGGCATCGAAATCCCACGCATTCTTCTCATCCATTTCTACAATGGCCTTCGTGATCAACTCTGCATCGTTGGCATCTTCTGCTGCCTCATATTGTTTGATGGCATCCAGTACAGGATGTTCATGGGAAAATATATTGTCCAATACGCTGGATTGCTCATCAAAGCTTGGGTCCTGTTCAAAAAGGACCACTTTCACGTCCTTGTGAATCCATACCGTCCCCTCATCCGCTGTTTCTTTACCGGCGAGTATATTCAGCAGCGTAGATTTTCCTGAACCATTTCTGGCAATCAGGGCAATATTGTTGCCTTCATTGATGTGAAAACTGATGCCTCTAAAAAGTGGTTTGATGCCATATGCTTTCCCGATCTTTTCTACACTTACAAAATGCATGGCGCAAAGATACTGTAAGTGATAGGCAACTCAGTAAAGAATCAATAACTTTGACCCAAATCAGTCAATATGAGAATAAGCATTCTGTTTGCAGTGATGCTGACATCTTTGTCAGTCATCGGTCAACAAAAAAAGGGAAAGCATTTTTATGAATTAAAAGTATATGAGTATAAAACCAAGCAACAAGAGGCAGTCATTGATCAGTATTTAGCGGATGCCTTTATACCATACACGCACCGCAAAGGAATTAAACATATTGGAGCTTTCACCGGCAGGGCCAATGATACGTCGATCATTAAAAAGTTATATGTATTGATTCCGTACAAGCGCATAGACGAAATTCCTGCCATCAACAATGCATTGTTCAGTGATCCTGAAGTTGCTCAGAAAGGCGCAGCCTATCTCGATGCAGATCCTTCAGCAGTTCCATATGACAGGATCGTTACTTATATCATAGAGGGATTCAGGTTCTCGCCAACCCTTACGCTCCCCAAATTGAAAAGTTCATACGAGGACAAGGTATATGAATTAAGAAGTTATGAGGGTCCAACTGAAAAGCGATACAGGAAGAAAGTAGAGATGTTCAACGAAGGAGGAGAGATTGATCTTTTTGCTCGTCTCAATTTCAATGCTGTTTTCTATGGAGAAGTTATCAGCGGCCCAACCATGCCCAACCTGATGTACATGACCAGTTTTGAAAACAAGGAAGACAGAGATGCCCATTGGAAGACTTTCTCTAATGATCCACAATGGAAAGAACTTTCCTCCAGAAAGGAATATGAAAAAACAGTGAGTAAAAACGTGACGCTCTTTTTAAAAGCGCGCCCATATTCAGATTATTAATTCAACAAGACGAACAATGGATTTATTGAAAAGGATCGGTGAGGCAGCAGCATATATACAATCAACCTGTTCAAATCAGCCTTTGATCGGGGTGATACTAGGAAGTGGTTTGGGTGGTTTTACGGAAGAAATGAAGATTGATCAGGAAATTGATTACGCGGATATTCCTCATTTTCCGGTATCCACTGTTGAAGGGCATAGCGGAAAAATCTTGATAGGATCCATAGGGGGGAAGACAATCATAACCCTCTCAGGAAGATTTCATTATTATGAAGGATACAGTACAGAGGAAGTAGTATTTCCCATACGTGTATTGCAAAAAATGGGAATAAAAAATTTAATGATTACCAATGCTGCGGGTGGAACCAACACCAGCTTCAAGGTGGGCGACTTGATGGTGATCAAAGACCATATCAGTTTTGCGATTGTAAATCCCTTGATTGGAAAAAATATTGAATCACTTGGAACAAGGTTTCCAGATATGAGTGAACCTTACTCAAAAAAGCTGATTGCAAAGGCGCACAACATTGCAAAGCAACATGGATTTGAATTGAAAGAGGGGGTTTATTTTGGAGTAACCGGACCATCGTTCGAAACAAGGGCAGAATATAAATTGATACATCATCTTGGTGCTGATGCAGTTGGAATGAGTACCGTACAGGAAGTCATCACAGCAGTGCATGCAGGCATGCAGGTTTTTGCCATCAGTGTGATTACAGACATAGGGGTGCGTGAAGAGGATAATATCATTTCACACAAGGATGTACTGGATGCTGCCAATGCTGCTGCCCCTAAATTAACGGCAGTTTTAACTTCTATGATACAATCATTCGAGCATGCTTCATACATTTGATGCACCAAGTTTACATGCGGCTACTCAATAATTTTTTCAGGCTCTCTATGCTTTTTCTGTTGCTCATGCTTCAGGAAGATTTACAGGCCCAGATGCCAGGTATGATGCGCAGGATGCAGAACATGGGCGGGTCGGGTGGGGGCATGCGACCAGCTTCCAGTGGTGGAAGTGATTCACTCAGTTTTGAAAAAAGAAATTTTGCCGCTGACTCTGTCAACGTGCAGTACAAATATTTAGATACTGCCAAATACCTGACTTTTGATTCCAGCATCAGTGATTTTTACAAGCGGGTTCCACTCAAACCCTGGTTGGCCAACATTGGTTACAATGGAAATCCGACACGTTCACTCTTGTTCAATCCCATGAGAGGTATTGGTTGGGACGGAGGATTTCATGCATTGGATCCGTTTGCATTTACTGTTCAGGAGTCGAGGTTCATGAATACTACCAAGGCATATACAGAGTTGGGCTACCTGGTTGGCAGCAAAGCAGAACAACAAATCAGTGTCTTGCACACACAAAATATATCACCAGATTGGAATGCAGTTGCTCAGTATAGACTGATAACGGCACCCGGGACCTTCAATTCACAAAATTCTAGTCACAATAACATCCGTATCAACAGTGATTATACATCCAAAAACAGAAGATATCATGCATATGTGATTATTTTGTCCAATACTTTACAATCAGCTGAAAATGGAGGAATCAGAGATCCCGCATTTTTGGTCAACGAAAATCCCGCTTACAACGATCGATTCAATGTCCCAACCAACTTGGCACCATCGATTTACAGTTCCAGAAATTTTTTCAAAGTGAATCTGCTGACTGGCAATCGATATACCAACATGAATTTGTTGTACCGCCATCAATTTGATTTTGGGAAAAAAGATTCGACTGTTACAGATTCGACAGTGATCAGATATTATTTACCTAGACTTCGACTGGAGCATACCATTGAATCCTCCAGCAACAATTATGAATATCTTGATGTGCAGCCCATTGGGGCTTCAACTTTTTACAGCACTCATTATGGAATAACACAACTGCCCGATACTGTCAGGTTTTCAATGAAAAATACTGCATTGAAAAATGATTTTTCCATCATACAATTTCCAGATGCCAACAATCTCTTGCAGTTTTTCAAAGCGGGTATAAGTTTACTGCAATACCGAAACGTCTCTGGAGTATACAATGATCCCTTCACGAATATTCTATTGCACGGAGAGTATCGTAATTTGACGCGCAACAAGAAATGGGACATGCTTCTTTATGGTGAGTTCATTACTGCAGGCAGGGATATTGGAAATTACGCTGTGAAGGCCCATCTTCAGCGATCACTTGGTTCTAATGTTGGCAATTTGCAAATCGGATTTGAAAATGCCAATCGCACCCCTTCATACATATATAAAAATCCAACTGCCTTTCCTCTGAAATACAATACAACACTGGCAGATGAAAATATTGCCAATCTATATGGAGTATTGTACCTGAAAAAAATCAATGCTTTTCTTCAGTTTAATTATTTTTTGATATCCAATTATACTTATTTGAAAAACTTTACAGATGTTGATCAATACAATACAGTTTTTCAGCTGCTCAGAGGCGGATTGACCAAGGAAATCAGGCTCTACAGAAATTTCAAATGGAGTACGGAGGTATTTATTCAATCCATACCCTCCAATGCCCCCATCCATCTGCCATCATTTTTCACGAGAAACAGGATTGGCTATGAGGGAAATCCTTTCAGGAACCTGATCCTGGCTACAGGCATCGAGGTTCGTTACCACACTGCTTACTATGCAGATGGATATTCACCGCTCAATGGTCAGTTTTTTTATCAATCAGCCGAGAGGATCAACAATCGTCCAGATATTCATATTTATAACAATTTCAGGATCAGAAGCTTTACGGGTTTTGTCAGGCTTGAAAACCTGAATACAGCCAGTAGCCAGTATGGATTTGGGTTCAAACAGAACAATTTTGCTGCTCCCCTTTATCCCACCCCGGGATTGGTATTCAGGTTGGGTGTTTTTTGGAATTTTGTGAATTAATTGAAATGTTAAATTAGCACGATCATATGCAGGGATTATCGTTCTGGTATACATTTGTATTCTAAAATTATTTGTTATGAAAATGAAATACATTGGATTATTTACAGCGTTGACTTTGTTCTTCAGCGTAAACAGCTTTGCTCAGAAAACGGAAGAAATCAAGGTTTGGGGCAATTGCGGCATGTGCAAAAAAACAATCGAAGCAGCCGCCATCAAAGCAGGTGCAAAAACTGCGAATTGGAACAAAGATTCCAAGGTATTGAACATTGAGTTCAAGGAAAAAAAGACGGATATGCAAAAAATCCAGCAAGCCATTGCCAATGCAGGATATGATACACAAGACATCGCCGCTACAGCCGAGGCTTATGGAAATCTCGCTGAATGCTGCCAATATCCCCGAAAAGGAGCTGAGAAAAAATAATTAATTTTGAAGTCCGACAATCGTCGGACTTTTTTTATGCCTGCTATTTTAAAGAAGATATTATCCTTTATCGCTGGACTCTTTGTCAAGAAGGATTGCTGTAAATAAGTCATCTAATAATTTATCCTAAAGTTGTACATTTAGGCAGGTTGAATTGAATGTTGTTGGAGCCTTGAAATTTCCATGCTGCAGTTTGATTGAGCCGAATTTAACTCCTGAACCATTTAGAAAGGATCATGCTCAATGCCATCATTCGATTTTCTGTTAGAAATAAGTTAGTAATCGGACTCTTCACGATGGCTTGGATTGTTTGGGGAACAGTCGAACTCCTTCGATTGCCAGTGGATGCACTTCCTGATATCACCTCTAATCAAGTTCAAGTGATAACTGTTTCACCAACACTGGGTTCATTGGAAGTTGAGCGCCTCATCACTTTTCCCATTGAGCAGGTATCTTCTAATATTCCAGGAATCAAAGAAATCAGATCCATCTCTCGATTTGGTTTATCGGTGGTGACAATTGTATTTGATGATGACCGTGATATTTATTGGTGTCGTCAACAGGTCAGCGAACGCATGATCTTGTTCAGAGATGAAATTCCAAAAGAAGCCGGTTCGCCTGAATTGGCTCCTGTAACGACCGGACTTGGTGAAATTTATCAGTATGTTGTTCGTCCCAAAAAAGGATTTGAAAGCAAGTATGATTTAACAGAACTCAGAACCATACAGGATTGGATCGTCAGACGCCAACTCCTGGGAACTCCCGGTGTGGCAGATATAAGCAGTTTTGGCGGAAAACTCAAACAATATGAGGTTGCATTGGATCCAGTAAAACTTAAAGCAATTGGGGTCACATTGCAGGACGTTTTCAATGCGTTGGAATCCAATAACCAAAACTCTGGTGCCGCATACATCGAAAAGGGTCCAGCGCTGCTGTTCATCAGAACAGAGGGACTCGCAAAGGGGATCGAAGAAATTCAAAATATATACGTTTCCAAGTCTGCCGCGGGCACACCTGTTTACATCCGTGATGTTGCAAATGTCCGCATTGGCAGTCCCATTCGCTATGGGGCATTGACTTACCGTGATCAGGGAGAGGTTTCCGGGGCAGTTGTATTGATGCTCAAGGGCGAAAATGCATCTGAAGTTATCAAGGGCATCGATGCACGCATGGAACAAATCAAAAAGACATTGCCAGAAGGAATTGAAATAGACACCTTCTTGGATAGAAAAAAGATGGTAGGACGTACACTCAATACCGTTCAAACCAATTTGCTGGAGGGTGCATTGATTGTGCTACTGATCCTGGTCCTGTTTCTCGGGAATTTGCGTGCGGGACTCATTGTTGCCTCGGTTATTCCGCTGGCCATGCTTTTTGCGGTGGGGATGATGAACCTGTTTAGGGTTTCTGGAAATCTGATGAGTTTGGGTGCATTGGATTTTGGATTGATCGTTGATGGAGCAGTCATCATTGTCGAAGCAGTCTTGCATCGGCTTCACGGTAATAAACAGAATGTGTTGCAGTTGCAACAGACCCAGATGGATAACACGGTAGAACAATCTGCCGGAAGGATGATGGGCGCAGCTGTTTTCGGCCAGATCATCATTTTGATTGTTTATATACCCATTCTCAGTCTCACTGGCATTGAAGGAAAAATGTTCAAACCCATGGCACAAACTGTGGCGTTTGCATTGATAGGGGCATTTGTATTATCACTGACCTATGTGCCGATGATGACCAGCCTGGTGCTCAGTAAAAAATTGTCAGGGGAAGATTCGTTTTCTGACAAATGGATGAACAAATTACAGTCATCATTCATGAATGTATTGAGCAAATTGATTGATCATCCCAAAAAAATAATTACTGCTGCAATTGCTCTTTTCATTATTTCAATCATGGTGGCATCCCGTTTGGGAGGTGAATTTATTCCGGAATTGGAAGAAGGTGATTTTGCCATTGATGCAAGACTGATGACAGGAGCCTCGTTGAGTGAAACCATTGAGTCGACGCAAAAAGCTGTTTCAGAACTGCAAAAATTTCCGGAGGTAGAGAAAATTGTTACAAGAATTGGTGCGAGTGAAATTCCCACCGATCCAATGCCCATTGAAATGACAGATATCATCGTCAATTTGAAAGATAAAAAAGAATGGACCAGTGCGGATTCCTACGATGAGTTGGCAAACAAGATGAGTGCTGCCATTGGAAAAGTGCCTGGTTTGACAGGGGGATTTCAATATCCGGTGCAAATGCGATTCAATGAGCTGATTGCTGGAGCAAAGCAGGATGTGGTGTGTAAAATTTTTGGAGAAAATCTGGATACACTCGCTGCGCATGCTGAGAAATATGCAGAAATCATCAAACAGGTTCCCGGTGCAAAAGATGTATTTGCAGAGCGGGTGACCGGTTTGCCTCAAATTGTAATCAAGTATAAAAAGAATGCCATTGCAGCATATGGACTGAGTATTGCAGAGGTAAATAAAGTGCTGCGTACTTCCTTTGCGGGTGAGTCAGCCGGAAAAATATATGAGAATGAAAGAAAATTTGATTTGGTGGTTAGGCTCGCAGGAGATAGGAGAGATGATTTGGAAGATTTGAGAACCTTGCTTCTTACCAACAATGAGGGAGTCAGTGTTCCGCTGGAACAATTGGCAGAAATTACTATTGAAGATGGTCCGAACCAAGTACAGAGGGAAGATGCCAAACGCCGCATCACCGTTGCTTTCAATGTGCGTGATAGAGATGTGCAATCTGTCGTGGAAGATGTTCGACGAAACGCAGAAAAAATTCAACTACCTTCTGGATATTATGTAACATTCGGGGGGCAATTTGAGAATTTGGTTGAGGCAAAAGGAAGGCTGATGATTGCAGTCCCCATCGCATTGTTGCTGATTCTACTCATATTGTATTTTTCATTTAGATCGCTGCGCTATGGTTTACTAATCTATACAGCTATCCCCCTATCTGTCATCGGTGGAATCCTCATGCTCTGGGCTCGAGATATGCCATTCAGTATTTCTGCAGGTATTGGATTTATCGCATTGTTTGGAGTGGCGGTGCTCAATGGCATTGTGTTGATCAATGAATTCAACAAGCTTAAAAAAGAAACTGAAATTGATGTGAAGGAATTGGTGATTAGAGGGACTACCAGCCGACTCAGACCAGTATTGATGACTGCTGCTGTTGCATCCCTTGGTTTCTTACCCATGGCACTGAGCATCAGCTCCGGTGCTGAGGTACAGAGGCCACTGGCAACGGTTGTGATTGGTGGACTCATATCAGCAACATTCTTGACCCTGTTTGTATTGCCTGTGCTGTTTGCTTGGGTAGAGAAAAAGAAAGTTACTATGTCAAAATCTTTATCTATTCTGTTGATTGGAATCTTTGCTTCTTCAACAGGATTCTCTCAATCCAAACAATTCCTGCCAATTGATTCCATTGTTTCAATGGCAGACAGTAAATCATATTTGATCAAGGTCTCAGAGAAAAATACCGAATCATATCGGGCGTTGCGTGCCAGACCTGCAGAAATAGCTAAAACGTTAACCGGACTGGAGTACGGAAATATCAACAGTGCGTTCAATGATACCAGGATATTTTTCAACCAGGGATTTCAGTTGCCGATGGTATACAAGGCACAGCAAAAGTTATACGATCAACAAATTAACTTGGGGGTTTCACAAACTGCATTGACAAAGGCTGAATTGAATTGGCGCGTAAGGCAGATTTGTTATTCCATACTGGATCTTGACAGAAGAGAAGATATTTTGAACGAAGTCGAACAAAATTTTGCAGAATGGTCGAGGGTTGCGACCGTACAAAAAGATCAGGGCGAAATAAACAACAGTGTGTTGAATGCCATCAAAGTGCAATCAGCTCAACAGGCCTTGCAAAAGCAGTTGCTGATTGCAGAAAAAAATGGTTTGATTGCAGAACTCAATATTTTACTTAAAAACAACGGATCCGAAATACTGCCTCAGGCTGATTCACTTCAATTTGAATGGCTGCAAACCAATATGTATTCATTTCAATCTCATCCGCTGTTGGGTGTTTCCGATGCCTTGGTTGCACAACAAAAATCACTCATCAATATTGAGAAAAATAAATTGCTTCCGGATTTTAACCTGGGGTATAGCAATTTGTCAATTATTGGCTGGCAATCACCCGATGGTATTTCTTTGAAGTATTATGGTGGAAACACTCGCTTTGGTATTTATCAATTTGGCATGGGACTACCTATTTTCAATGGTGCAGCAAAAGCCAAGATTAAGTCATCTAAAATTGGATTGGAAATCACCGAACTGAATAGGAGTCAGAAATTGGAGCAGCTTCATACACAGTTCACCAAATTGTCATCAACTTATCAGAAACAAATTGAAATATTTCAGTATTACAGACGTGAAGGTTTGAAAATGTCTGATGAAATGACCCGACAGGCATCTGTTCGTTTCAAGAGTGGTGATATTTCATTTGCCGAATGGGCATTGCTGGTAAATCAGGCACTTCAAATCAAGATATCGTATGCCGATGTTGTAAAGTCACTTCAATTCTCATTGGCTGAGTTCAAATATTTAACCGAGAAAAAATAAGCTATGCGTATCCCATCCCTTTTCATTCCTTTTGTATTGCTCCTAGTAGCCTGTAGAGGTGCAAAACAAGAAAATGTCGAGTCAAATGAAGTATTGCAGGGCAATGAAATCATCCTCAATGCCGATCAGCAAAAATTGCTTGCATTGAATATGGGCAATGCCCAAAATGTCATGATGAGCTCCACGCTTGATATCCAAGGAAAAATTGACCTTCCCCCACAAAATATCATATCAGTCAATTTTCCATTGGGAGGATACTTGCGCAGCACAAAATTGATTCCGGGCATGCGTGTGCAAAAGGGCGAGGTGATTGCCATCATGGAAGATCAGGCAATTGTTCAGTTGCAACAGGACTATCTCTCTGCCAAAGCTAAATCCGCATTGGCATCTTTGGAATTTGAGCGCCAAAGAAATCTGGTAGACGCAAATGCTGGAACATCCAAGAATTTTCAACAAGCAGAGGCCGAGCTCAAGATGCAACAGGTATTGGTAAAAGGGTTGGCGGAGAAATTAAAGTTGATTGGTATGGATCCAGCTGCATTGAATGAAACCAATATAACAGGGCAAGTCCAGTTGAGATCAACCATCAATGGGTATGTATCCAAAGTAAATGTCAATACCGGTAAATATGTGCAGCCCGTGGAAACCATGTTTGAGTTGATTGATCCGGATGATATCCATGTGGCACTGACCATTTTTGAAAAAGATCTGAACAATGTTCACAAGGGTGACGAAGTAAAAATTCATTTTCTCAATGATCCCTCTAAGCATTATACTGCTGAGGTCATTCTTGTAAACCGGGGACTGGATGACAATCGCACAGCACTGGCGCACTGTCATTTCAAATCAAAGCCAAAGGATTTACTACCCGGTATGTTTGTAGAGGGGCAGGTTGATATAACCAATAAAATTGTGTCTGCATTGCCAGACGAAGCGATTGTACGATCAGGCGGAAATCAATATGTTTTTGTCAGGCGAAAGGAAAATCATTATGAGATGAAGGCGATTGTTGCCGGTATGTGCAAAGATGGGAACACTGAAATCATCTCGGGACTCGAAAACATTCCAGACAACTCCATTGTACTCAACAATGCATTCAAGTTGCTGGGAATACTGAAGAACAGTGCAGAGTAATCAAGCTTCCCTGTAATCCTCTCTAACCGGATTGAACACATCAATCAGTATGCAGTCCTCATGTGCAACAGCGCTGTGTGGAACCATCGAGGGTATTACCTGTATCATGCCTTTCTCCAATAGGACAGTTTCATCCCCAATCTGCATTTCCAATTGTCCCTCTAGCATGATCGTTATTTGTTCATGGGGATGATGGTGCAATTGCAGCTTACTTCCTTTTTCAATGGTTACCCAGCCAGTTGTCAGTTGTTGTCCATGTACATACTGTCCACTAATTCCTTGACTCAATAATTTCTTTTTTATTGTATTGATATGCGGCATGGCATTTATTTTTCAAAGTAAGCGACTGTTCCTCCCACCCATTCTTTGTCTTTGTTGTAGCGTGTACCGATCATCTTGCCCTTGCTCAGTCTTGCGAGATTGGTAAGAAGGATTGGTTCATCATCCTCCTCAATCCAAATGTACATCAGTCTGATTTCCGCCTTTGCATTTCCGTCGGGTGTTTCAATACAGTCTGCATATTGTACCTTTTTCTGTAAAATCCAGTTAGATGGGTCTTTTATATTTTCAATGTCAGATGCCTTTACGTCAATGATTACACCTTGTCCTGCAAATGAAAAAAGTGGTTTCAGTACATAATTTTCCAGATCGTTTGGAATTTCAGTAAGATCATCCAGAAACGAAGTTGCAGGAATAAATGGATGATGAAGGTAAGGAAGCAAATATTTTGAAATCTGATAGAACCAATTGGGGTGCGGCAACCATTCTACATCGATGTCACCCTGAAAGTCAATCAATGTTCCCAATGCATCTTTCTCTTGATTCAGTTCATCAATGATCACACGGTTGTAAATTCTTTTTATATATTTTTTCTCCTTGTTCAATAAGTAATAGGGTTTATTTCCCTCCAATTTTAACTCTGAGACACATACTGATTTTATTCCAAACAATGATTCGGTCAGATAAAAATCAATCCTTGTTTTTTGCTCATGCGGTTTGATCTCCAGCAAAATAACTTCTGATGGCTGATGGCTTCCCAAAAAGAAATTTTTCAATGTATCCAGATAGGTTTGATATTGGTATCCATTGAAAAAAGTTGAGTATCCATCCGGAGCTGGAAAGTATTTTTCAAACATAGCCGGGTACACGCCCTGAAAGGCATAAAGGGAGGGAAAGCCTTGCAGTTCAATCAAGGCTGGGAACATTTCGTTTTTTTTATTCTTGCAAATACCAAAGTCAAATACAAGGCAGTGGGGTATTTTATTCTGATTTGGGAAAAACTCTCCATTCGGAATGGCATGCGCGACTTCCTGTTTAAATGCGGGTGATTGGATATGCTGTATGATATAAGAGCTTGTGTCAAGCATTTGCTGTTTAAGCCTTTTATCAATGTAAATAGGTGTTTCTGCAATCCTGAAATCGATCGCACCTGGATGCAGGCTGTTCAATTCTTTTAAAAAAGCTTCGTACTTCTCTTTTGTGAAGGACTGGTTATATGCTTTTCTTAAAGTTGAAATCATGACAAAGAATAGGGATTGTTCAGTGCTGCTATGGATTGCATGATAAAATTGGGAAGAATCTGGCTATTGGTCAGACTGATTTTATCTGGATCATTCAAGTGTTCAATCATCGACTCCCACTTTTCAAGTCCGTGGTTCTCAATTACATGCTTCTTTTTATCATCTTGCATCAAATACATGCTCATGCCAGATGCATCCGCTTCTGGATGGAATTGGGTCCCCACCATATAAGGATTGAAACGAATCGCCATTACAGCTCTTTCGAGAGGGATATGCGGACGCTCTTTTTCTATGCAGAGGATTTCTCCTCCCATCTCTTGCACTTTCTTTTTATCTGGTTGTATTACTTGATAATCTCGGCTGTCGACACCAAAAAAGGGATCTTGCAGCCCGTTAAAAATCATATCAATAGCTCCATGGTGTTTCAGCATATGAATGGGGAATATACCGAAGGAGGTTGATTTTCTTTTGATGACTTCGGCAATGCCAAAACAACGGCAGGCCAATTGAAAAGAATGACAAATCAGAAAAACATATTTCTTCCTTGCGTTGCTGGAATCATTGTTCCATTGATTCACAGTGTTCAGCCAGTTGAAATAGGAATTTTCCCAAGCGGTATTTTTGCTTTCCAGTGGACTTCCTGGTCCACCGGATGAAATGTAGATATCAAAATCAAGCGAAGGAATCTGTATGGATTTTCTGACTTCAAATTCCTCCCAGGTAAGATTTTTACAGTGGGAAGATTGGACTCTTTCAAGGATTTCCCTGATACACCTCATCCCTTCATTTTTCATTCCTTCGTTCAGATCTAACACAGCGATTTTCAGGGTACTCATCTTGCCTGCAAAAGTACAATTTTAGAGATTGGCGAGAAAATTAGACTCTATGTATGCTGCAACTGATTCATGGTCCTGCTTCTCATGAAAAACCTTTAGTTGCCTGTCAGCCCCGGTTCCATTTTGAATAATTTTTTCAATTGTTTTCAATTCAGATCTGCACCCCAATTCATCTGCAACATCATCAACAAAATCAAGTAATTCCATGATCAGGTCTTTGGTAGGGACTTCCTGCTCAATTCCAAAATCAATCAGTTTGTCGTCAATTCCATACCTGGAAGCTCTCCATTTATTTTCATTGACCAGCGCGCGGGGATAAATCATGAAGGTTAGATTGGATAGTCTAAGTTTGAAGAGTTTGGCACAGATACATTGAAAAAGAGCAGCAAAAGCCACACTTTCATCTACCGTCATGGGTACATCACATACCCTGAATTCGACCGTTCCATAAAAAGGATGTACGCGCAGGTCCCACCATATTTTTTTTGCGTTGTCGATGCACTTTGTTTTGATCAACAGGTTTACATAATTTTCATATACGCTGTAGCTATCAAAATAATCGGGAATACCCGTCCTGGGAAATTTGTCAAATACCTTGGTCCTGTATGATTTGAAACCGGTATTTCTTCTTTCCCAAAAAGGTGAATTGGTGCTTAAAGCAAATACATGCGGAAGAAAATACCTCGCAGCATTTGCTATGTGAATGGCCATTTCCTTTGAGGGCATGCCAACATGTACATGAAGACCAAATATCAGATTTGATCTTGCAGCATCTTGCATTTCATTTACAATTTCTTGGTATCTCTCATGATCGGTGATCAATTGTTTTCTCCAGGTGCTGAATGGGTGTGTACCCGCAGCACCCACGCTGAATCCTTTGGAGGTAGCTATTTCTTTGATGGTTGCCCTCAGGTGTGTGATGTCTTTGCGTGCATTTTCAATATTGGCACATACGTCTGTACCAACTTCCACCACCGCCTGGTGCATTTCTGCTTTTACTTTGTCCTTGAATATCTTTTGTCCCTCGCTTACAATCTGTTGCTCATGGCTGACCAATTCTTTTGAAACAGGATCAATCACCATGTACTCTTCCTCAATGCCAATTGTAAAGACTTTGTAATCGACCATATTTATTTTTTTGAGCTGTTGATCAATGGCTGTTGGTTTGCACTTCTTTTAACAAACTCACCCCAAACGAGGTTATCTCTCTTGTCAGTATGTTGTTCTGCCAACTCAATGGCATAGCTGGCTGCAGCTTCTACTACCCATTCAAAATTTTCTTTGCCAACACTCTTGAGATCTGCATCTGGTGCGGGATTACAGAAATCAATGGCATAAGGTATGCCATCTCTTACAGCAAGTTCTACCGTATTAAAATCATATCCCAGGTATTGGTTGATCTTAAGAACAATGCTTTCCATTTCTTTCAAGAGCTTTGCAGAGGGTTTGTGTTCTGCGACATATCTGAGGTGATGTGGATTTCTTGGTTCATAAGGCATAATCCTTACATGTTTTCTGCCAATGCAATAACATCTGTAATATTCAGTGAAAATGATTTCTTCCTGAAGCAGCATCACAAGTTGTCCTGTTTCTGCATGTCGTTCAAAAAACTCTTCCATGTTGTTCAGCTTGTATACATTTTTCCATCCACCTCCGGAAAATGGTTTCATGTATGCCGGAAATCCAACATATTCAAAGATTCCTTTCCAGTCCAATGGATAGGCAAGATTCGAAAACGACTCAGCTGATGTGTCATCAGGAAGTTCTCTTGAAGGAAGAATAACAGTTTTAGGAACGGGTACTCCAATTTTAGTAGCCAAGGCATTGTTGAAGAATTTTTCATCGGCACTGAACCAGAATGGATTGTTGATCACAGCTGTTCCGCTGATGGCGGCATTTTTTAAAAATGCTCTGTAAAAAGGAACATCCTGTGAAATCCTGTCGATGATGACGGCATAGTCAGATGCCGCACCTTGAATTACTTTGTCAATTTTTACAGGTTCTGCAATGATACCTTTTGCTTTTTTCTGGTTGACGCGCTCAACGAATGCTTCGGGGAAAGAGCGTTCTTTGCCGTGGAGGATGCCTATTTTCTTCATAATATTTGATTCCTTGTCTTCCTAAATTAATGCATTTCTTAATTTTGTCCTCTTTCTTCAAATGATCAATACCACATCATTTACGGTTCATCACATTCAGTCACTTGCACTTAAAAGAGAGGTGAGGGTTGATCTTTACTCCCCAAAGCAAATGGCCCATGCAAATGCGGTTGATTTGCTCATTGTAAACGATGGACAAGATGTATTGAAAATGGATCTGAGGCGCTGGTTGGACAAGATGGGAAATGAGGAGACTCCTTTGTGGGTGATGGGGGTACATGCTGGTGCAGAGCGCAAATTAGAATATGGCGTAACGGGGAAGCCTGATTTTATGAACAGGGGTTCAAAAGCAGATTTATATACATTTTTTCTCCTTCAGGAGATGTTGCCATATCTGAAGAAAAAGATGGGAGGTTGGGAGGTCAGAAATAAATATGCAGCCGGATTTTCACTGGGCGGATTGATGGCATTTGATTTGGCATTGGAATTCCCCGCTGAATTCAATGCAGCAGGGGTTTTCAGTGGTTCATTCTGGTGGCGTTCGATTAATTTGAAAGATGATTATGTGGAAGAGCGTGATCGAATCATGCACGCCAAAATCAGGACAAAACAAAACAATTTACATCAGCGGTTTTTTCTTCAAACGGGAGCAAAGGATGAGAAAGCGGATCGCAATAAAAACGGTATCATCGATTCGATTGATGATACGCTTGATATCATACATGAATTGGAGAAGATAGGTTTTCAGCGGGAGCGACAAATAACCTATGTTGAGTTGCCCGACGGAACGCATGATGTTGCTACCTGGTCGAGCGTGATGCCTATTTTTCTCTCTTGGTTGTATATGAAATAAAAAAGGCATCTTGGTGAAGATGCCTTTCAATGATGTTTTTGTAAGAATTATTTAACTCCAAAAGAAACGGCTAATTTTTCCCACTTCATGCTAACTCCATTTTTTCCAACTTCAAATTTCAAAGCTTCTACAGATTCGTTAGAGCTTGCTGATTTTGCCTTCACGCGAAGCACATCATCGTCCTGCTTGTAGTTGAATGCACCCCACTGATCGGTTGTTTTATTGAAAATGATGGTCCACTCATTCTTCTCAGGAATGCTGAACAATGCATATTTTCCTTTTTTGAGTGGCTGACCCTCTACAGTAATATCTGCATCGGTTTCAAATGTGGTTGCTTTGTTGGCACCAGTTCTCCATACTTTTCCGTAGGGAACAAGTTCACCCCAGATGGTCCTGCCTTTTACAGAAGGCGATCCATAGTTGATGGTGATAGTAGCATTTCCGATTTTGCCTGTTGCATTGCTAGCGGGACTCTGAGCGGCTTGTTGAGCGAAAATGTTCGTTGCAGTAAGCGTCAACAATGTTGCTAATCCAAATAAAATTTTTCTCATGTGGTTGCTTTATTTAAGATGGTTTTAAATCTAATTTTCTTTTGTACATCTGAACGGTATTTTCCAGTCCATAGTACAGCGCATCCGAGATCAATGCGTGACCGATGCTTACTTCATCAAGGTAGGGAATATTTTGGGCCAGAAAGTTAAGATTATGCAAATCCAGGTCATGTCCGGCATTGATTCCCATGCCTAGCTCCCTTGCCCTGCCAGCAGCATCCACATAGGGCTTGATGGCTTTCATGGGATCTTGATTGAACTGTTTGGCATATCCCTCTGTGTAAAGTTCAATGCGATCGGTTCCTGTTGCTTTGGCTCCTTCGACCATATGGAGATCGGGATCGCAGAAAATGCTTGTTCGGATACCTGCATTTTTAAAGAGGGCAATCATTTCAGAGAGATAGGATTTGTGTTGCACAGTATCCCATCCATGATCGGAAGTAAGTTGTTGACCGGTATCGGGCACCAAAGTAACTTGTGCGGGTTTAACCTCCAATACCAGTTCTATGAATTTTTCTTCTCGGCAATTGCCTTCGATGTTGAATTCGGTGCGGATTGCTTTTTTCAGGGCTCTGACATCGGCATAGCGGATATGGCGTTCATCTGGACGTGGATGCACGGTTATGCCTTCTGCTCCAAACGCTTCTATATCCAAAGCAGTTTTGATCAGATCTGGATTGTTTCCACCTCTGCTGTTTCTCAGTGTTGCAATCTTATTGATATTGACTGAGAGTCGCGTCATGCTCAATTAATAGCGGTAGTGTTCAGACTTGAATGGTCCGTTCAATGGTATGCCCAGGTAATCTGCTTGATCCTTGGTCAACACATCCAACTCCACTCCGATTTTTGAAAGGTGCAAGGTTGCCACTTTCTCATCGAGGTGTTTAGGAAGGACATATACCTTGTTGTCGTAGTTCTTGTGGTTGGTCCACAATTCTATCTGTGCCAAGGTTTGGTTGGTGAATGAATTACTCATCACAAAACTTGGGTGTCCTGTTGCACATCCAAGATTTACCAGACGTCCCTCTGCCAGAAGGATGATGTCGTTTCCATCAACATTGTAGATATCAACCTGAGGTTTGATGGTATCTTTTGTATGTCCGTAATTGGTATTCAACCAGGCAACGTCAATTTCGATATCAAAGTGTCCGATGTTGCATACAATTGTCTTATCCTTCATCAGTTTGAAGTGTTCTCCTGTGATCAAATCACGGCAACCTGAAGCAGTTACAACGATATCTGCCTCTTTCACAGCATCTTTCATCTTCTTCACTTCGAATCCATCCATTGCTGCTTGCAATGCGCAAATAGGATCGATCTCAGTAACAATTACACGGCAACCTGCACCTGCAAGGGAAGCAGCAGATCCTTTACCCACATCACCATATCCACCAACAACGGCAACTTTACCAGCGAGCATCACATCTGTTGCTCTTCTGATGGCATCTACCAATGATTCTTTACAACCGTATTTGTTATCGAACTTAGATTTTGTTACAGAGTCGTTTACATTGATCGCCGGCATAGGCAAGGTTCCTTTCGCAACACGCTCATACAATCTGTGAACACCCGTTGTGGTTTCTTCAGATATTCCTTTTACATGTTGAACGAGTTCAGGATATTTATCCAACACCATATTGGTCAAATCACCACCATCATCCAGGATCATGTTGAGAGGCTTGTCGGCACCACCAAAGAAAAGTGTTTGCTCAATGCACCAGTCAGCTTCTTCAATGGTTTGTCCCTTCCATGCAAATACGCCAATACCTGCAGCAGCAATGGCAGCAGCAGCTTGGTCTTGCGTGGAGAAAATATTACAAGAGCTCCATTTAACCTCTGCGCCCAATGCAATCAATGTTTCAATTAATACAGCTGTTTGAATGGTCATGTGCAGACATCCTGCGATTCTTGCGCCTTTCAAAGGTTGAGAGGGGCCTAACTCTTTTCTGATCGCCATCAAGCCAGGCATTTCAGCTTCAGCCAGACGTATTTCTTTTCTTCCCCATTCTGCGAGGGTAATATCTTTTACTTTGTGCTTTAGGTTAAAGTAGATGTGGTGTTGTGCGGTAGTTGACATATGCGATTGAAAATTTTTGGCAAAGCTATCATTAATTGCATTAAATGCCTAATTATATTGGATATTTTAAGGGCTTTAGCTCCATGATATAATCATCCATTACGTATCCATTGCCAATATCAATGACTTCCTCGCTAATGATACTGAATCCAATTTTTTTATAGAAGCCTACAGTTGGATTGTACTTGTTTACATTCAGCTCCAATGAGTTGCCTGATTGAGATATCACATCCTTGATTATTTCATTCAACATCCCTTTGCCCAGGCCTTTTCCGTGATATGCGGGTTGGAGATAGAATTTATGAAGCCTAAATAGTCCGTTCGTAATTGGTTCTTTTTTTGAAAAGGAAGCGTATCCAATTGGGGTATCATTTTCTGTAAGCAAGATGAAAGTATGTCCTTGTTCATGTATTTGATGTTTGAGAGCGTCTGCACTATAAATAAGATCGAGCATATATGCTATCTGTTCAACCGAAATGATGGAAGGATAGACCTCCATCCAAATTTCTCTGCTCAATCTCCTAATGGTTTCAATTTGATCTATACCTGCCTTTCTGATTTCAAATGGTCCGCTCATAGCAACAAATTACATGAAAACGTTCTGCAAATCTAGTTAAGTCATTAAATTTAGATGACATATGAAAAATATACATAACATCATATCAATGATTGCATGTTGCATGATCTTCTTCTCATGCAAAAGCAAACAGGAGTGGAGGGAATACCTTGGTGGACCTGAACGCAATCATTATTCAGCTTTGGATCAAATCAATACAAGCAATGTTCATGAACTGGAAAAGGCTTGGGAATACCATACTGGTGACAGCTCCGCACAGAATCAGTGCAATCCTATTATAGTGGATGGTATCTTATATGCAACTACTGCATCCGTAGAGGTTTTTGCATTGGATGCGGCAACAGGAAGAGAGAAATGGAGATACAGGAATGCAAGGGATACACAATGGTTCAGTAAAAGCAGAGGCGTGGTCTATTGGGAGGATGGAGAAGATAAACGTATTCTATTTGCAGCTGGACATTTTCTGTATGCACTTGATGCCATGAAGGGGACCTTGATTCAGTCATTTGGCGATAGTGGGTATGTTGACCTGAAGACCGGATTGGGGGAAAATATGGAGGATAAATTTGTGGCAGCGCCAACACCTGGGACTGTCTACAAGGACTTTATCATCATGCCACTGCATCTTTCAGAATCTGCCGGGGCTGCCCCTGGATTCATTCAGGCTTTCAATATCAGATCGGGGAAGTTGGAATGGATATTCAAAACGATTCCGGGTCCGGGGGAATTCGGCTATGATACTTGGGAGAAGGAAAATTACCGAGACGGTCAGGTGGGAGGAGCCAATGCCTGGTCGGGCATGAGTGTAGAAAGAAAGAGGGGGATCCTGTTTGTCCCCACTGGATCGGCAGCATTTGACTTTTATGGTGGAAACAGAAAGGGTAACAATCTCTTTGCAAACTGTCTCTTGGCATTGGATGCCAACAATGGTAAGAGGATTTGGCACTTTCAGTTTACCCATCATGACGTATGGGATCGCGATCTTCCTGCACCCCCTAACTTGATTAATATCAAGCGAAATGGTAAGTCCATTGATGCGGTAGCTCAAATTACCAAACAGGGATATGTATATGTTTTTGAGCGAGAAACGGGTAAACCGGTTTTCGAAATCAAGGAGGTCCCTTTTGCAACGGATGGAGTGCCAGGCGAGCTGCTTTCAGCAACCCAGCCAATCCCAACACTGCCCAAGCCCTTTGCACGAAATACAATCACAGAAAAAGACATCAATCCAGCTGCTGAAAATTATCCTGAACTGCTTACTCGCTTCAGATCTTACAGAAAGAATCTTTATGATCCTCCTTCACTGCAGGGGACCATCATTTTTCCGGGTTTTGATGGAGGGGCTGAATGGGGTGGTGCATCCTTTGATCCAGAGACAGGCTATCTGTATGTCAATGCAAACGAAATGCCTTGGATACTGCAGTTGAATAAAACTAATACCATCATAAATAAATCACTATCAGTAGGTAATCAATTATATATTAAGCATTGCTCAACATGTCACAAGCCAAATTTGTCAGGAGATGTAAACAGTGGTTACCCCTCATTGAAGCGCATTGGTACTAAGATTGATCGAACATATTTGCAAAAGATCATATCCGGTGGTAAAGGGATGATGCCCGGATTCCCACAATTATCCGCTGCACAAAAAAATGCAGTGATTGACTTTTTAGTGGGTGAAGAGAAAAAGAAGGATGGATCGATGGCGGTATCCGAACCCGCACCCATCCCATACAGCTTTGCCGGATACAACAAGTTTCTTGATAAGAATGGTTATCCTGCCATCACTCCACCCTGGGGGACACTCACAGCAATTGATTTGAATACCGGCGAGCATGTTTGGAGGAGGCCTCTTGGGGAATTTAAAGAGTTGACGGCCAAGGGAATGCCCGTGACCGGGACAGAAAATTATGGAGGGGGTATTGTAACAAAAGGCGGACTCTTTCTGATTGCTGCGACCAATGATAATATTTTCAGGGCCTATGATAAAATGAGTGGAAAATTATTGTGGGAAACTGCATTGCCAACATCAAGCTTTGCTTCATCAAGTACATATCAAATAAATGATATCCAATATATAGTATTAAATGTAGGTGGTACAAAGCTCGGTGCGAAAAAGGGAGATAGCTTTATTGCTTACAAGCTTAAAAATGACAGGAATTGATACACAGGTTAACCATATTACTCTCCCTATGTATGATGATATCCCTGGTTTCTAGGTCACAGCGATTTGGTGGAAATCCCCCCTCTCTGAAATGGAATCAAATGGAGTCATCTGCAGCAAGAATCATTTACCCTGAAAACAGGAAAATGGATGCGCAAAGGGTGCTCCAGATTGTGGCAAAAATGAGTCATGATACCATCGGTGGAATTGGAAATGAATTAAAGAAGATTCCAATTGTGCTGCAAACCCTGCCCCTGGTCTCAAATGGTTACGTGGGACTTGCACCATGGAGGAGTGAATTTTACATGAATCCGCTTCAAAATGGACTCGAATTGGGGTCAACCAACTGGATAGACAATCTTGCAGTTCATGAGTTTAGGCATGTGCATCAATTCAGCAATTTTCGCAAGGGTGCTTCCAAGCTTTTGTATTTGTTGGCTGGCCAGGAGGGACAATCATTGGCAAATGCGGCTACCATACCAGATTGGTTCTTCGAAGGGGATGCAGTCTATTCAGAAACAAAATACCTGGGACAAGGAAGGGGCCGGTTGCCTTATTTTTTTGACACATATCATGCAATTTGGAATGCGGATAAAAAGTATGGTTACCAAAAACTAAGAAGCGGATCTCTCAAGGATGTTGTACCCAACCACTATCAGTTGGGATATATGTTGGTTGCGCATGGGTATGAGAAATTTGGTGATGGATTTTGGGGGAAGGTGACGAGTGATGCTGCGAGGTTCAAGGGACTCATATATCCATTTCAAAAGGCAATAAAAAAACATACCGGCATATCTTATCGACAATTCGTCAATGATGCCATGGGATCATTCAGGAGCCAGATGCCTCCAGAACAAAATATCAACAAAGAGTCGGCATTGTCCAAATCAAATGCAAAAAGAGTGGTCGACTACCTCCATCCGGTTTGGATAAATCAGGACACAGTGCTTGCACTGCGAAAACCCTATAACCAGCTTCCGCATTGGGTTCTATTGTCCAATCAGCAATCAATAAGAATTGGTCTCAAGTTCATTGGCATTGATGATTATTTCAATTACAAAAATGGAAAGATCATTTATGCGGGCTATACCACTGATCCTCGGTGGGACTGGAAGGAATTCAACGATGTATATGTTTTTGATGTAAATGATCGATCAACTGTTCGCATTACAAAGAACCAGCGTTTGTTTTCACCTGATATTTCAAGCGACCATCAAACCATGGTTGCTGTCGAAATGCCTGCTGCAGGAGGTTCGGTTTTGCAGTGCTGGAGCCTTTCTGATAAATCACTTCTATCAACTGTTTCTCATCCCGATGGACTCATGCTCAGTTTTCCGGTATTTGGGGACAATGATCAAATGCTTTACATGGTTGCCAAAAAAACCAGTGGCTCGTCTACATTACTTCTTTATGATCGTATCAAAAAGGAATTTCAGGAACTGATGCCATATGTGAATGCTCCAATTGCTTTTTTGAGATACAAAAACCAGCATTTAATTTTTAGCATCACGCAATCAGGAAGAAATGAAATATGGGTTTACGATTTAGAGCAAAAGAAAGCTGCGAGGCAGTCAAGTGTCAATACAGGTAGTTATGCAGGAGATCTGGATCTTGACTCCAAGCGCATTGTTTACAGCAGACCCACAGCGGAGGGGGATCAACTCTTCACTGCAGGTTTGAATAACAAGACATTTTCTGAAATCAAGTTTCATGATGTTATACCCCTTCATGGTGTAAAGTTTTCTCATGCAACATCCATCAGTCAGTTGCCTGACAGCAATTTTCAAATCAAGCCGTATAAAAATGCTGAAGGGTTGGTCAATATCCACAGTTGGAGACCTTATTATGATATGCCAAACTGGAGTTTTTCAATTTATGGACAAAATGTATTGAATACTTTTCAATCCACTTACCAATATGTGTACAATGAAAATGAACGATCGCATCAATTGGGTGCTTATGCTACCTATGGTGCATTGTTTCCATGGATAGTTGGCGGAACAAACTATACCATGAACAGAAATTTCAAAGACAGTACAAGAAACCTGCAATGGAATGAGTGGAATGGAAATCTTGGCTTGCGCATTCCACTAAGCAACAATGGTGGAAGGGTTTTCAGGACAGTTGATTTTTCTTCAACCTTGAACAATGTATTTTACAATTATGAGGCAGCTTCTATTCCCAAGTCAGCTGATAAATTTATTTCCTATTTGCATCTTCAGCTTACCGCATCTATTTTGTCACAACAGGCCATCCAACAGGTGAATCCACGTTTTGGCTGGACCTTGAATCTTCAGCACAGAGCTTCATTCGGAAAAACAGATGCAAAGCAATCATTTGCTGGTATGAGGATTTACCTGCCAGGATTCATGCGAACACATTCATTCAACATGAGTGCAGCATACCAGCAGCGAGATACACTTAGACAATATATTTATACCAATAATTTTGCCATGGCAAGGGGATATGCAGCCTTTAATTATCCAAGAATGTGGCGTTTCTCATTCAATTATCATTTACCAGTGGCTTATCCAGATTTTGGTATAGCACAGATTGTTTATTTCAGACGGATCCGCTCTAATTTATTTTTTGATGACATGCATTTGAAAAGTCTACGAACCGGGCGAACCATTCAACTACGCAGTACAGGGATGGAGATTCATTTTGATACCAAATGGTGGAATCAGCATCCTGTTTCTTTTGGCGTGCGATACAGCAGGTTGCTTGATACAAAACAATTCACTGATCCACCCAGTGCCAACAGGTGGGAAATCATCATGCCGGTCAATCTCATACCGAATTAAAACTCTACGATAAATCCAATTGTTGGGGTAGTGATGGATGAAATGTTTGGTAGGATCACAGGAATGGCGTTCGATCCATCAGGTCGGATTGGTTTACCATCATTTGTTGAGAAATTGCTTCCATCTGAGGTTCTCTCAAAGGTATATTCTGGTCTTCCTGCAATTTTTGATGCGTACCAATTCGATACATCCATGAATAGATTTAAAGTAAATCTGCTGAAATTCCATTTTTTATCAATCCTCACATCGCTTGAATTGAATGGCGCCAATCTCAAAGTATTGTAACGTGTATTGTCGAGAATACCCACTCCTTGTGTGAGGTAGTTGATTCTGGAGTTCAGCAAATCAAATGGAGTATATGGGGCGGCACCTTGATAGCGGAATTTCAAACCCAGTTCCCAGTTCTTTCTGAATTTATAACCCCATGTTATACTCAGCAAATGTCTATTGTCCCAACTGGCCGGTAGGAATATTCCTGTTCTGTCTGTAAACTTGGAATGGTAATATGTGTAGCTCAAGATTCCGAAGAATCTTTTTGTCAGTTTTTTTTGGGCCAACAACTCAATACCATATGCTTTTCCATTTCCAACTTGCACAACAGGTTCGTTGCCGATGCTGCCGATTTCTGTTCCCTTATTGGCGAGGCTCACCCCGTCGATGATGCTGATGGGATATTTGTCATAGTATTTATAGAAACCTTCTACTGTGAGACGGAAGGCATTGTTGGGAATGTATTCTATACCACTTACATAGTGAGTGCTCGATATGTATTCACCCGGATTACGGATGATAGAAGATGAAAGTCTGTTGCCGAATCCGAGTTGTGTATAGGGGGGAAGTTTGTAGTATCTCCCGATGCTTGCGTTCAGGTTTACTTTGTCGGAAGCTGCGTAGCTCATAGAGAGTCTCGGGGAGAATTGTTTGAAAGGATTTCTTTCGCTTGTAGACAGTGAGTTGCCGTCGATTCTGGTACCCAGACTCAATGACATTCTTTCATTTAATATTTTTTTGCTGACTTGAATAAATGCACCGTACTTGAAAAAGTCAATCATGTTTTCACTGTTGATGCTCAAGCCATTTTGAACGATGTTTCCGCTCGCATCTTTGATGGCTTTTCTGATCAATGCAAAAAAATCATTGTTGAAATCTACGTATTGCGTTGATGCACCATAATTGATCTTCCATCCGTTTTTCAAGATGCTAGCATCGAATCTCAACTTGTTTTCTGCCTCTCTGCTATTCGTTAGCAGGGTTCTGGTATCTTCAGAGGGAGTTTCATTGTCCTCGAATTTATCCAACTGGTTATCCAACATATTTCTGCTCAATGCAAGATTCCAATATCCATTTTTGGTAAGTCTCTTCAAGCTGCTTCCAAAAGTATAATTCCACTGATTGATGAGTGGATTGGAGTTGAGCACATAAAGTTTTTCAAGACTCGCTTCTTTGGGGGCCGCAAAACTGAATTCATCTATCGCACCGAGTCCAATGAAATTCAAAGTAGTTTTTTCATCAATCTTGGTGGTGGTTTTGAATTGGAAGTCCCAGTAATTTGGCCTGATCGGCAAATCAAGTGCTTGGAACAAAAACTGCAGATAACTTCTTCTCACTGAAGCCAGGTAAGTGGTTTTTGAGTTGATTGGTCCATCGAGTGTCAACGCCAGATCCGTTGCGCTTAAAATCGCATTGCCCTGTGTTCTGTTGTTGTTTCCGTTTTTTTGTTTGAATTGCAACACACTGCTCAATGCATTGTCATATCGTGCATCAAAAGCGCTGGTGCTGATTTTGACTTCCTCGATGAAATTGGCATTGAGAATACCCTGAGGACCGCCGCCGCTGCCTTGTGTTCCGAAGTGATTGAGGATGGGGATTTCAATTCCATCCAGGTAATATACGTTTTCACTTGGCGCACCTCCACGTATGATGATGTCGTTTCTATATCCGCCTCCACCAACGCCGCCTCCCACACCTGGCAGTGATTGGATCACTTTGCTGATATCAAAGTTACCCCCTGGATTTCTTTTGATTTCTTCGGTGGTCATTCTTTGAATGCTCAAGGGTGATTCCAAGCTTGCTGCTCTAGCAGTGCTTCTTCGGTTGACGATGACAATCTCATCCAGCTTTTTTGCACTGGGTTCCATTTCTATATTGATGGTGGATTCGTTTCCGGATGTCAATACGATGTTGTTGATGGATTTCTCTGCATAATTGAGCAGGGAGATGATAAGATTGTAGCTACCCGGACTCGCACTGATCCTGAAAAATCCGCTGCTGTCTGTAAGTGTTCCTTTTCCATTTTGGATTTGAACGCTTGCACCTGTCAATGGTTTTTGCGTGTTCTTATCAACGACATAGCCACTGATTTTAGCAACTGGACCAACCTGGGCATTGGTGAATAGGGAAGTAATGAGAACCAAACAGAAGAGAAGCAGTTTTTTCATAACACGGTATTGATCTAAATACAAAACCATCTCAAGGCAAGATGGTTCAGTATTTGTTTGATTATTTAACGAATGATCGATGTCAAGCTTCAATAAAAAGAGCTTCTTTTTTTCTTCTCACTTTGATGGCAGACGCAAGGAAGTCTTTTTCCTCATCTCTGTATCCAAGTGCGAGAATGCAAGAGGCATGCAATCCTTTTTCTTTGAATCCAAGTACCTCATTGACAGCATCCGGATTGAAACCTTCCATCGGGGTGGAATCAATCTTTTCTACTGCTGCTGCAGCAAGTCCGAAGCCCAATGCGATATATGCCTGTTTGCTGGCCCATGTATGGAGATCCTCAGTTGAGCTGTGATTGATTTTTCCTTTGATGGCATTGGCAAAATCATTGAGTGACTCAACCGGGATTTTGCGTGTCTCAGCTATTTCATTCATGTACGCATCTACTTGTTCAGCATGGATATTTTTCCATGGTGCAAAAACCAGCAGGGCAGAGGCATCTACAATTTGAGATTGGTTGTAACAATGTGGGAGCAATTTGGCTTGAATTTCTTTGTCCTGCACGACTACAACAGAGTACGGTGTGAGTCCGAATGAACTCGGTGCCAATCTGATGGCCTCCATGACAGCGTCCAGTTTCTCAGCTGGAATTTCCTTGCCGCTCATTTTCTTGGCTGCATATCTCCATTTCAAGGCCTCTAAAAACTGTGTTTCTTTCATAATTAATGTTTAAACATCAAAATTAGTATATATTATAATCTTAACAAAATTTAGGGTGGAAGGTTTAAAAGTTATACGATGAAAATCAATCAATTGAATTTTAAACTAACTTGATTTTCTATTTCAACGATGGTCCAATGTCTGAAATCAAAGCTGCTTAAGAGAACCCTTTTTGGGTTTCTAATCATGTTGCTCCAGGCATGTGCTGTTTTCGCACAATCCGATATTGATTTTTGGTTTGCTGCACCGGATTTGCAGAGGACGCATGGTGACCGTCCAGTTTTTTTGAGAATTGCAACCGCTAAAGTACCAGCAGATTTAACCATCAGCTTACCAGCCAATATAAATTTTAAACCTCTTAATTATAGTATTTCGGCTGATACCTCAATTTCTGTTGATCTAACTCCATTTATTGATTTGATTGAAAATGGAATCCCCAATGCTGTTTTAAAAAATGGAATAAGAATTCAATCAACTGCTAGGGTTACTTGTTACTATGATATTGCAAATGGATCCAATGGAGATCTTTTTGCACTGAAAGGTCGAAACGCATTGGGCACAAAATTTACTGTTCCATTTCAGATGGTTTTTGATAGAAGACCGATTGGCGGTGCAACATACTCATCTGATTTTGTTGTTTTGGCTACTGAAGACAGCACAAAAATAGAAGTTGTATCTCCTGTAAATTTGAATGGTCAAAATCAAAAAAACTTTTCAATTACCTTAAACAGAGGAGAAACATATGTTTTTTCTACTCCCGCAACAACTGCAGTAGGAAGGCCGGGTGGGGCATTGGTAAAATCAAATAAACCTATTGCCATTTCCACAAAAGACGATTCAATTGCATATCCTGGACAATTTTGTTCTGATACAGCTGGTGATCAACTTATACCTGACCGACTTGCTGGAAATCAATTTGCTCTGATTGCAGGTTATTTTACTGGGACAAATCCAGATTACTATTATGTTTTTGCTACTGAGAACAATACTGAGATAAAAGTTAATGGTACCAGAGTTGATCTTTTGTCTCAAGCGGGTGATTACTATGTTGGTCGATTGGGGTCCTCTGGAAGCCTTGCAGATTTTGTTGAAACAGATAAACCTGTACAAGTATTTCAGGTATCCGGATTCGGATGTGAAATTGGAGGCTCTGTCATTCCATCAATAAAATGTACTGGTTCTACTCAAGTAAGCGTTACCCGAGCATCTTCTAATGAAAGTTTTTTTATTAATATTCTTGCGCCTAAAAGCATCATATCGAAATTTACAATCAACGGATCAAAATCTTCTTTGGTAGATTCAAGCCGCTTCTCTGTTGTTACCGGGTCTTCTGATCGGTGGTATTTTGCAAGAGTTCCAATTGCTACAAATATTGTTTCTGGTGGCGACAGAATTTTAATTGAGAATAGTCTTGGTAAATTTCATGTGGGTGTTATCCAGGGTGGTGCTCAGTCAACAGCTCGTTTTGGATTTTTCTCTGATTTCAGTTCTAATACCGTATTATTTACAAACGAATTAAAGCCAGGAGTCTATTTGTTGGAAAAAGATACAATCTGTTACAGCACAAATCCTAAAATCCGTGCTCAAGTGGAAGAGGCTAAAGATTTTGCTTGGGTAGGTCCTAATAATTTTACTGGCTCGGACTCAGTTATTTCGGTTAAGAATTTTTCTGTAAAGGATACTGGCATGTATGTGCTTACTGCAACCACTTCATCTTGTGGGACAGCTAAAGACAGTATCAGGCTTTTAATTGATCATCCATTTGCCAATTTTAATTTTTCCACCAATGGCTGTAGTGGTGACAGTGTGGTTTTCAAGGCTGACTCATCTGCAGCTGTGAGATGGGTATGGGATTTTGCAAACGGCGAAAAGCTGGATACCAACAAGCAAATAGAGCCAAAGGTCAAACTTCCTAAAGCAGTCGACTACAATGTGAAACTCAAGATCGCTTCTGTGAGGGGTTGCTTTTCAGATGACAGTGTGAAAGTGGTCAAGCTGAGTTCAAAGCCCAAGTCTTCATACAAGGTACAGGATATCAAGTGTATTGATAAGACCATTCAATTTGATGATGCATCGAAGATCGATACAGGTTCAATTGTCAAATGGCGGTGGGATTTTGATACAAGCAGAACTTTTATTCAGGATACTGCTTCTTCGTCACATAGCTTGATATACAATACATATGGACCCAAAAAGGTTAAGTTGGTTGCAGAATCTTCAACGGGATGTGTGAGTGATACTTTTAGTATTTCTGCATTGGTGGTCAATCCCAATCCAGTGCCAGGTTTTGTCGTTCCAGAAGTGTGCTTGAATGATGCGTTCGCACAATTCAAAGACACGACATCTTCTCCGGATGGGAATAAACAATTTTCTTACCAATGGTATTTCAATTATGGGGAAGTGCCAATCAAAAATGGACCTAGTTTCAAGTCTGAAAATACAACTGAGAAGGATCCCAAGATCAAGTACAACGATACGGGGTATTACAAAGTAAAACTCATCGTTACCTCCAATGGGTGCATAGACTCTGTTGCAAGAACATTTACGGTTAATGGTGCTAATCCTATTCCTTTCTTTGAAGTAAATGCATCTACTCAACTCTGCAGCAATGATTCTGTTCGCATCGTCAATCGATCGACGGTAGATTTTGGAGATGTTACCAGACTGGTTGTTTATTGGGATGAGACAGATACCTCGAAGAATTATATTGATGAGACACCTTTCATTGGAAAGCAGTACGCGTTCAGATACAATTCATTCCAATTGCCGGCTGACAAAAAATACAAAATAACATTGAGGGCATATTCAGGATCTGCATTTTCATGCAGTAAAACATTTTCTGCTGAAGTAAATCTCTTGGCGAGTCCGAAGGTTCAATTTGACTCATTGCCTGGAATTTGTCTAGATGGAACAGCCAGACAAATCACCCAAGCTAAATTTGATCCAAATGTTCCCGGTATTTTTTCATTTGACGGTAGAGGAGTATCATCAACGGGTTTGTTTGATCCAAGTCTTGTTGGCAGTGCTGATACGGTCAAAGTCAACTATTTATATGTTGCACAATCTGGTTGTCGAGATTCTGCATCAAGGCAGCAAGTTATATGGCCACAACCCATTGCTGATTTCAAGTTCAGTGACATCACATGTGAGAAAAATGACATTGCATTCAATACATTGTCAAAGCCATTGGTTGGTAAGTTGGTGAAATGGGAGTGGGACTTTGGCGATGGCAAGGATAAAGTAATTCAAAACCTTGAAAATCCATTTAACCATGTTTTCGATGCGAGTGCCAGCTATGAAGTTGCGCTGGTGGTGAGCACTGATAATGGATGTGTAAGCATCCCCAAAATTATTCCCGTCAATGTACATCCATTGCCTCAGGTGAAGTTTGATTTACCAATAGTCTGTTTGCCAGAAGGAAAGGCTTTGTTTCTCAACAAAACCAGTATTGCAGATGGAACAGCATCCTCACTGGCATACAAATGGAATTTTGGGAATGCCAAGGATACAATAACAAGTAGCGAAGTCAATCCTGTTCATTTTTACAAACAATTGGGCGCATACAATGTGAAGTTGATTGTAACAAGCATAAATAAATGCAGGGACTCTCTTATACAATCATTGGTGAATGTTTTTCCTCAACCCAAAGCTGTAATAGAGGGTTTGGATTCTGTTTGTATCGGGACAGCCATTTCTTTTGTTGACAAGTCAGATGGAATAGTGAAACCGATCAATGCATGGTATTGGAATTTTGGTGACAGCACTGGAAGTAATTCTAAAAACCCCACACACAATTACAAGTCACCCAATATCTATAACTTGATTTTTTATGCACGTACTGATGTGGGATGTTTTTCTGATACACTTAAAAGAGCAATCACAGTGCATGCATATCCTAAGATTGATGCGGGTCCGGAGATATTTGCTTTGGATGATGCAAATACAAGGATCAACGCGACAGCAACCGGTAATCGGCTGCGCTATCAGTGGACGCCAGCCACTTATTTATCACAGATCGATTCACTTCAACCATTCATTGAGAGTCCGCAGTCAGATATTCTGTACCTACTAACAGTAACCGGTGCAGGAAATTGCATCAGCAGAGATCAGGTGAAGATGAACGTGCTCAGAAAACCGCTCATCCCCAATACATTCACGCCCAATGGCGATGGCATCAATGATAAGTGGGTCATCAAGCATCTTGAAATTTATCCGGATTGTATAGTAGAGGTGTATTCACCCAACGGTAAAATGGTATTTAAAAATGTCGGATATGATAACCCATGGGATGGGAAAAAGGATGGGGTAGATCTGCCCGCTGGTACATATTATTATGTAGTTTATCCCAAATCAGGTCGAAAGGAAATTGTAGGGTATGTAACGATGATGAGGTAAAATAAAAAAGGCCACTTTTCAGTGACCTTCTGTGGGAGTTGACGGGATCGAACCGCCGACCCTCTGCTTGTAAGGCAGATGCTCTAAACCAGCTGAGCTAAACTCCCTTTGGGGTTGCAAATATAAGTTTTTTCAGATTATTTCCAAGCCATAAACACAGTTTTGTAAATTGAGGATCAAACCCTGATTTATGGACCAACATTTGTCCCGCAAAACTTTTATTCAATACGCTGCTTCAACAGGTGCTGCCTTGTTGTTGAACGCACTCGAGATCCATGCAGAGGAACAAAAAATATCCAAATTGCGCATGGCCATCATCGGTTGTGGCAGCGTGAGCAACCGCTACATACCACATCTTCAATCATCCAATTTGGTTGAAATTGTTGCATTGTGTGATATTAAATACGAACGAACACTCGAACAAAAAAAACAATATCAACTCAATGCTGAAACATATAATAATATCGACTCACTGTTGAATGGTGTTGCCTTTGATATGATGGTTACCCTAACAGATATGCAGGTGCATGGCGAGCTCAACAAAAAAGCATTGCAAGCGGGTAAACATGTTTGGAGTGAAAAACCCATGGCCAATACATATGCTGAAGGAAAGGCACTGCTTGCATTGGCGAAATCAAAAAAACTCAAACTATGGGGCGCCCCTGCAGTTGTGAATTCTCCGCAATTCGCATTCATGAACAAAATGATCCAGGAAGGAAAACTGGGAAGAATTGCAAGTGCACATGGGCAATATGGTCACACTGGACCCACATGGTCTGCTTTCTTTTATGAAAAAGGAGGTGGCAGCATGCCTGATCTGGGCGTTTATAATATTGCAACTCTTACGGCATTGTTGGGACCCGCCCAATCCATCATGGCAATGACAAGCATTGTGAATCCAACCCGTGAAATCGATAACAGAGGAACAGTAAAAGTTGAAGCAGAAGACAATGCACACCTGCTGCTGGATCATGGCAAAGGCATCATCAGCCACATTATGTGCGGATTCAATTATTTTGACCCACACGGACATGAAGCGAAGGGTCAACAGTTGCATTCGATTCAAATATTTGGCGACAAAGCCAATATGCGGTTGATTGGATATGATTGGGAAACCAATGGCGTTTATCTGGATGACTCATGGGAAAACCAGGCTAAATTATATGTAGCTGAAACAGGTGGCTATCAATGGCAGGAAGGTGCAACCAAGGTTGCAGAATCTCTGGTGAACAATACCAATCCCAAGATAAATGTTGAACACGCACTGCATGTCTTGGAAATCATCGAAGCAGCCCGTAAATCTTCAGCGGAAGGCAAAAAAATATATTTAACATCATCTTTCAAATGGCCATTGTTTTGAATCATTCCTTGAATGATTACCTTTGCGCCACCTAGGAACATTAGCTCAGTTGGTTTAGAGCATTACTTTGACAGAGTAGGGGTCACTGGTTCGAGTCCAGTATGTTCCACATCCACCCACCAAACATGCCACTGAACAATCCACTGTATCAGGAAGAATTGGAAGTCGAAGTGCTCGACAGCGCTCGCTATGCACTCATCGTTTGGAACGACGATGTCAACACGTTTGACTGGGTAATCAAAACACTCATTGAAGTGTGCAAACATGAGCCTGAACAGGCCGAACAGTGCGCCATTCTTATTCATTACAAAGGGAAAACAGATGTGAAGAGAGGTTCTTACGAAGAGCTCAAAACCATGTGTGAAGCCATTGTAGAAAGAGGGATTGGGGCTACTGTTGAAGAGATAAAATCCTAATCAAACTCCACTGTCATTTCTGGGTCGGATTCAGCCGCTGAGAGCACCAAGGAGCGGATGAATTCATTGATCGCTGCAGGCTCTAGACTTCTTTTCAATTTATCTTTTTTCCATTTTATGGCATGAACAGGAACAAAACCCAGTGCCAGAAAATCATTTTTATCGAGCATTACACATGAAAATTCTTTTTCATTTCTTCCTTGTCCGAAGATGGCCATAGATGGATTGAAATTATTTAATGCATGTATGGCGTGTGTGACTTTCTCATTATACTTTTCGATGCCCTCCTGTTCATCACAAATGCCTTCACAGAAATTTTCTTCTTTCCCTACACAGTCAATTTTTTCATCCTGAAGAAAACACATCTTGGGACAAAGATTGTGTGCCCTTGCAAGTTTATTCATGATGTTGAGTCCATCGTTCTGCAGTGGAAAAGTATGATGGGTGATGATGCTCTTTTTTTTCTTGACGATGCCCAACCTCATTACACCACGCTGATCAACATAGCTGCAGATCCCAAACTTGTGCTCAAACTTTTTTTGGGAGCGATTGAAACGTGGCCAAATTTTTTTAATCTCTATGCTTTCCATGATGCTCATCATTACTTCATTGCCGCACTCTTTGTAGCTGATTTTATTAACAAGCCGGATCAATTCCTGTTTTCTTTTGCTGGTTGAATTGTTGGAAAAATGACTGATGACTCTTTTTTGCAATCGTTTGGCTTTTCCAACATATACGACTTTGCCCTTTCCATCATGGAAATAGTAGATGCCAGGTGTATTCGGCATTTTATCCAGGTCTTCGTTGTTCAGATGAATGGGAAGGTAGGCGTCCTTGCTTCCTTTCTTCAACATCTGTTGGATATGTTTGTATTTGTCGTTTTCCAACAATTGATGAAATAATATTGCAGTGGCATGCGCATCACCCATTGCACGATGCCTTTGTTTGATAGAGATGCCAAGTGAACGGCACAGATTCCCCAAGCTGTAACTGGGCATGTTTTGAAATATTTTTCGACTGAGCCGAACAGTGCATAATTTTCTGCTCTGCAATGTGAGTCCATGTTGCATCAACTGATGCGCAACAAAAGAAAAATCAAAATTGACATTGTGTGCCACAAATGTCTTGTGCTGTAAAAGCTCGAATACTTCCTGTGCTATTTGTCCGAACACCGGTGCGTTTTTCACCATGTCATCTGAAATACCGGTAAGCTTCTCAATGAAAAGAGGGATGGGTTGAAGTGGATTGACAAGGCTGTTGTAGGTATGCATGATTTCCTTTCCATCGGTGATGACGATGGCAATTTCAGTAATGCTGCCTGTGCTCGCATTACCACCTGTTGTTTCTATATCTACAATTGCATACACCTTCAAAGAAATAGAAGTCCAAAATTAGTGACTAAAATTTTTCGAAGGAGGTTCTGTTGATGATTATTTGAAATGCAAGTTGAAATGCTTCTCCATTTCTGATTCTATGGAGCGGATGGGTAACTTCTGGCTCGCCCTGTTCTCTACCCAGACGCCATTCATGGATTTGCTCTTGTGAATGGCATTTTGCAGTTCAAACCTGGTGTCTCCCGATCCGAGTATCAAAATAGCATTCGCATGATCGAGGTTGGATACTACCTCTTTGATGAAATGATGAACCGAATTATTCTGTTTGCCTTGGATTTGTTTCTCACGAGAAAGCGTGGTGCCAAAGAGTCCCGTTTTGGCAGTCGACTCCCCCCGAAATCTTTCCATGAAGGGAACATGCGACTTAACCTTGATATAATCTTTCTTGCCATCTGGCGTGACCTTGATGATGGTAGCCTGTTTTTTATCAATCCAAATGCCATACCTGTTTTGCTGTTGTGGTTTCTTCATATAATAATCTGATTTTCATTTATTTATTTTGAAAATCCAATTTCATTCTTCACAGCAACCAATAAAATGATGGAGCTCATTCGATTGGGTGGTAATCCTCTGAGGACCAAGATTTTATTGTTACCTTTACGCCCCAAATCGCGCCCACTCATGGAGATGTCCAAGAATTTTGACTTCAAATCCGCTGAAGCCAAGTGGTACCATCACTGGTTGGATAAAAAATATTTTGAAAGCACACCCGACGAGCGTGAGCCATATACTGTCGTTATCCCTCCACCCAATGTTACCGGTATTTTGCACATGGGACACTGTCTCAACAATACCATCCAAGATATTCTGGTTCGTCGTGCCAGGATGATGGGAAAAAATGCCTGCTGGGTTCCTGGAACCGATCATGCGTCCATCGCCACAGAGGCAAAAGTTGTTCAAATGCTCAGAGAGCGCGGCATTCAGAAAGCGAGTTTGAGCCGTGATGAATTTTTGAAGTATGCATGGGAATGGAAAGAAAAATACGGTGGAATCATCCTGCAGCAGTTGAAGAAACTCGGGTGCTCGCTCGATTGGAACAGGACCAGTTTTACGATGGATCCGGAGTACTATAGATCTGTCATCCAGGTTTTCAATACACTCTACGAAAAAGGATATATCTACCGCGGCAAAAGAATGATCAATTGGGATCCACGCGCTAAAACTGCATTGAGCGATGAAGAAGTGATCTTCAAAGAGGTGCAGGGTAAGCTCTATCACCTCAAATACCAGCTTGCCGATACAGTTGGTTCACCACTTCCATTGGAAAAAAATTCCATCACCATTGCAACCGTAAGACCCGAAACCATTTTGGGAGATGCTGCCATTGCTGTGCATCCAAATGATGAACGTTTCAAACACCTGATCGGATCCTATGCATTGGTGCCGTTGATCAACAGGAAAATTCCTATCATCGGCGATGAGTATGTCGCGATGGATTTTGGAACGGGCGCATTGAAAATCACTCCTGCACATGATATGAACGATTATCAAATCGGCTCTAAACATGGACTCGAAGTACATGAAATACTGAATGAAGACGGAACACTGAATGCTGATGCACAATTATTGGTTGGTAAAGATCGCTTTGAGGCCAGAAAAGAAATTGTTGACATGCTTCAGCAAAAGGGACATGTAGATAAGATTGAAGAGTATATACATCAGGTGGGATTTTCAGAGAGAACAGATGTGGTTGTAGAGCCCCGTCTCTCTTTGCAGTGGTGGGTAGACATGAAGAAGATTTCTGCTCCTGCATTGCACGCGGTCAACGATGGTGAGATTGATTTTCATCCTGCGAAATTTAAAAATCTTTACAGGCACTGGATGGAAAACATCAAAGATTGGTGCATCTCTAGACAACTTTGGTGGGGACATCAGATTCCTGCATGGTACGACGATCAGGGAAGATTTGTAGTTGCGATGAATGAGGAAGATGCCAAAAGAAAATTCACTGATCAATTCAACATATCAAATCCAACCTTGAAGCAAGACGAGGATTGTCAGGATACCTGGTTCTCATCATGGCTCTGGCCTTTTGAGGTTTTCAAGGGACTCTCCAATCCGGGTAACAAGGATGTGAAGTATTATTATCCTACACAAACACTCGTTACAGCACCTGAGATTATTTTCTTCTGGGTAGCACGCATGATCATTGCTGGATATGAGTTCATCGGCGAGAAGCCTTTCAAGGATGTTTATTTTACCGGCATCGTTCGTGATAACCTTGGTAGAAAAATGTCGAAGCAGTTGGGGAATTCACCCGATCTATTGGAAATGATCGACGAGATTGGAGCAGATGCAGTTCGCTTTGGTATTTTGATTGCATCACCTGCCGGAAATGATTTATTGTGGGACAAAGCATCCAATGAACAAGGAAGAAATTTCATCAATAAAATCTGGAATGCACTCAAGTTGATTCAGCTTTGGAAAGAAAAATCCAAATCAAATCTCACAGCTGACGAAGCAACTTTATCAAATGACTGGCCACATGAATGGTTTGAGTCACGCCTGCATCAGGCTTTGCAGGAGGTAGATCAACTGATGGATCAGTTCAAATTGAGTGAGGCACTCAAAACACTCTACTCACTGATATGGGACGATTATTGCAGTTGGTATTTGGAGTGGATCAAGCCGGGTTTTGAAAAGCCAATGGATCAGCGGCATATTGAAAAAGCTATCTCATTTTTTGAAATACTGCTTGAGAGATTGCATCCATTCATGCCTTTCGTTACGGAAGAAATGTATCACTTGCTAAAAGATCAGCCAGTCGATATTTGTGTGAAACAAATCGACCAATCATATAGAAGTCAACAGATCAGTCATTCAATACTTCAAAACGGTGAACAATTGAAAGAGGCTATATCTGCTATCAGAGATGCCCGTATCAAATCAAATATCAAAAACAAGGAAGCCATTCAACTGAATTGCCAATCCAAGGAGCAGCAACAATGGAATGCCATCAAAGAATTGCTTTGCAAGCAAGTGAATGCAGCATCTTTCGAATTCACCACTGAGGCAGTAGTTGGTTCTATACAATTGGTGATTGGCGGAGATAAGTTTTTCATCACTTCGAATCAGGCCATTGATACATCGGCACAAAGAAAACAATTGGAAGATGAGATGAATTATTACAAAGGATTTCTTGCCTCTGTTGAAAAGAAACTCTCCAATGAAAAGTTTGTGCAAAATGCCAAGCCTGAAGTGGTGGACATGGAGAAGAAGAAACAATCGGATGCTATGGAAAAGATCCGATTGCTGCAGGAAAGCCTGGCCAATCTGTAAGGAAGTTTCAAAGTCAGCAAAATCTATTTAAATTAGGTCTCAATTTCTTCAGATGAGACCTTTTTTCTTTTCAATCCTGGCATCAATGTTTTTTTGCGAGGGATTTTCTCAAGACGCATCAAAAGGAATATTGAGTTACCTGGATGCTCAGAGAACCAAATATGATTCTATGGCTGCAACCATCTGGAAATGGGCAGAGCCGGGCTATATGGAGGAAAAGACAACATCGCTGATGCAATAGGAATTGAGTACAGCAGGATTCACCATTCAAAAAGGTGTTGCAGACATACCAACGGCTTTCATTGCCTCTTTCGGATCCGGCAAACCTGTCATTGGTATATTGGCTGAGATGGATGCATTGCCAGGATTGTCTCAGGAACCGGTGGCAGAAAGAAAAGCGCTGGTCAATGGTGGGTATGGTCATGGCTGTGGACATAATTTGTTTGGAACAGGATCGATTGCAGCGGCCATTGCTGTGAAGAACTGGATGCGTGAAAATAAAATCAATGGAACCATTCGTCTCTATGGTACACCTGCTGAAGAAGGTGCTGGTGGAGGAAAAACTTATTTGGTGCGTGCAGGCTTATTCAATGATGTCGATGCTGTACTGCATTGGCACCCTGGAGATCACAACAGTGCGAGTCCCTCTTCTACATTGGCTTATAAAGTCGCTCTCTTTAGATTCAACGGATTGGCTGCCCATGCGGCAGCAGCGCCCGACAAGGGTCGATCTGCACTTGATGGAGTGGAAGCGATGAATTTTATGGTGAACATGATGCGAGAGCACGTTCCACAAGAGACCAGAATTCATTATGTGATCAAAAAAGGAGGGGTTACTTCCAATATTGTACCGGATTTTGCTGAGGTGGAATACACGCTCCGTACACCAACAATCGATGGACTTAAAAACATCTGGACAAGACTCTTGAATACTGCTGAGGCAGCTGCACTGGGTACTGGAACCACGGTGAACCATGAAGTGATGACAGGTTTGTACAATACATTGCCGAATGAAACATTGGCGAAGATGATGCAGAAGCATTTGGAAAAAGTGGGCGGGATCAAATACACGGCAGAAGAAACTTTGTTCGCAGAAAAAATCAGGTTGACAGTCGCTTCAACCAGTTTGCCTTCTATTGAAACTGCAGCATCGATCGAGCCCTATGCATTAAATGGACTCACTTCAGCCTCCACAGATGTGGGAGATGTAAGCTGGGTAGTTCCTACAGCTGGATTGTCAACTGCTACATGGGTTTCCGGGATTCCGGCACATAGCTGGCAGGCTGTGGCATGCGATGGGATGAGCATTGGATTCAAGAGCATGATGGTTGCGGCCAAAACAATTGCTTTAACTGCACAGGAAATTTTCCAAAAGCCATCTGTTATTCAATCTGCTGCAGATGAGTTGCAAAAAGCAAGGGGAGGAGCCAGTTTCAAGTATGAATCACTTGCTGGAGATCGCAAGGCTCCATTGGATTACAGAAAGCAGTAATCAAAGCTGCCAATCTACTTCCTGATTCACCCATTCAGCACGAAATGGTGTGGAGATGCGGATATAGTTGTCAGTATATCCTTCCATCATTCCATTTTTATTCTCCTGCTCAAACAGCACTGTTCTTTTTTTACCATGTTGAGAGGCGGTGAAATATTGCATTTTTTGGAATGAGAGATTGCGTAATATATTGTTACGCTGATTTCTAACCTGCACGGAAACGACTTCTTTGATCTCCAGTGCTTTTGTATGATCTCTTTCAGAATAAGTAAATACATGCAGGTAGGATACATCCAATCCATGTAAAAAATCAAAGGTCTCCTGAAAAGCTACATCATCTTCTGAAGGGAATCCCACAATGACATCTACACCGATGGCGCAATCAGGCATGAGTGATTTGATTTGTGCAACCTTATCAGCGTATAACTCCCTCTTGTATCTTCTCCTCATTTTACCAAGAATATTGTTGCTGCCACTTTGCAGGGGAATGTGAAAGTGAGGCATGAATTTTTTACTGACAGAGACCCATTCAATCAAATCATCGGTCAACAAATTGGGCTCGATAGAAGAAATTCTGAAGCGCTGGATGCCTTCAACTTCGTCAAGCGCTTTACATAGGCTATGAAAATCAGTTATTCTTTTACCATCAATGATGCCAAAGTCACCCAAATTGACACCTGTCAACACAATTTCTTTCACGCCCCTGGATGCCAGATTGGTTGCATCATTCAAAACCTGTTCAATCTGATTGCTTCTGCTTTTGCCTCTTGCCATGGGGATGGTGCAAAAGGAGCAATTATAATCGCATCCATCTTGTACTTTCAGGAAAGTTCGGGTCCTGTCGGTGAGTGAATATGATCCATGGAACTGATGAACATCTTCGATGTCGCAGCTGCATATTTTTGTATCATCACCTTTTGTGAAATCTTTCAGGTGTTTGGGCAGATTGAATTTTTCAGCAGCACCCAGTACCAAATCCACCCCAGGAATCTTCGCAATTTCTTCTGGCTTCAGTTGGGCATAACATCCTGTAACCACAACAACTGCTTTCTCATTTTTGCGTTGAATTCTCCGCACCAGTTGACGACACTCTTTGTCAGCATTCTCTGTTACAGAGCAGGTGTTGATGACATAGATATCTGCCTGATCCTCGAACTCCTTTTTTACAAACCCTTCCTGCTCCATCAAACGACCTAGGGTGGAGGTTTCAGAGAAGTTCAATTTGCATCCAAGGGTATGCAGTGCGATGGTTTTGGCTGTTTCCACAAGGCAGCAAAGATACAACGCCTAAGGTGTATATTTGAACATAATCTATTGTCGAGTGAAGTACCTACTTTTTCCCTTTCAGTTGCTCTATTGCCTCTATGCCTACTCACTCTTCATTTTGATGATTCTGATTTTTTTTCCCTGTGTTTTGATTTGCTTTCCGCTGGGAAGAATAAGGGGCGGAAACATCATGTATGATTTGTTCAGGTTTTTCGGTAATGGATGGTTCAAACTGATTGGTATAAATCAATCGTTTATTTACGAATCTACCCCTGACCCAAATCAACAATATATATTCATCGCCAATCATATTGCTTATGTAGATGCCGTGATCACTGTCCTATCGGTCAAACATCATTTTCGGCCAATAGGGAAAGCAGAACTGCTGAAAATCCCGATTTTTGGATTTATCTATAAGTTTTGTGTAGTAACAGTTGATCGTTCGAGTGCAGAGGACAGGGCACGCAGCTTGGATGATTTACGCAAGGTCCTTGCAAGAGGAATTTCTATCGTGGTATTTCCTGAAGGCACTTTCAACATGGCAGATGCTCCTCTCAAAGAAATGTATGACGGCGCCTTCAAGCTCGCTGTAGAAACCGGTAAACCTCTTCAGCCCATTATATTCTTGGATGCATTTGATCGTATGCATTACCGTCACTTTTTTACACTCACTCCAGGGAAGTCCCGCTCTGTCTATTTGGATCCTATCGATCCTGCCCAATATCCCGATGCGGATTACAAAGCGTTGAATAAAATTGTTGAAGCGAAGTTGAGTGAGAAACTCTTGCAGTATAAAGCTACCTGGATCGATCAAAAATATTATCAATCATAATCCAACTTGTACGCGGAAGTCATCATACCAATCCCCATCCCCAAAACATATACCTATCATGTTCCTGCATCGATGGAATCAATGGTCATTCCTGGCGTTCGCGTTGAAGTTAGTTTTGGAAAGAAAAAAAGGTATGCAGGAGTAGTTAAATCCATTACTGATGCCGCTCCAAAAGGATTCGAACCTAAGCCCATCATTCAAATACTTGACCCTGAGCCGATCGTGTATGAGGAGCAGTTGAAGCTGTGGACATGGATCGCACATTATTATATGTGTTCAGAGGGGGAAGTGATGGCAGCGGCTTTGCCTACACATTTGAAACTGAGCAGCGAGACGATCCTGATTTGGAATGATGAATTTGGAGAGGACTTCACAGATTTGGATGACAAGGAATACTTGGTTGCAGAAGGACTGCTGCTAAAAAAAGAATTGAAGCTGGATGAAGTACAGGAAATATTAGATATCACGCATGTGTATCCCGTTGTAAAGAGTCTCCTTGAAAAACGTGTTTGCTTTGCATGGGAATCACTCAAGGAAAAGTACACTGTTAAAAAAGAAAATTTCATCAGGCTGCATCCGAATTATCAAAATGAGGAAGCGCTTGCCAATTTGTTGAACCAGTGGACAACCAAGGCACCGAAACAGCTGGAGCTGTTACTGGCCTATATCCATTTGCTCAAAAAAGATGGAGTCGTCAAACAGGCTGATTTACTCAAGAAATCCGGTGCAAGCAGTGCACAACTAAAGGGGCTGATTGATAAAGCTATTTTATTGGTTACCAAAGAAAATGTTGATCGCATTCATCTCAAAGAGAAAGAGGTATTGATTGATTTTGAACTCACCCCGAAACAATTGAATGCATTGAGTGCTGTAAAGAAGCATTTAAATGAAAAAAATATTTGTCTCCTGCACGGAGTCACATCCAGCGGCAAAACATTGCTTTACATTCAGCTGATTGAAGAACAAATCAAAAAAGGCAAACAGGTCCTTTATATGCTTCCTGAAATTGCGCTCACTGCTCAAATCATAAGAAGACTGGAGAAGTATTTTGGAGGGTACATTGCCATTTATCATTCAAAATTCAATCCCAACGAGAGGGTAGAATTGTGGAACAGGGTAAAAAAAGGGGAGATCAGGATTGTGCTTGGAGCGAGATCCTCGCTGTTTTTACCATTTTCCAATCTCTCGTTGATCATAGTAGATGAAGAGCAGGATGCTTCGTTCAAACAACAAGAGCCATCACCTAGATATAATGCCAGGGATGCAGCTCTTTATTATGCGAAGCAATGCAATGCACAAGTTGTTTTGGGAAGTGCAACCCCAAGTATTGAATCTTATGCACAAGCCATCCAGGGAAAATACGGATTGGTTGAACTTTTCGAGCGATATGGAGGTGTTGAAATGCCATCAATTGAGTTGGCAGATTTGCGTGCGCTCGAAGGAAATAAAGTGGTCAGAAAAATTATTTCAGAAACCCTCAAACAAGCGATAGAGGATACATTGAACCAGCAAAAGCAGGTCATTCTTTTTCAAAACAGAAGAGGTTATACTCCTTATAAAATTTGCGGCACCTGCGGAAACATTCCGCATTGTGATCATTGTGATGTTACCCTCACTTATCACAAGTTGCAACACAAACTTCAATGTCACTATTGCGGAACCAGCTATCCTGTATTCAATACCTGTGTTGCTTGTGGTTCAAACAATTGGATTGAAAAGAATTTTGGAACAGAAAAGGTGGAAGAACATTTGCAGGAGATGTTTCCAAATCATACCGTTGCCAGAATGGATGTAGATACAGTCAAAGGGAAAGCTGCACATGAAGACCTGATCAGGAATTTTGAGCAACGACGCATGGATATATTGGTCGGTACCCAAATGGTTGTGAAGGGATTGGATTTCGAAAATGTCATGCTGGTAGGAATTCTCGATTCTGATGGATTGCTTTCATTCACTGATTTCAGGGTCAATGAGAGAGCCTTTCAATTGATGGAGCAGGTCAGCGGCAGGGCCGGTAGGAGACAGGAAAAAGGTAGGGTGATTATACAAGGCACACAACTGGCTCATCCAGTCATTGAATGGGTTGTTGCGCACGACTATTCATCCATGTTTGAAAAAGAATATGCATCAAGAAAATTATTTCATTATCCGCCATTCACCCGGCTTGTTCAAATATTTTTCAAGCATACAGATAAAACAAAGGCATTGAATGCGGCGTCATTCATAGCCAATCGATTGTCTTCAACGTTTGGTGATTATTTGATTGGTCCTGCAGAGCCGGTCATCAATCGTGTCAGAACTAAATACATCTATGAAATTCTCCTGAAACTGCCCAGGAGCAGTGAACAAAATTCACAGGCAAGGATGATGATTCAGCAGAGTGTATTGATGTTGCAAAGCGAGGCATCACTCAAATCAGTGCATGTACAAATCAATGTGGATCCTATGTAATGTGGATTATTTGAAAATGACAGTCCCGATGTTTTTCATCAGCTCCATCTCCAGTTCCTTCAAGTGGCGATGTGTTTGCAAGAGGATGATCATATCATCTCCAGTTGGATTGTTTTCCAAGTCCCTCTGATTTTCCAGAATGAGTCTTTTGATTTTTTTGAGTTTGAGATAGGTCATGCTGGAGACGACTTCTTCCTTGTATCTATCATCTCTGCCAAGGATTTCTCCTTTGTAAAATTTATCCCAGTTGGGACTGATGCTGTGTTTTTCTGTCAAAAGTGATACAGCCATTTGGTTGATGGCAGGGTCTGCATGATATAAAAAATGCTTTTCGGTAGGCGATTGTCCATTCAAGTGAAGAGATTTGTAATGCTGCAGCAGCTGGAGCAGTGATTTGTTGTCAAACAATTCTTCTAGTCCATCTTTTTCAATTTCATCGAAAATATATCCTGCAACAGTCATTTCCTCATTCCATGATTTTGAACCAAATTCTATCAGCGATCTCAATACAGCCTGCTCATTCATTTCATCTTTGAACAACAAATCAATCACTGCTTCCTGCTGTTCATCTGCAATGATCTGTTCCTGTCCGGCTTCTTCTCGCTGTAGTTTCTTTTCTTCTTTGCCTATTTTTTCTCTGCTAAATTTCTGGACAAGCGCTGTGAGTCCCTGTTCATCAATTTTCAACAAGTGTGAACAACGCTTGATATAGTCTTGCTGCCTGGTGAAATCTTCTGCACGGTTCAATTTGGAAATAGATTCTGCAATTTGATTGACCACAGCAGCCTTCTTGTTGCTGTCGGAACCTGCATCCTGCAATGAAATATCCAGTTGAAAGAGAATGAAATCTTTTTTATGTTCCTTTACAAAAGCCCTGAATGCATCTGCACCGACTTTTTTCACATAGCTGTCAGGATCTTCCTTGTCAGGGATCAATACCAATTGTACATTCAATCCCTCTTCAATGGCAAGATCCAATCCCCTCAGTGCAGCCTTGATGCCGGCATTGTCACCATCATAAATAATCGTAAGATTGTTGGTGTACTTCCTGATCAGTCTTAATTGATCAGGGGTGAGGGAAGTACCGCCGGATGCAACTACATTTTCAACTCCAGCCTGGTGCATGGCAGTAACATCAGTATATCCTTCCACCAAAAAACACTCGTCTGCTTTGTCAATCGGATGTCTTGCAAAATAGGAACCATAGAGAATTTTACTTTTTACATAGAGCTCATTCTCTGGTGTGTTGATGTATTTGGGTCCGCGATCACTGCTGCCGATAACCCTTGCTCCAAATCCAATGATCTTTCCGCTTTGATTGTGGATGGGGAATATTATTCTTCCCCGGTAGTTGTCGACCAATTGACCATTTCGCTCTGCAGTCAATCCGCTTTTCTTCAACAATTCACTGCTGTATTGTTGTTTGATGGCTTCCTTGGTGAATGCATCACCAGTCTCCGGACAATAACCGATTTGAAATTTTTCAATGGTTGCATCATTGAATCCTCTTTCTTTGAGGTATTCAAGCGCATTCAATTGGCCTTCCTCTGATTCCAACAATTGCTTGGAAAAATATTTGGCAGCAAATTGATTGATGATGTGAAGACTGTCCGCTACCTGTTGTTGTTCTTTGTATTCGGGACTGCTTTCTGTTTCCTCAATTTCGACATTGTATCTGTTGGCCAGCCATTTGAGCGCCTCCGGATAGGTGAATTTTTCATGATCCATGACAAATCCGATCGCATTGCCACTTTTCCCACAACCAAAGCATTTGTAAATTTCTTTTGAAGGAGAAACGGTAAAAGAGGGCGTTTTTTCATTGTGAAATGGGCATAGTCCGAGGTAGTTGGTACCCCTTCTTTTCAGTTTCACGAAGTTGCCAACGACATCCATGATGTCAATCCGGCTTTGGATTTCCTGTATGGTTTGCTGAGAGATCAAAAAAATATATGAACCCGTGAAATTAATAGAAAAAGACCTCATCGACAAACACCCATCCTTTTTCTTTCTTGCCAGGGTGCCATGGAGGAAGTCGCTGCAGATTGATGGCCTCCACTTCGATGAAGGGATAAAGGCCAGGGATTAGCTGGACTGTAATTGGGATGATACCAGCGTTTCGTTGAGCTTTTGGTTGAATGGGACTAAAAGACCCAATCACTTTTAAGTTTGATTTGTTGCTGCCTCCTTTTATGATGATTTTTTCAGGTGGAAATACATAGGAATACGTGTTGTCTGCTATGCTCAATACAGCTTGCTTGATAACGGCAGGCTGACTAAAATAAAATCCAGCTTTCATCGTCTCATCCCTGAATCCCAGCCAGTTCAAATTCAAATTTGTAGTTATTCCCTTGTTGAAATCAATCAGTGCAACAGATCCGTTTGACTTGTATCTATCAGCTGGGCGATGGATCAACACAGCTGAGTCTACTTTTGCTCCTTTAAGGAAATAGGTAAAGTTGGAGGGGTTGCTCGACATCCAACCATCTGATACGGCAATGGCGTTGATCTGTGTGAGTCCACTGATATTAAATGGTTTTGTATAGATCATTCCATTGGATGAATCAGGAACCGATCCATCTGTGGTATATTTTATTTGTGCACCCGGAAGTGGATGTTTCAACTGAACAAGTTCACCTGGATCAAGAATCATCTTTTCTGCATTTGCAGTTGAAGGAGGTGTTAGCTTCAGCAATTCTTTTTCATCCGGTATATAGCCAATATCCCATTTTATGCTTGAATATTTTTTTTGAAGCAGCGTAATCTCATCACTCGTCACCTGGCTGTTCCACAAGTAAACTGATTGTAAAGATGGCAGTGTTCCCAGCGTTTCAATTTCATTTGCGCGTACAGCAGTATTGGCAAGTTTAATGGATGATAGATGTTTGTTGGATTTCAATGATGAGAGTTGCTTTCCACTGATCATTGTTCCATTCAAGTTCAATTTTTCAAGGTTTTCAAACATGGAAAGATGTTTGAAGACTGCATCATCTGCAGGCATGGACGACAGATTGATTTCTATAACCTGTTTTGCAATGGGTGAACATTCTTCCAACAACTGCAGGGAGAATTTCTCTTTCAAATAAAATTTTACAACCAGGGCAGGGGAGTTTATATCCACCGGCATGATTCTTCTAAAAGGAGAATTCAATGATTGAATATTGTCATCAACTGCTTTTGAGAATGGATACACCTTGGCTGTGTTTTCAATTGACTTCACCTCTACCATTTTAGACAGGATGGCATGCAAGGTGTCTTTCAAGTCAATTTGGTGGAATTGCAAAAGTGTATCTGCATTTCTTTTTGTCCACTCCTTGAACAGAAAGAGTTCTTCTTGTGTCAATTGCATCTTGCCCTTTGGAGGCATATGTTTATTGTCATCTATATTCAGGAGTGCCCGTTGGATAAAAAGACTTTGATCTGGATCTCCAACTGCAAATGCAGCACCCGTTTTACCTCCTTTTTGAAAGGAAGCATAGGAGTTCAAATTCAGTCCCCCTTTCATTTTCTTCTCATTGTGACATTCTATACATTTGTTTATGAGTACAGTTTGAACAAGATCTTGATAAATAAGTGTTGAGTCGCTCAATGGCATGAACGCTTTGGTATTTTTTTCTTCTTTATCAAAATTCAGATAGTCTTCGCCATGTGTTAGACTGCCGCCAAAGTGACTCCCAACCATCATCACTGTGACTGTTGTAGATACAGCTGTGATCCATAAACTTCTTTTGCGATGACTGATTTGAAATATATAAATCAGCAGATGTGATAAGAGCGCAGTTGAAATGCTGAGCCATTTGTGCTTCAGTAATATATCCGGGTCGTATTCATTGGAAGAAGCAGACAAGAGACCCAACAATGCCGTAATGGTTGCAAACAAGGCAGTATAATGTAGAAAATACGAAATGAACAATCGTTCTTGATCACTATCTTTTTTGAAAATAAATGACAATGGCAGCAGCAGAAAGATGAATGCAATGGGAAGGTGCAGCAGGACAGGATGCAGGTGTCCAAGCTGTTTCAGCCACCATGGGATATCATTCAGTGAAACAATGCACAATACAAGCATCAATGCCTGCAAGAGCATCAACAATGATCCTATGATATGAACGTGTAGCTGATTTTGTTTCATCATGCAATCACTCCTTGTACAACTTCTCCGGCAATATCTGTCAGACGGTATCTTCTACCAAGATGTTTATAAGTCAGCTGCTCATGGTTGATGCCCATGAGGTGCAGCACCGTTGCATGAAAATCGTGTACGCTTACTGGGTCTTTCACGATATTGTATCCAAATTCATCGGTTTCTCCATAAACGGTTCCTGGTTTTGTTCCGCCGCCTGCCATCCACAATGAAAAGCATTTCGGATGATGATCTCTTCCATAGCTGTCCTTTGTCAATGCACCTTGGCAATAGTTGGTTCTTCCGAATTCACCACCCCATATGATAAGCGTTTCATCTAACAATCCTCTTTGCTTGAGATCTTTGATCAAGCCAGCACTTGCACGGTCTACATCTTCTGCCTGCATGCGCATATCGCCCTCTAGGTTGCCATGTGTATCCCACCCTTGGTGATACAATTGTACAAAGCGAACGCCTGACTCTGATAATTTTCTGGCCAGCAAACAGTTTGCTGCGTAGGTGCCCGGAACCAGGCAATCGGGCCCATAGAGTTTGATGGTGCTGTTGGATTCTTTGCTGAAGTCAGTTAATTCAGGAACAGCACTTTGCATGCGATACGACATTTCATATTGTTGTATCCTTGTTTTGATTTCTGGGTCACCGATGTTTTCGAAAGATGCTGCATTGAATTTAGCCAACATATCCAGCATGTCTCTTCTGTTTTGTTTGTCATGCCCTTCCGGATTATTGAGATACAACACCGGATCTTCTCCACTGCTGAACACAACACCTTGGTGGACACTGTCCAGAAATCCATTGGTCCATAATTTTGAATACACTCCCTGTCCGTTTCCTCTTCCTCTTGAAAGCAAAACGCAGTAGGAGGGGAGATTTGAATTTTCGCTACCCAATCCATAGCTCATCCATGCGCCCATGCTGGGTCTGTTTCCCTGTTGTGCGCCGGTTTGAAAAAACGTCAAAGCAGGATCATGGTTGATGGCTTCTGTATGCATCGTTTTGATAAAACAAAGATCATCAACGATGGCTGCCATGTGCGGAAACAATTCTGAAACCCAGGCACCTGACTGACCATGCTGTGCAAAATTGAACGTGGATCCAACAAGTGGAAATTTCTCCTGGTTGGAAGTCATGCCTGTCAATCGTTGTCCCATTCTGATGGATGCCGGAAGTTCTGCTCCATGCATCTTATTCAACAATGGTTTGTAATCAAAGGTTTCCAATTGAGAGGGAGCTCCGTTTTGAAAGAGATAAATGATTCTTTTTGCTTTGGGTGCAAACTGTGCAACACCCAATTGCATGGCAGCCTGCGATTCGGCCCCTATGAATTGATCTTTGAAAAGGAGTCCTCCCAATGCTGCACCGCCCATTCCCAATCCAGCTTTGGTTAAAAAATGTCGTCGGGTGACATTTAACCTGAATTCCTTTTCTTGCTGTTCCATTTTCATTTTACAGTTGTTTCGTCAAGGTTGAATAAAAGTTGATTGACTTGCATCAATGCGGCTGTTTCACCCAAATCTTTTGTTTTGATCTGATTGTACTCTCCAGCTTTGATAAATGACGCTGCTTTTATTTTGTTTTGATTGAATCTATTTTTTTCCTGTGTATAATATTGCTGAAGCATTTCCATTTCACTGTCGTTGGGTTTTCTGCAGAGAATCAGCTGAAACAGTTTTTTCAATTTCTCTTTTTCGGTCAGTTGCAGGTTGGCGATGTTCTGCGCCAGCACTCTTGCAGCTTCCAATATTTGCGGGTCGTTCATCAGTACCAACGCTTGCAGTGGAGTATTTGTTCTTGATCGAGTTACTTCGCATTGGTCTCTTGTACTGGCATCCATGATCAGCAGAGCAGGCGGGGGAGCTGTACGTTTGATGAAGTTGTACAAACCTCTTCTGTATAGTTTATCTCCTTTGTCCTGCACATACTTTGCGAGCTCACCGCGGCCTGATGTGGTTGATTCCCAAACACCTTTGGGCTGATATGGTTTCACACTTGGTCCGCCAATCTCTTTGTTCAAGATACCTGCAGCAGAAAGGATCAGATCTCTTTGCAGTTCGGCACTGAGTCTCAATCTTGGATAATAACTCAAGTATTTGTTTTCTGGATCTGTTTGAAGTTTATCTGTTGTTCGTTTGGTGCTTTGTCTGTAGGTGGTTGATGTAACAATCATTTTCACCAAACGCTTGATGTCCCATCCCTTCTCCATGAAGTCAACCGACATCCAGTCAAGCAATTCAGGATGGCTGGGCAATTCTCCCTGCATGCCAAAATCACCAACGGTTTTTACCAATCCTTTTCCAAAAAACTCATTCCAAATTCTGTTTACAAAAACTCTTGCGGTAAGCGGATTCTTAGGATCAATCATCCACTTTGCCAATCCCAATCTGTTTTTTTCAAATTTTTTCGTGTTGAAGCTCAGTATGCTGGTGGGCGTATTCATGTCAACCGTATCTGCCGGCTGATCATAATTGCCCCTTCGCAGCAGTTGTGTTGGACGAATACCCATGCTGTCCTTCATCACCATCACCACAACAGGAGAAGTATCTTTTTTATTAATAAAATTCATCACCGTCTTTACATCCTCCGTGGTGATCTTCATGTTGGGTGGATCGCCGGGGGATGCGAGTTGAATATCACCTACCAATCCTTTTTCAGGCACTTGATTGAAAAAGGCGAACATGCTGTAATAATCTTTTTGGGAGACTGGATCGTACTTATGATCGTGGCATTTGGCGCATTCAAGTGTAATCGACATGAATGCTTTTCCAAACGTATTTGTTCTGTCGGTCACATATTCAATTCTGTATTCTTCATCAATGACCCCACCTTCCTGGGTAATTTTATGGTTTCTGTTGAATCCGGTGGCCAATAACATTTCTTTTGTAGGGTTGGGCAGTAAATCGCCAGCTAATTGCCATGTGATGAATGTTGAGTAAGGATAGTTTTGGTTGAAGGCATGAATCACCCAATCTCTCCATGGCCACATGGTTCTGTATCCATCATCCTGGTAACCATGGCTGTCGGCATATCTGGCAAGGTCCATCCAGGGTATGGCCATTTTTTCACCGTAATGTTTGCTTGACAGCAGTTCATCAACTATTTTTTCGTAGGCATCGGGTGATTGATCGCTTAAAAACTTTTCTTGCATTTCGATGGAAGGAAGCAATCCCGTGATGTCCATGCTCACCCTTTTCAGCAATGTTTCTTTCTCTGCTTCTTCATTCGGGTCCAATCCGACTTCTTCTAGTTTTTTGAAAATAAAATGATCTATTTCATTGCGTGGATTGTAATCGTCGTCTACATCAGGAACGCTGGATTTTACAGGTGCAATGAATGCCCAATGTTTCTTGTACTTGGCTCCTTGTTGAATCCATTTCTTCAGGATGGCAATCTCTCTCTTGCTCAATGCAAGGTTGGAAGATGGTGGAGGCATCATTTCGGATGTGTCTGATGAAACTATTCTTGTATACAATGCAGATGCCATTGGATCGCCGGGAACAATCACATGACGTGATGGATCATCCTTGAGTGCTGCAAATGCACCTTCTTCGGTGTCCAAGCGAAGATTGGCTTCTCTTTTGTTAGCGTCAGGTCCATGGCATTTAAAACATCTGTCAGATAAAATGGGTCTTACGTGAAAATTGAAATCCACTACATCAGGTATAGCCTGATCGACGGATTTTTCTCTCATCACAAAAAATCCTGTTGCACATAGCAATGAGATCAAAGCCAGTGAGAGGAAATATATCTTCTTTGTTTGGATGAGTTGAATGAATTTGGATTTCATTGGCTGGGAAGTTCGGTTACTAAGTTAATGAATTTTTTTGCACAGAATGTTGATTTACAGTGTAGAAATAAAGGAAGTCTGAACTGCATTTCAAGTAATTTTGCAGTAGAAATTTTACCCCCATGAAAACGAATCAACCCAAGGAACTGAAAAATCAAGACCTGATCAATTTTGTCAAAGAAATGGCGGAGGTCTGCACACCCGATAGCATTCATTGGTGCGATGGCTCAACAGAAGAATACAATCAGATGTGCAGTCTGTTGGTGCAGAACGGGACTTTCACAAAACTCAATCAAGATAGATGGCCCAATTCATATGCTTGCAACTCCGATCCGAGCGATGTGGCAAGGGTCGAAGACAAAACATTCATTTGCAGCAGAAGAAAAGAAGATGCGGGTCCTACGAACAACTGGGTAGATCCCAAAGAAATGAAAGCAAAAATGAAAGCACTGTTCAGGGGCTCCATGCAAGGCAGAACCATGTATGTGATTCCTTTTTGCATGGGACCATTGGGGTCACCGCTTGCAAAAATGGCCGTACAGGTTTCTGATTCGCCCTATGTGGTGGTCAATATGCATATCATGACAAGGGTAGGATCAAAAGTACTGGATCTGATTGGTGAAGAGGGAGAATACATCAAGTGTTTGCATTCTCTCGGTGCTCCATTGCAACCCGGACAAAAAGACGTTCCATGGCCTTGCAATCCTACTGTTAAATACATTGTTCATTATCCCGAAGACCGTTCAATTGTTTCCTACGGTTCCGGATATGGAGGAAATGCATTGCTTGGAAAAAAATGCTTTGCACTGCGCATTGCTTCGGTGATGGGAAAGGAAGAAGGATGGTTGGCAGAGCACATGCTTATACTTGGTGTGGAAGATCCGCATGGTCGCAAAACATACGTTGCTGCTGCATTTCCAAGTGCATGCGGTAAAACAAATTTTGCCATGTTGATTCCACCGGGGGATATGAAAGGTTGGAAAGTCACAACAGTGGGAGATGATATTGCATGGATCAAACCAGGCAAAGACGGGCGACTCTATGCCATCAACCCAGAATACGGATACTTTGGGGTAGCCCCAGGAACCAATGCAAAAACCAATCCAAATGCCATTGCAGCACTTTCAAAAAACAGCATCTTCACCAATGTTGGTATCACACCAGAGGGTGATGTTTGGTGGGAGGGATTGACCAAAGAAGTACCGAAGGGCATCAAGAATTGGAAAGGGGAATTGCATGATCCATCAAGTGGTCAGCCTGTTGCCCATCCAAACGCACGTTTCACTGCCCCCGCACATCAGTGTCCAAGCATTGATGCTGCATGGGAGCATCCAAACGGAGTTCCCATCAGCGCTTTTATTTTTGGCGGAAGAAGAAGCACCACCATTCCATTGCTTTATCAAGCTTTTAATTGGAATTATGGTGTGTACATGGCTGCTACCATGGGCTCTGAGACCACTGCAGCTGCTTTTAGTGATATTGGAAAAGTAAGAAGGGATCCATTCGCGATGTTGCCATTCTGCGGTTATCACATGGCCGATTACTTCAACCATTGGTTGCAGTTTGGTAGAAATCTTCCCAATCCACCGAGAATTTTTGGCGTCAACTGGTTCCGGAAAGATGAGCAGGGAAATTTTACATGGCCGGGATTTGGAGATAATATGCGCATGTTGAAATGGATCGTAGAAAGAGTCAATGGAGAGGTATCGGCAATAGAAAGCCCCATTGGGTGGATGCCCAAATACGTAGACATTGATTGGGGTGAATTGAAGTTTACACCAGAACAATATGATAAAGTGATGGAAGTTGACAGAGAGGCATGGAAAACAGAAATACTTGCACATGAAGAACTCTTCTCTAAAATGTTCGACAGACTGCCAAAGGAATTTTTCTTCATGCGCGAACTGTTGCTCTCAGGATTGTGGAGATCACCCGCACATTGGTCGCTTGCTCCCGAAATTCATTAGTTTGCAATACAATTCATTTTACATGCAAAAAATTGTTATCACCCTTTTCATCATGATCCACAGTTTTTTTGGTTTTAGTCAGTTTTTCAATCCGGAAAAATATCCTGTATATCAAGGCAATGATTTGGGATTGAACTATTCAACTTCTGCATCCACATTTAAAATATGGAGTCCGACTGCAGAAAAAGCTTTGTTGCTACTGTACAAAAATGCATTGGGCGGAACTCCGATTGAAACCATAGAAATGCAGAGGGGCGTACAGGGTACCTGGACCAAAACCATTTCAAGAAACCTGAAAGGAGTGTATTATGTTTTTAAAATTTACTCCCACGGAAAATGGTTGAATGAAGTTCCAGATCCATATGCAAAGGCAGTTGGAACCAATGGCAGGAGAGCAGTAGTTATTGATTTGAAGACAACCAATCCGCGCGATTGGGACTTGGATCGATCTCCATTATTCAGCAATAGGAAAAATCTTTCGAGCCAGTTAGGCGGACTCCCAACGGATGCAGTGATATATGAAATGCATGTCCGTGATTTTACAATCGACAAACAATGCGGTGTACAGACCAGAGGGAAATACCTTGGACTTACTGAAGCTGCATCCATGAATATTGCTGGAGTTCAAACAGGATTGGATCATTTGCAGGAGTTGGGTGTTACACATGTGCATCTGTTACCGGTATATGATTTTTACAGCATTGATGAAAGCAAAAAAGACAGCAATCAATACAATTGGGGATATGATCCACTGAATTACAACACACCTGAAGGATCATACTCCAGCAATCCAGATGATGGGGTGACTAGAATCAAAGAGTTCAAGGAAATGATGAAGGCGCTGCATCAGAAAAAGATCCGCGTTGTGATGGATGTTGTATACAATCATACCATGTTTACCGAAAATTCTTATTTCAATCAGTTGGTACCAGGATATTATTACAGACAAAAAGAGGATGGTTCTTTTTCAAATGCATCTGCCTGCGGAAATGAAACAGCAAGTGAAAGACCAATGATGAGAAAATTCATGTTGGAGTCGCTCAAGTATTGGGTAAAAGAATATCATATCGATGGATTCAGGTTTGATTTGATGGGCATTCACGACATCGAAACAATGAACATGATATCCAACGAGCTAAGAGCCATCAAACCGGATATATTATTATATGGAGAAGGGTGGACTGCCGGGTCATCGCCTTTGCCTGATTCACAAAGGGCCTTGAAAAAAAATGCATATCAGTTGTCCAATATCGCAGTATTCAGCGATGATCTGCGAGACGCCATCAAAGGAAGTGTGTTTGAGCCATTGGACCGTGGATTTGCAAGCGGGAAAACTGGCATGGAGGAGTCCATCAAATTTGGCATCACTGCAGCCTGTGAACATCCACAGGTTGATTACTCAAAAGTGAATTATTCAAAAGCGCCCTATGCCAAAAATCCTTCACAGGTCATCAGTTATGTGGATTGCCACGACAACAATATTTTGTGGGATAAATGGGCGATCTCCAATGCTGATGATACTGTAATTGCCAGAAGAGAAATGCACAAACTTGCGTTGACCATTGTTCTGACTTCTCAAGGGATTCCATTTTTGCATGCAGGAACAGAATTTTTGCGATCCAAGAAAGGTGTCGAAAACTCATTCAATTCCTCTGATGACATAAATAAAATCAATTGGTTCGACAAGGCAGACAACTCTGATGTATTTCAATATGTCCGTGCACTCATTTCCATGCGCAAAGATCATCCAGCATTTAGGTTGACAACGCAAAAGGAAATAGCCTCATTGATTGATTTTAAGCAAGGGGAAAACGGACTTGTTGGTTATGAGATCAATGGAAAGGCAGCTGGTGATGAATGGAGCAAGATTTTTGTCTTGTTCAACGGTAACAGCAAAGCGCAACATGCAACGATTCCAGCTGGAAGCTGGTCGGCTTTTGTACTGAACAATCAGATCTCTGCTACTGGTACAGCAGTCAATACCGAAATCCAATTGCAGCCGCATTCAGCAGCGATTTTGTATCAAAAATAGCTGTTGTAGGCCACCATGTCCACAAATTTGCAGAAGTCCTCATTCTGCAATATTTTTGCAACTCTTTTAAACAGTACTTTATGTCAAGAATCATTGCGTTTCGTGAAGCACTCAGGGAGGCCATGCAAGAGGAAATGAGAAGAGATGATAGGGTTTTCATTCTTGGTGAAGAAGTAGCTGAGTACAATGGTGCATACAAGGTTAGTCAGGGTATGTTGGACGAGTTTGGTCCCAAGCGTGTGATTGATACGCCCATTGCTGAGTTGGGATTCACTGCTGTTGCAGTAGGTGCTGCTCAAAATGGTTTGAGACCCATTGTTGAATTCATGACATGGAACTTTGCCGTGCTGCCCCTCGATCAAATTTTAAATACTGCATCCAAGATGTTGGCCATGAGTGGTGGACAAGTTGGATGTCCAATTGTATTCCGCGGTCCCAATGGATCAGCCGGACAATTGGGCGCACAGCACTCAACCGCATTTGAAAGTTTATATGCCAATATACCCGGACTCAAAGTCATATCTGTTTCAAATCCATATGACGCGAAGGGATTGTTGAAAAGTGCCATCCGCGATGATGATCCGGTTATATTCATGGAAAGTGAGGTGATGTATGGTGACAAAGGAGAAGTGCCTGAAGAAGAATACCTCATTCCAATTGGTAAAGCTGATATCAAAAGAGCAGGAAGAGATGTTACCGTCGTATCATTCAACAAAATGATGAAGGTTGCTTTGGGTGCTGCAGAAGAACTTGAAAAGGAAGGCATCAGCGCGGAAGTAATTGATTTGAGAACCATACGTCCACTTGACTGGATGACCATCTTGGAAAGTGTCAAAAAAACAAATCGACTCGTTATAGTCGAAGAGCAGTGGCCATTCGCTTCTGTATCATCTGAAATTACTTACAGGATTCAAAAAGAAGGCTTTGATTATTTGGATGCTCCCATCAGAAGAATCACCGCTGCAGATGCACCAATGCACTATGCTCCCAATCTTGTTGCTGCATATCTTCCCGACGTTGCAAGAACTGTCAAGTTGATCAAAGAAGTGATGTACATTCAAAAGTAGATGATACCCTTGAAAAGAATAATATTCGTCTTTTCAATCCTTTTATCTCTCAACATCGTCTCGCAGGAAAAAGTTGATACTGCTGCATTGGATGCAGTCGTTGTCAAAGGCTTTGAGTCAAACAAGTCACTTCTCAACACGCCAGCTACTATTGTACATATTGGCAAACAAACCCTGAATGCAAATTCAGCATTTTCCTTGCTGCCTGCGCTCAATACAGCCAGTGGTGTCAGGATGGAGGAGCGGTCACCCGGAAGCTATCGTTTGTCCATCCGCGGAAGTTTGCTGAGATCGCCATTCGGAATCAGAAATGTAAAAGTGTATTACGACGATTTTATTCTGACTGATGCCGGCGGAAATACATACATGAATCTGTTGGATATACATGCCGTCAACGGAATCGAATTGATCAAGGGTCCATCAGGAAGTTTATATGGAGCAGGCACTGGCGGGGCAGTTTTACTCAATGGTTTCGGAAAGTCAAAAGACAGCAGCGATTTGAAATTGCGCTTGTTGGGTGGAAGTTTTGGCACCCTTCAGCAGTCAATTCAATATCAATACCAATCAAAGGATGTTCAGCTTAACTTTTTGCAGGGACATTTTCAATCCAATGGTTACAGAGTACAAAGCAAGATGCGCAAAGACAATATCCAGCTGAATATGCGCATCAAAAGCAATGAAAAAGTTTCAACTGATTTGATTTTGTTTTATGCTGATCTTTTTTATCAAACACCTGGAGGACTCACCCTTGCCCAGTTCAATGCCAATCCAAGGCAATCCAGACCAGCAACTGCAACTTTGCCTTCTGTAGTTGATCAAAGGACTGCTATTTACAACAAAACAGCATTTGTCGGTTTCTCCAATACCTATCAGATAAGTTCAAAATGGAAGACAGTGAGTTCTGTAACAAACGGACTTACAAGATTCAGAAATCCTTTCATTACCAATTATGAAAAAAGGAGGGAGTATAACCTGGGACTTCGCTCTAAGATAGTCTACGAAGATAATTTGCCGATTCCACTCCAATGGGTCAGCGGTTTTGAAATTCAAAAAGGGGAGTATGCGATTGACAGCAGTGGAAACAACAAGGGTACTCCAGACGGAAATAAGGTAACAGATGAACTTGTTGCCAGGCAGCAATTCGCATTTACACAATTGAATCTGCAGCCGTTGGAGTACTTGCAGATTCAGTCTGGTCTCAGCATCAATCGTTTTTTTTATTCAATTGAAAGAACACTAGGAATCCCCTCTACTGGTTTGAAGGAGTTGGATTTCAACCGTCAACTGCTGCCCAGGTTTGCACTGCTGTTGGCACCTATGAAAAATATTTCATTGTTTGGGCAATTGTCAAAAGGATATTCTTCACCTTCCATCGCAGAAATCCGTCCGTCTGCTGGGGGGATATACAGCGGACTCCAGGCCGAGTATGGCTGGAACAAGGAAGTTGGTCTGAAAGTGAGTGCATGGAGAAATAAATTTTTTATGCAGGCTTCGCTTTTCCAATTTGATCTCAAAAATGCTATTGTTCGCAGGGTCAACAACAATGGAGCAGAATACTTTGTGAACGAAGGTGATGTTCAGCAGAAAGGAATTGAATTGGAGTATCAGTATCATTGGATAAATATGCTGCGCCAAAGATTTTTCAAATCAATTAAATGGTCACAGGCAATCACGCTGAATGATTTTCGTTTTGTGAATTATAAAAACAATCAAACAAGTTTTGCGGGCAATCAATTGACAGGTGTTGCAGATAAGGTGATTGTTTCAACTTTATCAATGGATATAACAAAGAAAATCTACTGGAATATTCAATTCATTTATGTTGGCAAGATGCCGCTCAATGATGCAAATACTTTCTTCAGTGATCCATACCGGCTCTGGCAATCGAAGCTAGGGTGGAGATCAGGACATGCCAGACCTATTGAAATATTTTTGTTGGCAGATAATATTGGCAATGAAAAATATTCTTTGGGCTTCGACATCAATGCATTTGGCAACAGATTTTACAATTCTGCACCCGGAAGAAATATTCAATTCGGTTTGATCATCGATCTCAAGTAAAAATTATTTTGCAGTGCTCATTTTTTGAGCAAACAACCAATTCAGTAGTTGGGGCTCTGCAAATGCATTCTTCCAGCTGTCGTGATTTACGCCCGCGTACTCGGTATACTTTGCGTTGGGATTTGTTTTTTTGAGGATGCCGTAAATCAACCTGCTATTTGAAACATGAATGACAGCGTCTTTGTCACCATGAAAAATCCAAATGGGAAGATTTTTCCGGTATTCTTTCAATTTATTTGGATTGGTTGCACCACATATAGGAAACGCTGCTGCAAAAGTTTGTGGCTTTCTCCATAACAATTCCAACGTTCCAAAGCCGCCCATGGAGAGTCCTCCGATATACACTCTTTTTTTATCAATCTGATTTGACTGCAACAATGTATCTATGAAGTCACTGACAAGTTTCAGGGGTTTTCTGATGGCTGCAACGTCTGAAAATTCATATCCAGTACTGTCTTTGAGTGAGTTCTTGTTGTATTCTGACCATTTGTCGTTTGCAGGACATTGAGGGAAAATCACAATTGCCGGAAACTTTATGCGGTTCAGAGAATCAAGAAAAACATCAGCGCCCCATGTCAGCTGGGCTTCATTGTCACTGCCTCTCTCGCCAGCACCATGTAAAAAAATCAGCAACGGATATTTTTTGCTTGCATCAAAATTGATGGGTGTGAGAATTCTGCATGGCAGTGTGTCTTCACCCGATATGAACAGTTGTTTTTCAAAAAGATCTTTGTCTTGTGCAATAACAGTGGAAGTGGAAAATGCAAGAAGCATCAGCATGGGGAGAGTGATTTTCATTGCAGGAGTTCTTTACATGAATGTAATAAAAAGTTTTGTTATAAACGTCTTGTGATGATGGGTAAAATGTTGTTTTTCCAGCTAGAAAAACTTCCAGCGTTGATTTGATTTCTTGCCTCAGTGACAAGCCATAAATAAAAAGCCAGGTTCTGAATACTTGCAATGGTGAGTCCCAGTATCTCTTTGCTTTTGATCAGGTGTCTCAAGTAAGATTTTGAGTAAAAATTGGAGACATTGTTATCCAGTGCGGGATCAATTACAGCGTGATCGAATTCCCATTTTTTATTGTCTATGTGGATGATTCCCTCTGAAGTGAAGAGCATCTCATTTCTACCATTTCTGGTTGGCATCACACAGTCAAACATGTCTACACCAAATGAAATACATTCCAGCAAATCTTGCGGTGTTCCGACACCCATCAAGTACCTGGGTTTGTTCTCTGGCAGATATTCACATGACCATGCGCACATTTCATAAATCAGTTGAGTTGGTTCACCAACGCTCAGTCCTCCAATTGCATTTCCCACAGCTTGTTTCGAAGCAATGTATTCACATGAAGCTTTTCTGAGATCTTTTTCAGTGCCGCCTTGCGCGATGGGAAATAAATTTTGATCATATCCATACAGGCCCTCAGTTTCATTGAAGCGGTGGAAGCAACGGTCTAGCCAACGGTGTGTGAGTTCCATTGAATTTTTCACGTACGCATATTCACTGGGATAAGCGGGACATTCATCGAATACCATGATGATATCACCGCCAATGACACGTTGGATATCCATTGCTTTTTCCGGGGTAAACAGATGTTTAGATCCGTCGATATGGCTTTGAAAGACCACCCCTTCTTCATTGATTTTTCTGTTAGAGGCAAGAGAGAAAACTTGGTATCCGCCACTGTCTGTTAGAATTGGTTTTTCCCATCCGTTGAATTTATGCAAACCACCTGCAGATTGCAGCACATCCAATCCTGGTCGCAAGTAAAGATGGTAGGTATTCCCCAGAATGATTGCAGCTTTTACATTTTCCTCCAGTTGTTGTTGCGTCACTGCTTTGACAGTCCCCGCGGTTCCAACCGGCATGAAAATGGGTGTTTGAATGGTGCCATGATCTGTTGCGATTGTTCCGGTCCGCGCTTTCGAATGCGGATCCTTTTTTTCAATCTGAAAGGAGAGTGGGGGCATGCTGCAAGTTACTCAGAAAGCTTGATCAAATATGACCAGGTTGTTTTACATTTGATCCAATAAAAATCAGTTTATGGAAACAGGCTTGTTGCATTTACATAATTTGTTGCGTTGGGTTATTCTGGTGTTGCTTGTATTGTCGGTCTTACAATCATACAACGGTTGGAAGTCAAATAAAACTTTTTCAGCAGGAGATAAGAAAATCTGGTTGTTCACCATGATTTCAGCACACATCACCCTTTTATTGGGATTGTATCAGTGGACGCTCGGCAGGTTCGGATTGTTCACTTTCGTAAAACCAGAAGGCGTATCGATGATGAAGGATGCCACCCTCAGATTTTATCAAATGGAACATCCAGTAACAATGATTCTAGCCATTGTGCTGATTACCTTGGGATATGGCATGTCTAAGAAGTCCGTTTCCGATGTTGATAAGTTCAAAAAGGCCTTCCGTTATTTCTTGGTTGCCCTCGTTCTGATACTCATTTCCATCCCCTGGCCGTTCAGAGAAATCGGTAGACCGCTCTTCCCGGGTATGTAAGAACGTGTTTTTCAGGCCTATTTTTACAAATAATTGATAATCAGCAGACTAATCCAAATTTGGTTTTGGGTTATGATAGGCGTTAAATAATGTCAACTTATTTTTCAAATTACGTTGATTTTCTTATCTTTGCGCTCCCAAAAACTATGGCCAAACAGGATCTCATCAAGCAAGACGGAATAATTGTAGAAGCACTCAGCAATGCAATGTTCAAGGTGAAATTGGAAAATGGGCATGAAATCCTTGCTACCATCTCAGGCAAAATGAGGATGCACTATATCCGAATTTTACCGGGTGATAAAGTGGGAGTTGAGATGAGTCCATACGATTTGACAAGGGGAAGAATCATTTTTAGGTACAAGTAAACAACACTCTTCGGAGGAAAAATTAGAGATATGAAAGTTAGAGCATCCATCAAAAAGCGTAGTGCAGACTGCAAGATTGTACGTCGCAAAGGAAAGTTGTACGTCATCAACAAAAAGAATCCCAGATTTAAGCAGCGTCAAGGTTAATCAACATTTCAAAAGCTAAAATTCAAAAATATATATGGCTCGTATAGCAGGTATAGATTTGCCAAAGAACAAAAGAGGTGAGATTGGTCTCACATACATATTCGGAATTGGACGTGCAACTGCACAGTACATTCTTGATAAAGCCAACATCAACTACGATAAAAAAGTGAACCAGTGGAATGACGATGAACTGAATGCAATCAGGAACATCATCACCAATGAATTCAAAGTTGAAGGACAGCTTCGTTCTGAGGTTCAGATGTCTATCAAGCGTTTGCTTGACATAGCCTGCTACCGCGGACTTCGTCACCGTAAAGGATTGCCAGTGAGAGGTCAGAGAACCAAAACCAACTCTCGTACCAGAAAAGGTAAGAGAAAGACAGTTGCTGGTAAGAAAAAGGCGCCTAAGAAGTAATTATATGCACCCATTCAACTGTTCAATGCCGGAAACCATGTGCAGGAGAGGATTGAACAGGGTCTGAAAAGACTGACAACATTTAGAGTACCTATTTTAAAAAATTATGGCCAAGGCACAACAACAAACCAGCGCTAAAGCAGCTGCGAAGAAAAGAGTGGTGAAAGTAGACAGTTTCGGAGATGCACACATCAACGCCACTTTCAACAACATCATCATCAGTTTAACTAACAAGTCGGGACAGGTTATTTCCTGGAGCAGTGCAGGTAAGATGGGATTCAGAGGTTCCAAGAAGAATACCCCATACGCTGCACAGATGGCTGCGCAGGATGCTGCAAGGGTAGCTACGGAGGCAGGATTGAAGAGAGTGGATGTATACGTTAAAGGTCCCGGTGCAGGTAGAGAAGGTGCCATCCGTGCGTTGGCAAACTCCGGAATCGAAGTGGTTATGATCAAGGACATCACTCCATTGCCGCACAATGGTTGCCGTCCTCCTAAAAAGCGTCGTGTATAATCAATTATTTATAAAGGACAACAGATTCAGTTTTTTGATTTTTTCATAATCTGCTGTCTAAACTAAAAAATCAAAACAAAAAACTATGGCTCGTTACACTGGACCCAAAACAAAAATTTCGAGAATCTTCGGAGAACCCATTCTGGGCAATGGAAAGTATCTCGACAAAAACAGCAACCCTCCCGGACAGCATGGTGCGCAACGCAAACGCAAGTCACTCGGAGAGTATGCTATTCAGTTGAAAGAAAAACAAAAAGCAAAATACACATATGGTGTGTTGGAGCGTCAGTTCCGCAAGACTTTTGAGGAAGCTGCCCGTCTGAAAGGTGTTACTGGTGAAAACCTCATCAAATTGTTGGAGGCTCGCTTGGACAATACTGTATACCGCATGGGGATTGCTCCTTCAAGACCCGCTGCACGTCAGTTGGTTTCACACAAGCACATCATGGTAAACGACGTGGTTGTCAACATTCCTTCTTTCCAATTGAAGCCGGGTGATGTGATCACCGTTGCTGGAAAGAGCAAAGAAAGCGAAAGCTTCAAAGCGTTGATGAGACCCAAAAATCCAAAGATTGGATGGGTTGATTTCAATGAGAATGCACTATCTGGAACTTTTGTAGCATATCCAGAAAGGGAGAGTGTTCCTGAGAACATCAAGGAGCAGCTTATCGTCGAATTGTATTCTAAGTAATCTTGCCCGGGCTGATATTTCAGCTCAGGGTCTTTATATCACCCTTCTGATCTTATTCAGAAGATTAACAAGTAAAACTGAAATTTAAATATGGCCATTTTAAATTTCCAACAACCGGAAAAAATCGTACTTCAGAAAGTAACTGATTTTGAAGCTCAATTTGAGTTTAAGCCTCTTGAACCAGGATACGGCGTTACCATTGGTAATGCACTCCGCAGGGTTCTTTTGAATTCTTTGGAAGGATATGCCATCTCTGGTATTGCCATTGAAGGTGCTGACCACGAATTCGCCACACTTAAAGGAGTGGTGGAGGACGTAACTGAAATCATCCTCAACCTCAAGCAAATCAGATTCAAGAAAATCCTCGATCATGATGTACAGAATGAAAAGCTGACTTTATCCATCAAAGGAAAGTCTGAATTCACTGCTGGCATGATTGATGAAGTCACAGGAACTTTCCAGGTGATGAATCCAGAACTGTTGATTTGCAGCATGGATCCTTCAGCAAAATTGAATATCGAGCTCTACATCTCAAAGGGTAGAGGGTATGTTCCAGCTGAAGACAACAAAATCAAAGAAGCTCCATTCGGATATATTCCCATCGACTCTATCTATACTCCGATCAAGAACGTGAAGTATGCGATTGAAAACACACGTGTTGAACAGCGTACAGATTTCGAAAAACTCTTGTTGGATGTAGTGACTGATGGTACCATTCACCCTGAAGAAGCAGTGAAGCAGGCTTCTCGCATCCTGATTCAACATTTGATGATCATCACTGATGAGAACATCACATTTGACAACAAGGAAGAGAAGAAGGAAGACCTGGTTGACGAGCAAACGTTGCAACTCAGAAAAGTATTGAAGACTCCTTTGGAAGACTTGGATCTTTCAGTGCGTGCCTTCAACTGCCTGAAAGCTGCTAAAATCAACAGTTTGAGCCAGCTTGTACAATATGAGCAGGAAGATTTGATGAAGTTTAGAAACTTCGGACAAAAATCACTTTCTGAAATTGAGCAGGTGTTGCAAGAAAGAGGACTTCACTTTGGCATGGATCTTGCCAAATTGGGTATCGATGTAGATGAGTTTTAATTCATTATTATAAACAGGCTGTAATTCCTGACACGGTACAGCTTTAAAACAAACAGTCATGCGTCACGGAGACAAAATCAACAACCTAGGCCGTAAAAAGGCCCACCGCGAGGCCCTCATGGGTAACCTTGCCAGTCAGCTGATCACCTACAAGAGAATTGTTACAACACTTGCAAAAGCAAAGGCGTTGAGAACATTCATCGAGCCGTTGATCACCAAAACAAAAAAATCAGCAAGCAAGGAGCAAATCATGCACAATCACCGCATTGTTTTCTCTTATTTGCAAGACAAATCTGCTGTAAAAGAACTCTTCACCAACATTGCGCCCAAAGTAGCTGGTCGTCCTGGTGGATATACCCGCATCATCAAGCTGGGTATCCGTTTAGGAGACAACGCAGAGAGAGCCATGATCGAGTTGGTTGACTTCAATGAAATTTACGGCAAAGGAAAAGGCGAGGCAGCAGCTCCAGCCAAAAAAACCAGAAGAAGTGGCGGTGCCAAAAAGAAATCAGCAACGGCTGAAGCTCCAGCAGCTGAAGCACCTGCAGCAACTTCAGAAGAATCAACCGCATCAGAATAAGAAAATGTTGATAAATTATCATAGTAAAGGCAGGTCGTTTGACACTGCCTTTTTTATTTTGTAAAAAATTAGCAAATGCCCAATCAAGAAACAAATACGGTCCCTGCAGTGCTGGTTCTGGAAGACGGAATGGTTTTCCATGGTAAGTCATTCGGGAAAATCGGGACTACCTCCGGAGAACTGTGTTTCAATACCGGGATGACTGGTTATCAGGAAGTATTTACCGACCCGAGTTATTACGGGCAGGTGCTGATCATGAACAATGTTCATACCGGCAACTATGGTGTAAAGCCTGAAGATGTGGAGAGCGATACGGGTAAGATCAAAGGATTGATTGGAAGAAACCTGGAAGAGAAATACAGCAGGCTCATGGCGAATGATTCACTGCAGCATTATCTCCTTCAACAGAACATAGTGGCTATTCAAGATGTCGACACACGCGCACTTGTAACGCACATACGTGAAAAAGGAGCGATGAACTGCATCATCTCCTCTGAAATCACAGATATTCAACAATTGAAGGATGCATTGAAAGAGGTGCCTTCTATGGACGGACTCGAACTGGCTTCACTTGTTACAACGGACAAGGTCTATCATATGGGAGATCCGGCTGCTGCGATTAGAATAGCCGTATTGGATTTCGGTGTGAAAAGAAACATCATCAAATGCATGGCAGACAGAGGAGCTTACGTTCGTGTGCACCCCGCCAAAACTTCTTTTGAAGAACTGCTGAAATTTGAACCACATGGTTTCTTTATTTCCAACGGTCCTGGTGATCCCTCAACAATGTCCTATGCAGTTGAAACTGTCAAAAAAATATTAGATACCAAAAAGCCTGTGTTTGGTATCTGCCTTGGGCATCAGCTATTGGCACTTGCAAATGGCATTCCAACATTCAAAATGCACCACGGACACCGTGGCCTGAATCATCCCGTTAAAAATCTAATGACCGGACTCTGTGAGATCACAACACAGAATCATGGCTTCGCAGTTGATCCAGATGCAGTAAGAAAATCTGATAAGATTGAAATCACACATATCAACCTGAACGATGATTCCATTGAAGGCATTCGGTTAAAAGACAGACCAGCTTTTTCTGTACAATACCATCCGGAAGCCACTCCAGGTCCACACGACAGCCGATACCTGTTTGATGATTTTATGCAATTGATCAATAATAACTAGATTTGTTCCATTGAAAAAGATCACCATCATCAACGGTCCCAATCTCAACCTGCTGGGCAAAAGAGAAACATCCGTTTACGGATCAGAGTCTTTTGAATTCTTTCTGGAAAAATTGAGGTCTGCCTACCCGGACGTTGATATCACTTATATACAAAGCAATATTGAAGGTGAACTGATTGATGCCATACAGCAATCTGGATTTTCACAAGATGGGATCATTATCAATCCCGGTGGCTATACACATACATCTGTTGCATTGGGCGATGCAATCGCTGCTGTATCAGCACCTGTCATAGAAGTGCATATATCGAATATCCAGGCAAGGGAGGAGTTCAGAAAAATTTCCCATATTTCTGCCAAAGCAAAAGGAACGATCGCAGGATTGGGCCTCGACGGTTATGCCTTGGCCCTTGATTATTTAAAACGTCTTTGAGTTATTTACTTTGACATTCCCGCTCTGATCACATTCAATGCTCCACCTGCTTTGAACCACTCAATCTGTTGTTCATTGTAGCTGTGGTTTGCTTGAATGGTTTCTGATGATCCGTCTTTGTGATGCAATACAACTTCGAGTGACTTACCTGAAGTGAAGCTGGTGAGTCCAACGATATCAATGCTGTCATCCTCTTGAATCTTGTTGTAATCATCTTTGTTGGCAAATGTCAATGCCAGCATTCCCTGCTTTTTCAGGTTGGTTTCATGGATGCGGGCGAATGATTTAACCATCACCACACGAACACCGAGGTGGCGTGGTTCCATGGCAGCATGTTCTCTTGAAGAACCTTCTCCATAGTTTTCATCACCAATCACGATGGATCCAATGTTGGCGGCCTTGTAAGCTCTTTGTGTTGCAGGAACTGTTCCGTATTCTCCTGTCAATTGATTTTTAACGGAATCAGTTTTTTCATTGAAGAAGTTAACTGCACCGATCAACATGTTGTTGCTGATGTTGTCGAGGTGACCACGGAATTTCAACCAGGGACCGGCCATGGAAATATGGTCAGTCGTACATTTTCCTTTTGCTTTGATCAGCAGCTTCAATCCCTTCAAATCTGTTCCCTCCCAGGCTGCAAAAGGGTAGAGCAGCTGCAAACGCTTGCTGTCATCTTTCACATTGATTTGAACTTTGCTGCCGTCTTCAGCTGGTGCCTGGTATCCTGCATCTTCAACAGAAAATCCTTTTTTGGGCAACTCATCTCCTGAAGGTGGATCCAATTTTACTTGTTCGCCTTTTCCATTGGTAAGTGTATCAGAAATTGGATTGAAAGTTAGATCACCTGCGATGGCAAGTGCTGTTACCAATTCAGGACTAGCAACAAATGCCAATGTGTTTGGATTTCCGTCTGCTCTCTTTGCAAAATTTCTGTTGAAAGAATGAACAATTGTATTGCGCTCTTGCTTCTCAGCCCCCATGCGATCCCACATACCAATACAGGGTCCACATGCATTTGCAAATACCGTTGCTCCTATTTGAGCAAATGTGTCGAGGAATCCATCACGTTCGATGGTATAACGCACGAGTTCTGATCCGGGTGTTATGGTGAATTCAGCTTTTGTTTTTAATCCTTTTTCTGCTACTTGCTTGGCTAAGCTCACTGCTCGGCTGATGTCCTCATAAGAAGAATTGGTACAGCTTCCGATGAGTCCAACTTCAACCTTTGTTGGCCAGTTGTTTTCAGCAGCGGCTTCTTTCATTTGTGAAATCGGCGTAGCCAAATCGGGTGTAAATGGACCGTTCAAATGCGGTTCCAATTCACTCAAATTGATCTCAATAACTTTATCAAAATATTTTTCAGGATTGGCATAGACCTCAGGATCGCCGGTTAAGTATGATTTTACCTGATCTGCAACATCAGCCACTTCAGACCTTCCTGTTGAACGCAGGTATCTGGCCATGCTTTCATCGTATCCAAATGTAGAAGTAGTTGCACCAATTTCAGCACCCATATTGCAAATGGTTCCCTTACCGGTACAACTCATGCTGGTAGCACCTTCTCCGAAATATTCAACAATGGCATTGGTTCCGCCCTTTACGGTGAGGATACCTGCAACCTTCAAGATGACATCTTTGGGGGATGTCCATCCATTCAATTTGCCGGTCAACTTAACACCAATCAATTTGGGCATCAGCAACTCCCAGCTTAATCCAGCCATGACGTCACATGCATCAGCACCACCCACACCAATCGCAATCATTCCCAGTCCCCCTGCATTCACCGTGTGAGAGTCGGTTCCAATCATCATTCCGCCCGGGAATGCATAGTTTTCCAACACCACCTGGTGAATGATTCCAGCTCCTGGCTTCCAAAAGCCGATTCCGTATTTATTGGAAATAGACGAGAGAAAATTATATACTTCATCATTTTCAGTGATGGCTTTCTTTAAATCTGCTTTGCTTTCATCTTTCGCTACAATCAGGTGGTCGCAGTGCACAGTTGATGGGACTGCTACTTTCTTTCTGCCAGTTGTATCAAATTGCAACAAGGCCATTTGGGCGGTTGCGTCTTGCATGGCAACTCTGTCTGGTGCGAAATCCACATAGGCTTTTCCTCTTTCAAAATCCTTGATTTCAACTCCTTTCCACAGGTGTGCGAAAAGAATTTTTTCTGCGAGTGTCAGGGGCCTTCCCAAAGCTTTTTTGGCAGCATCCACTTTCGCAGGCATTTCACTGTATGTCTTCTTGATGAGGTCTAAATCGAATACCATGGTATATTTTTTTGGGCACCGCAAAATTAATCATTTCGGTAGCCCTTACCAACTGTTCGTTGAATAATGGGAATTTTTTATATTTGGGATATGAACAGAATGAGGGACTTCATCGAATGGCATGTTTTTGGGGTCTGTACCCGTATCGGGGAACTGTTCGGAATCCCCACCACGACCATCCGAAAGTATTTTATATATATATCATGCCTTACGTTTGGGTCACCTGCGATTTTTTATCTCATTTTCGCTTTTTGGATGAATATCAAGCGATATTTCATTGAGTCCAGGAGAAACCCCGTACGATACAACTAAAGAACAGATCTCCGAATTTTTACGAGTTGTTTCAGCAAATCCTCCAATAAGTCGAGCTTCAACATATTGGCTCCATCACTCAATGCATTTGATGGATCTGGATGTGTCTCAATGAAAATACCATCTGCTCCAGTTGCAATGGCTGCTTTTGCGATGGTAGAGATCAGCGTTGGATTTCCCCCGGTGACACCGGATGATTGATTGGGTTGCTGCAATGAATGTGTGCAATCAACAACCACGGGTACTCCGTGTGACTGCATGATGGGAATATTTCTGTAATCAACGACGAGATCTTGGTATCCGAAAGTGGTACCTCGTTCCGTCAACATCACTTGTTGGTTACCTGTTTTTCTCAGTTTATCAACTGCGAATTTCATGGCTTCACCACTCACAAATTGTCCCTTTTTGATGTTGACAATTTTTTCTGTTTCGCCAGCTGCCTGCAACAGATCAGTTTGCCGGCAGAGGAAGGCAGGAATTTGGAGTATGTCTGCATAAGCGGCAGCTTTGGAAGCTTCCTCGGCGGAATGAATATCGGTTGTAACGGGCAATCGAAATTTTTCTCCTGTTTGCTTCAGCAATGCCAGTGCTTCTTTATCACCAATGCCGGAAAAAGATGCTCCGCTGGTTCGGTTTGCTTTTCTGTAAGATCCCTTGAACACAAAGGGGATGCCCAATTGTTTGCAAAGGGTGGATACTTTTGTTGAAACGGTCTCCAAAAGCACTTGATTTTCAACCACACAAGGACCCGCAATCAGAAAAAAAGAGTCTTTGTCGTAGTCCTGCTCTTTGAACAGTTCCGCCAAAAAATTTTGCATGTCGCAAAGATAAGAGGCCCTTAATAACTAAGTTTGCGAAATAAGATTGTTTCATGAAAAAAGAGAAAATCCTGGTCATTGGAGCATGCGGACAAATTGGTGTTGAGCTTACCTTGGCATTGCGTAAAATATACGGTGGTTCCAATGTTGTTGCATCTGATTTACGCGAGGAAAATGAATTGCTAAAGGGAACAGGTCCCTATGTAAGCATCGATGTAATGAACAAGGAAATGTTGCATGTACAGGTCATCCGACAAAACATCACCCAGGTCTATTTACTGGCCGCCATCCTCTCTGCAACTGGAGAAAAAAATCCTCCACTGGCATGGCACTTGAATACCCAATCTCTGCTGAATGTGCTTGATATTGCCAAAGAGGAAAAATTATCAAAGGTCTATTGGCCAAGCAGCATTGCAGTATTTGGACCAACATCACCGAAGGAAAATTGTCCGCAGCAAACCATCATCGAGCCAACAACCGTATACGGTATCAGCAAATATGCAGGTGAATTCTGTTGCAATTATTTCTACCAACGTTATGGGGTGGATGTGAGAAGCATCAGGTACCCCGGACTCATCAGCTATAAATCTGCGCCAGGAGGAGGTACTACTGATTATGCAGTAGAAATATTTCACGAGGCAAAAGAAAAAAAGAAATACACTTCTTTTCTGGAAGCTGGTACAAAACTCCCCATGATGTACATGCCGGATGCAATCAGGGCAACCATCGAATTGATGGAAGCACCTGCAGAAAAAATTTCAGTGAGAACCTCCTACAACCTGGCGGCGATGAGTTTTTCTCCTGAAGAAATTGCAGGATCCATCCAAAAGATGATTCCCGGTTTTCATATCAACTACAAGCCTGATTACAGGCAGCAAATTGCCAATAGCTGGCCACAAAGCATTGATGATTCAATGGCTCGCTCAGATTGGGGATGGAAACATGAATATGATCTAGATAAGATGACCCAAGACATGTTGCAAAATATTTGAATATGAAAAAATCATTACTGCTTTTTATCATCACAGGATATTTTTTGAATACATACGCTCAAACAGTATCCAATACTTGGCGGGCTAAGATCATTCGGGCAGATGGACTTGATGTGGTTTTCAATATTGATGAAAAAAGAAATGGACAGCAACTTGAATGGGTCATAAAAAATGCGGAGGAAAGAATTGTTGTAAAGGATTTCCGCCAAACCAAAGATTCTTTGCTGGTTGCCATGCCTTTTTTTGGAGCAGAGCTCTTTCTGAAAAAAACTGCATCAGGCTTTGCCGGTCAATGGAAAAAAGCAGGTTCAAAGGGGGATATATTCATGCCGATAGAAATCAAAAAAGGGACATACCGTTATCAGTATCCTGCATCCGCCCGAAAGTTCAATCTAACAGGCAGATGGCGTGCTTCATTTGTCAATGCAGAGGGCAAGCAATCAGATGCTATTGGAGAGCTAAAACAATTGGGTAACAAATTAACGGGCAGTATACTAACCACAACAGGAGATTACAGGTTTTTGGAAGGTGTTGCCAATGGTGATTCTCTGGTTATGTCGACTTTTGACGGAACGCATGCATTCTATTTTTCCGCATCCATCAATAAAGAAGGTGCATTGGTGAATGGAGTTTTTGCAAGCGGAGCCACTTCCATCGAAACCTGGAATGCAACAAGAGATGCCAACATCGAACTTGATGAAACTGATGTGTTGATGCGCGTAAAAGAACCAGCTCAACAGATGAATTTCAGTTTCCCTGATTTGGATGGTAAAATGGTTTCAATAAGTGACGATCGTTTCAAAAACAAAGTGGTTGTGATTCAAATCATGGGTTCTTGGTGTCCCAATTGCATGGATGAAACTGCATTTTTGAGCAAGTACTACAACGAGCATCCTGCGATGGGAATGGAAGTGATTGGACTCGCATATGAATATTCAACCGATTTTGAAAAAGCAAGAACAAGTCTGATGCGGTTTAAAAATAAATTCAATGTTCAGTATCCCATACTCATCACGGGTGTTACATCCAATGATCCGTTGAGGACTGAAAAAACGCTTCCCAAAATGACATCCATCAAGGCCTTTCCTTCAATGATCATTTTGGGCAAGGATGGACAGGTTAAGAAAACACATGCCGGATATTCGGGTCCAGCTACAGGTATTCACCATGAAAAATTTAAGCAAGAATTTGATGAGCTTATTAGAAAGCTGGTGAAAGAGTAATGAAAGGTTATTGTAACAGAGCAACGATTTCCTCCAAATATTTTGCGTCTATTTCATCAAAGCTGTTGTAGTGCTCGCTGTCTACATCCAATACACCAGCCGGATTCTTTTTGTGTAGAAAAGGGATAACAATTTCGCTTTTTGATTGGCTGCTGCAGGCAATGTGTCCGGGAAAGGCCTCCACATCTGGAACGATGATGGTTTTGTTTTTCTCCCAACTTGTTCCGCAAACACCTTTGCCTTTTCTGATTCGGGTACAAGCAATAGGTCCCTGAAAAGGGCCAAGCACCAGTTCGTCTCCGTCAATCAAATAAAATCCGACCCACCAAAAATTAAATTGTTGCTTGAGTGCTGCTGCAACATTGGCCAGATTGGCAACTAAATTTTGCTCTCCCTCTATCGATGCTTTAATCTGCGGCAAGAGCTGCTGATATTTTTCTTCCTTGTTTCCGGTTGCGATGATCAAATCTTCAGCCATCTATTTTATTTTACCAAATCTGCAATTGTTTTATTGTCAAGCACCTTGAGGGTTGCATCTCTAACAAGTACCATTGTGTCATGCAATCCGCAATGCTTTTCGTCACAATTTTTACATCTTTCATAAAAATAAAGGCTTGCACAAGGGAGCATGGCTATGGGACCTTCAATTTTACGGATGATGTCAGAGAGGGGGGTCTTCAATGCGTTCTGTTTGATGAAATACCCTCCACCTTTCCCTTTTTTACTTTCAAGTATGTTTGATTTTCTAAGTTCCAGTAAAATATTTTCAAGAAATTTCAGGGGAATTTTTTTCTTCTTTGAAATGTCAGCAATCAGCACTGGACCATCGTCCTTGTGCTCTGCCAGATACATCAATGCCTGAAATGCGTATTGCGTTTTCTTGTTCAGCATGTGGGATTAATTTCCGAATCCAATTACATCTTTCATGGTAAAGATACCTTTTCTTGTTGCAATAAATTCTGCTGCCAAGACTGCACCCCATGCAAATCCATCGCGACTGTGCGCCTCATGAATGATTTTTATTTCATCAACAGAGGAGGTGTAGGTTACCTCATGCTGTCCAGGATATGGATCGATTCGCTCGCTCTTGATGAACAATTCATCTTTCGAAGCAGGAATATCATTTACCCAGCTTGATTTGCCTGCATTGTTGGCGAGAATTTGATCTGCAAGTGTGATGGCAGTGCCACTGGGTGCATCTTTTTTCTGTGTATGGTGAATTTCCTTGATGGAGACATCATACTGATGTTTGCCATCCATCAATTGTGCTAATTTTTTGTTCAATTCAAAAAAGATGTTGACACCTATGCTGAAATTGCTTGCATAGATAAAACTTCCTTTTTTATTATTGCACATGGATTCAACATCGGCAAGATGTTCCAGCCAGCCAGTTGATCCGCTCACAACAGGTATTCCCCATTCAAGGCATTTGATGATGTTGTTGTAAGCTGTATGTGGACCCGTAAATTCTATTGCAGCATCAATTGCTTGGAAGTTTTGTTGGTTGAAATCATCCAGGTTCTGAAGATCTATTTTCAATTTAACATGGTGTCCCTTTTCAATCGCAACCTGCTCTATGGTTTTACCCATTTTCCCATATCCAATCAAAGCAATATTCATATGATGTATTTAAAAATGTAAAGTAGCCGTCATGCCAAATCCTTGCTGTAAATTTCTTGTGCTGGGTTTGATGCTCATGGTTAGATCATCTGAGATATTGAATGTCCTAAGGTGTCCATCCACTGTTGCATCCACAACATTCAATCCCCACATCAGCAGGAGTCCCAATACAGAAAAATCCATGTTTTTTCTAAAACTGTTTCTGTATGTTCTCAATGCCTCGGTTGAGATAGGCTGAAGTTCTCGCGCAATATTTTTGAAATTGGCAGTATCGTTGGTGACCCTGACTGTATAGGCAAACCTTGTTTTGGTATACCAATCGCTGTTGTATTTGAATGTTGAGACGGGAATCGCCAATGCGCCATATACCAATGGCAATTTCCAGTATTTCTTGTTGTAAATCTGACCGAGTCCGGGTAAGATGGCAGACCTGATGGCTGCTTTTGCAGCGATAGACCTGACCTTTTTAGTCGTATCTGAGAGAGATTTTACTTCTGGTTTGGATTGTGCGAAATTATTCGTCGCAATGAAAACGACAAGGAATGTACAAAGAAGAGTGAATTTGTTGAATGGACATGCAATCATCAGTGTATTGTTACTTTCATCTTATCCAAAAGGCTGTTCAGTTCTTCGACTGAGAAGTATTCCAATATGATTTTTCCTTTTCCCGTAGCATGATGCTCCAATTTCACTTTGGTTCCCAGCTGTGAAGCAATTTGTTGCTGGATATGGTTGAAGTTGTTTTTAGGTGCGGTCGAATGCTCTTTCTTTTTCGATGGTTTGTAAAGCTGTTTGACAAGGTCTTCTGTTTGTCTGACAGATAGTTTTTTGGAGACGATGGTATTGAAAACAAACATTTGTTTTTCAACTTCGCCTGCATTGATCAGTGCTCTTGCGTGTCCCATGCTCAATGAACCATTTCTTACCGCGACAATGATATCAGGCGGCAACTTCAGCATCCTGATATAATTGGAAACTGAGCTTCTGTCCATACCCATTCTCGTTGCAACTTCTTCCTGTGTCATGGCACAGTCATCCATCAGGCGCTGATATCCGAGTCCAATTTCAATGGCATTCAGGTTCTCTCTTTGTAAATTTTCGAGCAGCGCAAGTTCAAGCACTTGTTTGTCATCGGCTTCTCTCACATATGCAGGCACATCTTTCAATCCCGCCAACTTCGCTGCTCTCCATCTTCTCTCTCCGGCAATCAATTTGTATTTGCCATTGCTGAGGGGAGTTACAGTAAGGGGTTGAATGATATCGTGCTGGCGCATTGATTGTGCAAGATCCTCAATGGCCTTTTGATCAAAATCCTGTCGCGGTTGTCTTGGATTGGGAACAATATCTGTGAGTGCAATTCGGCTGACGGAAGTGTTTTTTGAAATCACTTCTGACTTCAGTGTTCCCGTAAGCGGATTTTTCAATTCAGTATCGATGCTTCCCAGCAGTGATCTGATTCCTCTGTTCAGTGCATCTTTTTTATTGGATGGATTATTGCTCATCTTCTAAATTTAATGTTCTTTCTTCCTCTTTGATCTTGGTCAGGTTGTTTTTTTGCAGGATCTCTTTCGCGAGGTTGAGATAATTGACGGCACCTTTGCTGTCTGCATCATACAATATTACAGGCTTTCCTACGCTGGGGGCTTCACTCAATCTCGAATTTCTGTGAATCAGGGTATCGAAGACCATCTCTTCGAAATGCTTTCTTACTTCACTCACAATCTGATTGCACAATCTCAATCGCACATCATACATGGTCATCAAAATTCCTTCGATAGACAAAGCGGTGTTGAGTCTGTTTTGAACAATCTTGATGGTATTGAGCAGTTTGCCCAAACCTTCTAATGCAAAGAATTCAGCTTGTACTGGAATCACAACTGAATCTGCAGCCACAAGTGCATTGACTGTAATGAGTCCGAGGGATGGAGAACAATCAATGACGATGAAGTCGTATTCATTTCTTAAATCATCCAAAATGGTTTTGATGACGTTTTCTCTGTTGGGGTAGTTGATCATTTCAAGTTCAGCACCCACCAGATCAATATGAGAAGGTATGAGGTCAAGGTTGGGGATCTCGGTTTTCAAAATAGTGTCCCTTGCTTTTGCATCACCCACCATGCAATCATAAATGCTTTGCTGAACATTTTGTAGGTCGAAGCCAACTCCGGAGGTACTGTTTGCCTGTGGGTCGGCATCCACCAGCAAAGTTTTGTATTCAAGCACCGCAAAACTTGCCGCCAAGTTGATGGCCGTTGTTGTTTTTCCAACTCCACCTTTCTGATTCGCGACGCCTATGATTCTGGCCATTGATTTTCAGCTTTTTGTTAAAATGACAGGATGACAAATTTACAATTTCGGCACCATTTTAGGGAACATAATGGCTAAAATAATGTTAGAGTAGCAGGCATTAAACAATAGTTATCAACATGAAAAGGCTCCTGGGTTCGTGGATATTCATCATTACCATGATTTTGATTGATTTGTATGTGTTCCAATCCCTTAAATTGGTTACTGCATCTCTGTCTCCCAAGCTTCGTTTGGTCATTCATGCTGCTTACTGGAGCTTTACTGTTGTTGCGATCATCCTGTTTTTGGTCATCCCATATATTCAATTTGAGTCGCTTCCGGCATTTGTGCGGGTTTATGTCATTGCAATCTTATTTGGATTTTTCATCGCAAAATTCATTGCCATGATTTTTTTCCTGGTGGATGATGCAAGAAGATTGCTGCAATGGGGTGGCGTCAAGACATACCAACTGGTAAAAGGTGATACAACTCCAACCGATGCAATCAGCAGGTCTCTGTTTTTATCATGGCTTGGCATAGGAGTAGGGGGAGGTTTATTTGGGACACTCTTGTATGGATTTGGGAATAAATACCGTTACCGCATTGAGAAAGCAACCATACAATCTGATAAAATACCTGCAGCTTTCAAGGGACTGAAGATCGTACAGATCTCAGACATACACAGTGGGAGTTTGGATGATGTAGAAGCTGTCAAGAAGGGGATTCAAAAAATAAATGATCTGCAACCGGATGTCATTTTTTTCACTGGAGATCTTGTCAACAACATGGCAAAGGAGATGGATGATAAAATAGAACTTTTTTCATCCCTTAAAGCTCCCATGGGTATATACAGCATTCTGGGTAATCACGATTATGGTGATTATGTATCATGGCCAAGTCCTGATGCAAAAAGAGAAAACCTCGACAAGCTGAAAAGCATCCACTCAGAAATGGGTTGGAAATTGCTGCTCAATAAACATATAGCACTTGAAAAAAATGGTGCATCTATTGGATTGATTGGAATTGAGAATTGGGGTGCCCGCGCAAATTTTGCCAAATACGGCGATCTCAAAAAAGCATATCAAGGTGCTGATCAATATCCATTCAAAATATTGTTGAGCCATGATCCCAGTCACTGGGATGCAGAAGTATGCAAACATTATGGGGATATTGATTTGACTTTATCAGGCCATACACATGGCATGCAATTCGGTGTGGAGATTCCAGGATTCAGATGGAGTCCGGTGCAGTATGTGTACAAACAGTGGGGCGGACTCTATAAAAAAGGAGAGCAGCATTTGTATGTAAACCGTGGATTTGGATTTCTTGGATATCCAGGCAGGGTTGGCATTTTACCGGAAATCACCCTCATTGAACTTGCCTGATTTAACAGTTCTTTCATAAAATCAGTGTAACTTTCTCAGCGAAATCGGGTCTAATTACCAACCGAACACAACAACCAATGCTGCGCAGTTTCCCACTTTTCCTGTTCATGATCTTTCTCTCATTTCAACAAGTGAACTCCCAGGAAAAAAATCAGTTGCTTTCGTCCAAGGATGATTTCTCCTTTCTTAAAAACGACAGCCTCATCAATGAATTGAGAGGTATGCTTGATTCATTGTGCACACAAAAAAGTTTTTTCTCGGTTACCACATCATTCAGCAACAGACTTTTCAGTACCAACAACAATGTGCTGAATGCACAGCAATCTTCTACTGGTGCAACTGCTTTTATTCCCAGTGTTGCTTATTTCCATAAATCCGGACTTGGTATCAGTATCATGGGTTATGTCAGAAACATCAACAATACAGTTCGGTGGTAGCAAACAGCCATCACTCCATCTTATGATAAAGTCGCAAAGAACCTGATGTATGGAATCTCCTATTCTTACTATGCAAAATCAACTGTGCAGGATCCAAGTCGGATATCACCTTTCAATCATAATGTATATGGATATGTTCAAGGTCGTACAACATGGTTAAGGCCTTCTTTGTCTATTGGGTATGGCGATGGAAATTATACCGATAGTTATATTGTTCCCAGAAGAATGCCCAACGGAATGGTTATGAATATCCTTGATACCTACAAAGTGCACATCAGGGATCTCTCAATCAATACAGGAATTTCCCACTCATTTTTAAAGTCATCTGTTTTGTTGAAAAACGATCTTTTAAGTTTTATCCCTCAAATCAGCATCATATCAGGAGTCCAATCAACCAGTTCGGAAAGCATCAAGTCCAGAGAACGATTCAGAAATGAGCTGGAAGATCGAAAACGCATGGAGCAATTTTACAGGGTCAATCAAACTTCAGGAAGTGGGTTCGGTATCAGAACTGCTGCTGTATCTGCCAACATATCCTGGTTCAAAGATGCGATTTCTGTCTCCACAGGATATTTTCTTGGATATTATTTTCAATCGACATCCACCAATAAATTTTCTAATATTTTCAATGTAACCGCAGGTGTCACATTTTAATGTAGTTACATACAAAAGAATAAGATGTATTTTTGAATAAATTAAAACACCAAATTATGAAAAGGATATTTTCATTGCTTCTATTGAAATGTGCATTTCTTCAAATGCATGCACAAGGCTTGAAATTGGGCATCAAGGCAGGTGGAAACTTTACCACCAATACCAGTGCTTCCTTTCAGGAGAATTACAAAGGCGGATTTCATGCTGGACTCTTTGCGAGAATCAAAACATCTGAAATTGTCGGAGTGCAGGTTGAGGGACTGATCAGTTCAATCAAACTCAGTGTCACACCAAACACAGCTGTTTTCAGGAATGGATTGACTGATCTCAAAGCAACATATTTACATGTACCCATTTTGATCAATATCAGTCCCGTGCCTTTGATCTCCATCCAGGCTGGTCCGCAGATTGGCATGACCATCAGCCAAACCAAAGATGCCCTCAGGGTTGGGGGTGATGCCTTGAAGAATAAAGACTTCAGTATGCTGGCCGGCGTACAATTGAATCTTTCAAAATTGAGTGTATTTGGCAGGTATTCCTTCGGTTTGTCAGAAATAAATGTAGCCACCGTGCAGGATTCCTGGAAATCAAAAATGCTTCAGGCGGGAGTCGGTATTTCACTCTAAAAAGTACTTTTTCAATATAAAAGCCCTGATAATTCATCAGGGCTTTTTTTGTTGGCATCAAACTTGACCTATAAGGTGTACATTCAGCAGAGTACCCTGTTTTAGGGGCTTGGGTGACATATTGTCGTAAAGATTATATTATGGGATTGAATTTAAACTTATTGCCTCAGGAGGAAGAATTGGACTTTATGCCCATAATTCCGCTCAATGAGGGAGATGATAATGGTGAGAAACTGGTTTTACCGAAGGAATTACCGCTTTTGCCACTTAGAAATACCGTTCTTTTTCCAGGAGTAGTCATACCAATTACAGTGGGAAGGGATAAGTCCATCAAGGCCATAGAGGAAGCGTACAAGACTGACAAATTAGTGGGCGTAATCTCCCAAAAAGACAGCAATATCGAAGACCCGGATGTTGGTGATTTGGAAGGGATAGGAACTGTTGCAAAAATCGTCAAGCTGATCAAAATGCCAGATGGTGGAACAACCGCCATTTTGCAGGGAAAGAAAAGATTTCAACTGATCAGCATCAGTGCCGAAGATCCCTTTTTCAAGGGTGTGGTTGAGGCGTTGGAGGAACAGGTGGTGACAGATGATCAATCATTTCAGGCTTCTGTTTCTTCTATCAAAGACCTTGCTGCACAGATCATTCAATTGTCTCCAAATATACCTACTGAGGCTTCCATTATTTTGCGCAACATTGAAAATCCCGCATTCCTGATTCATTTCGTTGGCAGCAATTTGAATTGTGAGTTGGCAGACAAGCAAGCGTTGCTGGAAATGAATGACATGCGACAGCGTGCTGAACTTTTGTTGAAGCTCTTGCAAAAAGAATTGCAGTTTGCTGAACTGAAAAACAAGGTAACGACCAAAACCAAGACGGAGCTTGACAAGCAACAGCGGGAATATTTTCTTCAGCAGCAATTGAAAAGCATCAAAGAGGAATTGGGAGGTGATAGCAATGACCGTGAAATTCAGGAGATGAAGAAAAAGGCTGAAGCAAAAAAATGGTCGGCTGCAGCGAAAGAGTTATTTCAAAAAGAAATCGAGAAGTTGGAGCGCATGCATCCGAGTACGCCAGATTATTCAACTGTTTACAACCATGTTGATTTGATGTTGGATCTTCCGTGGGACGATTGTACTACTGATAGCTATGATTTGAAAAAGACCAAGAAGGTGCTGGATAAGGATCATTACGGAATGGAAAAAATCAAAGAGAGAATTCTTGAATACCTGGCAGTATTAAAATTGAAGGGCGACATGAAAAGTCCGATTCTCTGCTTTGTGGGTCCCCCAGGCATCGGAAAAACTTCTCTGGGTAAAAGCATAGCAAGCGCCATTGGAAGAAAATATGTCCGTTTCAGTTTAGGGGGACTCCATGATGAAAGTGAAATCAGGGGACACCGCAAAACATATATTGGTGCAATGCCTGGCAGGATACTTCAATCCATCAGAAAAGTAAAATCATCCAACCCTGTGATGATTCTGGATGAGATTGATAAAGTGGGCAAAGATTTCAGGGGTGATCCCTCATCTGCATTGCTGGAAGTATTGGATCCCGAGCAGAACAACAGTTTTTATGATAATTATTTGGAACTTGAATACGATTTGAGTCGCGTGCTTTTCATTGCAACCGCAAATGACATACAGAGTATTCAGCCTGCACTGAGAGATCGATTGGAAATCATTGATCTGACTGGCTATGCAGTGGAAGAAAAAGAGAAGATCGCGCAAACACATTTGCTGCCAAAGCAAAAAGAATTACACGGACTCAAGGATCAAGATCTTAAAATGAATCAGCAGGTCATGACCTATCTGATTGAAAATTACACAAGGGAAAGCGGTGTAAGGGAATTGGATCGTCAATTGGCCAGCATCATGAGGAGCTGTGCCAAAGATGTCGCTTTGCAGGGCAAGGTAAAATCTGTCATTTCACAAGCAGATGTAACCAGAATTTTGGGGAAACCTAAATATTCCAATGAACTCTACAAAACAGCGAACATGCCGGGAGTGGCTGTTGGTTTGGCATGGACATACGTGGGAGGAGATATCCTTTTCATCGAAACAACCTTGAGCGATGGGAAGGGTGATTTGCAGCTGACAGGAAACCTGGGAACAGTTATGAAGGAGAGTGCATCCACTGCATATACGTATCTGCAGGCCAATGCAAAGAAAATCGCTATTGATACAGACATGTTTAAAAAGAAAAACATTCATATCCACGTGCCGGAAGGAGCAGTGCCCAAGGACGGTCCAAGTGCTGGCATCACCATGATGACTGCACTGGCATCGGCGTTTACCTCCAGAAAAGTAAAACCATTTCTGGCAATGACGGGAGAAATAACATTGCGTGGACAAGTATTGCCGGTGGGAGGGATCAAAGAAAAAGTGTTGGCTGCAAAAAGAGCGGGATTGAAAGAGATCATTCTCTGTTGGCAAAATGAGAAAGATGTACAGGAAATCAATGCTGAATTCATCAAAGGCATGCGCTTTCATTATGTAAAGACCATGCAACAGGTTCTTGAATTGGCATTGGTTTAATTTTAAATATTCACCGCATCGGTTTAAATTCGGGCATGCGATTTTTTGCATGCCTGCTTTTTTTATCCCAAATCTGCTCGTATTCAGAAGCCCAAACACTTGGCGGATCTGCGACCTATAATTTTTTAAAAATGCAATGGGTGCCTCAGGCCAGTGCCTTGGGTGGAAGAAATGTATCTACTTTCAACAATGATGTGGGACTCTTCAATGACAACCCTGCGTTGTTGAGATACCAGCACCATGGTAATATATCAGCAAATTTTGCTGCAATTGCTCCAACCGTCAACGAACTCTTTGGCGCTGGTGCCTATCACCACGAGAATTGGAATACCACTTTTGCTGCAGGCATTGCACACCTTCTTTATGGAAATGAAACCCAGACCGATGCTGCTGGCAATGTAATGGGAACATTCACTGCATTTGATCAAATGGTTTCATTGTCAGCAGCCAGAACCTATGGCGAAAGATGGTTTTATGGAGCAACGTTAAAGTTTATCAATTCAAGGTATGGTCCTTACAACAGCATTGGAATGGCATCTGATATTGGGTTGAATTATTATGACGAAGAGAACATGCTACAGGTTGGATTCGCTGCAAGAAACATGGGGTTCCAAATCAAACAATATACGAATCAGGGAGAAGATCTTCCTTTTGATTTACTGATTGGATTGACAAAGCAGTTGGAGAAGGCACCCATTAAATTATCATTGACTGCACAGCGATTGCACCAATTTGATTTGTTGTATCCGGATGAGAATTTTGATACAGATAATTATGGAACCGTGCTGCGAAATGGTATTGGAACCAAGATTCTCAGTCATTTTATTGCTGGAGCAGATGTATTGGTGGGAGAAAAAATTGTACTCACGCTTGGTTACAACATGCTCAGGAGAAAAGAATTGCAAATCAGAAACCTTGCCAATGGGCTGACCGGATTTGGATATGGTATCCGACTGAATCTGAACAGCTTGCAATTTCAATATGCTCGGACACATTACCAGTCAACCTACTCGCAACACCAAGTCTCTTTCGTCTATAAATTGTTCGATTACGAGAAATAGCTCAGGTTGGTCTTCGGACTTAAAGTAACAAGCGTTTCATAAATCAGTCTGATGGTGTTCTCAACATCATCTTTGTGCAGCATCTCTACTGTTGTATGCATGTATCTCAATGGTATGGATATCAGCACAGAGGGACAACCATCGTTCGCGTAAGCAAATGAATCAGTGTCAGTGCCAGTACTTCTTGAAACAGTCCGCATTTGTACGGGAATTTTCTTTTTGCCCGCAACATTTTCAACCAATGAGAGCAACTTGTTGTGGACTGCTGGTCCGTATGCAAGCGAGGGACCCTTGCCGCAGGCAACATCACCCTCGATGATTTTGTTGACCATGGGAGTGGTAGTATCATGTGTTACATCGGTGATGATAGCAACATCTGGCTTGATTCTTCTTGCAATCATTTCTGCACCCCTCAATCCAATTTCCTCTTGCACCGCATTCACAACATACAATGCATAGGGTAATTTTATTTTATTGGTTCTTATCATTTTTGCCACTTCAGCAATCATGAATCCACCAATCCTATTGTCCATCGCTCTTCCAATCAAGTAATTGTATGCCAGTTCATCAAATCCTTCTTCATAAGTTGCAACTGCTCCGATATGAATTCCAAGCGACTCAACTTCTTTTCTGTTTTTTGCACCGCAATCGAGGAATAAGTTTTCTACTGCAGGTTGAGGATCTTTTCTTTCACCTCCGCCAATTCTTGTATGAATAGCTGGCCAACCAAATACAGCTTTTACGGAACCTTTTTTACCATGAATCAACACTCTTTTGCCCGGAGCAATTTGGTGATCAACTCCTCCGTTTCTTTTTAGGTAAATGAGACCACTTTCAGAAATATAATTCACAAACCAGCTGATTTCATCTGCGTGTGCTTCGATGACCACTTTGAATTTTTCTTTTGGATTGATGATGCCTGCAACAGAACCGTAAGGATCTGTCATGGTTTCATCCACGTGTTGCTGGATGTATTTGAGCCATAGTTTTTGTCCCCCTGATTCAAATCCTGTAGGTGAGGGGGTGTTGATATATTCTTTTAGAAATGCATAGGACTGATCGTTAAGTAATCTTTTTGATTTGATTGACTTTTCCATATGAAGTTTATCTTGAAATAATGATGGATGAGGTTTTGACCGTATCACTTTTGTTGCCCTTCTCATCCTTTACCCAAAAGCTGAATACAGCAGTATCACTGCTGAAGCATCTTGGTTGAAGTGCCACACTGTAGTTCAGCGTGACAATCAATTCACCGCTGAAATTTTTTGTTCTGGGGAGGTCGGATGGAATTTGCAGGAGACTCGAATCGGTAAAATTGCTTCTCAGGCACCTGGTGGTGGTTTTTTTAAACCAAATGGTATCGAGAAAGTCACCTTCCTGATCTGAAAGCTGTAATTTGATCTGTAAATCATCTCCGGCAAAAATCTGACTCGAGCTGATGCTGTTGATTTTCAAAACAGGTTTGGATTGCATGCTGGTTTTTTCGCAAGCAGTCATAAAAAAAGCAGTGAAGATGAGAGGGAAGATTTTTCTCATGTACCTTTGTTGCTGTTCAAAATTAGCCGTTTCACAACGAAAAACCTATTCCCCATAACCTATTTTAACAACCTTTAACCTTGTTTGATCCATTGTTTATAAAAGACGCATGGATGTTGTTCAGAAAACAGTCTGTGGAGAATCCTTTGTACAGGAATTTCATTGAGGGTCTTCACATCAATCCCACTTCAATCAATCGATTGGAAGAAATACCTTATTTGCCCATTTCCTTTTTTAAAACGCATTCAGTCAAAACCGGTGCATTCAACCCTGCACAATGTTTTGAGAGCAGTGGAACAACCGGCATGAACAACAGCAGGCATTGCATCAGCGACCTCAAACAGTACCTTGATCATACGGTTGTGTTGTTTGAGGAACAGTATGGAGACCTGCGTGAATATTGTGTCATTGGCTTGCTTCCCTCTTATTTGGAAAGAAAAAACTCTTCTCTGATTGCCATGGTTGATCATTTTATTCAATTGAGCAATCACAGGTACAGCGGATTTTTCCTCCATGATTTCAAGCAGTTGCAGGAGGTGCTTAGCCAATTGGAAGCATCCGGACAAAAAACATTGCTGATGGGGGTTACTTTTGCGTTGCTTGATTTTGCAGCATCACATCCCATGCAACTGCATAACACCATTGTGATGGAAACCGGCGGTATGAAAGGAAGACGAAAAGAACTCACCAGATCAGCAGTACACCAGCTGTTGAAAGATGGATTGGGTGTTGCATCCATTCATGCGGAGTATGGCATGACAGAGCTGATGTCGCAGGCTTATTCAAAGGGAGACGGTATTTATCAAATGTCCTCTACATTGAAAATATTATTGAGATCAATCGATGATCCATTTGAAATTTGGAATGCCAATGAACATATCATGCGCACGGGTGTTATCAATGTTATTGATCTTGCAAACCGTGATAGCATTGGATTCATTGCAACCGATGATCTTGCTCGATTCACCGGTAATGGTGCTTTCGAACTGATGGGAAGGATTGACAGCAGCGATGTACGGGGATGCAGTTTATTGACAGCTTAAATCATATATATGGGAATTTGGAAACAGATCGCAACCTATCTCTATCTCAGAAAAAAAGATGAGGACAGTCCCAATACAACCTGGATCAAGTACATGCATGGAATCAACAGGTTGTCCATACTGCTTTTTCTTTTTGCAATCATTGTTATTATAGTGAGACTCTTGATCAAACGTTGATCAAATGGCTTGATTCATGAAGCGCTGTATCGAGGCTGCTGCATTTTCTGATGCGTTGCCATCAGGGATCAAACTGTTTTTAAGTGCACTGTAATCGAGTTTCATTTGCTCTATTGTTTGTTGGTCATACAACAGTGTTCTTATCTCTTTCTCAAGATTTTTTGCTGTCAGCTCTTGTTGAATCAATTCTTTTACAACCGCTTTATTTTGTATGATATTGACAAGTGAAATGTATGGAATCTTGATAAAATATTTTGCCATTGCATAAGACAGCCAGGATGTTTTATAGCAAACCACTTGGGGTATACCAAAAATGGCGGTCTCCAATGTTGCTGTGCCTGATGCAACGATTGCGGCGTTAGCAATGGAAAGCAAAGGATATGTTTTGTTTTTCCAAACCTTGACATGGGGATGGTTTTTTGTGAGTCCCCATAAAAATGCATCATCTATACCGGGTGCCTGTGCAACAATGCATGTTGTTTCAGGTAAGCCCTTGGTAGCTTCCAGCATCAGTGGAAGTTTTTTTCTGATTTCTTGTTTTCTCGATCCGGGTAAAATAGCTACAACCGGAAGGGGATTGGTTTGTTTGAAATCTTTGATGAATGCTGTTGTTGCTGTTGAAGTTTGAAATGCTTCAATTGTTTCAATCAGTGGGTGGCCTACGTATTCAACTTGATAATTCCTTTGTTGGAAAAATGTTTTTTCGAATGGAAGAATGACCAGCATCCGGTCAACATACTGTTTTATTTTTTTAACCCTATTTTCTTTCCATGCCCAAACCTGGGGGGATATGTAGTATACTGTTTTGAATCCAACTTTCTTTGCAAATCGGGCAATGGGTAGATTAAATCCAGGATAATCAATCAATACCACAACATCTGGTTGAAAATCGGCGATATCCTTTTTGCAAAATCGAAGATTGTTAACAATCGTTTTGATGTGCAACAGTACTTCAGCGAATCCCATGAATGCTAAATCCCTAAAGTGTTTTACCAATTTGGCACCCGCTGCCTGCATCAGGTCGCCACCCCATGCACGGATATCCGCTGCGGCATCGTTTTTCAAAATGGCGCTGATCAATCTGCTGCCATGCAAATCACCCGATGCTTCACCAGCGATGATGTAATATTTCATGCGGATGTTTAAGATAAGAATTTGAAGAGCAGTGCCGACAGGGCATAAACGATCGAGACGATGAAAATTCCTTTGGCTGTTTTATCTTTTCTACCATTGATGAAAATGGTAAAAAGTACAATGTTCAACAGCAGACATGGAATACTGAGTGCAGTTACAAGTGATTTATTTTGTGCAAGCAGTTCAATGAATTCATTGAATGAAAACAAACTGAACTTCCAATAATAATAACCAAAGAAGCTCAACAAGGGGAGTACAGTGCCAATTGCCAATCCCAGTATATAATTATCCTTGTTTCTCATGACCAGGTATAATCTTTTTCAATTTTCTTTTTCAGCGCATAGTTGGTCAAGTCATACTGAACCGGAACTACACTTACATAATTGTTTTGCAACGCCCATACATCTGTGTCTTTGCTTTTTTCAAGGTTTAAAAATTCTCCCGTCAGCCAATAATATTTTTTACCAATCGGATCTTTTCTCTCTTTGAAATCCTCTTCATATTTGGCATATGCCTGTTTGCACACCTTGATACCTTTGATCAATCCTGCATCGCCTTTTGGAATGTTGACATTCAGGCAAAGGTGTTTGTCTGCTTTTTTGGCCAGCATCTTTTCAACGATCATTCTGGCATATTTTTTTGCGCCTGTAAAGTCAGCTTCGAGGCTATGATCGAGCAAAGAGAATCCCGCAGCAGGAATATTTTCGATGGATGCTTCTATGGCAGCACTCATGGTACCCGAGTAAATCACGTTGATGGAGTGATTGGCTCCATGGTTGATACCGCTCAGGCATATATCCGGTTTGCGGTGCAGTACTTTATCGACAGCAAGTTTCACGCAATCTACAGGGGTGCCGCTGCAGCCCCATGCTTCCACATCTGCAGCAATATGGGTTTTATGCATACGCAAGGGATACCCAATGGTAATGGCATGTCCCATGCCTGATTGAGGTTTATCGGGCGCAACCACGACAACTCTTCCTAAATCCTTTACTGCTTCCACCAAGTGATTGATACCTGGCGCACTGACGCCATCGTCGTTTACAACCAGGATGATGTGCTTTTCTTTTTTTGAATTTTTGGTTTTCATATCATTTCAAAATTACCACATATTTAAGAGCTCAGTTTTTTTGAATCAAATGGCATTTTGAAAAAAAACTTAGCATTTTTCTTGGAAAACTAAATATTTTAGTATATTGCCCCCAAATTCATTAGTATGTCACAGTCATTCGCAGGCCAAAATTTGAAATATCTGCGCAAGTTAAAGGGACTCACGCAGGAAGAATTTGCTCAAAAACTGCAGATCAAGCGTTCTCTGTTGGGGGCATATGAAGAGGAGCGTGCGGAACCAAGAGTCGATGTGCTGGAGGTTGTCAGTGATCTTTTCAGGGTCAGTCTGGATGAACTGCTGAGAAGAGACATGAGTGAATCAAAAGGAAATTATTTATCCAAGCGCAGGCAATTGAAGATGTCGGGAGAAAATCAAGTCATACATTTTGTTCCAATGAAAGCCGCTGCAGGTTACTTGGCCGGTTATGCCGACGATGAGTTCATCGACGAGCTCAACACGTTTACGCTTCCCATGTTGGGCAGCGGACATTTCAGGGCTTTTGAAATCATTGGTGACAGTATGTTGCCGACGCCAAGCGGTTCAATTATTGTTGGACAAAAAATGGACACATTGGGTGATGTCAAGCAAAATGCAGCATGCATTGTTGTCAGTAAAAATGAGGGGATTGTTTACAAACGTGTTTCAAGGTCTGTCAAATCAAAAAATAAAGTCACGCTCACCAGTGACAATCCATCCTTCCAGCCATACCAGATCAATGCGGAAGATATTCTTGAAATATGGCAGGCTCAGATGGTTATTTCAAAAGTGGCGCAACAACAGCGTTGGGATGTGGGTCAGCTTGCTCAACTTGTTAGCAACCTCCAAGAGCAGGTCAGTACCATCAAGAAGCGCATGAATTGATTGCTCTTCGCGAGCCCTTTAATTATGCACATCCCGTTGATAACCTGCATTATCATGGCAGGTTCCATTCATTTATCTTTGGCAACCAAGTGATTACACAATTTGGTTTAAAATGAACCAGTGGTTCAATGATTATGGCTAAACAGCAAGAAAATAATGTATTTGAGTACAACGAAGACTCGATCAAGAGTCTTGATTGGAAGGAACATATTCGCCTTCGTCCGGGTATGTACATTGGAAAGTTGGGTGATGGCAGCAGCCAGGACGATGGTATATATGTCCTGCTGAAAGAGGTCATGGACAACTGTATTGACGAGCATATGATGGGGTATGGAAAACAGATTGACCTCGAATTGAACGGCAAGCAGGTCATGATCCGTGATTATGGTCGTGGAATTCCACTGGGTAAGCTCGTGGATGTAGTCAGCAAGATCAACACTGGTGCCAAATACGATAGCAAGGTTTTTCAAAAGAGCGTTGGACTCAACGGTGTAGGTACCAAGGCGGTGAATGCATTGAGTGCATATTTTAAGGTGAGGGCATTCAGGGATGGTAAGGAGAAAATTGCAGAGTTTACAAGAGGCGCCCTATCCAAAGAATACAAGGAAACCGTCAGCAAAGAATCCAATGGAACCGAGGTTGTATTTATACCCGATGATCAGATTTTCCGCAACTATCATTTCATTCCTGATTACATCGAAAAACAACTTTGGAATTATTGTTATTTGAACGCTGGACTCATCATCAACTTCAACGGAAAGAAATTTGTTAGCAAAAATGGATTGCTTGATTTGCTGCACAGAAATACCAATGAGGATGAGTTGCGTTATCCAGTGATCCACCTGAAAGGAGAGGACATTGAAGTGGCGATTTCCCACAACAATGAGTACGGTGAGGATATCTACAGTTTTGTAAATGGTCAGTATACTACCCAGGGAGGAACACATGTACTTGCCTTCAGGGAAGCGTTTGTAAAAACAATCCGTGATTTTTTCAAAAAAGATTACGATACATCAGACATCAGGCAAAGTATTGTAGCGGCTATTGCAGTAAGGGTGCAAGAACCTGTGTTTGAATCCCAAACCAAAACCAAATTGGGTTCTCAAACCATGTTTGAAGGTGGGCCCTCCATGAAAAATTTTGTATCTGATTTTTTTGCGAAGGAATTGGATAATTACCTGCATAAAAATCCTTCAGTAGCAGAAGCACTTAAAAAGCGCATTGAGCAAAGTGAGCGGGAGCGAAAAGAATTGGCGGGAATTAAAAAATTGGCCAATGAGCGTGCAAAGAAAGCCAATCTTCACAACAAGAAATTGAGGGATTGCCGCATTCATTTGAACGCTGAACATCCTGCAAAAGGAAAGGAGGAGTTCATTGCCAAACAATTTCAAAGCACCATATTTATTACGGAGGGCGATTCTGCAAGCGGATCAATCACGAAATCAAGAGATGTAGAAACACAAGCAGTATTCAGCTTGAGGGGAAAGCCGTTGAATTCATTTGGACTCACAAAGAAAGTCGTTTATGAAAACGAAGAGTTCAACTTGCTTCAACATGCTCTCAACATAGAGGAAGGTATGGATGATCTTCGATACAACAACATCATCATCGCAACAGATGCCGATGTGGATGGAATGCATATCAGGTTATTGCTCATGACGTTCTTCTTGCAATTTTTTCCTGACTTGGTCAGAGACGGACATGTATATATTTTGGAAACGCCTCTTTTCAGGGTCAGGAATAAACAGGAAATCATTTATTGTTACTCTGAAAACGAAAAACAGGCAGCCATCAAAAAAATTGGTGCAAAACCGGAGATTACCAGGTTCAAGGGACTCGGGGAAATTTCACCCGAAGAATTCAAGCGATTCATTGGTCCCGATATGAAAAAAACACCAGTGATACTTGAAAATCAAATACACATTCAACAGTTGTTGGAATATTATATGGGAAAGAACACGCAGGAGAGACAGGATTTCATCGTTTCGAATCTGCGAGTGGAACTTGATGCCGTAGAACAATCAAATTAAAAGTATGATTCACATTGTATTCAATGAACCAGATATAGAAGTATTGGGGAAAGCCATCGAAATGGATGAGAGCCTGGCAGGTGAAATCAACATCATCCGCGATGATTACGCAGTTGGCCCCCTAGAACTCATCAATACACCTGAGGGAGCAGCTGCTCGGAAAGATTGGTGGAGAAGAGTCTTGGAGGGAGGTGATTATGAAGGAAAGTCAGTTGACGGGATAGTGGATGATGAAAAAGTATTGCTTAGCATCGCAGAGGCACTGACCAATGATGAACATGAATCTGTATGGATATGGGCTGCACAAAACAAGCACGACGTTTGTGGATATTACTGGCTGGTGAGTCAGCTTGCTGCATTCCAGGGGCGTATCCATATTCTTTATCTCAACAACCTGCCCTTCATCAATGAAAAAGGAAATATTTTTTACCCGGATTGGTTGAGTCAGATTCCTACCAAGGAATTTTTAAAAGCAAAAAAATTAGCACGACCCATTACAACCAGTGAATTTGAGGTGGACGGTGATGAATGGAATAAAATATGCGCACAAGGGTCCATGGTTCGTCTATTGGAAGGGGGTAAAAAAATATTGCACAAGGAAGTCAATTTTTATGATACAGATCTTTCGAGATTTATCATGCCCGAAGCTCAAAAGGCATCGAAGATCATTCATTCTTTTCTTTCTAAAAGCAAAGAAACCACTGGTGATGCATTTTTGCTATGGAGATTGAAAACAATGATCCAGCAGAATGAAAAGTATGAGATCATTGGTAAAATGGGTGCAATGAAAGATTTTGAAATCAAGAAAAAAACGGCAGTAGAAACTGCTGAGTAGCCATGGCAAAGAATAAATCAATCACTGAATTCGATCAGGAAGGTGGCGTTTCCAGTCAGTATAAAAGCTGGTTCCTGGATTATGCATCTTATGTCATTCTGGAAAGAGCAGTTCCGGAGGTCAACGACGGTCTCAAGCCTGTTCAAAGAAGAATTCTTCATTCCATGAAGGAAATGGATGATGGAAGATTGAACAAAGCTGCAAACATCATCGGACAAACCATGCAACATCATCCCCACGGGGATGCGAGTATTCAAGATGCGCTGGTCAATCTTGGCCAAAAAGACCTATTGGTAGATACCCAGGGAAACTGGGGAGATGTCAGAACAGGGGATGATGCTGCGGCAGCTCGTTACATCGAAGCAAGACTGAGCAATTTTGCACTTGAAGTTGCTTTCAATGCAAAAACAACAGATTGGCAGTTGAGTTACGACGGAAGAAAAAGAGAGCCGATCAACCTGCCCATGAAATTTCCACTTTTGCTTGCACAGGGTGCTGAGGGGATTGCAGTGGGACTCTCAACAAAAATACTACCTCATAATTTCAATGAACTGATTGATGCTTCGATTAAATATTTAAAGGGTAAAAAATTAGAACTCTATCCTGATTTTCAAACAGGTGGAATGATCGATGTTACCAATTACAATGATGGAAAAAAAGGCGGAAGAATCAGGTGCCGAGCCCATATACAGGAGCTGGATAAAAAAAGCATCGTGATCAAGGATGTTCCATTTGGTGTGACAACAACACAACTCATGGAATCTATCGTCAAAGCAAACGATCAGGGAAAAATCAAAATCAAAAAAGTAACGGACAATACTGCGGCCGAAGTTGAGATACTGGTTGAATTGGCAGCTGGCATTTCATCGGACATTACCATAGATGCACTGTATGCTTTTACTGATTGTGAAGTTAGCATTGCACCCAATGCATGTGTCATCATCGACCATAAACCTGTTTTTGGAACGGTAACTGCACTGTTGCAGCACTCAGCTGACTATACCAAGGAGCTATTGAAAAAAGAATTAGAGATCCGCTTGGCCGAACTGCAGGAAAAATGGCATTTTACTTCTCTTGAGAAAATATTTTTTGAAGAAAAGATATACAAAGAGTTGGAAAAGAAACACGAGGATTGGGAACGTGTATTGCATTCCATTTTAAAAGCTTTTGATCCCTACAGGAAAAGTTTCAAAAAAGAAATTACGCGAGAGGATGTGGTAAAGCTTACGGAGAAGCCGGTACGCCGCATTTACAAACTCGATATCGATGAATTGAATCAGCAGATCAAGGCGCTCGAGGCGGATATGAAACAAGTGAAGCATGATTTGAATAACCTCACCGAATATGCCATCGCATATTTTGAAGGGCTCAAAGAAAAATTTGGTAAAGGCAAAGAGCGCAAAACGGAAATTAAATTATTTGATGTCATTCAGGCGCGCCAGGTGGCCATTGCCAATGTGCGGCTTTATATGAATAGAGCTGAAGGGTTCATCGGAACAAGTTTGAAAAAGGATGAGTTTGTTACTGAGTGCTCAGATTTGGATGACATCATTGTTTTTACCAGGCAGGGTATCATGAAAGTTGTGAAAGTCGATGATAAAGTATACATCGGAAAAGATATTTTGTATACAGCGATCTTTCACAAGAGTGATGAACGCAGCACGTATAATATGATTTATACCGATGGCGCGACGGGTATTTCATATGCAAAACGATTCAATGTAACTGGAGTAACACGCGACAAGGAATATGACCTTACCAAAGGAAGTGAAAAATCAAAAGTGAATTATTTCACTGCCAATGCCAATGGAGAAGCAGAGTCTGTTACTGTGGTATTGAGTCCCAATTGCAGCGCCAGAAACAAACAATTGGAATTTTATTTTGATTCACTCGATATCAAAGGAAGGGGTTCTGTTGGAAATCAGGTTACCAAATATCCCATCAAAAATGTAAAACTGCTGGAAGCTGGTAAGTCCACCTTGGGTGGCAGGGGACTCTGGTTCGATGATACTTTCGGAAGACTGAATACAGAGGAAAAAGGGAGTTTTCTCGGCACATTTACACCAGATGATCAATTGTTGGTAATTTATCATGATGGTTATTATGAGATCACCGATACGGAATTGACCCAGCGATTTGATCATGATAAACTGATCAAAATCGAAAAATTTGATCCTTCAAAGATCATTACAGCCATTTATCTTGACAATGAAAAATTGCAGTTTAATTTGAAGCGATTCAAAATAGAAACCACCACACTGCACAATAAGTTTTATTTCATCAAAGAAGCACCGGGTAATTATGTGGAGGCCGTATCCACTGAGCCCAATCCTGTAGCCATGATCAAATCCGGGCGGGGTACACAGTCCAAGCAAACCAAGGTAAAAGTGAATGATTTTATTGAAGTCATGGGATGGAAGGCAGTGGGAACCAAATTGGTCGATTATACCAAGAGTACTGAAATAGAATGGCTTGAATCGCCTTCCTCATCCAAACAGGCTTCGCTTTTTAACTGATATTCAATGAATTACATATAGTCATGCCATGAATAATGGATGGTTTATATTTGTAATCGGAAACAACAAACGCAGCGAATGGCACTCAAAAGAGAAGAAGACTTTAATGCACAACTTTCTGGTTCCATACCTGAGCAGGAGACATCCTCTAACAGTTGGTTCAAACGCAGAAAGAAGGGGATCAGTACATCGACTGCTGAAAAAAAAGAGACGCCAGATGGACTCTGGACGAAATGTCCTTCCTGTAAATATACCTGCACCACCGATGAGCTGAAAGACAACCTCTCTGTATGTCCAAAGTGCAGCTATCACCACCGCATTGGCAGCGAGGAGTATTTTGATATTTTGTTCGACGAACATCAATACACTGAATTATTTGCCGATGTGAAGTCGATTGATTTCCTTGGATTCAATGATCTGAAACCATACAAAAAGCGACTAGATGAAGCATACACCAAAACCGGACTCCATGACTCCATCACAGCTGCAGTTGGCAAAGTGAATGGGAATGATCTGGTTATATCTTGCATGGATTTCAATTTCATTGGGGGGTCATTGGGGAGTGTGATGGGAGAAAAAATTGCACGATCTGCCGAATACTGCCTGGAGCACCGAATACCATTGATGATCATCAGCAAAAGTGGGGGTGCAAGGATGATGGAAAGTGCATTTTCATTGATGCAGTTGCCCAAGACCATTGGAAAAATCAGCAAACTTGCAGTGGCTGGTATTCCCTATATATCGCTCTGTACAGATCCTACATACGGAGGTACAACGGCATCATTTGCCATGGTTGGCGATGTCAATATTGGTGAACCTGGCGCCATGATTGGATTCGCTGGTCCGAGGGTTATCAAGGAAACCATCAAGAAAGATCTGCCAGACGGGTTTCAAACTTCTGAATTTCTGATTGAGCATGGATTTTTGGATATGATTGTTGGAAGAAAAGAGCTCAAAAACAAAATTGCCACGCTGCTCTCCTTATTTGCCAGTTAGTATAATCAACTGGTCAACTTACGATGGAAATCAAGAATCGGTCTGCTTCGTACGAATATTTCATCGAAGATACTTTTGATGCGGGTATGATGTTGACAGGCACAGAGGTAAAAGCCATTCGTGACGGCAGGGTAAGTTTCAATGATAGTTACTGTTTGCTCGACCGGGGGGAGTTGTTTGTCAAAGGTCTTCATATTTCACCTTATGAGTTCGGCAGCTATGCCAACCACAATCCAACACGTGAGCGAAAATTGCTCCTGAAAAAAAAGGAATTGGATAAAATTGGCCAGAAGCTGAAGGGGAAAGGATTTACCATCATTCCCTTGAGTATTTATTTTAATCAAAGGGGATATGCTAAAATGAAAATCGGTTTGGGAAAGGGTAAGAAACTCCATGACAAGCGGGAGAGCATAAAACAGAGAGAATCTGAGAGGGAAATCAAGCGATTTGTCAAGTAATCTTCAACAGAGAAGATTAAATTTTTTGATTGCTTGGATATATGATTTTTTTTCTGCAAATTTGTCTGAATGAAATCTATCAACAATAACAACGGATGGCATACTATCTCTCAAAAGGGGTAGCCAAACTTGTTTTGTAACATATTCAAAGCCCCGAATTTTCGGGGCTTTGCTTTTTTATTGACATCGTAAAATAGAAAATGAAAAAAATAAAATTAAGTACCAGTTTCAAAAAATTACCTGCCGATCTCTATACTCCGGTGGGCATTTACCTCAGATTGCGGGATAAATTCAGGGATACCATTCTATTGGAAAGTACCGATCACCATACTTCTGAGAACAGTTTTTCTTTCATAGCCATCAACGCAATTGGAGGAATTGAAATCAGCTCTGCGCAAACAGTAGAATTCAAATATCCTCTTGCTGATCCAGAGACCATCCACCTGTCCAACGATCAGGTTCCAGATCTGATTTGGAAGTATATGTGTCAGTACGAAGTATTTCAGCAAAGCAGGGAGGAGGTATTTGCACAGGGGCTCTATGGATACACAACGTTTGATGCTGTTAGGTTTTTTGAAACGGTGCTATTCAAAGAAAAATCATACCAGTTGAAGTCAACTTCTACTTCCGATTTCATTCCATTGATGCGTTACAGATTGTATCAATTTGTCATCGCCATCGATCATCACAAGGATGAAATGATGTTACTTGAAAATCATGTAGAGGGTATTGAAGGTGGAAAGCAGGTCATTGAAGATATCATTCATGGTAGGGACTTGCCACAGTTCCCCTTTAATGCGGTTGGTGATGAATCGTCCAATATGACGGATCAATCTTATATAGAAATGGTTCAGAAAGGTATAGCACATTGTCACCGTGGAGATGTCTTTCAAATTGTTTTGAGCAGACGATTTGAACAAGCTTTTAAGGGCGATGAATTCAATGTATACAGGGCATTGCGCATGATCAATCCATCTCCATATCTTTTTTATTTTGACTATGGTGAGTACCGCCTCCTGGGATCTTCACCAGAAAGCCAATTGATCGTTGGTAACGGAAAGGCAACTGTTCATCCTATAGCAGGCACATTCAAACGAACAGGTGATGATGCGATGGACAGGAAAGAGGCAGAAAGATTGCTGCAGGACCCAAAAGAAAATGCAGAACATGTCATGCTGGTTGATTTGGCGAGAAATGATCTCAGCAGGGTCTGTGAAAATGTGCAAGTATCTCAATACCGTCAGGTTAAATTCTACTCGCACGTTATACACTTGGTGAGTGAGGTCACTGGAACTGCTAAGCGCGATGCCAATCCATTTTCTATGATGTCCAATACATTTCCTGCAGGAACACTCAGTGGTGCACCGAAATACAAGGCAATGGAGTTGATAGATACATATGAGCCTACAAAACGCTCTTTCTATGGTGGTGCCATTGGTATGGTGGGATTCAACGGCTCTTTCAATCACGCTATACTGATCAGAAGCTTTTTAAGTAAAAACAATACCCTTTATTATCAGGCTGGAGCAGGAGTAGTTGCCTCAAGTGTGCCAGAAAAAGAATTGCAGGAGGTGATTAATAAATTGGGGGCATTGAAAAAAGCCATTCAACTGGCATCAACGATTCATCAATCATAACATCATAAAGTGAGTTTAATGAAATTGCTGGTTCTCGATAATTATGATTCATTCACATACAACCTTGTTCACCTGGCTAAAGAAATCATCGGTGATCAAGTAAATGTTTTTAGGAATGATGAAATATCTGTTCATGACGCTGCACGTTATGATAAAATTTTATTGTCACCCGGACCGGGTATCCCTCAAGAGGCAGGTGTTTTGCTCGACTTGATCAAAACCTGTAGTCCTACACACTCCATTTTTGGTGTATGCCTCGGCGAACAAGCCATCGGTGAGGTTTTTGGTGCTAAATTGATCAATCTACCAAATGTATATCATGGTATTTCAACTGAAATACAACTCCGAACAGATATTCAGAAGTCTACTTTCGGAAACGATTGGTTTACTGAATTTGATCATCGATTAACGGTAGGCCGTTACCATAGTTGGGTAGTTAGTAGTGAATCGTTCCCCGATGAGTTGGAAATTACTTCAACAGATGAAAATAGTATGATCATGTCACTTCGGCACAAGAAATATGATGTGCAGGGTGTTCAGTTTCATCCAGAGAGTGTATTGACCCCACAAGGAAAAAAAATGATTGAAAACTGGTTGTGTCCAAAAAAATAATGCATGAAAAAAGTATTGAACTATTTATTCGACCACAGAACACTTTCACGAGAAGACGCCAGACAAATTCTGGTATCTATTGGAAAAGGCGAGTACAATGAACACGAATTGAGCGCTTTCATGACAGTATATCTTATGAGGAGCATCACACTGGATGAACTCATGGGATTCAGAGATGCATTGTTGGAACTTTCTGTCCCGGTTGATTTTCAAGGTAAACAAGTAATGGATGTAGTTGGCACCGGAGGTGATGGAAAGAATACTTTCAATATTTCAACCCTCGCATGTTTTATCGTTGCTGGTGCAGGTTTTCCCGTTGCCAAACATGGCAACTATGGGGCAAGCAGTATCAGCGGAGCATCGAATCTGATGGAGCGAATTGGTTATAAATTTAAAAATGATCAGGATGCGTTGAGAAGAGAACTGGATGCTGCTAACATGTGTTTCTTGCATGCGCCATTTTTTCATCCGGCATTGAAAACTGTGGGACCTATACGCAAGAATCTCAAAGTGAGGACTTTTTTCAATTTATTAGGACCCGTTGTAAATCCCTCTAAGCCTGCTTTTCAGTTGATTGGAGTATATAACCTTGAAATAGCCAGGCTCTACAACTACTTGCTTCAAAGTGAACAAGGATCATTTGCTATTGTACACTCACTCGATGGATATGATGAAATTTCTTTGACGGCAGATGCTAAAGTCATCACCAAAGAAGGGGAAAATGTGTTTCAACCGCTCGCATTGGGAAAAACGAATGTTCGTCCGGATGAAATTTACGGTGGTGATACAGTGGATGCTGCAGTTGAAAAATTCTTGAACATCCTACAGGGAAAGGGAACTGATGCACAAAATGCAGTGGTATGTTGCAATGCAGCCTTCGGACTCTTACTTACCGGAAAATTTGCAGATTATCCATCGGCATTTGACGCAGCCAAGGAAAGTTTATTGGGTGGAAAAGCAAATCAGGCATTGAAAAATCTCATTCAACTTCAATAGCAATGAATATACTGGATACAATTGTATTGAAAAAGGCGATGGAGCTGAGAGAAGCCAAGCAGCTTGTTCCGGAAAATATGTTGATGAAATCGCCATCATATCAACGGAGTTGCTATTCAATAAGTCATGCGCTGAATCAACCAAACACTTCTGGTATTATTGCAGAGCACAAACGGAAGTCACCCTCCAAAGGTGTGATCAATGATCAATTAGAAGTGTCGTTTGTTGTCAATGCCTATCAGCAGGCAGGTGCTTCTGCATTGTCAATCCTCACCGATGCATCTTTTTTTGGAGGATCCAATCATGAAATTACATCTGTCAGGTCCCAAATAACTATACCTATTTTGCGAAAGGACTTTATCATTGATGAATATCAGGTGCATGAAGCAAAATCCATTGGTGCCGATTTCATCCTCCTCATTGCTGCATGTTTGTCACCGTCAAGAGTTCGACAACTGGCAACACTCGCCAATGAACTTGGAATGGAAGTATTGCTGGAATTGCATGATGAAGAGGAGTTGAACCATGTATGTGATGAAGTACAGTTGGTGGGTATCAATAACCGAAGCCTGAAAACATTTGAAGTCAACATCGATCGGAGTTTGAAAATGGCTGAACAACTTCCATCCAGTAAAATAAAAGTAGCAGAGAGTGGTATTGATCAGCCTTCCCAGATTAAATTATTCAGAGCGCATGGATACAAGGGATTTTTGATTGGTGAATATTTTATGAAGCAATCTGATCCAGGGGCATCGCTCCAACATTTTATAAATCAATTGGGATGAGTTTAAAAATCAAAGTTTGCGGCATGACTGATTTTAATCAAGTGCAGATGTTGGATGAGATGCAGATTGATTTTGCAGGGTTTATCTTCTATCCTGCATCGCCCAGGTATGCTGCTGAAAAGTTTACTGCTATGGAAATTGAGAAGATATCAAGAATGAGAATTTGTACTGTTGGTGTTTTTGTGAATGCATCGATGGATCATTTGCTTAACACTATCAATTCCTGGAAATTGGATTATGTTCAACTACATGGCGATGAATCACCTGATTATTGTAAACAAGCTTCAACCCATTGCAGGGTTATTAAAGCATTTCGTGTAGGATCTGGCGATCCATTGGTTGATATGACAGCGGGCTATGGGCATGTGGATTCGTTTTTGTTTGATACCAAATCGGACTTGCATGGAGGATCGGGAGTAAAGTTCGATTGGCAGCAATTGTCGGTACCTTTGTCACATCAATATTTTTTAAGCGGTGGTATTGGAGTGGAGGATGCTGAGCAAGTGTTCGAATTCAGCACACATGAAGAAAAAATGGTGGCAGTAGATATCAACAGCAAATTTGAGACAGCACCTGGAATGAAAGATATTGAAAAACTGATAAAATTCAAAAAATCGCTAAACAGCTATGCACATGAATAAAACTTTTACATCTCCCGATTTGCAAGGATACTACGGTGATTTTGGAGGAGCATTTATTCCTGAAATGTTGTTCCAGAATGTTGAACAACTGCAGCAATCTTATCAGTTGATTTACAATGATCCAACTTTTCAGAAAGATTTTCACGCCTTGCTGAAAGATTATGTTGGAAGACCTACTCCGCTTTTTTTGGCCGAACGATTGAGTGAGAAGTATGGATCGGTTATATATCTGAAAAGAGAAGATCTCTGTCATACAGGAGCCCATAAGATCAACAATACCATCGGACAAATTTTGTTGGCAGAACGTTTGGGTAAAAAACGGATAATTGCTGAAACAGGAGCCGGACAACATGGAGTGGCTACTGCAACGGTTTGTGCACTAAAGGGATTGGAATGCATTGTTTATATGGGGGAGAAGGATATTGAACGGCAGGCACCAAACGTTGCACGCATGAAAATGCTTGGTGCTAAAGTAATTCCTGCCACCAGTGGAAGCAAAACACTCAAAGATGCTACCAATGAAGCCATACGCGACTGGATCAATCACCCAACCGATACACATTATATCATCGGTTCAGTGGTAGGACCGCATCCATACCCTGACATGGTTGCAAGATTTCAGTCAGTCATCAGCAATGAAATCCGTATCCAATTACAGGAAAAAACCAGCAGTACACTTCCCAATCGTGTCATCGCCTGTGTAGGTGGCGGCAGCAATGCAGCTGGTGCTTTTTATCACTTTTTAGACGAGCCTTCCGTTGAGATAGTAGCTGTTGAAGCTGCGGGGCATGGTGTCAACAGTGGACTCAGTGCTGCTACAACACAATTGGGTGTGCCTGGTATTTTACATGGAAGCAAAAGCATTGTCATGCAAACCCCCGATGGACAGGTTGTTGAGCCACACAGCATATCAGCCGGACTCGATTATCCGGGAATTGGTCCCATGCACGCCCATCTTTTCTCCAGCGGCAGAGGAACATTTTTATCTGCAACAGATGAAGAAGCCATGCAAGCTGCATTTGAAGTTTCAAAACTTGAAGGCATCATACCAGCGTTGGAAACAGCCCATGCATTTGCAGTGTTGAGCAATATGAATCTTAAAAAAGATGAGGTGTCAGTAATTTGTTTGAGCGGAAGAGGCGATAAGGATCTTTCGACCTATATGAATGCGATGAATGAGCAATAAAGAAAAAAAACATGGGAAGACTTCAGGATCTGTTTGATAAAAAGAAAAAGGGAGTACTCAACGTATATTTCACTGCTGGATTTCCAGAACTGAATAGCACAGTTGAGATCATGAAAACATTGCAAAGTGATGGAGTTGACATCATCGAATTGGGAATGCCATACAGCGACCCTTTGGCAGATGGACCGGTTATACAGGAAAGCAGTGCGGTTGCATTGAAGAATGGGATGTCCATTGCCACATTGTTTGATCAATTGAGAACGTTTCGAAAAGATATTCATATTCCTGTCATTTTGATGGGCTATATGAATCCTGTGTTGCAATTCGGTTTCGAGAAATTTTGTGAGATGGCTTCAGCAGTTGGAATTGACGGATTGATTTTACCCGATTTGCCTCCGTTTGAATTTGAACATGGATATGGTGATATCATGAAAAAATACGGACTCGATTTTATTTTCTTGGTAACACCTGAAACATCAGCGGAGAGGGTGAAAAAATTGGATCAATTGAGTACTGGTTTTCTATATGCTGTTTCTTCGTCATCAACTACTGGTAAAGAAAAAAATATGGATGCAGTTGTTTCATATGTCGACCGACTGAATGGGTATCAATTGAGGAATCCTATTTTGGTTGGATTCGGAATAAAGGATAAAGTCTCATTTGAATTGCTCAGTGGACATGCAAATGGCGGCATCATTGGTACCGCTTTCATCAACCGGCTTCAAACAGAAAAAGATTATATATCAGCCACAACAACATTCATTCGTTCCATTTTGCAATGAAAATAGCTATCATCAAATACAATGCAGGCAATGTGAAGTCAGTCGAAATTGCGCTCGAACGTTTAGGTGTTTCATCTTTACTGACCGATACTGCTGAAGAAATCCTTTCAGCTGATAGGGTCATTTTCCCCGGCGTGGGGGAGGCCAGCAGTGCGATGAGGTATTTAAAAGAGAGAAGTCTTGATCAGGTAATCAGGGGCGTAAAACAACCATTTCTTGGCATTTGTTTGGGGATGCAATTGATGTGTCAATATTCAGAGGAAAACAATACAGACTGCCTCGGAATATTTTCAGAGGAGGTGAAAAAATTCAATCCCGATGTCATTCAATTGAAATCGCCACAAATCGGATGGAACAATATATTTGATTTAACATCTCCCATTTTCGCGGGTGTTGCAGAAAACAGCTATGGTTATTTTGTGCATGGTTATTATGCCCATTTGGGTATGCATACCATAGCAAAAGCTGCATATGGAATGAATTACAGCGCAGCCCTGAGTCGTGATAATTTCTATGGCGTGCAGTTCCATCCGGAAAAGAGTGCAGAAGTTGGAAGTAAAATCATTCAAAATTTTTTAGATCTCTAGTATGCAGATCATACCAGCCATAGATATCATTGATGGAAAATGTGTGCGCCTCACTGAAGGCGATTATCAACAGAAATCTGTGTACGGCATTTCTCCACTCGATATGGCCAAAACATATGAAGCGCATGGCATTCAACGTTTGCATGTGGTGGACTTGGATGGTGCAAAAGCTGGGCGGGTAGTGAATTGGCAATCAATCGAGCAAATTTCTGCACAAACCAATTTGCATATTGATTTTGGCGGCGGAGTGAAAACCATTGAAGATGTGGAACGGATTCTTTCTCTGGGAGTTCGATATGTAACAGTTGGAAGCATAGCTGTCAAAGAGCCACAAATTTTCGCAGAATGGTTAGAGCGTTTTGGAGCCCATCGGTTCATGTTGGGTGCGGATGTAAAAGACGGTAATATCATGGTAAGTGGCTGGATGGAAGCATCTGAAATGAAACTGTTTCCTTTTTTGGAGCAATATGTAAGCAAAGGAGTGGAAAATGTATTTTGCACAGACATAGCAAAAGATGGAAAACTGGAGGGACCGTCCATTGAACTCTACGACAGCTTGAAAAAAAACTTTCCCAAAACAAATATCATTGCAAGTGGAGGGGTTTCCTGCATGGATGACATATATAAATTAAGCGAGGTTCATTGTGATGGTGTGATCATCGGGAAGGCCATTTATGAAAATAAAATCAGCATCTCTCAAATAGAGCAATATATAAACGAATCGAAATAATATGCTCACAAAGCGAATCATTCCTTGTCTTGATATCAAAGATGGCAGAACAGTAAAGGGTACCAATTTTGTCAATTTACGTGATGCAGGCGATCCGGTTGAATTGGCTGGATTGTATGCTGAGCAAGGCGCAGATGAATTGGTTTTTTTGGATATCACTGCAACCAATGAAAAACGAAAGACACTTGCATCCTTGGTGAATCGCATTGCACATGCCATCAATATACCATTCACTGTGGGAGGTGGAATTGCATCGGTAGAGGATGTCAGGGTTTTGCTTGATGCCGGGGCTGATAAAATATCGGTCAATACAGCAGCATTCAAGCGTCCTGATTTGATCAACGAACTGGCAGCAGCATTCGGCAGTCAATGCATTGTGCTAGCCATCGATGCAAAACAACATGATGATGGCGACTGGTATGTGTATTTAAACGGTGGGACTGTCTCCACATCAGCAAAATGTACAGATTGGGCAATCGAAGGTGTAAAACGAGGAGCGGGGGAGATATTGCTGACCTCGATGGATCATGATGGATCAAAAAATGGTTTTGCGGTTGATATCACCAATAAAGTTTCCTCTGCTCTAAGTGTACCTGTCATTGCCTCAGGAGGGGGTGGAACACCTGAACATTTCTTTGAAATCTTAAGTCAGCGGGCCGATGCAGCACTTGCAGCAAGTATATTTCATTTCAAAGAGATTGCCATACCAGATCTTAAAGCATTCTTAAGAAAAAGGCAAATTCCTGTCAGATGAAAATCATTCAGTAATTTTACAACCATGCAGATCAAAGTTGATTTCTCAAAATACAACGATGGACTCGTACCATCCATCATTCAAGACCTTGATACTAGTAAGGTATTGATGATGGGATTTATGAATAAGGAGTCATTTGATCTTACCATATCAACCCAAAAAATAACTTTTTACAGCAGATCCAAGCAACGGATTTGGGTAAAAGGTGAGGAGAGCGGAAATTTCCTGCATCTAAAATCATGTGCAGTCGATTGTGACCATGATACATTGTTGTTCAAGGTTAAACCAGAGGGACCAACATGTCATACTGGATCAGATACCTGTTGGGGTGAAATCAATGAATCAGGTGATTTTTTGAATCATCTTGAAACAATCATAGAGCAACGCAAAAATTCAAATGATGCAAACTCTTATGTTCACTCTCTCTTTGAAAAAGGTATAAATAAAATAGCACAGAAAGTTGGAGAGGAGTCAGTCGAACTCGTTATAGAGTCAAAAGACCAAAACAGTGAATTGTTTCTCAATGAAGCTGCAGATTTGCTGTTTCATTATTTAATATTGTTAAACGCAAAAGGATATGCTTTGCAGGATGTAAAGCAAATTTTGCAACAACGCCATCAAAAATGAAAAAATTATTCATTCTTACATTGTTTGCATTGCCTGGATTCCTGCTGGCGCAGAGTGGCAAGTTTACCATCAAAGGAAATTTTAAAGGCATGCCCGATAAAACGGAGATTGTACTTCAAAATGAAGAACTCGATCCTGAACCTCTGGCAAAAGGTGTTTCCAGTGGTGAAATGTTCGAATTGAAGGGAGAGCTGAAGGAACCTGGATTGTACAAACTATCTGCAAAGGGTTCTCAGCAAAATCTTTTCTTATTCATGGATCCTTCTGAAATTTCAATTGAAGGTGATTTCAAAACGTTGCAAACATCCAAAATCACCGGTTCTCAAACCACATACGATTTTTTTCAATTCAATACCAACTATTCACCCATCCTTCAGAAGTTAAGTGGACTTGCACAGCAAATCAATCAAGGTAATAAAGATGAGTCCATCAGAAAAAATTATGAACAATTGATTGTAGATGCCAATAGATTCGGAGATGATTTTGTGAAAAACTACAGCAATTCTCCTGTTGCACCATTTGTAGTTTTGGTGATGATGCAGTTGAGTGATGATCCAATGGTAATGGAAAACAGATTGTCCATCATCTCAGAGCAGGCCAAAGACAATTATTATGGCAAGATGGCTCAGAAGATGGCATCAGATGCCAAGTTTGGTGCTGTGGGAACAATGGCACCAGATTTCACTCAAAAGGATGTAAGTGGAAAAGATATCAAACTCTCATCTTTCAAAGGAAAATATGTACTGCTTGATTTTTGGGCCAGTTGGTGTGGCCCATGCAGACAGGAAAATCCAAATGTTGTCAATGCATTCAATCAATACAAGGAAAAAAAATTTACCGTGTTGGGTGTCTCACTCGACAGGGCAAGAGAACCTTGGTTGAAGGCTATTCAAGATGATAAGTTGACCTGGACCCAACTCAGCGATTTGAAATTTTGGAGCAATGAAGTCGCTGTTCAGTATAAGATTCAAAGCATCCCTCAAAATTATCTGATTGATCCGGAAGGGAAAATTATAGGAAAAAACTTAAGGGGAGAGCAGTTGCGGTTGAAGCTTGAAACAATCTTCTCCAAAAATTAGAGATACACATCTTCAATTAGAAAAAAATGGGGTTTATCATGTTCGTCCAGCGTGATGGAAAGAATATCAAACTGAATCCACTTGAATTCTTTTTGGTACCTGATATAGGCTGTACCTGCTGAAATAAAGTGCCAAAGTTTATGCTTGTCAACCAATTCCTCCTGGTAACCATAAATATTTGTCCTTCTTGTCTTTACTTCAAAGAAATGAAGCCTGTCCTCTTTTGAAGCAATCAAATCAATTTCCCATTTTCCGAAACTCCAGTTTCGCTCTCTGATTAGGTAATCATTGTCGATTGCCCATTCCAGCGCAAATTGCTCACCCAGTTTTCCCGTATCATTGTGTCTTGCCATGTTCTCCTCTTTTTCTACCTTCGAAATTCATTCAATCACCATTTTTTTATAAGTGATATGCATCGATTGATAGGTAGAATACAGCCATATGCCTGGGGTGGAAATAATTTCATTCCTGATCTTTTTCACCTGGAAACAGATAGAAATATCCCTGCAGCAGAGTATTGGTTAGGGGCACATCCCGGTGGAATAACAGAAGTTGAAATAGAGCCCAACAAGTGGGTTTCATTGGGAGATGCGATCAAAGCCTCAAACACATATTGGTTGGGAGAAAAAATTGCTGAACAGTTTGGTCGACTCCCATTTTTATTGAAGGTCTTGGATGTGAAGGATATGCTATCCATTCAGGTCCACCCCAACAAACAATCAGCTGAGATCGGATTCAAACATGAAAACAAGCTTGGAATACCCCTGGATGCTCCCCATAGAAATTACAAAGACGAAAACCACAAACCAGAGGTCATGATCGCACTCAGCGAGTTTTGGCTTTTGCATGGTTTTGCTGAGGATATAGAAGATCGATTGTCGCGGTACACTTTCTTGCATCCATTTAAACCGCTTTATGAGAAAGCAGGTATCGAGGTACTCTACAGTCACCTGATGCAATTCTCGCAGAATGAAGTTGATCAAATATTTTCACCTCTTGCAAAAACGATTGTCCCTGCATATCATAAAGGCGAATTATCCAAATACTCCCCTGATTTCTGGGCGGCTAGGGCCATGGTGAATCTTTGCAACAATGGGCATTATGACAGAGGGATTTTCTCCATCTATCTTTTCAATATTCTTCGTTTGGATATTGGAGATGGTATTTTTCAGGGTGCTGGAATGCCGCATGCATACTTAGAGGGACAAAATATTGAGCTGATGTCCAACTCTGATAATGTTTTGCGTGCAGGACTTACTCCAAAATTCATTGACATCCCGGAGTTGCTCAAAAACACCTTGTTTAATATAACAGTTCCAAAAATCATTAAAGCTCAACAAATAGAGGAGCAAGCATTTGAATGTCCCGTCCCTGACTTTAACATCCGTTACCTGCATCTTCTCCAAGGGAAGTCGACTTCTGTAAACTCCGATCGCCCTACTATTATGCTCCTCACCAAAGGCAGGGCTGTTATAAGAGGGGACAAGCAGGAGGCAGTGGATTCAGCTGCAGCCTATTTTATTCCACCTGGAAAGCATTGCACCGTTCAGGCCGATACGGATTTGGATGTAGTGTTGGCAAGTGTGGACTGATATATCTATTCACATTTTGAGGAAAACTGAAATGTACTTATTGTTGCAAGCCCCCTATAATTGTTTATTTTTGTTCAAACACGGATTATGAAACTATCTAAATTCAACATATACACTTTCTTGATGTTGGTATTTGTAGCTGCTGTTTACAGGGCTATTCCTGGCAGACCATGGGGATTCGCGCCTCAGTTTGCTATGGCAGTTTTCAGTGGCGCAGTCATCAAAGACAAACGATTTGCTTTTGCATTCCCGATTTTATCCCTGTTGATTTCTGATCTTTTTTACCAGCTCTTGTTCATCGCTGGTATATTCGAAATACCCGGATTTTACAATGGCATGGTTAGCAATTATCTCTTGTTTGGTGCACTCACCATTGTAGGGTTTTTCACAAATGCAGAAAAAATTGCTTCTATTGCAAAAAGCACGGTTGCTGCACCTACTATTTTCTTCATCTTATCAAACCTGATGGTTTGGATGGGAAACGGGGGTTATCAGCGTCCTAAAAATTTCTCCGGATTGCTTCAGACCTATGTAGATGGATTGCCGTTTTATGCAAACAGCATTATTGCAACCGTTGTGTTTGGGTCTATTTTTTTTGGAGCAAATCAGTTGATCAAGAAATCAGCTGATGTACGTGTAGCAGGCTAATTATTCTCAGTATATCCTCTGTCTTCCTGTAAGTCTTTGCCGTCTGCTGCGGCCGTAGCCAACTCATCACACCTCTGGTTATATGGATTGGATGCATGTCCTTTTACCCAGATAAATTTTAATTGGTGCATCTTCGAGAGCTGATAAAATCTCTTCCAGAGGTCTTTGTTCTTTTTTCCGCCCTTGAAATCATTCTTCATCCAATTCTCCAACCATCCCTCGTTGACAGCTTGTACAACATATTTGCTGTCAGAGTAAATCTCGATATCCAGTCCAGTTCTATTCAAACTTTCCAACGCGGCGATCACAGAAAGCAATTCCATCCTGTTGTTGGTGGTATGAACAAATCCAGCAGAAATCTCTTTTGATTCACCCTTCCACATTAGAATGGCACCATAGCCACCTCTGCCAGGATTCCCCCTGGCTGCTCCATCTGTATAAATCGTTAAACCCTTGTGGTTGATCATTCAACTGTGCTGACCTTGATGGTATTAGTAGGAAGATGCAGTTCTACAGGAGTGCTGCAGGTGTTTACCACTACTTCACCTTTTCTAATAAAGCCTCTTTCTTTCAGTATCTGGATTTGATCTGTGATGATTTCATCCAGACTTTCTTCTTCTCCATAATAGAATGCCCTTACACCCCAACTGAGACTCAATTGATTGACAAGCGTGCGCTCCTTCGTAAATATGAACAAATGTGATTTTGGACGGTAAGAACTGAGCATGAACGCAGTATATCCTGTTTGTGTCATACCGATCAATGCGTCTGCATTGGTGCTTTCTGCCAATTTGCAGGCAGTTAAGCAAACTGCATCACTGATGTACGTAGGAGATTGTTGCAAAGGCTTGATATCCTCGTCTCGGTTGTATCTATATTCTGATTGTTCTGCCTCAATAATGATTTTTCTCATCGTTTCAACTACCAGAACGGGGTGCATGCCTGTTGCAGTTTCCCCACTCAGCATGACTGCGTCAGCACCTTCCAAAACGGCATTGGCCACGTCAGTGCTCTCACTGCGGTTTGGTTTAACCCTGTCAATCATGCTCTCCATCATTTGGGTTGCAACGATCACCGGCTTGCCTCTGTGCAGACATTTTCTGATCAGCTGCCTTTGTATGAGGGGTACTTTTTCAATGGGGACTTCCACTCCAAGATCTCCTCTTGCCACCATGATGCCGTGTGATTCCAAAATAATCTCACGTATGTTCTCAAGCGCCTCTGGCATTTCAATCTTAGCAATAACTTTTGTCTTACTCTGATGATCAGAAAGGGTTTTTTTGATTCCAATAATGTCATCCACTCTTCTTACGAATGACAGGGCTACCCAATCAAGTTTCTCAGCGATGATGAAATCAAGGTCCTTCAAATCCTTTTCTGTGAGTGCCGGCAGTGAAATTTTTGTATCTGGCAGATTCAATCCTTTTTTGGATGAAATGATACCTCCCAGTTTAACCCTGACTTGTACATCTTTATTGGGAAGAATTTGCTGAACCACCACTTCAATCTTTCCATCATCAATCATAATGGTATTGCCGATGACTACGTCACCTGCCAGGTTGGGGTAGGAGACATAGATGCGCTCCAGTGTGCCAATAACTTTTTCATTGGTCAGGGTGAGGATATCACCCTCTTTTACATGCAAGGCGTTGTTTTCAATTTCACCCACACGCAGTTTCGGACCCTGTAAATCACCCAATATGGCAATGTTGTATGGCTCAGTTGCATTGATTTTACGAATATGGTCTATGATTTTTTTCTTATCCTCATGTGCACCGTGAGAAAAATTCAATCTGAATACATTCACGCCTGCTCTAACCAAAGCCAACAATTTTTCATACGTATCACATGCAGGTCCAACGGTTGCAACAATCTTGGTGCGGTGCATGATATGTTGATTACCTGCCTCATTGTCCATTTCCTGGTGAAAATATTTTCCGATGTTTTTACTCATAATACTACATTAAGTGTCATAGAAAAACAGCAGAGACACTTCTCTGCTGTTTTTTATTTAACTGGCCAATATTTTTACCATTTTGAGCCATTCCTCATTGATTTTCTGCTTTGCTTTGATGGCTTTATCCAATGGTGTATAATGCATTTTGTTGTTCATGATTCCTACCATCACATTGTGATTTCCCTCGATCAAACAATTAACAGCCGAATAACCCATTCTGCTTGCGATCATCCTGTCCATGCTGGATGGTGCACCACCTCTTTGAACGTGTCCAAGGATAGCAACCCGGATATCAAAGCCGGGAATTCTCTCTTTTATCAGATTTGCTAATTCATTTCCGCCTCCAAAATCATCCCCTTCTGCAACAACCAGAATGTTTACGAGTTTCCTTCTCTTTTCTTTTTCCTGCAAGGATTTGATGACCGCTTCAATATCGGTTTTTTGCTCTGGAATCAAGATGTGTTCTGCTCCTGTTCCAATGCCACTGTGCAAGGCAATATAACCTGCATCTCTTCCCATAACTTCTACAATAAAGAGACGATCGTGTGCATCTGCAGTATCCCTGATTTTGTCAATCGCATCGATGGCAGTATTAACTGCGGTATCAAAACCGATCGTAAAGTCTGTACCCGCAATATCCTTATCGATTGTACCAGGAATACCAATACAGGGTATATCAAATTCATTGGAGAAAATCTGTGCACCCTTGAAGGAACCATCACCGCCAATGATGATCAAACCATTGATGCCGTGTTTCTTCAGGTTGTTATATGCTTTTTTTCTACCCTCTGGGGTCATGAATTCTTTGCACCTTGCTGTCTTGAGAATGGTGCCACCACGTTGTATGATGTTGGCAACACTTCTGGAATCCATTTTGTGAATGTCGTCATCGATCATTCCTGCATACCCCCTGGTAATGCCAAAGACTTCCATTTTATGGAAAAGTCCAGTTCTTACGGCAGCTCTTACACAGGCATTCATGCCAGGAGCATCACCTCCAGAGGTCATGATACCGATTTTTGTGATTTTTTTGGACATGTCTACTACTTCTGTTGTTACTGGCAAGGATCGAAGGTATTCAGTAGTGTTAGCGGTCGCAAATCTAACGATAAAATATGAAAAATGAGGTCATTTTGATCAGCCAACGCTACAGTTTATCCACATCTAAGCGCTGGAAATCAACTGCTTAAAATATCAGATTGAGTGCTTCGCTAACTGATGTCGGATGAAAATGAATGTCTTTGATCGCTTTCTCAATGATGAATCCTGTTTTAAGTGGTCTTCTTCCAATTTGGGTGAAGGTTTGCGCATCCACTGGTTGAATCAAACTGGTGTCGAGTCCCAGTTTCTGGGCGATGACAAGAGACATCTCATATGGACTCATTACTTCCATCCCTGAAATATGATAAAGTCCTTGAGATCCTCTTCCAGCCATGTCGATAACAGCTTTCGTAAGATCAGGAATATAAGTAGGCGTTCTGATTTGATCAGCCACTACTCTGATGGGTTTATTTGCTTCCAGATTTTCCTTTACCCAATAAATGAAATTGCTTCTGTTCAAATGGTCTGCTTTCCCATAAAGCAAAATGGTACGGATGATGGTCCAGCTTAAATTGCTTTGTATGATGTGCTGCTCAGCAAGTTCTTTGGTCATTCCATAAAAATTAACCGGACCCGTTTCATCATCTTCCACGTAAGGACCATTGTTACCACTGAATACAAAGTCGGTAGACAAATAACAGTATCTGGCATTTACTTCCTCAGCAGCAAGTATCAGGTAATCTGTAGCATCTACATTTGTTTTGTAACTCAGCATTTTGTTTTGCTCGCATTCGTCCACCTGCGTCATTGCTGCTCCATGAATGATGAGATCAGGTTTGAAGTCAGTCACAACATTCAATACTTCATCTTTTTCAGTAATGTCGAGGGAGCGGTACTGAAACTTTTCGTGGAAATATGAATGCGGGAGTCTGTTTGTGCCGCGTCCCGTAGCCAGAACATTATGATTGGTTTTCGTCAATTCTTTTGAAAGATTTGAACCGACCATTCCATTTGCGCCTGTTAGCAGTATTTTCATTCGATGACTTACTGCATCAAATGTAAGGCTTTATGGAAATTGACGCGGGACTAGAATTTGTTCTTCCACATCATGCTCTCGATGGGTTTATCGGGCTGACCGGAATATTTAGCGTTCTTTTTCTGATTGTATTTGACAGCAATTTCACCTTCTACAGGAAAATAAATCAATTGACCAATGGGCATGCCGTGGTATACCTTCACTGGTTGTTTCACTGAAATTTCCAGGGTCCAGTTTCCACAAAATCCTACATCTCCTTTTCCTGCTGTCGCATGGATGTCAATTCCGAGACGTCCGGTTGATGATTTTCCTTCCAAAAAAGGAACATGCTCATGTGTTTCAGTATACTCTAGGGTAACACCCAAATAAAATATATGTGGATACAAAACAAATCCATCATCTGGGATCTCAAAATATTCTATCTGGTTGTGCTGCTTGGCATCCAGAATATGGTTCTTGTATGTAGCAAGACACTTGCCGAGATGTACATCATAAGAATTGCTGCCAAGGCAGGAGGGATCAAATGGACTGATTTTGATACTGCCTTTTTCCATTTCCTCCATTATACTTTTGTCTGAAAGAATCATCTTTATTGTTTGTCGTCCCGAAATTCGTAATTGATGTGTTATCGAACGATTTAATTTTTCAACAAAGTTTGAACAAGTTTTAGGTGTATTTTTACATCATGCCGATGGTGTTTAAAAAGAAAGATGAAGGCTCCTGCACGGGACTCTGGGAAATCACAGAGCAAGCGCCATTTTTTGAATCAGCACTTTCATACAGAGCCAGTGCAACCCATCCTGAAAAAATCAGACAACAGCTTGCCGCAAGGATGATCTTGCATGATTTTGATATTGATTTTCCTTTCACGGATGTTACAATCGCCGCAGGAGGGAAGCCAGTTTTGAAAAATAGCAGGATCAGATTTTCCCTTTCTCATTGCAATGGATTTTCCGCAGGAATAGTTTCTACTCAAGCGGATGTAGGAATTGATATTGAACCCATTCAAGAAAGGGTGTTGAGAATAGAGAAAAAATTCCTTCACGCAACTGAGTTGAAGCAAATGGATCAGTTCAATCATGAAGAGCGGGTCAAATACGCTACGTTGTGCTGGACCCTCAAGGAAACAATGTACAAATGGTGGGGCAGGGGATCGGTCGATTTCTCAAATGATATGATTATCCATAGATTTGATGAAGATCAAACAGGTATTGCACACATGACCTTCTCAAAACTTCCAGATGTTCAATTTGAGCTGAAATACTTTCTCTACAATCATATTTGGCTTGCAACATTGTGCAAATAAAAAAAGCCCCTCAAGAGGGGCTTTTTTTATTATTTCAAGCTCTCTTGCAACTTTTCATTCAATGTTACATAATCAGGATTCTTAGCGGCTTTTGCCAATTCGAGAGATTTGGCTGAAGCAGTCTTTGCTTCGGTTTTATTTCCCATCAGCGAAAAACACCTTGCCTTTTGATACCATACCCAGTAAGCATTGGGAGTTTGTTTGGTTGCCTCTTCGAGCCATGCAGCAGCCTTGTTCAAATCTTTTCCATTGTCCATGTAATACATGGCAGCATTGAAATACGGTCTGTTGTCGTTGTTCATCAGGTTATCAATCTGCAACATAACTTTCTTATCAATGTCCATTTTGATGGGGAAGTTGACCATGGTGGCATCCCATAGGATCATCAGTTCCAACTCATTGCTCTTTACTTTTTCGAATAAAATCATGAAAGATTCAATGGCAAAGGGTAGAGAGACTGTTGGAACATTCAATCTTACAACATCCATGCTTTGTTGGTATGCAGATGGAGAAGTCACATCAGTTTGTTTTGAGATGATGATGGTCCATTCACTTGCCCCGGGAATAGAAAGGAGTCCATATTTCCCAGCAGGAATTTTTGTGCCACCGATCATAACTTCATCGCTGAATGTCAATGTCGTTGCACTGTTAGCACCTGTGCGCCATACGGCACCAAATGGAACCAGATCACCAAAAATATTCCTTCCTTTCATATTGGGTCTTGAATAGGAAAGTTCAATTGTTCCTAGTCCGAATTCCTGTTTTACTGTTTGAGCGGTAGAGGAAGATGGAACGCGCAGTGTCTGCGCCTCACCAAATGCTACCAATGCGATCAGCGCAATGGAAAATATTATTTTTTTCATACGGTTTAATTTTATGCAAGTTAATCAAATGGTTGTAACTGGTATCGGTTAGTATGTATTATTCTTAAAACCTGGATGAAATTTCACAAGAGTCTCTCTGAGAAAACTTCTGTCTAAATGGGTGTAAATTTCTGTGGTGGTTATGCTTTCATGTCCAAGCATTTCTTGCACCGCCCGCAGATCAGCTCCTCCTTCCACCAAATGAGTGGCAAAAGAATGTCTGAATGTATGTGGGGATATATTTTTTTTGATCTGGGCCTTTTGAGCCAGGTCCTTGATGATGTAAAAGACCATAACCCTTGAAAGCTTGTTGCCTCTTCTGTTGAGAAAAACAATATCTTCTGCGCCCTTGGCTATGTCAATATGCACCCTTACTTCTTGCATATATATAAGGAGAAATTTAGCTGCATCTGCCCCAATTGGTATCAATCTTTCTTTATCTCCTTTACCGATGACTCTCACAAATCCTATGTCCAAGTAGAGATTGGATTTCTTCAATTGAATGATTTCACTTACCCGCATGCCGCAACTGTACAGTGTTTCAAGCAACGCTTTGTTTCTCATTCCCTCTGGCTTGCTTACATCTATTTGCGAGATAATTTGTTCAATCTCTTCAAAAGTAAGTGTATCAGGCAATGCCTTTTTGAGTTTTGGTGCTGCAAGCAGTTCGGTTGGATCTTTTTTGGTAATTTCTTCCTGCAGGCAATATTTGTAAAAAGCTTTGATGGCTGAAATGATTCTTGCTTGAGATCGCTCGCTCATTCCAATGGATGCGATCCATTTGATGAATAGCTGCAGCTCTTGAAGCCTGATATCGTTGATGTGCTTGATTTTATTTTCAATGGATAAAAATTGAATCAGTTTATCCAGGTCTTGCCCATATGCCAAGATGGTATTATTGGAAAGTGATTTTTCCAGTTGCAGGTGCATCAAAAATCCTTTTTTATATATTTCCCACATGAATCGACTGATGTGCTGTTGTATGCCTTAATGAATTAAATTCGTACCTCAATTTAATCATTAAAAAATACTTGTGGCAAAAGCAGAAGGGTTCAATTTTAAATCATTCAAGATCAAGGCGGGTAAGCATAAAAAAACATTAAGAGGGTTTCTCACCAGACTGAAAAATAAGTATCCCAAAGGTCTTGACTATCTAGCAGCAACGATTGACAAAGAAGTATGGAAAGAGGTTGACTGTCTTGCATGTGCCAATTGTTGCAGAACCATGACGCCAACTTTTACTACGGAGGACATCAATAGGATTGCTGCTCATTTTAAACAAACCCCAGATCAATTCAAGAAAAAATTGTTGTACAAGGACAAGGATGGTGATTGGATGAACAAACAGACTACTTGTCAGTTTTTAGATCTGAAAACCAATCATTGTTCCATCTACAGCATTCGTCCTTCTGATTGTGCAAGATTTCCTCATTTGACTAAGAAAAAGATGGTGGATTACATCCATGTTCATCAACAGAATATTGAGTATTGCCCTGCAACATTTGCCATGGTGACCAAAATGCAGGATTTGATGAAGGTTGGTAAGTAATCAGAACGGGTATCCAATGGCAAATTGAAAACTGGGTTTATGCCATACACCATCCACAAACCATCCACCATATTTATTTGAATAGAATCTTTCTATGTTGGCATTTCCTTTATTATCGGGTCCATACCTTGGATCCTTGATAGGAAATCCCAAGTCAAACCGCAGTAGAAAATAATTGAAATCGATTCTCGCTCCAAACCCGCTTGCAACTGCCAAATCCCTTCCAAGTCTACTCAGTTTGAATCCCGCATTTTTCAATCCTCCATCTAGATCATTTCTAAACCAAATATTACCTGCATCTGTGAAGACTGCACCGCGCATCATGAATCCGTAAAAAGGAAAGAGGTTGAACCGGTACTCTGCATTGGCCTCAATCTGGATATCTGCATATTTATCGTTGAAGGTTCCATTGGCAACCGTATCGTAGAATACATTGGATCCAATACCTAGTTTTCTGATGGGCCACCCTCTCATGCTGTTGGGTCCGCCTGCAATGAAGCTTTTAAAGAATGGGAGTGTTACCTGCCCTTTTCTCGAGCCGGTGGACAAAGCCCATCCTGCTCCAGCATAGAGCCTGAAGTGAGCACTGTTTTCTTTTCTGATAATGATGTGTTTGATTTCTGCATCAAATTTGAAGTATCGGTACAAATTGCTGAGTGACTTCCCGGGTTTTGTCTCATTGTAAAAAAATGCGCCAGCCAGCAATCCACTTCCCTCAGCAAAAAACCTGATCAGTGTTTTATCATTTGGCTTGTGAGGAGTGATATTCCTGTTGAAGAGTGCATTCGATCCTATAATCAAACCATTGTTGTAGGTATAAAGCAGCAGCGGGAAATTGCTGATAGATTCCAGAAAGAGGCTGTCAGGCTTGAAACGGGTATACTCAAAATTGATGGGTTTGATTTGCCAAGTTGTAAAAGGATTTGGTTTCCAATCATACCCAAAAAAAGTATTGAATGTATTCAGGTTGAAGAAGCGAAATCGGTCAATGTATGCGAAATCAACCGAAGCAATGGTTTTGGCTTGTTGAAAATAGGCCTTGGCCCGGCTGCTCACAGGTGCCACCAGCCATGGAACCGTGATGCGGTTGGTAAGAGAAGTTTCACCTGAAAGAATTCTGTTGAAATTATTGAATTCAATACCCGTCCTGATGCTGTTCTCCAATTGAATGGCACGTTTGCCGATATTTCTGTTTCTCAGGGTGAAATTGGTTGCGACGCCAATTCTGCCGCTGCTGACCAATGACAGTGCCGAAGAGTTGAGGATACTGCTGCCTTCGAGGTCAATACCGAAATATTGTTTTTTTGTAGGCTGCAAACTCAATACATAATCTATTTTCTTGTTCCCTTCATCAACTTTGTTGGTGATGTTGATATTCTGCCAGGTCCCTAGTTTATTGAAATTATTGAGCGTTTTGCTGTAATCATCTCTTTTAAAAAGTGTCCCGGGCTTCATGGCAATATTCTCTTTGATGAATGCATCATGAAAAGTATTGTGAAGGGAAACTACTTTGATCTGATCTTTATTGGTAAAATTCGAATCGGTAATTTGGCTAAATTCATCTGTCTTCAGGTCAGGGTAGATGGTCGTGCCCCCAACGCGGTACGCAGTAAAGTGGGTGCTATCTACATTGGGTCTTAGCGTAAATGTAAGTTTAATAAAAGGTTGGTCTTTTTTTGATTGAATTTGCGACAGTCTGTTTGCCAATTCAAAAGGATCAATGGCTGCATCGTATAACTCAACATAGTTGGTGTCTACCACTGCCACAAGGTCCTCTTTGTTGATTTTAAAAAATCCATTGTTTTGATATATGTCTGTCAGCCGGTTGATTTCAGCATCGATCAGGTTATAATCAAATGCCGCTCCTTTGGTGGGAATTTTCATTTCTGATTGCCCAAGTGCGAGTGATTGCAGTGCACTGTCCTTGAAATCATACACAACAGTATCAATGAGAAATCGGTTGCCTGTAGTCACAAGAAAGCTGGTTGTGATTCGCGCTTGCTTTTTCTTCGTGTGTATCGAAGTGTCGAAATTGACCTGGGCTTTTCGGTATCCCATACTTTTCATCAGATTCTGCATGTTCACAACCGATTGCTGAATGGCATCTTTATTGAATACAGTAGGTTTCTCCATCACCTCAACTGGTATGATGAAAGGAAAGGAAGGCCAGGGGATTTTTGATGCAACCCGGATTTGAAGACTGTCTTCAATTTGTGTAAGTAAGCTGTTTTCTAATTCGTTCTTCTGATCCTTGGATAAATTCCCATCAATTTTTATGTTATTTTCGAAATGGAAAGGACGATCAGGTGCTTTTTTTACGACTGTACATGACATCGCTGCCATGATGAACAAGACTGAACAGAAAACAATGTATTTAAAGAGATTGTCCAATCAGTAATTTAAAAGAGAAAATGCTTTCAAAATCAGATATCAAATATATTCAAAGTTTATCCCATAAAAAATTCAGGGATCAAGAGGGAGTCTTTATCGTAGAGGGATTGAAAATGGTGGCCGAACTCCTCAAGGAAAATAAGCAACAGGTACAAAGGATATACGCAGTGAAAGAATGGTTTGATATGCATCATTCAGACCTGCACCCATCTACCCAGGTTTATATGTTGGAAACTTTTGAGCTGCTGAAAATTTCAGGTCAAAAATCACCTCAACAGGTACTGGCCCTGGTTGATATTCCTCAGCATGATATCAAATCGTACATTCCAAAAGGGATGACAGTCTTGTTGGATCGCATTCAGGATCCAGGTAATCTTGGTACCATCATCCGCGCATGTGATTGGTTTGGTGTGAAAGATATTGTGTGTTCCCATGACACGGTTGATGTTTTCAATCCAAAAGTCGTACAGTCAGCCATGGGGAGCATGATGCGCGTTCATGTTTACTACACGGAGCTGAATGATTTTATACGTGCACAAGAAGGAGTGCCCTGTTATGCAGCCGTATTGGGCGGCACATCCATTCATGAAGAAGCATTCACTCAACCTGGCATGTTGATCATTGGAAACGAATCAACAGGTATTTCAAGCGAAATATTGCAATTCAATCCCCTGCAGATAAGTATTCCTAAAATAGGGAAGGCCGAGTCGCTGAATGCAGCAGTTGCGGCATCCATCATTTTATCAGTATGTACAAAATAGTTATTTAAACTGCAGTGTTTTTGAAATATTGATTTTTTTGCCAATAGCAGCAGGGATCAACAAAATCAACATAGTAATAAAAAATGTTCCAATGATAATCGTTGTGATTTGTATCCAATCAACCAATACAGGAGCAGTGCTTACATAATAAACTTCTTCGTTCAGTTGAATAAAAGGCCAGCGTTGTTGAATCAAGCACAATGCAATACCCACGAGGCTTCCTGCGAAGATTCCAACACCTGCAATCCATGTTCCATACAGAACAAAAATATTTCTAATGGTCTTATCACTCGTGCCAAATGATTTCAAGACAGCGATCATATTGCTGCGTTCCAGCAACAGAATGATGAGACAACTGATCAGGTTGATAAGGGCAACGACCAACATGAGTCCCATGAAAATATATTTGTTCGTATCCTGTAGCGCAAGCCAATCAAAAATTTCAGGCGACAACTCTTTCAGCGTGATGGCATTCCAGCCAACTGGTAAAACAGGAAAAATCGCATTGGCTGTTTCATCCAGTGAAGATGTATTTTTCAATGAAATTTCATATCCATTGATTTCATCTTGTGACAGTTGATTGACGTTATTCAGATACTCAAGACTTCCAATGGCGTATGACTGGTCGTATATGTCGATGCCTGTATTGAAAATGCCTGCAATTTTCATTTTTCGCACCTTTGGCACATCCGCATTTTTGGCAATGAAATAAACAAGCAAATCGTTTCCAACGGACAGCTTCAATTGATTGGCAGTATATGCGGACAACAATATCTGGCTGCTGGAATCAGCGTTTTTCCAATTGGGAACTATGCCTTTTTTCATGTATTTTAAAATATTGGAAACAGGGTAGTCATTGGATACACCTTTGATTACAATTCCCTCAATACTGCCATTGGCACTCAATACTGCAGAATGGGTTACAAAGCTCGAAACAGATTGAATTCGCGGATCGGCTTGTAGGAATTGTTTAATTGAATCATTTTTTTGAATGAGTGCAGCCTCTGCATTGGTTGATCGAATAGGCTCATAATGCTCAACCCTTAAGTGTCCCCAGAACGAAAAAATTTTATCAGCCACCACTTGCTGAAATCCATTTACGAAGGAGCTTGCCAATATCATAGCAGCAACACTGAGGCCCGTTGCAATGATGCTGATTCGCATGATCATCGCTGAAAATGCCTTTTTGGGGGCACTGATGAGTTTTCTTACAATAAAAAACGAAGCTTTCAAATAAAAGATTGATGCATAAAAGTACAAATCAATTATTGATTATTTTCGTTTCAGAATTTTCTTCATGGTACGCACCCCTTTGTTGATATTTGTTTTTGCGTTCTTTTTTTCATTTGTTGTTCACGCACAACCAGAAGCAGCGACAGCTTCAAATGTAAAGACCATTCGGCTCAACCGTGCGGGCGATCCCATCTCATACCCGATTGTTCGATTGAATTCAACTGATCAGCTTGAACTGCAGTACGATGATTTAGATGGGGGAGTAAAGAATTACTATTATACCATTCAACTCTGCAATGCAGATTGGAAACCTGCTCAACTGAATTATTTTGATTACGTGAAAGGCTTCAGCCAGGTCCGCATCAACAATTACAAAGCTTCTGGTATTTCTCTGACCCGCTATACACATTATCAGGCATCTATCCCAGATCGGAATTGCCAGCCTACCAGATCTGGAAATTATCTGTTGAAAGTTTTCTTGGATGGAGATACTGGTAAATTGGTATTTTCAAAACGGTTTTTGGTAGTAGATGACAAGATGAATGTTGCCGTTCAGGTTACACAGCCATTCAATCAGCAGTATTTTCAGACCCATCATCGTTTACAGGTTCAACTCGAAACTACCAATTTTGATATTCGATATCCACAGCAACAACTACAACTGAAAATCCTACAAAATTATAGATGGGATAATTTGATATCCTTGAATCAACCTACATTCATTCGTCAGGGATTGTTGCAGTACAACAACGAAAATAGCATGCTGTTTCCTGCCGGAAAAGAATTCAGGTGGTTGAATTTGAGAAGCTTTCGATTGCTGGGTGACCGCATCACAAAACAGCAAAACACCAATACTGCTTTTGAACTATTTGTAAAAGAAGATCAGCCCAGGTTGCCAAGACAATATTTTTACTACCGTGATTTGAATGGGTTGTATGTAAACGAAACCATTGACAATTTAAATCCTTTTTGGAATGCAGATTATGCCCGTATCCATTTCACATTCAAACCCAAAGATGGGTTGGCTTACGCAAAAGGTGATTTGGTTGTTTTCGGTGAATTATCAGATTATGGAAAGCAGGCAGATGCTGTGATGAAATTCAATGCTGATAGAGGCGTTTATGAAGGTTCGATGTTTTTGAAGCAGGGGTATTATGATTATCAATATGCCATCCGCACAGCCGAAAACGGTCAATTGCTTTTCAATAGTATGCTGCCAGAGCAAGATGCATGGGAGACAGAAAACAATTACATGGTATTGGTTTATTACAGGGAATTGGGAGGAAGAGTTGATCAGCTGATTGCACTGCGACAAATCAACAGTCAATTCAATCGATCTCTCAGGTGAATTTCGTATATTTGCATTGGCAGGTCTTACACGACCAGCTCCTGCTGAACTCCCCCAGGACCGGAAGGTAGCAAGGGTAGGTGGTTGAGCGGTGCGATGTAATCAACCTGCTATTTTTTTGTGTATATCTCTCCTTCATCTTTACTCCTCTTTTGATTAATTTGCCCAAAATTTTCCAACATGAAATTCTTTATCGATACAGCCAATCTTGCACATATCAAAGAAGCAAATGACCTGGGAATCCTGGATGGGGTAACCACCAACCCATCATTGATGGCCAAGGAAGGGATCAAAGGCGAAGATAAGATCCTCAAGCATTATGCCGATATATGTGCGCTGGTCGATGGGGATGTCAGTGCGGAGGTTTTATCGACTGATTTCAAGACCATGGTCGAGGAAGGAAAGAAGCTCGCAGCCATCCATAAAAATATAGTCGTGAAGGTCCCAATGATCAAAGATGGTATCAAGGCGATCAAATGGTTCACTGACAATGGCATCAGAACCAACTGCACGTTGGTGTTTTCAGCGGGTCAAGCCATTCTTGCAGCCAAAGCTGGGGCAAGTTATGTGTCACCTTTTATCGGTAGAGTAGACGATAGCAATTGGGATGGCATACAACTGATCGAACAGATCAATCATATTTACAGTATTCAGGGATTTGATACAGAAATTCTTGCTGCATCCATTCGCAATGCACTGCACATTGTTCGATCTGCAGAGGCTGGCGCGCATGTTTGTACCTGTCCGTTGGATTCAATCCTAGGTCTCCTCAAGCATCCCCTTACAGATATTGGGTTGGCTAAATTCCTGGAAGACGCAAAGAAGATGTAAGCAACATCTTATAAATTCCACCAATAGTTGAATTTCAACACCAATGCCCTGTTGTTTACGTTGAATGGAGCAGGAAAATAGTTGTCTGTGTACACAAGAAACAAATCTGATGCTGGCTTGTATCGCCATTGAAATCTTGTATTGAGGTTGATATTGTTCTGCTGATTGTTGTATTGGAAAAACGTTGTAAAGAATAATTTATTGGTGAAAGTAACATCGATGCGCGGACCCACCAGCCAAAAAGTATTGTTGTTCCATGGTGCAGGCAGTGAAATATTGTTAAAGCTGGTGCTCATCGTCATACTGAAATATGGTTGAAAACGATATCCCAGATCAGCACTGACAAAGGTCCTGTTGCCATTGAAATAATATCCTCCAAAACGCCCAGATATTAAATAGGTGAATAGTTGTTGTGGTTTGGATGCGAGTTCAAATCCAACTGAATTCCACCTGTGCTTCGTTCCTCTCGCAAGTGTATCCTTGGTGTAATTGGTCGGATCAAAAGGCTGAAGCAATTTGATATAATCATTGGCAGTCCAGATGGTATAAGTGGCCTGCGTTCTCATTGTCAATGTATAGGCCAAATAGGTAGTTGCATCTGTCAACTTTAATTTTCTAGTGAAATAATCAAAGTTCATCAGTTTAATGGCGTGGCTGGTGATTTTTTGATTCTTAGAAAAGAAAATTCTAGTTATGGAGGGATTGATCTTGAAGTAATCCTTTCTCGGAACATACCCGACGTCAGCCGTGAATTGCCTTCCTACAGATTCCTGTTGATAGCTGATGAGCCATTTTTTACTGCTGTATTGAATATTTCCTGCGTGAATGAAATCATCACCGCTGGTATTTTTTGAGAATGATTTCAAAACCATGTACTTGCCAGTCCACAAATTGTTTGAAGAAGCAAGGTTGTATTCCAGTCCAATATTTCTATTGAATGGATTGTTCAAGTAAGTGGGACCTTTCTCATCCTTGTTCAATATTTGATCTCTGTTGACGAACAGAAGTCCAATATTCGAACGTGCAAATACTTTTCTTTGAATGGCAAATGCCGTATAGTTTTGAACCGGTGTGAGGGTGGTAACATTGCGTTCTGTCTGCATGTTCATGAAGCCCATCCTCCAATTCTTGTTCAATTTTCCGCTCAATCTTGCGCCGTATTGAATGGGTGCATTCAATCCAATTCTTCTGGAGAAAAACGGTCGCAAGGTTCCATATCCAAAGTTGTTGAACTGGTCCCCATTTTCAATAAAGAACTGTCTTCTTTCAGGGAAAAACAATTCGAATCTATCTAAGTTGGTTACCTGCCGATCCACTTCTACTTGTGAAAAATCTGGATGGATAGACAAATCTAAGTTGAGTGAAGAAGTCACTGCCACTTTCGCATCCAATCCGACCGTATTTCTGAATTTAGTTGCAGTATTGGCTTGAAAATTTTTGCTTCCACCTGTCAACACATAGGGGATGAGTGAAATATTTTGTCCGGCATCCGGTGGTGGCTCATCCCAGACTAAAATGCCTGTGTATGCAAGGGAGGCAGTGGGGAATTGTCTTGGGACTGGCGCCCAACTTGATTTTTCAGCTTTTGAAATATCGAGCCTGCTGAACTGAATACCCCAAGTTTTGATGCCATTTTTATACCTGATGGTCTTGAATGGAATGAATGCTTCCCATATCCATTTGTCATCATAATATTTAGAATCTGAGTTCCATTTATTGTCCCAATTCAAATCAGCTCTTCCTCCATCGTATAACAAACCATCCCATTGCGCACCCGCTGCATTGGATCCGAATGTGAATCCATTGGTTCGGTCATTGAATGGATCCATGAACAATAGGAAATTATCATTTTTCCCAAAGTTGAAATCACGTTTGAGCGATTCAACCATGAATTTTTGACCAGGATCAATGTAGTTGATGGTAATGATATAGATCCCTGAACTGTTATAAGCCATTTTTACTTCCGTTCTCACAAATGCCTTGCTTGTATCCATGGGCAATACCATGTTGAAATTGGTGGCGGTTTGTGCAGCAGACCATGCAGGATCGATCACTCCATCAATTTGTATGGGAGCAACTGTTTTTTTAATGAAGTACTTGTACTCTTCGTTCTTTCTTTGTGATAAGACGGATATGCTGATGGCAAATGCCAAAAGAATCAGGGCAAGGAATTTTTTCAATCGTTCAAATATATTTACACTAAGCCACAGCCTTTTTTACAAGATCTGCTGCTTCGCTGAGTAAAATGGCGCTTTGCACTTTGAGTCCACTTTCATCAATCAATTTTTTTGCTTCGGCAGCATTTGTGCCTTGCAATCGAACAATGATAGGGATGTTGATGTTTCCAAGATTTTTATATGCTTCGATGACTCCGGAAGCAACCCTGTCGCATCTTACGATACCACCAAAAATATTGATCAGAATGGCTTTTACATTTGGATCCTGCAAAATGATTTTAAATCCAGCTTCAACTGTTTGAGCATTTGCAGTACCTCCAACATCCAGGAAGTTGGCAGGTTCACCACCACTGAGTTTGATCATATCCATGGTAGCCATTGCGAGTCCTGCTCCATTTACCATGCATCCAACATTGCCATCCAATTTCACAAAATTCAAGTTGTATTTTCCTGCTTCAACTTCTGTGGGATCTTCTTCAGAAAGGTCACGCATAGCAGACAGATCTGGATGTCTGTTGAGTGCATTTTCATCCAAATTCATTTTGCAATCCACTGCTATGATTTTATCATCAGCTGCTTTGAAAAGCGGATTGATTTCAAGCATGGAACAATCCAGCCCAACATATGCGCTGTAAAGATTGGAAACGAATTTCACCATGTTTTTAAATGCATCACCACTCAAACCAAGGTTGAAAGCAATTTTTCTCGCTTGGAAGGGAAGGAGTCCACCACCTGGGTGTACCCACTCTCTGAAAATTTTCTCTGGTGTATCATGTGCAACATCTTCGATGTTCATTCCGCCTTCTGTACTGTACATGATTACGTTTTGACCTTTTGAACGATCAAGCAATATGGAGAGGTAAAATTCTTTTCTTTCTGATGGACCATCATAATACATGTCTTGTGCCACCAAAATCTTGCTGACCAATTTACCGGCAGGTCCGGTTTGGATGGTGACCAGTGTGCCGCCTAAAATTTTTTCTGCAAATTCTTTGATATCCTCCAGGCTCTTTCCAACCTTCACGCCGTTGATGCCGTTTTCCTTTATTTGACCTTTTCCACGGCCACCTGCATGAATTTGTGCTTTGACCAAAGCAAACTTGCTTCCGCTTTTTTCTTTGATCTCATTGTATGCTGCAACAGCCTCATCAACAGTGCTGCATGCATTTCCCTCCTGTACGGGTACATTGTATTTTTTCAACAGCTCTTTTGCCTGGTATTCGTGAAGATTCATGGAAAATAAAAATTTTTACAAATATACATTACGAGCATAAATGAATGGGTGGTGTTCCAAAGAAAAAGGAGCGAATTTTCGCTCCTTTTGAAAAGTTGATGATTACTTGGATTGGTTCTCAGGTCTCAAACTTCTAACTGTTTTTCCAGTCTGCCACATTTCACTTTCTCTCATCTCTTTCAATTCCAATTCGAGTTTAGCTCTGTAATCGGGTTGTGAATTGCTATCAATACTGCGCTGGCTTTCTTTGCCTGTCGCTACACTCTCGTACAATTCATTGAAAACAGGAAGGGTGGCATCCCTGAATCTCTTCCACCAATCCAATGCACCCCTTTGTGCGGTCGTGGAGCAGTTGGCATACATCCAATCCATTCCATTTTCTGCAACAAGTGGCATGAGTGATTGGGTCAATTCTTCTACAGTCTCATTGAAAGCTTCAGATGGAGTGTGTCCCTTTTCACGCAATACCTGGTATTGAGCAGCAAAAATCCCCTGAATAGCACCCATCAGGGTACCTCTTTCTCCGGTCAGATCACTGTATACTTCTTTTTTAAAATCAGTTTCGAATAAATATCCGCTTCCAATGGCAATGCCCAATGCTACAACCCGGTCTTTTGCCTTCCCGGTTGCATCTTGAAAAATGGCATAACTGGAGTTCAACCCTCTACCTTGCAAAAACATTCTTCTGAGGGAGGTACCTGATCCTTTTGGTGCAACCAAAAATACATCCACATCAGCAGGAGGGATGATGCCCGTTTGCTCTCTGTAGGTGATGCCAAATCCATGTGAAAAATACAATGCCTTACCAGGAGTAAGGTGTTTTTTCACGGTGGGCCACAATGCTATTTGAGCAGCATCGCTCAGCAAGTAACAGATGATGGTTCCTTTCTCAAGGGCTTCTTCTATTTCAAACAAGGTCTTGCCTGGAACAAATCCATCGGCAACTGCCTTGTCCCATGATGCAGAATTTTTTCTTTGTCCAACAATCACATTGATGCCGTTTTCTTTTTGATTCAACGCTTGCCCGGGACCTTGAACGCCGTATCCGATCACGGCAACTACTTCATTTTTCAATGTCTCTTGAGCCTTAGACAGAGGAAATTCTTCCCTCGTTACCACATTCTCTTCAACTCCTCCAAAATTTAATTTTGCCATAATAGTTGTTTGTTTTGATTATATAAGATTGTTTATTGATCCATTTCTGCAGCTTTTTCTGCTGTGATTTCTTCTACCAGCATATGTTTCGCTGGGGCCGTCTCCTCAAACTCTTTTAGTTTCTCATGAAAGCCCTTGCTGTCTTTGATTATGGCAACCCTCGCGCTGCGCACAAACTCTATCAAACCAAAGGGTGCCAGCACTTGGATGAGGGTATCGGTTTCTTCACGCTGTCCTGTAGTCTCAAATATGGTATAATCTTTTCTGATGACAACGGCCCTTGCACCATAAGCCCTCAACAGCCGTTCTACTTTTGCCTTTTCGGCAATGGTGTCTGTCGGGACCTTGTACAAAGCCAATTCCTGCCAAATGATTTCGTCATTTGTATTAAAATATACTTTCAATACATCTACCTGCTTTTCAATTTGGCGTACCAATTTCCTTACCACATCCTCAGCTACGTTGATGACAATGGTAAAGCGGTGAATTCCATCTACCTCTGATGGCGATGTGTTCAGGCTTTCCACATTGATCTTCCTTCTGGAAAAAATAATGGCAATCCTCGTTAGGAGTCCCACTTGGTTTTCAGTATAAATGGTAATGGTATATTCCTGTTTCATATGGATTTATTTTAAACGTATTTCACTTACGCCACAACCCTGTGGAACCATGGGAAACACATTGTTTTCTTTGCCTACAAACACTTCAAGAAGATAGGGGCCATTGTGTTCAAGCATTTTTTGAAGCGCATCTTTCAGCTCAGTTCGTTGTTTGATGGAGTTGCCTTCAATGCCATATCCTTTGGCAACGGTGACATAATCCGGACTCGCAATGTCTACAAATGAATATCTTTTTTCATGAAACAATTGTTGCCATTGTCTTACCATTCCAAGAAACTGATTATTGAGGATGAGAATTTTTACATTGACTTTGATTTGCATGATGGTACCCAATTCCTGAATGGTCATTTGAATGCCACCATCACCTATGATGGCAACCACGGTTCTGTCTTTCGCACCATATTTTGCACCAATGGCTGCAGGCAATGCAAATCCCATCGTTCCGAGTCCGCCTGATGTTACATTGCTCTTGCTTTGGTTAAACTGTGCATATCTGCATGCGACCATCTGATGTTGACCCACATCGGTAACAATGATTGCATCTCCTTTGGTGAGATGATTCAATTGATCAATGACTTCTCCCATTGTCATGATTTCAGTAGATGGATGAAGCTCTTCTTCAATCACAGCCTCTACTTCTTTTGCAGTACAGTCTTTGAATTTTTGCAACCAGCTTTCATGTTTATGTTGCTTGATCAAGCTGGTCAACATAGGCAATGTCTCTTTGCAGTCACCCCAAACAGGCACATCTGCTTTCACATTTTTGTCGACCTCAGCTGGATCGATGTCAAGGTGAATGACCTTGGCTTGTTTTGCATACCTGTCCAGCCTTCCTGTTACCCTGTCATCAAATCGCATGCCTACCGCAATCAAAACATCGCACTCGTTTGTCAATACATTGGGACCATAATTTCCATGCATGCCGAGCATACCCACGTTGAGTGGATGATCAGTTGGCAATGCACTTAAACCCAGTATGGTCCATGCTGCGGGCAATCCACCTTTTTCGATAAATGCTTTGAATTCTTCTTCTGCTTTTCCAAGAATCACGCCTTGTCCAAAAAGTACCAATGGCCTTTGCGCTTCATTGATCAAAGCAGCTGCAGCACCTACATATTCCTTTCTTACGATCGGTTTAGGTCTATAACTTCTGATGTGATTGCAAGGTATATATCCTGAGTAATTGAATTTTTGGAGTTGTGCATTCTTGGTGATATCGATCAAAACCGGACCTGGTCTACCGCTTTTGGCAATATAAAATGCTTTTGCCATTACTTCAGGAATCTCAATTGCATCTGTAATTTGATAGTTCCACTTAGTGACAGGGGTAGTGATGTTGATGACATCTGTTTCCTGAAATGCATCTGTTCCCAGTAAATGTGCAAATACTTGTCCGGTGATGCAAACCAATGAGGTAGAGTCAATCATGGCATCAGCCAAACCTGTAACCAGGTTGGTGGCACCAGGACCGCTCGTTGCAAATACAACACCAGTTTTTCCGGATGTTCTCGCAAATCCCTGTCCTGCGTGTATTCCACCTTGCTCGTGTCTAACCAGTATGTGTTCCAGTCGATCATTGTAATCATACAGTGCATCATATATGGGCATGATCGCACCACCTGGATATCCGAAGATGGTTTCAACTCCCTCGGCAATACATGCCTCCAACACAGCTTCTGCCCCTGACAGTTCTTTTGTATGAACCTTATCTTGATTTTTTTTATCGTCCACTTTTGATTTTTTTTCACTGACAGTATTCATACAAACAATTTTTTATTCACTTTATATTTTCAGGTATTGCATCTGTTACACAACCTTCAGCAGCCGTTGTTGTTCTTTGTGCAAACTTGAACAGCAATCCTTTTTTTGCATTCAACGCTGGTTTTTTCCACGCAGCTCTTCTAGTTGCAATTTCCTCTTCACTCACTTTTAGTGTGATGGTTCTCGTTTTAACATCCAATACAATAGGATCATTGTCTTTTACCATTGCGATCAAACCTCCGTCATAAGCTTCTGGAGTAATATGTCCTACCACAAAACCATGTGTACCACCGCTGAAACGCCCATCTGTGATCAATGCAACAGATTTGCCCAATCCAGCACCGATAATGGCTGATGTTGGCTTCAGCATCTCAGGCATACCCGGACCACCTCGTGGTCCCACATATCTGATAACAACAACATCACCAGCTTTTACTCTTCCATTTTGTATGCCGGCGATCAATTCCTGTTCTCCATCAAACACGCGGGCCGGTCCCTCAAAAAATTCACCCTCTTTGCCACTTATTTTAGCAACACTTCCTTTTTCTGCGAGATTTCCGTAGAGAATCTGCAGATGTCCAGTTGTTTTAATGGGATTTTGAAGTGGATAAATAACCTTTTGATTTTCAAATTCAAGATCAGGAACATCCACTAAATTTTCCGCAACTGTTTTACCGGTAACTGTTAAACAATCACCATGTATGAATCCGTTTTTAAGTAAATATTTCATGACCGCAGGTATGCCGCCCATCTTGTGCACATCCTCCATCAAATATTTTCCACTCGGTTTCAAGTCAGCAATTACAGGAACCTTGTCGCTGATGCGCTGAATATCATCCTGTGTCCATTGCAGGTCGATGCTCCAAGCCATTGCAATCAAATGCAGAACAGCATTGGTTGATCCACCTAATGACATAATCAGTGTGACTGCATTTTCAAATGCTTTGAACGTCATGATATCAGTTGGCTTGATGTCTTTTTCTAGCAGGATTTTAATGGCTTCGCCTGCACGCTTGCATTCATGTTTTTTCTGTTCACTCAATGCCGGATTGGATGATGAGTACGGCAAGCTCATGCCCAATGCCTCTATAGCACTGGCCATCGTATTGGCTGTATACATGCCACCACATGCACCGGGACCCGGACAAGCATTCATGATGATGCCTTTGAAATCTTTTTCATCCAAATGGCCTGCTATTTTTTTTCCCAGTGCTTCAAAAGCAGAAACAATGTTGAGCTCTTCACCCTTGTAATGACCGGGTGCAATGGTACCACCGTATACCATGATGGAAGGTCTGTTCAATCTTCCCATTGCGATGATCGATCCAGGCATATTTTTGTCGCAACCAGGAACGGCAATGATGCCGTCATAATAATGTGCACCACAAACAGCTTCAATGCTGTCTGCGATCAAATCACGGCTAACGAGCGAATATCTCATTCCGTCAGTCCCATTGCTGATACCGTCGCTTACGCCAATGGTATTGAATATCAAGCCCACCATGTCGTTTGACCACACACTATCTTTAACAATTTTTGCAAGGTCGTTTAGATGCATATTGCAGGTATTCCCATCATAACCCATGCTGCATAGACCGATCTGTGGTTTTTTCAAATCTTCATCAGTCAATCCAATGCCATACAACATCGCCTGTGCAGCAGGTTGTGTTGGATCTTGTGTAATGGTTTTGCTATATTTGTTCAATGCAGCCATATATGCTATATAATAGTTGATTTTCTTAGTTGAATGTTGGATCTGTGTATTGCGTCTTCTACTCGGTTGTTGATAAAGTCGCAAACCAGTTCGCCAATGGTGGAAGTGAAATAAAAATTAATTGGATCAATATCTTTTGTAAAAAATGAATTGGAGATGGTCCAATCAATGGCATTGCGTATATCAAGCGCTTCTTCTTGTAACCCAAAATATTCCAGCATCATCGCAGCGGATAAAATGGCCGCAGATGGATTCGCAATGTCTTTACCTGCAGCTTGAGGGTAAGATCCATGAATGGGCTCAAAGACTGCAGTTCCTGTCCCGATAGATGCAGAAGGTAGGAGTCCAAGTGAACCGGCAAGCACGCTGGCTTCATCACTCAGGATGTCGCCGAACATATTTTCTGTAAGGATGACATCGAATTGAGATGGATGGATAATCAGTTGCATGGCTGCATTGTCAACATACATTTGAAAGACTTCCACATCGGAATAATTCTTTGCAATTTCGTTGACAGTTTTTCTCCATAGCCTGGATGTCTCCAGTACATTTGCTTTGTCAACCAGTGTCAGCTTTCTTTTTCTTTCTTGCGCACGTTTAAATGCAAGGTGTGCGATGCGGGTAATTTCTTCTGCGTGGTACACACAGGTATCAGCAGCGGTTTTTCCATCAGCAGATAATTCTTTTTTTCCGAAATAAATCCCACCAGTCAATTCCCTGAAAATTTCTATGTCTACATGCTCCAGCAAATTAGATTTGACAGGGGAGAGATGGTGGAGCGCCGCATAGGTGGTAACGGGACGAATATTTGCAAACAGTCCAAGTTCTTTTCTCATTTTGAGCAAACCTTGTTCGGGCCTCACTTTCGCGTTAGGGTCCTGGTCATATTTTGGATGACCGACAGCGCCGAACAATACAGCATCGCTGGATTTGCAGAGATCCAACGTTGGCTGGGGGAGTGGATCACCAGTTTTGTCGATGGCATCTGCGCCAACCAAGGCATATTGAAAAGAAAAATCATGATGGTATTTTTTGGAAATCGTATCCAAAACGCGAACGGCTTGGTTGATGACATCAGGACCGATGCCATCACCCGGAAGGACTGCTATTTGTTTTTTGATCCCCATTTATACTTTTGCTACATATTGATTGGCCAATATTTTTAATTCTTTATCTCCAACCTCTTTGAGTTTGTCTGCCAGCTGAAGAAAATGTTCGTACAAAACATCCACGTCGTTGCGATCAAAATTGTGACCAAGATTTTTCAGTCTGTATGCAAGTGCAGATCTACCGCTTCTAGCTGTAAGAACAATTTTTGAAGTGGATGCACCCACTTCTTCTGGACGTATGATTTCATAGGTCTGTGCATCTTTCAGAAATCCATCCTGGTGAATTCCCGATGAATGTGAAAATGCATTTGCACCCACGATTGCTTTGTTTGGTTGCACCGGCATACGCATGGTATCAGAAACAAGCTGACTGATTGGATTCAATTTGGTTGCATCAATGTCTGTGTAAATTCCAAGATAGGCATGTTGTTTCAACACCATCACAACTTCTTCCAGAGAAGTATTTCCAGCTCTTTCACCAAGTCCATTGATGGTACACTCAATCTGTCGTGCACCACTCATGGCTCCTGAAATGGAGTTTGCAGTAGCGAGTCCTAGGTCATTGTGACAATGACAGGACAGCACTGCTTTGTCGACATGCTTTACATGCTCCATCAAAAATTTGATCTTTTCACCGTATTGGTGGGGCAAGCAATAACCGGTGGTATCAGGAATATTTACGGTTGTTGCGCCGGCAGCAATAACAGCCTCTACAACTTTTGCGAGGTATTCATTTTCGGTTCTTCCTGCATCTTCTGCATAGAACTCAATATCGTCGGTATATTTTTTTGCCCATTTGACTGCTTGAACAGCACGTGCAAGAATTTCTTCCCTGTTGCTGTTGAATTTGCTTTTGATATGCGAGTCAGATGTTCCGATACCGGTATGTATCCTTCCTCTTTTGGCATGTTTCAATGCTTCGCCTGCTGCTTCGATGTCTTTTTGAACAGCTCGGCTCAGTCCGCAAACGGTTGAATGCTTGATGATTTTAGAAATTTCTGAGACGGATTCAAAATCACCCGGACTCGAAATCGGGAATCCAGCTTCAATGATGTCAACACCCAGGTCCTCCAGCGCAAGGGCCAGTTCAATTTTTTCTTTTGTATTGAGTTTGCAGCCAGGCACCTGCTCGCCATCTCTCAGTGTAGTGTCAAAAATGAAAATTTTTTCTTCTGTCATGGTAGCGAATTTCCAGTTTGATTTAAAAGCTTATTAAGGATGTTTACGAATTTAACTTCCCACAAACGATAAAATAACCCAAAATGGGTTGTAATTTACGCTTTGTAAAGTCTCGAAATCATTCCAAAATCCTTGATTGACAAGGATTGTACAGAAAGATAAATACGATGCCCAACCGTTTAGCAGATGAATTGTTTCACCTCATTAAAACCCTCGAAAAAGGTGAAAAAAGAAATTTTAAACTTTATGTCAGCAGAAATATTTCATCTGATGAGTTAAAGATCATTACACTTTTTGATGCCATTGACAAATTGGATCAATATGACGAGGAAGTGATTCTTAAAAAAAATCCATCCATTCAAAAACAACAGCTGTCCAATTTAAAGTCTCATTTGTACAAACAGATTTTATCTAGTCTGCGGTTGATCCGCAATGATCAATCGGTTGACATGCAGTTGCATGAAATGTTGGATCATGCGAGGATTTTATACAACAAGGGACTCTATCACCAGAGTTTGAAAATGTTGCAAAAGATCAAAGAATTGGCAGGTGAGCACAATCAGATGACCTTTTGGGTCCAAGCTTTGTTTTTTGAAAAGAAAATTGAGTCATTGCACATCACACGAAGTTTTGACGATCGTGCAGAATTGTTATCGAAAGAGATGGATGAATTGAGCAATCGACTTTCGATGGTAGGTAAACTCAGCAACTTGGCACTCCAGTTGTATGGATGGTACATAAGAAATGGACATGTGCGGGATGAAAAAGATATTGATTCCATCAAATCATTTTATCAAAGCAATATGCCTGTAGGTGCAGGAGAATGCAATGGTTTTTATGAAAAGCTCTATCTCAGTCAAAGTCAGGCCTGGTACGGTTTTATACTGCAGGACATGCTTTCGTACTACAAGCATTGTTTGAGGTGGATTGATCTATTTGACAAAGAACCTCAGATGATTCGTGTAGAACCCCAGCAATACATCAAAGGCATGCATAATTTGCTGAATGCACACTTCATGTTGCGAAATGATAAAAAGTTTGAACTGGATCTTGAGAAGTTTGAAAATTTTTGCAATTCAAAAGAAGGAGAGGCGAACATCAACAACAAGGTACAGGGATTTGTATACCTCTATCTTGCAAAAATCAATCAGCATATTCTAAAAGGAAATTTTTCAGAGGGTGTGAAGTTGGTGCCACTGATCGAAGAAAAAATTGCAGCGTATGAGGTGCAGTTGGACAAACACCGAACATTGGTTTTTTATTACAAAATCGCCTGTCTCTATTTTGGCTTGGGAGATTTTGAGAAAGCGGTTGAATACTTGAACAAGATCATTCATTGGAAAGCAGATCTCAGAACAGATCTGCAATGTTACGCGCGACTCTTGCATTTGATTTCGCACTACGAACTTGGCAATGACATGTTGATCGAGAGTCAGGTGAAGTCGGTTTACAGATTCATGTCAAACATGAAAAACCTGAGTTCTGTAGAGACCCGCATTTTTGGTTTCTTGCGAAAAGTTTTTTCTCTCAGCAGAAAGGAAATCAACATTCATCTTCAGATCTTGTTTGACGAGCTTAAACCATTGGAAAACAATCATTTGGAAGCAAGATCCTTTCTTTACCTTGACATATTATCATGGCTGGAAAGCAAACTGAAAGGGGTACCGGTACAAGATGTAATCGCAGAAAAATACCTTCAGCGAAACGGTTGATTCGAGCCTCATTATTATTCAATCGCAAAACCGAAGAATTTTATTGAAATTTCCCCTGTTTTTGCTACCTTTGCCCTCCTTAAATTTGGCATGCCCGTATTTTTCCATTCCTGTACTGCTGTAAGTTGTTGATAATCAGCAACATTCACAAGCCTACTCATTGGCTTATCAGGTATGTAATGTGCATGTATGCCTCGTAAAAACAGATATCTTCTATGGCTATCAAAAAAGACAACCGCCCCAAGTCCGCTTTTTCAAAGATTATCATCAGTTTAGCATCACCTGATTCAATCCTGGACAGGTCCTATGGTGAAGTATTGAAACCTGAAACCATCAACTACAGAACCTACAAGCCTGAGAGAGACGGACTTTTCTGTGAAAAGATTTTTGGTCCAGTGAAAGACTACGAGTGTGCTTGCGGAAAATACAAGCGTATCAGATACAAGGGCATTGTATGTGATCGATGTGGTGTAGAGGTTACAGAGAAAAAAGTACGTCGGGAAAGAATGGGCCATATCAAGTTGGTTGTTCCCGTTGTTCACATATGGTATTTCAAGAGTTTGCCAAACAAAATCGGCTACTTGCTTGGTATCAGTTCCAAGAAATTGGAGAGCATCATTTACTATGAGCGTTTCGTAGTGATTCAGCCCGGTATCCTTGAAGACAAGGGCAAGAAGCAGGGTGATTTGCTGACCGAAGAAGAATATTTGGATATCCTGGATACACTTCCAAAAGAAAATCAGTACCTGCCTGACGAAGATCCTCAGAAGTTCATCGCCAAAATGGGCGCTGAAGCTGTACATGATTTGTTGCTCAGAATCGATTTAGATTCATTGAGTTACACATTGAGAAATGCTGCAGCGAATGAAACCTCGCAGCAGAGAAAGGCTGATGCTTTGAAGCGCTTGAGCGTGGTTGAGTCTTTCCGCGATGCAAATTCAAGAATCGTCAACCGTCCCGAATGGATGGTTATGCAATACATCCCTGTTATTCCACCAGAACTAAGACCATTGGTTCCTTTGGATGGCGGACGTTTTGCATCGTCTGATTTGAATGACCTCTACAGAAGAGTGATCATCAGAAACAATCGCTTGAAGCGTTTATCGGAAATCAAGGCTCCTGAGGTTATCCTTCGCAATGAGAAGAGAATGTTGCAAGAAGCAATTGATTCTCTTTTCGACAACAGCCGCAAGTCAAATGCTGTGAAAGCAGAAGGCGGACGTGCATTGAAATCGCTGAGTGATGTACTCAAGGGCAAGCAAGGACGTTTCCGTCAGAACTTGTTGGGTAAGCGTGTTGACTACTCTGGTCGTTCTGTAATCGTTGTGGGTCCAGAGTTGAAACTGCACGAATGCGGTTTGCCGAAGGACATGGCAGCTGAGTTGTTTAAGCCGTTTATCATCAGAAAATTAATTGAAAGAGGTATTGTCAAAACTGTGAAGTCAGCCCGCAAACTGGTTGACCGCAAAGAAGCCATCGTTTGGGACATCCTCGAAAATATATTAAAAGGTCACCCTGTAATGCTCAACCGTGCCCCAACATTGCACCGTTTGTCCATTCAGGCTTTCCAGCCAAAATTGGTGGAGGGAAAGGCTATTCAGTTGCATCCATTGGTATGTTCAGCGTTCAACGCTGACTTCGATGGTGACCAGATGGCGGTACACGTTCCACTGAGTCATGCTGCTGTGCTTGAAGCACAGTTGCTGATGCTCGCATCACATAATATTCTCAATCCACAGAATGGTACACCTATCACACTTCCTTCTCAGGACATGGTATTGGGTCTCTACTACATCACCAAAGGAAAGCGCAACACTGATACAGATGTAGTGAAAGGTGAGGGCATGCGTTTCTACAGTGCTGAGGAAGTGATCATTGCTTACAATGAAGGGCGCGTAGATCTTCATGCGTATATCAAGGTGAAGGCAAACGTTAGAAACGAAGAGGGACAGTTGGAGAAAAAATTGATTGAAACTACTGTTGGCCGCGTTCTGTTCAACCAGGCAGTTCCTGCCGAGGTTGGATTTGTCAATGCACTGCTTACCAAGAAGAGTTTGCGTGAGATCATCGGCGATATCATCAAGATCACCAATGTGCCTACTACTGCCAAGTTCCTTGACAACATCAAAGAGCTCGGATTCCGCATGGCATTCCGTGGCGGTTTGTCATTCAACATCCAGGATCTGCAATTGCCAGTGATGAAAGAAGACATGATCGACCAGGCTTCATCAGAAGTACAGGAAGTATGGGATAACTACAACATGGGATTGATCACCAACAACGAACGTTATAACCAGATCATTGACATATGGTCAAGGGTTGATACCAAAGTAACTGAAACATTGATCCGCGCGATGGCAGATGACAAACAGGGCTTCAACTCTGTTTACATGATGCTTGATTCAGGTGCGAGAGGAAGTAAGCAGCAGGTTAAGCAGCTGGCTGGATTGAGGGGATTGATGGCAAAGCCAAGAAAGAGCGGCTCAACTGGATCTGAAATCATTGAAAATCCTATCCTTTCCAACTTCAAAGATGGATTGAGCGTATTGGAGTATTTCATCTCCACGCACGGTGCACGTAAAGGTCTTGCGGATACAGCATTGAAGACAGCTGATGCTGGTTACCTGACCCGTCGTTTGGTTGACGTTGCACAAGATGTAATCATCGCAGAAGAAGATTGCGGAACACTCAGAGGTATTGCTACTAGTGCATTGAAGGACAATGAAGACATTGTTGAACCATTGTATGACAGGATCCTTGGACGTACATCGTTGCATGATGTATACGATCCGCAAAGCGATAAATTATTGGTGTCAGCCGGACAAGGAATCGATGAAGATACAGCCAAGAAGATTGAAGAATCAGGAATTGAAACCATTGAAATACGTTCTGTCCTTACTTGCGAAAGCAAGCGCGGATGTTGCGTTAAATGTTATGGATTGAATCTGGCAACCGGCAATGTCGCCCAAAAAGGTGATGCTGTTGGAATCATCGCTGCACAGTCCATCGGTGAACCAGGTACGCAGCTTACACTTCGTACTTTCCACGTGGGTGGTGTTGCTGGATCAGCATCTGTTGAATCCAACCTCTCTGCCAAGTTTGAAGGAACTCTACAGTTCGATGGATTGAGAACAGTGAAGGCAAAAAACAACGAAGGAAAAGATGTTCAGGTAGTAATTGGACGTACAGCAGAAATGCGTATCATGGATTTGAAGAATGACCGCGTTCTTATAACCAACAACGTGCCTTATGGATCAATTCTCGCGGTAACCGATGGCAAAAAAGTTGCGAAGGGTGATGTGATTTGCACATGGGATCCATTCAACAATGTGGTTGTAGCTGAGATTGCTGGTAAGATTGCATTTGAAAATGTAATCGATGGTGTCACATTCCGTGAGGAGGCAGATGAGCAAACCGGACACAGAGAGAAAGTAGTTATCGAATCGAAAGATAAAACCAAGATACCTTCTATCAAAGTAATAGGCAAGGATGAGAAGGCATACAACCTGCCTGTAGGATCGCACATTGTGATTGAGGAAGGTGATGATGTTACAGCCGGACAAGTATTGGTGAAGATTCCTAGAATCCTGGGTAAATTGAGGGATATCACAGGTGGTCTTCCACGCGTAACTGAATTGTTTGAAGCAAGAAATCCGGGTAACCCAGCTGTAGTAGCAGAAATTGACGGTGTTGTGAGTTTCGGTGCTATCAAACGCGGTAACCGTGAAATCAGTGTTGAAGCAAAAGACGGTGTAATCAAGAAATATCTTGTAACCCTGACCAGACAGATTCTCGTTCAAGATGGTGACTTTGTGAAAGCTGGTACTCCATTGTCTGACGGCCAAATCGCTCCTGGTGATATTCTTTCCATTAAAGGTCCATTTGCTGTACAAGAGTACGTTGTGAATGAAATCCAAGAAGTATATCGTTTACAGGGTGTAAAAATCAATGATAAGCACATTGAGGTAATCGTGCGTCAAATGATGAGAAAAGTTGAAATCGTAGATCCGGGAGATACACGCTTCCTAGAGGGTGATCTGGAAGATCGTTATGACTTCAATATTGAGAATGACTGGATTTTCGATAAGAAGGTAGTAGTTGATCCAGGTGATTCTGAGCTGCTCAAAGCTGGTCAGATTGCGACATTGCGCGAAATATGTGAAGAAAACTCTATTCTTCGCAGAGCCGATAAAAAATTGGCAGAATACCGCGATGCACATGCTGCGACTTCTAGTCCAGTGCTATTGGGAATCACCAAAGCATCTCTTGGAACACAGAGCTGGATTTCAGCAGCATCCTTCCAGGAAACCACAAAAGTACTGTCATCTGCTGCCATCCAAGGAAAAGCAGACGATATGCTTGGTCTGAAAGAAAACGTAATCACAGGTCATCATATTCCTGCAGGAACGGGACTCAGAGATTACGAAAACATCATCGTAGGAAGCAAAGAAGAGTATGAGTTGCTGCAAACAACACGAGAGGTAATGAGCTTCGATGAAGAAGAATAAAGATTCAAGGGAGCTGAAAAGCTCCCTTTTTTATAAAACACATGACCATGAATCAAAAGAACATCAACATTGTATTATTTGTCCTCCTGGGCATAATGGCCATTGTACTTTTTTTAAACAGCAATAAAATACCTGCTTCCTCCAATGCTGGAGCTGCGGCGGATGTGAAACTGAAGATTGCTTACGTTGACCTTGATTCGATTCAGGCGAATTATCTTTATTACAGAGAGAAAATGACTGAGTTTGACAAGAAAAAAGAAGATGCGGACCGCCAACTCAATACCGCTTTTCAAAGAATTGAAGAGGAGCGAAAAGCTTTCGCAAAAAGGGGACAAGCAATCACCCAATCAGAGTATGAAAATTTTCAACGTTCATACCAAACCAAAATGCAAAATCTGGAAGATCAGAAACGAAACATGGAAAATGCCATTTCTACTGATGGTGTGAAAATGTTGGAGGAACTGAAGGGTAAAATTGATGCATTCTTGGTGGAGTACAACAAGGACAAAAAGTACAGTTATATTTTTTCAACTTCCAGCTCCATGAATGTATTGTTCTATAAAGATTCCTCAAATAACATTACCAATGAGGTGGTTGCTGGTCTCAACAAGACTTACAACAAATCCGAGGTCAAAAAATAAAATAAGCAACGAATTTCATATCTTAAATCCCGGTTCAAACAACCGGGATTTTATTTAAATGCATGTTATGGCAGAACAAAAGGAATTCAAGCCAAGCCTGGGACTGATCGACGCCACCATGGTTGTTGCGGGTTCCATGATTGGATCAGGCATCTTCATTGTGAGCGCAGATATTGCTAGAAGTGTTGGAAGTGCAGGGTGGTTGATCATGGTTTGGCTTATCACTGGATTTATGACGATCAGCGCTGCCCTCAGTTATGGAGAACTCAGCGGTATGTATCCCAAGGCCGGCGGCCAATACGTCTACCTTCGGGAAGCTTTCAATCCACTGATTGCTTTTCTTTACGGATGGAGTTTTTTTGCTGTCATTCAAACGGGAACCATCGCAGCTGTTGGGGTGGCTTTTGCAAAGTTTGCTGGCTATTTTTTCCCATCCCTCAATCTGAGAGATGAAAATGTTTTTCTGACACTGGGTTCGATAAAACTTTATTATGCCCAACTGATCGCAATTCTGATTGTTTTGGTGCTGACCTATGTCAATACAAAAGGAGTCAAAGAGGGAAAGCTCATTCAAACCACATTAACCATCTCCAAATTGATTGCATTGTTTGGATTGATCATGTGTGGTTTTCTGTTTGTACAGAAAAGCTTCTGGTCAGAAAATATCCTCTCTGGTATGCTTTCACAAAAAGCACTTCTCAACGATGATGGATCCATTACATGGGAATCTATTGGAGGCATCACCCTTTTAGGGGCCATCGCTTCTTCCATGGTTGGTTCTATATTCAGCAGTGATTCATGGAACAATGTCACTTTTATTGCAGCTGAAATCAAAAATCCAAAACGAAACATTGGACTCAGTCTCTTTCTGGGAACCCTGATTGTTACGGTTATTTATGTTTCTGCCAATCTGATGTATCTCAATGTGCTTCCATTGGAGCAAATCGCAAAACCTGAGGAAGATCGGTTGGCAGTGGCAGCTGCAAGCGTAATTTTCGGTGCAGCTGGCAGGTCCATCATCGCAGTGCTCATCATGGTTTCGACTTTCGGATGCATCAACGGTTTGGTCATGGCGGGCGCCAGGGTATATTATACCATGGCCCAAGATGGACTCTTCTTCAGCAAGGCTTCCAAACTCAATAACAATGCGGTTCCTGAGTGGGCGCTGTGGACACAAGCATTGGTCGCAAGTTTGATGTGTCTGAGTGGCAAATACGGAGAATTGTTGGACATGGTCTGTTTCGTAGTCGTTATTTTTTATGTACTGACCATCATTGGTATTTTCATCCTTCGTAAAAAGCGACCAGACATAGAACGTCCATACAAGGCATTTGGATATCCGGTGATTCCCTTTATTTATATTATAATGGGAATCAGTTTCTGTGTATTGTTGATCAAATTCAAGCCGGGTTATACCTGGCCGGGACTCATCATTGCACTGCTGGGGGTTCCTATATATTATTTAATCATGAACAGAAAAAAAACGGCGTGATGTCAAAGTTGGCCGTAATTGTTGCAGGTGGAAGTGGCATGCGCATGGGCAATGAACTGCCCAAACAATTTTTATTGCTGGATGGCAAGCCCATTTTACTCTATTCCATCGATGCTTTTTTATCAGCATTCCATGATATCAACATCATCCTTGTTCTGCCCAAACAGTACATTGATTATACCCGTGAGCTGCTCAATAATTTTGGCTACTCATCAAACATTCAGCTTGTCGAAGGAGGGGCAACCCGCTTTCACTCCGTAAAAAATGGAATTTCACATGCAGGTCAAAATGACATTATATTTGTTCATGATGCCGTACGATGTTTGGTATCCAAATTACTGATCGAACGTTGCCACGACAAAGCGCTCACTGCAGGATCTGCCATTCCGGTCATCCCAATTCGCGACAGCATGAGAAGGGTAGCAGTAGATGGATCCGCTGAAGTTGTTTCGAGAGACCAGCTGTATTCAGTTCAAACACCTCAAACTTTTCAGGCTTCCATCCTCCTTCCAGCTTTCCAGGTAGATTATAAAGAAGCGTTTACAGACGAAGCCACTGTTGCAGAACATGCAGGTACTCATGTACATACAGTTGAAGGAGAAGAACAAAATATAAAGATTACCTACCCGGATGATCTGCTCTATGCAAAATGGAGATTGAGCATGCGTCAGGATTGATTCAGTTGCTGACTGCCTATTTTTTCCAAGATTTGATGCGCTACTTCCAAAGCATGATAACCATCCAGTTCAGAGACAACAGGCGTTTGATCAAGCAAGATGGCATCTCTGAATGATGAGAGTTCTGCATGGAGTGCATTGTCATAGTCAGCATTCGGATTTTCAACTACAATGGTCTTGTTGCCCTTGGGTGTATCAATCTCAAATGAAAACAATTCTTCCCTGTCTGCTTCCTTTTTCAGACGGATGATTTCAGATTTTTTCTCTAGGAAGTCGATTCCTATATAAGCGTCTTTTTGGAAGACCCTCATCTTGCGCATTTTTTTCATCGAGATTCTTGATGAAGTCAGGTTGGCTACGCAACCATTGTGAAATTCAATCCTAACATTGGCAATATCAGGAGTGTCTGTCATGACCGCTACACCGCTCGCAGAAATCTGTTTGATATCGCTCTTCACCATGCTCAATATCACATCAATATCATGAATCATGAGATCCAGGATTACACTGACCTCAGTACCTCTGGGGTTGAATTGTGCAAGTCTGTGCACTTCGATGAACATGGGATGTATGGTTGACTTGTCAAGTGCACTAAATGCAGCGTTGAATCGCTCAACATGTCCCACTTGAAATTTCACCTTGGCTTCCTTGGTCAATTTAAGCAGAGCTGCTGCCTCTTGCATATTATTGGCCAGAGGTTTTTCAACAAATACATGTTTGCTTTTTCTCAATGCTGCTTCACATGCTTCATAATGAAATTGTGTGGGCGTTACGACATCTATAGCATCTGCATCATTGATCAATGCATCCATATCGGTATACCTTTTGAGTCCAAACAGACTTTCAGCCTCGCCTGCAGCCTGATCATTGGGATCATAGAATCCTATGATTTCAACTTGATCAATTTCTTTCCAGTTTTTGATGTGAAATTTTCCTAAATGGCCGACGCCGAATATGCCGATTTTCAACATATGAATTGATTCTTGCAAAGTTAGATATTTTGCCGTTCACCCAATATGCATGAATTTTGCTACAAATGACGTCTTTGAAGAAAATTATCATAACCGTAGATGGATGGTCCTCATGCGGAAAGAGCACCATGGCGAGACAATTGGCAAAAAAACTGCAGTATATCTTCATCGATTCAGGTGCCATGTACAGAGCCATTACACTCTATTTTATCCGTAACGAGGTAAGATTGGATGATGCGACACAGGTGGTACATGCATTGCAACAGATCAAGCTTTCATTTCATTTAAATGCAGAAAATGGAAACAATGAGATTTGGTTGAATGGGGAGAACGTGGAAACTTTTATAAGGGAGATGAGGGTTGCTGAAAAAGTTAGTGAAGTGGCTGCGATCAGGGAAGTCCGCGAATTTGCAGTGAAGCAGCAACAGTTGATTGGAAAAGACAAGGGAATTGTGATGGATGGGAGAGATATTGGTACAGCAGTTTTTCCGGGTGCTGAACTGAAGATTTTTATGACGGCAGACAACGAAGTACGTGTCATGCGCAGATTCAAGGAACTTGTTGCAAAAAACCCATCCATTCAAATGGAAGATGTCAGATCAAATCTCGCACAAAGGGATCATATGGATTCCAACAGGGAAGTTTCACCGCTCAGAAAGGCAGATGATGCAATTGTGTTGGACAATAGCCATATGACGCCGGAAGAGCAGCTGCAATTGGCTTTGCAATGGGCATATGAAAAAATGACTGCTTAGGTCCACTGCGCAATGATCTCTTCCATTGGCTTGCTGTTGCTAAAATAACCACGGAGTTTTTCAATTACATTTTCAACGATGGCATCCGGACAAGATGCGCCACTGGTGATAGCAATGACAGGAGATTTGCCTGCAGGTATAAAATTTTCTGCAGTGTATTCTTCATGCGTTCTCCAATTGAAACATCTGATTTTGCTGGGTGATAATATATCCTCGGCTGACTGAATAAAATAAGTGGGTAGTTTCTCCTCACATAGTTCAACCAGGTGAGAACTGTTGCTGCTTTTTCTTCCACCGATCACAATCGCAAGGTCTGCTTGGTCTTTCAGCAAATGAATAACGGCTGTTTGATTGTCATTGGTGGCATAGCAAAGTGTATCTCGGGTGTCTGCAAAATGTTCACCGACATTCGATGCGGTTAAATTATATTTCCTGATAATGATTTGCTTGAGATAATCAGCAATTGCTTGTGTGTCGGTTGCCAGCATGGTTGTCTGATTGACTACACCAAATCTTTGGAGATCGCGTTCAAAATCAAATCCCTCGCTGTATCTGCCGCTGAATTGCTGGTAACATGCTGCTGTAGAATATTTACCCAAGATACAGTCACCCAATATTATAGCTTCTTCCATGTCATTGATGACAATGGTAGGCGCATGTACATTGCTGTGTGAGAAGGTTGCCCGGGTTTCCTCATGGGAAGGTTTACCATGCACGACGATGCTGTATCCTTTGTCAGCAATTTGTTCTGCGCGGTTCCATACTTTCTCAACAAAGGGGCAAGTGGTATTGTATTGCTCTATTTGAATGCCGATTGATTTGAGCTTGTTTTCAATGTCGATCGTTGTTCCAAATGCAGGAATGATTACGATATCATCTTTGGTCAATGCATCAAAAGGGATGAGCGTATTGCCTTTGGTATCCATCAGGAATTGGAGTCCACGGTTGATGAGGTCCTCGTTCACAAATGGATTGTGAATCATCTCACTCAATAAAAAAATCCGCCGTCCAGGATTTTGTTCAATGGTTTGAAATGCAATCTCAATAGCATTTTCAACGCCATAACAAAATCCAAAATGTCTTGCTAGTTTAAAAGTCACGCTGCCAAAGTCAAGTTTCGTGGGACTGAAATCTTTCTTCAATTTATCTGCCTCCTTGCGAGTTGATTTGATGGCAGAAATCAGGGGACTCCTGTATTTTGATGGAATGGAAAACTGTTTCATTTGACTGCAAAGTTAACCAATCGGGCAGTAAAACATTTCATAACTTAACCGCATGGAAAAGGAGTTTGGACTGATATCTTGGGCATGGAATACCAATGTTTATGAGGTCAATACACGACAATATACACCCGAAGGAACTTTTCAGGCTTTCTCTGCACATTTGTCCAGGCTCGCTGCCATGGGAGTGGAGGTGCTCTGGTTCATGCCGATTACCCCCATTTCTGCATTGCATCGAAAAGGTTCGCTGGGCAGTTATTATGCCTGTTCCAGTTATACCGAAGTCAATCCCGAATTTGGTTCCATCCATGATTTCAGATCCATTGTTCAGCAAGCCCATGCACTGGGTATGAAAGTAATCATTGACTGGGTCGCCAATCATACAGGTCATGATCATGTGTGGACGAAAAAACATCCTGATTTTTATAAATTGAACCATGAAGGAAAGTTTTTTGATGCACATGGATGGGACGATGTAATTGATTTGAATTATGAAAACAACGAAATGAGGGATGCCATGATTGATGCGATGTTGTATTGGGTGAAGGAGTGCAATATTGATGGTTTTAGATGTGATATGGCCATGTTGACACCGGTTGATTTCTGGTTTCAGGCCCGTAAACAAGTGGATCAAGAAAAACATTTGTTCTGGCTTGCAGAATTGGATCCATTGGAACACCCTGCATACATGAAAGTATTTGATGCAGCATATACCTGGAAATGGATGCATGCAACAAAGCAATTCAAAGATGATGGAGCTCAGCATATTCATGCCTTGCATGAAACGCTCTATCGATATGGAAACATGCCTCAGAATACTCTTCCAGCCTGGTTTACAAGCAACCATGATGAAAACAGCTGGAATGGAACAGAGTATGAGAAGTATGGTGAGATGGCAGCTCCTCTGGCAGTATTTTCAAGTACGTGGAGCGGAATTCCATTGTTGTACAGTGGACAAGAATTGCCCAATCACAAACGATTACTGTTTTTTGACAAGGACTTTATAGCATGGGAAAGCCATCCATCGCTTCATGACTTTTATTCTTCCTTGTTCCATCTACGAAAAAACCATGCAAGTTTTAGAGATCCATCTGCAAATCCGGTTTTGCTTCGGAACAGCATCGATCATCACGTAATCAGTTTCAAAAGAAAATCAGGCGATGCCGTTCTGTTCGTACTGATTAATTTTTCACCCTACGATCTGCAACACATTGAAGTTGATCTGGGGGATGATATGGGTGAGTACTACGAAATATTTAAAGGAGAGATTAAAAATCTGGAGGGTAGGTATATGTATGTTGATATGAAGCAGTGGACTTACCAAGTTTGGAAAAAATAAAAAAAAGGTGGGAGATCATCCCACCTTTTTTTATTGAAGCTTTTCTTACTCATTGATTTCTATTGGATACTGGTACATGCCATCATAACCTGGATAGAAACCCTCTAACAGTAATTTTTTAGGAGATTTTGAAATATTGTTCATCAATTCTTCTACTGTTTTCACTTCGGTTCCATTTGCTTTGAGGATGATGAATCCGTCTTTCATTCTGGTTTGTTCATCGATCAATCCAGCACTTATTTTACTCACCACAACACCACCTTTCACGCCATAATCAGTTGCTTTTTTCTTATCCAAGGTTTGGAAGCTCGCACCAAGCTTATCAGATACAGTATTCTTTACAATATCATATGTGCCCGTTTTATTCTTGAGCGTGATGGAAGTAGTATATTCTTTTCCATTTCTGAGGTAGCTGACATTGATCTTATCACCAGGTTTGTAACTGGCAATTTGTTCCACCATTTCACTTCCACCAGTAACCTTGGCCCCATTGACTTTGGTGATATAATCACCTGATTGTATACCTGAGTTTGCCATGGCACCATCTTTTGCCACTTCAAGCACCAAAACACCTTGACCTTCTTTGTATTTGTTTTTTGTTTTCTCGGATTCAGGGGCTGTTTCAGGTAAATAGCTGATGCCAAGATAGGCTCTCTGTACTGCACCATACTGAAGCAAATCGTTGATGATTTTCTTAACGATGTTGACTGGAATAGCATAGGAATAACCGGCATAGGCACCTGTAGGAGATGCAATTGCCGAAACAATACCTACCAATTCTCCAGTAGTACTTACCAACGCACCACCTGAGTTGCCCTGATTGACAGCAGCATCTGTTTGGATAAATGATTCGATGGGGGAGTTGCTTTTTCTCGCATTGAGTCCCAGGCTTCTTGCCTTTGCACTCACAATTCCAGCTGTTACAGTGGTTTCGAGATTCAATGGATATCCTACCGCCAGTACCCATTGTCCCAGTTTCACATTGTCGGAATTTCCGTATAATAAAAAGTTGAGTCCTTTCTCCTCGATTTTAATCAGCGCAAGATCGCTGCTGGGATCAGTACCGATCAGTTTGGCAGTGTATTGTTTTTTATTGTTGAGTGTAACCTTGATTTCACTTGCTTCATCGATAACATGGTTGTTGGTCACAATATATCCATCCTCACTGATAACAACACCAGATCCGCTCGCGCGTTGGGGACCAGATCTCATTTTAGGCCCATTGAAAAAATCTTCAAAAAAATCTTCACCAAACAGATCGCTGAACGGGCTCCTCCTTGTTTTAGGCAGATTGTTGCTTGCTTGGTTGCTACCGATGGTTGTAGTAATATGTACTACTGCGGGAACAGCAGCCTGAGAGGCAGGCTGGAAGTCAACCGGTTGTCCGGGGACATTGCTGTTGCTGTCAAAAAAGCCTGCATAGCTCGCTGGTAGCTTTGAAATATTCTGCTGGATGCTGTTTGGCTTTCTGATCAATGAATCATAACCAAACATGACGACAACGGAAGTTGCGGCGCTGATAAGAACAACGGTCAATGTTTGCCTAATCATATTTTATTTTTTAGTTTATTGAACAATTTTTATGCCTAACCATTTGCAATTAAAGAAACCTGACTGAATTTCAGTCAACCTGTCATCCTATTTAACAAATCCTTATGGGGCCTTGGCTGCAAGGGAATTGTTTGACAGGGTTTTCAAAAATTCCATCGTATTTACCCCGTCAGCAAAATCCTCCAATCCTGGATCTTGGGCAGCTCCGAAAGGAATGAATCCACCTCCAACAATACACTGGGTTTCCTCCATATTCAATTGGTCAAGAACTGACTTTTTATCATCGTAAAATTGGTAATGCAATTGTGAAATGGGAGAGAAGGGGTGCGGATTTTCAAGCAATACTATTGAATCATTGCTCATGTAAAATTTATTGTTCATGATTGCAATGGTGAGTTGATAGTCGAAATTGTTTTTGTATTTGTCATGTTCAGCGTAATGCTGATATTTCCTGAGTGCATTCAGCAGCGGCAGAAAATCATATCCAACCGGAACAAAAATTTGTGTCACATTTCTGCATCCGAGTCCGAAGTAGAGCTGCACATCATCCGCCAATTTATCCAGTTCTTCAGCTGATTCACTGCCATTGAGAATGGCAACGGAGGTTTTGTTTTTTCGGATGATATGGGGGTACTTGTTGAAATAATATTCAAAGTATCTGGCGCTGTTGTTGCTGCCTGTAGCCAGATAGGCATTGCATCCCTTCAGCATCTCACTGATGGTGATATAGGACTTCATTTGAGGATCAGCGTTGATTAAAACGTTTGCTATCTCTTTTGTTAAAATGGCGTCTTTTGACGAAAGTTTGATTACTGATTGATAGCCGAAAAGAAAACAACAAATCAAGTCATGGAGTCCCACGAAGGGTATATTTCCCGCAAAGACGATCCCAATTTTCAATGCCGGATTTGGCATGTCTGGAACCTGGTAATTTGTTGCTAATGCCTCTAACGCATCTTTTCTCAACATGTGATAGGCGATGGATTTTCCTGCTTTCCAACTGTATTCCGGCAGGAACCATTTGTTCTCTGCATGTGCCCTGATTCTTACTGCTTGGTACAGTGGACTATCTGTTGATAGATAGTCACCCAAAAGGGACAATATTTCTATCCTTTTTTCTAATTTCATGCTGTTGTTTTCAATGCATTGCGTTAACTTTAGAATGCATTGTTGCATGCAAAATTAACCCCTTGTTGAACCTTTTTAAAATTTAATCATATGGCTATTAAAATTACAGATGAGTGTATCAATTGCGGTGCTTGCGAACCTGAGTGTCCCAACAATGCCATTTATGAAGGTGGAGTGGAGTGGGCCATATCAGATGGTACAACTGTAAAAGGCAATTTCACATTGATGGACGGAAGTGTGGTGGATGCGAACCTTAAAAACGGACCCATCAGCAATGATACCTATTATATCACCCCCAACAAATGCACAGAGTGCCAGGGTTTTCACGAAGAACCTCAATGTGCAGCTGTTTGTCCGGTTGATTGCTGTGTTCCAGATGAACTTTACAGAGAAACCGTTGATGAGCTGATGTCTAAGAAAGAGAAATTACACATTTAAGTATTTCACATACATGTCGAACCCAACCATTGCATTGGTAACAGGTGGGTATTCTTCTGAGGCCGTGATTTCTTATAAAAGTGCCATCACGATTGAGAAGCATATTGATCCTTCCAGATACAATCTGTATCGCATAGATATCACTCCTGAGAAGTGGTTTCATCCAACTTCTGGAGGTGAGCAGATTCCCGTCAACAAGGATGATTTTTCTTTGACCATCAAGGGTAAAAAAATTCATTTTGATGCTGTTTTCATAGGTATTCATGGAACGCCTGGCGAGGATGGAAAGCTTCAGGGTTATTTTGACCTGCTCAAGATCCCTTACACGTCATGCGATGCCACTGCCTCTGCCATTACTTTCAATAAAAGATATACAGTGGCCATTGCTGGTGCAGCGGGGTTCCATGTTGCAAAATCAATCCACCTTTTCAAAGAAAGCCATCTCCAAAAAAAAGCTCAGTTGATTGCTTTGAGGTATCCCATTTTTGTGAAACCAAACAATGGTGGATCCAGCATTGGAATGAGCAAATTGACATCAGCTGAAGCATTGGATGAGGCATTGGAAAAAGCATTCAGGGAAGATGACCAGGTTTTGGTGGAAGAATTTATTTCTGGAAGAGAGTTCACCATCGGCGTTTACAAATCTGATGGCAACATCATCACCCTCCCTTTTACTGAGGTCATGTCGCAAAATGATTTTTTTGACTTTGTAGCAAAATACCAAGGAAAATCAACTGAAGTAACCCCAGCAGTTTGCAGTGATGAAGTTGCCAACAAGGTGAAAGCTGCAGCTTCAGGCATTTACACTGTTTTCAATTGCAGAGGTGTGGTACGAATGGATTTCATCTACAACGAAGAAATGCAAGAGCCATTTTTGCTTGAAATCAATACCGTACCCGGACAAAGCGATGCAAGCATTGTTCCTCAGCAGGTAGCAGCAGCCGGCATGTCACTCAAAGAATTTTATTCCATGCTGATTGATGATGCATTGAAATCCAAGTTATAAATCATGAATTTTTCTTTCATCACAGGCAGACCCCTCTGGCAAAATATCCTCGCAGGTATGGGTATTTCAATTTTGCTGGTTGGCGTATTCCTGCTGACATTGAATATCATCACCAACCATGGTGAATATCTTATCGTACCAGACGTCAAAGGGAAGTTGTTGGACGATGTACAGTCCAATTTAGAGGGAAAGGGATTTGAAGTGGTGATCCAGGACTCAATTTATGTTGACAGCCTGCAACCGAATGTCATTATAAAACAGTTTCCGGATCCGGAAGCAACTGTCAAGGTGAACAGGGTAATATACCTAACCATCAATAGAACTGTACCTCCAACGATACCTATGCCGAACCTGATCGGCATGACACTGCGCAATGCATTGTCTGAGCTTAAATCAGTTGGACTCAAATTGGGGGATACCAGTTATGTTTCAGACATTGCTAAAAATGCAATCAAGGATCAATGGGTAGATGGCTCAGCCATCAAACCTGGTACACCTGTAAGAATGGGATCATATGTGTCCTTGTACATTGGGTCAGGATTGGGCGGAGCAGAAATGCCGGTACCCGATTTGTTTGGAATGACATACGGTGAGGCAAAAATATTTTTACAATCCAACGGAATTGCCACTGGATTGATCATGTTGGATGAGGGACTCTCAGATACTACCGCTGGATATGTTTATTGGCAGAATCCTCCGCCATATGATGTACAAAACAATGTCAATGTTCTCCGAGTAGGACAATTGGTGGATATCAAGTTATCAATTGTCAAACCTGAGCGTCCGCCAATTCCTGAAAAATCAACAGATCAACAATAATTCAATAATTTTGACCTCATGAAAACAATCGATGTAAGCACGCTCAAATCAAAATTGGATGCAGGAGAATCTTTGCATTTGGTGGACGTCCGTGAACCATCAGAGCACGAAGAATTCAATATTGGGGGAATATTGCTTCCACTCGGAAATATACGCGTTGGAGTAATAGATTCGATAGAGGACCTGCGCGATAAGGAAGTTTATTTATACTGTCGGAGTGGGAACAGAAGCGGACAAGCTGCACTTATACTCGAGTCAATGGGCTTTTCAGATGTGACCAATGTAGTGGGCGGCATGCTCGCTTGGCAAGATCAGTTTCCTGTTTAATCAATGCTGCTGCAGGTCATTGATCGCTTTTTGCATCAATATTTCTATCAAGCTTTTACTGAAATTCTCAACAGAGGAGGGATTGATTGATTTTGTTTGAACCGACCATATCAATGTCTCGGTTTTGGTGTCAAATAAATTTCCTTCCATGAAATAGTACCTGTCAGTTACGTAATACCCGGGGTCGTAGAAAAAAGGTGACCAGTATGAATAGAAACCGCCAAAAAACAATCCATATCCTGGGTATGGACCATACAAGCCCAACCCTCCCGGTATATATCTAGTTTCACTTCTTTTATCAACCAAGTTGATGATAAATATAATGTCGCATTGAAGCGATTTGATTTTTTCAATCATTCGCTCACGGGGTGGGGGATTCTTTGATTCAAATGTTGGCGGAAAATGATCCCAGCTCCTTTCCACTGCAAATCCTTTTTTGCTGGCTGCGATTCCCATTTCTTCTTCCAAATGTGTTCTTACATGCGGATTCGCAACCAATGCTGCAACAAATATTTTTTTATAAGGAGTGGATCAATGGAAATATTTGTTGGACCAGGAATAGGTGATATTGTTTTGAACGCCGCATCCTACAAGGAAAAGTACTATTACTGTTGATTTGAACACATGTTGCATGCATTTTTATTATGCATACAACATATGTGGAATAATCATGAAAAAAAATGACCAAGAAATTAAAATGTGTAAAACAATTATTTCATAAATAATTACAATGATATGTTCAATCCGATCATCCAATTCCTCTCTGCCATGGGGTAAAAATAATTATTGTTGATAATATTTCCACCATAGTAATAGCTATACGTATAGCCATTGGGAGCATAGCGTTTATTGAACAGATTGTTTACCTGTATTACTGTAGAAACTGCTGTTCCATTTTTAAGTGAAAATGTTCTGTTGATTTGAAGGTCGTTCACCAGGTATGGATCCAGGCTTCTGTCCTTGCGGGATGTGTTATCGAGATACTGTCTGCTGACATATTTAGCAATCCATCTCAGTTCGGTTTTTTTCATGATGGAAGCACTGAGAATGGTATTGTTTACAACAGCTGGTGAAAAAGCTATATTGGTTGATGTGAAAAGATTTGTTTTTTGTCCACCGTTGTCATAATCATCATAATACTCTGTAAAGGATTGTATCTTATTTTGACTCAACGCAAGGTTGCTCGTGAGTTGAAGCCAAGGATTAAATGAATAGCTTCCTTCCAATTCTATACCTCTGCGAAAACTTTTTGCGATGTTGGTTCGGGTGTAAGCACCCACATCATTGATCCTTCCCGTCAGTACCAGCTGGTCTTTGTAGTTCATGTAATAGAATGTGATTGAATACCTGTATTTTTTACTCGTATGTTGTATGCCTGCCTCCCAATCGTCTAGTCGCTCTGGACGAGGAATCTCCATATTCCCTGCCTCAAAATCATCCCTGTTGGGTTCTTTGGTAGCTCTTGCAAACGATAAATATGTACTTGTTTTTTCTTTTGTATACCTGATACCTGCCTTGGGATTGAAGAATGTCCATTGCTGTTTGATATTCAATGTTGGATTGTTCCTGAATCCATTGATATCGTATTGAATATTTCTCAATTGAACATCGCCAAAGAATTGGAAGTTTCCTGACTCTTCCATCCACTTTCCAAAAACTGACTGCTCAGACTTGTTTGCATTCAAGTCATACCACTTGTAATCTTTTGATATGGCGTATTTTGACCAAATTATTTTACCAAAATGATCTCCAAGGTAATTACTCATATTGCCACCAAGGGTAACTTCTCTCTTTTCATTTTTGTGTCTTACCGAAATATTGTTTCCGATGAAAATATTGTCTAGCCACAATTGTCTGACCAAGTCAGTTGATTTTATCGTATTTCCATTGATGATGGGAGAGGGCAATCCATATTTTTCAAATTTCTCATTGGTTTTGTATTGCTCATAATGCCCTCTGCCTGTGGTTGTGAAGACAGTATTGTTTAAATTCCATTTGGTGTTTATTTTCTTATTATAGAACAATTGGTAATGTGTTTGCCAATAATTATCTGTTTCATTGTCATATGGATCAGCACCAGGTCTCATACCAGCTTCGTTGAATCTTCGGTTGATCTTCATTTGTTCTTCAGAAACCCCATACCAAGCCTGATATGTTTTTTCCTTTCCTGATATGATGTTGAACCGCAGAGAGGAATTTTCTTTGATGCTCGCTGCTGAAATATAAAATGATTTTAAGTCGCTGCTGGCTCTTTCAATGTAGCCATCACTTTTGATCGAGGAAAGTCTAACATCGACGGTGAATCTGTTGTTGATGAGTCCTGTTCCAGCTTTGAATGTATGTTTGAAGGTGTTGAATGATCCAACTGAGTTGTTGATTTCTGTGTAAGCTTTCTCCTGTACCTCGTTGGTCAATATATTCACTGTTGCGCCAAATGCCCCAGATCCGTTGGTACTGGTACCAACACCTCTTTGGATTTGCATGCTATTGGTGGATGACAGAAGATCAGGCATGTTCACCAGAAATACTCCCTGTGACTCTGCATCATTGTATGAAATACCATTGATGGTAAAATTAATCCTGTTTGGATCTGTTCCCCTGATTCTGATGCCTGTATAACCAATACCATTTCCTGCATCTGAGCTGGCAACAGCTCCGGGTACCTGATTCAGAAGAAATGGAATGTCTTGTCCCAGGTTATTTTTAGCAATATTGCTTTTGTAGATCATGGACTGTGTAAAGGGATATTTCTGCTCCGCTCGTACCCCTTGAATTTCAATGGTAGGCATGAGAGATGATTTTTTCAGACTGGTATCGCTTAAAGACAAAGTATCAACCGCTTTTGGTTGGACCACTTGTGATAAACCATCAAATGAAGTGAACAACATCAACGCAAGTACAAAATGTGATTTCATGACCGATTATTTTGAAAATGATCAGTCAGGTTCTGCCGGAAGAGAAAGGAAAATTTGGGTGAGACTGTCCTTCCCTGCGCAGGCATTATCCTGATCAGGTTCAACGGGTTTTTCTCAGCCTTGGTATCAACCCAAAGCACCCCGGAACAGTACAAAATTATATTTTCCATCAGTTTCAAAAAAATTATCTTCGAAATATTAGATCTGTTGTAACTAAATTCATCGTTGAGCGTATTAAGGTTAAACAAACTGAAATGAAGCAACTCTTTACATTACTAGGACTAATTTTTTTCGGTCTCTTGCAGGCGCAGGATAAATTGATCATCAATGATCAAATGGCAGTAAAGCGAGATATGGGACGGTTTTCAAAAATTGAAATCCATGGTCCATTCAAGGTGTATTATTCCGTGAGTGATACCTATACAGTTGCGATCAGTGCCAATTCTGAATCTGCGCGTGACAGGATCCGTGTAAAAAACAATGGTGGAGTGTTGATGTTTGATCTTGAGAGCAGTTATAGGAATTGGATTTCGGGTGACGGTAAATTCAAGTTGTACATATCTGCACCTACTATTGATGAAATCTTTGCATCTGGAGCTGTAAATTTTTTGGTGACCGATTTATTGAAGTCGGATGATTTGTTAATCAAATTCACCGGTGCTAGTGATTTTCTCGGGAAGCTAGATTGTAATCAAGTTAAACTGCAATTTACCGGTGCCTCTGATGTTGAGTTGACTGGAAGAGCAGCATATGTGGAGGCTGTGTTGACAGGTGCCAGCAAATTAAAGGCATCAACATTCAAGATAGAAACTGCAGACATCAAAGTATCTGGAGCTTCCAATTCCACTATTTATGTATCCAACAAATTACATGCCGTTGCTACAGGTGCCAGCAATATTCATTATTATGGGAATCCTGCACAAGTGGAAATGAGTGCAACGGGAGCCAGCAAAGTAAAACGAGCTGATTGACAAATTAGATAGATATTGAAAAAGGCAACCGAGTGGTTGCCTTTTTTGTTGCGAAGGCTGGGATCGAACCAGCGACCTTCGGGTTATGAGCCCGACGAGCTACCGCTGCTCTACTTCGCGATGTGGATCGCAAAGTTACTGTAAAATCATCAATGTTCAAAACAATTTTTACTATGTTACCTTTGTGGAACATAGATGAAATCTGGATTTGTAAATATTGTGGGAAAGCCAAATGCCGGCAAGAGTACATTGTTGAACGCCATCCTGGGTGAGAAGCTTTCAATTGTGTCATCTAAAGTGCAAACAACGCGTCATCGCATCAGAGCTTTTTTATCTGGCGATGATTATCAGATCGTATTTTCCGATACACCTGGTGTCATTGAGCCCAAATACAAACTTCACGAAAAAATGATGTCAGCAGTCCATGCAAGCATGGAAGATGCCGATGTGTGTATATTTCTTGCTGATGCAAGGGATTCCATCGAGGAAATACAATCGAACATTGGATTGCTAAAGGTTAAAGTTCCAATGATATTGGTATTGAATAAAACCGATCTTGCCAAAGCTAGCGATGTGTCAGAAAAAATTTCATCCCTTCAAAACAATATGAGGGTTGCTCATCTAATGACCATTTCTGCTAAACAAAAATTACATATTGACCAGTTGGTCGCCACCATTGTTCAATTGCTGCCAGAAGGTGAGGCTTATTATGACAAGGATGAATTGACAGACTTGCCTACCAAATTTTTTGCGGCTGAAATTATACGCGAAAAAATATTTGAACTGTACGATGAGGAATTGCCATACCAGGCCACGGTGATGATTGCTAAATTTGAGGAGAAAACAACATTGATAAAAATCACTGCCGATATCATTGTTCACAGAGAATCGCAAAAAGCGATCATACTCGGTGCAAAGGGTTCAAAAATCAAGGAGCTCGGAACAAGGTCGAGGTTGGAATTAGAGAAGTTTTTGGATGCAAAAGTTTTCCTTGAATTATTTGTGAAAGTGCGTGATAACTGGAGAAATAACGATCTTTACCTAAAGGAGTACGGATATAACTAATTTATTTTCATGCGTCTATTTATTGTGACATGGATCTATTGTATGATAGCGGCGACTGTCTGCGGTCAGTCAGGTTATTTGCCCCGAGAAGATTTCTCCGGTGCTGCCTATACATTGGCAGTTCACGAAGTGAATTTTGAAGGAGTTGACAACAAGGGTGGTGGACTCCGATTGTCGTATGATAAGATCAAAGGGAGTCCCTATTACAACGACAGTTTTCAGATTGCCAAGTTTTTCAAATCGAATGGAGCAGCTGCTGTTGGTGAACTAAAAGCCAGGCTCAATCTCGCAACACATGAGGTGCATTTCATTGGCGAGGGAGGCAAAGAATTCATTGCTCCAGCTCAACTCTCCAGCAGAATAACATTCAACAATGGAGCTGTTTTTATGCTGAACACCAGTGAATTTCAATTCAATAAAAAGTCATTGAATGGATATTCTCAGGTGCTGGTGGATGGCCGGGTTGCTTTGTACAAGTATATCAAGAGAACTGTATCATCGGCTGACTCCATGTTCGGTACCCTCAAACGATATTATTTTTCAACCAGTCAGTTGTATTTTGTCAAACACAACAATAAGATCATACAGCTGAAAAAAATGAATGAAGATGCCATCTTCGAAATCGTACCACCTGATAATGCGATGACCAAGTGGCTCTCAACCAATAAAATGAATTTAAAACGAGAGGAAGACCTGGTGGCTTACCTTAAAAAATGGAATGAGCAATAACGTTGCTCTGACTGAATATTTACAATGAGTGGATTTACTTTAGCTATTGTGGGAAGACCCAATGTGGGAAAGAGTACTTTTTTCAATCGTTTGCTGGAACAGCGTAAAGCTATTGTAGAAGATACCCCCGGTGTTACACGAGACAGGCAATACGGTATTTCAGAATGGAATGGCAAGACATTTAACGTGATTGACACAGGTGGATTTGTGCAGGATGGGGTAGATGTGTTTGAAAAAGAGATTCGTCAACAGGTCATGATTGCAGTCGAAGAAGCCAATGCAATTGTTTTTATGTGCGATGTAACAACTGGCATTACTGCTTTGGATGAAGCCATGGCAGATGTGCTGCGCAGTGCTAAAAAACCTGTATTCCTGGTTGTCAATAAGGTTGACAACAGTGAGCGTCAAATAGATGCAACTGAGTTTTATTCAATGGGCATTGAAAAAACATATTTTCTTTCCTCCATGTCTGGCAGTGGTACGGGAGAGGTGCTGGATGATATTGCTGAACTGATAGAAGTTTCAGCGGAACAGCACCAAGAGGGATTGCCGCATTTTGCCATCATTGGTCAACCCAATGTTGGAAAATCATCTTTGCTCAACGCACTGGTTGGTACAGAACGGACGATTGTGAGTGATATCGCAGGTACTACCAGAGATACGATCCACACACACTATAATCTTTTTCAAAAAGAATTCATCCTGATTGATACTGCCGGTATCAGAAGGAAAACAAAAGTGCATGAGGATTTGGAATTTTACTCTGTCATTCGTGCCATCAAGGCAATGGATGAGGCAGATATTTGCTTGATGATGATTGATGCAGAGAAAGGCATTACCCAGCAGGATTTAAATATATTTTCTTTGGCGGTCAAAAAGGGAAAGGGAATTGTGTTTTTAGTCAACAAGTGGGATCTGGTTGCAAAATCTACCAATACAGCAAAAGACTTTGAGAAAAACTTAAAAGAGCGACTCGCCCCATTCAAAGATGTTCCTGTCTTGTTTATTTCTGCAAAGGAAAAGACCAGGATTTTCAAAGTGATCGAGACAGCATTGCAGGTATATGAAAACAGGAATCGTAAGATACCTACCTCTCAACTCAATGAAGTGATGTTAAAAGTAATTGAGGCCTACCATCCACCTGTGGTCAGAGGGAATTCAGTTAAAATTAAATTCATCACCCAATTGCCTACTGCAGTTCCAAGTTTTGCTTTTTTCACCAATTATCCTGATGATATCAAAACTCCTTACAAAAATTATCTGGAAAACAAGTTGAGGGAAATGTTCAAGTTGAATGGAGTACCGGTGAGGATATTCTTTAGAAAGAAATAGGACGACCCATTGAGGCCGCCCTTGTATATGACCCAAAATATCAAGATTAATTTTTTTTAAAGTAAGCTTCCTATAGAAATAGGAGGCTTTTCGATTGCTTGCCTTGAGTATTTTTAGAAATTAAAGAAAAAAGAAAGCTTATAGAAGTCACTGCTGCTGTTGGAAGTCTTAGGATCCGTGAGATCAGTCCCAAAGGAAAAACGCATACCTCCAACGCCTTTGGAAACTTGTATGAATGGGCCGAACCATTTATAGTAATCGGCACTACTTGTTTCTCCACCTCCTTTTATTTTTCCGCCTGCTAAATTTAAGTTTTCATAATGTGCACCTAGTACCAGCCATGGAGCAACGCGGCCTCCTACATTTAACCAATAATGGGCGTAATTCAGGGTAGACTCTCCCACTGCTGTTTTGTTTCTCAACGCGGCGTAATATCCTGCATACAATTGACCGATTATCTTTTGATCATCGTAGTTGATTGTTAAGTTTGGAACAATGCCATCGCCTACAATTCCAGGTTGATTGGTGCCGCTGCTCAACAGGTTACCCATGGTAAATCCCAATTGTGGATTGATAGCAAAATCGCCTGCTTTCATGTTGAAGCCGAGTCCAAATTCGGTCCAATTACCCCAAGCGCTTGCAGTACCTGCACCCCATTGAATTCCGTAAAAAGTAAAGTCTGTTTTTGGGGCAACAGGGTAGGATGCTGTTACAGCTGGATTGAATCCAAAAAATGCATCATGGTTTAAGTTTAAGGAAAGAGAGAGTTTGTCTTCTTTTCTCTCCTGAGCCTGAGTAACAGGTAGAATCATGGAAAAACAAATCATTAGTACAAGGATGTTTGTGTTGCGTTTCAGCATAATCATGTGTTTTTTAGTTGGTGAAGTGTAATATGAATCGAGTAAGGCTGTTTGAATTGGTAGGGTGAACATGGCCAAACTCGTATTACAAAACCATCTTTTCTGATTGCTTGATTTTACCTGTACTGATCTGCAAAAGGAAAGGCAAAGTTTTCGTAACATTGTTTTGGTTTTTAGTTCTAAAAGAGGGTATGGCAAAGGCAATTGTTCTAGTCCAACATTGCCCCGCGCTGTACCCTTGTTTATTTTTCAGGGCAGTTATGCCTTGTTGGGATTTCTGCCATATTTTTCATCGTGTTGTGTTTGATCAAGTCCCAATTCTTCTTCTTCCTCACTTACCCTCAACGGTTGAATCAGGTTGATGAATTTGAAAATCAGGAAGGATAGCACAAATGAATAGCTCACTGCAATCAGCATGGCTTTCAGTTGTGTAAAGAAGAAGTCAACATTGCCGTAAAGCAGTCCATCATTGCCCGCGCTGTTGACAGCTTTGGTTGCAAAAATGCCGGTCAAGATCATGCCGACAATTCCACCGATACCGTGACAGGGGAATACATCCAACGTATCATCCAATGTTGATTTTTGTTTGAAGTGTACTGCGATGTTGGAAACAATGGCAGCGAAAACACCGATGAAAATACTTTGTGGGATACCAACAAATCCTGCACCTGGTGTAATGGCAACGAGTCCCACAACTGCACCAATACAGAATCCCATCACAGAAGGTTTTTTCCCTCTCATTACATCAAAGAACATCCAAGACAAGCCCGCAGCAGCAGCAGCGGTATTGGTTGTTGCAAATGCTGAAACGGCCAATCCGTTTGCACCCAGTGCAGAACCGGCATTGAATCCAAACCAGCCAAACCACAACAATCCTGTTCCAATCAACACATAGGGAACGTTGGCGGGAGGTACTTCGGCGCCTTCCATATGTGCTTTTCTCCTTTTTAAAACCAGCACTCCAGCAAGTGCAGCACATCCTGCAGAAATATGTACAACAGTCCCACCGGCAAAGTCAAGTGCACCCATTTTAAAAAGAAATCCATCTGGGTGCCAACTCCAGTGTGCAAGTGGTGCATATACCAGGATGCTGAAAAGGATGATAAATAAAATATAGGAAGTGAATCTAACTCTTTCAGCCAATGCGCCGACAACAAGTCCGGGTGTAATGATGGCAAACATCAGCTGAAACAGTGCAAACAATGTTTTGGGTATTGTTGGTGCGAGTCCCCAAGGTTCAGCATTGTTTACATCTTTGAAAAAGAAGTGGGTGAGTGGATTGCCCACAAATCCTCCCATGGATTCTCCAAAGCAAAGGCTATAACCAAAGGCAACCCAAATAACACTGACCACTCCAGCTGCAACCGTACTTTTGATCATGGTAGAGATCACGTTTTTACGGTGTACCATCCCTCCATAAAAAAATGCGAGTCCGGGTGTCATCAAAAAAACCAGTGCAGTTGCAATCAATATCCAGGTAATGTCAGCGCCGCTGTAGGCAGATTGCTTGTCATCAAAATTGGGAAGTAGAGGTACAAAAATCGAGGCAATTGAAATAAGGAGCAGCAAAATAAAGGGGAGCCTGTCTCTGACGGTTTTGGAATTCATTTTTTGGACTTTAGTTGCAAATAATGTTTAATTATATGCCTAAAGTACAAAAAAGTAACCCCTTAACACTTAAATAATAAACATATGAAATATTATAATATGAATATACATTATATATATTGTTGATAATCAATTATATAATTATTTTATTAACATAAATATGTTTATAAAAATATACATATAAATAATTTATATATGATAAGAAAAGATCTAAGATCAAATATGCAAGCTGCTGTCCTTTGATTCCAGCAGAGATTCTCCCATGAGGAACTCGTCAACTTTTCTTGCACATTCTCGTCCCTCGCTGATGGCCCAGACAACGAGTGACTGACCGCGTCGCATGTCACCGCAGGTAAATATTTTATGAATGTTGGTCTTGAACTCTTTTTCCGTCGCTTTTACATTTCCTCTCTCGTCCAGCTCAATTTCAAGTTGATCAATCATGCCATTTTTTTCCGGTGCCACAAAGCCCATTGCGAGCAGGACCATTTCACAATCCAGTATTTTTTCTGATCCTGCACGTTCGATAAAGGTGGAAGGTTTACCGTTTTCTATTTTCCATTCCAGCTCCACTGTTTTGATACCAATTAAATTTCCATAGTTATCTCCAATGAATTCCTTGGTGGCAATGGCCCATTCTCTTTCACAACCTTCTTCATGTGAACTTGTTGTTTTCAATACCATTGGATAAGTCGGCCAAGGCATGATGTCCGAACGCTTTTCTGGCGGCTTGGGCAATAGTTCAAATTGGGTGATGGATGTTGCTCCTTGTCTGTTGGATGTTCCAACACAATCACTGCCAGTATCTCCGCCGCCGATGACCACCACATTTTTACCCTTGGCAGAGACCAGTTCATCCAATATATTGCTTTCAATATCTTTTTTGGCAAGGGGATCGCTGCCTGCAACCAATTTATTTTGCTGTTTTAAAAATTGCATTGCATAGTAGACTCCTTTGAGCTCTCTGCCTTTCACATTGAGATCTCTGGGAACCGTTGAGCCTCCTGAAAGTACAATGGCATTGTATTCTCTCAGTAAATCGTTCATGCTGACATTCACGCCAACATTCGCATTGCACTTGAAAGCAATACCTTCCTGTTCCAACAATGCAATTCTTCTGTCAATGATTTTTTTCTCCAGTTTGAAATCGGGAATCCCATATCGCAGCAAACCTCCCGGTTTTTCATCTCTTTCAAAAACAACTACGGTATGTCCTGCTTGATTGAGCTGTGCTGCCGCAGCGAGTCCAGCCGGACCACTGCCGATCACAGCAATTTTTTTTCCGGATCGAATACTTGGCACATGGGGTTTGGCAATTCCTCTTTCAAATGCAATCTCAATGATGTGCTTTTCAATCTCTTCAATGTTGACTGGCGGCTGATTGATGCCCAGTACGCATGCGCTTTCGCAGGGCGCGGGACAAATCCTACCGGTAAATTCAGGGAAATTATTGGTTGATGTAAGTATTTCGTATGCCTCTTCCCATCTCTCATTGTAAACTGCATCATTGAATTCGGGGATCACATTTCCAAGGGGACATCCACTGTGACAAAAGGGAACACCGCAATTCATACATCTTGCTGCCTGCTTATTCAGTTCTGCAGCATCAAAAGGTTCTACAAATTCATTGAAATGAGCAATTCTTTTTTGTGGTTCGAGTTTCGCTGGACCCACTCTGGTAAATTCTAAAAATCCTGTTGGTTTACCCATGAAAATTTATTTAACAGTTGCTTTTTTGGTGGATTTTTTTTGTTGCAATGCTTTCTTGTAATCACGCGGAAATACTTTGATGAAATGCTGTTGTTGATTTTCAAAATCATTTAATAAAAAATCTGCTACAGTGCTTTTGGTATATGTCGCATGTTCTTTGAGCAGGTTTTCAATTTTTGCCATATCCTCCGCGTCGGGTGTTTCAAGATCTACCATTTCCAAATTGCAATTTTCTTTGAAACTATTTTGTATGTCATAGATATATGCAATTCCACCGCTCATACCTGCAGCGAAATTTCTTCCGGTTTTTCCAAGTATCAATACAGTCCCACCAGTCATGTACTCGCATCCATGGTCACCCACACCTTCCACAACAGCTGTCGCTCCAGAATTTCTAACAGCAAATCTCTCGCCAGCTTTCCCCCGGATAAAAGCTTTTCCGGATGTAGCACCATAAAAAGCAACATTTCCAATGACAATGTTTTCTTCTGGCACAAATTTTGAATGCTTGTCAGGGTATACAATGAGTTTTGCGCCACTCAGTCCCTTTCCAAAATAATCATTGGCATCACCCTCCAATTCAAGTGTAACACCCTTTGTATTGAATGCACCGAAGCTTTGCCCGGCTGTACCTGTAAACTTTATCTGAATGCTGTCATCCGGCAACCCCAATGCGCCATATTTTTTGGTGATCTCATTGCTGAGCATGGTGCCAGTGGATCGGTCAGTATTTTTAATCGGGAAAGACAACTTGATGCTCTTGCCATTTTCCAATGCTGCTGTTGATTGTTCTATCAATTTCCAATCCATTACATCTGCAATGCCATGGTCTTGCTCCTCTTGTTTATACAATCCAGTATATGCATCTGCAGGTTCTTTGTAGAGAATGGGAGAGAGATCCAATTTGCTGTATTTCCAATGATTAATTCCTTCACGAACTTTCAATGCTTCTACCTGTCCAACCATTTCTTCAACCGTTCTGTACCCAAGCTCTGCCATCAATTCACGCAATTCCTTTGTAAGGAATTGAATGAAGTTGACAACATATTCAGCTGCACCATTGAATCTTTTTCTCAGTTCAGGATCTTGTGTTGCGACGCCAACCGGACAAGTATTCAAGTGACACTTGCGCATCAGAATGCATCCTTCCACTACCAATGCAGCTGTTGCAACACCCCATTCTTCTGCACCCAGCAGGGTAGCAATGGCAATATCTCTTCCTGTTTTTAATTGCCCATCTGTTTGCAATACAACCCTGCTTCTCAATTTATTTTTTACAAGCGTCTGATGCGCTTCTGCCAATCCAAGTTCCCATGGCAATCCTGCGTGTCTGATGGAACTCAGTGGAGATGCACCTGTTCCGCCATCAAATCCAGACACCAATACAACATCGGCTTTTGCTTTTGCAACACCAGCTGCAATGGTACCCACACCGGCTTTCGAAACCAGCTTTACACTGATTCTGGCTTTTCTGTTGGCATTCTTCAAATCGAATATCAATTGTGCAAGATCTTCAATGGAATATATATCATGATGAGGTGGAGGTGATATCAATCCAACACCTGGTGTTGAATGCCTTACTCTTCCTATCCAATCATCCACTTTGTGTCCGGGTAATTGTCCACCTTCACCAGGTTTTGCTCCTTGTGCCATTTTGATCTGCAATTCATCTGCTTCAGTGAGGTATTGTGCAGTCACGCCAAATCTTGCTGATGCAACCTGTTTGATGGAAGATCTCATGGAGTCGCCATTCGCCAATTTCTCATACCTGATTTCATCTTCACCGCCTTCACCAGTATTGCTTTTTCCACCCAGCCTGTTCATGGCGATCGCAAGCGTTGTATGTGCTTCCCATGAAATTGAACCAAACGACATCGCACCTGTAGCGAAACGTTTGTAAATGCTTTCTGCTGGTTCAACTTCATCCAACGATAGCGGTGGGCGAACAGGATTGAACTCAAACTGACTCCTGAGTGTGCATGCCTTTTCACCTTGCTCATTGACCAGCTTGGAATATTTTTTGAAAATGGAATAATCTGCTGTTCTGGTTGAATGTTGCAGGAGGTGAATGGTTTGCGGATTGAAGAGATGGAATTCACCTTTTCGTTTCCACTGATAAAATCCGCCTACAGGCAAACGATCCACTGGCAATGATTTTCTGGCAAATGCCAATCGGTGTTTTGCCAATGCTTCTTTGGCAATCTCATCCAGTCCCATTCCTTCAATTCTGGAGACTGCACCCGTAAAATATTTGTCTACTACTTCATTGTTCAATCCAACGATTTCAAAAATTTGCGCGCCTTGGTAAGATTGCAAAGTGGATATTCCCATTTTAGAGAACACCTTCAGGAGTCCCTCGTTGACGGCTTTGATGTAATTTTTTTTCAGCTGTTCAGATTCGAGTTCGGTCTGCATCTTGCCACTCAGTTTCATATCTCTGATTGAACTCAGTGCCAGATAGGGATTGATAGCAGTTGCTCCAAATGCAAGCAGACATGCAAAGTGATGTACTTCCCATACGTCACCTGCTTCGACGATGATTCCAACCTTTCCTCTATAACCTTTTCTGATCAAATGATGATGAATGGCTGCAGTTGAAAGCAAAGAGGGGATGGGTGCATGTTCGGAGTCAATCGCCCTGTCCTGCAATATCAATACTTCAAAGCCATCCTCAACGGCATCTACTGCATATCGGCAGATTCTATCCAACGCTTTTTTCAGTGAGCCTGATTTTCCATCTGACCTGAAATAACACTGAAGGGTTTTTGCCTGAAAAATTCCCGTATCAATACTTCTGATTTTTTCCAAATCATGATTGGTCAACACCGGATGTTTCAAGGCAACAGTATGACAAATCATGGGATTTTCCTGCAACATGTTTTCATTGTTGCCGACAAAAGTTGCCAATGACATCACAAGGCGTTCTCTGATGGGGTCAATTGGCGGATTGGTAACCTGTGCAAAAAGCTGTTTGAAGTAACTGCTCAAATGCTGTGGTTCATCACTCAAAATGGCAAGGGGTGTATCCGTACCCATTGAACCAACCGGTTCCTTTCCATCCATTGCCATGGGTGAAATGATATGCTCCAAATCTTCTGAAGAATACCCAAATGCTTTTTGATATTTAAATACTTGATCATGCTCGAGATGTGTAAACATGACCCTGGGTTCAGGCAATTCATTCAACCTGATCTTGTATTTATTCAACCAGTCTGCATAAGGTTTCTGTCCGCAGATGGTTGCTTTCACCTCTTCATCACTGATGATTTTGCCTTCTTCCATGTCAACAATGAACATCTTTCCTGGCTGCAGTCTTCCCTTTTCGATGATGAGGGATGGATCAACTGGCAATGCTCCAGTTTCAGAAGCCATGATAACCCTGTCGTCGGAAGTTACACAGTACCTGGATGGTCTCAATCCATTTCTGTCCAATGTTGCACCAATCATTCTTCCATCAGTAAATGAAATGGAAGCGGGACCGTCCCATGGCTCCATCATTGAAGCATGGAATTCATAAAAAGCTTTTTTAACGGGATCCATCTGTTCATTACCATCCCATGCTTCTGGTATCAACATCATCATCACATGTGGCAACGATCTTCCTGTCATGGTCAACAGTTCGATCATGTTGTCTAGACTTGCAGAGTCACTGTTGCCGGATGTTACAATGGGCAACAACATGTCCATTTCCTCTTTGGTAAAATATGGTGATGTATATCCTTTTTCATTTGTTTTGATCCAGTTCAAATTTCCCTGCAGGGTATTGATCTCTCCGTTGTGTGCAATGAACCTGAAGGGTTGTGCCAATTTCCAAGATGGAAATGTATTGGTTGCAAAACGTGAATGCACCAGTCCCAATGCACTCACCACTTTTTTGTTGCTCAAGTCAGGGAAATAGGATCTAACCTGGTGACTCGTTAATTGCCCTTTGTAAACAATGATTTTATATGATAGGGAAGAGAGGTAAAAACCAATTGGATCTTTTTTCACTGAGTTGTTGATCAGGTGACTCGCATAGTTTCTGAGAATAAAAAGTTTTCTCTCAAAAACCAAGGGTTCGTTGATATGATCGGGACAAGCAATGAACACCTGTTCCATTTCTGGTTCAACCGATCTTGCAGTGAAACCGATGTCAGATGGGTTGACTGGTACTTTCCTCCATGTGAGAATCTCTAGTCCCAATTCCTCAGCCGCTCTGCTGAATATATCTCTGCACTCTTCGCGCAGTCTTACTTCTTTCGGGAAAAAAATAAATCCGACACCGTACTTACCAAAGGGAGGTAAATGAACACCTGCTTTTAAACATTCATCAAAGAAAAATGCATGTGGTACCTGGATCAAAATACCTGCACCATCACCTGTATTGCTTTCGCAACCGCAGGCACCTCTGTGCTCCATGTTTTCTAAAATGGTCAATGCATCTGAAACGACCTGATGATTTTTGTTTCCTTTGATATTGGCAACAAAGCCAATTCCACAAGCATCTCTTTCGAAATCTGAACGATACAATCCCCGGTTTCTTGCCATAAGAAAGCAATTTTTTTAAAAATTCTAATAAATAAGCTGTAAAGATGGAAATTATCTAATACAGGGGCAAGCTCATGGTGAATTTAAGACAAAAAGAGCATTAAACCGTCAAAATTTCTACACAATCAATAAAAAATGGATGACTTACTCCGCGTAGCTGCTGACGGGCTCGCAGGTGCATACCAGATTTCTGTCACCGTAAGTATTGTTGACCCTTGAAATGCTGGGCCAGAATTTATTTGATTTTAAGTAGGGCAATGGAAATGCAGCTTGTTCACGTGAATATTTCTTATCCCAATCACTGCTGATGATGACATATTGGGTATGCGGTGCATTTTTCAGTAAGTTGTTTTGTTTCTCAACTTTTCCATCTTCAATTTCTTTGATTTCATGACGAATAGAAATCAACGCATCGCAGAACCTGTCTAATTCTTGCTTGTCCTCGCTCTCCGTAGGTTCAATCATAATATTACCGGGCACAGGAAAACTGAGTGTTGGAGCATGAAACCCATAATCCATCAATCGCTTCGCCACATCTTCTGCTTCTATGTCAGCTGTTTTTTTAAATGGTCGCAAATCAACAATGAATTCATGTGCACAGGTATTGTTGCTTCCCAGATAAAGGATATCATAATGCTTCTGCAATCTCGCTCTCATAAAATTGGCATTGAGAATTGCAAAGGCTGTTGCATCTTTTAAACCTTGCTCACCAAGCATTCTGATATAGCCGTAGCTGATCAGCAAAATACTTGCACTTCCGTATGGTGCAGCACTTACTGCTACATTGCCTTTGTTTACATCGAGTGATTGATTGTTGTTGAATGTATGTCCGGGTAAGAAAGGCGCCAAATGTGATTTTACGCAAATGGGACCCATACCAGGACCACCGCCGCCATGTGGAATGGCAAATGTTTTATGCAAGTTGAGGTGACAAACATCAGCGCCGATCAGGCCAGGTGATGTCAGTCCCACCTGTGCATTCATGTTTGCACCATCCATATATACCTGACCACCATGCTGATGAACAATATCTGTAATTTCTTTTACGGTCTCTTCAAAAATTCCATAGGTACTTGGATAAGTAATCATCGTACCGGCAAGTGTTTCGCTGTATTGTTCTGCTTTTTCTCTGAAATCATCCACATCGATATAGCCATTGTCCAATGCTTTAACCACAACTACCCTCATGCCTGCCATCACAGCAGATGCTGGATTGGTTCCGTGTGCAGAGATGGGAATCAGCATGACATTTCTTTGGTGATCACCTCTTGACAAATGGTATTCACGAATCGTCAGCAATCCTGCATACTCGCCTTGGGCGCCGCTGTTGGGCTGCAGACTGCATGCATCGAATCCGGTTATCTCACTGAGATAAGCTGACAACTCATCAATGATTTGTTGATAACCCTTGGTTTGATGCAAGGGGGCAAAAGGGTGAATGGATGACCAACAAGCCCAGCTCAATGGCATCATTTCAGAAGCAGCATTCAATTTCATGGTGCAACTTCCAAGAGAAATCATCGATGTATTGAGTGAGAGGTCTTTGTTCTCAAGTGATTTGATATACCGCATCATTTTGCTTTCACTGTGGTGTGAATTGAACACAGGATGCAACAAATAAGGAGATGTTCTGGTTAGTGCAGTTGGAATATTGGACAGCAATTCATTTTCAGAAAGCGCAATGGCTGCTGTACTGTTCTCATCAAAGCATTGCAAAATATCCAATACATCAGGTGGAGTTGAAGTCTCATCAAAAGAAATACCAAGAGAATCTGCTGAAATTTTTCTAAAGTTGATATTTCTTTTTGCAGCGGCAGAAAAGATGCGCTCTGCATCATTTGTACGCACGGCAATTGTATCAAAAAATGATTCGGAAGCGAGCTGAAATCCTTTGCTCTTGATAGCTTCCGCTGCAGTTTTTGCCAACATGGATGTCCGGGTTGCAATTTTTTTCAATCCAGATGGACCATGGTAAACCGCATACATGGCTGCCATGTTTGAAAGAAGCGCCTGAGCAGTGCATATATTGGATGTAGCTTTTTCTCTTTTGATGTGTTGTTCTCTGGTTTGAAGCGCCATTCTCAATGCCCTGTTACCATGGGCATCGATGCTGATGCCAATGATGCGTCCAGGTATATTTCTTTTGAATTCATCTTTGGTTGCAAAGAAGGCGGCATGCGGACCCCCATATCCAAGGGGAACGCCAAATCTTTGCGCCGATCCGCAGGCAACATCTGCACCCAGTTCACCTGGAGAGGCAATCAGGGTCAATGCAAGTAAATCAGTTGTCATGACTACATATGCTCCCACAGCGTGCACCTTATCAATAAATTCTTTGTGGTTGACGAGTCCCCCGATATTGTTGGGATATTGCACAAGCGCACCAAAATAGCTGTTGTCTATGTTAGCGGATGCTGCTTTACCAACCACGATTTCAATACCAACCGGCAATGCTCTGGTGATCAGTACATCCAATGTTTGAGGAAAGCAGTCCTCATCTACAAAAAACTTTGGTCTTTCAATATGATCCTGCTTGTTCAGAAAATTGAAAAACATGGTCATTGCTTCTGCAGCAGCAGTAGCCTCATCGAGCAACGATGCATTTGCAATTGGGAGTCCGGTGAGATCTGTAACCATGGTTTGGAAATTCAACAAACTTTCCAACCGTCCCTGTGCGATCTCTGCTTGGTAGGGCGTGTATTGTGTGTACCAACCTGGATTCTCAAAAATATTTCTCAAAATCACACTTGGTGTATGTGTACCGTAATAACCCTGACCAATAAAATTTTTTGCAACAATATTTTTTTGTCCAACTTCCATGATATGCTGTAAATAAGCTGCCTCACTCATTGAAGCAGGCAATTGCATGGATGATTGATTTTTGATATTGGATGGAATGGTTTTGTCAACCAGCTCATCGAGATTTTTTTCACCGGTGAGGTGAAGCATCTCGTTCATTTCTGATTCACTTGTTCCGATATGTCTTGACTGAAATTCTTTTGATTGTTGCTCAATAAGATTCATGTAACCAACGATTTAAGGTTAGGGTCAATTAGAGCTGCAAATTTACTTCAATCCCAGCACTGATTGAATGCTTTGTGCAAGTTGATAACTGAATGTGGATTAATTGGTGAAACAATCATTGCTTGCGTGATTTGGACTAATTTTGAGCCATGTCTGAGGCATTGTTAAAAAACTGGGAAAAGAAGTCATCTGAACGTCAAAAGCTGTACAAACAATTTCTGGCCAGGGCCGATAAAAACAAGGTCATCCGTGAGCTGCCCGCCCTTCATGAGGAGGCATTTGAACAGGTAGATTGTCTGGCATGTGCGAATTGCTGCAAACATTATTCCCCCAGGTTCAAAACACCCGATATCAAACGCATCAGCAAGGTGCTTTCTTTAAAAGAGAGTGTTTTCATTGAAACCTATCTCAAAATAGATGAAGAGGGCGATTATGTTTTAAAAAACAAGCCTTGTCCCTTCCTTGGTTCAGACAATTTTTGTTCCATTTACGATGATCGTCCTTCAGATTGCCGAAGGTTTCCGTATACTGATGAAGATGTTTTCATCAAGCGTCCTCAGCTGACGCTGAAAAATACAAGCTTTTGTCCGGCTGCTTATTTTGTAATCGAAAAGTTGATGCAGGAGGCGAGGTAGACTAATAAGTGATTTTTCTCACACCGGGCAGTTTGAACCAAGTATAGACCACTATGCCAATGGTCATGGCTCCTCCAAATACTACAGATGGAACAACTCCCATGATTCTTGATGCAAAACCACTTTCAAAAGCCCCTAATTCATTGGAGGAAATGATGAAGATGCTATTCAGTGCTGAAACCCTTCCTTTCATATGCTCGGGTGTTTTGAGTTGAAGCACTGTTGATCTGACGATGATGCTGATGCCATCCAATAGACCTGAGATCAGCAATGCTCCAAATGAGATCCAGAACCAACTTGACAAACCAAATATGATGATGCTCAATCCAAATCCTGCTACACAAAGCAACATCCATTTTCCCTGATTGGATTTCATGGGTATAAAATTGATGATGAGCATAACAATGATGGCACCTATTCCTGGTGCCGCTCTCAGGATGCCCAATCCCTCTGCTCCTGTTTTAAGTATCACATCAGAAAAATAGGGGAGCAATGCAGTTGCTCCACCAAAAAAAACTGCAAACAGGTCAAGTGTTATGACTCCCAAAATTTCTTTGGTATTCCATACGAATTTGAATCCCTCTCTGATGCTTTTGAGCATGGGTTCACCTTTCAGTTGGGTTGCAGGCGGCTTTGGTCCGATAAAGAACAAAATGATCACTGCAATGGTCATCATGATGATCATCAGGGTGAATGTGAAAGTGATGCCTTTAGCGCCATATAACAATCCCCCCAATGCGGGTCCGCCTACTCCTGCAATCTGCCATGAACTGCTATGCCAGCTGATGGCGTTGGGGATTTTTTCTTTGGGCACCAGCATGCTCACCAATGCAAATGAAGTGGGACCGCTGAAGGCACGTGCAATACCCGTGCAAAAGGCGATGATGTATATGATGATCAACACTGTATGTTGGGACAAGTAATTGGATGCGTCTTTGCTGGTGATATAGGCAAATAAAATGGTGAGCAATAAATTGGCTGCAATGCTCAGGTGCAATAACTTTTTTTTGTCACTCTTATCAATGATATAGCCAGAGTACAAAGCCATGATCACTGCAGGCACAAACTCAACCAGTCCTATCAATCCAATGCTGAATGGATCTTTCGTGATTTCAAAAACTTTCCAGCTGATCAATGTTGCCTGCATGGTCAATACCATGATGAAGAAAAAGCGCGCGACGATATAGGTGCTGAATTCTGCATGTGCCAACGCGGAGAAGCTTTTATGTCGAAGTAAGCCGAACATGCGTGCAAAGATCGTGTATTCGTGTGACTAGGGGAGAGAAATCAGGTGTTGGCCGATTTCATAATCTTTCTCCAGTGCTGAAATGATGGTTTCAAGGTGTTTGTCATTTCCCAGGAAATCTGCTTGTGCTGCATCAACATACAGCGTTTTGTAATTGTGTTGCTTGATATAATGCGTGTATGTTTCCTGTATGCTGAAAAGATAATCGTTGGGAATATTTTGCTCATAAGCGCGGTTGCGCTTTTTGATGTTTTCCTGCAGTTTTTGAACAGGTGAATGGAGGTAAATCAATAAGTCTGGCTGATGAATTTGCTGTTGGGTGATCTCAAACAATCTTTGATACAACCTGAACTCGTCTTCCGGCAGGTTTACTTTTGCAAACAACAGACATTTGGTAAATAAATAATCAGAAATGGTAGTGGTTTGAAACAGGTCCTGCTGACTAACCAGGTCCTTCTGTTGTTTGAATCTTTCTGCCATAAAAAAGAGCTCTACCGGAAATGCATACTGGGAGGGATTCTCATAGAACTTCGATAGAAAAGGATTGTCGGCAAATTCTTCCAATATCAATCTCGCATTGAAATGCTTTGCCAACAAGTGAGCAAGGGTTGTTTTTCCTGCTCCAATATTTCCCTCTATCGCAATAAATCTATATTTCATGCATCCAAACTTATCAAAGCTTTTTCTATTACCGGTTTATTGTTGTTCACATTGCATCGAGTTTATTTACTGCAAGTTCATCTCGACAAGCATCCAACAGTTGAAAGATTGTTTGTTGATGAGTGGGGTCTATCCAATCAGGATTCAATTCATGCATGGGGATAAGTACGAATTTTCTATCAGCAATCCGTGGATGCGGAATTGTCAATCCGTCCCAATTGATTATTTCATCGTTGAAATAAAGAATGTCAATATCTATGGTTCTGGGCTGATTCAAGCCCTGGCGAATTCGCCCCATGTGCTGTTCTATGGAGAGCGCGCTTTCCATGACAGCTTCAGGTTCCATAGGGGATAGTACTTCGAGCACCTGGTTTAAAAATGCACCCTGTGATTGATTTCCCCAAGGAGCTGTCTCGTAAATGGAGGAGGCTCGGCTGATACTGCCGATAGTTGCAGCAATTTCTCTCCTGGCCTGCTCAAGATTCCCCTGTCTGTCGCCAACATTACCACCTATCAATAAATAAACTTTGTTCATACATTCTATACCCCCAGGGCGGCCAAAGTTCTTTAATTTTGCCATCTAAATCAGTTACGTTGAAAAATTTCTTCAAATCATTTTTTGCTTCATTGCTGGCGTTGATTGTGTTCTTCGGACTCCTATTCCTCCTGTTTTTTGGAATTGCAGGAGCCTTTATTGCAAGTGAGAAACCAACACTTGAATCAAATGCTGTGCTGGTTATTGACCTAACCCAAGAGTTGAAGGAGCAGGTAGCCGATGATCCTTTACAGGGATTGACAGGCGATGAGCAAAATCCTGATTTTCTCACATCGCTGCAACTGATTGAACACGCAGCTTCTGATACCTCTATCAAGGGGATATACCTGGTGGCAAAAGGGAATGCCAATGGTTATGCCAATTCAGATGAATTGAGGAAGGCACTTGTAAAATTCAAGAATACCGGCAAGTTCATTTATGCCTATGGCGATTATATCACACAGAAAGCATACGGACTCGTTTCTGTTTCCGACAAGATTTATTGTCATCCCAAAGGCATGTTTGAATGGCAAGGCATGTCGGTTGAATATGTTTTTTTCAAGAACCTGATTGACAAGCTCGATATCAATCCGCAGATATTCTATGCCGGTAAATTCAAAAGTGCTACCGAGCCTTTCAGAACAACCGAGATGTCTCCAGCCAATAAAATACAAACATCTGTTTGGCTGAATGATATTTACGGTGACTTGCTCAAGAAATCGGCTGACTCCAGAAAGAAGTCAAAGGACAGTCTAAAGGCGTATGCAGATGACTACAGATTGATGCGTCCCCAGGATGCATTGCAATATGGCTTGATTGATGGTGTAAAGTACGATGATGAATTCAAGTCCATCTTGAAAACAAAATTGAAACTCAAAGAAGATGATAAAATCAATTTCATCACACTGGCTAAATATGCCAAAGCCACATCATTGAATACCTCATACAACAAAGACAAAATTGCATTGGTGGTTGCTGATGGTGATATTGTGTATGGCAAGGGAAGTCCGGATCAAATAGGATCTGACGATTACCTGGCTTTGCTTAAGAAGTTGAGGATGGATAAGTCAGTCAAAGCCATTGTGCTGCGCATCAATTCACCAGGTGGTAGCAGTTTCGCCAGTGAAATCATATGGAGAGAAATTGAGCTCAATAAAAAAGCTGGTAAAAAAGTCATTGTCTCCATGGGCAATGTTGCAGCCAGCGGAGGTTATTACATTGCATGCAATGCTGACAAGATTTTTGCGGAAACCAATACCATCACTGGCTCTATCGGGGTTTTTTCCATTGTGCCTGATTTTTCAGGATTTTTTAAAAACAAACTGGGTATCACATTTGACAGGATCAGCACATCGCCTTATGCTGATGCGCCCTCTGTAACGAGACCCATGACGGATGGAGAGAAACGCATCATCCAACAAGAGGTTGATCATATATACCAGGATTTCCTGGGCAGGGTAGCAGAAGGGAGAAAAATGAAACTGGCTGATGTTGACAGCATTGCACAAGGAAGGGTCTGGACTGGCGCAAGGGCATTGGGCATTGGCTTGGTTGACTCTATTGGAGGCTTGGAAGACGCCATCAAGTATGCAGCAAAGAAAGCTGGCATCAAAGAATATAAACTGAAAAAATATCCTGAGCCAGAATCTGTGATTGAATACTTCATCAACCAATATTCCAGGGAGTTCAGCTCCAGCAAGCTGGAGGCTGAATTGGGAACGGACAATTACAAACTGATGCAGCGCATGAAGCAAATCAAGGCAGAAACAGGTGAAGTAAAAGCCAGACTCCCATTTGAATTTTCAATTCACTAATTTCAAGTATGCAATACAATCAGTGGAAGGCCATGCTGGCCATTTCAAAAGCCAGTCTTACTTCTATATTTAGAAGTCCCTCTGCTGTTATTTTTAGTTTTCTATTTCCCATCATATTCATACTGGTTTTTGGATTTCTGAGCTCCAGTTCACCGGTCATTAAAATTGTATTCGACCCCGCTTCGTCCAATAACAATGACTTGTATAAGTCAATCATTGAAAAGAAGAACCTGAAGATCATCGTTGCAACCAAAGAAAAGGCACTGGATGAACTTTCCCGGGGGCATATCACAGCTATTTTAAAAATCGTCGAACTTCCTCAACAGCAGCTTCCCAAGTACAACATTGAATTGACCAGTTCATCTGCTTCTGCAGATAAAATAGGACTCTTGCAGTCCATTGTTCAACAAGCCATCGCTGAATTGAATCAACAGCATGTGCCCGAACAGGAGACATATGCAGTAGTGAGCCAGCAAATGATTCCCGGCAGAATTTACCGCACCATTGATTTCATTTTACCCGGTCAGCTCGGTTTCTCTCTCTTGAGTGCAGGTGTATTCGGTGTTGCTTTTATCTTCTTCAATCTTCGTCAGACATTGGTGTTGAAAAGATTTTTCGCAACTCCTATCATACGGACCTACATAGTGCTGGGTGAGGGATTGGGTCGAATTGTTTTTCAAATGATCACGGCAGTTGTCATTTTACTATTTGGACATTTTGTGTTCAATTTCACTTTGGTGAACGGCTGGATAACTTTTGTAGAGCTGATCGTATTGAGTCTCGTTGGACTTATTATTTTCATGGGATTCGGATTTGTAGTAAGTGGAGTGGCAAAAAGCGAGAGCACCATTCCTCCTTTTGCAAATATTGTTACCCTTCCTCAATTTCTGTTGGCTGGTACTTTCTTCCCTGTTGAAAATTTCCCAACCTGGCTGCAACCCTTTTGCAATTTGCTTCCGTTGACACACCTGAACCAGGCCATGCGAAACGTAGCATTTGAAGGCGCCCATTTGTATGACTGCATACCCCAGCTTCAGATTTTACTGATTTGGGGAGTTGTAGTGTATGCCATTGCCATCAAGGTATTCAAGTGGGAGTAAAACATCAAGCTTGATAAAGGCGCAGATTTCTTTTAATGCCCTCGAGTCCGCTTCTCTTCAATGGTGATTGTTTAAAAATTGTTTTGAATCTCTCTTCATTCAACTGGAGCCAATCTTCTATGTCAAATTGCATCAGCTCCTTGATCGGTTCAAGTTCAGGATGTTGGTGGGGTGTTGAGAAACGGTTCCAGGGACAAACATCCTGACAGATATCGCAACCAAAAATCCAATTTTCACTCTTGGATGATAAATCCTCAGGAAAATCCTTCGATTTTAATTCAATGGTAAAATAAGAAATGCATTTAGAGGCATCAATCGTTTTGTTGATCAGGATGGCTTCTGTTGGACATTCATCTACACATTTGCTGCATGTGCCACAATAATCTTTTGCATGAGGAATATCCGGCTCAAGTTCAAGATCAGTGATAAGTGTGGAAATAAAGAAAAAAGACCCCATTTTTTTATTGATCAAATTTCCATTTTTACCAATCCACCCCAACCCGCTTTTTTGTGCCCAACTTCTTTCCAACACCGGCGCGGAATCAACAAATCCTCTTCCTTCTATATTGCCTAATTTTTCTCTAATGGATTGCAGAAAAATTTTCAATTTTTCTCTGATGATCAGATGATAGTCCTCTCCATATGCATATTTAGCAACTTTAGGAGCAGAAGACTTTTGTGTTTCTTCTGGAAAATAATTGTACAACAAGGTAATGACCGACTTCGCACCAGGCACCAATTTCGTGGGATCAACCCTGAGCTCAAAATGATTGCTCATGTAATGCATCTCCCCGTGAAAGCCATGTTGAAGCCATTTCTCCAGTCTTCTTGCATCCTCATCCAATGGAGCAGCCTTTGAAATGCCACATTGGTCAAAACCATGCGACATTGCTAAATTTTTTACAAGCGTTGATCTATCTATGGTGGATGTTTTCATACCAAGGGATCACTCAAATTGCTCATCAATCAGTTGCCTCAATTGATTGATCAATTGCATACGTTGACCATTTTGTAATTCACTTGAAAAAATAGCAGCGAAATAATTTCTGTTTACATTCATCCAGGCAGTTGCGCCCGTTGGTCCCCAGGCGGAATAAATATTTCCTTTGCCGTCTTCATTGATCTCCTGCACCCAACTTCCCATGGCATATTTGATTCCATTGCTTCCCTCTGGACTGTACCTGATTCGTTGATCAGGATAATGAATGGTCAGCAATGTTTGAATGGCATTTTCAGACAACACTCTTTTTCCCATGAACATTCCCTTGTTTGTAAACATTTGCATAAAGTTCAAATAATCAAAAGCTGAGCAGGATGCTCCTGAAGTGGGATTCGGAGCATTGCCATCTTCGTTGAAGAAAGACGCGGTTCGCATCCCCAATGGTCTGAATATTCTTTCTGCAGCCAAACGGTCGAATGATTTTTTACTGATTACTTCCAGCACCCTTCCCAAGATATTGAGACCAACACTGCTGTATGAAAATGCATCACCCGGATTATCTACAATCAATTTTTTTGTAGCATAAAATGCTGCTTCCTCCTCGAGGGTTAAAAACTTGTTTTTAGAGGCAGCTTTCATCATCCCACTTGCATCCGCATCGAGTCCGGTTGTTTGGGTTAGGCAATGCTTCACTGTGATGTACCCCTTCATATTTTTTTTGAAATCAGGCAAGTATTTTGCTATGGGATCATCCAGACTTAATTTGTTTTGATCGACAAAGGTCATAACCAAAGCAGCACTGATCCATGCACTTGCATGTCCGATGGGTGTTGGCACTTTCAATTTGAGTTCATCCGTTTCTGCGAGAAAAATATTTTTTCCTCCTTTTTGTACTACAACTGTGTATTGCTTGCCCAGGGTTTTGCCGTTGCTTTTTAATATTGTTTGCAGGTTATTGAAGTCCTGCGCATCAACATACTGCAGAAATAGCATGAAAATCAGAGCCAGACTGCATTTGCGACATGTTATGTAGTTTTTTTCTGACATATTTTCCTGTTTTGTGGATTGGTGAGTGATTTGCCCAAAATACAAAAAACTATACGGTATGAATTTAAGCAACTTTACCATACAGGCCTCCGAAATTGTTCAGTCTGCCCAACAGGCTGCCTTCAATGCAGGTAACCCTGCGATCGAAGCCGAACACGTTTTGAAGGCAATGCTGGAGCAAAAAAATTCTCCGGTTGAATATTTGCTCAAGAAAAACAATGTTTCCATTCAGGTTTTGAATAGCAAGTTGGACGAGGCCATCAAGAAGCTTCCCGTATCATCTGGCGAACCTGCTCAATCACTCAGCCGAGATGCCAATACCATTTTTTTGAGAGCTGGTTCCTTGTTGAGCAAGTTCAATGATGAGTTTGTAACGCCTGAACATATATTGATGGCCATGGCAGGCGGCAATGATGCTGCAGCGCGGATGCTGAAAGAGGCTGGACTCACAGAAAAGGGATTGATGCTTTCCATCAAAGAATTGAGAAAAGGAGAGTCGGTTAAAAGCCAAACACAAGAGACGCAATTCAATGCACTCAATAAATATGCAAAGAACCTGATTGAAATGGCAAGACAGGGTAAATTGGATCCGGTGATTGGTCGTGATGAGGAAATTCGCAGAACACTGCATATTCTCACCAGAAGGTCTAAAAACAATCCCATTCTTGTTGGAGAACCGGGTGTTGGTAAGACAGCCATTGCGGAAGGGTTGGCCATGCGCATTGTAAACGGTGATGTGCCAGAGAACCTGAAGAATAAACTCATTTATGCACTCGACATGGGATTGCTTATCGCAGGAGCCAAGTACAAGGGTGAATTTGAAGAGCGTTTGAAAGGTGTTGTCAAAGAAGTCTCAACCAGTGATGGTGAAATCATCCTCTTCATTGATGAAATACATACATTGGTCGGGGCCGGTGGTGGAGAAGGTGCAATGGATGCTGCCAATATTTTAAAGCCTGCATTGGCCAGAGGAGAATTGAGGGCCATCGGTGCAACCACGCTCAATGAGTACCAGAAATATTTTGAAAAAGACAAAGCACTGGAACGAAGATTTCAAAAAGTGATGATTGAAGAACCGGGTGTGGAGGATGCCATTTCTATTCTGCGTGGACTCAAAGACAGATACGAAACACATCATCATGTTCGCATCAAAGATGAAGCCATCATTGCAGCAGTTGAATTGTCTCAACGCTATATCACCGACCGTTTTCTTCCCGACAAAGCCATTGATCTCATTGATGAGAGTGCGGCAAAATTGCGACTCGAAATGAATTCCATGCCGGAGGAATTGGATAAGCTTGAACGCCAGATCCGCCAGCTTGAAATTGAGCGCGAGGCGATCAAGCGCGAAGACGATGAAGTGAAATTGAAAGAGCTCAATACAGAAATTGCCAACCTCGCAGTTGAGAGAGATACCCTCAAGTCTAAATGGAAGGCTGAAAAAGAACTTGTAGAAAAAGTACAATCATCAAAATCAGAAATTGAAGCACTTAAATTAAAGGCTGAAAAAGCTGAACGGGAAGGCGATTACGGTACCGTCGCAGAGATCCGTTATGGAAAAATCAAGCAAAAGGAAACCGAAATTGCAGTTTTGAGCGAGGAGCTGTCCAAGACAAACGAAAAAAGATTGTTGAAGGAAGAGGTTGATGCAGAGGACATTGCCGAGAATGTAGCAAAGGCAACTGGCATTCCTATTTCAAAGATGATGCAGTCTGATCGAGAAAAATTATTGCAACTCGAAGACCATTTGCATGAACGCGTAGTTGGACAGGAAGAGGCCATTACAGCTGTGGCAGATGCCATCAGGAGAAGCAGGGCAGGTCTCCAGGATCCTAAAAAACCAATTGGCTCATTTATATTCTTGGGTACAACAGGTGTGGGTAAAACGGAATTGGCAAAAGCGCTTGCTGCTTATCTGTTTGATGATGAGAGCATGATTACAAGAATAGACATGAGTGAATACCAAGAGAAGCATACCGTATCCAGATTGGTGGGTGCACCTCCGGGTTATGTGGGATATGACGAAGGGGGTCAACTGACAGAGTCGGTTAGAAGAAAACCCTACAGCGTGGTATTGCTGGATGAAATTGAAAAAGCACATCCCGACGTGTGGAATGTGCTGCTGCAGGTATTGGATGATGGGAGGCTCACCGATAACAAAGGCAGACTTGTCAATTTTAAGAATACCATCATCATCATGACAAGTAATTTGGGAAGTCACCTTATCCAGGATGCATTTGAAAATGTTGGTGAGAAAGAAGTTGATGAAGTTGCAGAAAAAACAAAGGTGGAAGTGATGAACCTTTTGAAGCAGACCATTCGTCCGGAGTTCCTGAACAGGGTCGACGAAATCATCATGTTCCAGCCGCTGAAGAAAAAGGAACTGAAGAAAATCATAGAAATTCAGTTGAAATCAATTCAACAATTAGTGAAAGAAAATCAAATTGAACTTTCTTTTACACCCTATACCCTTGAGTATTTGTCTGAACACGGATTTGATCCTCAGTTTGGCGCAAGACCCTTGAAGAGACTGATACAGAAAGAAATCGTAAACCAACTCTCTAAAAGGATTCTGGCAGGGGATATTGATAAAACCAAACCGGTCATCATAGACGTATTTGATGGATTGGTGGTATTCAGAAATGAGAAGTCCTGATGACACTAATTTGGGTTGACTTTGTTACTTTTACGCAACAATGTTCAACATGAAAAACGATCATAAGAAGTCAGACATCCTCATATTCGCATTGCTTGTGACAGGGTTCACTTTTTCATCCTGCTCCAATGCACAGTCAGATCCATCATTAAAAACAAGTACCGCAGTTTCAAAAATAGAGAAAGTGGCAGATAAGGCAGTCGTGCCCACGATGGATACTGCTGCATACAGGAAAAAGTTCAATGCCATGTTGAACGGAGACAGTTCTGACAAGTGGAAATTCAAGGGAGATTTTCCTTTGGCAGGAGCATGGCTACCACACCATAGAATCATCGCTTATTTTGGGAACCTCTATTCAACCAGGATGGGAATCCTCGGAGAACTTCCCAAGCCCCAAATGTTTGCAAAACTCAAGGGTGAACTGGAAAATTGGCGAAAGGCTGATCCTTCAACACCAGTAAAAGCTGCCTTGCATTATATTGTTACGACTGCACAAGGTTCTCCAGGATCTGCCGGCAAATACAGACTGCGCATGCCCAATAAAGAAATTGACAAAGTGATGGCGATGGCCTCAGAAATAGATGCTTTGGTCTTTTTGGATATTCAAGTCGGTCTCAGCAATCTTCGCGAAGAAATTCCCGTGATTGAAAAATATCTTCAGATGCCCAATGTTAATCTGGGCATTGACCCTGAGTTTTCAATGAAAGGAGGGCAGCGGCCGGGGACTGTCATTGGAACCTTTGATGCAGGGGATATCAACTACGCTTCACAATATTTAAAAGAACTTGTTCAGAAATACAATCTACCTCCTAAGATGTTGGTGATTCACAGATTTACACAGAACATGTTACGTGATTACAAGTCCATCAAAAAAAATCCGGAAGTCCAACTCATCGTCGACATGGACGGATGGGGAGCTCCAGCAAGAAAAATCAACACCTATAAACAGTTTGTATATGCAGAACCTATTCAGTTTACCGGATTCAAATTGTTTTATAAGAATGATTTGAAGGAGCCTCCTCATCGAATGCTTACACCTGCAGGGTTGCTAAAACTGAAGCCTGTACCGATGTATATTCAGTACCAGTAATTGCAATTTATTTGTTACCTGTAAGCAGCATTCTGACGGCAAGGACAATCATGACGATGGCGAATATCTTTTTGACTGTTTCTTGGGGGAGACTCAAAGAAAATTTACTGCCCAGATAACTTCCCAAGAGGAAACCTACAGCAATCAGACCCGCAAATTTAAAATCAACATACCCCTTTTTGTAATAATTGATCACGCCCAATATGCCGACAGGGAAAAGCATCATGGCAAGTGAAATTCCTTGTGCATGGTGTTGTGTAATTCCCAACAACAATACCAATGCAGGAACGATGATTACACCACCTCCGATGCCTACCATGCCGCCTAAAAATCCTGCTGCAATTCCGATCAGGATCAAATAAATAACTGTCTCCATTGAAATATCTTTCTTGAATTCCATTTATTTAAACAATGTAAGTCCCAATTTTACAAGAACAATACCCATCACGACAGATAATACTACATATGCTGCTGATTGCAGATTCCATCCACTTTTTATCAATTGTACATTCTCCATGGCAAATGCTGAAAAGGTAGTAAACCCACCGCAAAAACCTGTTGCCAGGAGAAGCATCAAACTTGTTTGGTCCGTGCTGTATTTTTCTGCCGTGGCTGCTACCCATCCAATCGCAAAGCAACCAACCATGTTGACTGTAAAAGTTCCCAGCGGGAAACTGCCGTTGGATTGTTTCTGAATGAGTGTACTGATCCAAAATCTGCATCCTCCACCAATGGCACTGCCAACAATGACCAGCATGCTATTATAAAAATTAATCATTGGCTGGGAGGTTTCCAGAAAAGGTATAACTGAAATCCACTTTCCATTCGTCTTTTTCTTTGACAACTTTCAAATCAGCCGGCTTCATGGTATGTGAATTTGAAAAATTGATGATCGTCACACTGTCATTCAGGTTCTCTACGCTGTTTACTATGATAGATGAAGATTTAAATTGCAGTCTCTCGCTTTTTGGCTGTTTTTTCATGTATTGTTTATAACGATCGAATATTTCTTTGTCCTCAGCATTGTCACAAACATACAATGAAGCTTTTTCAAAATCACCATCGAGTACAGCCCTCACAAACTCCCTTCCTGCATCCAATGGATCTTCTGAAACCGAAAATCCTTCAGGCTCCTGGCATGCCACAAAAACTGACATGCAAATGAGACAAATAAAACGGGATAATTTATTGATCATTTTTTTCTCTTTCTTTATCATACGCACGTATGATGGCTTTTACCAATCGGTGTCTTACAACATCTTCTTCATCCAATTCAATATGTGCTATGCCATCTATGTTTTTGAGTATCCTCGTTGCTTTGTCCAATCCGCTTTTTTGATTTTTGGGCAGATCAATTTGGCTCAGATCACCCGTAATGATTGCTTTCGCATTTGATCCAATACGTGTGAGGAACATTTTAATCTGGAGATCTGTCGTGTTCTGGGCCTCATCCAAAATGATGAATGCATTGTCAAGGGTACGACCCCGCATGTAAGCCAGAGGAGCAATCTCAATCACCCTGGTAGTCATATAATAGCCAAGCTTGTCAGCCGGAATCATATCATCCAATGCATCATACAAGGGTCTCAAGTAAGGATCAATTTTTTCTTTCAAATCACCTGGTAAAAAACCTAGACTTTCGCCGGCTTCAACCGCTGGACGAGTAAGGATGATTTTTTTGACCATTTTGTTTTTCAAGGCTCTTACAGCAAGTGCAACTGCAGTATAGGTTTTACCGGTGCCCGCAGGACCAATCGCAAAGATGATGTCATTTTTTTCTACCGATGCGACCATTTTTTTCTGGTTTTGTGTCCGGGCACGAACTGATTTACCATTGGGCCCAAACACAAGAACATCATTGGGATGTTTGTCTACAAAATTGTCAATGCTCTCAGCATCATCTCCTCCCAGTATTTGTTCAAAGTAATTGTGGCTAACATTGCCGTTTCTTTGCAAATACTGAACAAGCATGTCAATTTTTTCTTTTGCCTGTTCTATTTGTTCAGGAGCTCCACTCAATTTGAGTTGTGTGCCTCTGCTGAGGATTTTTAAAAGAGGAAATCTTTTTTTGAGGAGATCTAATTTGCCATTGTTTGCACCAAAGAATTCAATCGGATTTACAGATTCAAGGTTGATAATGGTTTCAGTCAATGTGTTGAAGTTTAAGTGGTTATTCAAAGATTGCTTGTTCATTATAAATTTAACCAAACTGCAGGGTATAACCCAATACTAATTTATCAACACCCTGTTAGTAAACTTGTTCAGTGTATCTGAATGAACTTGAATGATCAGATGCTTTTTAACAATTTGATTGTTGCAATCGGATCGTTGGAATTGAATACGGTATTTCCCGCGACAAGCACATCAGCGCCCGCTTTTACAATATCAGTGGCATTTTTTATGGTAACGCCTCCATCAACCTCAATCAGGGTTTGTGCACCTTTTTGAATGATCAGGTTTTTCAACCGTTCAATTTTATTTAATGTTGCGTTAATAAATTGTTGACCTCCAAAGCCAGGATTAACTGACATTACACATATCAGATCAGCAAATCCAATGATTTCCTTCAACGCCTCTAATGGTGTATGTGGATTGATCGCTACTCCCGCCTTCATGCCAAGCGATTTAATGTGTTGGATGTTTCTATGAAGATGATTGCATGCTTCAACATGAACAGTCAATACATCCGCTCCGGCATCTTTGAAGGCCTGCGTGAATTTTTCAGGCTCCTCAATCATCAGGTGAACATCGCATACTTTTTTGTTAGCTTTTCTAACAGCAGAAATGACTGGAATACCAAAGCTGATATTTGGAACAAATCTTCCATCCATCACATCCAGATGCAGCCACTCAGCTTCTGAATGATTGATCATGTCACAAGCATCATTTAATTGAAGAAAATTCGCTGAAAGCAAGGAGGGTGCAATGATGGCCATGTTATTGTTTTATTCTTTTTAAAGATTCCTGCGCTGCCGCATAGTCAGGATCTGCCTGGAGTGTCCACTCATAAAATTTCACAGCTTCCTTTTTATTGTTCAACCCTTCATAAGATTTCCCGATCCAGTAATAAAGATCGGGATTATTTTTGGTCAAATTGAGTGCCATCTGGAGGGATTCCAGCGCTTGCTCAAATGCACCATGCTGGTGAAGTAAAATTCCCTTCTCTATATAAGCATCGTAGTAGGTGTAATTGTTCTGAATGGTCGAATCAAAGCTGGCCATGGCTTTCGAAGGGTCTTGTGTATTTGCATAGTACAACCCCTTGATGAAATATGCTTCAGCTATTGTATTGGGATCGCTTGTTCCATGGATGATGGAATCGCTCAAAACAATACATTGTTGATTTTTTTGATTGGCAAATTGATATAGCTGCTCAAAGGGGGATTGATTGCCTGCAGTAGCTGTCTCGGGACTTGCATTGTTATCAGGACTTGTTTGGACGCAGCTGATCCCCATGAACATGCAAAAACCAATAGGAGCGTGGCCTGTGATAAAGTCCCTGATCATGTGCAAAGCTACAAAATGTCTTGGTTTTATGAATTTTCCATGACAGGAGTCCTGGTATGAATCTGTACATTTGCGCTCATTTGAAAATTCCAAGAATGTATAAACGTTTTTTCTTTTTGATCGGTTTTTCTCTTACCGCAATGCTGCAATCAGCTGTTTCGCAGGATTCAATCCAGTACGCCAACGAGCCTCATTTTAAAAACATACAACAGTTGACATTTGGTGGCGACAATGCAGAGGCGTATTTCAGTTTTGATGGCAAGTGGATCATCTATCAGAAAACAAATCCAAAAGAGGGTATTGCCTGTGATCAGATTTTTATCGGGAAAGTTCCAACCAAGAAAAACGAAAAATTTGTTCCGATTCAAATAAGCAATGGCAAAGGCAGAACAACCTGCGGAGCATTTTTGAAAGATGGCAAACATGTTGTATATGCTTCTACTCATCTGGGAAGCGAAGACTGTCCACCAGTGCCTGACCGCAGCAAATACGGCAACAAATACATTTGGCCCTTGTATGACAGCTATGATATTTTTCTTTCTGATACCAAAGGCAATATCAAGAAAAATCTAACCGATCGTCCGGGATACGATGCAGAAGCCACAATATCACCAGATGGCAAGACCATGCTCTTCACTTCTACAAGGGATGGTGATATTGATTTGTATACCATGCATTTGAAATCAGGCATCATCAAACGTATTACATCTGATCTTGGCTATGATGGTGGAGCATGGTTTAGTCCGGATGGGAAAAAAATCATTTGGCGTGCTTCCAGGCCAAAGACAGATGAGGAAATCAAGGAGTACAAGGAACTGTTGAAGGAGAATCTTGTAGCTCCCACTAAAATGGAGGTATGGATTGCCAATGCGGATGGATCCAATGCTAAACAGGTCAGTCAACTTGGACAAGCAAACTGGGCACCGGCATATATGCCAGACAGCAAAACCATCATTTTTGCTTCTAATCATGAATACAAACGTGGATTCCCTTTCAATCTTTATTTGATGAATGAGGATGGCAAAGATTTGCGTAAAATAAGTCGCGACAAAGGTTTCGATGCTTTCCCCATGTTCAGCATAGATGGAAAAAAGATTGTTTTCTGTTCCAACAGAAACAATGGTGGAACAAGGGATACCAATATTTTTATTGCTGACTGGGTGGATTGATTATTCCCACTCAATGGTAGCAGGAGGTTTGCTGGATATGTCGTACACAACCCTGTTGATGCCCCTTACCCTGTTGATGATTTCATTGGAAATTTTTCCAAGAAATTCATAGGGGAGATGTGCCCAATCGGCTGTCATACCATCGACGGAGGTTACTGCTCTCAATGCAACGGTATATTCATAGGTTCTTTCATCTCCCATGACTCCGACCGATTTAACAGGCAAGAGGATGGCGCCAGCCTGCCAAACTTTATCATACAATTGATGCTCTTTGAGTCCCTCGATATAAATCTGATCAGCCTCTTGCAGGAGAGCAACTTTTTCTTCAGTTATTTCTCCAAGAATCCTGATGGCAAGTCCGGGTCCGGGGAATGGATGTCTGAACAGCAGTTCATGAGGAATACCCAATTCGAGTCCCACTTTCCTCACCTCATCCTTGAACAGGAATCGGAGCGGTTCCACCAGTGAAAGTTTCATGGTATCGGGGAGTCCGCCGACGTTGTGATGTGATTTTATGGTTACAGAGGGACCATGTACGGAAACACTTTCAATTACATCAGGGTAGATGGTTCCTTGTCCGAGAAACGAAATATCCTGCAGCTGATGTGATTCATGATCGAATACGTCGATAAAGGTTTTGCCAATCGCTTTTCTTTTTTCTTCGGGATTGGTCAATCCATTCAGCGCGTCATAAAATCTTTGTTTGGCGTCCACACCTTTCACATTGAGCTCAAGTTGTGCATAGGTTTTAAGTACAGTTTCAAATTCACCCTTCCTAAGTACTCCGTTGTCAACGAATATTCCAAACAGATTTTTACCAATGGCTTTGTGTATCAATGTAGCTGCAACGGTGGAGTCGACTCCACCGCTCAAGGCCATGACAACTTTCTTATCACCAATCTGTTTTTTTAAAGCTGCTACTGTATCTGAGATGAAATGTGCCGGTGTCCAGTCACCCTTGCAACCGCAAATTTTATAGAGGAAATTTTGGATGATCTGTTTTCCGAATGAAGAGTGATATACTTCCGGATGGAATTGGAGTCCGTATACATCATTGCATCCTGGTTCATTCAGTTGAAAAGCAGCTACGGGAATTGAATCGGTGATCGCGCAGACATTTGCCTGCTGCGGAAGATTCAAGATGGAATCGCCGTGGCTCATCCATACCTGAGATTGGGAAGGAATGCCTTCGAGCAGTGTATTTGATGAGGTGATATTCAGTTGAGCTCTGCCATATTCTCTCTTTTCACTTCTTTCAACCCTTCCCCCAAATTGTTTGGAGGTCAATTGTGCCCCATAACAAATACCAAGCACATTTCTTTGTTGAGCAATTTCCCTGATGTTTACTTCTGGAGCCTTTTCATCGTTCACCGAGAAGGGAGAACCGGAGAGGATCACACCTTTCAAATCATTGGTATATGAAATCGGATGATGGTAAGGGACGATTTCACAATAAACATTTGCTTCTCTGATGGCCCTCGCGATCAGCTGTGTGTATTGGGAGCCAAAGTCAAGGATTAGAATTTTCTCGGTCATATGCGAAGGTAAAGATTTAAGAGGGATGCCATAAACGAAAAAAGAACATCCGGGGGATGTTCTTTTAAAAATTTATGTATAAGATGTTAAGCCTTTTTTGTTTTGGCCACTGCTTTGGTCAGTGAGCTCTTCAAGTTAGCAGCCTTGTTTTTGTGGATGATACCTTTTTTTGCAAGCTTGTCGATTTTGCTCAGTACATCAGGCAAATTTTTAGCTGCTTCGGTTGCATCTGTCAATGCACGTAAGTCACGCATAGCGTTGCGGGTTGTTTTGCCTTGATAGCGGTTTCTTTCCCTGCGCTTTTCAACTTGACGTACATCTTTTTGGGTTGCCTTGTGGTTTGCCATGCTGTCTATTCTTTTTATGGTTTGCAAAGGTAAGTGACTTCCCCTAAACAACCAAAAAACACGTGTTTTTGTCGGAAATTCAATCAGTTATGCATGATTTTTGACTTATTTTTTTGGCTTAAATCAACGATATTTGCGAACCGATTTGTCAAACCCATATACCCTAACAATGAAGGACTTTTCATACATTACTTCATCCCATCCCTCGTACATAGAAAATTTGTACCAGGAGTTTTCTAAATCACCTGGTAATATTGACCCCGATTTGAGAAAATTCTTCGAGGGATTCGATTTTGCAGTGAGTCAGCTACAGTCAAACGGCAGCGTGTCCGTTTCTACTCTGTCTGATCTGGATTGGAAAAAAGAGTTGGGGGTTTATAGGCTCATTTTAGGGTATAGAAACAAAGGGCATTTGATTGCAAATACCAATCCTATTCGTAAAAGAAAAGACAGGGGTGCGAATTTAGATCTGAGTTTCTTTGGTTTATCTGAGGATGACTTGAACAGTTCATTCCATGCTGGTAATCTCATCGGATTGGGAACTGTAACATTGCAGCAGATACTTGCACACCTGACCCGTTGCTATGCAGCGCACGTGGGTATTGAATTCAAATACATCAGCAATCAGGAAAAAATCGATTTTCTGACACAGGAAATGGAGATACATTTTCCGAATGCGGTACCATTGGACAAAAAGAAGAGAATATTAGAGAAGTTGGACCAGGGTGTGATTTTCGAAAAATTCCTCCATACCAAATACATTGGGCAGAAAAGATTTTCATTGGAAGGCGGTGAAACAACGATCGCTGCTTTGGATGCCATGATCAATACTGCAGGAGAATTGGGTGTGAAAGAAGTGGTAATAGGTATGGCACACCGTGGAAGATTGAATGTGCTTGCCAATATCATGGGTAAAACCTATGAACACATCTTCAGTGAGTTTGAAGGAAAGTCAACACCCGACCAAACCATGGGAAGTGGGGATGTGAAGTATCATCTTGGATATGGAAGTGAGGTCCAAACAAGCGGTGGACAAACAGTCGCTTTAAAACTCATGCCCAATCCTTCACATTTGGAAGCTGTAGATCCTGTTGTATTGGGATTCTCAAGGGCCAAGGCAGATGTGATGTACAACAGTCAGTACGATTCTATACTTCCTGTCTTGATTCATGGTGATGCATCCATAGCAGGACAAGGCATCGTTTATGAAATCCTTCAAATGTCTGGACTGGACGGTTATTACACCGGAGGAACCATTCATCTTGTAATCAACAATCAAATTGGATTTACAACTGATTTTGAAGATGCCAGAACGGCCGATTATTGTACTTCCCTTGCAGCAATGGTGCATGCACCTGTGATGCACGTTAATGGTGATGATCCTGAAGCAGTTGTCAAATGCATGGAAATTGCGACACGCTACAGACAAAAATTCAACAGCGATGTATTCATTGACTTGGTTTGCTACAGACGCCATGGTCACAATGAAGGAGATGATCCCAAATTCACCCAACCCCGTCTCTATTCTATTATTGAGAAGCATTTAAATCCACGTGAAAATTATATCTCTCTGCTGCAGGCCGATCAGACTCCCGAAATACAATCACTCGCTGCAGAGATGGAAAAGAAATTCTGGTCAGATTTACAGGAGCGTTTGGACGAGGTGAAACAGCATCCATTGCCTTATCATTACCAGGCACCTGAACTGGTTTGGAAGAGTTTGGTTAAGGCAAGTGAAAAAGACTTTGAAAAATCACCTGATACTTCGATCGACAAAAAGCAATTCAAGTTGCTCTTCGATCATATCATGTCGGTCCCGTCGGGTTTTAAACCATTGAAAAAAATCGAGAAACTCCTCCAGGATAAAGTCACGTTGTTGGAAAAAGAAAACAAAGTTGATTGGGCAACTGGTGAATTGCTTGCATATGCAAGTTTGCTTGCTGAGGGAAAGGATGTTCGCATGAGCGGTCAGGATGTGCGCAGAGGCACCTTCAGTCACAGGCATGCTGTGATCATGGACGAGAAAACGGATCAATCCTACAACAGGCTGAGCAATGTACCTGGAGCAAAAACTTCTTTCAGCATTTATAACTCATTGCTGAGTGAATATGGCGTACTTGGATTTGAATATGGGTATGCATTGGCCAATCCAAATGCCTTGGTATTGTGGGAAGCACAATTCGGTGATTTTTCCAATGGCGCACAAACCATGATCGATCAGTTCATTTCAGGAGCCGAACAAAAGTGGAACAGGATGAATGGCATGGTGATGTTGTTGCCCCATGGATACGAGGGACAAGGTCCGGAGCACAGCAGTGCCCGCATGGAACGATATCTGCAAATGTGTGCTGAACTGAATATGGTCATTACCAATATTTCAACCTCAGCCAATCTTTTCCATGCATTGAGAAGACAACTGACATGGAATTTCAGAAAGCCCATGATCAATTTTTCTCCCAAAGCAAATCTTCGACATCCCGGTTCTTATTCATCAGTAGATGATTTTACCAACGGGACTTTCAAAGAAGTAATAGACGATGCATCGGTTGATGTGAAAAAAGTAAAACGCATTCTCTTGTGCAGCGGTAAAGTATATTTTGATTTGAATGATTACCGGACGCAAAACAGTATTACCGATACTGCGGTTGTCAGGTTGGAGCAGATATATCCACTGCCTGTCAAACAACTGGAAGCCATCAAAGCTAAATATCCCAAGGCAACATGGACATGGGTTCAGGAAGAACCATTGAACATGGGTGCTGCATCATTCATGAGAATGAATGTCGATATGTTTTCTTTTGAAATAGTGTCCAGGACTGCAAGTGCAGCGACAGCAACTGGTTACAGCAAGGTGCATGCTGCAGAGCAGGAAGCATTGATGAAAAAAGCATTCTCAGGCAAATAACTTCTATAACTACCAATTAACTGAATATTATGATAGACATTAAAGTGCCAACTGTAGGTGAATCCATCAACGAGGTGAGTCTCGCGAAATGGCTTAAACAAGATGGACAATGGGTGGAGAGAGATGAAGTGCTGGCAGAGATCGAGAGCGAAAAAGCAACTTTTGAAATCAATGCAGAGCAGGCTGGAATATTGAAGATCAAGGTTCAGGAAGGAGATACTTTGGCAATTGGAGATGTTGTCTGTTCAATTGACGAAAAAGCCAAACGTCCCGAATCTGCTGCACCTATCGAGAAAAAAGAAAAAGCTGCTGCTGCGCCAAAAGTGGAAGCAGCATCCAAAGCAGATGTAAAAGCTACACCTGTAGCTGCTGCCATCATTGCAGATAAAAAGGTTGATGCCAAAGGAATTGCTCCTTCTGGTTCGGGTGGAAAAATTTTGAAACAGGATGTATTGGAAGCTCTTTCTAATCCTGGACGCAAGCCTGGTGTTGAATTATTCAGTCGAAGCGAACGCAAGGAGAAAATGACACAGTTGAGAAAAACTGTTTCCAAGCGTTTGGTGGAAGCCAAGAACACAACAGCCATGCTCACTACTTTCAACGAAGTGGACATGAGTTTTGTAATGGACATCAGAGCGCAACACAAAGACAAGTTCAAAGAAAAGCATGGAGTCAACCTCGGATTCATGAGTTTCTTCACCAAAGCTGCTGCGTATGCCCTTCAGGAATTTCCTGCAGTAAATGCGTATATCAGCAACGATGAATTGATTTACCATGACTACTGTGACATTTCAATTGCTGTTTCTGCTCCCAAGGGACTCGTTGTGCCGGTCATCAGAAATGCAGAAAGTCTTTCCATGGCTGATATTGAGAAGAAGGTAATTGAGCTTGCTACAAAAGCGAGGGAAAATAAATTAACGTTGGAGGAAATGCAGGGTGGAACATTTACCATTACCAATGGAGGTGTTTTTGGTTCACTTTTGAGTACGCCGATCATCAATATTCCACAATCTGCGATTGTGGGCATGCATAAGATAGAAGAGCGTCCCATTGTCATCAAAGGTCAAATAGTTGCTCGGCCGATGATGTACCTGGCATTGAGTTATGATCACCGAATCATTGATGGAAAGGAGAGTGTTGGATTTTTAGTAAGAATCAAGGAATTGCTTGAAAATCCTCAACAACTTCTTTTCGGAAAAGACCCCGTGAAATCATTGTTGGAGCTTTAATCCACCTCAAACATACAGATCATGGCTGTTTTTCATCAGCAATACCTTCGATCAGCCATTGACATCATTGAAGCTTATCAATTCAATGAACCATTCAGTGTCTTTCTAAAAAATCATTTCCGAAAGCATAAAAAGTTTGGATCAAAAGACCGAAAAAATATTGCTGATCTATGTTTTGGGTACTTTAGAATTGGACAATCAGCAATATCATATCCCATACAGGATCAAATCATCATTGGATTTTATCTTACCCATTCATCAGACAATGGATTTTTACAGATCACAAATCCAAATCTGTGTACCAGTATTGATGCAGCTATAGAAGAGAAATCAGCATTCCTTCAAAAGCCATTTCCTGCATTTGATGCATCTAAGATTTTTGTTTTTCGCAGTGACCTAACCGGCGCAATAGATGCTTCAGCTTTCAATTTCAGTCATCTGATCAAACCTCTCGTTTATATCAACATTCGCCATCAAACGCAGTCCCACATAACCAAGCAATTATCAATGCAGGAGGTTCCTCATTTTTCAGAAGGTGGTCTTATTGGATTTGAACAGCAGATTGATTTGACAAAATGGTTTGATGTAGACCGCGATGTAGTGGTACAGGACATCAGTTCTCAAAAAACCATCGGTTTGCTCAAGGATTATCTTTTGAATGCTGATTCTGTTTGGGATGCCTGTGCAGGAAGTGGTGGAAAGTCAATTCTGGCAGCAGATGCTTTTCATTTTAAGCATCATTTTGTTTCAGATATCAGAGAGAATATCCTGGAGGAGCTCTCCAGACGGATGGCATTGGCCAAGGTGCCTATTCAGCAAGCGTTTTGTGTTGACCTGAGCAACTCCCTTTCAGTTCAAGTTGCTAAGCAGTATTTGCCATCTGATGGACTTGATTTGATCATTGCAGATGTGCCATGCACTGGTTCAGGTACATGGGGCAGGAGTCCGGAATGGCTTCGATCCTTTGATCTGGCAACAATAGAATTATATCATCAGCGACAAGTCAAAATTGTTGAAAATTTATTGCCCTTTATCAATCAACATGGGTATCTCTTGTACATTACCTGTTCTGTTTTTGCCAAAGAGAATGAAGCAGTGCTAGAAGTGTTGGCAGCCAAGCATCCTGTTAACATATTGAAGCAACAATATTTTATAGGCTATCCGCAGAGGGGAGATCAACTCTTTGCTGCCTTGATTACTTTATAATTTTAATGATTCCTTTTTCGGCACCATTGATGTAGCTGAGAAAATATGTTCCTTTCGGAATGGTTGATAAATTTTTTATATCAAAAACATAATATTGATTTGATTTCACTTTTTGTTCATCAGATCTGATGGATTGTCCATTTAAGTTGATCAGTTTCCATTGAAAATTTCCATCTTGTAAAGCTTTGTATGCAATCTTGCAATGGTCATTGATTGGATTTGGATACACAACTATATTTTTTTCAATCAATATTTTCTTTGCATTTCTGATATCTCGTTGTTTGCTCAAATCTTCATATGCAAGCTGCATATTGGGTATTCCGTAACCTCTTCTGTTATCTGGATTCAAGTATTGATCGGAGGATTGTTTAATCGCCTGAATGATTTCAAGATTGTTGAATTCAGGAAAGCCTTGCCAGAGACAGGCAATGAGTCCCGCAATATTTGGATTAGAAAAAGATGTTCCGTTTCCAAGTCCAATGTTTCCATCTGATGCGATCAATTGAGTATTGAAGCCAACAGAAACTACATCTGGTTTGGTTCTTCCGTCTGCACTTGGACCAAATCCGGAAAATGGTGCAATTTGATTGGATGTGTTGATGGCGCCAACTGCCAGCACGTTTTTCCCATCAGCAGGAGCTGAAATATATTTCCAAGGGTCATCTCCTTCGTTTCCAGCGCTGCTGCAGACAATCATTCCCCTGGAAACTGCCATGGAAGCGGCTTTGCTTACGATGGTTCCTGTTCCGTTCAAATCGCTGTAGGAATGATCAAAAATCTTGTCATCAAAAGTGGTATATCCCAGTGATGACGATATGATGTCTACACCAATGCTGTCTGCTCTTTCAGCTGCCATTAACCAGTTGACCTCTTCTATTGGGTATTCTGATCTTGCGTTTTCAGTCCTGAATAGATAATATTCTGCATCTGGAGAACTTCCTACAAATCTACCAGGTAAATTTGCTGCCATGATGGAGAGGCAGCTCATCCCGTGTGCATCGTCTTCATCTACAAATCTGTGATTGCTCACAAAATCCCATGTATACTTTATTTTTTCTCTTCTGCGTAAGCTATCAAATGCATCATAGCTGAGGTATTTGAAAAATCCCGCATCAAAAACTGCAATTTTAATACCCGATCCCTTTAGTCCTTTGTCGTGCAAATATGCTCCATTGTGAATGGCAATTTGACTCTGGCTCTTTCCATAGTTGATCGAATTTTCACTTGTTTTTTCAGTTGCGTAGAATTGATTGGGCAACGTGAGAATTTGATCTTTTTCAATCTGATTGGGTTTTGGGATGCTGTTGGCAATTGGGGACTGTTTTTTTATGAAACCAAGCGTGTTGATTTTTTGAATCGCCGCTGCATCTGTTGTTTGGATAAGCAAAAGATTCATCCATTTTGAACTGCCAATAATTTGTAGATTCCCCATTTTGGAAATACTGTCAACATATATCGCAGATACAGGCATATCAGCACTGTCAATGGCAATATTGAATCTTTTTTTTCTATCAATGCTTTCTGGTGACAAGAATGATTGCGGAGCTGATAGGGTATGCTTGGTGCCCTTTTTATCTGTCAGCTCCAATACATACCTTGAATATTGTGATTGTGCATCAAAGCTGAGCAGTAGCAAAGCAGCGACAACAAAATATTTCATTTTGCAATTGAAAAATTATGCCTCAAGATAGACATTTTTATACCGTAGCTGTTGTCCTCAAAATATCCATCGTTGTTATTCGCATTGGGTGGTTGCCAGACCTGGTGTTTGAATTCTTTGAATACCAGTCCAATGTTTTCAGCAAAAACTTCCTTTGAATAATTAATTTCAGAAAAGACATTCTTATTGGTGGGATTGTTGATGGTGTCATTTCTCTGTAAAACGCTGACTGTATTGGAAAAGCCAATATTATTGATACTGATGTTTTTTTGTACATCCATGTACCTGTATTCCCAGTTGTTTAGAAATTGTAGTTCAGGATTGCTTATCGTGTTGATATAGGTATTCCCTTTCCAGGAAAAGCCCTCTTTGATGGGCACCATAAGTTTCAGGTATCTTTGATTGGCTTCAATGATTTCTAGTCTGGTACTGTCTGCGATGGCGTTGTAGGTGTATATATTGAGCCAATTGTTGCTGTCAATCTGACTTCTCATCAACCTGGAAATTCTGTATACTTTTCTGCCGAGGTTATCGGTTGTGAAAGATTGAATGGTGTCTTTGATTTGGTAGCTGCGGACTTCTTTCTTACTGCCCAGATTTGTATAAACAGTTGAATCAAGATTGTAAACAATGAATTTTCAAATTTCAAGCGGCATGTAGGATTGGATACTATTGCTCCTAATTGTTTCAGTTGTTTTGCTGCAACCTAAGCTGATGGCAACAAGCAATGCATATATGATGAAACGAAATGAGTTCATCTTATTTTTCTCTTTGAATGATGCCACCACCGATCACATCGTTTCCTTCATAAAAAACAGCTGATTGTCCGGGTGCGATGCCTTTGGCATTGTCATAAAAATGAACACCGATATTTTTCCCCTCATTGAAAAGGGTAGCCTGATTGCCTGAGTCTTTGTATCTGATTTTTACGATTGACTCTTTACCATCTTCAATATGGTCATATTTGATCATATTCACCTGCCCAACCTGCATTTCATTTTTCAGTAGATCATCTTCATCACCCAAAACAACAGTATTGGTAAGGGGATCAATGGCAGTTACAAATGCAGGTTTGCCCAGGGTAATTTCCAGACCTTTTCGCTGCCCAATGGTATAAAAAGGGTAACCACTGTGTTTGCCCAATATTTTTCCATGTTTATCAACGAATAGACCGCCTTTAAGTTTCTCATCGATTCCTTCCACATTTCTTTTCAAAAATCCTCTGTAATCATTGTCGGGTACAAAACAAATTTCATAGCTCTCGCTTTTTTTGGCCAACTCTGGATAGCCAAAATCTATGGCCATTTGTCTGATGGCAGTTTTTCGGTAGCTGCCCAGAGGAAGCATGGTTCGGGATAGCAGGTCCTGTTGGAGTCCCCAGAGTACATAACTCTGGTCTTTGGTTTCGTCGATCCCTTTGCTGATGATGAAGCGATTGTTTTCTTCTCTGATATTGGCGTAATGCCCTGTAGCGATAAATTCACAGTCAAGTGCGTTGGCTCTTTTCAACAGGGCCCTCCATTTGATATGTGTATTGCACATCACGCAAGGATTGGGGGTTCTTCCCGCCATATATTCCTCTATGAAATTTTCAATAACCGCATCCCCAAATTCTTCCCTGATATCAATGATATAATGTGGAAATCCATGATGAACAGCTGCAGCCCTCGCATCGTTGAATGAATCCAGGTTACAACATCCAGTTTCTTTTTTACTTCCACCGGCAGTGGCATAATCCCATGTTTTCATGGTAATCCCGATCACTTCATATCCTTGTTCGTGCAGCATCAATGCTACAACTGTACTGTCTATACCACCGCTCATTGCAACCAGTACTTTTCCTTTTTTACTCATACACTGCAAAGTTATGAAATGCCGCTGGTAAAAGGAGGGTGGGAATGCTGGACAGATTTCAGTCGATCAACTCATTCTTTACAGCGAAAAAAACGAGTCCCGCTGTGTTTTTCAGTCCAAATCTTTCCATCAATCGATCTTTGATGGACTCAGGATGAAGCGTCAGGCGGAGGCAAATCTGCCGGTAGATGCCAAGCTTTCTGAAAAGGAAATTACTGTTTTGCGACTCATCTGTGAAGAGAAAAGTACCAAGGAAATCGCAGATGAAGTTGAATTGAGTCTGCGAACTGTAGAAGCCATAAGGGACAAACTCAAGGTAAAGACAGGAGCGAAGTCTCTCGCCGGACTGGTCATGTATGCTGTAAAATCCGGCATCATTGAAAGCCGCCCGGCTTAAAACTCCAGATTAAACTATTTTCTGTTGGAATTGTTTTAGATTCCATGAATCATCCAGAGGTAAATGTTTTTTGGTTCCGTCGGGATTTGAGGTTGCATGACAACCACGGACTTTTCCATGCGCTGAAGTCAGGTTTGCACGTTCTTCCCATCTTTATATTTGATAACAATATCTTGGATCGATTGGAGAAACCTTATCAGCTGAGGGTTCAATTTATCCACCAATCACTTCAATCAATCGATCAAGAATTGCGAAAGCACGGCTCAGGCCTCACTGTTTTGCATGACAAACCTATCAACGCATTCAAAAAGTTGATCAAAAGCCATAAAATCAAACAGGTTTTTACCAACCGGGACTATGAAAAATATGGAAAGGAGAGAGATGAACAGGTTGCAGAACTTTTGCAATCCAATGGCATAAGTTTTCATGATTATAAAGACCAGGTAATTTTCGAAAAACTGGAAGTTGCAAAAGATGACGGCAACCCCTACACAGTATTTACCCCTTATTCAAGAAAGTGGAAATTCAATTTATCCAATCAACCCATCAAACATTTTCCCTCTGAAAAACACTTTGCTCAATTTTTTAAATATGTGCCAGGTGATTTCCCTTCTCTCTCATCCATAGGATTTAAAGAAAAACCTTTTCAATTCCCCTCCAATAATTTTCCAAACGATATCATCAAGAAATATTCCCAGCAAAGAGATTTTCCGGCCATCAACGGGACTTCCAAATTGGGTGTGCATCTGCGTTTCGGGACCATCAGCATCAGAGAGTTGGCTGTTACTGCATCAAAACTCAATGAAACTTATTTGAATGAATTGATATGGAGGGATTTTTATCAATCCATTTTATCCAACTTTCCACACATATCGGAGGGACACTCATTTAAAAAGGAATACGACAATATCAGATGGAGAAACAATGAGGATGAATTTGAGAAATGGTGCAACGGACAAACTGGTTATCCCATTGTAGATGCGGGGATGAGAGAATTGAGTCAGACTGGTTTCATGCACAACCGCGTAAGAATGATTGTTGCAAGCTTTCTCACCAAGCATTTACTGATTGACTGGAGATGGGGTGAGTCATGGTTTGCTGCAAAATTGCTCGACCATGATTTTGCAGCCAACAATGGTGGTTGGCAATGGGCAGCAGGATCTGGATGCGATGCAGCCCCTTATTTCAGGGTTTTCAATCCCTATTTACAAACAGAAAAATTCGACAAAGAAGGTAAATACATTCGTCAGTGGGTACCGGAATTTGATTCATTGGAATATCCTCAACCCATGGTGCAACATGAATTTGCAAGAAAAAGGTGTCTGGAAACCTACTCTAAGTATCTTTCAAAAGATTAAATGATACTTTTGCAGGGATATGTTGAGCAAGATCGATTGGTATATCCTGAAAAATTTTCTGCGGACATTCTTTTTTTCTGTCCTCTTGCTTACTTTGATCAGCACGGTAGTTGATATTTCTGAACATACGGATGATTTTGCAAAATCCGGACTCACCTCAGAGCAGATTTTTTTCACTTATTATATTGGTTTCATTCCTCATATCGTTGCGTTGCTTTTTCCGCTCTTTGTTTTTATTTCGGTGATATTCTTCACCTCCAAAATGGCAAACAGGTCGGAATTTATTCCTGTTCTGTCTTCAGGGGTAAGTCTCCATAGACTCATGCGTCCCTACTGGATTGGAGGCATCATGCTTTCTCTCTTGCTCTTTTTTTCCAATGCCTATATCATCCCCCGTGCCAACACGATCCGGACTACATTTGAAATAAAATACATGCCCAATATGCTCACCAGCACTCCAAGCAATGGTGTGTATATGAGGATCGATTCTTTCAGTTATGCAGGTATGAGGTATTACGACACAACTGCTAAAATGGGAGGTACTTTTTTTTTGGAGACAGTGAAAGACAACAAGTTGGTTTATAACCTGCGTGCTGATAATATTTCCTGGGACACGACAAGAAAAAAATGGAAACTGACAGGTGTAGTTGAAAGAACCATCAACGGCTTAGATGAGCAGGTGAGTTTCAATTACGAATCGTATAAAAAATTCCCTTTCGACCCGAACGATCTCTATTTTGATCGGTTCATACAAACAAGAATGGAAACACCCGCATTGTTGAAAAGGATTCAAAAGGAACGTCTCAGGGGCTCTGAAACCATCAAGGAGCTGGAAATGGAGAATGCACATCGAATGGCCACTCCTTTTTCCGTTTTGGTGCTGACCCTTATTGGAGCATTGATTTCCTTCAGAAAAATCAGGGGTGGGAGTGGAATACACCTTGCGATTGGATTGCTTGTATGTGCAGTTTTTATCCTTTTTGACAGATTCTCGACCATCTTTTCAACCAAAGGCGATTTGAATCCCTACTTGGCTGCATGGATACCTAACATGGTTTTTGCATATGTCGCATGGCGTATATATGTAAAAGCTCCTAAATAATCCAAGTTTTTCCCTTTTTAGTTAAGCAGACTAGCATGCTTTGCTTTAACTTTACGACTCCAAAATTCAATCGTAACCCTTATTCTTTTTCCATGGACCTGATAAAGGAAAGATTCAAGCAAAAAGCCGACGAAGTAGGTGCTGAAATCAAACAAATGCTCAAAGAGCATGGTAACAAGGTAATTGGTGAAGTCACCCTGGCTCAAATTTATCAGGGGATGCGTGGTATGACAGGACTCGTTACAGAAACATCCTTGCTGGATGCTAATGAGGGCATCCGATTCAGGGGATATTCCATACCGGAACTAAAAGAAAAGCTTCCAAAAGCTCCTGGCGGTGATGAACCACTCCCAGAGGCGCTTTTCCACTTGCTGTTGCTAGGGGAGCTTTCCTCACAAGAAGAAGCAGATTTGATCACAGCTACATTGCAGAGACGCTCACATGTACCTAACTATGTGTTTGATACCATCGAAGCATTGCCTGTTTCTTCTCATCCAATGACCATGTTCGTTGTTGGAATCATGGCCCTCCAAAATGGAAGTCATTTCGCCAAATCCTATGCGGCAGGGATGAGCAAAAAGGATTATTGGGATGCGACATTTGACGATTCGTTGGATTTGATATCAAGGTTGCCTCGCATCGCAGCATATATCTATAGAAGAAAATACAGAAACGGAGAACATATCGAGCCGAATGGGTTGTTGGACTGGGCAGGTAATTTTGCCCACATGATGGGATATGAGTCAGAGGGATTCAAAGAATTGATGCGTTTATACATGACCATCCATGCAGACCATGAGGGTGGAAATGTTTCAGCACATACTACCCATCTGGTTGGATCTGCTTTGAGTGATCCTTTCCTCAGTTTTTCTGCAGGAATGAATGGTTTAGCTGGACCCTTACATGGACTTGCAAATCAGGAAGTTATAAAATGGATTTTTGAAATGAGAGAGGCTCTTGGGGTCGATCTTCCTTCCAAAGATCAAATTGCAGAATACGTTAAAAAAACGCTCTCTGAAGGAAAAGTTGTTCCCGGCTATGGACATGCTGTTCTCAGAAAAACCGATCCACGTTTTACAGCCCAGATGGAATTTGGAAAGAAACACATGCCGGATGATGCTTTGGTGCAAACTGTTTGGAGGATTTATGAAACTGTTCCGGATATTTTAAATGGACTTGGAAAGGTCAAGAATCCATGGCCAAATGTTGATGCACACAGCGGAGCTTTACTGGTTCATTATGGCATGGTTGAATATGAATTCTATACCGTGCTTTTCGGTGTAAGCAGGGCATTGGGTGTTTTGGCAAGTTTGTGTTGGGACAGAGCGCTTGCCATGCCATTGGAGAGACCAAAATCAGTCACAACCAATCTGGTAAAGGATTGGCTCCAGGGAAAAGACAATATTTGGGGGGAATAATTTACCCGTTAGTATAGGTCCAGAAACGACTCATTGATGTATTTCACCAATGAGAGTGAATTTTTGAGTCCCAGTTTCTTTAAAATCCTGGCCCTGTGCGTCTCAACCGTTCTAGGTGAGAGGAACAATGTTTCAGCAATTTCCTTATTGGTCGAACCGTTTTTGATCAGCTTGATGATCTCAATTTCTCTTTCAGTCAACTTGCTGAGCTTGTTATCTTCTTCTTCAACCAATAATTGATTGGTGATGTTCCGTTGAATTTCTGCACAGATGAATTTTTCACCTTTCATCACAGATCGGATGGCATCATACATCTCCAATTTGGATGAGTTCTTTGTTACATAACCCGTTGCACCATTGCGGATCATCTTTTTGGCAAAAGATGGTTGGTTGTGCATTGATACCCCGATGATCTTGGTTCCAAGTGCGAGCTTTTTGATCATTGTAGTCGCCTCGATGCCTGAAAATGGATTGATGTTGATGTCAAGAATGGCAACATCAGGAAGTATCTCCGTGATCTCGTCGATCATCGTTTTCGTATTGTCATACACTTTGACAACCTCGAACTCTGGATCCAAGTTGATAAGCGTTGCCCATGTCTCAGCAATCAATAAATGATCATCAGCGATGATAATTCTCACTTTTTTTGTCATGGAAGCTTATTTTGGATCATAGAATTTAGTGGATTTCCAACCTATAAAAAATGTTGCATGTTTGGATATCCAAAGTTAAAAAAAACATACTCCCACAAAAGTTGTTTTTGAGCTATTCAGTATTTATACGTAAGCATTGTAATTACAAATTGGGACTAAATACCTCTTCTTTTACATTCTTCTCGGATCAATGACAATTCCCTGCTGGTTTGACCTGCTACCGAGCTGTTTTCTTGTGCCCTTCTCAAGAGGTAGGGAATAACTTCCTCCACTGGTCCGAATGGAAGGTATTTGGACACATGGTAGCCATCAGAAGCCAAATTAAAAGTCAGGTTATCACTCATTCCATACAATTGAGAAAAATGCAGTGCATCTTGGGCATTTTCCTGTATGGATAGTTGTACTGCCTTCAGAGTACTATTTTCATTGTGAGAGGCAACAATGACAGAACACGTTGTATGGTGTTGGATGAGAAAATCAATGGCCTCATTGTAATCCTTGTCAACTGCCTCTTTGTTGATATGAATAGGGGATCTGTATTGTAATTTTTCTGCTCTTGCTCTTTCTTTTTCCATATACGCACCTCTCACAATTTTGACTGCAAGTTGATATCCATGATCCAGGCTGTCCTGGTAGGCTGCCTGCATGAAAGCTATCCTGTCATGCCTGTAAAATTGTAAAGTATTGTATACAACTGATTTCTTTTGATTGAATTTTCTGGACATCTTCAATGCAATATGATCAATGGGATCCTGGATCCAAGTTTCCTCTGCATCGATCATGATTCCCAAACCCAATTCACTCGCTATCGAACATATTTTCTCGGTTCTTTTTACTAGTTTTTCCCAAGCCGCTTTTTCATGCACATCAAGCAAGGCTAATTTTTCATTCATTCTTTGGTCTGATACAAATTCAGATACTTCGTAAGCATTCAGGTTCAGCTTGGATAATAATTTGGTGGAAGCGAGTCCGGTTAGCTTTACGCTGATAAACGGTGCATTTTTCTTGGTGGCTGCAAAACGAATTACCTTGACGAATTCTTCCAATGCTGCATCATATCTACCATCATCATATTCTCCGCCCTCTACACCATAATCAAGAATGACATCTACTTTTTGATTTTCCAACATGCTGATTACAGCTGAGGATGCTTCAAGTGATGTGCCACCGACAAACTGTTCAAAAAGCGTGTTCTTGATAATGCCTTTGATGGGCAGGTGAATTTTCAGGGCAAAAGGAGTAAGGATCGTTCCGAGTTTAACCAATCCATTGAATTGCATGATTCCAAAAAGGAACCTTGCTTTTTTCAGTTGCTGATCTGTTTTGTAGGCAAATGCCTTCTCAGTATCGTTGAAATTCAACATCCTCGATTTCATTTATGTCAATACTACCAATTGAGTACAAGCACATTGTTTTTTCTCTCTGTATCTGCCATTCTTTGAAGTGGATCAATTTCTGCTTTTTTTAAATCGAAGAGTTTACGATCTACTGCGATGGTATATGTGGGATGGGTCCATTTCCATGGTTGACCAACTGTTCTTTTAACAGCGGGTGACTCATTTTGTTTTTCGCCAAACATCAAATATTGTGGGATGTAAACAATTTCTTTGGAACCGTCCTTGAAACTCAGTTCAACATCCAATGGCATGGGCATGGTGCCATTGTTTTTAAACCTGATTTGCATCTTGCCATTCACTTCCCACAAGCTGTCTATCGCATACTCGATGGTCTTGGAAGTATTCACAAAAAAATCTTTGTACCAGTCCAGTTGGATTCCACTCGTCTTTTCAGCGACCCTGATAAAGTCAGTCACGTCCGGATGTTTGAATTTCCAGGTGTTAAAATATTTGATGAGGATGCTGTCGCGTACATCAGCACCTACAATATATCCCAGTTGTTCAAGAAAAACTTCTCCTTTTGAATACGCGTTGATGCTGTATGCAGCATTGCTGCTGTATTGGTCTGAGTGGGTTGTCAGAGGCTCATTGTAACTGGTTTTAGACAATGCTATGATGGCATCATATGCCGACTTGTGAGGAAGGCTGTCTTTAAAGTTTTCAAGGTAATTGTTTACATTGGCTTCAGCCCAACTGGTGAAACCCTCATCCATCCACGCATACAACGACTCATTGGTGCCCAATATCATCTGATACCAGCTGTGCATGAATTCATGAATCGTCACCCCTTTGCCGGCGCCTTTCAACAGGGTAGCCATGGGATATTCCATACCGCCGTCACCACCCTGAATGAAAGAGTATTGTTTGTAGGGATACTCTCCGTAGTGACTGTCCATGTAGGGGACAGCCTTTGCAGCGAAGTCAAGTACATTCTCCCATTCCATTCTGTAATTATTGATGAAATCATTCTTGGTCATTCTCTCCTTCATCCTTGCAGGCATGGCATCGTATTGTTTTCCAAGCATTGATTCATCTATTTTGTAAAATGAATGCAACACGAGTCCCTTTCTGATTTGTTTGCTTTTGTGGATGTAGCCGGGATCTGCTGCCCAAACGAAATCATGCACATTGGGCGCTTTGAATTTCCAATTCAACATTTTCTCTTTTCCAGGTTTGAATGGAAGAGCAGCTGATTGATATCCATGGCCGATCTCTTGGGGATTTTGAAGATATCCCGTTGCAGCAATGGTGAATGAGCTGTCTATTTTAATGTTCACTTCAAAATCGCCCCAAACACCATAAAATTCTCTTGCAACATAAGGCGTTGGATGCCATCCGCTTCTGTCGTATTCACATAATTTTGGATACCATTGAGCCATACTGAACCGAACACCCTCTGCATTGTCTCTGCCGCTTCTGCGGATTTGTACCGGGACCTGCGCCTCGAAATCCAATTCAATCAGGGCTTTTGTTTTTGGTAGAATTGGCTTTGTCAATGTTACCTTCAATATGGTTTCGTATTCAGTTATTTTTTGCTTGACACCATTTACTTTCAGATTGCTAACTCTCTGATAGCCGATTTCATTTGGCTGCAAATTGGAAATTCGATCTCTCACACGCTGATCCCAATCAGGTCGTCCCGTTACACTTTTTTTCCCAAGATGCTGGCTTCTTTCATCCATCATGCTTCCAGGCTGAAATGCATTCCAGTGCAAATGATAGTAGATGACATGCAATGTATCAGGAGAGTTGTTGGTATACTCAAGTTTTTGTTTTCCGTTGATTAGGTTTTTTTCTGCATCAACTGTCACATCCATTTTATAATTGACATGTTGTTGCCATCTGTCTGTTTGTGCAAAAGAGATCAGGCTGATTAAGAGCCCCAGCATGGTTAATTCAATTTTCATAAAGCAGATTTTTTATTTCTTTTGATAAACACGTACATAATCAACTTCCATTCTCCTCGGCCAAACATCTTTGGCAACTCCTTTTTGTCCACCCCAGTTTCCGCCCACAGCTAGATTCAGCAGCAGATAAAACTTATTAGACAATGGCCAAGCATCGTATCCGGTTTTCTCATTTTTGAAAGAATAATAATAGTTGTCGTCTATTCCAATGCTGATGCTGTCATTGTTCCACTCTACTTGATAGCGATGAAAAGTTTCAGAGCAATCAATTACAGATATCTTGTCGGTTTTTTGTGTTCCTATAATATGATTGTACTTTTTGGTATGGACCGATGCGTGTACAGTGCCTTGGTCGTATCCAACATGTTCCATGATGTCTATTTCACCATCATCCGGCCATTTGAGGGGATGGGTATTCGCCAGCATCCAAATCGCTGGCCAAGTACCAAGACCAGATGGCAGTTTTGCACTGACTTCAATTTTTCCGCTTGACCATGTGGCAATATCACGCGTAACAAGTCGGGCTGAGGTATACTCTTTTCCTTCCATTGGTTCTCGATGTGCCTCTATGATGAGTTTTCCGTTTTCAATCCTGGCATTTTCTTTTCTGGATTGGGTATAAAACTGGAGCTCGTTGTTGCCCCATCCATGTCCACCTACATCATAACCCCACTTGCTGGGGTCTGGGAGTCCCTCTTTGTTGAATTCATCGCTCCATACCAATTTCCATTGGGCTTGTATGGCAGTTGGTGATGCAAAAAGAACAATGCAAACAAGTGCATGGAGTAGATTGACAGCAATCGGTTTTTTCATGCCCGAAAGTAATCATTTTCTGTTTTGGCTATTATGTTTTTGAATCTTACCTTTGACACATGTCACCAATATTAAACATGCATCATCATCATCATTTCTTTCCCAAAGGGTGAGCCATTATTGTATGTACATTATACAGGCTTGCCTTTGGTAAGCCTTTTTTATTTTAAAAAAGAATACAATGCACAACGAACCGATACTGAAAATAGCCATTCAAAAGTCAGGGAGACTCTCTGAGGATTCAATTGCTTTGCTCAAAGAATGCGGAATTGAACTGCGCAATGTAAAAGACCGGCTCAGAACTGTTTCTGACAATTTTCCAATAGAAGTTTTTTTTCTGAGGGATGATGACATCCCTGAGTATGTGGAAGATGGTGTGGCAGATCTTGGCATTGTTGGCCAAAATGTGCTGGCTGAAAAAAATCGGAATGTCCAGACCATCGAGGCATTGGGCTTCGGAAAATGCCGACTTTCCATCGCCCTACCAAAAACAGTCGCTTACGAAGGGGCTTCTACGCTCGAGGGCAAGCGCATTGCAACCAGCTATCCAGTCATTGTTGCTGGTTACCTGAAAAAAAACAATATCAATGCTACTGTGCATGAAATCAGTGGTTCTGTTGAAATAGCACCCGGCATCGGTTTAGCGGATGCAGTTGTCGATTTGGTGAGCAGCGGAGGTACATTGTTTATGAATGGATTGAAAGAAGCGGAAGTTTTGCTAGAATCTCAGGCTGTTTTGATTTCCAATAATCAGTTGAACAAACACCAACAAACAATTTTAGAAAAACTACTATTCAGAATCAGGGCTGTAAAAAAGGCCAAGAAGAACAAGTATGTGCTTATGAATGCGCCCAATGAAAAGCTTTCAGAGATCATCTCATTGCTACCTGGCATGAAAAGCCCATCTGTTTTACCACTGGCTGAGTCGGGATGGAGCAGCGTTCACAGCGTGTTGAGCGAGGATGAATTTTGGGAGAAGATCGAGCAATTGAAAAAAGCAGGTGCTGAGGGAATTTTGGTAGTGCCTATTGAAAAAATGATATTATAGTTTATGAAAATTTATCAAGAGCCTTCAATGGCTGATTGGAATTCACTTGTGCAGAGGCCTGTCATCGATCAGGTTCCCTTGCATAAAACTGTATCCAAAATTTTGCAACAGGTTAAATCAAAAGGTGATACAGCTGTAAAATCTCTGACCAAGAAGTTTGACGGAATTACAGTGCGAAAATTATTGATTACAGAAAAAGAAATAAAAGATGCTGAACGCAAGATTCCGGTTGAACTTCAGCAGGCCATTTTGCGTGCACATCAAAACATTACAAAATTCCATACCCAACAAATTGAGGTGACCAAAAAAATCGAAACCAGCGAAGGTGTTTATTGTTGGAGAAAATCAGTGCCCATTCAACGGGTTGGATTTTACATTCCTGGCGGATCTGCTCCCTTGTTTTCAACTGTATTGATGTTGGGAGTTCCTGCACAAATTGCTGGATGCAATCAAATAGTTATGTCAACTCCTGCATCTGCCAATGGGCAAATACATCCTGCTATTTTATACGCTGCGAGTCTTGTTGGCATCAAAGAAATTTACAAAGCTGGTGGTGCACAAGCAATTGCTGCGATGGCATTTGGAACTGCATCCATTCAAAAAGTGGATAAGATTTTCGGTCCGGGTAACCAATATGTTACAGCAGCAAAACAGCTGGTTCAGCTGGAAGGTTTGGCGATTGATATGCCAGCTGGTCCGAGTGAAGTTTGCATCATCGCAGATGAAACTTCGATTCCCTCCTATGTGGCAGCAGATTTGTTGGCACAGGCGGAACATGGACCTGACTCTCAGGTGATGCTGGTTAGCAATCAGATGAAAGTCATTCAGGATACAATGAATGAATTGAATAGGCAGGTGGCAACATTGGATAGGGGACCAATTGCTTCAAAGGCATTGGAAAACAGCAAGGCGATTTTACTGAGCGACACAGATTCAATGGTTGCTTTTGTAAACCAATACGCCGCAGAACATTTGATCATCGCTTCTGATGAGCCTCAAAAGTATGTTGACGGTATCATCCATGCAGGTTCTGTATTTATAGGAAATTATACGCCAGAAAGTGCAGGTGATTATGCAAGTGGCACCAACCACACATTGCCAACGAATGGATTTGCCAGAACCTATAGCGGGGTCAGTGTGGACAGTTTTGTAAAGAAGATTACTTATCAGCAGATTAGCAAAAATGGAATTGCTAAACTGGGCAATACAATTATAGTAATGGCTGAGGCTGAAGGATTGCAGGCACATGCCAACGCTGTAAAAGTAAGATTAAACTAATTCTATTTATGTTCAATCTAGCATCTCTTGTTCGAGGCAATATCAAAAAATTAAGTCCCTACTCATCTGCCAGAGATGAATTTTCAGGGAAGGCTTCTGTTTTTCTGGATGCGAATGAAAATTCTCTTGGATCGCCATTGACAAAATGGTACAATCGGTATCCAGACCCCTTACAGAAAAAAGTAAAGGAGAAGATATCTTTCATAAAGAAGGTTCCTATTGAACAGATTTTTCTTGGGAATGGAAGCGATGAGCCCATTGATATTTTACTAAGGTGTTTTTGTGAACCTAAAGTAGATGAAGTCATCATCATGCCTCCAACATATGGCATGTATGAAGTGAGTGCTAACATCAACAATGTAACAATCAGGAAAGTCCCGTTGACATCATCTTTTCAAATCGATCTTGAACAATTGGAACAGTCCATTCAGCCCAATACCAAGATCATTTGGATATGCTCACCCAATAATCCAACTGGGAATAGCATGGATCGCCAGTCGATTGAAATGATCCTGAATAATTTCGACGGACTCGTTGTGATTGACGAAGCGTATATCAATTTTTCCAGACAAAAATCATTTGTTGCTGATTTGAATGATTACCCCAATCTGGTTGTGATGCAGACACTCAGCAAGGCATGGGGACTCGCAGGATTGAGAATGGGAATGGCTTTTGCTTCGAGCGAGATCATTCAATACATGAACAAAGTAAAACCTCCTTACAATATCAGTGAACCTGTTCAGGAGTTGGCGCTCAAGGCATTGGATGAAATAGGGCAGGTGAATGATATGATCAAAGCTATTGTTGATATGCGTGCTGCATTGGAAAAGGACTTGATGAATATTGAAACTGTTGAAAAGATCTATCCTTCTGACGCCAATTTTCTTTTGGTAAAATTTCAAGATGCAAAAGCATTATATGAATATTTGCTGGACCGTGAAATTGTAGTCCGTGACCGAAGCAATGTTCAACGCTGTGAGGACTGTCTGCGGATAACCGTTGGAACAGAGAAGGAAAATAAAGCATTGATCGAAACATTAAAATCATTCAAGCAATCATGAAAAAAGTATTGTTCATTGACCGTGATGGCACTCTTATCAAAGAAGCGCCTCCCACTTTTCAGATTGATCATTTTGAAAAACTTGTTTTTTATCCATATGTTTTTCAATTTCTGTCTCGCATTGCCAATGAATTCGATTTTGAATTGGCGATGGTTTCCAATCAGGATGGATTGGGTACGTCATCTTTCCCTGCAGAACACTTTGAGCCTATTCAACAGCATATTCTACAAACATTGGCAGGTGAGGGCATTGTTTTCGATGAAATTTTCATCGATCCCAGCATGCCCCATGAAAATTCACTTTCCAGAAAACCCGGAACAGGCATGTTGGGGAAATACATTGGAAATGAAGCTTACGATTTGGCTGGCTCATATGTAATTGGAGACAGGAAAACTGATATTGAGCTTGCCAGGAATTTAGGTACCAAATGTATTTTTATCAACAACCCAGACGGCGCAGGACAACTTGATATCTCAGCTTTGTCAAGCGATCTGCAAAATACTGTTGTATTGAAGACAGATAGCTGGCGCGACATATACGCTTTTCTGAAAAATGGTTTGCGTATGGTTGAACATACGAGAAATACCAATGAGACAAAAATTCGTGTAAAGGCAAATTTTGATGGAGCGGGTAAGTTCAATATCAACACCGGACTCGGATTCTTTGATCACATGTTGGATCAGATTTCACGACATGGGAAAATTGACCTGGATATACAAGTGGAGGGTGACCTGCACATTGATGAGCATCATACCATTGAGGATACGGGAATTGCTTTGGGAGAAGCATTTGCAAAGGGATTGGCAGACAAGCGCGGAATGGAACGCTATGGATTCGCATTGCCAATGGATGATGCTGAAGCCAAGGTATTGATTGATTTTGGTGGAAGAAATTGGTTGGTTTGGGAAGCAGATTTCAAACGGGAAAAAATTGGTGAAATGCCTACCGAGATGTTTTTCCATTTCTTCAAATCATTCTCAGATGGAGCAAAATGCAATTTGAATATTTATTGCAAAGGTGACAATGAGCATCATAAGATAGAAGCGATCTTCAAGGCATTCGCCAAAGCCATACGCATGGCTATCAAAAAAGATCCTTTTCAGGATGCATTGCCTTCAACAAAAGGGTTGCTGTAGTTATTTGGTCAGTGATTGTATGATGTCATATTTTGTTATAATATGATAACTACCTCCTTCGTCCTTGGAGAGGACAGCCCCATTTTCCTTGTTGATCAGTGAACTGATTTTTTCCAAAGGAGTATTGTATTCCACCATCGGGTATGCTTTTTCCAAAACAGATTGAATACTGGCATTTTTTACTTCTGGTTCCTTGAATATTTTCTGAAACAACCCGTTCTCACTGATGGAGCCAACGATTTGATGATCGTCGATTACCGGGATGTGTTCAATTTCATATTTCTGCATGAGAGCGACGGCGTCCGATACTGTCTGATTGGTTTGAACAGAAATCAATTTTTGTTTAGACCCCCTGGCTGAAATGATGTCTTTGAATGTTTTCACTTCCATGAATCCTCTTTCCATCATCCATTGGTCGTTGTATATTTTGCCGACATAGCGACTTCCATGATCGTGGAAAATACATACAACCAGATCATCTTTTTTCAGTTGATCTTTCAATTGCATCAATCCCTGAAAACAGCTTCCAGCACTGTATCCACAGAAGAGTCCCTCTTCTTTCGCGATTCTTCTCGCCATTACAGCTCCGTCCTTATCCGTTACCTGTTCGAAGTGATCAATGACGCGCATGTCATAGTTTTCAGGTACGAAATCCTCTCCAAATCCCTCTGAAATGTAGGGATACACTTCTTTCATGTCTTTTTCACCGGTTTGGAAATATTTGGTGAGCAGTGAGCCGAACACATCAATGGCCCATATTTTGATGTTCGGATTTTTTTCTTTGAGGTAAATCCCGGTGCCGGTAACTGTTCCACCTGTTCCAGCGGTACAAACGAGGTGAGTAATCTTTCCATCGGTTTGTTCCCATATCTCCGGACCCGTACTCTCATAATGTGCCAATCTATTGGCCAGGTTATCATATTGATTGCATAGAAAAGCATTCGGAATTTCGTTGGCAAGTCTTCTTGCCACCGAATAATAACTTCTCGGATCATCCGGTTCTACGTTCGTGGGACAAACAATAACTTCTGTGCCAACAGCTTTCAGAATGTCAATTTTTTCTTTTGATTGTTTATCTGTCGTCGTAAAAATGCATTTATAGCCTTTGACAATGGCAGCCAGTGCGAGTCCCATGCCAGTATTTCCCGAAGTACATTCAATGATAGTGCCTCCAGGTTGTAGCTTTCCCTCTTTTTCTGCTACTTCCACCATTTTGAGTGCCATGCGGTCTTTGATGGAGTTGCCAGGATTGAAATAATCAACTTTCGCTAATACAGTGCATGGAAGTGACTTGGTGATTTTATTCAATTGAATCAACGGAGTGTTTCCAATTGTTTCAAGAATATTTTTTTTGATGTTCATCTGCGGATAATAATAATGTAAAACTACTACTTTTTAAGTACCCGACTTCATATCGAAGATTGATACTCATCATTGAATTTACTTCCCTGCAAAAGTGAAAATATCATTTCACTCTTTATAGAATTTTATCATTTCAAGTCATGGTTCTGCGCTTTCAACACAGATAGCTTGCCTGCGATATTTATTTTTTAAACAAAAACCAAGGGTTATGTATCATCAAAAAAAACACATTGCAACCAATGGCAATAGGCTATATGGATTGCTCTACTCGATGCTGCTGTTGTTGATTCAGGTAAATGGACTTGATATGCTTCAGTGTTTTTGATGCTTCCAGCACAGCTTGCTGTGCAGCATCCTCCCAGCTCTTGGAAGAATTGCACATTACTTCAATAACTTTTACAATTGCCATCAGTAAGTGTTTTTATGTTGTTAGAATGGGTGCAAGATATTGTTCAGCAGTATGTCAAATCATGATTGCTGTGATGCAGCCGGCAAATTTCAATCATGTTTCATATTGATGACCAACATGGTTTTGCCCTATTTGTTTATAGTAGTTTTACATCAGTCGGTTGACGGAGTGATGCTCCGTTGCCGTCGAGAGTTAAGCAGAACATAAGATCTGTAAAAGGATTTAAAAACTGCTGAATCGCGGAACTGGGATCCACCAGTTCCGTTTTTTTTTGGTATCCAACCGATCGATTCAGATAATAAAAAAACCCGACATAATTTGTCGGGTTTGTGCTCTTTGCTAGATTTAGTTCAAGTCAAATTCTTCATGATATATAAAACATATCTGACTTTAAATAGTAGTGATCTCTGTTTGAATGCTGAGTACCTAATGTAGCAAATATGTAATATTTAAGCTAATGATTATCTGATTTTAGGTGATCATAAATTTAACTAGCTAATTAAAATTATGGAGGTTCATATAAGTGTTATCTTAGGGAAAACTGACTCCTTTTATCCATGAGAAAGCTGTAAATCGTCAGCATAAAGTGGACAAGATATAGTCTAAATTAGTAGAGTGTTTCCAGATGGAATTCTCTATGATAAACAAAATGGGGTAGTTCGAACTCAGCGCGTTAATAGTTTATTTGCTGCGATTCCTTTAATGGTGGGCATTTCATCCAATAATGAAAAAGACGATTCAGTTAAGAATCGTCTTCAATCTAGGAATGTGCCCAGAACAGGAATCGAACCTGCACTACCTTGCGATAACCAGATTTTGAGTCTAGCGCGTCTACCAGTTCCGCCATCTGGGCTCGGGGTGCAAATGTAGCCCATTCTTTGCTTTTAACAAATGCTTTCCCACAATTTTGTAACTTTGCATCATCAAAATGGGGCTGACCGGTTTTGACAGCGTAGATCTTTGAAAGTAAGCATGCAGTGCGTTGCGTATGTTGCACTTTAATCTGAATACGAAAAGTACAAATGGCGAGAATACTTACGCCATGGCTGCCTAATCAGTGATTTGCGCATCCATTATAGCCCGCTGACGGGCCTTCCTTTGCCAAGTCACCCCGCTGAATCAAAAAAAACAAGGATGCTTCAACCGAAGGCTGTGACGGTTGATCAAGACCATTCAGCTACGAACAAGGTTGGTTTGCTCAGCTCCTGCCAGGTTCCGACAAACAATGCTGAAATAAGCATGTAGAAAGCTTTCCGGGAATATGTTTGGACGTGGGTTCGAATCCCACCAGCTCCACTTTGGACACATTATGTGTCTTGAGATTTCAAATAAAACTATTTGAAATATTCATCCCAAAGAATTAAGTCTCCAGTTAATCCTGGGGACTTTTTTATTTATATTGGTCGCTCGCTTAAAAAGCTCGCTCCCATGAAACACGCGCGTAGTGTATGTTTCAGAGCCTTTTTAATAAGTCACAAATAATTTCACTTAATTAAAGACATAATTAAATGTGTCTATTATTACCACACTTATATGGTCAGATATAGAGGTGTGTTGTAAAATGTTAATTATGTGAAAAATGCGGTTTTTTGCTGAAGTTTCTGTGACATAAAAAAAACAGAAATAAAATACTTCAACAAAACTTCAACACATACTTCACCAACTTCTTTGTAACAGTTTGATTTTTATTTATTAACTAACTCAAACTATTATGAAAAATCCAAACTTTTCTTTCTTCTTAAGGAACATGCCCAACCCCCAAAAGTTATATCCAATTGTTATGAGTATAACCATGGGAAAGGATCGAACTCAAGTCTTCACCGGACTTTGGGTTGAAAAATCCAAATGGAATGCCAAACTCAAACGCATCAAAGGAAGCGAGGAGCAAACTCAGGTACTCAACGACTCATTACTTTCTCTTCTGTCACATGCCCGAAATCATAAATTCGGACCAAGCATCACAGTATACCAGTCCAAGTTGGACGAACTACCTGGAGGGTAAAGAAATTAAAATATCGATGAATGGAAAAGGACGTGCAACAGATAATATTTGGATCGAGCGCTTCCGAAAAACCATAAAGTACAATCACATCTACCTAAATCCCAGCGATACAGGTCTTGAACTATTTGAAAAAAGTTCAGACCTATATCGAGTATTATCATCAGAAAAAACACCAAGGCATTGGGATGAAACCCAATGAGGCTAGTACAAATCTTTAAACCAAAATGTTGCCTAATACAGCACAAAATATTAACTTAGGAACTCTTACCTTTTGGTCCAACAACTGGGGAGTATTATAGGGCTAATCCGAAAAGCAAAAAAAGTTGAGAGAAATAAATTAAAAAAACTATGCTTTTTGGCAATTAAAGAGATGTGTTCAAAACTTATCTATGGAGATAAATATAATTATTTGTATACTTAGAATTTGATTATTAATTATTTTTAAATCACTTAATATGGAATTCAAATTAGCAATTGCCTATCTAAAAAAGCAAGCAAAAATCAATAGCTTAAATGAAATCATGAAGCTAGAATTATTGGAAGAACTGCTTGCTGCAGATAAACTAGACAAATATTTAGCTCTAAAACAAAAAGTTCAGAGCAAATCAAAGGCACATATACGGAAGTTTAAATATCTCTAACCAGAATTCCTAAAAGATAAAATAAGTGAACTTGACATGGAATTATACTTTGATAATTTTGAGCCAAATCAAAATATAAAGTATTATAGAGATTATTTTGAAACAACAAAAGAAAGTGAAAACTACACTTCTAAAGGCACTACAATAGAACTAAAAGCATATGGAGAAAGTCTTAAAATTAATCGTGAAGTTATATCATTTGTGGGAACATTTGCAGAAAACCTCTTACAAAGCTTTACAGACAAAACATCTGAGTCAACAAACTATGTATCTAATAAGTTCACAGAAATAGATTTTTATTCGCATGATTTGAATTTGGTACAGCAATTAATAAATCATGATGTTCTTGAGGTACTTTCACCTACCATTCTATTTAATATTACCATTAATCAAGATGAAACATTTGAATTATTGCATAAAACAAAAAAACTAAATTTACTCAATTCAGAACAACTATATTCAATAGCAAAAAAATATAAAAAAGTTTTCAGGTATCTAGTCTATAGTAATGATTTGGATGTTTTATCAAAAGATACGATTATTGAAATTGTTGACGCTTATCCGAAAATCATCCATAAAAAATTATCCAAACTAAAAAAGGCCGTAACGGAGAAAGCATTCTTATACGACCCTCAGAATATTTTTTATTTTGAATATTACGACATTGAAAATGTTGACTCCTCTTTTATATCTGATTTAAAAGAGGTTAAATTTAAAGATGATTTTCGTTCGTATTACAGCTTGAATGATATTATCAATAATTTACTAAACGATTAAAATAGAGAATCATATTATATAGAATCAAAATTGTGGAGTAACAAAGAGATAGGAATACTTAACAGTAAATATTCATCTAAATTTCAAGAAAAAATAGATGGATTAGTTGCAGAGATCTATAAAATTAGTTCAGAAAGAATAGGAGTAGCAATAAAATCTAACAAAAAAGGTTGGTTTACAATAATTATTATTATCATTCTTATTATTTTTTTCATCTACAACCTGCTGAATTAAATTCTATATCCATTTTTGGAAATGATTTTTTCTATATTTGTCATGAAAACAAACAGTTTATTATGAATATGATTGCTTCTCAAGCTCAAACATTTTTTAAAGGAGGAATGCGTTTATTTATTTTGGCATGTACCGCTTTTTTTACATTTTCTTTTATTCCTGCTTTAAAAACAATCGAAGACAATCCAGATGCAATTGTGGGTGTTTGGAAAACCGGTGAAGGAAATGCAATGGTGCGAATTTATAAGAATGGTGACAAATACCAGGGGAAAGTGGTTTGGTTGAAAGAACCCATTGATCCAGAGACGGGAAAACCTAAAATAGATAAAAATCACCCTGATGAAGCAGTGCGATCAAGGGCTGTACTTGGACTGATCAATGTATGGGGATTTGTTTTCAAAGGAAACAATATCTGGGATGAAGGTAATATTTATGATCCCAAGAATGGAAATACCTATTCATGTACCATGAAAATGAACAATGCAAATACGCTTGAAGTAAGGGGTTTTATAGGGGTTTCGTTGATTGGGAGGACAGATACCTGGACAAGACAGGTCTCGAAATAAATTGAAAAATCTTACATAAAAAGTCCGGTATTGCCGGACTTTTTTAATAGTATGATCAGGGAGAAACCAGGTTCAAGCTGATATTGAAGTAGAATGGATTCCCGAGATTGCTGGTAAAGTATCGCAGGGATTCTTTTCTGGCATCATATTCATTCATCACATCAAATCTGTAATTATAGCGGAGTCCCGCTTGGGCATTCAGCCAAATGAATCCACTGATTTTTTTATCCCACATGATTCTGGGCTTTACCTCGCCTCGCTGGATAAAAACACTTCCGTTCTTGCTATTCGGAAGATTCATCCAAAATTGATTTCCCTCCAATTCAAATCCAAACTGAAACATATTGGTAGTTGAAACATTGTATCTCAAGAATCCCCTTGCAGGCAATAGCAATTCCATTCCCCATTTGTCGTTGAAAGTTTTATTCCAAAAAAGAACCGGTAAGTGGATTACCTGACCGGCACGGTAAGTTCTGGCTAGACCGGTTCCGATCATATTTTTTTCTGAAGTTTTCCAACCATAAATGGCAGTAGCACTGAAAGTGATTGACTTTCCGTTTACTTCACTTAAATTTTTGAATATTCCATTGGCATCCGCACTGCCTTGAATGATGAGAAAATTCTTTTCATTCAATGGTTTAAAAATGGTTGAATTGATGCCTGCGCTGGTCATGGTTCCCTCATGAAGCGTTTTCGCGAATAAATTGGTGCCTGGATTTTCAATATTGTATTTACTGCCCCAATAATTGGCCCCCAATTGCCAGATGAATTTATTGGTGGATATGACTGGGATGTTGACCTGTGCACGAAGGGCAGCAAAATTGTTGACAGTGAAATTTTGTGAGGCAGGCAACATATAGGCAAGTCTCACATCAGGCATGCTGAATCCGCCATGGTACTCATATCCGAAGCTCACAATGCGTTGTGCTGACTGATTCAATACTTTTTGGGTGCAAAAACGTTTTACGCCCTCGGCATCGCCAAATTTACTGTAGTCATAAACCTCAGTGGTATCCTCCTGTGCAAAAGCAGAGCCTGCAATCAATAGCAAAAAAAACATGAGTATATTTCTCATAAGCAAGATTTAAGCGTAAGAAAGAAATCAGTGACTTATTTGTATCCCACCAGGTTTCTAGTGATTTGGCAACCTCCTTTGGCATTGCCCTTGGCGCTCATACAGGATACAGCAGACAATGTGATAATACCCAAAACAAAAAGGAAAAAAACACGTTTCATGTGTAAAAGGTTGTTCACAAATATACTTCATTGAAATAAATTCATTCAATAATACATCTGTTAAATTTTCTTTCATTATTTTTAAAGATTCACTGATCATATCTTACTATAATGCAGATTATTCTACAAAAACCCCTGGTTTTTATTGATTTAGAAACAACCGGACTTAGTTTTACCCAAGACAGAATTGTGGAGATAGCCATGCTGAAAATTTCAATGGATGGAAATCGCCTCATGAAAAGAAAGTTGATCAATCCGGAACGTCCCATTCCAAAAGAAGTCTCAGAGATCCACGGCATCACAGATGAGATGGTCAAGGATGCCCCAACTTTCAAACAGGTGGCAAATGAAATTCGCCAGTTTATGGAAGGAGCGGACCTGGGAGGATACAATTCCAACAAATTTGACTGGCCCTTGCTGGTTGAAGAATTTTTAAGAGCGGGATTGGAATTTGATACAAACGATAGGAGATTCCTGGATGTTCAAAAAATATACCACCTCATGGAGCCAAGAAATCTTTCAGCTGCTTATAAGTTTTATTGCAACAAAGATTTGGACAATGCCCACAGCGCGGAGGCAGATGTTACGGCAAGTTGGGAGGTTTTTCTTGCGCAACTGGGTAAATACGAGAGTCTCGGTAACTCGGTAGATTCGGTGCTCAAAGTCATTGGTGAAGAGGTAATCATTGATTTTCCCAGAAGAATGGTCATGGAAAACGGCAAGGAAATCTTTAACTTCGGTAAGCACAAAGGCAAGAATGTAGAGGATGTATTGAGGAATGAGCCATCCTACTATGACTGGATGATGAAGAATGATTTTGCCCTGCACACCAAACAAAAGCTAACCGAGATCTTCAACCGAACCATGTTAAAATCCAAACATTCATAGATCCGTTGGCATTGAAAAAACTAGTCATTATACCCACTTACAAGGAAAAAGAAAATATTCAACTCATTGTTGATGCTATTTCCAATCTTCAAAACAACTACCACATCCTGGTCATTGATGATGCTTCACCAGACGGAACTGCAACAATTGTCAAAGACCTTCAGCAAAGCAGGGCAGATTTTCTTCATCTGATTGAGCGTCCGGGTAAACTCGGACTTGGTACAGCATACATCAAAGGATTCAAATGGGGATTGGAACGCAGTTATGATTATTTATTTGAAATGGATGCCGATTTTTCGCATGATCCAAAAGACCTGAATCGCTTGTTGGATGCTTGCTCCAATGGGGCAGATGTAGCCATTGGTTCTCGGTATGTCAAAGGAGGTGCATTCAAGAATTGGCCTTTCAAACGTAAAATTATTTCATTGACTGGCTCACTTTACAGTCGCCTGCTTACATTCATGCCCGTTAAAGATCCCACTGCTGGTTTTGTTTGCTATTCCTCGAAAGTTCTTCAGGAAATGAATTTGGATGCGATCAATTTTGTTGGATATGCATTTCAAATAGAAATGAAATTTGCAGCTTGGCACCTTGGCTATAAGCTGAAGGAGGTGCCCATTGTATTTCAGGACCGAGAATTGGGTGCTTCAAAAATGTCTAAAGGAATTATCAAAGAAGCAGCATTGGGCGTATTGATTCTGCAGCTTCAATACCTCTCCGGCAGTTTTATGAGACATATTCGAAAATCTGCCTAACTTGATTCATCATGAAAAAGGCTTTTCTTCAATTGCATGCTGCCATCTTTCTGGCGGGATTCACAGGTGTGTTGGGTAGATTGATTGAACTCAACGAAGCATTGTTGGTATGGTACAGAATGATGTTTGCAGCTGTTGCATTGCTGATTCTTTTTTTTACAACAAAAAAGATTTTCAAAACCAACATGCTTGATGCTTTTTCTTTGATAGGTATAGGAGGAATCATTGCCCTGCATTGGGTTACTTTTTATGGAAGCATCAAATATGCCAATGTCTCTGTCTCCCTTGTCTGTTTTTCTGCAATTGGTTTTTTTTCAGCCATTCTGGATCCCATTATTTCCAAAAGAAAATTTGAATGGATGGAAATGTTGCTTGGATGTATGGTAATTATAGGCATTTACCTGATGTTTCATTTTGATCCTCGTTTCAGAACAGGCATTCTGTTTGGAATCATTTCATCCCTGTTGGCTGCTGTATTTCCTATACTGAACAAAAAAATGATGCAAAAGCAACAGCCTGAAACCATCACGCTGTATGAGATGTCTGGCGGGTTTCTGATCCTCACAGCTTTATTGCCATTTTACCTGATGTATTATCCGTCACAACAAATATTTCCGACCATACCTGATTTTCTATGGTTGCTGGTATTGAGTCTTTTTTGCACAGTACTGGCTTTCAACCTATCTGTCAGATCCCTTTCTAAAATTTCACCATTTACTGTGAATCTCAGTTTCAATTTAGAGCCTGTTTACGGAATCGCGTTTGCATTCCTTTTTTTCAAAGAGTATAAAGAAGTTGGACTTTCTTTTTACATCGGTATTGCTATCATTTTTCTGACTGTTGTAATCCAAACTTTAAGGGTGTATAAACAAACTGGGACAAAATAGAATCCCGGAATAAATCATAAAATCACTAATTTCAACGCAAAGATTTTCTATGAAATTTCGTGCATTGTTTTTTGCAGGTATTTTTTGCATGTTCCTGTATCCGTTGACGACAGAGGCTCAAAAAAAACCCTTGGATCACTCCGTTTATGATACATGGGAAACATTGGGGGAGAAAAATATATCTGACAACGGTGATTGGGTATGTTACACAATTGATCTACAAGAAGGAGATGGCAGGCTGGTAATTAAAAACCCATCCAAATCTGTTGAAATGATCATTGATCGTGGATACAATGCAACTTTTTCAAATGACAATCAATTTTTAGTTTTTAAAATCAAGCCATTTTACAAGGATGTTCGTGATGCCAAAATAAAAAAGAAAAAAGCTGATGAGATGCCAAAAGACTCTCTGGGGATTCTGTCACTCTCAAATATGGCAGTCGATAAAATTCCCTCTGTCATCTCTTATAAGCTGAATGAAAAGAATCAGTATTTGGCATATTTATCTTCCTTGAACGCGACAGATTCATCCAAACCTATTGTAAAAAAGGATACAATTGTTGCCAAGTCAGTCGATTCCAGTAAAAAGAAAATTCCCATCATCATTGAGCAAACCCCCGATAAAAAACAAAAAAGAAAACTAACTGCGAAGGAAGGTGACGAAGCCTGGATGGAAGAGGATGCTGAGAATGGTTCTGATGAGAGCAGCCAGTTGAAGGAGGGGACAGATCTTGTCATTCTTCAATTGGGGGGCGGATTTAAACATTCCATAAAACTGGTATCTGAATATGTATGGAGTAAAAATGGAAAATTACTTGTAGTGGCATCCACCCATCATAAAAAAGAAAAATCTGTTCGTCCACAGGTTACCATATTTAGACTAGCAGAAAAAAGACTGGATACTATTTTCAGCATAGCAAATCAGATCAAAAACCTGGCTGTTGATGAAAACGGCTACCAGGTTGCGTTTCATGCAGAAGTGGATACTGCTATCAAGTCAACGCAGAAATTTTTCAAATTGTATTTCTGGCAGAATGGTGACAAGCAAGCTGCTGTCATTGCAGATAAATATACAGTTGGTATGAAAGCCAACTGGACCATTAGTGATTTTTCTTTCCCATATTTCAGCAAGTCAGGCAAAAGATTATTTCTAGGAACAATACCCATCCCTCCAGTAAAAGACACATCGTTGGTTGAAATGGATTTGGTAAAGCTTGATGTATGGCATTACAACGATGATTATATACAGCCATATCAGTTGAAGAATCTTGATCAGGAAAGAAAGCGATCTTATCTTTCTATGGTTGATATAGATACGAAGCAATTCATTCAATTGGCAGACAAGGATCTTCCAATGGTGTTGGTTTCAAAAGAGGGTGATGGATCTTTCTTTCTGGGTATGACTGACAAGGGAAAAAGAATTCCCATGCAATGGGAAGGTGCAACCAAAAAAGATTTTTACAGTGTTGATCCATTAACTGGTCAGAGAAAGATGTTTGCAGCGGACATCCTGGGACAAGCACAGGTTTCCCCGAATGGCAAGTACGCATTTTGGTATGACATGATGCAAAAAGCGTATTTCACTTACGATAATCAGAAAGTGGTTTGTATCAGTAAAAAAGTCCCGGTAAAACTATATGACGAAGAATATGACATGCCCTCTGCGCCAACACCTTATGGCATTGTAAGATGGATGGAAAATGATGATGCCTTGCTGGTATATGATCGATTTGATATTTGGAAATTGCACCCCGAGGCAAAGCAAGACCCGGTTACGATTACCAAGCGTGCAGGAAGAAAATCAACTATTCGCTATCGTTACCTGGAAACCGATCCAGAGAATAGATTTCTTTCCAATGGTCAGGTCATTTATTTGAGCCTTTTTACCGAAAAGAACAAACAATCCGGTTTTAGTAAATTAATCCTTGGTAGCAATGATCCTATTCAACCGCTGCACTTGGGTTCTTTTGCATCAGGTTCATTCTTAAAAGCAAAAAATGCAGAGCAATTCATTTTCACAAAAGAAACGGTGAACCATTCTCCTGCTTTGTATCATACCACTGATTTTACAAACAACAATCAGTTGAGCAATATCAATCCACAGCAGTCACAATACAACTGGATGACAGCTGAATTGTTCAATTGGAAAGCATACAATGGTAAAGAGGCAACCGGAATTGTGTACAAACCAGAAAATTTTGAACCTGGTAAGAAATACCCTCTGATTGTTTATTTCTATGAAACACTCTCAGATGGTTTACACAACTACCTGGCACCTGCACCAACACCAAGCCGCTTGAATATTCCATTTTTTGTGAGCAGAGAATATATAGTATTGGCTCCAGATATCTATTATGCCAATGCACTGCCTGGTAAATCAGCATATGATTATATCGTGAGCGGTGCCAGAGCACTTGTAAAGAAAGGATGGGTTGACAGCACCAAAATGGGACTTCAAGGCCAGAGCTGGGGTGGATATCAGGCAGCGTATATTATTACCAAAACCAAACTTTTTGCAGCTGCATGGGCAGGTGCTCCAGTGGCAAACATGACAAGTGCTTATGGTGGCATCAGGTGGGAGAGTGGAATGAACCGCCAGTTCCAATACGAAAGAAGCCAGAGCAGGATTGGTGCAACACTTTGGCAAAATACCAAGTCATATCTGGACAACTCCCCTCTGTTCTCATTGCCCAAAGTGACAACTCCATTGGTGATCATGGCAAACGATGCTGATGGTGCTGTTCCCTGGTATCAGGGAATCGAAATGTTTACAGCCATGAGAAGATTGGGCAAACAAGTTTGGATGTTGAATTACAATGGAGAAGCACATAACCTGGTAGAGCGAAAAAACAGAAAAGATATCCAAATCAGGGAACAACAATTTTTTGACTGGAAATTGAAGGGCGAAAAGCCTGCTGTTTGGCTAACCAAGGGAGTGCCTGCAGTTGAGAAGGGAATCAGTTGGGGACTCGAAACAGATCTCGATCAATAGAAGATCATATGTCTCTGGAGGGGTCAAACTCCTCCAGGCATTTTACAAATTCATTTAAAAAGATAGATCCAAGCGAACCGTCAATGATTCTGTGATCATATGACATGGATACAAACATCATTTGTCGGATTCCAACACTGTCACCTTGATCGATTTCAATGACAACCGGTTTCTTTTTAATAGCTCCAATGGCCAAAATGGCAACCTGAGGCTGATTGATGATTGGAGTTCCCATCAAGCTACCAAATGTGCCGATGTTGGTGAATGTGAATGTGCCGTTTTGTGTGTCAGAAGGTTGAAGCTTTCCTGTTCTCGTATTGTTGGCTAGTTTGTTTACCTGCTTGGTCAATCCGATGATATTGTACTGATCAGCATGCTGCAAAACAGGAACAATCAAATTTCCATTGGGGAGTGCAGTCGCCATACCAATATTGATGTCCTTTTTGATGTGAATTTCATTGCCAACAACACTTGCATTCAACAATGGATATTTTTTGAGGCATTTAACTATAGCTTCAATAAAGAGGGGAGTGAAGGTGATTTTTTCACCCTCTCTTTTTTCAAATGTTTTTTTATTTTCTTCTCTCCACTGAACCATGTTGGTTACATCTGCCTCTGCAAAGCTTGTTACATGTGCACTGGTAGATTTGCTCCTTGTCATGTGATCAGCAATCAATCGTCTCATGCGATCCATTTCAATGATTTCAACATTGCCAGATGATTTTCCAGTAGTATAAATATTTGAATAGGATTGGTCCTGTGTATGGTTGTCGGCTGTGGAAACAAAATCTGTTTGACCGCTTTTCTTTTTTGCCAAATAACCTAGTATGTCATTTTTGGTGATTCTGCCATCGGTTCCAGATCCATTGATGCTCTCCAACTCACTCAGTGCTATGCCTTCACTTGTAGCAATATTCATTACCAGCGGTGAGTAAAACTTGGCACTTTCAGTTCTTTTGACAACTGGTGATGGAACATAAGGCACTGTCGTGTCTTCATCTGCCTGCTGATGCTTTCCGTTGACTTGGGTAGAGGGAATGTTAATTGGTGCTGACTTTTCAGAGATAACTGTTTCTTGGTTTGATCTTATTTTGGCAATGACTGACCCAATTTTTACAACATCGCCCTCGTTGCATAGGATCTCTTCAATGATACCTTGGGCGGTAGAGGGGACTTCACTGTCAACTTTGTCAGTCGCGATGTCCATCAATGTTTCATCAACATTGATGGCATCTCCAACTTTTTTATGGATTTTCAGAATGGTGGCTTCTACAATGCTCTCACCGAGCTTGGGCATTATGACATTCGCTGTTGCCAATTGAAGATGATTTCAGTGCAAAGGTACTCTTAAATTGGATGTGTAAAACTATCTTTCTGAAGTACTTATCCCATATTTTTCCTCAGAAAATCCAATGCGCTGATGGCGGTCAATTCAATATTTCTTTTCCTGTCAAAGCGGAATTGAAAACTTGTACTTGCTGTTTTTTCTTTGGAGCTGAAACCAACCCATACAAATCCAACTGGTTTTGCATCTGTTCCGCCTGCTGGTCCCATGATACCCGAAGTAGCCAACCCAAGATCTGCATTGGATAATTTTCTGACTCCTTCAGCCATGGCTTCCACTGTTTGTGAACTGACTGCACCATATTCCTGGATGATTTGTTCAGGTACCTTTAATGCGTCCTGTTTCATCTCGTTGGAGTAACTGACAACACTTCCTAAAAAATACTGACTGCTGCCGGCCATTTGCGTAAAGAGTTGTGATATATGTCCTCCTGTACAACTCTCTGCTACTGCAATGCTTCTTCCTGTCTCCAATAATTTTCTAGCAATTACTTCTTGCATGCTGACATCATCATCGATAACCATGAAGTCCTGTACTTTCAATTTGAGCAATTGAAAATATTCATCAATCCTAGAAAGATCGCTGGCTGACTGCAAATCGGTCAGACGCAATCTTACCATTCCATAATTTGGCAGATAGGCAAGTTTGATATTGGCAGGAAGATTCGCTTCGAAATCAGTGAGTTTTTCCGCAAGGAAAGATTCACCTATTCCTGCAGTCAGCAGGGTTCGGTGTTGCACTGGATGCACATTGAACTTTTTAATCAGTTCAGGTATCACATAATCATCCATCATGCCTTTCATCTCATGTGGAACACCGGGCATGCTCACATAAATGACGTTGTTTTTTTCGAACCACATGCCGGGGGCAGTTCCTCTCTTGTTTTGGATAATTATGCAATTATCGGGGACTTCTGCCTGTTTAACATTTCTCTCCAGCAGGGGTCTTTTAAGTTTTTTTGTAAAAATATCTACCACATTGTCCAATGCACCTTGGTTGGTGACCAACTTGCCGCCAAAAAATTTACAGAGCAACGATTTGGTGATGTCATCAGATGTTGGACCAAGTCCTCCTGTTATCAGTATGATCTGAGCCAGTTTTCCTTCATCCTCCAAAGATTGCCAAATCGCGTCCCATTCATCCCCCACGGCAACCCTTCTTTTGATGGTGATGCCAATTTTATTAAGTGATGATGCAATCCAGGCACTGTTGGTGTCGATGGTCTGTCCAATCAGCAGTTCATCGCCAATTGTTATGATGGTTGCGGCTATATGCTTGTTCAGATCCATTGTAAATGTGTATAACTCAGTGTTAATATCTGTCCTGCAAAGTTACAATAATGATTGATTCTCATGATTTAAGGTTTATTTTTGGGTAGATATTCAACATGAACAGGAAGTTCCTCTTTACACGTTCATTTTTTTGCCGGTTGTTTTTGCTGGGATGTATATTTTTCAGCATTTCAGCAGGTGCTCAGGAAAACACGGGACACTCTTTGCAAAACAGGTGGTTGAAGCAAATTGACGAATTGATTGCTTCAGAACACTACCTCTCGGCGATCGATTATATCGAAAACATTGGTTCTAAGGTCAACTTCCCGGTAACCGATGTTATAAGGGAAAAGTTGACTTTCAAGCGTATTCAAATTGGGATCATCCAGCGAGAATCTTTTTTTATCAACAATGGAATTGAATACTTCCGCACGTCTTCTGACAAATCAAATAAATCAGTTTTGGCCTTTGTCTTGGCTGATTATTATTTTGAACTTTCCATGTTTTCTGAGGCGCTGATTTATTTGGAGTCAATCCAACTCAATTTTTTAAGCAATGATCAGCATGAGCAGGTCCAGTTTCAAAAAGCTGTTTCTTATTTTTCTGAGAAAAAGTTTGACAATGCCAAGCCATATTTCAAAAGCCTGATGCAGCTTGAACAGTCAGTCTTTAAGAACGATGTTCAATATTATATGGGTTTTATCGCTTTTTCAGAATATAATTATGAAGAGGCGCTGAAAAGTTTTTCTGCCATTGAAAATGATCCACAATATGCAAAAGCCATACCTTTTTACTTGGCTTATATATACCATGACAAAGGAATGGAGAGCAAAGCACTTGAATATGGGGAAGCGTATTTGAAGAATGCAGATGGACTGCATTTGGTGGAAATAATGCAATTGCTTTCATCCATCTATTTTAATCAAGATGAATATTCCAAGACAGCTTCTTTGTATGAACAAATAATTGCTCAGGGAGTTTCACTCAATCCAGTGCAGCGATTTGAATGGGGTACCAGTTATTATCATCTGGATAAACACAGCAAGGCCATTGAACAACTCAAGCCTTTGTCCATAGGAAAGGATGACATTGCCGTTGAATCTATGTTTGTGCTGGGACTCTCATATCTTGATTTGGGTGATAAATCCAATGCCAGGACTTCTTTCCAATATTGCACTGCATCCAATTTGGATCCGAGTAAAAAAGCGATTGCCACTTTTCTGGATGGTAAACTATCTTTTGAATTGGGATTTGAAGACCAGGGTTTCAAAACCATCACATCTTTTATGGATGAGTATCCCAATTCAAAATTCTATCAAGAAGTAAAGGCGATGCTGCTTCAGTATTATACAAAAACAAACAACTTCAAGGCTGCCATAGATCTGCTAGACAAACTTGATTTATCCAATCCTGTCGTAAGAAATATGATTCCAAGAATCTATTATGGTCGTGGTTTGGAGTTGATATACGATGTGCAATATGAAAATGCTGAGCAAATCCTCAGGCTATTGGCTACATACCCTTCTTCGAACTTTCATCAACTTTCTATTTTTTGGCTTGGTGAAATATCCTTTAGAAAAAACAACTACAGCAATGCTGTAAAACTTTTCCAGCAGTACCTGCAAAATCCATCTTATTCTAGCGGTGAAGCCAATGAAATCAACGCCAATTATAATTTGGGCTATTGTTATTATGAATTAGAAGATTACAAAAAGGCATCTGTATATTTTGAAAAAGTATTTTTAATTGACAATGATGTAAATGATCAAAAAGTAAGAGAGTCTATTCTTCGGGCTGCAGATTGCAGTTATATGGATAAAAACTTTACAAAAGCAAAGACACTCTACACAAGGATAACAGCATCTGAAGGCTTTGGAACCGATTATGCTACTTTCCAACTCGCAATGCTGGAAGGTATGAAGTCACCCGAATCAAAAATATCCATGTTGAAAAATGCCATAAGCCGGTATCCACAATCTTCTTATTCATCACTCATGAACATGGAACTGGCAGATACCTACATGTCTGAGGAATTATTTGACGATGCCATTCCCTTATTGAATAAAATGCTTGAACAGTTGGATGAGCATCACGAATTGCGTCCACTGATCTATCTTAAACTCGGTATTGCATACTTCAACCTTGACGAGGTAGAAGATGCCATAAAGCAATACAATGTTTTGATCAAACAGTATCCAAGCTCAGCACAGACTTCCGAAGCGATGGAAAATGCAAAACTGATGTTTTTGGAGAATGGAAAAATCAATGACTATCAGCGATTCCTTGAGTCAGCAGGAAAATCAATCACCCAGGTTGAAAAAGATTCGCTGATGTACAGGTTTATTCAAAATGCATATGCAATAGACCCCTCATCCTCGGTTCTCAATACTTTGGATGGGTATATAACTCAGTTTCCTGGGGGCTTATATATTGCAAATGTGCTTGCATTGAAGGGAGATGTACTTCTGAAATCGAAGCAATACAAAGAAGCAGCACAAGTGTTTGAATCGATTGCTACAAAGGGGGTTACTGCTTTTCATGAGAAATCTCTTCAAAACGCTGCAAATATATACTTCAATGAGTTGCGAGACTATGCCTCTTCACTTCGATGTTATCTGCAATTGAGTGAGATTGCCTCATCGGCAAATTCCCAAACAGAAGCGAGGAGAGGAATTGTAAAATCTCAATACCAACTTGCTAACTACGCAGATGCTCTTCCCTGGGCTCGAAAATTGATGGAAGCATCAATAGCAACCAAAGAAGATTCTATTTTATCAAATGCAATCATGGGATATGATGCTCAAATGAAAAATGATTATCAAAAATCTACAGAGTATTTCAGAAATCTTTCATCTTATTCAAATGCTATTGGAGCGGAGTCAAGGTACCAAATTGCCCGCAACTATTTTTCAATGAATGATTACGAAAATGCTGAAAAAGAAGCGATTCGAACCATTGAACAGTCTGGCTCCTATGAAAAATGGATCACCAAGTCTTATCTATTGTTGGCAGAAATTTTCCTAGTTCAAGAGGATTATTTCAATGCCAAAGCAACCCTGAAGAGTGTGATTGAACACTGTACACTGGCCGAATTGAAGACGGAGGCTGCTGAAATGTTGAAGGTGGTCGAAAACCAAGAAAAATCCAATAACAAGAAAAAGTGAGATTATCCATTTATATATCGTTGATTGTTTTCTTGTTTCAATTGAAACCTGCATGTGTTTTAGCACAAATTGATAAATCAACCAAGGAGGAGATCAATATCACTTCTTCGTTCAAGCCCAGCATCATCAAATCATCGAAAATTGAATTTCGTCCAGATGCCATTTCGAGAGATACCACCAAGTATAGATTTTCATATGAACCTGTAAAGCTTTCATTTAATACCCCAATGAGCGGGTTTACAATCAAGCCTCTTGCATACAATGCTCCAATCAAAGAAGTAGAAGGCGATCAAGTGATTGCTCATCTCGGTTACGGCAATTTGAAATCACCCTATGGGTCAATCGCATATGCATCTGGCAAAGCCGATCAATTTTTCAATGTAAATGCCGATTACCTGTCAATGAAGGGTGCATTGCCCGGACAAAAACATGCCATTGGAACCCTGGGTGCATCTTTCAAGAAAAGGATTTCCGAAAATTATCAGTATAAAATCGGAACACGCATAGAAGATTTTAATTATAGAACTTTTGGCTTTGACAGAATTCAGTTTGCAAATATCAAGGAGGAAGATTTGAAGCAGCGATTTACCAATTTTAATGTAAATGCCTCTTTGTACAACATAGCAGGTGAGGAGGGAAAAATGAAAGTCAATCCCATTGCATCTTTTGATTATTTAACAACCAACCAGAACTATTACACCGTAAGTGCATCCATTGGTATGCACGCCGATTTCGAATGGAAAAAAGACCTCTTTTTCAAGTCATCTCCTATGTTATCCTGGATGCATGTAAATGCTGTTCAACGATCTTTTGTGGACGATGTATTTTTGCTGCAATGGCCAATCGGAGCAGACATGGTTTTTCAAAAATGGAATATTGATGTAAAGGCAATTCCAGTATATTTTAATCGAAACGTTAAGATTATTCCCAATTTGTTTGTAAAGTACAAATTAGATGAGGGCAAGTGGACACCCAAGGGTGGATATCTGTCAACGTATGAAATCAATTCACCTTTTAAATTATTGATGTTCAATCCGTTTATCAATCCACAACTCAATTTAATCAGCCCTGTGTATGAACAGCATTATTTATTTGCAGGAGTTGACTTCCAAAGTGAAAATGGTTTATCAGTTGACTTTCAAGCAGGGTCAACACTTCATAAAAATCTTCCACTTTTCATCAACGCCGCACCCATCGGAAAAGATTTTATGACCATTTTTGAATCATCTCTGAGAACTATTGATTTAAAGTCAAATATTTCATACATCCTCAATGCGAATATTTCATTCTCATCAGTTTTGAAGTGGACCCAATTCCAGCGTCAAGCTATGTATGAAAAACCATTTGGGATGTTCCCGTTTCAATGGGAATTGAAGACCGATTGGAAGCCATTGGAAAAACTCCATTTGTGTTTCAGCAGTAATTTCTGGACAGGTTCATTTGCAAACAATTCAATTTCAACTGTGAAATTGAAAAGTGCTGCAGATCTGCGCATCAATGTGAAATATAATTTGAATAAAAAATGGGGATTTTGGCTTGATTTGAATAATATTGCCAATATCCAATACCAACGTTGGAACCAATACACTGCATATGGTTTCAATGTTTTGGGTGGCTTGAGGTTTGCATTGGATAAAACAGCAAAGAGATAACAATGAACAGCGAGTTCTCCAGGAATTTGTACAAATATTTTTCTCTAAAAGGTGAAATCGGATTACCGGGACTCGGCGTGTTATCCCTGATCCGGGTGCCATCAACCAATGATTTTGCCAATAAGTTGTTTTATTCTCCTGTATTTCGCTTTCATTTTGAGCAAACAACTGAATATGCTGATACATCCAGGAATTCTTATTTGCGATCTCAGCTGAACATCGGAGATGGTGAACTGGAACAAATGTGCAACTCTTTCTCCCATCATGTTGCGGAACAGTTGGAATTAAACGGACGTGTTGAGTGGGAGGGAATTGGATTTTTTGCCCTGAATGATTCCAAGAGAATTGAATTTTTTCCCCTTAAAGAATTAGAATCTTTCACTTGTAAAATTCCATACGAATATGTTGTCAGAGAATCATATTCACATGATGTTTTGACTGGTGATAGAATGCAAACATCGGAAGACCTGCATCAATATTTCGAGGATCAGCGAAGAAGCATAGCATGGCCAGAGTGGAAAATTGCATCTGTGGTATTGATTTCAATCGCCGCTGCTGTCATTACAGCAAGATTTTTTCTGGGTAATTTTTCTTTTTTGGATGCCAGATACAACCGCCTAAAGACAAGTGAATCTGCCATTTCTTATTCATTGAAAAAATAATACATTGAGTTGTCCGATTTGTTCGCATGGAGAGTCACGTTCTTTTCTTGAAGTGAAGGATTATACAGTTTCGAATGAAATGTTTCATTTGGTAAAGTGTATACAGTGCGGATTTGTTTATACAGATCGTCCTCCAGCCCAGCAAGAAATTGGGAAATATTATCAATCATCTGAATATATATCTCATACCGACAGTAAGCAAGGATTGTTCAATCAAGCTTATCAGTTTATAAGAAATATTTCATTGCAGCATAAGTTTAATCTCCTGAAGTCCAGCACGCATCAAAAAAAAGGCAACCTCCTGGATTACGGATGCGGTACTGGAGCTTTTCTGAAATTTGTACAAGACCAGGGATGGAGTGTAATGGGAATGGAGCCAGATGATGGAGCAAGAGAAAAAGCATCTCTTTTGCTCGGATCGCCAGTTTCATCACCCAGACAACTGAAAGAACTTCCATCCAATTCTATTGATGCTATCACTTTGTGGCATGTATTGGAACATGTGCATGACTTGCACGAAACACTTGAAGTATTCAAGCGACTTTTGAAACAGAATGGTGTGTTGGTTATAGCTGTACCCAATCATTCATCTTGGGACGCAGCTTATTACAATCAATATTGGGCTGCTTATGATGTTCCCAGGCATCTTTATCATTTTACTCCTGAAACGATTCACCGGTTGTTAATTGACAAAGGATTCTCCAAGGTAGCTACAAAACCGATGTGGTTTGACGCCTTTTATGTGAGCATGTTGAGTGAAAAATACAAATCAGGACGCATTAGGCTATTGTCAGCATGTATGATTGGATGGATATCCAATTGCATTGCCTTTTTCCAACTTGGAAGATGCAGCTCTCAAATATATATCTATGAATTAAATGCTACTTGAGTAGCTGAATGGCTTTCAAATATGTAGGATCTTTTGCATTGATGATAAAGGTAGAAGCAGCTTGTCCCCATTGTAATCTCCCCAGCATCGCTTTGAACCGCTGTTGAATAAAATACTGTTGGTCTTGATTGAGTTTGATATTGGACTTGCTCTCTTTCATCAATGCGGCATATGTTGAAGCGTCCATATCAAAACGGGCGTTGAATGATTCGACATTGCCGAATGATTTGATTTCATTTTTATGCATCATGTAATATTGATACGCAAAAAAGCTGAGCAGGTTGTTCCTGTAAAAAATATTCAGGTTTGTGTCGAGCAGTATCTTATCTAGTGGGACATAAATGTCGGGTGCAATACCCCCTCCACCGTATAATTTTTTACCTTTTGAGGTAGTGAAAACTTTTTTATTTGTTTGACTGTTGCTGTCAATATTTTCAGAGGAGTGAACTCTTTGCAAGATTTCGGAAGCGTAAGCATCCATTCCTTTGTCGTATGGCTTTTGGATGCTTCTTCCCAATGGGGTATAATATCTTGCCGTTGTCAAACGCAGTGCAGATCCATCAGAAAGCGAAAACTGTTCTTGAACCAGCCCTTTTCCGAAACTTCTTCTTCCAATAATAGTTGCACGGTCTAGATCCTGCAATGCTCCAGCAATTACTTCACTTGCAGATGCAGAATTTTCATTGAGCATGACAATGATTTTTCCATTCTCAAAAATTCCCTTCCGTTTTGCTTTGTATTCTTTTTTAGAATTTTTTTGTCCCTCGGTATATACAATCAATTGATCCCCACCAACCAGTTCATCGATGATATCTATTGCTTCCTCCAAAATACCACCTCCATTGTCTCTCAGATCCAATATGAGTTCTTTCATTCCTTTCTTTGCAAGGCTCTGCAATGCATCCAAAAATTCTTTATAGGTATTGTTGGAAAATCTATTCAGTTTAATATAGCCCTTCGATTGATCGATCATGTAAAAAGCGTCGAGAGATGGAACAGGAATGAAGTCACGGATGATGTTTTTTTGCGCCCTGTTTTCACTACGCATGATTTCAATACGGACGGAGCTTCCTTTGGGACCCTTGACCCATTTTTTGAATTCATCTACATCTTTTATGCCAATCGCATGATGATCATCTACTTTTAAAATTTTATCACCTGTTTTGAGACCCGATTTTTCAGAGGGACCACCCTCTACAACATGCATTACATGTACCGTGTCTTTTACAATATTGAACTCAATACCAATGCCCTGAAAGGATCCATCAAGGTCTTCATTGATTTCATTCAATCTTTTGCCCGGTATATAAACACTGTGTGGATCAAGTTCACCCAAGATGGCATCTATCGCTGATGCAGTTATTTTTTCATTGTCGACTGAATCAACATAGCGTTCTTGTATGATGTGCAGGATTTCATTTTGAGGTTGCGTTGCAACAGTACCAAAAAAACTTTTCGCAGTTGGCATATTGCTGTGTAATTTGTATCCAATAAACATGCCTACGATGACAGCTAGGGAGAAAAGGATAGGAACGAAAACCTTTATTTTTTGTTTGTTCATAGTGGTATGCAATGATTCATTGTTACAAAGTTCCTGAATTCAAGCGAGATATGGCAATTTCAATTTTAATAGCAGACAGTGGTGCAACCAAAACAGCATGGCGCTTGTTGGAGAACGGTCAAAAGTCAACTTTTTATACCAAAGGCATCAGTCCCTATTACATGTCCCAAGATGAATTGATTCAATTGATGAGCGATGAGTTCCCCAAAAAAATTCTTTCCAAACGCATCGATGAGGTGCATTATTATGGTACTGGATGCAAGACAAATGTGAAAGCGAATGTCGTGCATCGTGCAATCAAATCTTTATTTCCCGATGCCTCCATACATGTTACACATGATCTCATGGGAGCTGCCATTGCAACCTGTGGAAATGAGAAAGGAATTGCTTGTATTTTAGGAACGGGCTCAAACTCATGTTATTTCAATGGAAGCAAGCTTGTGGCCAATTCACCCGGACTCGGATATGTATTGGGTGATGAAGCCAGTGGTGCTTATTTTGGGAAAGTGTTGTTGCAGCATTTTCTTTACAAGAAATTGGATGAGATGCTTGAGCTATCATTCATAAAAACTTTCAAAACAAACAAGGATGAAATCTTGCATCATGTTTACAAGGAGCCATTCCCCAACAGGTATTTAGCTGGATTTGCTAAGTTTTTATCAATGTACAGAGGTCATTATATTATTGAGAACATTATAGAAGATGGGTTGCATGCATTCATGGGTACACATCTTTTGAGCTACCCTCAATCGGGGCGAGTCCCCATTCATTTTGTAGGCAGCATCGCGTTTCATTTTAAGGACAAAATTGACGAACTTTGCAAGGTATATGGGTTCCACCTTGGAAAGGTTATTCAAAATCCTATTGATGGACTCACTCACTTTCATCTGAAGAAAATTGCAAGAAAAAAGAAATAAGACCACTGAAGAAGCATCTCACTACCGCCATCTGGAAAGGATGTCTGTGGAAGAGATTTTGTTCAACATCAACAAAGAAGACCAAAAAGTTCCCATCGCTGTCGCCAAGGCCATTCCACAGATCACCTCATTGGTTGAGGCTATTTCTGATAAAATGCTTGCAGGGGGAAGATTATTCTATATAGGTGCTGGAACAAGTGGAAGATTGGGCTTGGTAGATGCCTCTGAATGTCCACCCACGTATGGAGTCCCGCCTGGCATGGTTGTGGGCATCATTGCAGGTGGAAGAAATGCCATGTTCAATGCTGTTGAATTTGCAGAAGATGATCTGCACCAGGCTTGGAAAGATTTAAGGGAATATGATATCAATGTGCATGATGCAGTGATCGGTATTGCCGCAAGCGGATCTACACCATATGTAATAGGTGGATTGAGAAAATGCAGGGAAGAAGGAATTGTTACGGGTTCCATATCCTGTAATTTCAGTGCTGAAATATCCAAGGAAGCTGATTTTCCAGTTGAGGTTGAATTGGGACCCGAATTTGTAACAGGAAGTACCAGAATGAAGAGCGGGACAGCCCAAAAATTGATCCTCAATATGATTTCAACTGCCATCATGATACAACTGGGAAGGGTAGAAGATAACAAAATGGTCAATATGCAATTGACAAACGAAAAATTGATAGCCAGGGGAACAAAGATGTTGATGGAAAAGATTCAAATGAATTCACCCGAGGAGGCAAAAGATTTGCTGTTGAAACATGGCAGTGTGAAAAAAGCCATGGACATGTGGATGAGGGATAACCATGCATGATATAGAACCATATTATAACTGGAGACATCTTTACACTGCTGAAGAAGATTCCAAGTCTCCCTTTTTTGGCAGAACCTATTCAGAATTTGAATTTACACAGACCGTTTACAACTATTACATCCATCCACAGTGGGACGATTTTGGTTCACAAACGTTATACCTGAAAGTACTCTTTGCCGATTACGAAATCGGTTTCGCCATTATTGAACTGATTGGAGAATGGAACGATGCCATAGAAAATGATATCATGATCCTTAAACGAGAGCTGATAGATAAAATGTTGTTTCAGGGCATCAGCAAGTTTATCATGATTGGTGAAAATGTGTTGAATTTTCACAGCAGTGACGAATGTTATTATGAGGAATGGTACGAAGATGTGCAGGAAAAAGGGGGGTGGATAGCAATGCTGGGACTGCCTCAGCAATCAGCCTATGATTTCAAAAGAACAGGCATCAACAGATTTGTTGAACTTTTAGACCTGAATGACTGGAGGCCTTTTACACCAATCAATTTGTTCAATAAAGTTGACAATCTGATGATCAAACGTTTGGGTGAATAAATAAAGTTTGTAACGTAACTTTGCACCTATAAATTTTGAAAACCCCTTTTATGAATTGGAGTCAAATTTTTACCTCTTCGATTGGGAAAAAACTGGTCATGGCATTGACGGGATTTTTCCTTGTGGTATTTCTCTTGGTGCATTGCTACATAAATGCGAATGTACTTTTTTCAAATCCTGAAGAAAACTTCAATCGTGCTGCTCATTTCATGGGAAGCAATATCCTGATCCGTATCATGGAGATTGGATTGTTTCTCGGATTTATTTTGCACATCGTTCAGGGTTATCAGTTGGAAATCCAAAACCGTGCATCACGCAAAAGCCGTTATGCAGTCAGCGCAGGAAACAAAACTTCCAAATGGTACTCCAGATCGATGGCTCTTTTAGGAACGCTGATTTTATTGTTTCTTGTATTGCATCTGGTTCATTTTTGGGTTCCTTCAAGATTCGGTGGACTCACAGAAGTGCAATATGATGGGAAAACATATCACAACTTATATGCCCAGATGCAAGATATTTTTGCAGTTCCTTGGGTAGTGGTTGTTTACCTCCTTGGATGCTTTTCACTTTCATGGCATTTGTTGCATGGAGTGCAAAGTGCAGCCCAAACATTGGGTATAACATCCAAAAACTATTACGGTACCATCAAAACAATTGGTATTGTATTCTCCATTGCTGTGCCACTTATTTTCGCTTTGATGCCTTTGTTTGTTCATTTCGGATGGCAGATCAACACTGGCGGAGTATCATTGTTATTCTAAACATTTTTAAATCAACATACCATGCTTGATGCAAAAATCCCGCAAGGCTCTTTATCAGAAAAGTGGACCAAATACAAGGGTTCTGTAAAATTGGTAAATCCTGCCAACAAGAGAAAACTTGAAATCATTGTAGTCGGAACAGGCTTGGCTGGGTCTTCTGCTGCAGCCAGTCTGGGAGAAATGGGATACAAGGTGAAAGCATTTTGTTTTCAGGATTCTCCCCGTCGTGCACACTCCATTGCGGCACAGGGTGGAATCAATGCTGCCAAGAATTATCAGAATGATGGAGACTCAACATACAGACTTTTTTATGATACCATCAAGGGAGGTGATTACAGGGCACGTGAAGCGAATGTGCACAGACTGGCTGAGGTAAGTACCAATATCATTGATCAGTGTGTTGCTCAGGGAGTTCCATTTGCACGTGAATACGGCGGATTGCTCAGCAACCGCTCTTTTGGAGGTACACAGGTTCAACGAACTTTTTATGCAGCTGGTCAGACTGGTCAGCAGTTGTTGATAGGCGCATACCAGGCATTGGAGCGTCAGGTTGCACTGGGCACTGTTGAGATGTTCGCCAGGCATGAAATGGTAGAATTGGTCATCATCGACGGAAAAGCGAGAGGTATCATTGCCAGAAATCTGGTGACAGGTGAATTGGAAAGACATTTCGGACATGCAGTGTTGCTATGTACAGGTGGATACGGAAACGTTTTTTATCTATCAACCAATGCAATGGGTTCCAACGTTACTGCAGCGTGGAAGGTCCACAGAAAAGGTGCCTATTTTGCCAATCCCTGTTTTACACAAATCCATCCCACCTGTATTCCGGTTTCAGGAGATCATCAGTCCAAGTTGACGCTGATGTCAGAATCACTCAGGAATGACGGTAGGATTTGGGTACCTGCCAAACAAAGTGACAATCGAGCACCCAATGAAATCCCAGAAGAGGAAAGAGATTATTACCTGGAAAGAAGATATCCTGCCTTTGGTAACCTGGTACCACGCGATGTTGCCTCCAGAGCAGCCAAAGAAAGATGTGATGCTGGTTATGGAGTAGGAACTTCCAAGCAGGCCGTTTACCTGGATTATGCAGCTGCCATTCAACGTTACGGCAAAGCAGAGGAGAGCAAAAGAAATCTGGGCAGTGTTTCATCTGAAACAATCACTGCATTGGGCAAGGAAGTAGTAAAAGAAAAGTACGGCAACTTGTTTGATATGTATGAAAAAATCACAGGTGAAAATCCGTATGAAGTCCCGATGCGCATTTACCCAGCTGTCCACTACACGATGGGAGGATTGTGGGTGGATTATGAATTGAAAACGACCATCGATGGATTGTATGCTTTAGGTGAAGCCAATTTCAGTGACCATGGTGCCAACAGATTGGGTGCTTCGGCCTTGATGCAAGGATTGGCAGATGGATATTTTGTGATTCCTTATACACTGGGTAATTATTTGGCTGAAGAAATCAGGACCAACAACATTCCAACCGATCATCCTGCTTTTGTCGAAGCCGAAAAAAATGCAAGCGAGAGAATCAACAAACTCATTTCCATCAAAGGAAAACAAACAGTGGAAAGTTTCCACAAACGACTCGGCAAAATTATTTGGGACAAGTGTGGAATGGCCAGAAGCGCAGAGGGTTTGAAACAAGCCATTGAAGAGGTGCGTGCTTTGAAGAAAGAATTCTGGTCTGATGTTCGCATTCCCGGAGGCATCAATGAAATGAACCCAGAGTTAGATAAAGCCGGTAGGGTAGCGGATTTCATTGAATTGGGTGAATTGATGTGCTTGGACGCTTTGGAAAGAAATGAAAGCTGTGGCGGGCATTTCCGTGAGGAGTATCAAACACCCGATGGCGAGGCCTTGAGGGATGATGAAAACTACATGTATGTGGCTGCATGGGAAATGAAAGAGGAGAATTGGCAGCTTCACAAAGAGTCACTCAATTATGAAATCGTTAAACCAAGTCAGAGAAGTTATAAATAATCACTGTTAACAAGTTGATATATGCAACACTACTCAATGAATTTGAAGTTAAAAGTTTGGCGTCAGCGCAATGCAAACGAACAGGGTCATTTTGAAACCTACGATGTTGAGAACGTTTCATCCGAAATGTCATTTCTTGAAATGATTGACGTGTTGAACGAACAGCTGATCTCCAAAGGCGGAGAGCCCATTGCATTTGATCATGATTGTCGCGAAGGAATTTGCGGAATGTGTTCAATGGTGATTGACGGCAGACCGCATGGGCCATGGAAAGGAACAACCACCTGTCAATTGCACATGCGTGCATTCAAGGACGGAGACATGATAACGGTGGAACCTTTCAGAGCAAATGCATTTCCAGTCATCAAAGATCTGATGGTGAGTCGCAGTGCTTTCGACAGAATCATACAAGCAGGCGGATATATTTCTGTGAATACAGGCAATGCTGTAGATGGAAATGCACTGCCAATTGAAAAGGATAAAGCAGATGATGCTTTTGCTGCTGCTGCATGTATTGGTTGTGGTGCCTGTGTGGCTGCCTGTAAGAATGCTTCCGCCATGTTGTTTGTTTCAGCAAAAGTTTCTCATCTGGCATTGTTGCCACAGGGAGAACCTGAAAGAAAGCAGCGGGTGGTGAACATGATTGCTCAAATGGATAAAGAAGGTTTCGGTAGTTGCACCAACACCTACGCATGTGAGGCAGAGTGTCCAAAGGAGATTTCAGTGTTGAACATTGCCCGATTGAACCGCGAGTATCTGGATGCGACTTTATCCGCTGATTGATAGCAACAACCTGTAGAAAATAAGTTTATATGCGCGCCCTTCGGGCGCGCATTATTTTTTGTCCCATATCATCAAATAACTAACTTTAAATCAACATTAAACGATTGAACTATGTCATCCAACAGAAGAAAATTTTTACGTCAGCTTGGTGGTACAGCAGCCCTGTTCACAGGTGGTACCATGGGAGCTTTTTCAATGGACGAAGAGAAGATACATATTCTCCAACCCGAAAAAAGATACATGGCGAATGACAAGATTCGCGTAGCAGGGATTGGCATGGGTATCATGGGATTTGGAGACATGCGCGCAGCACTGAAAGTACAGGGTGTAGAAATCGCCGGTGTCTGTGATTTATACCAGGGTCACCTTGACCGTGCCAAGGAACTCTATGGGAAAGATCTTTTTACAACAAGGGATTTTCGGGAAATCCTTCAACACAAAGACATCGATGCAGTCATCATCGCAACACCAGACCACTGGCATGATCATATTTCGATCGCAGCAATGAAAGCAGGTAAACATGTTTATTGCGAAAAACCAATGGTTCAACATCTTGATGAAGGTCATGCGGTGATCAAAACCCAAAAAGAGACTGGCATGGTAATGATCGTTGGCTCTCAGGGTGTCAGCAGCATCACTTTAGCGGAAGCCAAAAAGAGAATCAAAAACGGTGATATTGGTGAAATCAATCTTGTTGAAGCGATCAATGACAGATTCAGTTCAAATGGAGCCTGGCAGTATGCCATTCCACTGGATGCTTCACCAGAAACAGTTGATTGGGATACCTTCCTGGGAGATGCTCCCAAGCGCCCCTTTGATCCCACCAGGTTCTTCAGATGGAGGAACTACAAGGATTATGGAACAGGAGTTGCAGGAGATCTTTTCATCCACCTGATTTCTGCTGTACATCATGCACTAGATTTAAATGGACCTACAAGGATATATTCAAGTGGACAATTGAGCTACTGGAAAGATGGCAGAGATGTTCCAGATGTATTGGCTGCTATCATGGACTACCCGCAAACAGATCAACATGCTGCATTTCAAATGCAGTTGCGTGTCAACTTCGCTGATGGTTCCGGCGGAAGCAACAGAACCCGCATCGTTGGATCAGAAGGGGTCATAGAGTGGGGAAATAATAAGTTCACCATCAAAAAGCAAAAACTTCCCAAAGCCGAGCCGCTTGGCACCTATGATGCTCATATCAATTTCTCCGAAGAACAAAAAAATGCTTACATCAAATGGTACAACGAAAAGTATTCAGAAGATGACCGGAAAGTTTTTTCTGCTGAGGAATTCAAATATGCTGCACCCGTTGGATATGACCAACGAGTAGATCATTTTGCGAACTTTTTTCAAGCGATCAGAACAAAAGGAACAGTAGTGGAAGATCCAACATTTGGACTGAGGGCAGCCGGACCAGCACTGGCCAGCAACCTCAGCTTTGAGAAAAAGAAAATTGTCAACTGGGACCCGGTTGCAATGAAACTGATTAAATAAAAATGTGTCGATTAGAAGGGTTTTGATTGTATGGGGACTGCTAATGTTAAGCGTCCCCGTATTGTCACAACAACTGTCCAATATCAGAAAGAAAAAAATCATCGTTTCAGCCGACACAACGCAGATTGATACTGCGTCTATCGTTCCGGGATCTTTGGTGATCAAATCGGACACACCACTTGATTTCTATATCAATTATGCTCAATCCAAGATTTTCTGGAGAAAAAAGCCGCCAGCTGCCTCGCTTGATATCGAATACAGGGTATTCCCATTCTCAAATCAGTCAATGTACAGCCGTCTTTCTTTCGATAGTATTTTATACAGATTTGGTGCTGCTCCCCCAAAAGTCACATCTGAAAAATTCAATGCCAAACCGATCGACTTTGGTAAGATAGCAACAGCAGGAAGTTTGGGACGCTCCCTTTCTTTCGGAAATAGACAGGATGCCATTTTGAATTCCAGCCTCAATTTGCAGATGAATGGATTCCTCTCAGACAGTATCTTTCTCTCTGCTGCCATCTCAGATAACAACCTCCCAATTCAGCCGGATGGCTCCACACAGAATTTAAATGAGATTGACCGTATATCCATTCAATTCGCTAAACAACAATGGAAACTTCAATTGGGTGATTTTGATATTCGACAGCAACAAAATTATTTGGGTTTCTACAAGCGACTGCAAGGTGTTTACTTTCAGAGAAAACATGCAATCAGTCAGCATCTGAGCAATGAAGTACAACTCAGCGGTGCGGTTGCCAGAGGAAAATTTACCAGAAATATTTTCCAGGGATTGGAAGGCAACCAAGGACCCTATCGTCTGTCTGGTGCCAATCAGGAGATGTTTTTTATTGTTTTGGCTGGAACCGAGCGGGTATTCATAGATGAAGTGATGATGCAACGAGGAGAAGACCAGGATTATATCATCAACTATAATACGGCAGAGATTACTTTCATGCCAAAACAAATGATCACAAAAGACAAGAGAATACAAATAGAATTTGAATATGCTGATCGTAATTACCTGAATTCACAATTGTTTCTCAAAAATACCTTGTCCAATCGTAAAAATTTCACTGTAACATTTGGTTATTTCAACAATACAGATGCCAGAAATTCCCCCATCAATCAAACGCTGAGATCTCAAGAGAAAACATTTCTGGCGGGGTTGGGAGATCAAGTAAACAAGGCATTCTATTCAACAGCTATGCCAGAATCCTTTGGCAGAGGTAAAATACTCTACCGAAAAGTTGACACCATTGTTCAAGCCACAACAAAAAAATCAGTGTATGTTTACAGCCCAACTGCAAGCCCTGATTTATATACGTTGTCATTTTTTGACAAATGAGCGGGCAATGGCGACTACCTGTTGTATACTTCACTTCAAATCAATCGTAAAGTTTACAAATGGGTTGCTCCCGATCCTGCGACTGGTAAAAAGCTAGGAAGATACGAGCCTGATGTTTTGCTGGTAGCCCCAAAGTCACAACAGATTTATAATCTTTCAACCACATGGGACTTGAGCCGTTCGTTGCAGATCATATCTGATGCGGCTTTGAGCAACTATGATCTCAATACCATTTCTCAGAAAGATAAACAAAATGACCTGGGTGCAGCTGCAAAACTTCAATTGCTGCATAAAACGACATTCAACAGACAAGCATCGCTCCAATTAAAATCAACAGCCCAAATTGAATATGCAGATGCTGATTTCAAGCCTGTTGAAAGATTGAGAACAGTGGAATTCATGCGTGATTGGGGATTGGATTTTATACTAATGGCTGCGGATGAGAAAATTGTCAGTCTTTCAACTGTTATTGCAAATGAAACATCTACCTTTTTGAAATATGGGTATACCAGGTATGAAAGAGGAATGGATTACAAAGGTGATCGACACCAAATCGATCAACGATTTCAGCAAAAGAATTGGATTGTAAACAAAGAAATTTCCTTCACATCCTTTCGAGACAGGAATGTAAAGGGAAGTTTTGTACGTCCCAATATAGATATCATGAAAATTCTCCCATTTCTTTCCAATCAAACAGTAGGCTTAAAATATTCCAAAGAAAATTCAGTATCCAGATATTTGCTCAGCGATTCTCTGACCCCTTCTAGTTTTTCTTTCAATACATTCCAGCTTTCAACCGGTTCCGATCAAAGTCAGATGAATAAGTGGAGTTTCAAATATTTTACCCGATCCGATGAGCTACCAGGAGGTAAAGAAATGAAACGTGTTGACAGAAGTCAGAATTATAATTTACAATATGAATGGATGTAAAATGAATTTCATCAACTCAGAACCAGTGCTGTTTTCAGGACATTGGAATACTTCCAGAGAGCAAGCGATGACAACAAAGAACAGAGTCTATTTGGCAGGTTGGAATATATTGCCAAATTTTGGAGAAATGCAATCAATGGAACTGCGCTGTATGAAATAGGATCCGGACAAGAACCCCGTAAAGCGTTTTCTTTTTTTGAAGTTCCCGTCGGTCAGGGGGAGTATGCTTGGATTGATTATGACAATGACAATATTCAACAACTGAATGATTTGAAATTGCACGATTCAGAGATCAAGCGAAATATTTTAAAATATTTATGCCTACCAATGATTTTGCAAAATCCAATTACCTGCAGTTCAATTATCAAGTAAGTATTGATCCATCCAAATCATTGCTTTCTTCCGGATCGTTTGCAAAATTTTTAAAGCAACTGTATTTTCAATCGAATTTTCAGGCAAATGATAAGATGTTTGCATTTCATGATAGAAAATTAAATCCTTTTAAAAAAACAGACTTGGATTCAGCAGTCATAAGCTCAGATCGAATATCTACCTATGCGCTTTCATTCAATAAGTTCAGTCAGTTATGGGGATTAGATCTGAACATCAATCAAAATTCACAAAAAGTATTTTTAAGTTACGGTCCTGAGTCACGTTCATTTTCTGATTATATGATCAGGGGTAGGATCAATTTTAACAGGACTTAGACATTTGATTTTACTTCAAGAAAAAATCTTTCCAATCTACTTACACCTGCTTTTTCAAATAGGAATTATGCTATTGTTGGACAATCTTTTGAACCAAGGGTTTCCTATACACGCATGACTACATGGAGGATTGCCAACAGCCTGAAGTTTGAAAAGAAAAGCAATCAGAACGATGGGCAGGCTTCTGTGTTTTCAATCATCACTGAAGCCAAATACAATTTGGTTTCCAATGCAGCCATCAACATGAAGATCAATTTGTCAAATATTCAATACAATGGCAATGTCCAATCTACGATTGCTTACGTCATGCTTGATGGATTGAGAACTGGCAACAATGGAGTGTGGGTATTGGATCTTACCAAACGGATCTCCAAGTTTATCGAATTGAACATCATGTATGAAGGGAGAAAGTCAGTTGGAATCAATACCATTCATTTGGGTAGGGCACAGATCAGGGCATTGTTATAAAAAAACCACTGAAATTATTTCAGTGGTTTTTAAATTATTTGGAACTTGTTTATTTCAAATTTGCAGTTCCTTGTCCGATGTTAAATCCGTTTTGATAAACCATGATCGAGTAACTTCCTTTTGCATATTTTTCTGTTTGCCTCAAGTCAAAGCTTACATATTTTGTTTCGCCTTGTTTGTAATCTACATCCAGCTTGGTCGTATACTGTACTTGACCATCTTCTCTGGTTGAAAGACTTCCAGAAGCAAGTGCCTGCTCTTTGATGGTGTTTCCATTGGGATCTTTTGCAACGATATACAACTGTTTTGTTCCTGAGGTACTGATTCTGTTGGCATCCAAGTTAAAGGATATGCGCAGTTTATCTGCTCTTTTGGAAGAAGAGGTAGATTTTTCTTTTCCAGATGATTTTTCATTGATGGCAACGATGTTGAAAGCGGAAGCATTCAGCGTTGATCCTACATCTACCTTATTCTCTGCCTCTTTTTTAGCAGTTTCAGTTGTTGCCAGTGTAGTAGAAAGATTTTTATTTTCAGTGGTAAGATTTTCCTTATCGGTCGTCAATTGCTTGTTTTCTTTTTGCAGGCGGGCGATTTCTTTGATGTAATCGTCAATTTTACCATTGAGGTCACCTACCAATTTTTTTGCCGTAGCAAGGTCAGATGCAGTGGCATTTTGTTTGTTCACGAGTCCCTTGAATTTGGACTTCAGTTGATTGATTTCTTCATCACGTGATTTTACCAAACTGTCCAGGCTTGTATTGGTGGCAGTCATCTGTTCGAGTCGAACCATGGCATCGTCGTATTCTTTTTGAACAGCATTTTTTGTAGAATCTAAAGTTGCAATATCTGCATCTTTCATGGCTATCACATTGTTGGCTTCATTTCTTGCATAAAAGAAATAAGCCCAGGATGCAACCAAGATGATCACCAGAATGATAACAGCATTGTTTTTGTTGTTATATGATTTGTTGTCTGAAGGACCCACAGAGGATGGATAATTTGTGCTCATGTCTTAATTGGTTTATAGTCAGGCAAAGGAAGGAATTTTGTGATCATTTCGCTCAAACTGGGCTGTTAATAATTGTGAATATGGCTTTTTTGCAGGAAATTTGGTTTAAATATGAGCTGACTGAATGTTTCCCGAACAGATCATACAAGATTGGAAAAAAGGTATTTTTCATCCCGTTTATTGGCTGGAAGGAGAGGAGCCCTATTACATTGATAAGCTGATTGATTTTGCCGAAAAAAACATCCTCAATGACAGCGAAGCATCCTTCAACCTCAGTATTTTTTACGGAAGGGACGCAAAGTTGGATGAGGTTGTAAATGCCTGCAAGCGATATCCCATGTTTTCTGAGAAACAAGTGGTTATTTTAAAAGAGGCGCAGCAAATGAAGGATGTTGATAAACTGGAATCCTATATCGATTATCCACTTTCATCGACCATCTTTATTGTTGGACACAAAGAGAAAAAAATAGATGGCAGAAGCAAATTGGCAAAACAGCTAAAGCAAAAAACGATTCTGCTCTCAACGAAGAAACTGTATGACAATGAGTTGCCGGAATGGACCAGTCAGATGGTGCAGGGTAAAGGACTCGAAATCCAAACAAAGGCATTGCATATGTTGGTTGATCATATAGGCAACGATTTGCAGCGCCTTGAAAATGAAATAGAAAAAATCACGGTCAATCTTCAAAACAGAAAACAAATCACTGAAGATGACATAGAAAATTTTATTGGTGTAAGCAAAGAATTCAACATTTTCGAATTGCAGGCATCTGTGGGGAAAAGAGATATGTCAGCTTCACTTCGCATCATCCAGTTTTTTGAGGCCAATCCCAAAGCTGCACCTATTCAATTGATCCTTCCAACTTTATATTCCTATTTCAGCAAGCTTTACATAGCTGCATCCAGCAATTCCAGGGATGAACAAACGATTGCAGGCATGCTTGGGCTGAAAGGTTTTTTTGCCAAACAGTATATCCAAGCATTGCAGGTATACAGTTACAACGATATTGAAAAGGCTTTGTTGCTTTTGCAACACTATAATCTCAAAAGTGTGGGTATTTCCAAGACCAATGAAACAAATGATGCAGCGCTGATGAAGGAATTGGTGGCAAAAATTATATTGAGGGATTGACAAGGGACAACATTTCAGAAATTTCTTTTTTATCCTTGTTGAGTTGATTGATCAACGCATCGAGTCCGGCGAACTTCATTTCTTTTCTTGTATGTCTGATCAGAGATACTTTCATCTGCTGATGGTATATGTCTTCATCAAAATTAAAAATGTGCACCTCGATTCTTCTTTCCTTGCCGTTGACTGTAGGACGGTATCCAATGTTCATCATGCCTTTCTCCCATCTGATAACATCATTTTTGAAAAGCTTTACAAGAACTGCGTATACTCCAGAGGACGGAATCAGTTTGTCGCTGTCGACCATGGATAGATTGGCAGTAGGGTAGCCAAGCGTTCTTCCAAGTTTATCACCTTCAATGACTATGCCATGCAACTGGTAGGGATAAGTAAGCAGCTGATTGGCCTGTTCAATTTCACCATTCAACAGAAATGTCCTGATATGAGTCGAACTCACCCTGGATGCCTCAATGATCTTCTCAGAAATTTCAATGGCCTCAAATCCATTTGCAGATGAGATTTTTTTCAGGTAGGCAAAATCACCTTTTCTGTCTTTTCCAAATCGGTGATCGAAGCCAACTACAATGATTTTTGGATGGAACAGATCAATCAGAAATTTTGACACATATTCCTCTGCACTAAGCTCTGCAAATACATGGTCAAATGGTACAACCACCAAGTGATCAATGCCAATCAGTTGAAAGCGCTCGATTCTCTCCTCAAGGCTTGTCAGGATGGAAGGTGCATCCACGTTGTTGAGAATTCTTCTGGGATGCGGATGAAAGGTGATCACGATTGTTTCACCTTGCACTGCCTCGGCATTTTTCTTCAGGCTTTCCAATATCGATTGGTGACCAGCGTGTACACCATCAAATGAACCAATGGTAAGAACAGCATTTCTGAATGAGGGAAGTTGATCTATTTGGAAATGTACCTGCATAGCGCGTGCAAATTTACTCGAAATGACCAAAACAACATCCTGTTGATAAGAAAGGTTGGAAATCATTGTATTTAATGGGATCTGGATTAGCTTTGTATATCTATTATTGATCATGAGCTTATACAACCAGCGGGGAGTTTCAGCACAAAAGGAAGAAGTACATCAGGCTATTCAAAACCTGGATGCTGGTTTGTATCCACATGCTTTCTGCAAAGTATATGCCGATTACCTGACTGGAGATCCAGCCTATGTCAACATTATGCATGCAGATGGTGCAGGAACAAAAAGCACACTTGCATATCTGTACTGGAAAGAAACCGGTGATTTGAGTGTTTGGAGAGGAATCGCGCAAGATGCGATTGTTATGAATCTGGATGATTTATTGTGCATAGGCGTCCATGACAACATTGTATTCAATTCTACTATTGATAGAAACAAACATTTGATAACCGCTGATGTGCTCAAAGAGATCATTGACGGTTCAGCTCAATTTTTTTCAACATTGAAACAATTTGGTGTCAATGTTCATTACCTGGGTGGGGAGACTGCAGATGTTGGGGATGTGGTGAGAACTGTTGCTGTGAATGGAACCATGACCTGCAGGTGGCCTAAAAATAAATTGATCACCAATGAAAAAATAAAACCTGGTGATGTTATCGTTGGACTGTCAAGCGCCGGACAAGCCAGTTATGAATCAGCATACAACAGTGGCATAGGAAGCAACGGACTCACCAGTGCCCGCCACGATATGTTCTCAAAATGGTATGCTGAAAAATTTCCAGAGTCGTTTGATCCAAACATAGACGCTTCTGTTGTTTATATTGGAAAACATCGCATGACAGACAAGGTTCAAATCAAGGGAAATCCTATCGATGCTGGCAAGCTTGTATTGAGTCCAACAAGAACGTATGCGCCGCTCATGAAGAAGATCCTGGTTGAGCACTTTGATGATGTATACGGACTCATCCATTGCAGTGGTGGCGGACAAACAAAATGCCTCAAATACCTGCCAGGTAAGTTCAAGATTATAAAAAATAATTTCCTGCAAGTACCACCGATATTTGATTTGATCAAAGAAGCAAGTGGTGCTGATTTAAAGGAAATGTTCCAGGTATTCAATATGGGTTGCAGGATGGAAATATATACCAATGAAAAGGCTGCAGCTGATTTCATCCGACTTGCTGCATCATTCAACATCGAAGCTCAAGTAATCGGAAGGGTAGAAGCGGCAGATTCCAAAATGGTTGAAATACACCACAACAATGAAAAGTATCATTTTACTGCATAACAGATCGATATGAACGAAACAGTACTTGAAATAAAAAATGCCAATATCTATCAGGGTGACTCACTCATCTTGAACAACGTCAACATTGATGTCCGCAGAAGTGAATTTGTTTACCTGGTTGGTAAAACTGGAACCGGTAAGTCCAGTTTGCTAAAAACATTGTACGGAGAATTGCCTTTGCGAGAGGGCACTGCTGTGGTGGCTGGATTCAATTTGAAAGATCTTACCTGGAAAACTGTACCCTTTCTCAGGAGAAATATTGGAATTGTATTCCAGGATTTTCAATTGCTGACTGATCGAAACGTACATGACAATTTGAAGTTTGTATTGCATGCAACCGGCTGGAACAATGAAAGAGAAATTGAAAACAAAATTGATGAAGTCTTGGGAAAGGTCGGACTGAAAACAAAAGGCTTCAAATTTCCATATGAACTCTCGGGTGGTGAGCAGCAGAGGGTCGATATTGCAAGGGCTTTGCTGAATTCACCCAAATTGATACTGGCAGATGAACCGACAGGGAATTTGGATCCTGAAACCACAGAGGAAATCATGAATTTGCTCATTCAGATTGCCAAGGATCTAGGTACCGCCGTTGTAATGGCTACCCATGATTACCTGGTCATCAATAAATATCCAGCTAGAACCATCAAAACCGAGGGTGGTAAAGTAATTGACAACGTGAGTTTAAACGTATGATGATGTTTGAAAACCAAGAATCCACCCCACCGCTCGTTCCGCGATTTTTGAAAATCATCTGTTACTTGACCATTTTTGGAAGCATTTACATGATTTTCACATCAATTTCTGCCATTTCGAGTCCTGAAACATTGAGTCAAGCCATGTCCAAGAGTATCGAAAATTGGCAAGATATCTTTCAAAAATCCATGCAAGCAGATCCCCGGGCAGAGCAGAAATTCGATGAAATCCTTGTTGATCTTTCCAATGCCAATACATCAAGCAATATGCGCGACAACAGCTTCTTTTCATTGGTTTCCAATATTTTAACCATGATTGGGGCCTTGTTGATGTTGCGGTTGAAAAAGAGGGGATTCCATTTTTACTTTTTGGGAAATATCATCGCCGTCATTGCCCCTTTGCTGGTTTTTGGATCTGGTAACTTTTTGGGGATCTCTTATGCGGTTTTTGCAGGAACCACAGGCGGACTCTTTACGCTGCTCTATGCACTGAAAATCAAACACATGCAATAAGCGCATTTCCTTTGATTTAACCCCTTTTTCTTTGAATTTGGGATAATTTCATTAACTTTGCGTCCAATTTCGAGATGTAAAATTGAGATGAATTAAAAAAATTATTGAGATGTCAACTGTAACAAAAGAAAAAAAATCCTCCATCGTAGCTGAATTCGGAGGCAATGCCAAGAACACAGGTTCCATCGAAGCACAAGTTGCTTTGCTGACCGAAGAGATCAAAGAGATCTCCAATCATTTGCAATCAAACAAAAAAGATTTCTCCACCAACCGTGGTTTGATGAGAAAAGTTGGTCAACGCAAAAGACTGCTTACTTATCTCAGCAAGCACAACCTTCAGGGGTATCGTGCACTCATCGAGAAACTCGGTTTAAGAAAATAATTTCAACTCATTGGTTCTATTCCCAACAGTTTGTTGGGAATAGTGCTTTTTAGGCAACTCCAAAAATCATATCATGTTATCACAACCTTTTCAATCAAGTTTCGACCTTGGTAATGGTCGAATTGTAACCATAGAAACTGGACGCCTTGCGCGTCAAGCTGATGGAGCTGTAACAGTCCGTCAGGGTAATTGTATTTTACTCGCAACCGTTTGCGCGAACAAAGAACCAAAAGAGGGACAAGATTTCTTTCCTCTTTCTGTAGACTATCAAGAGAAGTTTGCATCTGCTGGAAGAATTCCAGGTTCGTTTTTCAAACGTGAAGCAAGATTGAACGACTATGAAATATTGACCAGTCGTTTGATAGATCGTGCACTTCGTCCTTTGTTCCCCGAAGATTACTTATGTGATGTTCAGGTACTGATAACGCTTGTTTCCAGCGATCCAGAGATCATGCCAGATGCACTGGCCTGTCTTGCTGCTTCTGCTGCATTGGCGGTATCAGATATTCCCATCAAAGAAATCATTTCAGAAGTACGTGTTGCCAGGGTAAATGGTAATTTCATCGTCAATCCAACAAGAACAGAATTGGCAAGTGCTGACATGGATTTCATGATCGGTGCAACACATAAGAACCTGATGATGGTTGAAGGTGAATCGAAAGAGTGTTCCGAAGCAGATTTCATCAAAGCTTTGGAAGTGGCACATGATGCGATCAGAACCCAAATCACTGCACAGGAACAACTCCGTGAAAAAGTAGGTGTACAAGGCAAGAGAGATTATACAAAGCCGTTGACAGATGATGCCATCCACCAAAAAGTGAATGCATTCGCAACAGAAAGGGTATACGCCATTTCAAAAAGCGGCACCAGCAAAGCAGATCGCTCAAAGGCATATGATGAATTGAAAAAAGAAGTGATTGAGTCACTCGGTGAGGAAGCAACAGATGTGCAAAAGAAATTGGCTAAAAAATATTTTGAGGATCTGAAATGGGATGTAGTAAGGAATATGATTTTGGATGACAAAATCCGTCTCGATGGAAGATCACTCGATCAAGTCAGACCTTTGAATATGGAAGTCGATGTACTTCCTGCTCCACATGGATCTGCCTTGTTTACCCGTGGTGAAACCCAATCACTAACAACCGTTACTTTCGGTACTCCGCTCGATGAGTTGCTCATTGAAAGCGCAGCCAAATCTGATTACAGCAAGTTTATCCTCCATTATAATTTCCCTGCTTTCTCCACTGGTGAAGTCAAGCCAATGAGAGGTCCAGGTAGAAGAGAAGTGGGACACGGAAATCTTGCTTTGCGTTCATTGAAGCAGATGATGCCTGGAAATGAATATGCTTATACGGTGAGAATTGTTTCTGATATTCTTGAATCCAATGGATCATCCTCCATGGCTACTGTTTGTGCTGGTTCCCTCGCATTGATGGATGCAGGTGTGCCAGTCCCCAAGCACGTAAGTGGTGTTGCAATGGGACTCATTACACGTCCAACCGATGGAAAATACGCTATTCTTACAGATATCCTGGGTGATGAAGATCATTTGGGTGATATGGACTTCAAAGTAACTGGTACACGCGAAGGCATCTGCGGAATTCAGATGGATATCAAGATTGATGGACTCAGCATGGAAACCATGCGCGAGGCATTGGAGCAAGCCAGAAAAGGCAGGTTGCATATCCTTCAAGAAATGTATCAGTGCATCGAAACACCAAGAGAAGAAGTAAAGCCGCATGCTCCAAGAATGGAGAAGTTCATCATCGACAAAGAATTCATTGGTGCTGTGATCGGACCCCAAGGAAAGATCATCCAAGAAATTCAACGTGAAACTGGTACTACAGTTAATATTGAAGAAGTTGGTAAATACGGTGAAGTGAGTGTTTTCAGTCCAGCGAAAGAAGGACTCGATAAAGCAGTTGCATGGATCAAAGGGATCGTTGCTATTCCAGAAGTAGGTGAAGAATATGAATCTACCGTTAAATCCATCATGCCTTATGGTGCTTTCGTTGAATTCATGCCTGGCAAACAAGGTTTGTTGCACATCAGTGAGGTAAGCTGGAAACGTCTTGAGAACTTGGACGGAATTTTGAATGAGGGTGATGTAGTAAAAGTCAAGTTGATTGGAATTGATCACAAGACAGGTAAATTCAAACTCAGCAGAAAGGCATTGATTCCTAAACCAGATTTCAAAAAACCAGAGGACGAACAATCTTCTGCACATTAAAAAAATCAGCCGGTTCATTCCGGCTTTTTTTATGCAATACATTGAAATACATCTTCAGCAAATTGAACAGGCAGAAAAAGAGTTGATCTATGCTTTTCTTCCATCGTTTGGGTTCAGTCAATGGGAAGAATTAGACACAGCGATCAAAGCTTATGCACTCACAACTGATGCAGATTTGGAGGCATTGAGGCAGTGGGTAAATGAGCACAACATTCAAATGGATGAATCCATTTTGGAGGAAACCAATTGGAATGCCAGCTGGGAATCCAATTTTCAACCAGTTGAGATTCCAGGCAAGATTTATGTCAGAGCAGATTTTCATCCTGCCATCAGCAGTGTTGAACATGATATCATCATTACACCGAAGATGAGTTTTGGAACGGGTCACCATGCAACAACCAAAATGATGATGGAGGCCATGCTTGAGATTGATTTTAAGGGCAAGAGGGTGCTTGATTTTGGAACTGGGACTGGCATTCTGGCTATTCTGGCAGAAAAATTGGGAGCAGAGCATGTTCTTGCCATCGACAACGACAACTGGAGTTTTGAAAATGCAATGGAAAATATTGCGATGAACAAGGCTACAAAAATCAAGGTTCAGTTAAAAGATGATTTAACAAATCTTGGATCATTTGACATCATCCTCGCCAATATCAACAAAAATATACTGACTGATCACGCAAACTCTCTTAGTCGCTTAATCGACACTAAGGGTGGTATTTTATTAAGTGGTTTATTATCAATAGATTACGAAGATATATGTTCAATATATGATCCGTTATTTGGCTCTAAAATTAAACAATATGAAGAGCAAGGATGGATTGCAATTTCGTTCAATATATGATTTCAAAGCTTCAACCAGAAACGACAGTTATTATTTTTTGATTAATTTTGATGTTCATCATTTTTGCCTCTACAAATGAACGAAGTTTTGTTGATCATTGCGGCCTATTTGATTGGTTCTATACCCACATCTGTCATTGTTAGCAGATCTCAGTTCAACATAGACATCAGAGATTATGGCAGTGGAAACGCAGGTGCCACCAATACATTCCGGGTTCTTGGTAGCAAATGGGGCTCAATCGTTATGTTTTTGGACATTTTAAAGGGATTTATAGCAGTAAAACTGGCTTTTTTGCTGCCTTTCTATGTTCAAAACGAATTTGAGAGAACGAATTTTCAAATTGGACTAGGACTGGCTGCGGTCATTGGACATATTTTTCCCATATGGGCTGAATTCAGAGGTGGAAAGGGTGTTGCAACCCTGTTTGGTTTGATCATAGCCGTTTCACCATGGACAGCTCTCAGTTGCATTGGGGTTTTCTTACTGGTATTATACCTAACTCGTTTTGTATCATTGAGTTCCATACTTGCAAGCATTGCTTTCCCCATATTTATCCTGATTGTTTTTAATGTTGACAACAATGCTTACCGGGTCTTTGCCATTGCTGTTGCTTTGCTGGTCATACTGACCCATCAAAAAAACATTGGCCGCTTGCTGTCGGGCAATGAGAATAAAGTCCCCATTTTCAAAAAAAGGGACCGCCGAAGAAACCTCCAATAGAGCTAGATTTCATCTTATTTATTGTGGAAAAAGTGTTAATTTAACACTCCCAAACCAAATCTGACTGTAGAATGCTTATAAACATTTTTGACAAGCTTCAGCTTTGTGAAGAAAAAAACCTTCTGATTCAAGGTATTCCTTCAACCCTTGAAAAGTTTTTTACAAAATTATCCTTTGCTAAAAATGTAACCCCGCTGCTAAAAAGCAGAAAAATCGATTTCGCTCTGGTTTTTGCGGTCAACTACAATCAGTTATCTGGTATTTTAAAAGATGTTATTCCAGCCCTGAAAGACAAAGGAAAGCTATGGATTGCTTATCCCAAACCTACCTCCAAAATTGTTAGTGATTTAAACAGGGATTTGCATTGGGATTGTTTGATGTCTAAAGGATTCCAAAAAATCGACGAGGTTGTCATTGATCATGTTTGGGTGGCCATGCGTTTTTGTACTTCAACCGTTGAATCAGCCTGCAATGAAGATGCCATTGAAGTTCTTGATTTGGATGCCACTGTAAAAGATATGGCAAGGGTAAAATCAACCCGTAGATCAGCCAAAGTCGGAACTGCTATTTGATTTTTTTGATAATTTCTTCATTTCTTACCGATTATACCTTTTAACACGTGCTTATAGGCAAGTGTGGGACAATTCTTTCTTTTTATATTACTTTTGAAAGCTAAATACAGGTCTATGAGTCTTGGATGGATCATTTTTATTTTGGCGGTAATCGGATTGCATGCAGGTCTGTTCGGAATGTTTAAAAAAGCAGGCATCGATGGATGGAAGGCTTTGATTCCCCTCTACAATACCTGGTTCATGGTAAAAAAAATGGACCTGAAATCTTACTGGTTCTTTTTTCAGTTGATTCCTATTGTAGGTCAATTCGTGACCATTTGGATTGGTATCAAATTCGTAGAACACTTCGGACGTTTTCATCTCTTGCACCATGCTGCTACTGTGTTGATTCCTTTCATATATTTTCCATACCTGGGATTTTCTAAAAATGAAAGATTTGGCGGACTGGCAGTGGTGAAAAACTACAATAAATCTGCAGCCAGAGAATGGGTGGATGCTTCTGTTTTTGCCATTGTTGCAGCAACAATTGTAAGGACTTTTGTATTCGAAGCTTACGTCATTCCAACTGGCTCCATGGAAAAGACATTGTTGGTGAACGACTTTCTGTTTGTCAGCAAAACCTCTTATGGTCCAAGAGTGCCCAATACACTATTGGCATTTCCCTTTGTTCACCATACTTTGCCATTGAGTACAGCACAATCGTATTTGGAGTGGATCAAACTTCCCTATAAAAGATTCTTCGCACAACCTGTCATACGCAATGATGTGGTTGTATTCAATTATCCAGTGGGGGATACAGTAATAAGAGAATTTCAATCTGAAATCAATTATTATGATTATTTGAGGGCCTATGAAGCAAGAGGTGGAAACAGAGATATGCTTTTTGCAGAGAGGAATGATATCATCACAAGACCGGTTGACAAAAGAGAAAATTTCATCAAACGTTGTGTTGCCATTGCCGGAGATACCATCAGCATCAAGGACGGAATGGTATATGTAAACGGAAAGATCAGCGAAAATCCCCAAGATGCAGAAATGCCTTACATCGTTATGTTAGACGGAAAAGGATTTTTTCCGGAAGAGTTTATATCTGATGAATTGAACATCGATTTGGAAGATCCCGAACAAAGAGATTTCATGCAGTTGGAGGGAATGCAAAATACTTATCGAATTACTCTTACCGCGGGTCAACTTGAAAAAGTCAAAGCATTTCCATTTGTAGTAAGATCCATGCTCACTCCTGAGCTAAATACCAGTGGTTTCGGAAATACTTTTCCAAATGATACAACAAATTATAAATGGAGCGAAGATAATTTCGGACCCGTTTGGATTCCAAGAAAAGGTGATGCAGTTGAATTGAATGATAAAAACATCGCTTTGTATCAGCGTGCCATTCAGGTGTATGAAAACAATCAACTTGAAAGAAGAGATGGAAAAATTTTCATCAATGACAGTCCCGCTGTTTCCTACACATTTAAAATGAATTACTACTGGATGATGGGTGATAACAGACATAATTCACAGGATTCCCGCTTTTGGGGATTTGTTCCGGAAGATCATATTGTAGGCAAAGCTTCTTTTATTTGGTTCAGCTGGCAGAAGGGTCCACGTTGGAACAGAATTTTCCGACCAATAAAATAACATGCATGAAGAATGCTTCAATAGATATTCAGTATAACACATACAAGGAAGCAGGAGAGTTGGATGAATCCGATCAACGTCTTATCATTGAAGCCAGAAAGCTTGCCTCTAAGGCCTATGCACCTTATTCAGGTTTTCAAGTTGCCAGTGTAGCAGTAACTTCAGACGGAGCATATATACACGGAACAAACCAGGAAAATGCTTCATATCCCATTGGATTGTGTGCAGAGCGAGTCATGTTGGCCGCCATTTCATCTGTTGCATCAGATGCATTGATCAAAACTATTTGCATCAGTTATATTTCAGAAAAACAAGCTGTCAATCAACCTATTGCCCCTTGTGGAATTTGCCGTCAGTCACTTGTTGAGTTTGAATCAAGATTCAAACATCCAATTCGATTGCTTTTAACTGGACAATCAGGTGAAGTTTTTAAATTCAATTCAGTATCTGATCTTCTGCCAATGGCTTTCAAGAAACAAAACCTTATCAAGTAATCAGAAGTTGCTGATCTCTCCAATGATGAAAAGGATGGAAGTAGCAGCGATATGAGCTCTGTACTGAGCATTGATATACCTGTCCTGCGCCTCGTTTAAACTCAATTGTGCCTGTCGCAGTTCAATTGAATTGCTTTGCAGTTTTCGGAATCTTTCTGTAGATATTTTATTGTTTTCCTCTGCTAGTTTCACATTGATTTCTTCAACCTTGGCCGCTTCGATGGCATTTTGGTATTCCTGATAGGCAATATAGAGATCTCGTTGAATTCTTGCTCTCAAAGCTTCTATTTCAAGATTTTGTTGTTTTTGCTGAACTGTATTTACTCTTAATTGGGTTTTGTTGATATTGCTTTGGAAAATTGGTACACCAACAGTCAATCCCACATTTGGACCGTAGGTTTGATTGGTGAGAAACAAACCTGCCGTGGAGATGGTTCTATTCAAAAATGCAGCTGAATTCAATGTGAGGGTTGGTAACTTTTGAGAGTAAATGATTTTTCTGTCATTCGCTAAATTCAATTTAGTCTGCTGGGCCATCAGCATTTGAAAATTCTGCTCGTCAATTTTTTTAAAAACTTCTTCCAAATTGATAAAGGGGATCCTGAACTGCTCTTCTTTGGCATAAATGGGCTGGGAGGGATTCCTCTTCAATAAATTGTTCATGCTTGCTTTGGTGGCAGCAATTTGTCTGAATATATTTTGAAGGCTAACTTCTTGTGCATTCAAATCAATTTTGGCTTGCAACATATCTGTTTTGGTGCCACTTCCAACATTGAATCGGGTTTCAGCAATTTTGACTCTTTCTTTCGAGAAATCAATGATTGCCAATGTGGAATTCACCTGTTTATTCAATCGCACCAGATTGAAATACACACTCAGTACATCGAAAATTACCTGATCAACTTGCTGTTTAAAAGCGATGTTGCCCATTCTTTCGATGATTTCAAATCTTTCTTTGGTTGATCTGATTCTCATTCCATTGTATATCCTCCAGCTCAGGTTCAGGTTAGCATTGAGATTGTTGTTGGCCACATTGTTTCTTTGTATAGAGTTTCCATTGTTTAGTTTTTGGTTCAAGTTGGAAACCGCCTCTGTATTGGTAGCCTGGGCTGCTATGGTTGGTAATATACCGGCATTTCCCCAGTTGTTGTTGATTTTAGCAATATCAACATCTGACTGTGCAATCTGAATATCCAGGTTTTCCTTGACAGCAATGCCGATCACCTCATTTGCAGTAAATACTGAATCCTGTGCAGCAATCAATTGAATGAAAAAGAAGCTTATGATGAAGAGTCTACTGTGCATGGGTCGATTTTTTCTTTGATATACAAGTATACAAAGCGGGCACTACAAATAGGGTGAGGATCAGTGAAAATAGGAGTCCACCTATGATTACTATTCCCAGCGGAATCCTGCTTTTCCCGGCAGCCCCCAATGCCATTGCAATAGGAAGAGCGCCGAGTACGGTAGCTAGCGTGGTCATGAGGATCGGCCTCAATCTTGCTACCGATGCTTCCAACACTGCCTGCAGTTTCGGTACTCCTGCCTCTCTTTTTTGATTGGCAAATTCAACAATTAATATTCCGTTCTTGGTCACCAAACCGATCAGCATGATGATTCCAATTTGGGAAAATATATTGAGTGACTGTCCAAATATGGAAAGACTGATAACCGCACCTGCCAACGCAAGAGGTACTGTGATCATGATGATAAAGGGATCAACAAAGCTTTCAAACTGAGCAGCGAGAATTAAAAAGATCAGGACCAAGGCCAGCAGGAACGCAGTTTGTGTATTGGATGAACTTTCAGCAAAATCTCTTGATGAACCACTGAGACTGGTAGTGAATGATTCATCCAAAACCACTCCTCCAATTCTTTTCATTTCTTTGATGCCATCTCCCAATGTTTTGCCTGGTGCGAGTCCGGCGGAAACAATGGCACTCTTCAATCGATTGAAATGATATATGGAGGGTGGGGTAGCAGACTCGTTGATTTTTACAAGATTGTCCAGCTGAACAAGTTCACCATTTCTACTTCTCAAGTAAAAAGATTTCAAATCGACCGGAGCGTCTCTGTCTTTTCTGTCAACTTGACCAATGACTTGGTATTGTTTTCCGTTCCTGAGGAAATAGCCAAATCTTCTTCCGCTCAATGCCAATTGCAACGTATTGGAGATATCCAAGATGGATATACCTAGCTCACTTGCTTTCAAACGATCGATGGTGATTTGAATTTCCGGTTTATTGAACTTCAGATTCACATCATTGCCCTGAAAAACCGGACTCTTTGCCACTTCATCCATGAACTGCGGAACCTTTTCTTTCAGCTTATCGAAATTTAAATTCTGCAAAACAAACTGTACAGGCAATGCGCCTCTTCCTCCTTGACCCACAGAAATCGTTTGCTCCTGTGTAACAAAAATTCTGAGATCTGTTTGGTCTCTGAAAATTTTATTGAGGTTTTGCGCGATATCATTTTGGCTCCGCTTTCTTTCATTGGCATCAATGAGTCCAATGCTCACATTGGCATTGTTGGCAGCACCTGAACCACTGAAACCATTGGGTGCAAAAGACAATACTACAAAACGCTCTGGAACAGAGTCCATTACTTTTTGTGTAATATCATAAACGGCTCTCTCCATGTAATCAAAATCTGTTCCCTCAGGACCCGTTATGCTCATCCTTAGGCGATTCCGATCTTCCATGGGGGCGAGCTCAGACGGTAAATTCTTTCCTACAAAATAGATGGCACCAACACAGAGCGCAACGATAACAAAAGCAATCCATCTCTTTCCCATAAAGGCATGCAGCATGTTTTTATACAACTGCTCCATTCCTGTAAAAAATGGCTCGGTTTTTTTATAAAACCAAGAGTGATCATGCACATTTTTCTTTGTCAGATAAATATTCAATACCGGAGTAAGTGAAAGTGAGACAAAAGCTGATATCAATACAGCTCCTGCAACGACAATACCAAATTCCCTGAAGAGTCTTCCTACAAATCCCTGTAAGAAAATGATGGGAAGAAAAACAATGGCGAGTGTAAGGGATGTTGAAACAACGGCAAAGAAGATTTCCTTGGATCCTTCTTTGGCAGCCGTGTATTTATCCATTCCTTGTTCAATCTTTTTGAAAATATTTTCCGTGACGACAATTCCGTCATCCACCACGAGTCCGGTTGCCAATACCAATGAAAGCAGTGTGAGCACATTGATGGAGAAACCTGCCACATACATAATAAAGAAAGCACCTACCAATGCAACTGGGATATCAATCAGTGGACGGAGGGCGATCGCCCATTCCCTGAAAAAGAGATAGATGATCAAAACAACAAGTCCAATAGCAATCAAGAGGGTTTCCTGAACTTCCTTGATGGCTTTTCTGACAAACAATGTTCTGTCGAATCCAATTTCTAAAATGATATCTTTTGGAAGATCTTTTTTGATCTGTTCAATCCGTTTGTAAATCTCATCAGCAATTTCAACCTGATTGGATCCTGGTTGGGCTACCACGGCCATGTTGACAGATCTTACATTGTTTTTACGTGTGGAGGATTCTTCGTTTTCCGGACCAATAATGGCGTAACCAATGTCTTTGAGTCGGATGATATTTCCTTCTGTCTGACGGATGATGAGGTTGTTGAAATCTTCTTCTGTTGTTAATTTTCCATATGCTTTTACTGTCAGCTCAGTTACATTTCCACGTACTTTTCCGCCCGGCAGTTCAATATTTTCTCTGTCCAATGCAGTTTTAACATCGCTGATGGTCAATCTGTATGCAGATAATTTTACTGGATCGAACCATATGCGCATTGCGGGACGCTGACCGAAAATGTTTACCCCACTCACACCGGAGATGGTTTGCAATCTTTCCTGCACAATATTTTCTGCGAGATCAGAAATTTCAAGAAGGGTTCTTTTGTTGCTTTGCATCTGCATGAACACGATGGGCTCTGCATCAGAGTCCTGCTTGGCAACCACTGGTGGCGCATCCAAATCCTGTGGCAATTGTCCACTGACCTGTGAAACTTTTTCTCTTACATCATTGGCAGCACGTTCCAGATCAACTCCCAACTCAAATTCAACCGTAATATTGCTGCTTCCTTGTGAACTGGAAGATGTTATATTTTTTACACCCTGTACACCATTGACTGCTTTCTCCAGGACTTCCGTAACCTGCTGTTCGATGATTTCTGCGTTGGCGCCCACATAGCTGCATCTCACATTGACAATGGGAGGATCGATAGCAGGATATTCTCTGACGCCCAGAAAACTGTATCCCATGATCCCAAAGATGATGATGACTATGCTGCAAACTACCGCAAAAACGGGTCGCTTAATACTGAGTTCTGAAAGGTTCATTCTGTAAGTTTTGAATCTGACTATTGAATCTTACCCAATTTCAATTTTGAATCTTTTCTGATGAAAAGAAGTCCGGTTACAATAACCGTATCACCCGGTTGAACGCCTTCTGTGATTTGCACATTGTCGGCACCCCTGATGCCAGTCTTGACATTCACAAATACAGGTTCACCATTTTTGAATAAAACAACCTGTTTGGATCTTGCGCTCGGAACCACGCATTGTGAAGGAACCGATACGGCATTCGTATTTTCTCCCAATGTTAAACTGACCTTGGCAAAAGTTCCTGGAACCAATTCGTTCTTGCCATCATTGATGGTGGCAACAATTTTTAAATTTCTGGTTTGCGATTCAATCACGCTTTCAGATGCAAGCACTGAAGCAGTATAATCCTCGTCTTTACCCTCAATGCCGAAATTGATTTTCATGCCGGGCTTGACTTGATTGCTGTAGCGTTCTGGTATGCTGAAGCTTATTTTTTTCTGATCAACCTGGCTGATGGAGGTGATGATGTTCGAGGGACTCACAAATGCACCAAGAGATATATTACGAAGTCCGATTCTTCCAGTATATGGCGCCTTGATTTCAGTCTTGGCGATATTCACTTTGAGTAATTCGATGTCAGCTTTGATATTGTTTAGTTGAAGCAGACTCAAATCATAGTCCTGCTGACTGATGCCATTGATTTTCAACAATTCCCTCTGACGCTCTTCGGTCTTGTCGGCTATTTGCTGTTGCACCTGTAGTTTTTTCAATTGTGCTTGTAAATCGCCGTCAAACAATTTCACCAACAGGGTATTTTTCTGTACAGTAGATCCCTCTTTGAAATTTAGGCTGATGATCCTGCCTGAAATCTCTGGACGAATTTCAGTCAATTCAAAAGGGAGGATATTTCCTGCCACTTCAATGGACTCTGCAACGGTATCCCTTGCCACAATTTTGACATCCACAGAGAGTGCTGCCGCTTTTCCAGAATCATTTGGCTTTTGAGCGGGTTTTTTATCCCCACAAGAAACAAGCAAAAGAAGTACAGAGGCTGTTAGAATGGTTATTTGTTTCATACGGACGAAAATAGGTTGTATTTGAATGCAAAACACGCTGAATTTGATGATTTTACGCATGTTTTCCTTCGGTAAGTGACCTAAAAATCTATTCTATTTCTCTCTAGCTCCAATAAAGCCTTTTTTCTTTCTATCCCACCTGAAAATCCAGTCAATCCCCCGTCGGCTCCAATCACTCTGTGACAGGGAATCAGTATCAAAATTGGATTATTGGCAATGGCAGTTGCCACTGCCCGGGTTTTCTCTTTACCACCCAACCTAACTGCAAAATGGCTGTAGCTGATGACTTCTCCAAATGGGATTTGCTGCAATGCCCTCCAAACTGTTAGCTGAAAGTCAGTCCCCTGAGGCGAAACCGGCAAATCAAACGATTTCAACTTACTTTTAAAATAAAGAGAAAGTTGTTTTTCAAAATCTTTAAATATTTGATTGATAATATATTTATGATGCTTATCTAAAGTATTTTTTTCGAAATATAATGATATAACACTCGTTTGGTTGTAGGTCAATTTGATTGAACCCAACGGTGTTTCTACATATGCTATGTACAGTTGATTATCCAACTTTGGAACCATTTTCTATACTATGGGAGGGATGCAGCAAGACGACCTGATCCTGGTTGTCGTATACACCCAAAACCAGGCATTCACTGAAAAAATTGGCAATTTGCTTGGGAGGGAAGTTAATGACCGCGATGATTTGTCGCCCTATCAATTCATCGGCTGAATAGTGAAAAGTGATTTGAGCAGATGATTTTTTGATACCCAGCGGACCAAAATCGATTTCAAGTTGAAAGGCAGGTTTCTTTGCTTTTTCGAATGGCTGGGCATTGATGATGGTGCCAGCCCGGATGTCAATTTTTGTAAAATCATCCCATGTAATCATGGATTTCTATTTACAACAATTTACAATAATACCTGGACTTGCTGCCTAGAAATCATCGAGCTTTTCAATCAAATCCTTTATGCCCTTATACAAATGGTCACGTGCTGACTCTTTCTCAACTTTTGTCAATTCACTCAGCCAGTTTTGTACAAAACGGACATTCGATACGGCTGGGATTTGGAGAGGATGGGGGACGTAATTGATTTTTTTAAGATAGTTTTCAATGTCTTTGTGGGTATATATTTGCCCATTCAGAGGATCAATGAAAAACAGAATTGATGAACTTTGTTCTGCAAACAGGGGTTCATCTTCATAGTAGCACAAGAGATTTTGACGAGGAACGTCAACAGGTTTCAATCCAAGTCCGAGCATTTCAGAAATCAACAGATAAAGCGCAGCAATGGGGAAAGTATTGGCTTGTTTTTCGCTGATGAGCATGCTCAAATCAAAATCTTTTGACTTGCTGTAATTGGTTTCAATGCCTTTGAACTTGTAATACCCAAAGACGATTTTATTGATGATGTTTACTTCCTCGAGTGGAGTCAGATAGTCATTCAATTCCAGCCAGATGCTTCTTCTGATTTTTTCTATTTCAAAGAAAGTATTTTCCTGATCGAATGATTTGTTCAGAAATTTCGAGATGATCAATGAGGCTTCAATGGCGGACTGATCCTCTGTTTGCTTCCATTCCATTAATTCATTTGTCAATACCGAAAGTGAAACAAGATCAATGATGTAGTTGGTTTTTTTGATCAGTTCTTCATCATGTGTGCTGTGTTGGTGATCTTCCAAAATGGGAATGATTTCTTGTCCCATTCCAATGAATCGTTCAGTTATGGAATGAAAAACGTCTTCATCCGGATCTTCAATCAGGTTCAACAATGCAGATAACTCACTGTTAGCCATCATCGACATCGGTTTATGATTTCTTTTTTGCTTTGCGTTTACCTCTGGAGGGATTGGCAATGGCATGTTCAATCATGGCTTGGACCTCTTCAATATTTAGGTCTTTGGCTTCTTCCTGTTTTTCCTTTGGAATGGGGAAATTGCGGAGTCCTTTTTTTATATATGGACCATATGGTCCTTTGAGCAATTGAATTTTTTCTTTTTCAAATACTTTGATGGTGCGTTCATCTTTCGCCTTTCTTTTTTCTTCGATGATGGGTATGGCAGTTTCAAGTGAGATCTCATACGGAGCATACTCTTTGGAAAGCGAATAAAACTTTTTATCGTGAGCGATGTATGGTCCAAATCTTCCAATGTTGACCTGCACTTCATTGTCTTCAAATGAGCCCAGTATACGGGGTAGTTTGAAAAGCTCCAGCGCATCGTTCAGTTGAATGGTTTCAATGCTTTGATCGGCTCTAAGTTTGGCAAACTTTGGTTTTTCTTCTACTGTTGTTTCGCCCATTTGTACCATTGGGCCATATCTACCCATTCTGGCGATGACTCTTTTTCCTGAAATAGGATCATTTCCCAACTCTCTTTCACCACTGATGCGATCTGCTTTTTCCATGGTATGATCGACATCTTTTTTGAATGCAGAGTAGAAGTCTTTCAGCATCTTGCTCCAGTCCTGATCACCTTCAGCTATCTCGTCAAATTCATTTTCAATTTTTGCAGTGAATCCGTAATCCATTACGTGATGGAAATATTGAGATAGAAAATCAGTTACAACCGATCCAAGGTCGGTAGGAAATAATTTCCCTTTTTCTGCGCCTGTATTTTCCTGATCAACGATTCTATTGATTTTTCCTTTTTCAAGTGTAAGTACCCTGAAATCTCTTTTTGCACCTTCTTTCTCTCGTTTTTCAACATAACCTCTTTTCAAAATGGTGGAGATGGTGGGTGCATAGGTAGACGGACGACCAATGCCGAGCTCTTCGAGCTTTTTTACCAAAGAAGCCTCAGTATACCTGGGTTGTGGGCGACTGTATCTTTCTGTGGCAGTCAACTGCTGCAGATCGAGAGATTGTCCGACTTCAAGTGGAGGCAACATCCCTTCTACATTTTCCTCCTCATTCTCATCCTCTTCATCCTTGCTTTCGTTGTATACTTTTAAGAATCCCTCGAACTTCATGACCTCACCTTCGGCTTTGAGTTTTTCCTGTTGTGTAGAAATGGAAATATCTGCAATAGTTTTTTCCAATTCAGCGTCAGCCATCTGACTGGCCATCGTTCTTTTCCAAATCAAGTCATACAAGCGTTGACCATCTGCAATATCCACAGATGTTTTGTCCATATAGGTGGGACGAATTGCTTCGTGTGCTTCCTGTGCCGATTCGTTTTTGTTTTTGAACTTTCTGGTTTGAAGAAAATCCTTCCCGTATGAACTGGTGATTTGATTGGATATGTCCTGCATGGCAGTCTCACTGAGACTCACACTGTCTGTTCTCATGTAGGTGATATGTCCTGCTTCATATAATTTTTGTGCAATCAACATGGTTTTGCTCACACCATATCCCAATTTTCTGCTCGCTTCTTGTTGCAGAGTGGAAGTGGTAAAAGGTGCAGCAGGTGATTTTTTGGATGGTTTTTTCTGGATATCATCTACTTTAAATGATGCCTGAACGCATCCTTCCAGAAATTTTTGTGCATCCTGTTCATTATTTTTCTTGGATCCTTCAGCCTTGAAAACAACTGGTTTACCGTTGATGTCCTTTGCCTTGAATGAAGCTTCTACTTTGAAGTGACTGACTGGTACAAATGCATTGATGGCTCTTTCCCTTTCCACCAGAATTTTCACAGCAACACTTTGAACCCTTCCCGCTGACAGATTGTTTTTCATGCTCATTTTTCTCCATAAAATAGGAGAGAGCTCAAATCCAACAATTCTATCTAATATTCTTCTTGCTTGCTGCGCATTGACCAGGTTCATATTGACTGTCCTAGGTTTCTCTACGGCAGATTTGATAGCAGGTTTGGTAATCTCATGAAAAACAATTCTTTTGGTTGAGGATGGATCTAGTCCGAGTACCTCACAAAGATGCCAGCTGATGGCCTCACCCTCACGGTCCTCATCCGTCGCCAACCATACTTCTTCTGATTTTTTCGCCAATTGCTTTAATTCTTTCACCACTTTCTCCTTCTCTTCCGGTACAATGTATCGTGGTTTAAAACCTTTCTTCACATCTATACCCATTTCACTCTTTTCCAAGTCACGTATATGACCATAACAGCTTTTGACTTCAAAATCGCTGCCCAGGATCTTCTCAATGGTTTTTGCTTTCGCAGGGGACTCAACTATCAGTAATTTTTTTGCCATAATTTCCTCAAATCGATGCAATAATAAGGTAAAGCGAATGATTTTTGGTGCAAGCGTCGTTCGATGAATATGTTAAATCAGATAAAATCGGAAGTTTTTTCTTTGCAATTCATGTGTATAATCACCTGAAAATCAATATTCAATTTGAAGCATTTGTATTCTTTTTATTTTTTTCAAAATTATTTTCTGAAATAAAACGCAATAATTCCTTAAGGGAAACTGATCTTCTTTAATCAAACCGAAAGATTAATTTTGATGGATGGATGAACATTTGCTTGTCAGATTTTCCAAGATCAAATTGCTGGCATTTGACCTTGACGGGGTACTTACCAATGGAAAATTGCTGATCCAACAAGATGAACAATGGTTGAGGGAAATGGATATCAAAGATGGACTCGCTATTCAAATGGCTGTTCAAGAGGGATTTCATGTGGCTGTTCTCACGGGTTCATTTTCAGTTCCTGTAGAGAAAAGATTGAAATACCTGGGTGTCAACAGTTTTTTTCAAAGAGTAAAAATGAAATCAGAAAAACTGAGGGAGCTGATGGCACTGCATCAATTAGAAATGAATCAGGTCTTGTTCATGGGAGATGATTTACCTGACTTGGATGCGTTCAGTGTATGCGGACTCAAAACGTGTCCAGCTGATGCTGTGACAGAAATAAAAGAAAAAGCTGATTTTATTTCTTTGCGAAAAGGCGGTGACGGAGCAGTGCGTGATGTCATTGAAAAAGTGATGAAAACGCAGAACAAATGGCATGTTAACAATTCGTCCTCAAGCATTTAAATTCAATTCATGTCAAAACTTGGTGCATTTCTTCAATTGATTAGAATCAAGAACCTGCTGTTCATTGCTCTCACACAGGTCCTTTTTTATCAATTGATCATTCGAAGTTCCTATGAAAGATTGTTGAATACACATCCTTTGCTTTCATACAACCTATTTCACTCGATGTTGGTCGCTTCGTTGTTTATTGCAGGTGCAGGATATATCATCAATGACTATTTTGACTTGAACATTGATAAAATCAACAAGCCCGACAAATTGATTGTTGATAGAAATATTTCAAGAAGATGGGCGATGATGTGGCATTTTATGTTGTCGATAGCTGGACTCATCATTACCGCCTATGTTTCCATTCAGCTCAACAATTTTCTGTTGTTCCTCTTGAACGGCATTGCTGTGATTTTATTATGGTTCTATTCAACCACTTTCAAAAAGAAATTGCTCTCAGGCAACATCATAATATCCCTGCTTACGGCTTGGGTTATTTTCATGCTATTTGTCTGTGAAATCAATTGGAAATCGGGCAGTTGGATGCCATCCTCTCATCTTGCACTTATCAATATATATAAATTGGCCATTCTGTATGGTGGATTTGCGTTTATGGTATCGCTTGTCAGGGAGGTCATCAAAGACATGGAGGATGAGATGGGGGATAGAAAATATGGATGCAGAACAATGCCCATTGCATGGGGCATACATGCTAGCAAGGTCTTTGTATCAGTTTGGTTGATTGTATTATTTGGTGCTTTATCAGCCATCATGGTGTATGCCTTGTTCAGCCGTTGGTACCTGATCAGTCTTTTTATTGCTTCTACATTGCTGCTGATGCTTATATCTATTTTTCTGAACCTAAAGAAAGCTGTATCCATTGAAGATTACACCAAGTTAAGCCAGCAAGTAAAGCTCCTGATGCTGATGGGTATACTCTCCATGATTTTATATCATTATTATTACTGATGAAAAAAATAATACTTGCTTCTGGGTCTCCACGCAGAAAAATGTTGTTGGAATGGGCGGAAATAGATTTCGAAGTGATGGTTTCTGATGCGGACGAATCCTTTGATGAAGGGTTAGCACCTGAGCTTGTAGCAATGCAGATTGCTTCAAAAAAAAATCAAGCTGTCGCAGATCAAATTTCAGATTCACTGGATGATTTTATATTGATCGCCGCCGATACGATTGTTGTGCTGAATGGAGAAATCATCGGAAAACCTGAAAACAGGGATCATGCCATCGGCATCTTGAAAAAGCTTTCCGGAAAGACCCACGAAGTGATCACGGCAGTAGAGATCAAATCGCCCAAGAAAACAGAAACTTTTTTTGATCGAACACAGGTCGCATTTCATGACATTGAAGATGCGCAAATTGAACATTATGTAGATCAGTATAAACCATATGACAAGGCTGGTGCTTATGCTATTCAGGAATGGATCGGTGTGATAGGCATTAAAAATATTCAGGGTGATTTTTACAATGTAATGGGACTGCCAGTGAGTTGGGTTGTTCAAATGTTGAAACAATCTTTTTCTTAGTTTTTTTCTCAATTTATTGCGCCATTTCCTCTTTTTGGCATTTACTTTTTTGATTGATTTGTTGATCCATGAAAGAAATCAATCTGCAGCTTTATTGGTTAAGTATGTCAAGAAAATGTAGAAACTTGCGGATCGTCAATGGTGATTTGTTGAATATCATTTATGGTGGAGAAATCAATTTCAATCAGGGTCCTGATTCTCTTCATGCAAGAATTGAGATAGGTGGAATGTTATGGGTGGGCTCTGTTGAGATACATATCAACAGCAGTGATTGGTTTCATCACAAACATGACCATGATGATTTTTATCGGAATGTTATTTTGCATGTAGTATGGAAACACAACATGGACTCATTTGTCCGTTGTCCCACGCTGGAGCTATCACGTTACATGCATCTGTTTCCCACTGAGCAGTCCTGTCCTTTTATCATCGACAATTTTTCAACAGGCTGCATTGACATGCCGCCAGTTGAAACGTTGAAAAACATGGGAATGGAAAGAATTGAAAGAAAAGCACATGCTACACTATTGAATCTAAAATCAAATGAATGTGACTGGCATATTGTTTTTTGGAAGAAGGTTTTTTATGCATTTGGACTCCCATTGAATGGTGCTGCATTTGAAGCTATAATTGATTCAGTCAAACCTTTTTTAAATAAAAGGATTCATGTCGATGCTTACCATTTGAAATGCATCATGCTGGGTCAGGCTGGAATGTTTGAATGGATGGGACATCAAGAAATCCAAACGTTTCAACTTTTGAAAAATGCATATAACATCAAAGATTGTCATGTCTTGTTTATGAAATTTAGAATGCGGCCAATGAATTTTCCGGAAAAAAGAATTCTCGAATACCTGGAATTATACCTTCAGTACAATGATTTAAAGCCGTTTTAGCGTCAGACTATAGGATAACGGAGTTGTCAGAGAGATCAAAGAGGTATTTGGAAAATCGCTGTATGAAAGAATGTGCATCAATGTTTTCACTCCATTCTTGATTGCGTATGCTTCTTTCACAGGAAATTTAACCTACAAGAGAAAAGGAATCGAATGGATATCTTCACTCGATCCAGAAAACAATCATATTACCAGAAGATATGTTGGGAATGATGTTGGATTAACAGCTTTGCATACACAGGGCTTATTGGCATATGCAAATAGTACATTCATCCATGTTACCAATTGAAATGAACCTGCAATTTGATATCTGGATGAATGCTTTCCTTCACAGGGCAGCTCCAGGCAATTTCTTCCAATAATTTCTTTTCCTCTTCGGTGAATGTCTGATCAGTAGGCCAGTGAAATTTAATATTGATCCCGCTGATGCGTCTGGGTGCGGCTGACATGATTTTCTCTGTTTCTGTAAATACATTTCTCAGCCTTGGTTCAAGTTCTTTGGCCCGGATGGACATCGTGGTCAACATACAGGCTGCCAGCGAGGTTCCGATCAGATCAGTTGGAGAGAATCTTTCTCCTTTTCCATGATTGTCTATAGGAGCGTCGGTTTCAATATTTGAGCCTGATTGCAAATGGGTTGCTAAAGTTCTCAATTCGCCAGTATAGGTAACTCTCGATGTCATACTTTTTTGCATAAATTTACAATACATTCTCCCAACATGCTGATCTCAAAAAAGATTTTATTCTTTATCACAATACCTGTAACCATCCTTTCTTCCAACGTTTTTGCTCAACAAAAAACCAAAGAACAAGCAAGGATGGAAAAACACAACAGGATCAACCAGATGTTGAGAAATGAGGAAGAAGGGGTGCCTGCATTTGAGAAACAAAGCATTACTTCCATTAAAAACCACCATGATGGATGGGGAATTGCATTTGAAAAAGGTTTTTCATCCTCTGCATACAAAACCACTATCATTCAACTTGAATTGACTGAAAAGCAACATCGAAAGGAGCAGAAACAATCTAATCCTGGAAGCATCAACGGTGGATTTGCCTATTTCGGTCGACCGTTTGTTTTTGGGAAACAAAATATTTTTTATCAGGCCAAACTGGGAATAGGAACTCAAATCATGATTGGCGGCAAGAGCAACAAAAACGGTGTGGCAGTTTATGGTATATTGGTAGGTGGATTCAGTGCTGGTTTATTGAGGCCATATTATATTCAATTCTCAGTAGATACCGGAGTGGCGTATCTCAAATATCAGTCTGAAACCAAAGACGCATTTTTGAACCTGGATCCCACAAAAGATATTATTGGGGGAGCTGGCTTGAGAAAAGGGTGGAATGAAATAAAATTCAATCCCGGTGTCTATGCAAAAGCATCCCTCAGATTTGACTGGGCAAGATTCAATCAGGTAGTTTCTGCAATAGAAGTCGGCTTCATGGCTGATATGTATTCTAAGAAAGTAGTTCAAATGATCGATGTTTCTGGCAGATCCTTCTTTCCATCCGGATTCATCGCCTTGAATTTTGGAAGAAGGAAGTAGATTAACTTTGCGGTCAAATTGATGGGTGATGAATGCTACCACAACTGAAGAAAGACAAAAAAAACCTGATTGGCTGAGGGTTAAACTCCCCATAGGTGAGAGCTACAGACATGTTAGATCACTCGTTGATACTCATAAACTGCATACAATTTGTGAAAGCGGTAATTGTCCCAATATGGGAGAGTGTTGGGGTGCAGGCACTGCCACCTTCATGATCCTTGGAAATGTATGTACAAGAAGCTGTGGATTTTGTGCGGTTGCTACCGGTAGACCCGATGCGGTAGATTGGGATGAGCCACAAAGAGTTGCGGAAGCCATCCACCTGATGAAGGTGAAACATGCCGTGATCACATCAGTTGATCGCGATGAACTCTCAGATGGAGGCAGTACCATTTGGTACAATACCATTCGTGCAGTTAAATCTCTCAATGCAGATACAACATTGGAGACATTGATACCTGACTTCAAAGGGATCGATGATCAAATCCAGCGCATTGTAGATGCTGCTCCAGAAGTTGTTTCTCATAACATTGAAACAGTAGAACAATTGACTCGCAAGGTGAGGATTCAGGCAAAATACTGGAGAAGCATGGAGGTGCTCAGAAAATTGAAACAAGGCGGCATGCGAACCAAATCAGGTATCATGCTTGGATTGGGTGAAACAAAAGAAGAAGTCGTTCAAACCATCAAGGATTTGGCTGACAATGGTGTTGATGTGATTACAATTGGACAATACCTGCAGCCAACCAAAAAACATTTAACTGTTCACCGTTTTGTACATCCGGATGAATTTTTTGAATACAAAGAAATTGGATATTCACTGGGAATTGATTACGTAGAGAGTGGACCACTGGTACGATCTTCATACCACAGCGAAAAACATGTTATTCCGGGTTATGGCAAAAAGGCCTGGGAGCAGGAGCTTGCATTGAAAAACAGTTGATTATTTTTCTTTTTCCCAAACCAATGCACTGGCACCCAAGATGGCAGCATCTGATTCTTTGAGATGGCTGATGAGTATCTTGACTTTATTTTGAAATACCTGGATGAGGTTTTCCTCCATATGTTGTCTGGTAGGTTTTAAAATCAAATCTCCAGCCTTGGTGAGTCCACCGAATAAAATAATTGCCTCTGGACTGCTTATCATCACTGCATTGGCGAGTGATATACCCAGAATTTTACCAGTGAATTCAAATATTTCCAAGGCCAATTGATCTCCCTTGATGGCTGCATCATATACAGCTTTGGAATCAATTGCTTCTTTATCAAGGTTTCTCAAGAGACTAGGTTCGTTGCTGTTCTCCAACACTTCCAGTGCGGTTAATCTTACACCTGTTGCTGATGCATAACTTTCCAATGAACCCTTTTTGCCCGTTCCATCATGAATTCTTCCATCAGGTATTACGATGGTGTGACCGATTTCACCTGCAAATCCATCGTGTCCGTATATCAGTTGTCCATTTGCAACAAATCCGCTTCCAACGCCAGTGCCAAGTGTTATCATGATAAAATCTTTCATCCCCTTCGCTGCGCCGTACATCATTTCACCGATGGCTGCAGCATTGGCGTCGTTGGTAAGGGTAACATCCAGTTTGAATTTATCGCTCACTAGTTTGGCGATGGGTATGATGCCTTTCCATGGCAAGTTGGGTGCATATTCTATTGTACCGCTGTAAAAATTTCCATTGGGTGCTCCCATACCAATGCCACGCATTCTACCAATGCCACCTGCTTTTTCAATCAGAGTGCTCAATTGCTCATGCAATTCATCGATAAACGTATCAATGGTTTTGTGTTTTTTGGTTGACATTTCACTGGAGAAAAGCACATTGCCGTTTCTGTCTACAATTCCAAATTTTGTTCCTGTTCCACCAATATCAACACCTATTGCCAAAGGTTCATTCGTACTCATCGTTCACGATTTAATATAAAAAAGCAGCCATATATATAGCTGCTTAATTTACAAAGAAATGGGATCAATGTCCACTTGCTACCTGCGCATCCACATCGAGTCCTTGTTTTTTTAAGACAGCTCTGGTTTGCACTGCATGCCATGCCAAATATGCAAAACATACCAGGGGTACAACATAAGACAATTGTGTGAAAGTGTGCACGCCTGCATCGTTGACAGATTCAAGATCGATGATGGCTCCCTGTGCAGGCGGTATGATTGCACCGCCCAAGATCATCATGATTAAAAAGGCAGAGCCTTGGCTTTGGTATTTACCAATGCCATTTACGGCCAATGCAAATATGGCAGGCCACATCACGGAACAACACATTCCGGTGCTGATGATTGCAAAATTGGCAACCATTCCAGTTGTGGTCAGCGCTACAACCATTGCTATTGCACCCAACACTGAAACGGAGAGCAGGAGTTTTACCGGTTGCTCGTTGGCATATATGAAAGCAATTACACCAATGGCTATGCAGATGGGATACATCAAAAAGTCTGACACGTCATTTCCTTTGATGATGTTCACAAGGAGTATTACGCCAAATGCGACGAAAGGAACTACCATGACCATGAATTTCTTCATAGGCTTGCTAAGGTTGAAGACACTGATAGCACCTGTCCATCTACCAATCATCAAAGAACCCCAATACAAAGAGACAAGATGTGAAATATGAGATTCATCGTATCCTCCAAAAGCATTCTTTTTCAACAACGCTCCAAAATTATTGTCAATCGTTACTTCCACTCCCACGTATATGAATATGGCAATCATACCCAATACCAGTTGGGGGTAAGCCATGGCTCCCCATCCCTCTGGATTCTTCTTTGCACTCAGCATTGAGAAGAAAAGTGTGGTCAAGATGATGGCGAGAGAACTGATGATGATCAGCGCTTTGCTGATGCCTGTGACTTCTTTTACCAAATCAGAAAAGAGAACTGGAAGAAAAACGAGTCCAATGATAAGCAGCACAACCATCGCCTTGGGACTCTTTTCCAATTTTTCGTCTGAGGTGGTTTTTGGAAGCTTGGCATAAGCAAAAATGATGGCTGCAATGATAAAGAGTCCGGCAAGAAAGAAATACAACTCCTGAATATTCTCAATGGAAGCCTCTTTCACACTCGTAATGCTGCCGAAAAGCATTACACTTACAACCAAGGGACCCAACAGTGTTCCAAAAGAGTTTACACTTCCGCCCATGTTGAGACGGTGGGTGCCTGTTTCCTCAGGACCCAGCGCTACAGCAAAAGGCTGAGCCGATGTTTGCTGCAGTGAAAATCCCAATGCAATGATGAAAAAAGAAACCAGTACGAGTCCGAATGTTGCATTGCCCGACCCACTGATGAATGCCAATGCAATGGCACCTACAAATGAAATCAAGAGTCCGTAGATGATGCCCTTTTTATAACCAATTTTGTTCAACAAATCAGTTCCGCTCACATAAGAAACAATGTACAAAATCAGTGATCCATAAAAGTAAGCCCCATAGAAGGCAGATCCAATCAATTGTGATTGAATTTGATCCAATTGAAAAAACTTCTTGCAAAAAGGGATGAAAATACTGTTGGATGCAGCCACAAAGCCCCAGAAAAAGAATACTGTAATCAATACTCCAAATTGAGACCACTTCGTTTGTTGATTCATAATGACATTAGTTTTGGTAAGCTGAAAATAATTATATTTAACAAGATACAGATTTTAAGTTTTTAACAGCCATCCGTTGTATGCAAATCGTTCATGTAAGTGCAGAATGTTATCCAGTTGCCAAAGTAGGTGGATTGGGTGATGTAGTTGGATCATTGCCGAAATTTTTAAATGAACTGGGTCATGATGCAAGTGTGGTAATGCCCATGTACAGATCCAAGTATTTGTACAACCATGACTGGGAAGTGGTGCACAAGGCTTCATCCAACTTGGGCCATTGGTGGTTTGATTACACAGTGATCAAAGAAAAATCCGATGCACAGGGATTCGGACTCTATTTGATTGATATCAATGGTTTGTTGGACAGAGAAAAAGTATATGGATACGAAGATGATGTAGAGCGGTTTTGTGCTTTTCAAATAGCTTTCGCCAATTGGGTATGCTCATGGGATACACTTCCGCATGTCATTCATGTGCATGATCACCATGCCGGTTTGATTCCTTTTATCATGCAACATACCTATGCATTCAAAAGACTTGAATCGGTTCCATCTGTTTTGACCATACACAATGCACAGTACCAGGGTTCGTTTGGTTGGGATAAAACTACCTATTTGCCGCAATGGGACAGTTGGAAACGTGGTATGCTTGAATGGCAGGGTGCCATCAATCCACTTGCATCAGCCATCAAATGCGCTTGGAAGGTTACAACTGTCAGCAATAATTATTTGGGTAAACTGAAACACATGAGCAATGGATTGGAGCCGCTCTTCGAATATGAAAAAGGAAAATGCAGTGGTATCATCAACGGAATTGATTACGAAGTTTGGGATCCACAGAAAGATACTTATTTAGATCACCACTATTCAGAGAAAACCATATCAGAAGGAAAATCCAAAAACAAGGAATTGCTTTGCAAAGAATTCGGACTCGATCCGAACAAACCACTTTTTGTTTTTATTGGAAGGCTTGTTGGCGAAAAAGGTGCAGATCTCTTGCCTCAATCCATATATGACAGTTTCCAATTCATCGGAAGAAAAATGAATTTCCTTGTATTGGGAAGCGGTGAAACTGAAGTGGAATCTGGATTGTCATTATTGAAAAATTATGCAAAACAGGATTACAATGTTTACATCGGATACAATGAAAAATTGAGTCACCTGATGTATGCAGGAGCTGATTTTTTGCTCATGCCCTCGAGAGTGGAGCCATGCGGTCTGAATCAGCTATACGCAATGAAATACGGAACCGTGCCTGTTGTAAGGGCAACAGGCGGACTCAAAGACACTGTCAGAGATGTGGGTGAAAACGGGGGATACGGGATTACTTTTTTAAATACTTCTGTTGGTAATATCACGCATGCCATCTTCAGGGCAACTGAACTGTATCACCAAAAGGAGACTTTCAGTACAATTCGAAAAAAAATAATGGCATTGGATTTCAGCTGGACCAGAAGTGCGAATGATTATGTGAATCTTTACCAAAGTTTTTACTAAATTGATTAAAACATAAAGCAATGATAAAAAGTGTTGTGGCAGTTATATTGGGAGGAGGTGCTGGTTCCAGGCTTTCACCGCTTACCTCAACAAGAAGCAAGCCGGCTGTTCCCATTGCAGGTAAGTATCGATTGGTGGATATTCCCATCTCCAATTGTTTGAATTCTGATATCGGAAGGATGTATGTCCTTACCCAATTCAATTCAGCCTCCTTGAACAAACACATCAAGAACACTTATCATTTCAGTGTCTTCAGCGCTGCTTTTGTGGATATCATTGCTGCTGAACAAACTCCCGATAATCCGGCTTGGTTTCAGGGAACAGCAGATGCAGTGAGACAATCTTTGAGGCATATCAATCAACAGGATTTTGAGTATGTGTTGATTTTATCAGGTGATCAGCTTTATCAAATGGATTTTCATCAAATGATTGAAGACCATATCAAAAATAATGCAGAGATTTCCATTGCCACCATACCTGTCGGTGCGGCAGAAGCAACCGAGTTTGGCATTTTAAAAAAGGGAGGTGATAATATCATTCAATCTTTTATAGAAAAACCAAAGAAAGAAGTGTTGAAGGACTGGGTAAGTGATACAGGTGATGCCATGAAGGCACAAGGAAGAGATTACCTGGCCAGCATGGGTATATATATCTTCAACCGTAATACCCTTTTCAATTCTCTGTTGGAGGATTTTAAAGATGCAACTGATTTTGGAAAAGAAATCATTCCATTTTCCATCAATAAACACAAAGTTGTCAGTTTTCAATACGAAGGGTATTGGACAGACATAGGAAATATTCATTCATTTTTTGAAGCCAACCTTGCACTTACCAAAGACGTACCAGAGTTCAATCTCTTTGACAATAAAAAAGCTGTATATACAAGAGCCAGGATGTTGCCGCCTGCAAAAATCAGTGGTACCACTTTGGAAAAAACCATTATTGCAGAGGGTTGCATCATCAACGCTTCAAGGGTAGAGAATTCTGTAATCGGAATCAGAACCCGCATAGGATATGGAACAACCATTGTCAGTTGCTATATCATGGGTACCGATTACTACGAAACTTTGGAAGAGATGAACGCATCTGTCACCAACGGACTCCCAAAACTTGGTATCGGAGAGAGATGCTATATAAAAAATACCATCATTGATAAAAACTGCCGCATAGGAAATGACGTCAGGATCAATGGAGGCAAACATTTAACCAATTCCGATCACCTGCTGTATACCATTAAAGACGGTATTGTTGTAGTAAAGAAAGGAGCAGTGCTTCCTGATGGATTTGTTATTTAATGCTGAAATCAGCCCTTTTTCGTAACTTCCATATTGTGTAATTTAAACACATTAAAACCCTTGCCGTATGGGACATGCAAGCATTGATGCCATTCAATCAAAAACAACAGAAAAACCTTTGCTGCGCATCAGCCAGATCTTTTTGATGAGCGTTGGATTTCTTGGAATTCAATTCGGATTTGCATTACAGAATGGAAATACAAGTAGAATTTTAAGATCATTCGGTGCAGATGTGGAACAGCTTCCCATGTTTTGGATTGTTGCTCCTTTGGTTGGTATGATTGTTCAACCCATCATTGGTCACTACAGCGATAAAACTTGGAACAGATTGGGACGCAGAAAACCATTTTTTCTTGCAGGAGCTATCCTTTCCAGTATAGCATTGATTATGCTTCCTAATTCAGGAAACTTTACTGCCATCATACCAGCACTGTGGATTGGAGCAGGTATGGTAATGGTCATGGATGCTTCTTTTAATATTGCCATGGAACCATTCCGGGCATTGGTTGCAGACAATTTATCTCATCAACAAAGTGCCTCAGGTTTCAGTATACAAACATTTTTAATTGGCCTGGGAGCAGTTGCTGGTTCAGCATTGCCCGAATTTTTAGCCACCAATGGCATCAGCATGAATGCAGGAAGTGATGGTGTAGCGAATAACATCAAGTATTCATTTTATATAGGTGCTGTCGTTTTTATTGCATCCATTTTAATAACCATTTTCTTTACAAAAGAATATCCTCCTCATGAGTATGAGAAATACCATGGCAAAGCGGAATCCAAAGGCGGGGGACTTTCAGAAATTTTTACAGATTTCAAACAGATGCCGAGAACAATGAAACAACTGGGACTCGTTCAGTTTTTCAGCTGGTTTGCATTGTTCAGCATGTGGGTGTTCACCACAGATGCTGTCGCGACACATATTTATAAGCTTTCAGGAAACTATAGTCAGTCAGTTGCCTACAACGAAGCTGGGAACAAAGTCAGTTCCGCATTCGGCGTTTATAATTTGGTAGCCATGTTTTATGCATTGCTGCTTCCTGTTTTGGCCAGAAAGATCAACCGCAGATTGACACATGCAATTTCACTCTTGGCTGGTGGAATCGGATTGATTTCCATATATTTTATTGAAGATCCGTCGATGCTGAAATATTCCATGGTAGGCGTGGGACTGGCATGGGCATCGATTCTGGCTATGCCCTATGTGATTCTGTCGGCTTCCATCCCGGCAGGAAAGCTGGGTATTTATATGGGTATCTTCAATTTCTTCATCACCCTTCCACAAATCATCAATGGATTTGTTGGGGGATGGATTGTGAAACATCTGTACAACGGACAATCAATCTACGCAATTGTATTGGCAGGTATTTTTATGATTTGTGCTGCAATCAGCGTTGTTTATGTATATGATCCAGCTGAAAAAAAATAAAAACTTTTATATGATTCGTTCTTTATTGGCTTGTGTATTTTCTATTTGTATTCAATGGAGCATCGCTCAGATCAATGTTTATCCTTCTCATTGGTGGACAGGCATGAAGCATTCGTCTATTCAATTGATGATCCACAGCAATGAAAATCTCACACCATCGTTGACTTTCAAGTCATCCAGTATAGCCATCAAAAAAATATTTCAACCCGAAAACAAACATTACCTGTTTGTTGACTTGGAAATACTTTCGTCAGCCAAACCAGGTATCTACACCATGGTTTTTTCAGATGGCAAAACTTTCAATTATGAATTGAAGTCACGTGTAAAAAATGCTTCCATGCACCAGGGTGTTCGTTCTGAGGACTTGATTTACCTGATCATGCCCGACAGATTCGTGAATGGAGATCCAACCAACGATGCATTCAAAGATTTGAGGGATACATTGTCTGACAGGAAAAATCCTTCTGCGAGACATGGAGGTGATTTGGCAGGCGTTGCATCCAAATTGGATTATCTAAAAGATTTGGGTGTCACATCCATATGGATGACTCCTGTTATGGAGAATGATATGCCCATTATGAAAGAAAGTATTTGGATGATGAGTGGCTACCACGGCTATTGGATCACCAGCCATTACAAGGTAGATAAACGTTTCGGTGGAAACGAAGCTTACAAAAGTCTTGTACAAGCTGCACATCAAAAAGGTTTGAAGGTGTTGCAGGATGCTGTTTACAATCACATAGGCAATCACCACCACACGGTATTGGATCCGCCCATGAACGATTGGTTGAATCAATGGCCGGTGTATACGGGTCCAGATCATCGTGAAGAAGTTTTCTTTGATCCCTATGCAACTGCCTCAGAAAAGAATCGAATGATTGGCGGTTGGTTCGTACCGCATTTGCCTGATTTGAATTTATCCAATACCTATGTTGCCAAATACATGATCCAACAAAATATCTGGTCAACCGAAGAATTTGCCATCGATGGATGGAGGGTTGATACCTATAAATATTGTGATGAGCAATTCCTAAATGATATCAATGCTGCATTGCTTCGAGAATATCCGAAGCTGACTGTTTTTGGAGAGGCGTGGACAAACACTGTAGCTGGAAGTGCTTACTTCACCCAGAACAACATGAATACTGCTTTCAAGCATCAAATCAAAGGTGTGACTGATTTTCCCCTGCAAGCTGCTACTATGGATTTACTCAATCAGCCTTTCGGTTGGAACGAAGGCATCATGAAAGTGTATACCACTTTGTCACAGGATTTTCTATACAAAGATCCATTCACCAATTGCATTTTTCTGGACAACCATGACATGAACAGATTTTTTTCCATGGCAGGAGAGAGCATGAACAAATATAAAATTGGACTCGGATTATTGCTTACCACAAGGGGGATTCCTCAGGTATACTATGGGACCGAAATTCTCATGAAGAACTTCAAAGATCCCAATGATGCAGCGGTTCGATTGGATTTTCCGGGTGGATGGCAATCAGACAATACCGATAAATTCAGTGCCAGTGGGAGATCAGAAAGAGAACAGGAAGCATTTGACTTTTTCAAATCACTCGCGCAGTTCAGAAAAGGTAGTCCCGCGCTTACCAAAGGCAAACTGATTCAATTCATCCCCAAAAATGGAGTTTATGTCTATTTTCGTGTTTCAGATAAGCATAAAATCATGTGCGTAGTAAATACATCTAACAAAGAAGAAAATATACAAATGTCTGCTTTCAGCGAAATGGTTTCTCAGAATAAGGTCCTGCTGGATATTTTAAATAAAAAAACCATTACCATCAATCAAAATTCTATTGCCATTCCCCCTGTATCATTTCATGTATTTGAATTGAAATAATTTTCAAACAACGCAATGAAGAAACCATCCAATAAAACGAACAAAGCATACGAAGATGTTCATTTTATAGATGCCACCAAGTCTGTTTGGAATTATTCATTGTTCAACGAAGAAATCATTCGCAATTTTCAAAGCGGCACTCTTTACAATGCGTATGTCTATTTTGGGAACAAGCAGCTTACTGTGCTGGGTAAAGAAGGCACCTACTTTTCAGTGTGGGCTCCCAATGCAACCGAAGTCAGTGTAGTTGGAAATTTCAATGATTGGAAAGAAGGTGTTCATCCATTGTACGTGAGACTCGATCAAAGCGGAATTTGGGAAGGGTTCATTCCCCATTGTGTCAGAGGAGAGGTGTACAAATATGCCATCAAAGGATTTCAGGGAAAACTCATGCAAAAAGGTGATCCTTATGCACATTATTGGGAGAAGAAACCCTTGACGGCAAGTATTACCTGGAATATTGAATTTGAGTGGAAGGATGATAAATGGATGGACAACAGGGAGGCACATAACAACCTGGATGCGCCATACACAGTATATGAGGTTCATCTGGGTAGTTGGATGAAGCCTGATCCTTTCAACGAAGAATCTTTTTTCTCTTATTGGGAAATTGCAGAAAGATTGGTGCCCTATGTAAAGGAAATGGGATTCACCCATGTTGAATTGATGCCTGTAATGGAATTTCCATTCGATGGAAGCTGGGGCTATCAGGGGACTGGATATTTTGCTCCCACATCACGTTTCGGTCATCCGGAAGAGTTCATGGCGATGATCAATTATTTTCATCAGGAAGGAATTGGGGTCATTTTAGATTGGGTGCCATCACATTTTCCATATGACAGTCACGGTCTTTTCATGTTTGATGGTACACATACTTATGAGTATGCTGACATGAGAAAAGGCTATCATCCGGATTGGAACAGTTATATATTCAATTATGGAAGAGGTGAGGTAAGATCTTTTTTGATCAGCAATGCAAGATTCTGGTTGGATTGTTTTCACATTGACGGACTCCGTGTTGATGCAGTTTCTTCCATGTTGAAATTAGATTATTCCAGAAATGAAGGAGAGTGGGAGCCCAATGAGTTCGGCGGAAATGGAAATATCGAAGCCATTGAATTCCTGAAAAACATGAATGAAATGGTTTACCGTGATTTCAAGGGAGTTCAAACCATTGCAGAAGAGGCCACCAACTGGCACGGTGTTTCTCGTCCAACGTACCAGGATGGACTTGGATTTGGAATGAAGTGGATGATGGGATGGATGCATGACACATTGAGGTATTTCAAGCAGGATCCCGTATTCAGACAGTTTCAGCAAAATCAACTCACGTTCAGCATGATGTATTACTATGATGAAAATTTCATGTTGCCACTGAGCCATGATGAAGTAGTACACGGTAAATCACCCTTGATTTATAAAATGCCAGGAGATGAATGGCAGAAATTTGCAAATCTCCGACTACTCTATACATACATGTTCATGCATCCTGGAGGTAAATTGCTTTTCATGGGAAATGAATTCGGACAAACCGATGAGTGGAACTATAAAACTTCATTGCGCTGGGATTTGCTCCAGTACGATTGCCATGCAGGGATGAAAAAATGTGTCAGTGCTCTTGCTCATTTGGTGAAAAAAGAATCAGCGCTGAGTTACCAGCAATTCAATCCAACCGGATTCGAATGGCATGAACTCAATCACCGTGAAGAATCTGTCATATCTTTTTTCAGAAGAGGTAAATCATCCGATGATGAACTCCTGATTATCTTGAACATGACACCCGTTCAAAGAACAAGCTGGAAGGTGAAAATGAACAGTAAGGGAACTTGGAAAGAAATCTTCAACAGTGACAAGAAAGCATTTTGGGGAACAGATCAGTATAACAATCTTGAATTGTTAGCAACTGTTACTGACAAAGATCAAAACAATCATCTCCTGCTGCAATTGCCACCCTTGGCAGGCATCGTTTTGAAGAAAGTGAACTGATTACATTTTTTCTGGAACCTGAATACCCAATAGGTGCATCCCAGATTGGAGGATGGTTGCTACCAACGAAGAAATCTTGAGCCTGAGTTGCTTTTTCTCTTCTGATTCAGCACTGGAAATACTCAACGCAGCATAGAATGAATTGAAACTCTGTGCCAATTGGAAGAGATACATGGAAAGCGTTGATGGGTCAAGTGACTGTCCTGCTCCAGAAAGTGTTTGCTCAAACAATTCGCACTGCACCAGCAATTCCTTTTCCATTTTGTGCAAAGGGGAAGACAATACCAAAGGAGCAGGTGCTATTTCATTTTTCCTCAGTACACTTTTGATCCGCGCGTGTGTATATTGGATAAAGGGACCAGTAAATCCGTGGAAATCGATCGATTCCTCTGGATTGAAAATCATTTTTTTCTTGGGATCCACCCTGAGTAGGAAAAACTTCAATGCTCCAATGCCTATCGTATCATACAAATCTTTCAATTCTGTTTCGGTAAAGTCTTTTACTTTACCCAATTCCTGTGTATGGGTTGCCGCTATATTCACCATTTCATCGATGAGATCGTCGGCATCAACCACTGTACCTTCTCTGCTCTTCATTTTGCCGGTAGGCAGTTCTACCATACCGTAAGACAAATGATGAATACCATCTGCATAGGGGAGTCCCAATTTTTTGCAAATCAGCTGCAATACTTTCAGGTGATAGTTCTGTTCATCGCCCACTACATAAATGCTTTGGTCGATTTTGTACTCCTCGTACTTCAATTGTGCGAGTCCGATATCTTGTGTGATATAGACTGAAGTGCCATCGCCTCTCAGCACCAATTTCTCGTCGAGTCCCTCGGCTGTTAAATCAATCCAAACACTCCCATCTGATTTTTTGAAGAAAACATTTTTTTTCAGTCCTTCTTCTATCGTATCTTTTCCCAGCAGATAGGTATTGCTCTCGTAATAAGTTTTTTCAAAATCAGAACCAATTCTTTTATAGGTAACATCAAATCCATCATATACCCACTGGTTCATTTGTTTCCAGAGTGCTATCACATCCGATTTTCCATTTTCCCAATCAATCAGCATCTGTTGCGTTTCCTTCATGATGGGAGCTTCTTTCTCGGCCTGGACTTTATCCATGCCTTGTTGAACCAATGCTTCTACTTCAGATTTGTATGCGTCATTGAATTGTACATAATAATCACCTACAAAGTGATCGCCTTTCTTCTGGGTAGATGCAGGAGTTGCGCCAGTGGCAAATTTTTTCCATGCGACCATGCTCTTGCATATATGAACACCTCTGTCGTTGACAATGCATGTTTTTACGACATCGTATCCATTTGCTTTCAATATTTCAGCAATGCTTCTACCCAAAAAGTTATTTCGTAGATGTCCCAGGTGCAAAGGCTTATTTGTATTGGGGGAGGAATATTCGACCATGATTTTTTTACCGTTCATGGGAGCCTTTCCAAAGCATGGATCTTGGTAATGTTTGTTCAACATATCCAAAAAGAAATCACTGCGAACTGTCAGATTTAGAAATCCTTTGATAATGTTGTAAGCTTCAAAACTAGCATGCTCTTTTTCAATCAGGTATTGTCCGATGGAATGGCCTATTTCATCCGGACTCTTTTTCAGCGATTTTACAAGTGCAAAAAGTACCACTGTGTAATCACCATCAAATTCAGGTTTGGTGATGTTTACCTGAAGCTCTTTATCAGACAGTTTGATGTTGTAAAGGGCTGAAATGGCATCGAGTGACTTGCTTCTGATAAAATCTGTTAACATGTATGCTGAGTTGCAGCAAAGGTACGATTCCCCCTATTTTAATTGAGGCATATTCGGTAAATTTGCCATTCCAACAATGAGATTAGTAGAAGTAGCGGATCAAGTCACCGCAAAGCAATTTTTACAAGTACCCTTTGTCATTTACAAGAATGACCCCAACTGGATTTGTCCTCTATTCAATGATATTGAAGCTGTATTCAATCCTTCAAAAAACAATTTTTTCACTTTTGGCAAATGTATAAGGTGGATGTTGCTTGATGATACCGGCAACCCCATCGGGAGAATTGCCGCTTTCATCAACAATAAAAAAGCTTTCAATGAAGAAGTCCCAACAGGTGGATGCGGATTCTTTGAGTGTATCAACGACAAGGAAGCTGCTTTTGCATTGCTGGACCAGGCCAAGTCATGGTTGCATGAAAATGGCATGAGGGGTATGATGGGACCTATCAATTTTGGAGAGACCGACATGTGGTGGGGATTGCTGGTGGATGGATTTACCAATCCATATTACGGAATGAATTACAATCCTCCTTATTACCAACAGTTTTTCATCGACTATGGATTCAAGGTTAAATACGAACAGATTTCCAACAAGATCGATGTAAAAAAAGGAATGCCTGAAAAAGTAATCAAGATTGCCAAGTGGGTGGAGAGGAGAAATGGGTATCTGTTCAAGCCGCTCGATACCAATCAAATACCCAAATTCGCAATGGATTTCAAAGAAATCTACAATGATGCTTGGAAGGACTTTGAAAATTTCACAGAGGTAACAGATGCTACCATCATGGAGACACTGGAAAAAATCAAACCTGTAATGGATCCTAATTTGATCTGGTTCAGTTATACATCAACAGGAGAGCCTGTTGCATTTGTGATGATTCTTCCGGATACGAATGAATTGATCAATGGACTCCAAGGCAAATTGAACCTGATTGGAAAATTGAAATTTCTGTGGAATAAATGGACGATCAAGCATAAAAAAATGAGGGCAGTGATCATGGGGACGAAGGAATTATACAGAAACCAGGGACTCGAATCCTGCATGTTCATGAAACTGCAGGAGTACGTTCAACCGCTGGGTCATTATGAAGAACTGGAACTCTCATGGGTGGGTGACTTCAATTCAAAAATGCTTGCATTGCATCAGGCAGTTGGTGCAACCTATGCTAAAAAGCATACAACCTATATCTTGAAATTTTAATCAGGCTTTTTGAAAAAGGCAATAGAGTATATATTAGATCTTTTCTATCCTTTCTTCAGCAAAATTGTTGATAGAACTACATTCAGGTATGCAGCCTGCGGAGGAGCAAATACTGTTTTTGATTTGCTGTTATTTTTTCTGATTTACAATTACGCATTGCAGAAACAATTTATCCATCTTCCTTTTATTACAGTCAGTCCACATATCGGAGCTTTCCTGCTCGCGTTTTGTGTAAGTTTTCCAACAGGATTCTATCTGAACAAGACAATTGTTTTTCAGGATTCCTATTTGAGGGGAAGGGTACAGCTCTTCAGGTATTTTCTCACGGTTTGTCTAAGTCTATTTTTGAATTATATATTCCTCAAATTATTTGTAGATAAGCTTCATTTCTATCCCACCATTTCAAAATTTCTCACCACTTTCTTTGTTGTTGGGGTGAGCTTTGTTTCGCAGAAGTATTTCAGTTTCAAAACAAGTTCGAACCCGTAGCCATTTCTATTGACTGTAAAGCTGACAAATTGTAATGAAATTTACATTATAACTAACTGTTTGTCAGTTATTTAGCAATTAACCTGACAAGTTTTCTTAAAATTCCCATCGGCATACAGATTGCAACCAATCAGTATCTAAACATTGAATTATGGCAAAAATTATTGGAATAGACCTGGGTACAACCAACAGTTGCGTATCTGTAATGGAGGGAAATGAGCCTGTGGTAATTGCAAATGATGAAGGAAGAAGGACGAGTCCGAGCGTTGTGGCTTTTTTGAAAAATGGGGAGAGAAAAGTAGGTGATCCTGCCAAGCGTCAGGCTATTACCAATCCCATCAATACCATCACGAGTGTGAAGCGTTTCATGGGACGCCGTAATGATGAAGTAACCGAGGAAATCAAACATTGGAGTTATAAAGTTGCCAAAGGTGACAACAATACCGTAAGAATCGATATCGATGGTAGATTGTATACTCCACAGGAAATCAGTGCGATGGTGCTTCAAAAAATGAAGAAAATTGCTGAAGATTACCTGGGCCAGGAAGTAACCGAAGCGGTTGTAACCGTTCCGGCATACTTCAACGACGCACAGCGTCAGGCTACTAAAGAGGCAGGTGAAATTGCAGGTTTGAATGTACGCCGTATCATCAACGAACCTACGGCAGCTGCGCTTGCTTATGGACTTGACAAGAAAAATGTTGACAGTAAAATTGCTGTATTTGATTTGGGTGGTGGAACCTTCGACATCTCTGTATTGGAATTGGGAGATGGCGTATTTGAAGTAAAATCAACCAATGGTGATACACACCTGGGTGGTGATGATTTCGACAAAGTGATCATGGACTGGCTGGCGGAAGAGTTCCAAAAGGATGAAAACGTTGACCTGAGAAAAGATCCAATGGCACTTCAGCGTTTGAAAGAAGCAGCTGAGAAAGCAAAAATCGAATTGTCATCTTCTGCAGAAACTGAAATCAATCTTCCATACATCACAGCAATAGATGGAGTTCCCAAGCACCTGGTGAAGAAGTTGAGCCGCGCAAAATTTGAGCAAATTGCAGACAACTTGTTTGAACGCTGTTTGAAACCTTGCGAGCAGGCTTTGAAAGATGCTGGAATGAAAGCAACAGAAATCGATGAGGTTATTCTTGTAGGAGGATCTACCAGAATACCCAAGGTTCAAGAAATTGTAGAAAAGTTTTTTGGCAAGAAGCCCAACAAGAGTGTGAATCCAGATGAAGCTGTTGCCATCGGCGCAGGTGTGCAGGGTGCGGTATTGACCGGTGAAGTGAAAGATGTATTGTTACTCGATGTAACTCCACTGGGATTGGGTATTGAAACAATGGGAGGTGTTATGACAGTCTTGATTCCATCCAATACCACCATTCCTGCAAAGAAATCTGAAACATTCTCAACTGCATCAGACAACCAACCTGGAGTACAAATTCATGTACTGCAGGGAGAGAGACCAATGGCCAATCAAAACAAAACATTGGGAATCTTCAACCTTGACAATATTCCACCTGCACCAAGAGGTGTTCCTCAAATTGAAGTTACATTCGACATTGATGCAAATGGTATCCTCAACGTAAGTGCAAAGGACAAGGGAACAGGTAAAGAGCAGAAGATTAGAATTGAAGCAGGAAGTGGTTTGACCAAGGAGGAAATTGAAAAAATGAAAGCAGAGGCGAAGGCCAATGAAACAACCGATAAAGAAGCACGTGATAAAGTTGAAAAAATCAATGCTGCTGACGGTTTGATTTTCCAAACTGAAAAACAACTGAAAGAGTTTGGTGAAAAAATCCCTGCTGAGAAAAAATCAGTAATTGAAAATGCATTGAACAAGCTAAAAGAGGTACACAAACAACAAGACCTGGCCAACATTGAAGCTGCTACCAAAGAATTGAATGATGCATGGATGGCTGCGAGTCAGGATATGTACAACGCAACCCAAGGAGCTGAGGCTGGTGCACAACCTGGACCTGAACAAGCGGGTGCTACCAATGCTGAAAACGTAACGGATGCAGAATTTGAAGAAGTTAAATAAAATTTTGTTTTAGTGTTTGAAAAGGCGATCTGATGATTCAGGTCGCTTTTTTATTTCACTTCAATCCAGGTATGATCAGCCAACATTTTTACGGAGGCTATGGTGACAAATTGGTTGTTCCATTCTTTTGGAGCAATCATTGAGAGAAAGTAAGATCCATCTTTCTTTTCATACAAATGATACGTGTTTCCCATCACAGGGGTAAAACTCAGTTGGGCATTGTAAATCATCATGGACAATTCTTTTCTTCGATTGATTTCCTGAGCCTGTGAAGCAAGCAGTTCAATTTGTTGTCTGATCTGATTCAATTGCAGATCAGTTTGTTCTTCCATAGCAGCAAGGGCTTTGTGTTTGATCATGCCAACCTCAGTTGGTTTGATGACAGCACCTGCTACAGAGGCTGCATAAGGAAGCACACTCAATTGTTTATGATAAATGGAAATATCTATTGTTTGAGTCCCATCATCTTCGAATTTGGTTTCTGTAACTTTCAGGTATCCATTGTGTAAGATTTCATGTGCTATATCAACGAAAGCTTTTCCATTTGAAAACAAATGGATTGTAAAATATTTATGATCCTGAAACCGGTAAGCAGCTTCATCAAAAATGAGGTTGTTTTCAATCGCATGTTTTTCTCCGTTTGGAGTGATCAGGTAGGATGTATTGTAAGCATGGTTGTCTATCCCCACCCAATTCAGTTCAATCTGCAGAGAGGAGTGATCTTGTAAATAATTGATTTTATAGGTACCGGATTTTGGTCGATCTGCAGTATGGTAAGTACCCATTTCAGGGAAAAGTTGCCAGGAAAACAGGAAATTATAAAGCTCGTGCATACCTACGAAAACAACCTGATGGACAAATTGTTGTATAAAATTTGGGCAATCCCATGTTGGCTATTTGATTTAACTTTGCAACTTATGACAATTGAGCATTTAAAAGATATGAGAGACCGTGTTGCTGTCTTGAGGAGGTTTCTTTGACGTCGAAAACAGACAATATAAGGTAAACGAAGACAAACAAAAGTCACTTTCTCCAGGATTTTGGGATGACAACAAGCGTGCAACTGAGATATTGAAAAATATCAAGCTGAATGAGTATTGGCTGAATTTATACCAACTCACGTCAAATGCTGTGGAGGATTTCGCCGTCCTGTTTGATTTTTGGAAAGAAAGTGAGTGTACAGAAGAAGAAGTAAAACAAGCATACGATAAAGCCCTGCAGTCACTCGATGAAGCAGAATTCAAAAGCACGTTGAACCAGCCTGAAGATGAACTTCCAGCTGTTTTGCAGGTCAACAGTGGTGCCGGTGGTACTGAGAGCCAGGACTGGGCAGAAATGTTGGTGAGGATGTACAGAATGTACGGCGACAAACAGGGGTGGACCGTCACAGAACTCGATTGGCAGGATGGCGATGGTACAGGTATCAAATCTGCCGTATTGCAATTTGACGGCCCCTTTGCATACGGATTTTTAAAAGCTGAAAATGGTGTTCATCGTTTGGTGAGAATCTCACCATTTGACAGCAATGCCAGACGACATACTTCTTTTGCCTCTGTGTATGTTTACCCTTTGGTGGATGATTCAATAGAAATTGAAGTGAGTCCAGCTGATATTGAATGGGAATTCTACCGCTCAGGTGGTAAAGGCGGACAAAACGTAAACAAGGTGGAAACTGCCGTCCGTTTGAAACATATTCCAAGCGGCATCATTGTAGAGTGCCAACAAGCAAGAACACAGGGTGAGAACAGAGAGAAAGCCCTGAAGATGCTCAAAAGTAAGTTGTATGAGGAAGAGATGCGCAAACGGGAAGCCCTTAAAAATGCCAACAACGCATCCAAGAAAAAAATAGAGTGGGGAAGTCAAATCAGAAGCTATGTTTTTCATCCATATAAGATGATCAAGGATCACCGGACGGATTATGAAGTGGGCAATGTGCAACCGGTCATGGATGGAGAATTGGATGGATTTATCAAAGCATTCCTGATGATGGAAAAAGAAAATGTTTCTTAAAGAAAATCAATTATATGAACAACGGACACTACAGTTTGCCTCTGCCTGCCAATGAACCTGTTTTATCTTATACACAGGGATCTGCAGAAAAAACAAGATTGAAGGAAGTGTTGAAGGAATTAAAATCTACCAAGGTAGATGTACCCATGTACATTGGTTCAAAAGAAATCAGGACCAATCAGAAAATGGAAATCAGACCTCCACACGAAACCAAGCATTTGCTCGGTCACTTTTACATGGGTGATGCCAAACATGTGAAAATGGCTATTGATGCAGCATTGTCTGCAAAAAAGGATTGGGAGAACATGCCTTGGGAGAGCAGGGCTGCCATTTTTCTCAAAGCAGCAGATTTGATAGCCGGAAAGTATCGTCCTTACATGAATGGTACAACCATGCTCGGACAAAGCAAGACTGTTTTTCAGGCAGAAATTGACAGCGCTTGTGAACTGATCGATTTTTTAAAATTCAATGTTCATTTTTTAAGTGAAATATACCAGCAACAGCCGATTTCGAGTCCGGGTGTACACAACCGTTTAGAATATCGTCCCCTGGAAGGATTTGTTTTGGCTGTAACCCCATTCAATTTCACTGCCATTGGTGCCAACCTTCCTGCATCAGCGGCATTGTGTGGTAATACTGTAGTGTGGAAATGCGCCAATACTCAAGTCTATTCAGCTCAGATGTTTATGAAACTGATGAAAGAGGCTGGATTGCCGGATGGTGTGATCAACTTGATTTTTGTGGATGGACCAACCCTCGGTGATGTTTGCTTCAAACATCCTGATTTTGCAGGTGTCCACTTTACTGGTTCAACAGGAGTTTTCAATCAAATGTGGAAGACCATCGGTGAAAATATCTCAAGATACAATTCATATCCTAGAATCGTAGGTGAGACCGGCGGCAAGGATTTTGTAATGGTACATCCTTCTGCAGATCCAGATGTGGTAGCGACGGCTTTGTTGAGAGGTGCTTTTGAGTTCCAGGGACAAAAATGTTCTGCTGCTTCGAGAGCATATATCCCTTCCAATCTTGCAAATGTTGTTAAAAAGAAATTGGTGGATGGTGTAAAAAGTTTCAAAATGGGATCTGTAGAAGATTTCAGAAATTTCATTTCAGCAGTGATTGATGAGAAATCATTCAATAAAATCAAGTCATATATAGACGGTGCCAAGAAAGCTCCCAAAGCAAAAATATTGGTTGGAGGCAAATGCGATAAAAGCAAGGGTTATTTTGTTGAGCCTACCATCATTGAAGCAACAGATCCAAAGTACACTACCATGTGTGAGGAGATATTTGGACCAGTACTGACCATTCATGTTTACAATGAAAAGAAATTTGCTGATACATTGAAATTGGTAGATCAAACTTCTCCATATGCGCTGACAGGTTCAATTATTTCGCAGGACAGGCAGGCGGTTGTGCAAGCTACCAAAGCGTTGAAGCATGCTGCCGGTAATTTTTACATCAATGACAAACCAACTGGAGCAGTTGTAGGTCAGCAACCTTTCGGTGGAGCAAGAGCATCTGGTACCAATGACAAGGCCGGATCTGCCATCAACCTGTACAGATGGTTGAGTGTAAGAACTGTGAAAGAAACATTTGAGCCGCCGAAAGATTACAGATACCCATTTTTATCTGCTGAATAGAATCAATACCTTTGAACACATTATGAAAGGAGTGAGTACCATCATGGAAGAAAAGCAACTCAGGCTGACCCTGCAAAGGTTGGCACATGAGTTGATTGAAAATCACTTTCCATTTGAAGATACTTGTCTGATCGGTATCCAGCCAAGAGGTATTGTAATCAGTGACTATATCTATCAATACATCAAAGAAATTCATCCTGATGTGAACATTCAATATGGAAAATTGGATATCACTTTTTACAGAGATGATTTCCGGGGTCAAATTCACATGCCCAATGTCACAGAACTGCCTTTTTCGATAGAAAATAAAAATGTGATTTTGATCGATGATGTACTCTATACAGGAAGAACCATCAGGGCTGCGATGGATGCATTGTTGGATCATGGGAGGGCAAAAAAAGTAGAGCTCTGTATTTTGGTTGATAGAAAATTCAGCAGAGAATTGCCCATTCATCCTGATTTTGTCGGTAAATCCATTGATTCCATTGTAACCCAAAAAGTAAAAGTCTACTGGGGGGATGAAAAAAAGGTGATTCTATACGAAAGTGTGTAGTGAAAATAAATAATTCGAAAAATCACAATAAAACAATAGCTTTGCACCCTAATGCAGCTTAGTACAAAACATCTGCTTGGCATTAGAGACCTTCAACCGAAGGATGTTCAAATCATTTTAGATACAGCAAAACAATTCAAAGAAGTTTTACAGCGTCCCATTAAAAAGGTCCCATCCCTCAGAGATGTTACCATCGTAAATCTGTTTTACGAAAATTCAACCAGGACAAGAATCTCTTTTGAATTGGCCGAAAAGCGACTCAGTGCAGACACGATCAACTTTTCAGCCAGCGGATCTTCTGTTTCAAAAGGCGAAACACTGTTGGATACGGTCAACAATATTCTGTCGATGAAAGTGGACATGGTTGTCATGCGACACAGTGCTACCGGTGCTCCACATTTTCTGGCAGAACATATTCCCGCTGCCATTGTAAATGCAGGTGATGGCATCAATGAACATCCCACCCAGGCATTGTTGGATGCTTTTTCTATACAGGAGAAATTAGGCGGACTCCAAGGCAAAAAGATTGCCATCATAGGAGACATCATGCACTCGAGGGTGGCTTTGAGCAATATTTACCTGCTCACCAAAATGGGAGCAGAAGTCACTGTTGCGGGTCCACCTACTTTGATTCCCAAATACCTGAAAGACGCTTTCGGAATTAATATAACCTATAATGTAAAAGAGGCATTGGATTGGTGCGATGCAGCCAATGTACTCAGGATTCAATTGGAGCGTCAGAATCAGGTGCTGTTCTCATCTTTGAGGGAGTACAACCGTGCTTACGGGATTACCAAATCACTCTTATCATCCCTTCAAAAAGACATCGTCATCATGCATCCGGGTCCGATCAACCGTGGGGTGGAACTCGACTCCGATGTGGCAGACAGCGGTCAATCCATCATTTTAGATCAGGTTGAAAATGGGGTAGCAGTAAGAATGGCTGTACTATATTTGCTTTCAGGTAGAAGAGAGGCAAATAATTAAACAATTGCACATGCAGAAAATCTGTGTTTTCCCCGGGACATTTGATCCGCTGACATTGGGGCATGTTGATATCATCAATCGTGCATTGCCTTTGTTTGATAAGATTGTGGTAGCAATTGGAACCAATGTAGGTAAAGCTCTCATGTTCAGTGCAGAACAAAGAAAATTGTGGATCGATGAAATTTTCGGTAAAGAAGAAAAAATATCTTCTGCTGTATACGAGGGACTCACGGTCGAATTCTGTAAACAGATGAATGCCAACTATATTTTACGTGGTATCCGTTATGTGAGTGATTTTGAATATGAAAAAGCCATTGCTGATGCCAACCGCAACTTGGATCCTACCATTGAAACCTTTTTTCTAACCTGCGAACCCAAGTACACATCTGTAGCTTCGACCATTGTGAGAGACATCATCAGAAATGGCGGCGATGCTTCACAATTTATACCTGCACAAGTGGCGAACTCAATCAAATCAAAAGGTTAATCCAGGTAATATTTTTTTACAATCTCTCGAATAGAAGCATAGGCGTTGTCCAACAGTTTTTCAGCTTCTTTTTTATCAACCCATCTTACTTCTGTAATGTCTTCTTCGGTCTGTGGCACAGGGGTTTCATTTCCAGCATATTTCATCAAATACCAGTGTGAGGGTTTGATGACTTTTTTACCTTTTAAAGAATAGGTGTGATACGTGGTCTGCAGTTTCTTCCCGATGGTAAGTTTTGTGAGTCCGGTTTCTTCTGTAACCTCTCTCAAGGCACATTCTCTGATGGTTTCACCTTCATCCAGTTTCCCTTTGGGCATATCCCACATACCTCTTCTGAACATCATCAATAATTCTCCCTTTTGGTTCAACACCATGCCGCCTGCAGCTTCAATCTTGTCAAATTGAAGGAGGTATTCTTTGAAGCTTTGTTCTGATCTGAAGATCTTTTTACCCTTGGGTTCATGAATGGTGATGTACATAACTAAATTTCCATAATTCAAGTCCATGGTTCAAATTTGTAAGATGACAAATGAAACCACGGTAGCCGAAAAACTCTTACAAGTTAATGCAGTTAAATTGAATCCGAAAGACCCATTTACTTGGGCTTCCGGCTGGAAGAGTCCCATTTATTGTGACAACAGAAAGGTATTGGGATTCCCTTATGTGCGTGATTTCATTAAAAGTGAGATGTGCAACGTCATTTTTGAAAAATTTCCTGATGCGGAATTGCTGGCGGGAGTTGCAACTGCGGGAATTGCTTGGGGAGCCATGTCGGCCGATCAATTGAAGCTGCCCTATATCTATGTTCGTCCAAAACCCAAAGAACATGGACTGGGAAATCAAATCGAAGGTTATTTTGAAACGGGGATGAAGACAGTCATCATAGAAGATCTGATTTCAACGGGTAAAAGCAGTTTGCAGGTGGTAGATGTGGTAAAGAACGCCGGACTCGAAGTCATGGGAATGGTATCTATTTTCACCTATGGATTTGAAGCTGCAGAGAAAGCCTGCAGCTCAGCAGGGGTCCCGACGGTTTCTCTAACAAATTATACAAGCCTGATCTCTTTGGCGGTGGAAAAAGGATTGGTCGGGGAGGAAGATCAAAAAACACTGTTAAACTGGAGATTGGATCCAGCCAATTGGCAGCCGGGGAATTAATTTGCAATAAATCAACAATATGCGGGTCATCATTTCAATCTTTATATGCCTCTTTTTTGCCATCTCAACCAATGGGCAGCAGCAAAAGCCCGTAACTGTAAAAATCAGCACTCCAACCGTTCAATGTGAAAAGTGTAAAAAGAGGATCGAGGACTACATGAAAGTGGAGGAAGGGGTCCTTAAAACAGTGGTCGACTTCAAGCAAAAACGCACAACCGTTACCTATCTGTTGGACAGAACCAACCTGGAAAATATCAAAACTGCCATAGCCAATTGTGGTTATGATGCAGAGGATGTAAAGGCTGAACCTGACATGTATGCCAAACTTCCGACCTGTTGTAAAAAGCCGGCTGACCAGTAAATATTGACTATCTTTTTTAGTATTTCAAGCTTTTAAAATAAGTTCCACAATACTAAAATAAATAGATATATTTAAATTTAATAAATATCTGATATACAATTAAATATAATATATACATGAATCATTAATTAATTTAATTTTAGACTTATTCTATATAGATTTATTCATTTAATGTAAATAAAGATATTTATTTGTATTATACTGATTTACAATATTTTCCGACGATCAACTACTTATTAACTTTAGTTAATGCTAGTCTTATTGCTTTTTCAGGCGATGTTACTTATAAAAAGACATCCTTCATGAATAAAATGGAGTTGCCTGGAGCGAATGGAATTGTGAAACTTTCCATTCCCATCAAGGGGGGACGTTCTGTCAAAGCATTGTACAAGGATGTTGAAATTGATCATAAAACAGCTTGGCAGACAAATCATCTGCGAACGATTAGCAGTATTTACGGGAATGCCCCTTTTTACCCTTTTTATGAAAATGGTATCCAGGAGCTGTATGGCTCCGATGTGACAAATTTGTTTCAGTGGAATCTGCGCTGTTTTGAATTTTTTGTCAGGAATGCGAAAATGTCAAATATGATTCATTACGAGACAGTTGTAGGAGACAACCTTTCTATGCCTGCAGCCGATATTAATACCCATGTGGACATAGATCTCTTCCCTGCTTATCACCAAGTTTTTGATGATAGAGTCGGTTTTGTTCCAAATATGAGCTGTCTGGACCTTTTGATGAATGTGGGTCCGGATACAGCCACATATATGAATCAATGCCAAAATAAACTTCATTGAATATCAATCGTTTAATTACTAAATCTTACTTTAGTACACACATTTAGATATAGCCACCCTTCATGAATCGTTTCTTATTACTTTTTGCTTTTACATTTTTGAACTTGATTGGACTCTCGCAGGATTTTTCCAATAAGGGCAAGGAGTTTTGGATACCGTATTCATACCATGTAAATCAGAGTGGTGGCGGAATTGGATCACTGGTTATGACATTGTATCTAACCTCTGATGTCAAAACAGACTATAAGGTTGAAATTTTCGGTGTCTCAGTAATTCAATCTGATACCATAAACGCAGGTCAGGTAGTCACTTGTATTATTCCCAATACGTATCTCCTAAACAATGAAGGTCTTTTCAAGAACATGGCCATTCGGGTTTCTGCACGAAATCCCATTGTTGTATACTCATACATTACCCAAAGTGCCATCAGTGGGGCAACACTCTGTTTGCCAACAAATGTATTGGGACAAGAATATATCACAATGAATTATAGGCAAATTTCAAATGTTCCAAATTCAAATTCATATTTTACCATCATAGCAACAGAAGATAATACATCAGTTGAGATTACGTATGCTGCAGTTACAAAAAGTAAAAAATCTGCAGGATCAAAGGATACAATAAAATTAAACAAAGGTGAGATTTATCAAGTTTTAGGGGATCACAATAATACTGGAGCGAATTTATTTTTTGGAGAAGATTTGACTGGTTCTAGAATAAAATCGATAGGTACATGTAAAAGAATTGCAGTCTTTTCTGGTTCTGGAAAAATCCGAATTGGAGATTGTGTTGGTAATAACAATACATCTGATAATTTATATCAACAAAATTATCCTGTTTCCACTTGGGGGAAAACCTTTCTTACCATATCTAGCTATAATAGACAAACGAATTTTTACAGGATTATTAAATCAAAAATTGATGCAGTTGTAAAAATAAATGGACTTACAATCCCATCTGCCAATTTTACCAACAATACTTATTATGAATTTCAAACTTCTTCGCCATCAAAAATTGAATCTTCCGAACCCATAACAGTCGCTCAGTTTTTTACTACTCAAGGATGTAATCTTAATCCTCAGCCATACGATCCAGACATGATTATTCTAAATCCGGTCGAGCAGAATATCTCAAAGGTAACGTTGGTAAGTTCTAATCTTGTAGCTCCTGCAAACCAACAGCATCATATACATGTCATAATGAATAATAGAGGGACAAGCATCTCTTCATTCACAGTTGATGGTGTAAAAGTCCCAGAAACGGCATGGAAAACCCATGATGCCGATAATCAGTTTTCTTATTTATATCTAGAAAATGTGACTCAAGGTTACCATACTTTATCTTCAGATTCCGGCTTCAATGCCTTGGCTTATGGCTATGCAAACGCAGAATCATATGGATATTCGGCTGGATCGAACGTGCGTGATTTGAACCAATTTGCATCTATAAAAAATAAATATGCTGTTGTAAACTATCCTTCAACTTGCAGGGAATCTCCGTTCACACTAAAGGTGACCTTGCCGTATAAACCGACCAGCATTGCCTGGAACTTTTTTGGCAATCCTGATTTGGGTGCAAATCCAGATACGTTGAGCGGAGTAAACGGGAGTCCATTGACTCCTGATACGGTTGTAAGGAGTTTAGCAGATCCTACAAAAGAACTATATGAATACAATGTTAAAAAAAATGATAAAACATTAAGAGAGTTCATCATAAAGAAAAAGGGGGTGTTCCCGATAGAAATCATTGCAAACAATCCGAGTGTCGATGGATGCAACAGCGAACGTATCATACCATATGACTTGACTGTATATGATCCCCCTACCAATACCATTTCTCCCAGTTCAACTGGTTGCTTAGAGGATTCAGTCCTTCTAACAGCATCAACCCTAACAGATGGCATACCTGTATTAAAATATTTATGGGTGGTAGATAATATTATTTATGATACCAAATCCAAAATATACAAAGCAAAATATGACAGCGATGGGTTAAAAAAAGTAAGTGTTTCAATTGTTACCAATATCGGTTGTATCAGTAACAATTTTGATACAACAGTATTGTTATCATATAAACCAGTTCCAAAATTTGAAGCTGCTGGAAGTGTATGTTTGGGAAAATCGCAGAAAATTTTAGATAAATCAACTTTAAAAGGTAATTCAACCATTGAAAATTGGATATGGAGTTTTTTTGACAAACAGTCCTCTGACACATTTGTAGCAACCTCTTCTTCAAAAAATACAACTAAACAATTTAATGAATCAATACTTCCTGTCAAGTTGGAATTGACAACCAATTCCGGTTGTAAAAATACACTGACCGATACTTTATTTGTAAAGCCCAATCCTGATGTTGTCATGTTTCTGCCTGAGATTTGCTTGCAAGATGCGGTTGCCAATTTCAGAAGTCTTTCAACCATTCCTGGCGATAGTAAGATGAGTATTTTTGAATGGAATTTTGGTGATCCAAAATCATCAGCAGAAAAAAATATTGGAAAAGATTCAGTTGTTTCGCATGTATACAGCGATCCTGGTGCATATACGGTGTCTCTATCTGTTACTTCCAATTTTGGTTGCAATACCAAACGGGACACTTCCTTCTATATCAATGGCTCTTTTCCTACCGCAGATTTTTCAATTGTAAATGAGTCTGGGTTATGCAGCAATCAACCCATTGTACTTGAAAATAAATCAACCGTTGACATAGGGTTTGTTGGGAAACTGGATGTTTATTGGAATTATACAGATATCAATGCAACACCTGATTCTACAGATGAAAAGCCTACCAATAAAAGCACATACACCAGATCATTCAGTAATTTTCAAGATAGACCCAGTATCAATATTCCCATCAGAATGATTGCATATTCTGGAGGCGTATGCAAAGATACTGTTGATAAGGTCATCACTGTATACGGCAGTCCCCTTGATTCTTTGCGTGATTTGAGTCCCATTTGTACAAGAAAAGACAAGCGATTATTAGATGCAGCGGTCATTCAAAAAGTAAGTGGGGTAAATGGGGTGGAAGTCTACTCAGGAAAAGGAGTGGTGAGCGAGGGAGGCAATTACTACTTTGACCCAAAGATAGATTCTGGTTATTATACCATTTATCATAGATATACCACTGAGAAAGGTTGTTTTGCCGGTGATTCAACAGTGATAAGGGTCAATTTTACCCCTGTCATTGATGCTGGTCCGGATTTGACTGTTTTAGATGACACAACCAGACAAATATATGCCACAGCCGTTGGTGTTGATATGAAATACAAGTGGTATCCCAACACTTTTTTAAATGCAGATACTGTTCTTCAACCATTCATTGCGAATCCACAGGAAGACATTGTCTACACACTCACTGTAACTGGAGCAGGAAATTGCATTGAAACAGATCGTTTTAAAATGACTGCCCTTAACATGGTTGAGCCAACGAATACGTTTACTCCGAATGGTGACGGATTCAATGATATTTGGAAAATCAAGTACATTGAAAAATATCCTGATTGCAATGTTGAATTATACAGTCCACAAGGAAATCTTATTTATAAAATTAACAATGGTGCACAAAAAGCATGGGACGGTACCATCAACGGCAGACCCATGCCGGCCGGTACTTATTATTATATCATCAACCCAAAAAATAATCGTAAACGTATCACGGGATATGTAACACTGCTCCGATGAAAAAAAATCGAATCATCATATTCTTTTTGTTTTGGTCAGCTACAATTGTAGCCCAACAGCGTCCCCATTATTCCCAATACGTGCTCAACAACTATATTGTGAATCCTGCTGTTACAGGTATCGAAAATTATGCTGATATCAAAATGAGCATGCGCAACCAATGGGTTGGAATACCAGGAGCCCCCAAAACAGTCTATTTTACGGCTCATACACCTTTGAATAAAAAAGATTACCGTGAAAATAGTACTTCACTTGGAATGAAAAATAATCCAATGGGCTATGATTTTACGGAAACATATAATTCTGCTGAACCACATCATGGTATTGGTGTGTCGGCGTTTAACTATTCAACCGGATACATCAATCGTATCAATGCAATGCTGAATTACGCATATCACATGGGTCTCACTGAGACATGGAATCTAGGTGGCGGATTTGGTGCCGGTTTTTCACATATAGCCGTAAACAGATCTCAAATTTTGGTAGAAAATCCAAATGATCCATTGATTGGTGCATTAACCGGTATCAAGAGAAAATTCAAGCCAGATTTAAGTGCGGGTTTGTATTTATACTCAAAAAAATATTTTTTTGGCATATCCGGACAACAATTGATTCCTGGCAAATTAGATATTACAGATACAAGCTATCAAACAAGTTTGGTTCCACATTTATTTGGTACAGCCGGTATCAGAATTAATTTGAATGAGTATGTATCATTTCTGCCATCAATCATGTTCAGATATATTCAAAATACGCCCATTACTGTTGACTATAATTTCAAATTACAATACACCAATTTCATGTGGATTGGAGCCAATGTAAGAAGGGGAGATGGCATCTCGGCATTGGCAGGAATCAATTTCAACAGTACTTTGAACGTTAGTTATGCGTACGACATGACAGCCAGGAATAAACTTTTGGGACCACTGAACAAGGGTACACACGAATTGGTGGTTGGATTTGTACTCAATAATAGGTACAATGATTTGAGCCCAAAAAAAGTTTGGTAAAATTTCAAAAAAGTCATAATTTTAAAAAAAACTTATGCTCTTTAGGTATGTCACATTTTTCGTGCTGGGTATATCTTTACTATCCACAGGTTGCAAAAAAAATCCAGATACAACACCACCACCTCCACCTCCAACGCCTACTGAAGAACAATTGAGCATTGCTTTGGACCCTGATCCAGGTTCCACCACAGCAGCAGCCACAGGTGCTACTTATGCTTTCAAAATTTCTGTAACCAAAGCCCCTTCTGCAGGAGTCAAAGTTGATATTTCCACTAAAAAGAACGCAGACAACAGTGTTGTACCTGAAGGAACCAAAACCATTGATCCTTACACTCCGGGCGGTGAAATCTCAATCGGCGGTTTGGTCGCTGGTACTTTGTATGATGTATCTGTTACTGTGACGAGCAAAAGCAAATCAACCAACAACGCTTCTGCAGCTTTCAAAGTAGCAAGAAAATAGATAGATCTTTAAAAGGGTCCCACAAAAAACCTATTCATTTGAATGGGTTTTTTTATGTCCTGAATGATGAAGCAGTTTATTTTTTGGACTCAGTTTGACTGATTTTGATTGACATCTCTGAACCCTTGATAAAGGACTTATATTTCTCATATGCAATGACAACACCATTTACGGTGAGTGTATTGTTCTTGAATTCAATGTTGTTATCACCTGCCTTGATCAAGCCATCTGCGTTCAATGCGCCAACGAGACCTTCATCTGGACCCTCAACCACTTCAATCTTGGCTGCAGAACTATCATTGCTGATGACAGATACTTCAACAGTTTTCTCTTTTTTGATTTCTGTGGCGTGTGCATCAGATTGATGAAGCTGTGCAAGGGTAGGAGCTACCACCAACGAGACAATTGACATCAATTTGATCAAAATATTCATAGAAGGACCAGAAGTGTCTTTGAAAGGATCACCTACCGTATCGCCTGTAACGGAAGCCTTGTGCGGCTCTGATTTTTTGAAGTATGTTTCACCATTGATTTCAACACCTTTTTCAAAACTCTTCTTGGCATTGTCCCACGCACCACCAGCATTGTTTTGGAACATCCCCATCAATACACCACTTACGGTTGCACCAGCAAGGAATCCACCTAAAGCCTCTGGACCAAGTATAAAACCAATCAACAAGGGAGATACAATCGCAATGGCACCAGGAGCCATCATCTTCTTGATAGATGCTTCTGTAGAAATGGCTACACATTTGTCGTACTCTGGCTTACCGGTTCCTTCCATGATGCCTGGAATATTCTTAAACTGACGCCTTACTTCTTCCACCATCGACATGGCAGCCTGTCCAACTGCTCTTATTGCAAGTGAAGAAAATATGAAAGGAATCATTGCACCTACAAACAAAGAAGCAAGCACTTTTGCTTTGTAGATATCAATTCCAGCCATTTCATATCCATTGTGATTGATCACACCAACATAAGCTGCAAACAAAGCCAGTGCAGTCAGCGCTGCAGATGCAATGGCAAATCCTTTTCCGGTTGCTGCTGTTGTATTACCAACTGCATCGAGTACATCTGTTTTCTCTCTTACTTCCTTCGGCAGTTCACTCATTTCTGCAATACCTCCTGCATTGTCTGCAATCGGACCAAAAGCATCAATTGCTAACTGCATAGCAGTGGTAGCCATCATACCCGCAGCTGCAATTGCCACACCATATAAACCTGCACAAGCATATGATCCCCAAATACCTCCAGCCAAAACCAAGATAGGAAGGAGGGTAGATTCCATACCTACAGCCAATCCACCAATTACATTGGTAGCGTGACCTGTTGATGATTGTTTGATGATGGAAAGCACTGGACGCTTGCCCATCGCTGTATAATATTCAGTAATGATGCTCATAAGTGTTCCAACAACCAATCCAACTGCGATGGCACCCATCACACCGTTCTGTGTGAATGTCATTCCTCTCAAGCTCATTTCTGCTGGAAGAATTGTGTAAACCAATCCAGCGCAGGCAATTGCTGTAAGAACAATGGAGCCCCAGTTACCCATGTTCAATGCCTTCTGCACATTGTCTGTAATGATGCCAGCTGCATCACTTACACGAACAAAGAAAGTTCCAATGATGGAGAATATTATTCCCGCACCTGCAATCAGCATAGGGAGTAGGATAGGAGCAAACCCATTGAATTGATCCTGTGAAATCGTTTCTTGTCCGAGTACCATCGTCGCTAACACCGTTGCAACATAAGAACCGAACAAATCAGCTCCCATTCCTGCCACATCACCGACATTGTCACCTACGTTGTCTGCAATGGTAGCCGGATTTCTTGGATCATCCTCTGGAATTCCTGCTTCAACTTTTCCAACCAAGTCAGCTCCAACGTCAGCCGCTTTGGTGTATATGCCTCCGCCCACACGAGCGAACAAAGCAATGGACTCAGCGCCCAAAGAGAAGCCAGTCAACACTTCGATGGTCTTGACCATTTCCTCAGAAGTAGCAGCCATTCCAGGTGCAAATATTTGTTGCAATACGATGTATAAACCACCAAGTCCCAATACCGCCAAACCTGCAACTCCGAGTCCCATTACAGCGCCTCCTGTAAAAGAAACGTTCAAGGCTTTAGAGAGACTTGTTCTGGCAGCATTCGCTGTTCTAACGTTTGCTTTGGTGGCGACTTTCATTCCGATATATCCTGCAAGTGCACTGCTGAATGCTCCAAATACAAAAGCCAGTGCAATGCTCCAATGAGAGTTGGGATTGCCGGTCGACATAAAACCAAGCAACAAAGCAACAATCACCACAAAGTATCCAAGTATTTTCCATTCGGCTTTGAGGAAAGCCATGGCACCTTCAGCAATGTAATTGCTGATTTCTTTCATGCGTTCGTTTCCTGCATCTTGCTTGGAAACCCAGTTGAATTTGATGAGTGTGTAAAGAAGTCCAATCAGACCCATTAGCGGGACGAGATAGATCAAATTTTCCATAAACAGTATTTCTAGGTTTTGTTTGATGAATTCAACCCTTTTCAGGGGGCAGCAAAAATAAGCAAAAAATGCTATTGTTTATCCATTCCTGAGTGACTGAAAAGCAGCTGATAAATAATGAATTATGTCTGTGGCATTCATATAATCTTCGCCCCATTTGTCTCGGGCAAAATCGCCTGCCAATCCGTGTATATACATACCTAAAATACCCGCATCTTCTGGAGTATATCCCTGTGCTAAAAGGGAGGCTAATAAACCAGTCAATACATCCCCAGCACCAGCTTTTCCCATGCCTGCATTTCCTGTTCCATTAATATATATATCAGATGGTGTAACCAATACTGAATAGTGACCCTTAATTAATACATTGACATTCAATCTTTTGCAAAAATCAATGCTGGTATTGATTTTTAAATAATCATCGTTGGTTTTGAAAAAAAGCCTTTCCCATTCACCGTGATGGGGAGTCAAGATACAGTCCTTGGGCAGTTTCTCTATCCAATCTTTTTGCTCTGCCAAGATGTTTAGTCCGTCTGCATCGATAACCAGAGGCTTCTGCGATGAAATTGCCAAATTGAGCAATTTTTTGGAAGATGCTGAGGATCCGATACCCGGACCAACAGCCAATGCATTGAAAGCGTCAAATGGAATATTTTCAGATTCTCGATCCCATACCAAAGCCTCTGGAACAGAGAAGTGAATAAGTGAAAAGTAAGAGGATGGTACGATCGCGGTTGTTTTTCCACAACCCGATCTCATGCAGGCGGAACTGGCAAGGATGGCAGCTCCCATCATACCGTTGGTACCTGCTGCTACAGCAGCGTGTCCTCTTGTCCCCTTATGAGCAAATGAATCGAATGATTTGATGCGTTTTTTGGCCTCGAGAGTGGAGGTATTGAAGACTTCAACCCTGTCCAACTTGCGCAAATCATGTGGTATCTCAGTCATCATCATCCAATTGAATGCCGTACCCTGAAAAGATACCGGCAATTTTTTTAGCCTGGTATATATTTCTATTGAATTTGTTACCAAGCACAATAATCGTTGTTGAATCCTGCATCAATTTACTGTAAACAGTATTGTTTCCATGCCACCAGCCATTGTGGTATACAATTTTTTTACCGGAAGGCATTTCATACAACCTCCATCCCAAACCGTAATTCTTGACGCCCCTGCGTTCGTAGCTGTATCCACGAAATGCTTGGTCCAATGTTTCCTGCTTGAATAATTTACCGCTGTTGATGGCAATATCCCATTTCAACAAATCTCTGGTTGTGCTGTAAATATTCTTATCGCCGTATACTGCATCCAGAAACATCATGGGTTCCAGGCGGTTGTTGTATTTGAAGGAGGGCAGGACTTTCTCCGTTTTGTTGATGTCAAATACAAAGGTGTTCATCATGCCAATAGGTGTAAAAAAGGTCTGATCCATATAAGCGGCAAAAGACTGACCAGAGACTTTTTCTACTAAAATAGCAAGGATGGCATAATTGGTATTGCAATAATCAAAGTATGCATTTGGTCTGCCGATCTTCAATCTCGACCTGTTGGTGATCAGCAAATTCAGCATGTCATCGTTGTGAAGGTATTTTTTTCTGTTCCATCCAACCTGTTCAGCGAAATAGACATAATTGGGTAATCCAGAACGGTGACTCAATAAATTTCTGACAGTGATCTCTTTGAACGGGAATCCGGAAATATATTTCCCAACTTTCTCATCGATGTTAATTTTGCCGTCCTCCCATAATTTCAAAACCGCCATGGCAGTAAAAGTCTTGGATACAGATGCCAAATGAAAAGAGGTCGCTGAATCTATGGGGTCACCCTTGATGACTTCTTTCAATCCCGCGTATTCCTCAAACACAATCTTTCCATTGTATGCTACCAGCATGGCTCCGTTGAATCTTGAACGAACAAGGCTTTCCTCAAAAAATCTCGAAGAGGATTTACGCAGCATTTCCTCTGTATTCGTAAGAGGTGACGCAGGGGCAATCTCAATTCGATAAATGGAGTTTCTTTTGGAATTGGTGGTATTGCCAAGTAAATAATTTTCAACAAAATAAAAGAGACTGGAAAACGCAAAGAACAGTACCAGGAATACTTTGATTTTCAACATCACAGGTCTTTAATTGGAATAGGGGTTAGAAGTTGTTAAATTCGCATAAAATTACAGAAATTTCTAATGAGTCATCCAACACCAACCAGTTATCCGAAAGACAAAATCAAAATTGTTTTTTTCGAAAACATCAGTGATGCTGCGATCAAGATTTTCAAAGATGCTGGATATGTTGACATCAAGAAGTTTTCTGGTGCCCTTCCCGAATCGCAACTCATCCAGGAAATCAAAGACGCTCATCTAATAGGCATCAGATCTAAAACCATGATAACCGACCGTGTGTTGCAACATGCCAAAAAACTGCAAGCCATTGGCTGTTTTTGCATAGGCACCAATCAGGTCAATTTAACAGAAGCAAGAAAGAAAGGAGTTGTTGTCTTCAATGCACCTTATAGCAATACAAGGTCAGTGGCTGAGTTGATCATCGGCGCATCCATCATGTTGATCAGAAAAATCATTGACAAAAACAAGTCAGCGCATGAGGGAATCTGGAACAAAGAGGCAAAAGGTAGTTTTGAATTGAGGGGCAAAACGTTGGGCATCATTGGGTATGGAAACATTGGATCACAGGTCAGCATCATGGCAGAAGCCATGGGTATGAAAGTGCTTTTTTATGATGTGGTAACAAAACTTCCACTCGGCAATGCCGTCTCCAAAAAATCATTGAAAGAATTGGTCTCAAAATCAGATATCATCACTTTGCACATTCCTGAAAACAGCCATACAAAAAACCTCATCAACAAATCATTGCTCAAGCAATTTAAAAAAGGATCAATCCTCTTGAATTATGCTAGGGGTGAGGTGGTTGATCTGGAAGCTCTTCGTCAGGCATTGGTATCAGGACATCTATCTGGAGCAGGGATTGATGTATTTCCATGGGAACCTGAAAAAAATGGAGATGCTTTCAAGAGTCCATTACAAGGAATTCCCAATGTGTTGTTGACGCCGCATATTGGAGGTTCTACTGAAGAAGCACAATACAACATCGGCGAAGACGTGAGTGCCAAAATGCTCAATTATTTGGAAACTGGCGCCACCACAGGATCTCATACGATTCCTGAATTGAGTCTTCCACAACAGGAAAAAACACACCGTATCCTACATATCCACAACAATATTCCTGGTGTGCTCTCTGAAATCAATAGCAGTTTATCTGAACATAAAATCAATATACTCGGACAATATCTTAAAACAAATGATGATATCGGTTATGTTGTTCTTGATATCGATACCAAATTGTCCAAAAGCGCTGTTGAAGTATTGAAAAAAGTAAAAGGTGCCATCAAAGTAAGATTGCTTTATTAAATGGAATCACTGCACAATGTTTTAGGTGCTTTTATTGATCCTGTTAGAGGGTATACCATCGAGCTATTTGGATCTGGACTTATCCATCATACCTATGTAGTAAAGAAAGAGGCAAGGCATGTTTATATTTTACAAGAAGTCAATCATACTGTCTTCAAATGGCCTGAAAACATTGCAGAAAATATTGAACAATTATCAACATGGCTCAGGCAAACCGGCTCCAGCACGATTTTACCATGTCCGATGAAGACAAAAAATGGTGAGCACTATCATTTGATGAATGGTGTATATTATCGGCTGATACCTTTTGTAGAAAATTCACATTCGATCAATGTTTGTGAGATTCCTGATCAGGCTTACGAAGCCGCTAAGCAATTTGCAAACTTTACCGCTTCCTTCAAGGAATTTTCCGTGGATCGGTTGAAGCCTACCATCGTTGGCTTCCACGATCTTGCATTCAGATGGAAACAATTCAGAGAAGCCCTGAAAAATGGGAATCCAGAAAGAATAAGGGCAACCACACCCATTATTGCATCCATTGAAGACGACCACGCCATCGTCTCGTTCTATGATAAAATCTTGCATGCAGGTTCATTTAAATCGAGGGTAACACATCATGATACAAAGATCAGCAATGTGTTGTTCAATCCTGAACAAAAAGGTATATGCGTAATCGATCTTGATACAGTCATGCCTGGATTTTTCATCAGTGATTTAGGTGATATGTTCAGGACCTATCTTTCACCTGCCAATGAGGAAGAAAAAGATCTTCATTTGGTGGAGGCAAGAAAAGATTTTTACCATGCAATTGTGGAAGGATACAAAGAAAAAATGGCAGATCAAATGAGCGAAGATGAAATCAACCATCTCAATTATGCTGGCGAATTCATGATCTATATGCAGGCCCTGCGTTTTTTCACCGACTATCTCAACAATGATACTTATTACTCAATCAGCTACCCCGACAATAATCTTGTCAGAACCAAGAACCAGCTTAAACTGTTGAAAAGTTTCAGATCAATCATTGCTTAATTGCTGAAACCATTACCGAATCTCTTGCCATCAAGAGGGTGTCTTTTGGAACTGGTGATATCAACTGTAACTCTTTTGGAAATTGAATTGAAGCAATTTCTGTCTCCTTCAAATTTGTTTTAAATAAATTGAGGTATTTCAGATCTTTCAAATTGGAAATATTTTTGAGTCCCACGATACCAACTTCCGTATGGTCCAACCATAATTTTTCCAAATGGATAAATTTTGAAAGGTTTTGAAGGGATGAATCATTTGCGTTTGTAAAGGATAGTTTCAGTTCAACCACATGCGCTGCTATTTTCTGTAAAATTTCCATCACACTGTAGATTGAATCTTTTGCATTGAAGGCAACGATTCTGTAATAGTTTTCCTGCTGGGTCAATGGCGTAACCGTGCAACCGATGGATTGCAACTGTTTGATAATAGCAGGGTCGAACTTATTGAGAACCGGACGCTCAACTTGGATAGGAGCTGACTGTTGCGAAAAGACCTGGTGAAATTGTTTGATGGCCATTGCAGTTATACTGTCTTTGCCCATTTCATTAACATGCTGCTGATTGCCAGCACCGGATTGTACCCACCATTTCAGGAGTTGAACCTCAAAATCACGCAATGGCAATTTTCCTTTTGGGGGCATGTGCTTATCATCCGATTCATCCAATAAAATTCTTCTTATCATTTCGCTATGACCAATGTCACCTGACTTGATGATTTGACCAGACTTTCCACCTGTCAATACATATTGGTATGTATCCAATCTCAATTGACCTTTCTGTTTCTGAGCACTGTGACAAGAAATACAATTTTTATTAAATATATATTGTACCAAATCCTCATAAACCCTCGCTTCCTCTATGTTTTTAATTTGAAGCGGCTGTATTTCAGGTTGAATATCATCTTCAAAACTCAAATAATTTTCACCATGTGTCAATACGCCTCCCAGGTGACCGGTTGCTACAATTGAAAACAGCAGTAAAATAAAAAATCCAATAACGTATACCGGTTGGTAAAATATACGATTCCTAATTATGAAATACAATGTGAATAGCAGTGTTGTAGTAATGGCGGTCCACTTGTGCCAAAAAATATCATCTTCAGGATAAGTTGATACATCTGCGTTGAGGAGACCAGTAATGATAGAAAGTACAGCAGTTCCAATACCGATGAAAAATAGAATGGTATTGATAGGAGCAATCAGCTTATACTTCTCATTTCTACGCAAATATTCCAGCAATAGATACACCAATAAAATACCAATGGGTAAATGAACCAGCAGGGGATGGAGATGTGCTATGAATGTTTTCATGATCAAGCAATGACTGGTTCAATAACTTTTCCGAACACATCGGTCAATCTGAAATTTCTTCCCTGAAATGGATAAGTAAAAGCGGTATGATCAAATCCCAACTGTTTCAAAATGGTTGCTTGGATATCGAACACAGAGACTTTTCCGTTGACTGCATGGTAACCAATTTCATCCGTTTCACCGTATGTAAAACCTTTGCGTATACCTCCACCTGCCATCCACATACAGAACGCATCTGAATGGTGATCTCTTCCCTTGAATACATTTTGTTTTCCGTCTCTGTTCTCCTGCATGGGAGTCCTTCCAAATTCTCCACCCCAAACGACCAAGGTTTCGTCCAGTAGTCCGCGTTGTTTCAAATCCATCAACAAAGCAGTGACAGCTTGATCGTTCTGTCTGCATTTGTCAACAAATCCCAAATCAAGTGCTGTACCCGGATCAGTACCGTGACTGTCCCAGCCCCAATCAAAGAGCTGTACAAATCTTACTCCTTTCTCTACCAATTTGCGGGCAAGCAATACATTGTTCGCGAATGATTCTTTACCTGGAGCAGTTCCATACATGCGATGAATGTATTCAGGTTCGTCGGTAATATTCATAACATCTGGAACAGCAATTTGCATGTTGAATGCCATTTCGTATTGTGATATTCGGGAAAGGATTTCCGGATCTTGAAATTCTTGATAGGCGACTTGATTGACCTGGTTGATGGCTTCGATGGAAGCCTTGCGCATATCCCTGTCAATCCCATTTGGATCTTTTAAAAACAGAACAGGATCTCCTTCAGAACGGCATTGAACCCCTTGATAGACCGAAGGTAAAAATCCACTTCCCCAAACACTTTTTCCAGCATCCGGATTTCTTCCACCAGAGGTAAGCACCACAAATCCAGGCAAATTTGAATTCTCCGATCCGAGTCCATAGGTAACCCAAGAACCCATACTGGGTCGACCCAATCTTGCAGTCCCACAATGCATCAGCAATTGTGCAGGTGCATGATTGAATTGATCAGTTGAAACAGCTTTCAAAATTGAAACATCATCTACAATGGATGGAAAGTAGGGCATGTGATTGGACAACCAGATGCCGCTTTCGCCGTATTGTTTGAATGAAGCCTGTGGACCCAATAATTGAGGAACACCTCTGATGAATGCAAATTTTTTTCCTTGTAGAAACGAATCAGGACAATCCATTCCATCCATTTTTTGCAGGGCAGGTTTGTAATCAAACATCTCCAATTGAGATGGAGCTCCTGCCATGTGAAGGAAAATAACCGATTTGGCTTTTCCCGGCAGGGGAGATGCTTTTGCAGCAAGTGGATTGGCATTGAGCAATCCAGTATTTTCTTTATCACCTCCAAAATAATTACATCCATCCAACATTGATCCCAGTGCCAGCATGCCCATGCCGGTTCTGCATTGCTGCAAAAAATGTCGTCGTGTCTGGAATTCCAGTGATACTTTCTTTGCTTCTTGATGAATGTTCAATTTTCTCATCAGTTCTAATTTTTGGTAATCACTTCATCCAGGTTCAAAATTGCATTGGCAGTGATGGCCATGGCAGCCAGTTCATGTGTTCGATTGATGCAGGAGTCTGTTAACAATGCTTTGGACTTCTCCGGATTTTTCTGAATAGTTCGAAAGGATGTCCAATATAAATTTTTCAGCAGCTTCACTTTGGCTGGATCCGGATATTTTCCTACTGCTGTTTCATAAGCATCTACGATTCCTTGATCCATATTTTTTGGATGCTTATCAAGAATATCTTTTGCAAATTTTAATGACAAGTCCCAATAGGTGCTGTCGTTCAATAAATTCAACGCCTGCAAGGGTGTATTGGTTCTGATACGTCTGCTTACACAAACTTCCCTTGCTGTTCCATCAAAATTGATTTGGGTAGGATAGGGACCTGTTCTTTTCCAATACGTGTAAATAGCACGGCGGTATAAGTCCTCGCCCTTGCTTTGCTCCCAAGTTCTTCCATCATAAGGTGATGCCCAAATTCCTTCAGGTTGATAGGGCATGACACTGGGGCCAAACATTTTATTGCTGTATGCACCACATATTACCAATGCCTGATCCCGGATTTGCTCTGCAGACAATCTCACACGCGGTGCACGGGCATACCATTTATTCAGTGGATCTTTTTCGAGTGTTTTTTTGTCAACGATGGATGACTGACGGTAGGTGGCAGACATGACCATTCTTTTCAATGTTTTCTTGATGCTCCATTGGTCCTCGTGCATAAATCGATAGGAAAGATGATCTAGAAGTTGTTGATGCGTGGGCGATGCTCCCTGCGATCCTAAATCCTCCAACGTCTCCACAATGCCCTGTCCGAATAATTGTTCCCATAATCGGTTGACCATGGTTCTTGCGGTAAGTGGATTTTGTTTGTCTGTCATCCATCTTGCCAAATCAAGTCGGTTTCGGTATGATTTATTTTGCGAATTGAATATGGATGGAATGTTCGCTTCTACCAATTTTGTTTTCAACAACCAATTGCCTCTTTCAAATACATAGGTATTACGTGTTAAGTCAGATGGATTATCCATCATGATGGGAGTGAGTTCAGCATCGGGTCGATTCAACAGGTCTGTGAATGTTTGAAAATATGTTTTGAAAGCTGGATCATTGGAGCCCGGAAAGGATGGAGCGAAGCAGAACCAGTCAAAAACCGGACCGTTATCGTTATTTGATTTTAAAAGTGGACTATCAAAATGTATAAAGATGTCTTTTCTTCCATCAAAAAAATGTTGCATCGGGATGGCCATCAATTGCCATCCATCTTTTGTTTGTTGGATTCGGACTGATGCAAAAGGTTTTGCATCAACAGAAGAAGCATAGAAATCCAATTTGCCGTATTTGACCGGCATGCGGTAACGGATATACAATACTTGTTTGTCACTCAGTCCAACTGCTCTAATTCTTGCCCATGCATTTTTTCTCATGCGCAGAAACTTGGTATCCTCCAATGCGGCATTGGACAGTGAATCAGCAGTGAGACTGTTGATGCATTGTTGTCCTGTTTTTACAAAAGTTTTATAAAAATGATTGGTGGAAGTATTTGCTTTTGTTTGCAACCAATTCAATACGGAGTCATATTGCAGAACACTGTTGTTTCTGAACTCTCTCAACAATGGATATTCATCATAGGTGTCTTCGTCTCTCGAATTATTGAAAAATGCCATGAAGGAATAATATTCTTCGTGGCGAAATGGATCATAGGGATGGCTATGGCATTGAACACAAGCAAAGCTAGTTCCCAAGAGCGTTTCCCAGGTTGTGTTCACACGATCGATGATGGCAGCAGTTCTGAATTCCTCGTTGTCTGTACCACCTTCATCATTGTTCATCGTATTTCTGTGAAAGGCAGTCGCAAGAAATTGATCATCGCTTGGATTCGGCAGGAGGTCACCTGCCAACTGTTCTGTAATAAACTGATCGTACGATTTATCTTGATTGAATGAATTGATCAGCCAATCTCTGTATCGCCATATCGATCGGATATAATCTCGTTCATATCCCTTGCTGTCGGCATACCTCGCCAGATCCATCCACATGGCAGTCCACCGCTCCCCATAGGCAGGCAAATTCAGTAAACTGTCAACCAGCTTTTCATATGCCTGGGCAGAACTATCTGTCAGATATGCTGCTTGGATATGTTTTGGTGCAGGCATTCCAATCAAATCAAGTGCAACCCTGCGCAACAATGTTTTTTTATCTGCTTCCTTGGATCTTTGGAGTCTCACGTTATTCAATTGCTGGTCAATAAAACGATCAATTTCATTGCCGTCTTTCTTTTGAAAGAAAGAAAAGAATCCACCCGATGGAACAGTTGTTTCTTGAACAGGCAGGTAGGCCCAGTGTGTTGAAAATTTTGCACCCTGATCGACCCATCGCTTTAAAATATTTTTTTCCTGATCGGTCAACTCTTCTTCATGATAAGGCATGCGTTCATCAAGATCTTTTGCATAGAGCCTTTTGATCATTTCACTGTTCTTTGCATCACCGGGTATGATGGCTGGTTTGCCTGATTCAGTAGGAGCCAAAGCTTCCTCCTCAAAGAGCAGACTGAATCCAGCTTTTTTCTTGACACCACCGTGACAGGAAATGCATTTTTGATTCAGTATTGGTTTTACCTCTGTATTGTAATCAACCTTTGGTTGGTGAATGAATAAAAAGTAACCAAGCGACAAAATAGTTGCAAGTGAGATTGAAAGAAATAATGGCGATTTTAACTGGAAAGGCATCGTTGCTTAAAATTAAGCGAAAATCTCTTCCAATGCAGAACGCAGCAGGCGGACTTCCTGCTCATCGATGCTGATTTTTTCAAGCAGCCCATGCATGGAAGCATGCTCGTAATCCATCATGGAGGAAACCGTTTTTCGAGCCGATGCGTGAAATACAGATGCTTTTGTATGTGACTGAATCTCTTTGATATTGGATGACCTTATCCCTGATCCAACCATGATTTTTATTCGATTACCCGCCAGCGAAACAAGTTGCTGAAGTTGGTCCTTTCCTTCCATGGCAGTAGGATGACCACCTGAGGTAAGGATGCGTGTGCATCCGAGCTTGATAACCTCCTCCAATGCTTTCTCTTGATCATTTACGCGGTCGAATGCCCGGTGAAAAGTGACCTCCATTCCATTGGCATGGTGTATCAGATCGTGACAAGCATCGATGTCAATGGCACCGTCTTTTTTCAGCATGCCTATCACCACACCATCACATCCCTCATTTTTGGCGATCTTGATGTCTTCGATCATGGATAAAAACTCAGCCTTGTCATAGATAAAATCACCACCCCGTGGACGAATGATAGGGAAGAGTTGAATGGACGATGCCTTTCTCGCCATGCGCATCATACCAAAAGATGGGGTAGTGCCCCCTTCATGGGGATTGGCACAGAGCTCTATCCGATGCGCTCCGGCATTTTCAGCCACCAAGCAGGAAAACAGGTCAAAGGCAATGACTTCTAATTCAAATGACATATCAATCAAAATAACTTTCTACTGCAATTACTTTTTCTTCAGTACTGGATTTCAAAGAATAGTTAAATCCTTTTTGCATGGCAAAAGCACCTACATTTCCAAGCTTATCGATGGCCAAGAATCCAATTTGCAGGCTTTTGGCTTTTTGAAGATCCCTTTTGGCGATCCTTTCTACCATTTTTTTGCATGCTTGCCCGGGAGTGAATCCAATTCTGATGTATTCAACAACTGAATGGGAACCTACACATCGAATGACTTCTTCTCCAACTCCTGTGGCTGTAGCAGCACCCACTTCACCGTCCACAAAGAGTCCAGCGCCAATGACAGGGGAGTCACCAACCCTTCCGTGCATTTTAAAAGCCATTCCGCTGGTTGTGCAACCACCGCTGAGGCGTCCGGATGCATCCAATGCCAACAATCCAATTGTATCGTGGTTGTTGATTCCACCTAAAGCAAAGCTATTGTCTTGCTTCTTATATAATTGATTTTCAATATTTATAACAGGTTCATATTTTGAATTCTTCAACCATTTTTCCCAAGCTTTTTTACTGTCTGGCGTCAGCAAGTTTTCCTTTTTATAGCCATTTTCAAGGGCAAATTGAAGGGCTCCGTCACCCACAAGGATGATATGTGGGGTCTTTTCCATGATTTTTCGTGCAACTGAAATGGGGTGTTTGATGTGCTCGATGGCCATCACAGAGCCACAGTTCCCAGCTTCATCCATGATACAGGCGTCCAGCGTAACGCAACCGTCACGATCGGGATATCCACCGTATCCAACGGTTTTGTTGGATTCGTCAGCCTCTGTAACCCTTGCAGCCTGCTCAATGGCATCCAGTGCATGGCCATTTGAAGCCAAAACTTTCCAGCCCTCAGCATTGGCAAACCTTCCGAAATCCCATGTAGAAACAATCAGAGGTTTGGCTGCTGATTGAGCAGCTGACAAGTTATCGGACATGCTTGAAATGGAAGTCCCAGCCAACAAACCATTCCTGATAAAGGATCTTCTTTTCATATAAACCAATTGATATTCAATATACTGTAAATTATAAGAACCAGAAAATCAGAATTATTTCTTATAATTTATATTATGTTAAGTAATATAAGTTAGAATAAACCCCATCGATGGATGAGGTTTAATTCATTTAGTGAATATTGCTCACGCGATCATACTCTTTGTTCCATTTGGCCTCATCTGCTTCAAATTTCGCTTTGTCGGCAGGTACCTTGGAAAGCTGTCTTTTTGATTGATAAATATCAATCAAAATACTGATCAACTTTTTATAGGTCTGGGCAATGTTTTTATCAGAAATTTTCTTCTCCAACATTGGCTGTGCTTTTAACAAAAATGGCAATCCCTTGTCATAGGCCGACAATTGTTTGGCACGTATCTCATCCCGCTGGGTTGTCAATTCTTTGGGTGGCGGTGGAATTTTGCCGGTCTTATCAGGCTTCTGACTATCGTTGAATTTTCTGATCTTATCGTTGATATCAGAAATTTCGTTGTTCATCTCAAAGGCCTTGTTGACATAAACTACACCTGCGTTGAATGGCATAAGTCCATCTTCGGGTCTTGCAGCAGCCATTTGATTGTACAAGCCAACCAATTTTGTTTCAGCAGCTTCATAATCAGCTTCGTTTTTGTAGTATGGATTGTCCAGATCAAATAAACGTCCAAATAGTATTTCTGTAAGGATTGACAGCGCATCGATATTTTGAGGATCGCTGGCAACCTTCGCTTCAATCCTCTTCATTTTTTCATCCTTGTCCCTCATATCATTGATGAACATCACTTCATCGTAGGTGAAATATTCTTCTTTGGGATACAATTTGAGTCCCTGCAAACGGTATTTTTCAAATTCCGCAATGTTATTCTTGTTGAAATGATAGATCATGAGATTCTTGTAAACATCCTCAAATCCTTTTTCAGCAATATTGATACTGGCCAATTTTGCGAAATATCCTGCTGCTACTTCTTCTTTTCCAGCCAGCAAAGCTGCAAAGCCAGTATAGAAAGTCAGGTTGGTATCCAATGGCGACAATCCGAGTCCCCTTTCAAAGATGAACCTACCAGACATATCAGCCAATTGAAGTGACTTCAATGATTTGTCGTATTCTTTGGCATCGAGTTCTTTCACACCCTTGTTATATGGAATGGCGTAGATATTGAACAACGCCTGCGCTCCTTCCAATGTAACTGTCATGGTAAACTTGTTGTTGTCCATGGAAGCAGCTTTTTTGAAATTCTCCAGGGATGTTTCAACCGCATTTGGATAGTTATTAGCCAGGTTGGTATCGACACATATTTCACTGTAGACTTTCCCTTTTAGATAATACAGATCAGCATTCTTTTGGTATTTGGGATTGTTGATCATTTCATCCAACTGCGTATTGGCTTCTGCATATTTCTTGGCAGTGATTGCATCTTTGACCTTGGTAAGGTTTTGACCGTTTGCCATCAACAATGCAAACAAAGAGAAAACCGAAAAGAGGATTTTTTTCATTTTTTTCGTTTTGTATGGAATTTTAGTTTGTTTCTGTTGTAGGTTTTTCATCATTGTTCTCTGTTTGTTCCCCCTCTTCATCTTCTGATACTTCATCCAATGTGGTCAGTGCTGCAATGGCGTCTTCATCATTCAATCGAATCAGCTTCACACCCTGTGTTGCTCTTCCCTGTTCACTGATTTCCGCAATCTTCATGCGAATGGTGACACCGGATTCACACGTGATCATCAGGTCTTCAGTTTCAACCACATCCAATATGCCAACCAATTTACCTGTTTTTTCGGTAACGCTGATGGTCTTTACTCCTTTGCCGCCTCTGTTGGTGATCCTGTATTCATCCACCTGCGTTCTCTTGCCGTAACCTTTTTCTGATACCACTAGTACAGTCTTGGATTTATCATCTGCATGCACACAGATCATACCCACCACTTCATCATTGGCATCATCCACCTCAATGCCTGCAACACCAATGGCTCCCCTGCCGGTTGGTCTAACTTTTTCCTCGGGGAAACGGATGGCCCTGCCGGATTTTACAGCCAGCATCACTTCACATTTTCCATCAGTTAATTTAGCATCCAGCAATTGATCGCCTTCCACAATGGTGATGGCATTGACTCCGGTAGCACGCGGACGACTAAAGTCAGCCAATTCAGTTTTTTTGATGATACCTTGTTTGGTACACAACAGAATGAAGTGGTTGTTTACAAACTCTTCGTCCTGCAGATTCTTCACATCGATGATGGCCCTGATCTTGTCATCTGTTGGGAGTTGCATCAGATTTTGAATGGCTCTTCCCTTGCTCTGCTTCTCTCCTTCTGGAATCTCATATACTTTCAACCAGTAGCATCTTCCTTTTTCTGTGAAGAACAACAGTGTATGATGTGTTGATGCTACAAACAAATGTTCTATGTAATCTTCTTCTCTTGTTCTTCCACCGATGGATCCCCTTCCTCCTCTTTTCTGAGCCCTGTACTCATCTGCCGATGTGCGTTTCACATATCCCAAATGAGATACAGTGATGACAACATCTTCTTCCTTGATGAGATCTTCCATTCTGACTTCATTGTCGAGATAGGTGATTTCAGTACGGCGTTGATCTCCAAATTTTTCCTTGACTTCTGTCAATTCAGTTTTGATCAAATCGTACCTCATGCCTTCGTTGGACAACAATTCTTTGAGTCCCGCGATCAATTTCATAATCTCATTGTACTCCTCACGAATTTTTTCAATTTCCATTCCGGTGAGTCGCTGCAACCTCAATTCAAGGACAGCTTTTGCCTGGATTTCACTCATCCCGAAATTCGACATCAACCCTTCTTTTGCTACTTCCGGATTGGCAGCTTTTCTGATCAGTTGGATAACTGCATCCAGGTTATCCAATGCAATCAGATAACCCTGCAATACGTGTGCTTTCTTTTCAGCTTCTTTCAATTGATACTGTGCTCTGCGCACAACAACATCGTGACGAAACTCGATAAAGGTTGAGATCAGGTCTTTCAGACTGAGAATTCTGGGACGACCTTTGACGATCGCCACATTGTTGATGCCGTATGAAGTCTGTAAGTCAGTATACTTGTACAATTGATTCACAATTACACCGGCAACTGCATCCTTTCTGATGTCGATCACAACCCTTGTTCCTTCGTTTTCGTTGGACTCATTGTTGACATGTGTAATTCCCTCAATCTGTTTTTCAATCACCAATTGTCCGATACGTGCAGTCAATGCATCTCTGCTCACCTGATAGGGAACTTCTGTAATGATAATCTGTTCCCGTCCGTTGGCCTTCGCTTCAATTGAAACTTTTCCCCTCAACACTACCCTGCCCCTTCCAGTATGCATGGCTGATTTCACACCTTCCATGCCATATATAACACCACCACCTGGAAAATCAGGTGCTTTGACATGTTGCATCAATTCATCAATAGTGATGTCTCTGTTGTCGATATACGCGATGCAACCATCAATGACTTCAGAAAGATTGTGAGGAAGCATGTTGGTTGCCATACCTACAGCAATACCACTGCTGCCGTTGATCAACAGGTGTGGAATCTTGGTAGGCAATACAGTAGGCTCTTCCAAAGAATCATCAAAATTGTATTGGTAATCAACCGTCTCCTTGTCAATATCATCCATCATGAACCCTGCCATTCGCTGCAGTCTTGCCTCCGTGTAACGCATGGCAGCTGGACCCTCACCGTCGGGTGAGCCGAAGTTTCCCTGTTTGTCAATCGTTGGATAACGGGTATTCCATTCTTGTCCCATTCTTACCAATGCATCATAAACAGCAGTATCTCCATGTGGATGGTATTTACCTAACACCTCACCAACAATTCTCGCACACTTTCTTGTTGGCTTGTTATAGTCCATGCCCAATTCGTTCATGGCAAAGAGGATCCTGCGGTGAACTGGTTTCAATCCATCCCTTGCATCTGGCAATGCTCTTCCCACAATGACACTCATGGAGTAGTCAATGTAAGCTGACTTCATTTGCTCCTCAATATTGACGGGAATGATTCTGTTGTTATCGTTGGTTTGCTCCGGTAAAAGTTGATCCTCCATTGAAGTTTAGATGGGTCATGTGAGTAATAAAATATACTAACAAATTTACTCTATTTTAGGGGTAAAATCAATAAAAAAGGTGGTAAGATTTATCCACTAAAAATTGTGTAAAACTCAATAAAATCAAGTACTCCAGACGAAACGAGGATGTGAAAAATATCAGGCTGTCGACTCCCCCGCCATTTTCATGACGATCTTCCATTCAACCTCCAAAACTGGTTGTACAGAAAGTCTACCCAAACGAAGCAATGCCATGTTGGACAATGACTTTTCAGCCTTGATTTGTGCAAGCGAAACTGGTTTTTTTAACTTTTTCTGCGGTTTGAAATCAACTGCCAACCATGCAGTTTCATCTGTGGTTGGATCCTGATAGGATTCTTTGATAACCTTGGCAATGCCCACTATTTCCAATCCCTCATTACTGTGATAAAAAAAGGCCAAGTCACCTTTTTTCATCGAACGAAGATTGTTGCGTGCAGCATAATTGCGCACACCATCCCAAAAAGTGGAACCATCTTTCACGAATTGATCCCATGAATATTTGAAAGGTTCTGACTTGATCAACCAGTATGCCATAAAAAAATTTAATAACCGCTGGCAAGGATATCTGCCAAATGCAAGCTTTTGATGGGGAGTCCCTTTCTTTGGATGATGCCATCCAAATGCATCAAGCAACTCATATCGGTGGATACCAGGTATTCAGCTCCTGTATCTACAACATTGTTGACTTTTTGTTCACCCATGGCGGTAGAAATTCCCTCAAATTTTACCGAAAAAGTGCCTCCGAATCCGCAGCAAGTCTCGTTTTCATTGATGGCCAACAATTCCAATCCCTTTACTTTCGAGAGCAACTGTTTGGGTTCTTTACGGAGATTGCATTCTCTCAATGCAGCGCAGGAATCGTGGTAAGCAACCTTGCCATTGAATACTGCACCAAGATCATCCACATGCAATTGATTGACCAAAAAATCACTCAGTTCAAAGACACGTGATTGGACTTCTCTGATTTCTTTCTGATTGGGCGCATTGTCGTAAATCTTGCTGTAATAGTTTTTGACAAACCCTGTACAAGAAGCACTGGGCATCACAATTATCTCAGCATCCTGAAAATCTGATATGAATTTATTGCAAACCTCTTTGGCTTCTCCCCAATAGCCTGCGTTGAAGGCAGGTTGACCGCAACATGTTTGTTTTGGATTGTAATGAACATTGCAACCTGCTTTCTCAAGAACCTTGATGGTATTGAATCCTGCGCTGGGAAACAACTGGTCAATGAAGCAAGGTATGAAGACGTGGACGTTCATTTATTTTACAACACCGAGACGAGCCAGGTATTTATCAACTACAAATCCTTTGTCTGTCCTGGGATATTTATCCTTGATTTGCTGATACAATTCAATGGCTTTTTCTGTATTGCCATTGATCTCAGCAAGCAAGGCGCCTCTGAATAAGTATTCTGATGAGATCGATTGATCGTCTGGAAACAATGAACCTGCCTTGGCATACAAATCAATCGCTTCGTTGTTTTTCTTCAATTCAGCATATGCATCTCCAAGCAGTCCGGTTACTTTCGCCTCAACTTGTTTGGCAACACCTGGATTGAAATCCTCCAAATGCTTGACTGCCTTTTGAAAATCGCCCAACTGCATGTAGCACTCGCCTGCATACAAATGTGCAAGATTGCCCGCATCTGTATTGCCATATTTCGAAATGACTTTGAGAAAACCGGCTTTCCCCTGTGTTCCGTTCAATGCTATGTTGAAAGAGTCTTTACGAAAATTGGACTCCGCAAAAAACATTTCTTCACTGGCTTTCTGTTCATTGGGAAGCTGAATGAAATTCTTATACCCGAGATATCCTCCGATGGATACAACTACAAGAGCAGCTATGCCAATGATCAGTTTAGAATTTTTTTGCCAAAATCCTGCTGCATTTGCAAGAATTTCTTCTTCGTTTTTTTCAAGCTTTGCTTTATCTGACATTTGAAAAATTTTATTAGTCTACTATGAATGGATAATCTTCTTGTTGATAAACATCTTTCAGTAATTCGTTGTCATCTGGCCATGGACTCTCTTCGGCAAATTTCACACACTCATCAACAACAGATTTAACTTTTTCATCGATCGCCTCAATGACGGATGGTGCTACTTTAAAAATTTCCAATAATTTCATCTTGGTGACTTCTATTGGATCTTTTTCTTTGTAATCCTCTACTTCTTCCTTGCTGCGGTATTTCTGAGGATCACTCATTGAGTGGCCCTTGTACCTGTAGGTTTTCATTTCCAACAAAGTGGGACCGCCACCTTCCCTTGCACGTTTTACCGCTCTTGCAACAGCTTCATGTACAGCCTCTGGACTCATTCCGTCTACCTTATCACCAGGCATGTCGTATGCATCAGCCAGTTTATATATATCCGTAACGTTCGAGGTTCTCGCAACGGAAGTTCCCATTGCATAATTATTGTTCTCACAAATGAAAATCACAGGAAGCTTCCAAAGCATGGCAAGATTAAATGTTTCATGCAACATACCCTGACGAGCTGCACCATCACCAAAAAATGTGAGGCATACATTGTCGGTTCCTTTGTATTGTTCAGCGAAAGCCAATCCAGCGCCTGTTCCTATTTGTGCACCCACTATTCCGTGTCCACCAAAAAAATATTCGTTTTTACCAAAAAGGTGCATGCTTCCACCCTTGCCTTTTGAACAACCTGTTGCTTTTCCATAGAGTTCAGCCATGCAGGCATTGGCTGAAATACCCTTTGCCAAGGCAAGTCCATGGTCTCTGTAAGCGGTGATGTACGGATCCTCTTGTCTTGTAGCTGTCATGCATCCAGCTGCAAGTGCCTCTTGTCCGATGTAGAGATGACAAAATCCACGGATTTTTTGCATTCCGTAAAGCTGACCAGCCTTCTCCTCAAATTTTCGAAGCAAAAGCATCAATTCGTACCAGTACAGGTATGTTTCCTTGGTGAACTTGGTTGCTGCCATAATCAGTAAATGGTCTTTTTTAAGATCTGCAAATATAGTGTGAAATTGGCAATTTCATACTTGAAAATCAGCCGATTTGAGCACCGAAATTTTGACCGGCAAACAGTAATTTTACCGTTACTTCAGACTTTGTTCAGCATTCACCATATCGACCTCATTCAATTCAGAAACTACCATTCCATTTCCTTGGATTTCAAGGAAAGAATCGTTGCCTTTTGCGGCAACAATGGTGCTGGAAAGACCAATCTGCTGGATGCCATTTATTACATGGGATTCACAAAAAGTTATTTCAACAAACCGGATGCAATTTCCTCCGAAATTCCTGGAGGCGGCTTTCGTATAAGCGGCAGTTTCGGATTGGATCAAAAACATACTGAAGTTTCTGTCCTGCTGAGAGAAAATGGGAAAAAGGAATTATTGGTTGATCAATCACCTGTTCAAAAGTTTTCAGTTCATATCGGTAAAATCCCACTGGTCTTTATAGCACCTGACGATACGAAATTGATCACGGGCTCTAGTGAAGAGCGACGTGCTTTTATTGATGCGCTGATTGCACAATACGACCATGATTATCTTGTTCATCTGATCAAGTACAACAAAACCCTGTTGGAGAGAAACAGATTGTTGAAACAGGTGCCGTATCAAAATCTCGACCAGCAACTGCTGGATACCTATGATGAGTTACTTTTTCAACATGGGGTGCCAATACTGCAAAAGAGACTGGATTTTTTTGAATCTTTCTTCCCGATCATTCTTCAGATTTTCGCTTTTTTATGTGATGAAAAAGAAGCACCAACAGTTTCTTATCAATCATCCACCAATGTGCAGAGCTATTTAAATGACATAAAAAATAGTTTTCAAAAAGACTTGATATTGCAACGGACAAGCATCGGTATCCACAAGGATGATATGGACATTGAGTTGAACGGACTCCCTTTTAAGCAAACTGCTTCACAGGGACAAAAAAAGAGCATGCTCTTTGCTTGTAAATTGGCATCTTTTGAAATGCTGCACCAACAGAAAGGCTTTGAGCCTATTCTGCTCTTGGATGATATTTTTGAAAAGTTGGATCAACAGAGACTGAAAAAACTGATGGAATGGGTTTGTGTGCAACACAAGGGACAAGTATTCATGACCGATACGCATGCTGACAGATTGCAACAGCTTTTGAGTGATATTTCCTTACCTTTCCAAACGATCAAACTCTGACAATGTCTGATGCTTTATCTCTTGGTGATGCCTTGAAACAATTCCTGAACCAAAGCAGGATCAAACACAATATCCAGTCACTTCAAATCGAAGACCACTGGGAAAAAATCATGGGATCAACCATCAGCAAATACACCGATAAAATTGAGATACGCAAAAACACGTTGTTCATTTACACCACAGTAGCTCCCTTGAAAAATGAGTTGGTATTTCAAAAAGAACTCATTGCACAAAGGATCAATGAAAGCATGGGAGAAGAGTTGGTAAGGGAAGTTGTGATCGTATGATCAACCTGCAAAATTGATATAGTTCTGCAGATCCTCAATGGTATTCTTTTGTGCATGAATGGTTTCCTTCACCACATCGATGATGCTGACAACTCCGACATAAGCGTCCTCTTCAAAAACAGGTAAATAGCGGAGATTGTGATTGGTCATCACCTCCATGCATTCTTCCATGGTAGATTGAAGAGAGACCTTGGGCAGATAAGCTGACATGATCTCACCAACTGTTAATTCGCTTGAACTTTTTCCATGTAAAATAACTTTGCGTGCATAATCACGTTCTGTGATCAATCCCATGTATTGTTGATCCTTCATTACCACCACTGAACCGATATTTTTTTCAGCCATGATTTTCAATGCATTCAAAACTGGTTCATCCGGAGAAATAACGATGTTGTTCGTTCCTTTTCTTTTGAAAATATCTGCAATCTTTTTCATGTTAAAAGGTTTTGTGAAATAACTGCTTAACCTAATATACTAAAAAAAAAGAAAATTTCAACATCGAGCTGGCGAAAATCAATGGGCGATTGCATCCTTCAAATCAAGTCGACCCCATTTACTCAAAATAACACCCTGTTGTATGCGGTATAACGTGGGCGTGGATCTTGCGGCAGTTTTAATGGCCACTGCATCGCCTTTGTAAATAGGTACTTGTATTCCATTGTCCTCAAACACTTTTTTTACATGATCAAAATCAGAGGTAATGACGATGACAGGTCTGCCTCCTTGCTGCATCACCGTTGTAACAGCCTTGAAATCGCCAACCCACTCGTGGTATTCACTCATCTCCTTTACAAAAAGCACCATCATTTCTCTTGGATCACTGAGAATCGCTTGGGTGGTATCTGCTCCGTCTGCTGTGTTGATCACAAAATCTTTGATTGGCGGTTTTGCATTACCCTCCCTGATCAGTTTATCGTATCGTTTTATAAAGCTGTATGCTGAGTCATTGAAATCTTCAGGAAAATGCTCAGCATCAAACTCAAGCTCTTTTCCATCTTTTAAATAGACAAACTTTATAACCGTACTGTCCGGTATAGAACCAAGGGGAGCTTTCATGCCTTCCTGAATATCGTTTCCAATTTTATATGGCAAACAATCAACATAGGGTTGGTGTTGCAAGACATGTATTTGCATTAAAAAACTCAGGACGGTTGACAGAGAAAGAACTGAAGCAGATACATAATTGTTGAACAAGGGTTGTACAGTATTTCGTTTGGCCAACAAATATCCAATCATGCCAAACAAGATAATGTCTTTCAAGAATGACTCTTCAGCAGTGAGTTTGATGCAATCGCCGAAACATCCACACTCTCTGATGGCGCCAGATAAGACTGCATAGCCGGTGAGAAAAGTAAAGAAGATGATCAGTCCAAACAGCAACCAACTGAACAACTTGAACTGCCATCCCAATAAAACAGCAACTCCGGCAATGATTTCGAATGCAATCATCAGGATGGAAAATACCAGCGTAGCATCATTCAACGCTGACAGGTTCCAAACCTCAAAAAACTCTTGCATTTTATAACTCAATCCAGAAGGATCATTCGCCTTGATGAGTCCGCTGAAAATAAACAGCACCCCTACTATGCATCTGAAAATATGTGTTATGACCTTGGCCATTATCAAGCTTTGTGTCCTGGTTTACCTTCTTCAATCAATAAGAGTCCAAACAATGCATAATTAATGATGTCAACAAAATTGGCGTCAATGCCCTCACTGATGATCGTTTTTCCGTCGTTGGAGAGAATCTGCCTAATCCTGCTGAGTTTCATAAGGATAAGGTCGATATAACTCTCCTGACTCATATCGCGCCATGCTTCACCATAATCATGATTTTTATCCAACATGGTATTCCTGGCAAAGGCTATATGTTCATCATAGAGTTTTGAAACATGATCAGCATCCAACTCTTGTGATGCCTGATCATCCATGGCTAGTTGGATGAGTCCAATGATTCCATAATTGACAATCCCCTTGAATTCTGCATTGATATCATCTCCTACTTTCTGTACTTTTTTTTCCTGGATGGTTCGAACCCTCATGGCCTTGATGAAAATCTGATCCGTAATGGAAATGATCCTCAAGCATCTCCAAGAGGTACCATAGTCGATCGTTTTCTTGATGAAAATATCCTTGCAGGACTGAACAGCCTTATCGTATTGTAGATTTGTAGTGGAATTCATCGAAATTTGGGATCTGATTTACAAATGTAATAAAGAAACTACATGTACAAGCTTCATTCAGGAAACGATACACTGAACATTGACAGTCCCAAGATCATGGGAGTAATTAATTGCACACCGGATTCTTTTTATGCTGGCAGTCGCACAAACAACATAAACCACGCTAAAGCCATGATCGAGAAAATGGTTGAAGAGGGAGTGGATATCCTAGACATAGGTGGAAGGAGTTCCAGGCCAGGCAGTGAGGAAATCAGCGATGAGGAAGAAATTCAACGGATTTCAGAAATCATACTATTTGTTGCAAAAGCCTATCCCTCTATTTGGATGTCGATTGACACAACCAAATCATCTGTTGCACAATATGCAGTTGAACATGGATGCCGCATTGTAAACGATATCAGCGCAGGTAACATGGACCCATTGATGTTGGAAAAAGTTGCACACATGAAAGTGCCCTTTGTTTGCATGCACATGCAGGGTACTCCCGATACGATGCAAAAAAATCCCACGTATAAGAAAATAGCAGAAGACATTGAAGCTTTCTTCACAAAAAAAATTGATTTGCTGACATCAAAAGGAATCAGCGAAACCATCATTGATCCTGGATTTGGTTTTGGGAAAACCATTGAGCATAATTATCAATTGATGAGAGATCTTGATCGTTTTACATCCTTTAAAAAACCACTGCTGGTCGGAGTTTCTAGAAAGTCAATGATCTATAAATTATTGAACAGCACACCAGAGGAATCGCTGAACGGCACCAATGCGTTGAACATGTATGCTTTGATGAAGGGAGCCAATATTTTGAGGGTGCATGATATAAAACCTGCAAAAGAAATCATTGCTATTTTTCAGCAAATGCATGCATAAAAAAGGCAGCTGATGCTGCCCTTTTTTAAAAATGATTTTAGTAACCTCCAGGAGGTGGACCTTGGGGTTGTGCAGGAGCCTCTTTTACCTCCACAACTTCAATTTCGAAAATGAGATTTTCGTAAGGCTTGATCACAGGAGGATTTCCCTGCGGACCGTATGCAAGGGTTGAAGGAACATACATGGTTCCTTTGCTACCAACCTTGAAAGCAGTGATGGCCTCAAGCATGCCTTGAATAGCACCTTCTCTCTTGGAAATAAAATAAAATGTTTCCATTGGATGAGCCGTGCTTTGTTTTGCAGAGTCCACATTTGAATCAAAATATTTTCCATCAAAGCTCTTACCAGAATATTTAATACCTACCATGAGTCCAGAATCAGCACTGCGTCCTGTTCCTTCCTTCTCCATCACCAAATACACACTGTTGTTGACTTTCTGAGCAGGGATGTTTTTAGCATCTACATATTTTTTAATTTCTGCCAATTCTTTTTCCTTGTGTTTGCTGATCTCACTCTGATAATCTGCATAGGCAAGTTCTCTGCCGACTTGATCGGCTTTGTTTTTGAATACCTTGATAATTTTAAGTGAAGCAATTTGTTTTTCCCCTTTTTTCAAATAAGGAGGCATTCCAAATTGTGAGGTTTTTTGCATGGAATCATGAAATTGATATGTAATGAGACTGTCGCCTACTTTCAATTTGGTCATGATTTCTGAAAAATCGTGGAATCTTCCTACGCTGTCCACTTGATCATAGGCAGGCAACACTCCGTAGGTACTCATAACAACAGAATCTTTATAGGTAAGTTTGTATTGAAATTTTACAAAGTCGCCCTGCTCCAATTTTTCACCATCTCCGGATTTGATGATTTTATATTGGAGTCCGGATTTTGTTTTTTCAAACCCAACCTGTGAGCATGAGCTGAAGAGGATAGCTGCTACGGCAGCCAATAAAAAGTTTGTTTGTTTCATTGTATGTTTATTGTTGTAAAGATGAGAATTCTTTCAATACCTTCTTGAATTGTGCAATATTTTCTTCAAGTGATTCAACACTCCTTCCCCCAGAAGCATTATTATGCCCGCCGCCATTGAAATATTTTCTTGCAAAACTGTTGCAGTCAAAACTTTCTTTGCTTCGGAACGACCATTTGCGTTCATCATCGCGATCAATCAACAAAGCTGCCATTTCAATGCCTTTTATAGAGAGTGGATAGTTGACGAGTCCCTCTGTATCCCCAGTCTTGATATGATATTTCTGTGTATCAGATTTAGGGATGGCAATCAGTGCGGTATTGTATTCATATAATATTTCCATTCTGTATGTAAGCACATGTCCAATGAAGCGGAGTCTGTTTTCATGAAAATTTTCGTAGACTGCAGTATGTATTTTGGCATGATCGATTTGAAATCCTTTCAAATGTGCAACCATCAAATGCACACTTGCAGTGGTAGATGCAAATCGAAAAGATCCAGTATCAGCCATGACGCCGGCATAAATACATTGTGCTGATTCCTTGTTCATCAAGTCTGATTTGTCGGTTGAAACAATGAAATCATAAATCATTTCCGAAGTCGAGCTTTTGCTGATGTCACTGATGCCATAATCAAATACAGCTGTTTGTGGTTCCCGGTGATGATCGATCAATACTTTTTTGGCTTTTGAATTGAGCAGGATTTGTTCCATGGATTTTGTTCTGGACATATTGTTGAAATCCAGACAAAAAATCCAGTCAGCCTGTTCAACGATCTGATTGGCTTTTTCACGCATGTTCTCATAATCCAATACAACATCAATTCCTGGCATCCATTTAAGAAAATCAGCCCAATTCGTGGGAGAGATCACATGCGACTGAAAACCAGCGGCTTTCAGGAAATGGAAAAGTCCCAAAGATGAACCCATCGCATCAGGATCTGGTTTCTGGTGCATGGTAATTACAATGCTGTCTGCTGGAGCGATGGATGAAAATACTGATTGAATATCTTTCATGCGGCTGTCAAATGTACAGCTTTTCTTGGTGGGTGGGTGTTGTAGCATTAACTTTGCAGTCCAAATTTACAACCTAATATGAGCAACAGAACCTTTACCATGATCAAGCCAGATGCATTCGCAGCTGGACACATCGGATCTATTTTGAAACACATCGAAGCAGCAGGATTCAAAATCATTGCAATGAAGGCCATCAGACTAAGTGCAGAAAAAGCTGGTGAGTTTTATGCTGTACACAAAGAGAGGCCTTTCTATGGTGAATTGGTTGAGTTCATGAGCAGTGGTCCCATTGTTGCCGCTATTCTAGAAAAAGAAAACGCTGTTGCAGATTTCAGAACATTGATCGGTGCTACCAATCCCGCACAAGCTGCTGATGGAACCATCAGAAAATTATACGCAAAAAGTGTTGGAGAAAACGCTGTTCACGGAAGTGATAGCGATGAAAATGCAGCCATAGAAGGCAGCTTTTTCTTCTCTGCGTTTGAAAGAATTTAATTGAATATACATGGCATATTCATCTCTCGAACAATGCCTACTTGATCTGGAAAAAAACGGTCATTTGAAAAGGGTCACTGAAGAAGTTGACCCTTTTCTTGAATTGGCAACCATTCATCATCGTGTGTATGAAGCAGGTGGACCCGCACTGCTTTTTGAAAATGTAAAAGGAACCAGTTATAGAATAGCATCCAATATTTTTGGATCACTGGAAAGAAGCAAATTCATTTTCAGAGATACCCTCACTCATGTACAGCAATTGATCAGGGTCAAACAAAATCCAGTTCAAGCACTTAAACATCCGTTAAAAAATATATCTGCAGGTATACATGCTATTCATGCCCTCCCATTGCGCAACCCAATACAAAAACCTGTTTTGTACAAAGAAATCAGCATTGAAGCATTACCGTTGATTCAACATTGGCCCAAAGATGGTGGAGCATTTGTGACACTTCCTCAGGTTTATTCAGAAGACATCGATCAACCAGGCATCGCACAATCCAATCTTGGGATGTACCGGATTCAATTGAGCGGCAATGATTATCGTCTCAACAATGAAATTGGACTTCATTATCAACTCCACAGAGGTATTGGTGTACATCAAACAAAATCAAACAAAAAAAATAAACCACTCAAAGTAAGCGTTTTCGTTGGTGGTCCTCCTGCTCATACAGTTTCTGCTGTCATGCCATTGCCTGAGGGAATGAGTGAAATCAATTTTGCTGGGATTCTTGCTGGAAGAAGATTTCGTTATACATATAAAGATGGTTTTTGTATAAGCACTGATGCCGATTTTGTTATCACAGGTGAAGTTTATCCTGGGGAAAACAAACCTGAAGGTCCATTTGGTGATCATCTCGGCTATTACAGTCTCGAGCATCCATTTCCTTTAATGCGTGTTCACAAGGTATATGCAAAGGAAAATGCTATTTGGCCGTTTACAGTAGTAGGCAGACCTCCGCAGGAGGATACCAGCTTTGGACAATTGATTCATGAGATTACAGGTGAAGCAATACCGAATGAAATACCAGGATTGAAAGAAGTACATGCAGTGGATGCATCTGGTGTTCATCCCCTCTTGCTTGCCATAGGAAGTGAACGTTATACCCCCTACTTGCCCACCAAGCAACCAGCTGAAATTTTGACCATCGCAAACCACGTACTGGGAACCGGACAATTGAGTCTCGCGAAATTTTTATTCATTACTGCAGATGATACCAATCAATTGTCCACGCATCACATCAAAGAATACCTCAAGTACGTATTTGAAAGAATTGATTTAAAGAGAGATGTTCATTTTCACACCAATACTACCATCGATACGCTGGATTATTCAGGATCCGGACTCAATTCAGGCAGCAAAGTTGTTTTTGCAGCATATGGCGATAAATTAAGGGAGCTCGCGACGGAAATCCCGGAAGAAATCAAATCATTGAATGGAATCACCGATGCAAAAATGATTTTCAATGGAATGGTGGCCATTCAATTAAAACCATACGTTGATCATCAGCAAGCAAACACTGAAATGGAGCAACTCAATCAGCAGCTCATGCATGCAGTTGAACGATTGAAAGGTATTACAATGTTGGTGGTTTGTGATGATGCAACATTCGTTTCAAAACATTTGAATAATTTTCTTTGGGTAACATTTACCCGCACGAATCCTTCTCATGATATTCATGGAGTGGGATCATTTGTTGAAAACAAACATTGGGGATGTACTGGTCCCATGCTGATTGACGCACGCATCAAGCCACATCATGCTCCTGCAGTAGAACTGGATCCAGCCATAGTGAAGAAAACAGACAGGCTGTTTTCTTCAGGAGGCAGTTTACAGGGAATATTGTAGATATTATTTGAGTTTCATGTTAACTGGATCCCACTTCACAATTTTCGTGGTGAAATAGCTGTCGTTGCAAGCCAATGTTGGTGCTGCAGCTCTGAATCCAAATGTTGCATCTTCCACTACTTTCTTTCCTGTTCTGATGGAATCGAAGAAGTTGGTGAAATGATCTAGGTGTTCATCGTATCCAGCCGGAGCCTTGTACACCACATCGTCTTTTGTTTTTCTTTTACGTTGAGCGGGAGTCCACTTGGCATCATATTCTTTTTGCATTTCCTCTTGCATGTTCTTGGCAAAAGTGAAAACGGAATCATATCCGCCAAAGCCAGGTGCTTCCGGAAGAATAGAGTGTTTTACTGTGATGTTGTTGCCGTTGACTTCCATTACCCCTTCAGATCCAATCATGCGGATGATTTGTTGTCCGCCTGTTCCACTGATGAAGTTCACTTGAAGCGTTAACTGGAAAGCAGGATGCTCTGGGCAGTCTGGATACTGCATTATACCCGACATAACATCCGGCATATTTCTTCCATCCAGCCAATGACTGAATTGTCCAGTGCTGTAGATCGTTTCGGGTCCGTTTGAATTGGTAATCAAATGCGTACCACTCAACAGGTGCACAAAAAGATCACCTGCCACACCGGTCCCCACTTCTTTGAACGCTCTCCACCAGAAGAATTTCTTTGAGTCATAAGGTATTTTATTTGTTACCTGTATGAACCTGTCCCAATCGGTTGAATCGGCATCGGCATCTTTAGGTATGGTGTATTCCCAAGCTCCGATAGAACTCTGTCTGTCGTATACAGCATTGACCATGTTCAATTTACCAATCTCCCCTGCTGCAAGCAGTTCTTTCGCCTTTGCGAGTCCGATACTGCTTACACGCTGACTACCCACTTGCAATACTTTACCATATTTTTTTTCTGCTGCAATAATATCTGCACCCTGGTTGATCTTATATACCATGGGCTTTTCAATATAAACATGCTTCCCTTTGGCCAGTGCATCTAGCGTCATTCTTGCATGCCATACATCATGTGTGGCAATGATGACAGCATCGATATCACTTCTATCCAGCAATGCTCTGTAATCTCTGGTGGTAAACAAATCATTGCCGTACATTTCTTTTGCGTTTTGGAGTCTGCCTGTATACAAATCGCAAATTCCTGCCAGTTCTACACCCGGTACTTTCAAGGCAGTTGCCAGGTCAATATGACCTTGCACACCAAATCCAATCACACCCAATCTGATTTTATCTCCTGTTGAAATTTTCTTTTCATAACGAATGATTCTTTCTTCTGCTTTCTCTTGGGCTGAAAGTGAACCCAAAGGTGAAATGGCTGCTACCAAACTGGTGGCACCGATTTGTTGGAGGAAATTTCTGCGTGAGGAGGAACTGTTCTTCTTCATATATCAATTTTTGTAGGAGTAATTTACATATAGTTTTTAAATTTTCTAATGAAGTTTACTTTGAATACAAACAAAAAGCCCTGGCTTTTGCCAAGGCTTTTTTGTTTTGTCGGGAAGACCAGATTCGAACTGGCGACCCCTTGCACCCCATACAAGTGCGCTACCGGGCTGCGCCACTTCCCGAACGGAGAGCAAAATTAAGAAAAATCACCCTAATGGACACCCCTTTAACTATATCATTCCAATGCTTTATCTTTGTGTAATTCCTCTTTTATGAAGATACTTGTCCGCCAAGCACTTATTAAGGACAACAACTCATCCCACAACAATACAGTCAAGGACATCCTTGTTTCCGACGGTATCATTACAGATATTTCTTCCTCCATTGATGTAAAAGCAGATCATGTGCTGGACGCCAAAGGCAAAATGGCTTCTCCAGGTTGGGTAGATATTTTTACAGTTGGCACTGATCCAGGGTTTGAATTCAAGGATGATCTAAAATCACTAGCGGAATCAGCAGCCAGCGGTGGATTCACACATGTTTTTTCATCCCCCAATACCCAACCGATTGTTCAATCAAAAACCGGTGTGGAATATATTGTTTCAGCAAGCAAATCATTGCCTTGCCAAGTTCATCCCATTGGAGCTGTAACCAAACTGACTGAGGGAAGGGAGCTGACAGAAATGTATGACATGCACGCCTCAGGTGCCATTGGATTTGGAGATGGAACAAAATCAATTCAATCAGCCGGACTCCTGATCAAAGCACTTCAATACGTAAGTGCATTCAATGGCATCATCATTCAAATACCGGATGACCAGTCAGTCGCACCCCATGGTCAAATGAACGAAGGAATCATTTCCACCCAAATTGGTTTACCCGGAAAACCTGCCCTGGCAGAAGAGATCATGGTTGCGCGGGATTTAGCGCTGGCCAATTATTCTCAATCAAGGATTCATATTACGGGTGTGAGTCTAGCTTCATCCGTTGCCATGATCAAAAAGGCAAAAAAAGATGGAGTGCAGGTGACTTGCTCAACAACAGTTCACCACTTGCTCTTCACTGAAGATGATTTGGTTGGATACAATACGAATCTGAAGGTCAATCCCCCGCTCAGAACAGAGAAAGATAGGAAAGCATTGATTCAGGGAGTAAAAGATGGCACCATTGATTGCATCACCACTCATCACACTGCACAAAACAAGGATGCGAAAATTTGTGAATTTGAATATGCGGGATATGGAACCTTGGGACTAGAAGCGGCTTTTGGTTTACTGGGAACAACCGGACTTACCATCGACGAAATACTTCAGACCATCTGCTACAAACCCAGAACAATATTCCAACTACAGGCAACCATTGAAAAAAACAATCCAGCTGATATTACCATTTTTGATACTGAATCAGTTGGCACTTATACCACAAACCATATCAAATCCAAATCAGCCAATGCTGCATATATTGGGAAAGCGTTTAAGGGCACAGCCTTTGCAACCATTCTTCATTCCAATTATCAATTGAAATAACCCATGGAAAAAATTTCATCTCTACACAACAAAGAAACCATTCAGTATGGATTGATTTCCGCAGCAGCTGCTGTCCTTGTTTTTGTTGTATTGTACATCTTGGGAGCAGAGTATTTTATGAGCCCAGTTGCTTGGATCTCTTCATACCTTATACCTATTGTATTTGCTGTGATGGGATGCATTGAGGTAAAAAAGAAAAACAACGGCTACCTGAATTTCAATGAGGCACTTAAAGTGTGCTTTGGCGTTCTGGTCATAACAGGAATTGTGAGCACAATTGTCTCCTATTTCATATTCAATTACCTGGATGTTGCATTTGCAGAAAGAATGAAACAGCTCACCATTGAAAAATCTCAAGAAGCCATGGCCAGGTTCAATGTTCCAGAATCTGAAATGGAAAAGGCAATGGACAAAATTGCAGAACAGGATATCTTCTCATTTGCCTCTTTGATGAAGTCATTTGCCTATGCTTGCATTTTGTATTTCATTGAAGCCCTGATCATAGCAGCCATCATCAAAAAGAAAAAACCTGAATTAGAGTTTTAATGGATATCACAATTGTCATACCACTCAAAGACGAAGCGGAATCATTGCCTGAACTGACGCAATGGATCAAAAAAGTAATGGAGTCCCATCAATTTAGCTTTGAGGTGATCATGGTAGACGATGGCAGTTCTGATGATTCCTGGAAAGTCATTTCATCCATATATAACAGCGACAACAGGTTCAAGGGGATTAAATTCAAACGCAATTATGGAAAATCCGCAGCGCTGAATGTTGCATTCAGAGAAGCCCAGGGTGATGTTGTCATCACGATGGATGCTGATTTACAGGACAGTCCCGATGAAATTCCTGCCCTTTTCAAAAAAATAAAAGAAGAAAACTTTGACCTGGTCAGTGGCTGGAAGAAAAAAAGATACGACAATGTGTTGACCAAGAATATTCCTTCCAAATTCTTCAATGCCGTCACCAGAAAAATGTCTGGTATAAAATTGAATGATTTCAATTGTGGTTTAAAGGCCTACAAACTCGAAGTAGTCAAAGGAATAGAGGTATATGGAGAAATGCACCGTTACATACCTGTGCTTGCCAAATGGCAGGGATATACAAGGATTGGTGAAAAAGAAGTAGAGCACCGTGCCAGGAAATACGGAACAACAAAATTTGGTTGGGAAAGATTCGTCAATGGTTTCCTTGATCTTGCCACCATCATTTTCATCGGAAAGTTTCGAAAAAAACCCATGCAGTTTTTCGGACTGTTGGGAATTGTTGCCTTTATGATTGGATTCCTGACGAGTGCCTTTTTGATCGTTTCAAAAATTATTGACTTCAACTATTCTATTACCACAAGACCAGCTTTTTATATTTCTCTGACTTCCATGGTGATCGGTACACAGCTTTTCTTAGCTGGATTTATCAGTGAAATGATTTCCAGAGGAGCGCCAGACAGAAACAACTACAACATCGAAACAGAAATAGGTTTCAATAAATAGCCTGTGCAAAAAATCATCATCATTGGTTCTGCATTTCCTTTAAGAGGTGGTGGCATCACAACATTCAACGAGCGATTGGCTAGCGAATTTCAACACATGGGATTCGAAACAGTCATATACTCTTTCTCGCTGCAATACCCTTCCATTTTTTTTCCTGGTAAGTCACAGTTTGCACACAGACCTGCGCCTAAAAACATTCGAATCAAGTCAGTCATCAATTCTGTCAATCCCTTGAATTGGATAAAAGTTGGAAAACAAATTGCAGATGAAAAGCCAACACTTGTTCTCATTCGTTACTGGATACCATTTATGTCACCTGCGCTGGGCACCATCGCCAGGATGATTCGAAAAAAAACAAATGCCCCGATTATTTGCATAGCAGACAATATCATTCCACATGAAAGAAGATTAGCTGATAAGCTACTCACCAGGTATTTTATAAAACCGATGGATGGTTTCATAACCATGAGCAATAAAGTCACAAATGATTTATTAACCTTCAATCCATCTGCTTCCTATAAGCAGGTTGTACATCCACTCTATGATAATTTTGGCAAAAAATTAGATAAACAAGAGGCAAGAAGCTATCTCAAAATATCCCACGATGTCAAACTTGTTTTATTCTTTGGCTTCATCAGAGAATACAAAGGCTTGGATCTGTTATTGGATGCGATGGCAATGCCCGAAATAAAAGAACACAGTGTTCAACTTGTTGTAGCCGGTGAATTTTATCAGGACAAGGAAAGGTATCTCCAACAAATCAAACAATTGGGTATTCACAAACAAGTACATATTGTTGCTGATTTTATACCGGATGAGATGGTAAAGTATTATTGCTCTGCGGCTGACCTGATTGTTCAGCCGTATAAGAAAGCGACACAGAGTGGCGTTACACCTCTCGCCTATCATTTTGAAGTCCCCATGGTTGTTACCCATGTAGGCGGACTCCCTGAAATGGTAAAAGATGGAGAGAGTGGACTGGTATGTGAACCCAACAGTCAATCCATTGCTGATCATATTTGTGAATTTTTTGTCAAAGGAGAAAATCATTTTCTACCTGCACTGAAATCAGAGAAAGAGAAATTCAGCTGGCAAGCATTTGTCAATTCAACCATGAAATTGAAAAATGAAATCAGTTAAAAAAATACTTTATACTTTTTTTGCTCTGCATATTGCTTTATCCCAAGCAATTGCTCAGTCAAACAGCCAGTTGTTGCTTCAAAAAGAGGATTCGCTTCAATACCAAGGCAATATCATTGTAAATGGCGAATTTGCTGAACAGCGATTCAGGGCTGATAGCCATTTCACAAGAATACTGGTGAGAGCACTTCAAGTGCCGTATTCTTTTTACTATTCATTTGACTCTGTTCAAACCATTTCAAAATTGTACAGTCCGGACAGCTTGTTCAAAGTTTTTACCTGGCAGGTCAGCAAAGATGAAAATGTACACAGAAGACACGGTGCCATCCAGATGAATACCAAAGATGGCAGCTTGAAGCTTTTCCCGCTCATTGACAGAAGTTCACTGATCATCAATCAAGCAGACACCATCACCAACAACGAATGGTGGATTGGCGCGATTTATTATAAAATCCTGATGCATAAAAATGGAGATCAAAAGTTCTATACATTGCTGGGATATGATGAAAACAGTCGTGTAAGCACCAGAAAAATGATTGAGATACTGTACTTTGATGGCATGAACCGACCTGTTTTCGGATCCAGGCTATTTGATTTCAGTAAAGATAAAACAGCTAAAAAGCCACAGAGCAGGTTCTGGATTGAATACAAAAAAGATGCTCAGGCCAGCATTAAATTTGATCAAGAACTTGACATGCTGATGTACGATCATTTGATTTCAGAAACCAATGCTACAGAACAAAAGGAAACCTTTGTGCCAGATGGTGATTATGAAGCATTCAAATGGGTAAACGGAAAGTGGCTGCACATTGAAAAACCATTTGATTTCAAGTTGGAAGATGGACAGGCACCAGTCATCAAACCTGTTACCGAATCAAAGATTCCAGTTAAAAAATCAGGAAAAAAAGGAAATTAATCATCCAGCTTCAATACTGCTAGAAAAGCTTCTTGTGGTACTTCTACGTTACCTATTTGCCGCATACGCTTTTTACCCTCTTTTTGTTTTTCCAAGAGTTTTCTCTTTCTGCTGATATCACCCCCATAACACTTGGCAGTAACATCTTTTCGCATGGCAGAAATATTTTCTCTTGCAACAACTTTCGCTCCAATAGCAGCCTGAATGGCGATTTGAAATTGTTGACGGGGAAGCAATTCTTTGAGTTTTTCACATAGTTTCCTTCCGAAATCCTGCGCCCTGCTTCTGTGAATCAAAGCAGAAAGTGCATCGACTTTATCACCATTGAGAAGAATATCCATTTTTACAATATCGCTGTCTCTGTAGCCAATGGGATGATAATCGAACGAAGCATATCCCCTGGTTTGACTCTTGAGTTTGTCATAAAAGTCAAAAACGATCTCTGTGAGTGGCATTTCAAAAATAAGCTCTACCCTGGTTTGTGTGAGATAGCTTTGGTTGATTAGCATTCCACGTTTTCCTAGACAGAGGGTCATGATATTGCCAATATACTCTGGTTTTGTGATGATTTGAGCTTTGATGAAAGGCTCTTCAATGCGATCCATTTGGGTTGGATCCGGCATTTCTGAGGGGTTGTTGACAGGAATGACTTCCCCTTTGGTGCTGTATGCTACAAAACTAACGTTGGGTACAGTGGTAATGACTGTTTGATTGAACTCACGTTCCAGTCGCTCCTGAATGATTTCCATGTGAAGGAGTCCAAGGAATCCACAACGAAAACCAAATCCCAATGCCTGTGAAGTTTCCAATTCATAAGTCAGTGAAGCATCATTGAGTTGAAGTTTGTCCATGCAATCCCTCAATTCTTCAAAATCATCGGTATTGATTGGAAAAATTCCGGCAAATACCATCGGTTTTACTTCCTCAAAACCTTTGATCGCTTCAGCTGGGTTTACAGCATCTACGATGGTATCTCCCACTTTGACTTCCTTTGCATTTTTGATACCGGTGATCAAATACCCCACATCTCCGCACCTGACCTCTTTGACTTCCTGCATATTCAACTTGAGAATCCCTACTTCATCTGCCTCGTAATCCATATCAGTTGAAACAAACTTGATCTTCTCTCCCTTTTTGATGCATCCATTCAAAATGCGGTAGTATACGATGATGCCTCTGAAAGAATTGAATACACTGTCAAATATCAAAGCCTGCAGCGGTGCATCTGGATTCCCTTTGGGGGATGGAATGCGATGAACAATGGCATCCAAAATAGCTTCGATACCAATACCCGTTCTACCACTCGCCAATAAAATATCTTCTGGCTTGCAACCAATCAGTTCTATGATTTGGTCTTTTACTTCCTCAATCATAGCACCATCCATGTCAATTTTGTTGATGACAGGAATGATTTCAAGATTGTTCTCGACCGCGAGATATAAATTGGATATGGTTTGTGCCTGTATTCCTTGTGTTGCATCCACCAGCAGCAATGCACCTTCGCAAGCAGCCAGCGCACGGCTGACCTCGTAGCTGAAATCGACGTGTCCGGGTGTATCAATCAGATTCAACGTATACGCTTGCCCATCGGTATGCTTGTAATTGATTTGAATAGCATGGCTCTTGATGGTGATGCCTTTTTCACGCTCAAGATCCATGTCATCCAATACCTGATCCATCATATCCCTTTCACTGATTGTATTGGTTGTTTGCAATAGACGATCGGCCAAAGTTGACTTGCCATGGTCTATATGTGCTATGATGCAAAAGTTTCTTATATGTTTCATGGAAAATATCAGCAATCACGGGGAAAATCCCGCATCATTGAAGGTGCAAAGTTAATCAATTATTGTATTTTAGCATACCAATGGAGACAAGAGAATTATTCGAAAAAGCGGTAAAGGATTCAGAATCACTTTCTGAGAGACCCAGCAATGAAACTTTGCTTCAATTGTATGCTTTGTACAAACAAGCTACAGAGGGCGATAACTTGAACAATGCCCCTGAAAATCCTTTTGATTTTGTCAAAAAGGCCAAACACGAGGCATGGCTGGCACTTACTGGAAAATCAGCCGAAGATTCCATGAATGAATACATTCAACTGGTGGAAAAACTGAAAGGTTGATTTATTTGAGTGACTTAATAATTTGCAAGAACTCATCTGCAACCAGGGAAGCCCCTCCAACCAATCCCCCATCAACATCGGGCTGCGAAAAGATCTCTTTTGCATTAGAACCCTTCACACTTCCACCATACAAAATCGAAATATTGCCGGCTACATCCTGTCCAAATTGTTTTGCCAACACTGAACGAATATGTTTATGCATATCCTGTGCCTGATCTGAGCTGGCAGTTTTACCTGTTCCAATAGCCCATATAGGTTCATATGCAATAACAACCTGCTGGATAGCATCTGCATCTAAATGAAACAATGACTCCTGTAATTGCTGTTGGACAAATTCGTTTTGAATACCAGCCTCACGAACATTCAGAGGTTCCCCGCAGCAAAATATAGGAACGATTGATTTTGACAAACAGAGATTAACCTTGTCTGCCAACATGCTGTTGGACTCAGAAAAATATTCCCGGCGTTCACTGTGACCGACAATGCAATATTTGATGCAGATCGATTGAAGCATGTCGACTGATACTTCACCCGTATATGCACCAGATGTTTTATGGTGACAATTTTGTGCTGCAACAAACGTATTTTTTTTGGCGCCAATGGACTCGTTGGATTTCAGTAAATATGGATAAGGTATGGCAAACACTACCTGTTGGTGTTCTTGTACTTCGCCCATTCCACCAAGAATTCCCTTTAACAACTGCTCTCCTTCAGAGAGCGTCTTGTTCATTTTCCAATTTGCTGCTGCGATTTGCTTTCTCATTTGTTATGTTTTTTATACAATTCAACAATGTTTTCTATTTCTGCTTCAGTCAATGATTGGTTTTTCATTTTCATCCACCGATTGATGTCTTTGATCAAATCATCCAACCGATACATTTTATGTGTGTCCAATCCCCATGCAAACATGGGTATAAACTTCGGTGCAATGGCTGCATTGGATGAAAAAATATTTGCAAAAGGCGATACAACCGTGCCACTGTTGAAACTGGTATTGATGGCGGTTTTCACATGATTACCCATGAATACCCCTGCTTTATTGGATGCGCAGATGTACTGTGCGGTCGACTGGTCCCAAACACGAATCTCACCTGCTGTATTTTTAAGATTGGATCCTGTTGTGCCTGCACCTAGATTACACCATTGTCCAATATAACTGTCGCCTATGTATCCATGGTGACTCTTATTGGAAAAATCTAAAAAGATTGCATTTTTGATTTCACCTCCCACTGTACAGTTGTTTCCAATATTGGTACCGCCATATAATTGTGCCCCCATCTTTACAGTGGAATATTTCCCAATATAAATGGGGCCGCGCAACATAGCACCACTCATGATATGTGCATGTTCGTCAATGATAACTGGTCCGTCGCTTGTATTGATAAAACAGTTTTCGATGTTCGCAGTTTCATGAACCAGTAAATGATGGCTTCCGGAATGGTTGATTTCTTTGTTTTTTTTCAAAAAATTATGTTCACCCAATAATGCGACATCACTTGTAATTGTGTTTGCATTATGGACTGTTAGTTCCCATAATTTGTTGATAGGTTTGAATCCGGTGAAATCAAGTTGTTTGTTTTGAAAAAAAGAATGCAGATCCAATGCGACTGGTAGTAAAAGATTGGCGGGAATGACGATATCTGCTTCTGTGGAATCTTCTACCATTTCAAGGTGAAAATGTTGTCTTTCAGCCAATTTCTTCCACCGTTCTAAAAAGGAAAACAAACCAATCCTCAAGTCCTCAAACTTGTTGCTTACGGTAAGAGGATAAAAGGAATCTTTAAAATGCTTATCATCCAGGTAAATACGCATGAACGAAAACAAATGTAAATGAAAAACCCTCCGTAAGGAGGGTTGTGAAATTATTTCTTTGCGTATTTTTTCTTGAACTTATCAATACGTCCTGCCGTATCAACCAATAAATTGGTCCCGGTAAAAAATGGATGAGAAGTATTAGAAATCTCAAGTTTGATGACCGGATACTCGTTTCCGTCTTCCCACTTTACTGTCTCTTTGGAAGGAGCTGTTGAACGGGTAAGAAAGGCCGAACCGTTACTCATGTCTTTGAATACTACGAATCTGTAATCTTCTGGATGGATACCTTGTTTCATATTAGAAATTTTTAGGCTGCATGGTTTTTGCCATGACATTTTAAATAAGGGTGCAAATGTACGGATTTGGAGGGTAAATTCCAAGAAAAGAGGTCAGCTTCTCATGTTTTCAAACTGGAGTGGGAAGTCCAAATTGGCTGATTTACAGGCTTGTATGACTTCCTGCAGGTCATCGATCTTCTTCCCCGTTACACGGATGATATCATCCATGATCTGGGTCTGCACTTTGAGTCCAGAGTCTTTCACGAGCTTGGTAATCTTTTTGGCATCTTCCTGTTTGAGTCCATTTTTAACTTGAATCTCCTGTTTCACTGTTTTACCGCTTTGGTAGGAAGCTTTTGACTGGTCAAATGCGATGGGTGGAATACCCTGTTTATTGGCGCGGTTCACCAGAACTTCTATCAACTGTCGCATCTTCATATCGTCAGCTGTTTCGAGTGAAATTTTGAAGTCTTTTTTGTTTAGGTCGATATTGACCACCGTATCCTTGAAATCGAATCTGTTGGTGATTTCCTTTTTGGTTACGTTCACAGCATTGTCGAGAAGCTGTGGATCAATCTTGCTGACGATGTCAAATGAAGGCATAGGAAAAAAATTAAACTGTTTTTAATCTATATTTTTTGACGGCATCGGTCCATACCCAAACTCCGATAGCAAACAGAACAGTTGAAATGATCTCAGCCTGCGTTGGATGAAAACCGAATATGTCGTACGTGGAATTGACCCTGATTTTTTCTACCAGAAACCGCTCCATTCCATTCATCATGAGATAGAGTCCGAATAGTTGTCCGGGTGGTTTTAGTTTTTTTCTCAGTCCCCAGAGTATGAAAAACAGGATGAATCCAACGATGATTTCATACAAAGTTGTTGGGAAGACAGGGGGCGACATTTGATAGCAATATTGTCCTTCGCATCCTTTGATGGGAATACCCTGTTCGTTTACATTGTGCGGATAATTATAAGCCCAAAACCAATTGGGAAGGAATGAGAGTCCCTTGAAACTTTTATGCGGCACCTTGTCCAGGTCACCATATTCCGCCACCAACATTTTGGCATACTCCTGGTTGTCCATCAATACCTGATGAAACTCCCAAGATCCTGCTTCTACGATCTGATTTTTTTCATTGACTTTGTAGGCACTGTTGAAAATGCCCCAATCACCATCACCAGAAAAATGACATCCCATCCTGCCTACTGCATAAGCAATCATCAAAGCAGGTGCCACTGCATCAATAAAATGACGGGTAGTGATTTTCTTTTGATGGGTATACCAAAGAAGGAATAGACTTGCGAGGATCAATCCACCATAAAAGGTCAAACCGCTGGGTGACAACAAATTCCCGATGGGGTCTGTCATGAACCTATCCCAATTTTCCAGGTTGTCAAATATTTTGGCACCAATGAAACCAAAAATGGCTGCATATACTGTGATATCGCCTACCCGATCATGCGGCCATATTTTTATTTTTCTCGTTTCGGGCTTCGGCAGGGCCATTTTTTTCTTCTCGAAATAGCGCAAGGAAGTGAAAAGCACTGCCAGTGCAATTCCTCCAGCTAAACTACCCTCAGAGGAAAAGATATATTCCTGTGGATTGCCATTGGTGGAGTTCAGGAAAATTCCAATGATTTTATACCCAACGATGAATCCAAAAATAAAATTGGTAAGGAGATCAAGGACTGATGCAGGCTTGCCTACAACAATCGATTCTTCCAATGGTTGCAGCAAATTTTCTTTTTCCTTTCTTTCAAACTCTTTTCTAAGCACATATGCTGCCACAAAAAAAGCGAGGGCAACCAGTATGCCAAAAGTATTCAGGTATTTGGTGAAGCCAAATGGTTCAACACCAAATACCTGTTGAATAAAAAAGTAAAGGTTCGGATACATCTTAGTTACAATATTCCTCGTATGCTGCGATGAGGTTCTGCGCAATCATCTGTGCTGGTCGGCCTTCGATTTGGTGACGTTCAATCATGTGAACCAATTTTCCATCTTTGAACAAAGCCACTGCTGGAGATGATGGAGGATAAGGCAGGAGGTGTTCCCTCAATCTGCTAACTGCATCGATATCAAATCCTGCAAAAGTTGTGGTGAGGTTATCAGGTTTTTTGGGAGAATTGCTGACAGACATCAATACGCCTGGTCTTGCACTTCCTGCAGAACATCCACATACTGAATTGATCACCACCAATGTGGTTCCTTCCTTGGAAACAGCCTGGTCGACGTCCGCTGGTGTTAGCAATTCATCGAAGCCATTTTCTGTCAATTCCTCTTTCATGGGAATTACTATTTGTGCTGGGTACATAATGTTAAGATTTAAGTGCAAAATTACACATTTAGCATGTTTTCAATTACATTTGTCTAAACAATATTGCCATTGAGGATCAAGTTATTTATCATCTTTTTGGCCGCATGTAAATGCACGTTTGCTCAGGAAATCAGTAAAGACACCACCCTCCCCAACAAGGATTCCATCACTAACCTACCCGCTCCCAGGCAAGACGCCGATAGTTTATTAAGGATCATGAATTTGAGTCCTTTTCTCTCTCTGCAGGCCGATTCTACATTGACATATGATTTCAAGATCAATCGTCCGATGGAACAGTATTTCTGGTACCTGAAATCAGCTCCTGTTGGACTCCGAATCGATAAAAACACCGGTGTGCTGTTTTTCAGAGCCGACAAAAATTTATTCAAAAGCGGTAGGTTGAAATTTGACATCCCTTACAAAGTTGAATTTGGTGTGCAAAACCTCCGCAATGCCTCTGAAAGAATAGATACCAGTTTCAATCTTTTGTTCTTCAGCACTGAAATCAATGTAACGCGACTCAAACCAACGGTTGGAAATTTTGTACAGCTGGAAGAAGGCGATACCATCCGTTTCAGGGTTCAGTGTGAAGAAGGGAGCTTTCCAATCGATCAAATCACCATCAATGCCAATCAGCCCATCACCAATTTTAAACCTGTAAAAAAATGCAATGATGAGTTTGAATGGACAGTCCCCTATGATTTCATCAGAGAAGGAGATACTGCCCGTCAGAAACTACTCGTACTCCAGTTCATCGGCACAGATACCTATCGCAATTCAGACACTGCAACTGTTAGACTCTATATCAAACCTGGAGTGAACTATCCTCAAAAAATGCAAGAGTACAAAATGATTGCAGATGAGATTAAAAAATATATTAAAGACCTTAAACTTACTTTTTTCATACTCAGCAATGAGATAGAGCAAACAAAGAAAAACAGGACTTACTTTGATATAGGAAGTTCATCTACTGCCATGTTTGGAACGATTCTTTCAACCTCCGCACAGAGCAATGGTGCAAAAAATTTCGGGAAGGTGCTTCCATCATTGGGCTTGACATTGGTGCCTGTCAAGGAAACAGTATCACCCAACAAAGTACAAGAGCAAAACATGGCCTCTCAAGTGCGCGGAACCATCAAACGATTGGAATTCATGCTCTCTGAATACAGTCTTGTGGGCGAAAAGGACATCGACGTTCTCACCAAGACGCGTAAGTTGAAAGATGAGCTGAAACAATCACAACTGCAGTTGATTGATCTCCCTTTGGTAGAGTTTGATCCAAAATTCACCCAGGACGAAGCAGAAAAGTACTTCAACAATCCGAAGGTCAACAAAAAATATAAAATGAACGTCCGTAAATAATCCGGTTAGATATAACCGAGAATTTTCAGCATGCTCTGAGCGGTCTGTTCTTTTGCATATACCCAATCAATCAGTTTTCCGTTTTTGTCTTTGCCAACAATGATATGTTTGGGAGATGGGATCATGCAATGTTTGATTCCTCCGTATCCACTGATTTGATCCTGGTAGGCACCTGTATGAAAGAATCCCAGATAGAGGGGCTCTTTTGGATTTTCTCCATTGGTCTTCGGAAGGAAAACTTCATTGATATGTTCCTCTGAATCGTAGTAATCATGGCTATCACAGGTGATGCCACCCAAAACGACCCGTTGGTATTCGTTGTTCCATTTGTTAATGGGCAAGAGCAGGAATTTTTCACCGATGCCCCATGTATCAGGCAAGGTGGTGATGAAAGATGAATCGATCATGTACCAGATTTCTCTGTCGTTCTGGATTTTCTCCGCCAACACAGAATAGATATGTGCCATGCTCTCTCCCACTGTAAAACTGCCAAATTCTGTGAAGATATGTGGCATGGGAACCCTTGCTTTTTTACATGCTTTCTTGATATTAGAAACGATTTCATTGATCATGAATTCGTAATCGTAATCAAATCCAAGTGAATGTTTGATCGGGAAACCTCCTCCGATGTTGATAGAGTCAAGTTCAGGACAAATCTTTTTCAATTGGCAATACAGGTTGATCACCTTGTTCAATTCACTCCAATAGTAAATATCATCCTTGATACCCATGTTCAAGAAAATATGGAGCATCTTGAGTTGAAACTTTTCTTCGTATCCTTCAATCTGATCCACATAAAACTCAAGGATGTCTTTTGCTCTTATACCTAAACGTGAAGTATAAAAAGGAAAATTAGGTTCTTCCTCTGCAGCAACACGAATGCCTAGCTTGAATGGTTCTCTGACTGATTTTTTGTAACGCTCCAGCTCCTCTTTGTTGTCAAGAATAGGAATGACATTCCTGAATCCTGTATTGATCAATCTTGCGATCCTGGAGGTGTAATGCTTTTGTTTGAATCCATTGCAAATGATATAGGTATCCTTGGAGATTTTCCTCTTCTTGTGCAACTGATTGATGATCTCAATGTCGTAAGCATAGGAGGTCTCCAAGTGAACATCATGCTGCAAAGCCTCTTCAACGACAAAAGAAAAGTGTGAACTTTTGGTGCAGTAGCAATAATGGTATTTACCCTCGTATTTATGCTTCTTGATCGTCTTGGCAAACAATGATTTTGCCTTGTGGATCTGTGAACCTATTTTAGGGAGATAAGTAAGTTTAAGAGGTGTGCCATACTTATCTATCAATGCTTTGAGGTCCAATTCATTGAAAAACAAATTGCCATCTTTCGTATCAAACCCTTCCTGTGGAAAGTAAAAGGTCTGTTTGACAAGGTCAGTATAAGTATTGCTCATCTCTTAAGCAAGTGGGGAATCAGGTTTATTTAACTGATTGAACAAGCTTCTTGAATGACTCTGCATTGTTCATGGCCATATCAGCCAATACTTTGCGGTCCAATTCAATACCCTTGACTTTCAGTTTGTTGATGAACTCAGAGTATGTGAGTCCCTCTTCTCTTACAGCTGCATTGATACGTACAATCCAAAGACTGCGATAATCTCTTTTCTTCAGCTTACGACCTACATAGCTGTAAGTGAGACCTTTCTCCAATACGTTTTTGGCAACGGTATAAACATTCTTTCTTTTACCAAAGAATCCTTTGGCTTGTTTGAGTATTCTTTTTTTGCGTGCTCTTGAGGCAACGGCATTTTTTGAACGTGGCATATCTTAATTCTTTAAAGTTGATTGAAATGAAAAAATCCTATTTGAGACGGATCAGACGCTTCACGAAATCAAGGTTGGCATGATGCACCTGACCTTCAATTCTGAGTGCTCTTTTTCTTTTGGTTGATTTTTTCGTTAACAAGTGGCCACGAGTGGGCTTTCTGAAAGTGATCTTGCCACTTCCTGTGATTTTAAAAGTTTTTTTCGCCCTTGAGTGGGTTTTAACTTTTGGCATGACTGTATTTTTTTCGTTACCCCTGCTGGTGTCTTCGAACCGACGAAGAACTTATGGGACCTTTTGGGAATAATTCCAAGCAATGTCTTGGAGACGCAAAATTAAAGCATTTTGCGACAAAAGAGGTCTTTTTTGGAATTTTTTAGTGCTACTACTTGGAATTCAACCAGTTGTTGTTGTCTGAATTGACATCAGGAAACACTTTGTCTGGATCCAAAACAACCTTTTTCAGCTCTTCTTTGACTGGAATGCGGGCACTGACACTGACTGCATTTTGCCATACTTCCACCGGCAATTGCAATCTGCCTTTGAGTCCGGAAACAGTTTCATATTCAATAACCACTGGCATTGCCGATTTCTCAAGGTTGTGCACGGTGATGATATAACCATTTTTGGGACCGCCTGACTGTGGCTCTACTTTTCCGATGGATTGATCCAACTTCCAATTTTCCAAAATCATCCCCTTCCAAAACCAACCAAGGTCTTCCCCGACACTGTTCTCCATGGAATGGAAGAAATCCCAAGGAGACGGATGTTTGTAAGCCCAATCTCTGATGTATTTTTTAAAGGCGGCATCAAATCTTTTCTCACCAACAATCTGTTCTCTCAAGAGTGTAAGTGCATAACCGGGTTTGTAGTACAATGAGAGTCCTATGTTAAACTCCTTCAAAGCATCAGGCGTTTTCATCACAGCCTCAGTCCGATCACTGTATAGGAATTTAGCCATTTCATGCATGTTTGATTTTGGAGCTTTGTATTCTCCGTTGTTGAAATCATCATCAGCGATGGCATTGAGGAATGTATTGAATCCTTCATCCATCCAACCATATTTCCTTTCATTGCTACCAACTATCATAGGAAACCATGTATGTCCAAATTCATGATCGGTCACCCCCCAGAGTCCCTCTGTTTTGGCATTTGCACCACAAAAAACAATTCCAGGATATTCCATTCCACCTACATTGCTGGCAACATTGGTGGCAATGGGATATGGGTATTCAAACCACCGCTTTGAATAATTCTCAATCGAAGCCTTGGTATATTCAGTACTTCTTCCCCATGCATTTTTACCATCTGAACTTCTGGGATAAACAGATTGAGCAAGCGCTGTTTTGCCGCTGGGCAAATTGATTTTGGCAGCGTCCCAAATAAAAGACTTGGATGAAGCCCATGCAAAATCACGCGCATTGGTGATGGTATATTTCCAGGTCAGTGTTGGTTTATCCGGACGACTGGCAGGATCACCCACTTCTTCATTGCTTCTGATCAATACTGTTTCATCGGATGTATGGGCCTTTTGATATCTCTTCAACTGTTCAGCTGTCATCACTTCACCCGGATTCAATAGATTTCCTGATGCCACCACCACATGGTTGGCGGGTGCTGTAATTGAAACTTCAAAATTTCCGTACTCCAAATAAAACTCACTTGCACCCAAATACGGAAGAGTATTCCAACCCTGGATATCATCAAATACACAAATACGTGGATACCATTGTGCAATGGCATAAATATTGCCATCCGCATTTTTCAAAATGCCGGTTCGGTCAGCACCATATTCAGGCACTACAAAAGAGAAATCTACTTTTATAACTACTTTATCACCGTTTGATTTCAATGTTTTGGGAAGATCAACCCTCATGCGTGTATCAGTAATATCAGGCTCTACTGATACCTCGGTTGATTTGCCCGCAACGGTATTGACAACTTTGACAGCCTCTATTTTGTATCCACCATTCACTTCTGAGCTTACACCAGTATACCTGCTTCTGCCATTGACAGGAAGCTTTGCATAACCACGAGAGGATGTATTGAAAAGATTTTGATCCAGCTGAAACCAAAGAAAATTGTGTTGATGCGGACTGTTATTGGTATATATCAGCACAACTGAACCTTTTACTTCATTGGTTTCATCATTCAATGAAGCCTTGATAGAATAATCAGCCCTGTTTTGCCAATATGCAACACCAGGTTCTCCATTGCCTGTTCGAATGGTGTTTCCATATTGTTTGTAGAACAATGGATTGAACAATTCATTGGGATCGTATTTGGTTTGAATACTTTCTTGTGCAAACAAGCACATTTGTCCGCAGAACACCCATAAAAACGTCATGATAATTCTCATACAGGTCTATTTATTTTTTTACTTTTTTTAATCCCCACCGCCCCTTGGAATGAGGGAATGGGTGGATCCAACTTCAAGATCTCAATTTCTATGTGAAGGATTTGTTTAAATTTTTGAATCATTGCATCAAGGATCCTGTCAGCCAATACTTCCAGCAATTTTTCCGTCTTGCTGAACTCTTGTTTCAACAAAGTGAAAACCTCAGCATAATCAATCGTATCATTCAATTCAACCACCTTGTTCTCTCCTATTTCAATGATGAGGTTGACTTTGAAATGGGTGCCTGTTGTATTCTCAAGTGGATGTACCCCGTGATACGCAAACAACAATATATCTTTTAGCAGGACTTGCATGATCAACTTCCGAAAAATAAATAAGCCATCAATATTGATGTAATGATACCGACCAAATCGGCCAACAGCATGCTTCCTATGGCATACCTTGTATTTTTCACAGCCACTGATCCGAAATAAACAGCCACCACATAAAAAGTAGTATCGCTTGTTCCCTGAAAAACAGCAGATAGCCTTCCGGCAAAAGAATCAGCACCATAGGTATTCATGGTGTCCACCATCATGGCCCTTGCACCACTGCCGCTTAGTGGTTTCATCAAGGCGGTTGGCAGTGCCTGTACAAATTGTGTATCGACCCCTATTGCGGAGAAGACGTAACCCAGCGAAGAAGTGATGAATTCAAAAGCACCTGAGCTTCTGAGAACGCTGATCGCAACCAACATTGCAACCAAGTATGGAATTATTTTGATGGCCACTTCAAATCCACCTTTCGCACCTTCTACAAAACTTTCAAAAAGATTTACTTTTTTATACATCCCTCCCAGCAGGAAAACAAGAAAGATCAAAAGAATGAGTCCATTGCTGAGTATACTCGAAAAATTTTCAATCTGGCTATCTGCCAAAACAAATTTGATATAACTGATCAGCAAACCAATCAACACTGAAATTCCCAAGATCCAACTCAACACAACAGATTGCAACAAATTGATCTTCTGTTTAAAAGAGACGATGAACAAGGCAGCCATGGTTGCAGCAAACGTAGCAATCATGCAAGGCAGGAAAATATCGGTTGGATTGGCAGCTGGAGGATTGACAGATGCACGAATGGCGATGATGCTGATGGGAATCAATGTGAGTCCGGATGCATGCAATACCAAAAACATGATTTGGGCATTGCTGGCAGTTTCTTTTTGTGGATTCAATTCCTGCAAACTTTGCATCGCTTTGAGTCCGAAGGGAGTTGCTGCATTATCCAATCCAAGCAGGTTTGCAGAAAAATTCATGATCATGTGTCCAAAGGCGGGATGCCTGTCGGGCACCTCTGGAAAGAGTTTAGAAAAGAATGGTCCAACAATGCGTGATAAAAACCTAATGGCACCAGCCTTTTCACCAATATTCATGAATCCTAAAAACAAGGTCATGATCCCTATCAGCTTGAATGACATATCCACACTGTCGCCAGCCGATTTGAAAATACCTTCTGTGATTGTTTTAAAAATCAGAGGATCACCTGTGATAATCCATTTGAACAACGCAACGGCAAAGGCAATGATGAAAAAAGAGAACCAAATGAGGTTGAGTGCCATGGTGCGTATTATAAAACTTGCCTACAACAAGAAAGCTTATGAGGCAATCTCACTACCTTTGCAACGCAAAATTGAACTTATGGCATTACAGGCAGGAATTGTTGGCTTACCAAATGTAGGAAAATCAACCTTATTCAACGCATTGAGCAATGCAAAGGCACAAGCAGCCAATTTTCCTTTCTGTACCATTGAACCCAATGTAGGTGTGATCACCGTCCCCGATCAACGACTGATTGAACTGGAAAAACTGGTAAAGCCTCAGAAGGTTGTTCCGACAACGGTAGAGATTGTGGATATAGCAGGACTCGTCAAGGGAGCCAGCAAGGGAGAAGGACTGGGAAATCAATTCCTGGGCAATATCCGAAATACAGATGCCATCATTCATGTGTTGAGGTGTTTTGAAGATGAGAATGTCATACATGTGGATGGAAATGTGAATCCCATACGTGACAAAGAAGTGATTGACACTGAATTGCAATTGAAAGATCTCGACAGTGTAGATAAAAAGCTGGCGAGAGTAGAAAAAATGTCCAAAACCGGTGACCGCGATATTCAGCGTTGCATCGAAGTATTGAAAGAATTGAAATCATTCCTCGAACAGGGTAAAAATGCTCGTGCATTTGAGATCAGCAAAGAAGAAAAAGAAAAATTCATCCATGATTTATTTTTGCTCACCATCAAACCTGTGATTTACGTTTGCAATGTGGATGAGAAAAGTGTGATCAAAGGCAATCAACATACACAACAGGTAATGGAGGCGATTAAAAATGAAAAGGCTGAGATCCTGTTCATAAGTGCTGCGATCGAAAGTGAAATTGCAGTGATGGAAAGTTATGATGACAGAAAAATGTTCTTGGAAGACATGGGACTCACAGAGAGTGGTGTAGTACGACTCATTAAATCAACCTACCAGTTGTTGAATTTGGCCACCTATTTCACTGCAGGGGTGCAGGAAGTAAGGGCTTGGACGATCACAAAAGGTATGCTTGCTCCACAAGCTGCGGGTGTAATTCATACCGATTTTGAAAAAGGATTCATCAGGGCTGAGGTGATTGCATACGATGACTACGTTTCGCTCGGCTCAGAAAATGCCTGCAAAGAAGCAGGAAAGATAACGGTACAAGGAAAAGATTATATCGTGAAAGACGGAGATATTATGCATTTCAGATTTGCCGTTTAAACAAATCGAACAGATATAAAAAAACCGGATGAGTTGCATCCGGTTTTTTTATTAGCGATAAACAGTTTATTGTGGCAGCAATACCATATCAATTTTATGATATACTCCGTTGATAGCGTGACGGTCAGTCGCGGTAATCTTGGAATAAATTGGATTCTTGAATCCCTTAACACCTTGTGTTGCATCAAATGTCAAAGGTGGAGCAACAGGTAAAGATGCTGAGAGCAAGGTTGGTACTGGTGTTGGTGTTGTTGGCAAATTAGGTGAGAATGCTCTTGCCAATAAAACGTGGTAAGCAAGTATACCCCTTACAGTTGCCGCAGGCAACAAAGCAAAAGAGGTAGGTGATTGTGGCAATCCCAACACTGCAAAAAGGTTATTGAATGCCTGGTTGGTTGGAGCCATCACTGTAAAGTTTGCCAACGGATTAACGAGATAATCTTGGAATCTTTGTCCTGATGGAACACCTGCATCAGCAGCCAATACTGCTGCAACCAAATACTGCAAATCAGCATCTCTTGCAATGGTATCCAGCAAAACCCTTGTGGGAGGAGCAGTTACAGCAAATATTCTATGCATTACACCATTGGCGGCATCAATATCAGTCGCTGTGATGGGAATATTGTTGACAAAAGCTCCGGATGCACCTCTTGCAACAAAAGTACTGAATCTTACCAGCGGGTTGGTATTAGGTGCTGGAATGATAAAGCTTGTTACAAATTGTGTATTGGGGAAAGAGGTTGGAATTTCTGCAGCTACCAATTTCTTACCAGGAATGATATGGTATTGCAAAATACTCGCAAGGGTACTCGCCGGTAAAACATTGATGGCAGCAGCTGGTATTCCGGAAAGGTTGAATGCAGCATCATTCGGTGCAAACAACGTGAACACCTTGTTTCTATCAGACAAGTCTGCCATGAGTCCCGCTTTGGTAACAGCAGCCTTCAAGATAGAATAATTGGCATCGTTGTTAAGAATATCGCCGATGGTATTGTTGCTCTGTAGATAAAATTGCTTGGGAACACCCTCTGGAACATTTTTGTTGCAGGAAGATGCAAACACCAAAACGAGTGTAGCTACAAGCGCAACTGATAATGTATGTGTAATTTTTTTCATAATCATTTGTTTAACGAGTTGATAATGTATTACGCTTGTTTAGAAAATATTGTACCCAATTGAAACATAGTACAATCCACCAATAGACGGATTGGCCAATGCTGTGATGTAATATTGATTGAGCAGGTTGTTGGCACCCACTTTAACAACAGATTGGATTTTTGGAAACTTATAACTAACCTGTGCGTCCAATACATGGTATGCCGGAACTGTTCCGTTTGCCAAATCACTTTGGTAATCAAAAGCAGCCTGCCAACGATGTACCACATTGAAAGCAACTCGCTTGGATTTACCCATTCCATGATTTCCAAAAGTTGTGTTGGTACGCAATTTTGGTGCATTGAAATAGGTAATGTATCCATTGGGCACATCACCCAATTGATCAGATGAAAGGTTCGTATTCAGGAAAAATCCCTTTGGAAAACGATATTCCAATGACACACCCCAGCCTGAGGTTTCTACCCTGGTTGGACTGTTTATAGGAATCGAAAGGATTCTTCTGGTGGATGCTGCGAGTACATCTGTAGGCTTGGGACTTGCAGTGATTGATTGTGCAACCAATACTCTTGTGATGAAGTCCTGGTAATTGCCTCTATAATAATACGCATCAAACATCAATTTGCCATTTTCCATGAGACCTCTGTATCCAATTTCATATGACTTTACAGCCTCAGGTTTGAATTCACCCAATTGCTGCACCGTCAATCTTCCGCTCGCCAATTCACTCAAGGAGTAAATAGGATTGCTGGCTACTTTATAAAAATTCAACATTTCAGGAACACCTCCGATCAGAATGGCACCACCTGCTGCAAGATTGATGTACTGCTGTTGAACAGATGGGAAACGATAGGCTGTTTGATAAGATACCCTGAAGTGATTGTCCTTTGCCACACGCAAGAGCGCGGTAGCTCTTGGAGTAAATCTTCCTTTGAAGTTGTTGTTCTTGTCATAGCGACCTGATACTGTGAACTTCACAGCATCATCAAAGAAACCTTTAACAACTTGCAAATATGCACCAGACTCGGTAACAGGAATGGTTCCTGCCGAATCGGCAAACAAGGTTCCTTGAGAGTTCAACACAAATCTTCTGAGATTTCCACCCACAAGAACTTGTGCCCAATCATTGACTACTGAGCTAAGATTGTATTGACCTTCAGCAGCAAACAAGTTAGTGCGATCGATGAACTTACCACCACCTTGAGAGATTGCTCTTGATCTAGACGAATCATATATTCTATCGAATTGTGCACTTCCAACAGCGGGACGTCCCACGTCAGCAATTGAACGTGCAAATCCATGTGCTTGATTGGAATTCATACCAGAGAGCATTGCATTCAAATATGCCTGACCGTATTGAGTATACCAGGTAGTTGAATTTTTCCAACCTTCATTGAAGATCCTTGTGGTAACTGTTGTGTTGTAAGACTCTCCGGCATTTTCCTGGGTAGTATAAACCCTGAGCATCCAATTTTTACTCTTCAACTCTGCCTTGTATTGTCCCATTTTGAAATTCAACAAAGAATATCTGTCACTGCCAGTGTAAACAGTGTTACCTGTTCCCCAATGTCCGGCAATGATTGCTTCCACATTGTTGTTGATCTTATAGTGTAGTGCACCACCCACTTTCACATTGAAAGTAGTTGGATTGGTGACTTCTTTTTCTGTATAACCAGTTCTGGAAACTGGATTCGGAGCTCCTGTGATTGAATTGATATATGGTGCCAAGAAAGGTGCCTGTTGACCAATGCCTCTCAATACCAAATTCAAATCGATTGTTGTCTCATCACCATAAATATTCATACCATCATAGTTGGGGTCGGTTGGACGTGTACCGTCAATTACCTTGCCCAAAAACGGACCTGATCTCAAAACGTTTCTGTTGTCAGCTGCCAACCAGTCCTGCGCCTGTACCAAACCAGTGGTAATTTTGAATGCCAGACGATCATTGATTTTCTTGGCATATCTCAGATCATAATTGTAGTAAGGTGATGGATCACGGTATTTACCGTCAACATGCATCACGCCATTTTTTGCCTGGAATGACAGTCCCTGGTATTTAAAAGGATCCTTGCTGTTGATGATCAAGGTACCGTTCATACCACCTGAACCGTAAAGTGCAGAAGATGCACCTTGCATCAACTCCATGCTCTCAACATCTAATTCACTCAAACCGATGATGCTACCAACTGAGAAGTTCAAACCAGGTGCCTGATTGTCCATTCCGTCCACAATTTGTGTGAACCTGGTATTACCGCTTCCGGTAAAACCTCTGGTAGTAATGGTTTTGAAAGTTAAACTTGAAGCAACCATGTCTACACCTTTGAGATTCAATGCCATATCATAGAAATCAGCAGCTGCTGCATTTCTCAGCGCTGTGGTATTCAAACGCTCAATGGAAACAGGTGATTCAATGATTCTGGTGGGGGTTCTGGTTGCAGAAACCACTACCTCCTCGCCCAGGGTTGAACTTGGTTGCAAGGTGATATTTTTCATGGCCCCGGCAGCATCAACCTTCATTTCAGTTAATCCGAACCCAATTGAAGTAAAAACAAGTGCAAGTGGAAATTTTGCTCCAGAAGGCACTACCAATCTGAAATTTCCTTTGTTATCGGTGAAAGTCCCCGCAGATCCATCTTTCAGTGTAACTGAAACAGATCCAATGGCTTCTCCACCAGATGCATTTTTAACGCTGCCTGTAATCACTTGACTTTGTGCCAAGACCAATACAGGTGAAAGCAAAAATAGCAATGCAACTAGGCAAGCATATCTTTTCATAAGCATTTAGTTTTGATCAATTTACGGCAATTTACTGAAAATCAAATAAGTAATTCTCCTCATCTAAAAACTAACTGATTCTGAATAACTTAAATTGTAGAAATCAGCCATCAGAATTACATTAGCGGCATGAAAATCTTCCATTTTCCGGGACAAACCAGCTTTTATTCAGGCAAGGTTCGGGATGTATATACCATTGCTGATTCAACCCTTGTCATGGTTGCAAGCGATAGAATTTCAGCTTTTGATGTGATTTTGCCCAGACCTATACCGTTCAAGGGACAAGTATTGAATCAGATCGCCGCATACATGCTTGGAAAAACTACCGATATATGTCCCAATTGGCTCCTATCCGTCCCAGCCCCAAATGTATCGATCGGGAAAAAATGCGAGCCTTTTAAAATCGAAATGGTGGTGAGAGGGAATCTAGTGGGACATGCATGGAGAACCTATCAACATGGACGATTGCTCTGTGAACAAACAATGTCCGACGGATTGAAAGAGAATGATTTTTTTCCAACCCCCCTGATTACTCCCTCTACGAAGGCATCAGCAGGACACGATGAAGACATCAGCGAGAAAGAAATAATAGCACAAGGACTCGCCACCAAGGAAGAATGTGAGCTTTTGAAAAAATATACCCTGGCTCTTTTCGAGAGAGGTAAAGAATTGGCGAAAAAACAGGGTCTTATCTTGGCCGATACCAAATATGAATTCGGAAAACTCAATGGCGAGATCGTCCTGATGGATGAGATCCACACACCCGATTCTTCAAGATATTTCTATGCAGATGGTTTTGAAGAGCGACAAAAAACAGGTGAACGACAAAAACAACTCAGCAAGGAATTTGTAAGAGAATGGCTCATCGCAAACAATTTCATGGGAAAAGAAGGACAAACAGTACCGGAAATGTCTGACGAATGGATTCAAATCATTTCAAACAGGTATATTGAACTATATGAAAAATTGATTGGAGAAAAATTCAATCCCCTTGCGCTTAGCGATGAAGAAACAACGTTGAAAATTACAGAGGCTATCAACAAACTATAAAGCAGTATCTTTTTTTTCAGATAAACCCTCCATGCGCTTTTTAGATTTGTTGAAAATATTTCTTCCTTTGTCAATTCCCTGTCTTCGACTTTTCTGTTCCACCGCATCTAAGTGTATAAAGTCCTGGCACTCCTTGCTGCAACACGCCGACAATTTCTCCTTGCATGCCTCGCATTGTATGAAAAGCAGGTGGCAGGCTGCATTTGCACAATTCACATGTGTATCACAGGGTTGTCCGCATACATGACAATTGGATAAAACATCATCTGTAATTCGTTCTCCTAATCGTTCATCAAAAACAAAATTTTTTCCAATGAAATGGTTTTCCAATTGCTTCTCACGCACATTGTTGATGTAATGTATGATGCCCCCCTCCAGGTGAAAAACATTTTTATACCCTTTGTGCAACATCCATGCACTTGCCTTTTCACACCTGATGCCTCCTGTACAATACATGATGATATTTTTATCTTGATCAGCCTTGAACATCTCAGCAGCCATGGGCAATTGTTCTCTGAATGTATCGCTGGGTATTTCGATGGCATTCTTAAATCTTCCCACCTCATATTCATAATGATTCCTCATATCAATGACCATTGTTTGGGGATCCTTGACCATTTCATTGAACTTTTCAGCTGATACATATCTCCCCTTTTTTTGCATGGAGAAAGTAGCATCTTCGATTCCATCTGCTACAATTTTATTTCTGACCTTGATATCCAACACATAAAACGAATTTCGGTTTTCGTCGACTGCCTTGTTCAAGCGAATCTGTTGCATGGAAGGCTCTGCTTCTAGGAGTGACCTCAATGCATCCATGTTTTCATCCGGACAACTGATTTGTGCATTCACACCTTCATGTGCGATATAAATTCTGCCAAGAACAGACAGTTTACTCATCTCGCTGTACCAAGTATTGCGAAATGATGCTGGATCATCAATGGGAAAATAAAAATAGAAAGAAATGGTGGTGCGAGGTGTTGTGTCCTGAAGTGCTCTTTGTTTGAGCTCTTTCCTGGACACACGGTTGTGCAGTGTAGCCATAAAATGATTTTAATCCTTTTGTCAGAACCCTGGTTGCAGGCCAGGCAAAATCTAAACACTGCAAAGATAGATATTTGAAAGCAGCTATTGCTTTTTAAGCAGAATGGCAAGTGATCTTCCGGTAAAAGCAGCCATGCCGGCAGAGATTCCGCCGATCAATGCAGTTGTCAACATCAAAAGAATAGGATAGTTTTTCTTGATGACCAATTCCGCAACACGGGATGCCAAGATATGATCATTGGCGTTGCTGATATAAAAAGCGAACAAGCCCCAAAAAAATGAAACTCCTAAAAAAACTGCCAGTAAACTAAAAAACCTTTTCTGGGGAATAAAATATCCGACGAGGAGTCCCACAATCATAACCGACCACCAAGGAAGAAACAATCCAAGTGCATAGGATAATAATGCGCTTATAATGACAGATGCAAGAAATTTCATAGTTGATTCTTTTATAATACAGGATTAAAACTCATTTTCCATTTCACCTGATCAGCGTTTACATCTTCTTTGTGCATATAAAACAACGTATAGTACTCCCCCTTCGCCCAGGTATCAATGAAATTATCATAAAACTTACTGCCGGGATTTCCACTTTGTCCTCCAGGATAAACAGCAAATGCACGTATAGGTTGTGTTATTTCAATGACCATCCTCCAACTCGGACCATGATCATGTTGTGTTGCATTAACAATTCCATTGCCGCCTCCATTCATGATTCCTGCTCTGGCAAAAGGCAAGGTGCTGATCTTCAATAAATGATATACTGTTGTATTTTTAAATTTAGCCCACTCAAGTTTATCTGCAGAAGCCAGTTCATTCAACTTGATGGTTGCTTTTTTCAAAGCACTGGTAACCTGCATGGCAAGATCTTCCTGTTGGGCAGTATTTCTGTTATCTATAAAACGAAATGCTGAATCTTTTGTCAGCGCTTCCAACAAGACGAATTTCTCTGGACGCACAAGCGGCTGACTGGTTTGATGAAGATCATCCATAAAAATATTGTTGTACAATGAATCCCACCAAGCATGAAAAGCAGTAACTCCTTTTTCATTGGGATCATTCTGAAGATTCCAGCTCTCCACTATCTGCAGGTATTTGGACTCATCTGCATTCAATTGATCACGATGTACATATTTGCTCAGCAATGGCCTTGCCAACTCTGCAAAAACATTGTAATTATTATTCTGAAGCGCCTTCATATCATCTGCAGTGATATTGACCATACCATCGAGTTTTTTGTTGATGGTAATGGCCCTGTATACCTCATAACTTCCTGGAATAAAGTATGGATAGGTAGAATCAGCCGGACGTTGATTGGCACTGCTGACGTATCCACTGGTTGGATTTACGGCATGCGGATTTTCTTCCTTAGGAATGAACCCCTTCCACATATAACTGCTGTCATATCCTGGCATTACAAACAAGCCCTGCCCTTTCCATCTCAGAGGAAAAGCTGCCTGTTGCCACAATGCAAAATCGCCGCTGTGTGAAGCAAAAATCATGTTTTGTCCGGGCACATTGAAATAGCCAATAGCATGGTGATAGTCATCATAATTTTTTGCTCTGTTCAACAACAACCACATCTTTAAAATATTGGAAGTATCATGTGCGACCCATCTCAAGGCATAAGCTTTCTCTGCTGTAAGTTCATTCTTGAAACTTTTGTCATACATAACTGGTCCGAATACCGTATAAGCAACCGTATCCAACAAATTGTTGGATCCCTTTACTTTGATATTTTCAATTCGCTGCTCAGCATTTTTCCATTCACCATTGAACCAGTAGGCAGACTTGGATGCATCTTTGAATTTGATCTCATAATAATCCTTTACATCTCTTCCCGCATTGGTAAATCCGAATGCAATGCTGTCATTGAAACCAATCACCACACCAGGCAAACCAGGAAAAGAAACCCCATAAGAGTTGAACGCTTTGGTATGCAATTGAATTTCGAACCAAATAGATGGCAAACTCAATGAGAGATGCGGATCGTTGCTCAGGATGGGCTTTCCGCTTTGGGTCCTGCTACCAGACACTGCCCAATTATTGCTTCCATTCGAGGGATTCGGTTTGAACTCCTGTGCTATATGAATGGTATCATTTCTTTTGAAATAAACAGAGTCAGCATTGGCAGGAGGTACAAGCTCCGCAAGTGGTTGGGTATAGGGTGTTCCCTTGGCAATGACGGGATACAAGGAGTCGGCTATTTCTGGATAGAGCAATTGAAAATTTTCTTCGCCCAGCAATTTCAAGGCATGGGTGTATTCAAAATCTTTGTCATAGCCTGCCAATGTATATGTCATCTGCTTGGTAAACAAGGCTGACTTGAAGTTGCTCCATTTCTCGGGCATGTATCCAAGCAATTTGTATTCAATCGGTAAATCCGCTTTGTCCAAAGTTGAAATATAGGCATTGACTCCTTTTGTATAAGCATCCAGTGCGGCTTTGGTAGAATCATCTTGCTCCATCGCATAAAGTGCACTTTCAGCAGCATATACCATGCCCATCCTGCGCTGATTTCTATCGAACTGTATGGCTTTGTCTCCTACAAACTCACTGAGCCTTCCAGCAGCAGCAAAGGTTTGGAATTCCATCTGCCACAAACGAAATTTTGCGTGTAAAAAACCTTGGACATAATATGCATCATTTTCATCCTCGGCAAAAATGTGTGGCACCAATCTTTCATCCAAATAAACATTCACTTCCCCATTCAAGTCCTTCAAAGCAACGTTCTCAGAAAAATCATGGTCAGCCGATTCAGCATTTTGCCAAATCCCTTCTTGCACGCTTAAAAATTCACCCAATGGAATGGGCAAAACTTCCCTTGTACCTAATACATAGACCAGAGCAGCGTTGATCAGAAGACTGACTGTGAAAATGACATATTTCATAAAAAAAAAGAATAGACTAAAGTTAATCAAAATAATTGACCTCAATAGTGGAAGCAAGGATTAAGAAAAAAACGCTATTTCTTCATTGAAATCGATATGTGGGAAACGATTTGAAAGTTCAACTGCTTTGTCAAGGAATTTTTTTCTGAATTTGATGTGCTCAGTTGAATGTGGATGAAGGGGACGGTGTTTCAATGCCTGCTGAATTTGTGCAATTTCTTTCATCGCCTCCTGTGTTTTTCCATCAATGCAGGCATGCACAAATTTTTCCCATACATATTGGGTTGCGAGGTAATTGGGATGCACCATGTCTTCTGCATAAAATCTATAATCACGTAAGTCATCAATGATCAATTCATAGGAAGGAAAATAATACACAGATGGATCAGATTGACATATCAAATCAATGGCACGCAGCAAAACAGCCTTGCTTCGGTTGTTTTCAATGAAACCATCTCGAAGGTGGCGAACTGGACTCACAGTCAGTACAATTTTGATATCTGGATTGATGGTTCTCATTCGGGCGAGGGTTTCAAAGAATTGATTTTTGATGGAAGTGGGATCCAACAGCATTCTCTTGAATTGATCAGCTGGGATTTTATGACAGTTTGCAACAACTTGTTGATCTTGGTATTTGTAGACAAATGCAGAGCCCAAAGTGATAAACATCCAATTGGATTTCTCTAGGAATGCTTTTCCTGTCTGTATCTGATGATTCATAGCAGACAAAGCCTCTTGGCGAAGCTCGTGACTGTATGCAGAATGGAAGTCCCAATGATGCCACAACCCCTGATCAAAGAAAAGCTCTTGCTCATTGATATGCTTGCCCTCCACGTAGCTATCAATTGAATGAAAAATACTGACTGGATTGAACAGAATGCCATGTGGATTTTGTGCAACATGGAATTTATGTATGTGAAACCGTTCATAGAGATGATTGGTGAAACACGACCCAATCAAAAAAAGTTGATCTCCGTACCTTATTTTATGATCAAACGGAGGTGGATCAAAGTCCATATGAAAATCAATCGCCATCTCAATTGTTCAATTTCATTCTTTGTTTAGAAGCTTCAAACAAGATGATGCCCGTGGCAACACCTACGTTGAATGAGTCGAAATCACCTTGCATGGGTATGGTAAATTTTTTATCAACCGCCTTGCTGATATAGGGCTGGATTCCTTTGTCCTCACTTCCCATTACAATGCAGGATGGTTTTTCAAAATCAACTTGCATGAGCGTAGTGTTGGACCTCATTTCAGCACTGCAAACCTGAATGCCATTCAAATGAAGGGTATCAACTGCTTTTAACAGAGATGCAACCCTGGATACCATTATTTTTTGAAGTGCCCCCGCGGATGACTTCATTGCTTCTTCGTTGAAAGCACCTATACCTTTATCAGGAATGATGAGGCATTGGGCGCCACAACACAGAGAGGTTCTAGCGATGGCCCCAATATTGCGAACGTCAGTAATGCCGTCGAGCATGACAAACAGCGGATGCTCTCCCCTGGCTACAACATAATCAATGACATCCTGCAATTCATGATACTGTATGATGCTGTTAATCCCAATAACACCCTGGTGATTGGCCCGTGTGATGTAGTTCAGCTTTTCGACTGGAACAACATTGATGGGAATTTGAAGTTTTTGGGCCAATGAACTGATTTCATCGATGATTTCTCCTCCAATATTTTTTTGGATGAAAATCCTCTCTAATTGCTGTCCGGCGCGCAATGCCTCCACTACAGGCTGCCTTCCTATGATATTGGTTGATTTACGCATAAATTATTTTTTTGACAGCAACATCAATTTTACTTTAAAGATAGCTGCAATGGTGATGGCATCGGTAATTTCTTTCATGTCGATCATCTGCAAAACTTCATCAATATGATGTCGGTGAATGGTGAATACTTCTGTGTCATCTGGTTCTGGCATTCCTTCGGTAAGATCTTCAGCCAGATATACAATAGACCTTTCATCTGATACAGAGTTTGACAAATGCATATCAAGGATTGGCGTCCACCGATCGGCACTGAATCCCGTTTCCTCTTTCAATTCTTTTTTGGCTGTCTCCAACGAGTCTATATCAAGCGGCCCACCTCCTTCAGGTATTTCGAGACTGTAGCTGTTGAGCACATAACGAAACTGTCTAACAAAATAAACGTATCCGTTTGAATCGACCGGTACAATACCGATGGCCAGGTTTTTAAAGTGTGCTTTGCCGTAAATACCGGGATTGCCTGCTGGGTTCAGAACCTGATCTTCCGTGACTTTTATCCATGGATTGTCGTATTTGACTTCCCCACTGATTTTTTGCCATTCTGTTTGTATCGACATACCTAAAAATAATTAAACCCTCCAATATGGAGGGTTTAATCTTGTATGTTTTGGCTTTAATTATTTGATACCAAAAGATGATTTGACTTTTGTGACATAATCCAGTTTCTCCCATGTGAAAAGTTCAACCTCTACTGTTTTCTTTCCGCCACCTGGAACATCGAATGATTTTTTCACGACTTCATTTTTTCTGCCCATGTGCCCGTAAGCTGCAGTTTCCTGGTAGATGGGGTTGCGCAACTTGAGCCTTGTTTCAATGGCATAAGGTCTCATGTCAAACAATGATTCGACCTTCTTTGCGATTTGACCATCGGTCATTTTTACCTTGGCAGTACCGTAGGTATCTACAAAGATTCCCATTGGCTTTGCTACACCAATTGCGTAAGAAACCTGTACAAGCATTTCATCTGCAACACCCGCTGCAACCATGTTTTTGGCAATATGACGTGCTGCATATGCTGCACTTCTGTCTACTTTGGAAGGATCCTTGCCACTGAAGGCTCCACCTCCGTGTGCACCTTTTCCTCCATAGGTATCAACAATGATCTTTCTTCCTGTAAGACCGGTATCACCATGCGGACCACCAATTACAAACTTTCCTGTTGGATTGATGTGATAAGTGATTTTATCGCTGAATAATTTTTGGACTTCTTTCTTGCATTTTGCTTTTACACGTGGCATGACAATATTGATGACATCCTTTTTGATTTGATCAAGCATTTGCTTGTCATTTTTTGAAAAATCATCGTGTTGGGTTGAAACCACTACAGCATCAATGCGCATAGGTCTGTCGTTGTCATCGTATTCGATGGTTACCTGGCTTTTCGCATCTGGACGCAGGTAAGGCATTTTGCTGTTTTTCTCTCTACGAATCGCAGCCAATTCAATCAATATCTTGTGTGCGAGATCCAATGCAAGCGGCATGTAGTTCTCTGTCTCATTGGTTGCATATCCAAACATCATACCCTGATCACCCGCTCCCTGATCTTCTTTCTTCTTGCGCTCTACTCCTCTGTTGATATCAGCAGATTGCTCATGAATAGCAGAGAGAATACCGCAGGAATTTGCCTCAAACATATATTCACTCTTGGTGTAACCAATTTTTGAAATGACATCACGCGCAATTTTTTGTACGTCCAATGTCGCTTTAGACTTTACTTCTCCTGCAAGCACAACTTGTCCGGTTGTAACAAGTGTTTCACATGCAACTTTTGACATGGGATCGAATGCAAGAAAATTGTCGATCAACGCGTCAGAAATTTGATCGGCTACTTTATCTGGGTGTCCTTCAGATACACTTTCGGAAGTGAATAAATACGGCATGGTAATTTTTTTTGCAAATGTATATATAAAATTAAAGCCTAGAGTATACCAGCCTCAATTTCATGGGTTGTGTAGGATGACTACCTCCACCTAATACGACTCCACCACGGCAAAGTGGATTCAAATAAAAAGAGGCAACTGAAGATGAATATGAAACCACATAAGGAGAATGCAATTTCAATGGATAATTGGGATTGTTTCTGGTCAAAATACCCTGTATATACCTGGTGATGTTCATTGCATACTGGGATACAGTCCTGCTCTTGGGATCAACAGTTGTTTTTCTCATGCCTCCAAAAAATGTAGGGTCATAAGTACCTCCTGGAAAACCATCGGATATGAATGGAACAAATTTGTTGGCAGAAGAGTCAATTCCCTCTAAATATAGATAAGTCGGTGCCGGAAAGATTTCCCCTCTCTTACCAGCAGTGATCACCTCTTGCATAGAAAGTTCAGCCAAGTGTACAATCACATTGCCTTTTCGCTGTTTAAAAGCATCAACAGCTTTCATACTGATCTTGGCATAAGTACCAGGTGTAGAATGTATATAAACCAGGCTGTCAGATAGTTTTTTAGAAATAATGTTTCGAACTTCTGAATTTTCGTAAGAACGCTTGATCTGGTTGATGGCGCCACCCGGTTTCAGGTTTTTGAAAGAAAAAGTCTTGTAGGCAGTATCCAAATCACCGTTTTTGGTATACCTATAATAAAATCTCAAATGTGTTGTTGTATCATCCATGTCAAAAGTCATGAGTGCATTGGCAGTATTGAGTTTTTGAGGAACAATGGCAAATCCCTTTAAATAGTTTCTGAACAGTGAATCGCTTTTCAATGGACCTTTTGCAAATCCGGTATCAAAAGAAATAAGCGATCGTCCGAATACAGCCTTGAGAGAAATTCGTAGCTGATCCTTTGTATTGAATGTTCCCAGATACAAAGAGTCATTTAAAACGGCAGGTGTAAAACGGGCAGATCCCAAGAGTTCTCCATAGGGAACGGAGGCAGACAATGGATAAGCAGAATCTGGACGTATGAAGTCCGTTACCCTGAAAACATCTACTCCCTGAACACCATTGGTATCACCATAAGTGCTTCTGTATTTCAGGGTAAGTACAACTGAATCCAGGTATAGACTGTCAGGAACATTCTGAAACTGAAATGGATATTCTGAAGGTTTCAATTCACAGAAAATAGATGCCGTGGTTGAACCAAATACAGGATCGTTGTTCAACTGACCCAAAACAAAATCTCCCACTTCTCCATATACATCTCTGGAAACCTTGGGCAAAAGTGAGTCGGGTGTAAAATCACCTTGAACCGAAACACTCAATGTTGTATCAAAAGTATTGACATTGTCAATGTCCGGAAGCAGATCGACACCAATATCTGTGTTCTTTATTTTGGTGCATCCAATTGATAAGATCAGTATGAGAAGGGGGAAAAAAGCTTTCAACAAACGCTGTAAACTCACGTATTAATTTTTAAAACTCCTTTGTTCAATCACTTGTTTGCAAGGTCGCTATACAATTGTAAATACTCTGTTAAATCAGAACCTTCATTGTAAGGGATTACTTTCTTGCCTTTCACTTTAGAAAAAGCTTCAAGCAATTTCTTATCTACATCTTCATCACCAAAAGAAATGGCATCAGCATATGTTGCACCACCCTTGAACATGGCAAGGTTGTTAGATTCTTTGAAGGGCTCGATATCTTTCTCTTTTATCGCAGCACTGATCAGGCATTGTTTTACAAAATCAGCTCCCAACTTTTGCTTGAAAGTGGATTGTCCGATTGTAAATATTACTTTGCTGTTGCTGAATACAGGTTCTTTTTTGTAAGCAGTCTTTAAAAACATGGGGATCAGCCCAGTCATCCAGCCACTGCAATGAATGATATCTGGAGGCCATCCAAATTTCTTGACAGTCTCGAGAGCTCCCTTGCAAAAAAATATTGATCTCACACCGTTGTCATCAAACCACTCATCCTGTTCATCCTGAAAAATAAACTTTCTTTTGAACATGTCTTCGTTGTCGAGAAAATAAACCTGCAATCTCGCATTGGGCAATGAGGCTACTTTGATTTGCAAAGGATAGTCATCATTTTCAATGGAGATATTGATACCTGAAAGCCTGACCACTTCATGCAGCCTGTGTCGTCTTTCATTGATTGTTCCAAATCTGGGCATGATGCATCTGACCTCAAAACCTGTGTCATTTGCTTTTATTGCCAATTTGTTTACGATTTCTGAGAATGCTGTCAGCTCCAAATAAGGCGACATCTCATTGGCAATAAATAAAATTCTCTTTTTACTCACCATGTAAAGGCTTTAGGGGAACATTTTAAATGAGTGCAAAGATACGAAAAAATGCTAATTGAATCCCGAATGAGATAGAAGCTCGGTCTTGGATACTTTTTACAAAGAAAAGATTATCAAGTCTTTAAATATCATATTTGTTAACTTCACTTATAAATTCAATCAATGATCAACAGAGTAAAAACATTTTCCAAGTTCTTGCTCTTTTTTGTATTGGGAATGTTCTTGTTATGGCTTACGACCAGGTCCTTCGGTGAGAAGGAAATCCAAGAACTCAAGCTTTTGATCAAAAATGCCAATGTTCAGGTCGTTGTCATCAGCACTGCTATTTTACTGTTCAGTCACTATATCCGCGCATTGAGATGGAAAATGATGATCCAACCCCTAGGCTGCAATCCATCCTCTTCCAATGTATTCTTTTCTGTACTGGCTGGATACTTTTTCAATCTGCTTTTTCCAAGGTTGGGAGAAGTGATGAAATGTACATTCTTGAGCAGATATGAAAAAGTTCCCGTGGATAAATTGATCGGGACAATGGTTGCAGAGCGACTGGTAGACATGATATGTCTGATCATGGTTATTTTGGCAACCATCCTTACCCAAATAGATCGGGTTGGAAACTATGCAAGTGAATTAGCCAATCAGCTTCGTGCCAAATTGAACATGACGCCGCTTAGCTGGGGACTGACAATTTCGTTTCTGTTGATCGTCATCATCTTTGCAGCCAGGTTGTTCAAGGTATCTAAAAATCATCCCAAGCTTTTTAAACTGAAAGAGCTCATCAAGGGAATGATAGAGGGATTGACAACTATTCGAAAAGTGAGGCATTTAAAATTATATATCTTTTATACCGGCGCCATCTGGATATGCTATCTGGCAAGCATTAGAATCGGATTTTATGGTATGGAAGAATTGCAAATCCTGGGATGGGTACCCTCATTGAGCATCCTCACCTTCGGAAGCTTTGCAATGATTGCTACACAGGGAGGCATTGGAGCTTATCAATTGGCTGTGCAAAAAACCTTGGTATTGTATGGCATCAATGAAGTAACGGGACTGGCATTTGGATGGTTGTTGTGGTTGGTGCAAACGGTGATGCTTTTCATAGTCGGACCCGCCTCAGTTCTGCTGCTGTTCATATTCAACAAAAAGTCCAATAAAATCGAAACTTAAAGGATTGATAAATATTTCAAAGTACAGCCTTGCCACGCCGTATAAAAATCCAAATTTGTAAATTGCCAATGAATCATCGAATATGAAAAAAATATCTATCGGCTTTCTATTGATGTTATGCATTTCGAACCTTGCCATGTCTCAACAGTATTACAAGGGTTGGCATCATGGCGACCTTGATTCAAACGCAGTGTATGGCACTTCAACAGAAAGGGCTTATAAAGAACTGATTAAAAATACCCAGCCCCGAAAAAAAATCATCGTGGCAGTGATAGATTCTGGGATTGATACTGTTCACGAGGATTTAAAACCAGTTCTCTGGGTGAACAAAAAAGAAATACCAAACAATGGGATCGATGATGATAAAAATGGATACAAAGATGATGTCCATGGTTGGAACTTCATTGGTGGAAAAGACGGAAGAAATGTTGGGAAAGACAGCTATGAGGGTGCAAGAATTTACTACCAGCTAAAAAAACTGTTTGGTACTGACAGCATCAATGAAAAAAACCTGGATGAAGAAAAAGCAGTTCAATACAGGCTCTACAAAAAAGTAGCAGCAGTGCTGGAAAGTCAGGCAAAAGAAGCCTCAATGTATGTGATGATTTTAAAAGATATTGTTGTCAAAATTCCCGCTGCAGATTCATTGATCAAAACTGCTATTTCAAAAAGCAGCTACACAGGTGATGAACTTCAAAACTTCAAAAGCAATGACCCTCAAGTAAGCAAGGCAAGAGCAACCATGTTGGGAATTTTCCAACAAACAAGGCAGATGGAAAGCACCAACCAGGCCTTGATTGGAGAATTGATGCAATTTTATGAAGGCGAGAAATCCAAAGTCGATGCCTTGGAAAAAGAACCTCCCCACTACCGTCAAGACATCGTTAAAGACAATTATGACGACCCAAATGATAAGTACTATGGCAACAATGATGTAATGGGAACCGATGCCTCTCACGGCACACACGTTGCAGGCATTATTGGAGCGGTAAGAGGCAATGAAAAAGGAATTGATGGAATAGCCAATCATGTTCAAATCATGCCCATCAGAGCAGTGCCTGACGGTGATGAACACGACAAAGACATAGCAAATGCCATTCGATATGCAGTTGACAATGGTGCACTTGTTGTCAATATGAGTTTTGGGAAAAGTTTTTCTCCCCAGAAAAAATGGGTAGATGATGCAGTAAAATATGCTGAATCAAAAGGTGTGCTGCTTGTTCACGCAGCTGGCAATGACGCCAAGAATATTGACGTGGAGGATAATTTTCCATCCAGAAATTTCAACAATGACACGTTGAAAGTATTCAGCAATTGGATCACCGTTGGTGCAAGCGGTGCTGTTGCCAATGAAATTGCTGCATCTTTCAGCAACTACGGAAAAAGAGAAGTGAATGTTTTTGCACCTGGAGTAAAAATATACTCAACCATCCCTGGTGGAAACACTTATGGAGATAAAGATGGTACAAGCATGGCAACTCCTGTGGTAGCTGGCATTGCAGCTCTGTTGCTCTCCTATTATCCAGCATTGTCACCCAAACAAGTGATTGAAGTATTGGAAAAATCCTCCAAAAAAATTGAAACTTCTTTTCCAAAACCTGGGACTGACGAAAAAGTCATGCTGAGTGAGCTGAGCATCAGCGGAGCCATCGTAAATACATACGAAGCATTTAAGATGGCCTCCTCTATAAAAGGTGAAAGAAAACTACCTACTACCCCTGCAGTTCCACTAAAAAAGAAGAAGAACTGATCAGGCAGATTTGCGCACCAGCACTCCTTGCCCAATCATATCTGAAACAACCTGAGTGGTTTCATTGATATAAACATCTTTGGATATGTTGGATATCCATTGTTTTCTTCTTTCAAACTTATCCTGATCTGCAGACAATCTTGTACTATCTGATGGAATAAGATTGACTTGAAGTTTATTGATTGCTTTCGCAGCATCATCGATTTTCTTGTACGACTCTCTGATTTTCTTTTGCTCATCGCGGTACTTCACCAAATTCAATGAATATATACGTTGATTCATTTTTTCGGTCCAGGCAGAAGATTCCTTGATGGCATTGAAAATTGGATTTGCCGCAACCCTTTCCAAACTTTTTTGTCGCACTATGTTGGCTTCATTGACAGATCCAACAATTGGATAAAAAGCTTTTTGTATTTCATCCCAAGGCAATGCATCAGGGTTGTCTTTTTCCCTGTATTTCAAATTTTCATATTGATCTGGTAAAATGATATGGGGTGTGACGCCTTTCAATTGGGTAGAACCACCATTGATTCTATAAAATTTTTGTAAGGTCAACTTCAATGTTCCAATTTCACCAATATCCTTGCTGAATATACCATTGGACTGATCGAGTCCGATATTGCGCTGAACAGTCCCCTTTCCATAAGTGGAACTGCTGCCGATCACCATCCCTCTTCCATAGTCCTGTATGGCTGCAGCAAAAATTTCTGATGCAGATGCTGAAAATTCGTTGACCATCACTGCTAGTGGGCCATCATACAAAACGGATCTGTCACGGTCCCTTAGAATAGAAGGATTCCCTTCTCTGTCTTTCACCTGAACAATGGGACCTTCAGGTATAAAAAAACCTACCATCTGCACCACATCATACAGTGAACCTCCACCGTTGTTTCTCAAATCCATGATGAGTCCATCTACTTGCTGCTCTTTGAGTTTGAGAATCTCTTTGGCAACATCTTGTGAGCATCTTGCTCCATTGGGCCTCTCCCAATCAGCATAAAATTCCGGAAGGAATATATAGCCGATCTTTTTACCACCTTCCTGGATAACTGCACTCTTGGCATAGGTTTCATCCAATTCTACTTCTTCCCGAATCATGGAAACTACTTTGATGGTTCCGTCAGCTTTTTTGATGGTCAGTCGAACTTCCGTTCCCTTTTTTCCACGAATCAGTTTAACAGCATCTGCACTTTCATATCCAGCCAGGTCTACAGGTGTATCAGCACCCTGAGCGACTTTCAGCACTTGATCACCCACAGCGATTTGCTGAGATTTCCATGCTGGGAGTCCGGCTACAACGGTTGCAATTTTAATAGCACCCGATTCATCATTTCTAAGAGATGCACCAATACCAAAAAATCTGCCGCTCATCTGTTCATCGAATGATCTTTTTTCAAGCGGCGGAAAAAAAGTGGTATGCGGATCCATGAATTCAGTCACGGTATTCACCAATAAATCGAATCGTTCATTCTCCTTGGTCTTGGAGATCATTCTGTCAAAATTCCTAGATATCAACAGCCTTACTTTTTCATGTGCTTCTTTCTCCAGCACCGCGTCTGATTTGTAAGATGTATCACCTTTCTTCAGTTGATCTCTAGCGTCCAAGAGATCACTGTATCTCTCCAACACCATGAATTTTAATCTTTTTTTCCAGGTCTCTTTGCGCAGTGCATCTGTTTTGGGGAAATCCAATTTTTCTGGATCGAGTACCACTGTTTCATCCTGATTGAACACAAAAGGAGTTTGCAACAAGGAAGGATAAAATCCATTGACCTCATTGATGCGTTTGAGATAGATTTGTTCTACTGCATAAAAAAATTGTATAGGTGCACCGTGCAATTCATTGTCAATCGTTGTTTCAAATTTTTTTAAATCACGTATATCTGTGGCCAGAAAAAGATCTTTGCTGGGATCCAAGGCTTCCAGATATTTTTTAAAAATATTCTTTGAAAATTCGTCGTCAATTTTCTTGGGACTATAATGCGCCACTTCCAACATTTCTGCCACCTGGGTAAAAATGACTTGGTATTTATCAGGCGGGTTGATCAAACGGGTGGATCCAAATGCAATGAGAAATCCGGCCAAAACAAAAACAACCACAAGGGGCAACGATCTTCTACTGAACATATTTTTAATGAATTGATTAGGCATGCTCAAATGTAAAACATTTAAAAGGCCTGAAAAAGCAGAAAAAGCAATGATGAATGAAAGAAATGTTAAGAATAAGGAGGGAGGAAGATGGGGCTCGAACCCACGACCTTCTGAACCACAATCAGACGCTCTAACCAGCTGAGCTACATCCTCCGTATTGTGAAGAGTGCAAAATTATGACAATTGTTTTCTTTGCCAAAATACATTTTGAATGGATTTCAAAAAATTACCTTTGCAGAAATACAGCATGCATGAACTACTGGCTCATTTTGATACCCCTGATATCTGCTTTCATCGGATGGTTCACAAATTGGATTGCCATAAAGATGCTGTTTCATCCCAGAGAACCGAAAAAGGTACTGGGAATTACCATTCATGGCATCTTCCCAAAACAACAAAAACAATTTGCTGAAAAATTGGGGAAACTGGTAAGCACCGAATTGCTGTCTTTCAATGATATCGAAGAAAAAATCACATCACCTCAAAATGTAGAAAAACTCATGCCATTTGTGGAAGCCAAGGTTGATGAATTTCTTCGGGTTAAGTTAAATGAGGCATTCCCTATCATATCCATGTTCATTGGAGAAAATACCATTCAGCAATTAAAAGGAATCTTCATGCAAGAGCTGCAGATTATTTTCCCTCAAGTCATAAACAAACACATTAAACAACTGGAATCGCAACTTGATTTGGAGAAAATTGTATCTGATAAAGTTGCTGGCTTTTCCAGTGATAAACTGGAACAGATTCTAAACCAGATCATGTCCAAAGAATTCAGATTCGTCGAAATCATCGGTGGAGTTTTAGGATTTGTCATTGGACTGCTTCAAATTCTCATCACAACAATTACCGCATAATGCTGTTATTGCATTTGTTTTAACATTTATTCCTCCCCGTTTTCGAAGGAATCAAGCTTACATGACATCTAAAATGCCATAAATGACACGCACGATCAAAATATTAGGAATTTTTCTTATTTGCTCCCTTTCTTACAGTTTTGCCCAACCGCCGGCGGGATATCGAGGCGGAGGTTTCTCTGCAAATGGCCGTTTTTATGGAAGAATTGTGGATGGAAACACCAACAAAGGCATTGACGCCTCATCTGTTCAATTGACACAAATAAAAGTCAATCCCCAGACCAAAGAGAAAACAGAAACCATTGTTTCAGGACAACTGACAAAAGCAAATGGTGATTTTAGTCTCGAGAACCTCCCTGTGAGCGGCGAAATGAAACTGAAAATCACTGCCATTGGATACATCACATTCGAAAAATCAGTCAAATTTCAAGCCCCCAATTTTGACGTGGATCTCGGCAATATAAAATTAGAACAGGATGCAAAGCAATTGGAAGAAATCAAGGTGGTCGCAACAAAACCTTTCATGCAAATGGGGGTTGACAGAAAAATTTTCAATGTTGAAAGAAACCTTGTATCAACAGGACAAACAGCAACAGAGTTGATGAAGAATATTCCAGGTGTTGATGTAGATATTGACGGCAATGTTTCATTGAGGAATGCATCCCCCACTATTTTTGTGGACGGAAGACCAACCAATCTTTCATTGGATCAAATCCCATCCGATGCCATTCAAAGTGTTGAGCTGATCACCAACCCCTCTGCCAAATACGATGCATCTGGCGGTACTGCAGGTATCATCAATATCATCTTAAAGAAAAACAGAAAAGTCGGTTACAACGGAAATATCAGAACTGGAATTGATACGCGAGCCATGCCGAATGTTGGAGGAGATCTGAATGTGAAGCAGGATAAAATCAATTTTTTCGTGAGCTCCATGTATAACAGGAGAAAATCAATTGGAACAGGTGAATCTGTGAGAGATGAATTTTTCTACACCCCCACCATTCGCTATACCCAAAACAACAATCCAATCAACAATGGTTTCTTCAATTTCAACCGTGCTGGACTTGACTACTTCATAGATAACAGAAACACGATCACCCTTGCAGGAAATTTTGTGCAGGGAAAATTCGGTAACACCGATTTGCTGTCCATCCAAACCGATACACTTTTTGCATCCGGGGCCAAAACCATTTTTTCTGAACGCGTAACAGATTTTGAAAGCAGATTCAAGAATTACGGTGCTACCGTAGGTTTTAAACACCTGTTTGCAAAGCCCGGCAAAGAGTTGACGGCTGACTTGAACTTGAATAATAGTAACAATAGCAATGGGGGTGGATTCAATACACAATATTTTGATGTAAACAGTATCGCCAAAGGTAAACCAATCAACCAAGCACAGGAAGGAAAAGGTGGCAATACCTTCAATACTGCACAGGTTGATTTTTCCAATCCACTCAGTGCCCAATCCAAAATTGAAATGGGCGCAAGAGCTGCTGTGAGAGATTTTCAAAGTGAAAACCTGAACTATATAAATGGACTACCGGTATTTTCAATCAATGCCAATTACAAATTCAATGACCGTGTGTTGGCAGCTTATACTACCTATTCCAATGTGGTTGGCAAGAAAACAAACTATCAGGTTGGGTTGCGTGTGGAGAACTCCAAATATTCCGGAACATTGCTCACCAATGGAAATGAATTTTCCAATAGCTATCCATTCAGCCTTTTCCCAAGCTTGAATTTTACACATCAGATTTCTCCATCACAGGATCTCCAATTCAGCTATGCCAGAAAAATCAATCGTCCTAATTTCTTTCAAATACTTCCCTTCATAGATTACACAGATTCTCTGAACATCAACAGAGGTAATCCGGATCTGGTTCCTGAATTCACCAACTCGATGGAATTGAATTATCAGATTTCCATGAAAGGCAACCATGGACTCTTTTTCTCAGGTTATTTCAAACAGACGGATAATCTGATAACCAGGTTCCAGGTCAAGGAAGCCAGCACGGTTTCAAGCAAGGACGTATTGATCAATACATACATCAATGCAAACAGCAGCAGAGCATACGGACTCGAATTGACCTCAAGAAACCCCATCACAAAATGGCTTGAAACAACCACCAATCTGAATGTATTCAATTCAAGCATCAACAGCTCTAACCTGCAAGTAGATCTCAACAACTCTTTGTGGAGTTTCTTTGGAAAAGTCAATATGAACATCAAACTTCCATCCAGCTTTACTTTGCAACTCACAGGTGATTATCGTAGTAAATCTATTCTTCCGCAGAACAGTGGCGGAGGCGGTGGCAGAGGCGGCGGCGGTGGACCGATGGGTGGAGGTGGCGGAGGCTGGGGAGGATTTACCCAGACTACTGCACAGGGATATGTAATGCCGAATTATGGATTTGAGTTTGCCTTGAGAAAAGATTTTCTCAAGGAGAAAAGAGGTTCCCTCACCTTCAGCATGAATGACATGTTCAAAACGAAAATCTTTGGATCATACTCCTCATCACAATATTTTACACAAACCAACAGCAGAAGAAGAGATTGGCAAGTGATGAGAGTCAACTTTAGCTATCGATTTGGTAAAGTGGATGCAAGTTTGTTTAAGAGAAAAAATACCAAGGCTGGTGCCGACGGAATGCAGGAAGGAATGAACATGCAACAATAAAATACAGGCCGCTGAAAAGCGGCTTTTTTTATTCTCTTTTCCCCACCAGCATGGGCACAAAAGAAAATTGATCAAATTTTTCTTCAACCAGACTTCCATCTTCCATTTTGGTGATGCGGTGCATCCGCTGCATATCATTTTCATCCAATGGCAATACCATCATGCCTCCTGGCTTCAATTGTGCAATGAGTTTTTCTGGAACAAAAGGTGCGGCTGCTGTAATCAACACCTTGTCGAATGGCACATAGGTTGGGAGTCCCTCGAAACCATCCCCATAAAACATTTGCAGCGTTGGATATTTTTTCAAAAAAGCAAACTCTTTGTTTGCATCGTATAATTTTTTCTGTCTTTCAATGGTATATACCTTCGCCTTTAATTCTGCCAATATTGATGCCTGATAGGCACTCCCTGTTCCTACCTCCAAAATTTTCTCAAATGGTTTCACCTGAAGCAATTGTGTTTGATAGGCGACAGTATAAGGTTGTGAAATGGTTTGATCTTGGCCTATAGGAAATGCCCGGTCCTCATATGCCTGCTTTTCAAAAGCAGAATCAAGAAAAAAATGACGTGGCACATGGAGGATGGCTTGTAATACTGCCTGATCAGTGATTCCTTTTTCTTTGATTTGATCAACCAATTTTTTTCTCAATCCCTTGTGTAGATAACTATCCTCAGTTGTTCTCATGTATTATCCTTTTCACTCAATTCAATCCCAGGTCACGAATGATGGCGTCAATTTTATCACCTGCTTGTTTCCAGGAATGATCAAAATCCGATGCTTTCTCAAGCTTGCCTTGCACACTGAAATAAAATTTTATTTTAGGCTCTGTTCCAGATGGCCTTGCACTCACTTTGCTTCCATCCTCCAACACAAATTGAAGTACATTGCTTTTTGGCAGATCAATGCTGCAGACCTGACCGTTGTTGAGGTCTTTTGCTTCCTTTTTCTCATAGTCATAGAGTCCCACGACTTTGACTCCTCCCAAAGTAGATGGCGGAGCTGACCTGTATTGCTCCATCATGGCTGCAATCTGTGCCTGTCCGTCTCTTCCCTTCTTGGTGATAGAAATCAAGTGTTCTCTGAATAAACCATATTTAAGGTATAGCTCAATCAACTTTGAAAAAAGTGTTTTACCTGCATCCTTTTCATAGGCTGCCATTTCACACAAGATGGCAACTGCACTGACTGCATCTTTGTCCCTCAGCTGGTTGCCAATCATGAGTCCGTATGACTCCTCTCCTCCTATCACATAATTTTCAGTTGCTTCCTTTGATTTGATCAATTCTGCAATCCATTTGAAACCAGTCAGCACACTGTAACAATTGATATTATTTCTGGAAGCAATGATATCGATCATATCGGTGGTCACAATTGTTTTTACCACCATGTCATTTTCTTTTGCTATTCCTTTTTTCTTTCTTGCTTCGATCAGATAATTGAAAGCAAGGACTGCCGTTTGGTTGCCGTTCATCAGCACCCATTTTCCGTGGTGATCTTTGACCCCAATACCTACTCGGTCTGCATCGGGATCTGTACCGAGCAATATATCTGCATCGATCTTCTCTGCTTTTTGGAGCCCCAAGCTCATGGCTTCACTTTCCTCAGGATTGGGATATACAACTGTTGGAAAGTTTCCGTTGGGTTCAATTTGTTCATCGACCAAAACGATGTTCTCAAAACCATATGTTTGCAATACCCTCGGCACCAGGGTGATACCTGTACCATGTATGGGTGTATATACGATCTTGAGGTCTTTTTGTTTTTCGATTACTTCCGGATACACGCTGAGTCCTTTCACCATGTCGACATATGCTTTGTCCATTTCTTCACCAATGAGATGAATATTGTGTTCACCCCCTTTCCATTTAACATCATCCACGCTGGCTATTTTTTCTACCTGGACAATCACGTTTTTATCATGTGGCGGAACCAATTGTCCACCGTCGTTGAAATAGGCTTTGTAACCATTGTATTCTTTGGGATTATGTGATGCGGTACACACTACACCACCATGACATGATTGATGGCGGATAGTGAAAGACAATTCTGGTGTTGGACGCAAAGCCTCAAAAAGAAAAACCTGAATGCCATTGGCAGCCATTACATTGGCAGTGATCTCAGCAAATAGACGGCTGTTGTTGCGGCTGTCGTGCGCTACGGCAATGCGCAATTGCTGCTGAGGAAACATTTTTATCAGGTAATTGGCAAATCCCTGTGTTGCAATGCCCACAGTGTATTGGTTGATTCTGTTGGTTCCAACTCCCATGACTCCGCGGAGTCCGCCTGTCCCAAATTCAAGGTTTTTGTAAAAGGCATCTGCCAATTCATTGGGTTGCTCGGTTTGCAAACGACGTATCTCCGATTTTGTAGCTTCATCGTAGTTACCATTCAACCATTGATCAACCTTATGTGCAATTGCCTGTTCCATATATTGATTTTTGCAAAAATAACAATTGAGCCTGAGAAGCCTATGCTAAATAAGCGCCCTGCAATATTCCATCTTTGAAAATGACTGAAATATGATCCTCCAGCGTGGTGGCCAATGAAACACCTACATAGTCTACATGCACTGGATAGGTCTTGTAACTTCTTTCAACCAGGGTAACTGTTTGGATTTGATGAGGTGATAAGGCCAGTATGGGATGGATGGCATGCAGCATGGCTTTACCACTGTTGACCACGTCATCCACGATCAGTACATTCTTATTCTGATAATCAACCGATGCATCAAGCTTACAGTCAATCGGATTGGATTTATCCAATTCGATGGATGAGAGTTCTATTTGAAAGCTTGATATTTCTTCCAGGATTTTTTTCAATTCCAAGGCCAGCAGGTACCCATTCTCTTTGATCCCTGCAATGTGCAATGAATTCAAATGGGTATTTCGTTCCAGTATCTGAAACGCTATGCGCCTCAGTTTCATGTGAGCTTTTTCTGCAGTAAGTATATATTTCTTGTTCATTTTGACATTGTTTTAATCATACATCGTGTAATTTAGCATATCTAATTTTTTGCATGGAAATTTTCCAACAAATTCTTTTCGGAATAGCACTTGTAACGGCGGTCTATTTCTTTTCAAAAAGAATGTCACTGATCCGAAAGCTTATTTTGCTCGGCAAGGAAGAAGATTTGCATGATCAGTCGTTCCAAAGGTGGAAAAATGTATTCCTGTTGGCACTGGGACAAAAAAAGATGTTCAAAAATCCAACCGTCGCTTTTTTGCATTTGCTGGTATATGTAGGATTTATCATCATCAACATCGAGATGATTGAAATCATGATCGATGGATTGTTCGGAACGCATCGGTTTTTACTGGGTCTCATCCCTTCTTTGTATTCCTTTCTCATCAATTCATTTGAGCTACTCGCCGCACTGGTAATTGTAGCTTGTGTAATCTTTCTCGTCCGCAGAAACCTCATTCACGTGAAACGCCTCTGGTCAAATGATCTCAGAGGCTGGCCCTCAAAGGATGCCAACATCATCCTTGTTGTAGAAATTGTACTGATGATGCTGTTTTTGAAAATGAATGCAGCAGATACTTTGTTGCAGTCGAGAGGCGTTGGGGATTATTCCAATCATGCTACTGGAAACTTTTATATTTCTTCGTTGTTGCACCCCTTGATGAATCGCTTTTCAATTGAAACACTGGTGCTCACAGAAAGAATTTGCTGGTGGTTGCACATTTTTGGTGTTCTGGGATTTCTCAATTACCTGTCATGGTCCAAACATCTGCATATCATATTGGCCTTCCCGAATGCCTATTTCTCTAGATTAGAACCACAGGGTAAGTTGAAAAATATGCCTGCAGTTCAAAAAGAAGTTTTGTATGCCTTTCAACCTGAAATGGCAACAGCTGGTACAAATGACCAAAATCCTTCTTCATTTGGCGCAAAAGACATCCAAGATTTGTCATGGAAAAATTTATTGGACGCTTTCAGTTGTACAGAGTGCGGAAGATGTACTGCAGCTTGTCCGGCCAATCAAACAGGAAAAATGCTTTCTCCAAGAAAGATCATGATGGATACGCGTGACCGGGCGGAGGAAATTGGATCAAAAATAAATCAGGGAATAGATTGGAAAGCAGAGAACCGAACTTTGTTGTACGATTATATTTCTGAGGAAGAGATCCGAGCTTGTACTACATGCAACGCATGTGTGGAAGCCTGTCCAGTCAGCATCAATCCACTTGATATCATTGTAGAATTAAGAAGATACCTCATCATGGAAAAAAGTTCGTCCCCACAGGAATGGACATCCATGTTTGGAAATATTGAAAACAATTTTGCTCCCTGGAAATTTTCACCAGATCAGAGAATCAACTGGACAAAAGAATCAACATGAAAGTCCCTATTTGGTCAGAAGAACTCAACAAAGGCAATCAACCCGACATTCTTTTTTGGGTGGGTTGTGCAGGAAGCTTTGATGCGAGGGCCCAATCCATCACCAAGGCTTTTGTTGCCATCTTGAACAAGGTAGGCATCTCCTATGCAATTCTCGGCGCAGAAGAAATGTGTACAGGGGATCCTGCAAGAAGAGCGGGAAATGAATTTCAGTTTCAGATGATGGCCTATCAGAACATACAATTGCTCAATGGGTATCAAATAAAAAAAATCGTGACTGCTTGTCCACATTGCTTCAATACTTTGAAGAATGAATACCCAGAGTTAGGCGGACATTATGAAGTCATACACCACAGTACGATGCTGCAGCAATTGATTGATGAAGGGAAAATTGTACTCAACGAAAACGGTGCCTTCAAGGGCAAGAAAATCACCTTTCACGATTCCTGTTATTTGGGCAGAAGCAATCAAATTTATGATGCGCCAAGATCTGTCATCGAAGCATTGGATGCATCGTTGGTTGAAATGAAAAGATGCAAGAGCAACGGACTTTGCTGTGGTGCCGGAGGTGCACAAATGTTCAAAGAAGAAGAAAAAGGAACCAGCAGGATCAATATTGAAAGAACATCAGACGTGCTTGCATCGGGTGCATCAGTGGTAGCATCTGCTTGTCCCTTTTGCAATACCATGCTGACCGATGGCATCAAACTCAATGAAAAACAGGAAGAGATCAAAGTATTGGACATTGCTGAATTGATCGCACAATCCATATAACATGAATTTGACGTATACTCATTTATTGCCTGCAGATTTCAGTGATGAATCAAGGGTATGGATTTATCAATCGAATCGTCTTTTCAGTATTGGGGAAGCAATGGAAATTGAAAAAATACTGGAAAAATTTGCAGGCGAATGGACATCCCACGGTACACCCGTCAAGGGATTTGGAACGCTATTTTTTGGTCAATTCATCATTCTCATGGCCGATGAAAAACAAACGGGGGTCAGTGGTTGCAGCACCGACAGCTCAGTGAGAATGATCAAAATGATTGAATCATCTATGCAGGTCTCGCTTTTTGAAAGAACCAATCTTGCCTTTGTTGTAAAAAACAAAATAGAGCTGCTTCCATTGCAACAGGTTCAATATGCTCTGGAGAAACAGTTTATTGATGAAGAAACCTTGTTTTTTGACAATACCGTTTCCACCAAAGCATTCCTTCAAAACAACTGGATCATTCCCCTTGGGAAATCCTGGTTGGCCAAGCGCTACCTCCCTCAAAATTAACAGATGACAATTTGTCACATTGATCGATTTCATTAATTTTGCAAAATGTTTGAGATCGAACAAAAAGTGATGGATGAATCCCGCCAGGGCGAAGCATACGAGGGGGTATTGGATACCCTTTCGGCTCCAAATAAACGCTTTTACATCGAGAGCTATGGCTGTCAGATGAATTTCAGTGACAGTGAAATCATTGCATCAATTTTACAGAGCAGCGGATTTGGATCCACGCGTGATGTGGAGCAAGCCAATTTAATTCTGTTGAATACCTGTTCGATCAGAGAAAAAGCTGAGCAGACCATTAGAAAACGACTTACTGAATTCAAAAAAATAAAACGCAGCAATTCTTCACTTTTGATTGGCGTTTTGGGCTGCATGGCTGAGCGTCTCAAAAGCAAACTGCTGGAAGAGGAAAAACTGGTAGATATCGTAGTTGGTCCGGATGCCTATCGCACACTTCCTCAATTGATTGAAGAAGCTGAAACAGGTGAAAAAGCGGTAAATGTTTTATTGAGCAGAGAAGAAACGTATGCAGACATCGCTCCTGTAAGAATAAATAGCAATGGAATTACTGCATTCGTCAGCATCATGCGCGGATGCAACAATATGTGCACTTTTTGTGTAGTACCCTTTACAAGGGGCAGGGAAAGAAGCAGGGATCATGCATCCATCGTGGATGAATGCAAGGATTTGTTTGATCGAGGATTCAAAGAAGTGACCCTACTGGGACAAAATGTGGACAGTTATTATTGGGTAGATCCTGTTAGCAATCATGCAGTTGATTTTGCTATGTTGCTCGAAAAGGTGGCAAAGATCAACCCAGCGTTGCGTGTCCGCTTCAGTACATCTCATCCAAAGGATATTACAGAAAAAGTATTGCAGACAATGAAAGCATACGACAATATCTGCAAATACATTCATTTGCCTCTTCAAAGCGGATCTACGAGGATATTGCAATTGATGAACAGAACATATACCAGAGAATGGTACCTCGCCAAAGTGAAACGCATACGCGAAGTGATGCCGGATTGTGCCATCAGCTCTGATATCATAGCAGGATTCTGTACGGAAGATGATCAGGATCATTTGGATACGCTGGATGTCATGCGTAATTCGAAGTATGAATACAGTTATATGTTCATGTACTCTGAAAGACCAGGTACATTGGCTGCCAAGCGATACAAGGATGATGTTCCCATGGAGATTAAAAAGAAACGACTCGAAGAAATTGTTTCCCTGCAGAATCAATTATCACTTGAAACCAACAAGCTTGATATCGGCAAAAAAGTAGAAGTCTTGATTGAAGGAAATTCCAAAAAGAATGAAAAACAGTGGATGGGAAGAAACAGCCAAAACAAAGTCGTTGTTTTTGACAAAACAGATAAGGCATTGCAACCTGGAGATTATGTCTGGGTGGAAGTGAAAGATTGTACGCAAGGAACCCTGCTTGGAAACATGGTTTCCTAAAAAAATATACAATGGATTTACAAAGTCTAAAGAACAGATTTGGAATCATCGGAAACTCTCCTGCTTTGAACTATGCATTGCAAGTGGCTTCGCAGGTTGCAAACACTGATTTAACTGTGCTGATTGTTGGCGAAAGCGGCGTGGGTAAAGAAATATTTTCCCAAATCATACACGCACTATCACCAAGAAAGCACAATCCTTTCATCGCTGTGAACTGTGGTGCAATTCCAGAGGGAACGATTGATTCAGAATTATTCGGACACGAAAAAGGATCTTTCACCGGTGCTGTTGATGCAAGGAAGGGATATTTTGAAACGGTGAATGGCGGAACCCTGTTCATGGATGAAATTGGAGAAATGCCTTTGGGCACACAAGCCAGGTTGCTCCGTGTATTGGAAAATGCAGAGTTCATAAGGGTGGGCTCATCTAAAGTGCAGAAGACAGATGTAAGGGTCATAGCTGCAACCAACAAAGAATTGTTGATTGCTACACAAGACAATAAATTCAGGGAGGATTTGTATTACAGATTGAATACAGTGCCGATCAGGGTGCCTTCATTGAGAGAAAGAAAAGAAGATATCATCTTGCTGTTCAGAAAATTTGCAGTTGATTTCGCAGAGAAGTACAGAACGAGTCCCATTCAACTCACCGAAGAAGCCAAACAAATGTTGCTAAATTATCCTTGGCCAGGAAATGTTCGAGAGTTGAAAAATATTGCTGAACAAATTTCAGTATTGGCGGAGGATAAATCGATCTCTGCACAGGTACTCGAGAAATTTCTTCCCAAAAACAACCAAAACAATCTTCCCATGTTGGTTGGAAGCAACCAGCCTGGTGTTGGGAAAGCGGAGTTCATGAATGAGCGCGATATCCTTTACAAATTGTTTTTTGATTTGAAGAAGGATGTCACGGAGATGAAGAAAATGTTTTTAGAAATTGTTCAAAACCCTTCCGTGGCATCTTCTGTTTCACAGATGGTTGAAGAAAATTTCAGACAGGAAATACCCATGAGCAGCAGATCAGCGCATGAATCAAACAGTCACTCCAATATTATTCCTGTGCATACCCATCAGCCTGTGATCATTTCAGATAACAGAGATTTGGAAGATTCCATCGTAGTTGATGAATCACTCAATATCATGGATAAAGAGAAGGAGCTGATTGAAAGGGCCTTGAAAAAACACAAAGGAAAAAGAAAAGATGCAGCTTCAGATCTGGGCATCAGCGAAAGAACACTCTACAGAAAATTGAAAGAATATGATATTGAGGAGTAATAAATCAGGTCGCCTCCTGCAAATGTTGTCAATGTGGTTGATAGGCATCCTTTTTTTACAGGGTACATGCCGATACTCACTCAAGGACGCGGCGCCCATCCCGGCAGATATCAAAACAGTAAAAGTTTCTTTTATTGAAAACAAAGCTAGGTATATCAATCCGCAATTGAGTCCCAAGCTAACCGACAAGCTTCGCCAAAAAATTGTGAACCAAACCCGTTTGTCGCAAACCAATGATGAGGCTGACTTCGAAATCAGCGGATACATCAGCGACTACTCTGTGAGCACCTCAGGCATCTCCCAGCAGCAGGTTGCGAGCAACAACCTCAATGTGACCGTACACATTGTGTTTAGAAATAGAAAAGACGAAAAGAAAAATTTCGAAACAGATATAACGAGGAATTTTCCATTTTCAGCAACAAAGAGTCTTTCTCAGGCTGAACTTGATTTGAATGATCAAATGGTCAACAACCTGACCGATGAAATATTCAACCGAATTTTTTCGAATTGGTAAACAAGCTATATTAGCAGCATGGGCAAGGAGACGGACTACATCGTAAAATCACTATTCGACCGGGAGCATCTGAAAGAGCTTACCGTGGACAAACTGAAAGAAATGACAGCGTCCTTCCCCTATTCATCCATTTTGCATTTGCTCTACACTAAAAAATTAAAAGCAAACCTGCATATCGGATACAAAGATGCGCTCATGCATACATCCCTTTTCTTCAATCAGTCACAATGGCTTACATATCAAATGCATGATGAAGCTGAAATAGGAGTATTCAGAAACAACAACGTTGAAAGAAGGGAACAGACTTTGAAAGAAGAACAAGTGGACGAGCAACATTCAACGGAAGTTCAGCATACCATAAACTCCTTATCCCCTGAAGAGGAAAAGTTGGAAATTCCGATTGATCCCTATCATACGGTTGATTATTTTGCTTCACAAGGCATCAAACTTTCCAAGGAAGAACAGAAAGATGAACTTTCGAAAAAAGTACAATCATTCACAGCCTGGCTGAGAACCATGAAAAGACTGCAGCCTGCACCTGAAACAACAACTTATAAGAATATCGAGGAAATCTTTGGCAACCAGCAAGAAGAAAAAAGCCAGGACAAAAACGAAGTATTTACCGAAGCGATGGCTGAAGTATATCTGAAGCAGGGATTGCGTGAAAAAGCCATCGAGATCTATCATAAATTAAGTTTGCAAAATCCTGCCAATCATCATATTTTTGCCGCCAAGATTCAACAGATTAAAGAAAATAAATTATGACTACCCTTTTCATAGCCCTTATCATCCTAGCCTCTGTATTATTAGGAGCCATTGTGTTGATCCAAAATCCCAAAGGCGGCGGATTGGCTGGAAATATTGCAGGTTTTAGCAACCAGTTCATGGGTGTAAAACAAACAACCGATGTGCTTGAAAAAGGTACCTGGATCCTCGCAAGTGCACTGGTTGTTCTATGTCTGGTTTCTGCCTTGGTGATCAAAACAGGTAAAGGCACAACCAACGATACGATCAAAAATATTCCAACTACTGGAGCAGCTGCCAATCAACCAACCCCAGCCGCACCAGCACAACCGGTTGCTCCCGCTCCCGCGAAATAATTAAATTATTGCAACATATACCCCGCTTTATCAAGCGGGGTTTTTTATTAGATTGAATCATGGCGAAGGCTAAAAAGTCAGTCAGAAAAAAAAGTGGCAAGAAAAAAGGCAGCAGCATAGGACTTATACTGATCTGCCTATTGGCATTGGTATTTGCAGGATTCTTTTATACGCTATTCCTGAGACCAGCTACCAACTTCAAAGGCGAGGAAACAGTGATACTGATTCCCGCATCAAAAGCAAACAAGACATTCGTAAAAAACAAAATAAAGAATGCTATCAAGCCTGCACAGTATACCAGTTTCCTGGCACTTGCTGAGTGGTTTGGCTATTGGGAGCATATCAAGCCAGGCAGATACATCATAAAAAAGGATGCCAGTATTTTCAGTTTCTTCAGAAAACTCAATGGAGGAAGACAATCCCCTATTACACTCACCATCAATAAATTCAGGACAAACAAAGATTTCGCAAAATATGTTTCCTCCAAATTTGAATTCACTGAATCGGAATTTTTAAAATTCATCTTGAACAACGATTCCATTGCTCCATTTGGAGTGAATACCCAAACACTGATGACCAAAATCATTCCCAATACCTACGAAATTTATTGGAATGTGGGTCCGAGGGAATTCCTTGAAAGAATGAACAAGGAATCAAATGATTTTTGGAATGAAAGCAGGATTGAGCATGCCAAGGAATTGGGACTCTCCAGGGAAGAAATTTACACCATTGCCTCCATCGTTGAAGAAGAAACCAATAACAATGAGGAAAAATCAAACATTGCAAGTGTATATGTGAACCGCCTGAGAAAAGGCATGAACCTGAGCGCAGATCCCACCATCAAGTTTGCATTGAATAACTTTGGATTGAAAAGAATTACGCTTGCGCACATCAATGCTTTCAAATCTTCTCCATACAACACATATAAAAACAAAGGACTGCCTCCGGGTCCGATTTGCACTGCCTCTATCTCCTCCATCGATGCAGTTTTAAAAGGCGAGAAGACAGACTATTTGTATTTTTGTGCAAAAGAGGATTTCTCAGGTTCGCATAATTTTGCAGCTACTGCTGAAGAGCATTTTAAAAATGCAAAAAAATACCAGCGTGTACTGGACAGCCTGAGGATTCATTGATCAACAATGATAAAACTACAAAGGATCATCATTGAAAGCTGGCCCGTCAGACCAATCATTGACTGGTCGAAAAAAGTGATATTGCCCGGGTTTGAGGGAATTCCTTTGTATGATGTGGTAGTTTTTTTCATGAGGCAAACACAACAAATCGGATTGAATGAAAGGGCAGCCTCCGTTGCATTCAATTTCCTGATGGCCATTCCACCTCTTTTCATTTTTCTTTTTACAACACTTTCATTCCTTCCTGGATCCAAAACCCTGTACAAGGAAATTCTGATTTTACTACAGAACATCATACCAGACCAACGCACCTACCTGATGATCAAAAATGTCACAGATGATTTTTTCTCTGCAGGAACTGGCACACTGTCCTTCGGATTGTTGCTTGCGCTCTACTTCTCATCTAATGCAACCATCACACTGATGCGTACTTTCAGGAAATCCATGCTGCACATCGAAATTGAAAACAGAAATTTCATTCAAATCAGATTAGCAGCCATCCAATTGACATTCATCATCGTTCTGTTGATATTGGCAACCATCCTGATCATGTTTACCCAGAGTATATTTATTGGATACATGACCGATCTACTCAACATCAAAAATCATTCATTGGATTGGCTGATTGCAACCACCCAAATATTGCTAACGGTATTGCTGATTTTCTTCGCGATTGGACTTATTTACAAATATGCTCCGCATGTACAGAAAAAATGGAAAATCAGAACTCCTGGCTCTATTTTGGCTACCACATTGATCATCACCTTTTCCTATCTCTTCTCCTATTGGGTAAACAACATTGCATCGTACAATAAAATTTATGGCTCTTTGGGAAGCATTTTGATCCTGATGTTTCTCGTATTTGTGAACTCCCTTGTGCTATTGATCGGATTTGAATTAAATGTTTCCATCAATTCCATCAAATCCATTTCAGAAAAAAGAAAATAAACTTGATATGCATACAAATCCTCGTCCATTCGTGTTGGCAGAAACCAACTGGAAAGAAATCCAACAACATGCATTTGATATTGCCGTGCTTCCATGGGGTGCTACTGAGGCACACAATTACCACATGCCCTATGGAACAGACAATTACCAGGTAGATGCCATCGGCTATTTGGCTGCAGAAAAAGCCTGGAAAAAGGGTACAAAAGCATTGATACTTCCTGCAATCCCTTTTGGTATCAATACAGGTCAAATGGATATTGCCTATTGCATGAACATGAATCCATCCACCCAACTTGCCATCCTGAAAGATGTTTGTGAAGTGGTAGTGCGACACGGAGCAACCAAATTCATCATTTTAAACGGACATGGTGCCAACAATTTTGTTTCGATGATCAGAGAGTTGGCAGGCTTGTTCCCGAGCCTCTTCATCAGTGTGATCAATTGGTATCAATCGGCAAAAAAAGATGATATCTTTGTTAACAAAGGAGATCATGCAGACGAAATGGAAACGAGTGTTATGATGCATCTTCACCCACAATTGCTTCTGCCGATTGCAATGGCAGGAGATGGTTCCAATAAAAAATTCACTCCAAAAGGTTTTCAGGAAGGATGGGCATGGACGCAAAGACCCTGGACGAAAATCACCAAAGACACGGGATCTGGAGACCCATCACAAGCAAATTCGGAAAAAGGAAAACTTTTCATTGAAAGATGTTCTGACAATATCTGTGAATTTTTCTGTGAAATCGATCACAAAAACATTGATGCACTTTTAAAATAATTCATACATGCTCCCAAAATCACTGGTTTTTCTTTTCGCTTGCCTTTTTTTTACATCCCATGTTGGATTTTCTCAAACCGTTGAAAAAGACACACTGAACACAAGCAATACTGAAAAACAGTTGGAGGAAGTGGTCATATTCGGTCCAGAAAAGAAACAACAGAAATCGCTTTCCTCTCCCAATTCCATCACATCGATTGACAAAAATCAAATACAAAATCTAAGGATTTGGGAAATCAACCAGCTCCGCGGCATCTCCCCTAATTTCAATCTTGCGCATTCAGGCGATAATCGAAATATCGCCAGTATCCGGGGAATTGTTACCACTTCCTATGACCAGGCAGTAGCAACATATATTGACGGTGTGCTCCAGTTCAATTTGGATACCTATATTCCCCAGCTGAATGATATTGAAAGCATTGAAATCATCCGTGGTGCACAGGGAACTTTCTATGGCAGAAACAGCATGGGCGGCATTATCAATATAATAACACAAACACCCAATAACAAACCCAGTCTTCAAGCAGGTTTTACAATGGGTAATCTTGGTCAAAAAAGATCAAGCGTTCAATACAAGTCGGCCTTGATTAAAAATAAATTGTTTTTGAGCGCATCATACTTGTTGGATGCAAAAAATGGATTTTATACGAATGATTTTACAAAAGACGCATACGACAAACAAACCCAGCGTTTGGCCAATGTACAATTGAAATACCTGATGAAAAACAATTGGTCACTCCAAGCTGATTTCAAAAATTATACCGTCAACAACAAAGGGGCATTCCCTTTGAACGCAGATATGGAGAGTGCTTTCAAAAAGCCTTTTGAACTTTCCCAGAACCAGACGACCACCATGAATGATCAAACAAACAATCTTTCTCTGATTCTCCAGCACAAAGGCAAAAAAGCAAATATCACCCTCCAATCTGCCTATCAACAGAATTACAGATATTACGACAATACATTGGATGCAGATTTTTCACCATATAGCATCGTTGGTATTTTCAACAATTATGGAAAGAATTACAACAATGTCAAAGCCTTTACCAATGAATTGCGGATACAATCGGTTGATTCAACATCAAACAAACTGAAATGGTCAACTGGAATGTTTCAATATACCAGCAACAGTCCCACGAGACAAGCTACAGTATTTGGAAAAGATGCTGGATTCATAGGCATTCCTGATACTGACTTTTCCCTGATTGCATACAACCTTTCAAAAACAAATGGATTAGCGGGATTCGGACATGCAATTTACCAATTATCAGAAAAATTCTCCATTCAAGCAGGCATGAGACTTGATTATGAACAAAGAGCGCTCACTGTAAGAAGCGAGTATGAAAAACAACCCTATCCTGCATTCCCAATTCTATCAGATACTACCGGTCAAAAAAACTATACTGCCTTTTCACCAAAATTTGGATTGAATTATGCAGCATCAGATAATCAGTTCATCTATTTCTCGTACAGCAGAGGTTTTCGATCTGGGGGACTTACCAATATCTCCAGCGATCCATCCCAAGCCCCTCTCTCTGCCTTTTTGCCGGAATTTGCCAACATGTTTGAAGTTGGACTCAAAGGCATGAACCAAAAAAGAACTTTGCAATATGCATTGGCTGCTTTCTTTAATCATGTTACCAATATCCAAACACCTTTTCTGGTATTACCAGATGCCATTACCATTACAAAGAATGCGGGAATCATGCGCAGCAGTGGACTGGAATGGGAGCTTACCGCAAAGCCTTTGCAAGGATTCACCGTTCAATACAATGCGGGTCTCACGAATGCAACATATAAAACCTTTACTGCCGTCAGCAATGGGACGCAAATTGATTTGAATAACAAAAAACAAATATTTACGCCATCCACTACCCAATTTATCTCAGTAAACTATCAAAAGAAATTGGGAAAAAATGAATTGTGGAGCAATGTACAATACCTGTTTACCGGCAATCAATACTTTGATTTTGCCAACAGTATTGAGCAAAAAGGATATGGACTCTTACATGCGCAAATTGGATACAAGTTTTCAAAAATCAATCTATCTTTTTGGGCGAGAAACATCACAAACAAACAATACATAAGTTATGCCTATGATTTTGGGGCAGTGCACTTGGGGAATCCAAGAACCTTTGGCATCAGGCTTGCTTATCGCATTTTATAAATCATTGTTGATCTGAATACCCAATCCGTGACCGGAAGGTATCTGCCAGGCATGGTTTTCTAGTAAGAGTCCCGTGGCAAGATCTTCTTTCAACAGCAAGGGACCATCTGCATCCAGGTAATCAACCAAAGGCGATAAATGAACCATGGCTGCCGTACCGATGGAAGACTCATTCATGCATCCCAACATGATTTTCAATCCTTTTTTTCTGGCTGAAGCAATCATTTCCATTGCAGGAGTAATGCCACTGCACTTGGTAAGCTTGATATTTATTCCATGAAAAGATTCTGCACAATGCTCGATATCCTTTGCATTTACACATGATTCATCAGCAATCATAGGTATGGAAGAAATGGATTTCAGCGCTTGCATATCAGTCCATTGCTCAATGGGAAGCGGCTGCTCAATCAGCTCTACACCGAATAAGGTTAATGCAGGTAAAATTTCTTTTGCTTCGTCATAAGTCCAACCCGCATTTGCATCCACCCTGATCGCAGCTGTGGTTTCCTTCCTGATGGCCTCAATGATTTCAAGATCATGCATTCCTCCCAGTTTAATCTTGTATACAGGAGCTGGATTTTGCCTGAGTTTTTGCAACATCATCTCTTTGGAATCGATACCGATTGTATAATCTGTAAGAGGAGGAGAAAAAGTTGGCTGGATTTGCAGCAGATCTCTGAGTGATTGTTTACGCATCTTACCAAACAGATCCCACGCAGCCATGTCCAATGCACAAACAAGAAAAGGATTGCCGGGAATCAGGTGATGAAGAAAATGCCAAAAACGTTTAGGATCCATCAAAGAAAATCGCTCAATGGCTGTTTTGTATTTTTCCAAATCATCCGCCATCTGTCTAGTTGTGATGTCGTAGTAAGATATAGCAGGTGCTTCTCCGTATCCTTTCAAACCCCTCCAACCCAATTCAACGATAAACGTGGGCTGATGCGTTTTTGTACCCTTTGAGATGGTAAAGGGAAATTCAAATGCCAGTTCTTTTTGCCAGTATTGAATGGATAACACTATCGACCGTTGGAAGTGATAAAATATTTCAACAAATCATTGAAGTCTTTTTTCTGCTGAAGCGCTTCAATATTGATGGGCATTCTGTATCTCCAATAGTGTTTAGGATCTCCAGGTATGTTGATGCGTTCCTGGTGCGGATCAGTCAACCTCAACGACTCATCCATGGCGAATAAATCCTGGATTTGAAAGACAGTCCACATGGCCGGAGAAGAAATATGCTGGAGCACAATGGATTTTGCAACATGCACATTTGCATCTGACGGTGCATCCCCGTATTGCCACATTTCCTGATTGTAAAATTGCTGGGATGCTCTGCAGTCTTCCGTCCACCACTCACGAATAGTGCTCATATCATGCGTGGATGGGGTAACGACTGACAGATAAGAGGCATGAGCCGGATTGAAAAATGCAGCGTTGGCTTGTTTGGGCATTCGCTGAACTTCCATGCACAAGAATCCAAGATGTGCCATGACATCCGGAACACAATGTGGAACCATTCCCAGGTCCTCCCCGCAAATGAGCATATCTGTACTTCTTTTCAATGAAGGCAGTTTTTCCAATGACTCTGATCGCCATACATGCTCCTGGCGATGGAAAAAGTAATCATGGTATAAATCCATAAGTGCTTGTATCACATTGGAAGGAAGATGACTAAAAGAAAGGGTTTGATGAACATTGAATCTGAAATGATATTGATTTTTTTGATCAGGATCCTTGTGTAAAATAATATTGCTGTGAAGATTGAAGAGCGCTTGCTTGAGCGCAGTATGTTGATCGCTTTCCTCTAAAGCATTGAAATAATTTTCGATCTTTCGCTGAGAATCAAATGCAGGTTTGAATACATAGCATCCATTCTTTGCTGGATCCAAAAAATTTTTAATCCCCGCTTCATTTCCACCTGTTATTTCCCACAATACTGTGTCATTGATAAAAGGTTTACAGAGTCGATCAATGGTCAGATGTATCCCTTTTTCATTTAATTCAGCCTGTGTAATTGGAATGGCAGGTACAAATCTTCCCATGATGCCTTCAACAGCGCTGATGGGAATGGACCAGATCCTGAAAAATCCCAGAATATGATCTATTCTGAATGCATCGAAATAATTCGACATTTGTTCGAAACGCTGTTTCCACCATGCATAATTGTTTTTGCGCATGGTTTCCCAGTTGTATGTTGGAAAGCCCCAATTTTGTCCCTTGATTGCAAAATCGTCAGGGGGAGCACCCGCCTGCATATCAAGATGATAGAGCGATGGATCCATCCAGGTATCAACCCCGTATCGATTGACACCGATTGCTATATCACCTTTCAACACAATTCCTTTTTTATTGGCGTACTCATGTGCATTTTTCAACTGCAAATGAAGATGGAATTGAATGAAATAATGCAGGGCAATTTTTTTATAATGTGGAGATTTTCTTGAAGTCATTTTTTCAATGAGGGCGTGACTGAACTCACTGTTTTCCTCCCAATTGGCAACATCGGGCGAATTGTATTGATCCCTCAAAAAAGAGAAAACAGCATAGGGCTCCAACCATGCTTTGTTTTTTTCAAAAAATGATACAAATTCTTTGTTGTCAAAAAAATATTCTTCCTGTGCATCATATAAGAGAGACAAAGCATCCAGTTTGCATTTCATAACCTGCTCATAGCATACCCCTTCATTTTCATTCAGGACTGACCTATGTGAAATGATTTTGCTGATCAACTTTTTATGCTTGGCTCCTGCGATGGTTTCAATGGAAATATAAAGAGGGTGCAGTGCAAAAGCAGATATGGCAGCATAGGGATAGGAATCTGCTTTTGTATGGGTGGAGGTAGTATCATTGACAGGCAGGAGTTGAATCATTTTCAATGATACATTGGATGCCCAGTCAACCAATGTTTTGATATCATTGAACTCTCCCACTCCAAAACTTTTGGCAGTTCTCAAACTGAAAACAGGAATAGCGATTCCGGTGCCCTTGAAACGATGATCCAATCTTGCATATCCATCTTGCACCACAAAGGCAGTATCATTCAACGGCTGACTCAAAACCCTGTTCGATCCATGCTCGTAACGCAAAAATTCACCGTCTTTATTTAGGACACAATACTTATACTCAAGAAAAGAAGCATCTGTCAGCTTTTCAACTTGCGCAACCCATGCGAGTCCATCAAAATTCATTTTCACACCATGCTGAGGCGACCAATTGCCAAAATATTCATTGTTACCCACCAGAACCAGTATCTCATCATGTTCGAGCGTGGGAGCAAATGCTTTCAGAAGTATTTTCTTGTCTTTAGCCTTCTTAAACGTTTTCTTCCTTTTTGTATGGTATATATTTTTAAAGGGTGCTGTGTAGAAATTGTTTTCAATCGATCCCATGTCAATCCAAGTATCCAAAACGATTGTATCATCATTGAGTTCAGAAAGATCAATAACCCTGTTTTCACCCCAATCTTCGAGCATTTCACCCTGATCATTTGTGAATATGTAAGTATAATGCAGGAATGGGTATTTCTTGATCTCACTGGCAGATAATTGGATATCAACCCGCCAATGCTGTTGGTCAAGGTACATCATGCTTACTGCATCCGACAATTTTCCACCTCCCAATTGTGGTATATTTCCAGCAATTTTCAGACTTTGCCCTGGGCACGTTGAGAATCTTAAATAAATGCTAAGCACCATATTCTATCCAATTGAAGCGCAACAAGTTACGGAAAATCAGGTAAGTGTAGTGAGTACACATTAAAAAATCATTTGTGCAGAATAATTTTTTTCCTGCAATGAATCTTGTTTTACATTTGCCTATAAATCAAAGATATATGACCAAGAGCCAAAAAAACACGTTCTGGATGCTTTTCTTTCTCTCATTGGCCCTTTCAGTTGCTGTCTATTTCTTCATTCCAGATTTGGTTTCGCTCATGGTAGTACCCGTTGTGACTACTTTCGCCAAGGCATTGGACCTTATTTAATTTTTCTTCAAAATTCTGATATTGAAATATTTACAAAATATTTGAGGGAATATTCGTATGCATCAAATAAGATCTACGTTTTTTGAATATTTTTTAAAAATTAATTTAAATATTTACATATTTTATATTTTCGCCTTTAATTAATATGTTTTTTTGAATATTTTTTAAAATATTTAAGAAAAAAGGGTTGGAAAAAGGAATATAAATTGCTATCTTTGCGTCACAATTACACAAAGTAATTAACGAAGTCTTAGCACAGTTTAATCTTACTAAGACATCCAATTTGAAACGGTTACCTGCTCGTGAGAAAAGCTATCTAAACTGTTTTATATGAAAACTTCAACTCAAAGAGCTAACATGAACGCCGAGACACTGAAAAAACAAGGGACTTACTTCATTCAAACCATTAAAAGTATTGTGTTGATCGCGGGGATGATGATGACAACCATGGGCAATCACACATATGCCACATTGCCAAATGCATTTTCACCTGATAGCAATATTTATGCTGCAGCAAATACACCCAGCATTGGTGATGAAATTGGCAATACCAAAATTTCCACCCCTAGCCTAAGATCATTCTACAGGGCTGATAGAGAAATCAACCGCAACATGGCAAATGAGATCAAAAAACTCTATTTGATCCGTTTTGAATTGCCCTCTTTTGATCTTTCAGATCAAAACATCAACGGCTCATTTTTAAATGAGTACAAGATTCAAAATGCCTATTCAGATAATAAAGCAGCAGATGAACTGATCTCAAATGAGTTTCATGCCTATAACATCAACTATCACATCAATGGCAACATGTTAACATCTGATAATGAGATGAATGTAAATTTTAAAAACACATACTTCATTTCTCATTCATTCAACATTGAAGCAGCAGATGCATGCATTGATGCCCAATTTCATCTAGAAAATAATTGATTCGTTAAGACCCTGAAATTAAAAAAGGCCTTCAGTGATGAAGGCCTTTTTGCTGTTTAAATAAGCCGGATTCTGTGTCATGCTATCATTTATCTGTTCTTCAGGTTGCCCAAAAGAATCAAGCTGCCTACCCATTCCGGCCTTTTCAGAGAGAACGAGTCATTCTCCAACTTTCGTTACCAGAACCTATGTGGCATTTCAGCACGCAAGGTTTACCCCCAATCACCATTACTGGAGATTGCCGTGAGCTCTTACCTCACGTTTTCACCCTTATCCGCCTTCGGCGGACGGTTATTTTCTGTGGCACTGTCTGTTCCTGATGAATCAGGACCCGGCTCTTCACCGGTGCGATGCTCTGTGCTGTCCGGACTTTCCTCGTTTCAAAGAAACGCGATAGCTTTTACAGCCTTGCAAAGGTACAGAATATTCATTCCTGGAAGTACTGACCAACCTATCTAGCGCTTTCGCTTCACTTTAAAACCGGCCTTGAGCAATCCAGATAGATCAATTGAACCATCCTCTGTACTGTCCTCCTTCATAACTTCATCTGTATAAATCGACGTCTCCATCCCTTTTTCGGGAAAGTTTTGAAACAATACAAATGAAAAAGAAGCAAGGTGCTCTTTCATGGTTCGCTCTGAGAGCGACAAAAATTGTTTGGGCCTGGGCTTGAAAGACACTGCATGATTTTTTGCCTTTTGTGGATGCATGGATTCAAGCGAGAATATCATTTCGAACTTGGGATGATCATTCAATCGGTCAAATGATAAATCGAACAAGTACATATCTTCCAGAGGAGATATGGTATGCTTTGTCTCGAGTTCTTTCAAATCCTTGAAATAGACAGTAAAATGCAACATCAAGGCATCATCGGTATGATTCAAGATATATACACGATAATGTGAAAAGACATCTTCATCAAATACATCTTTGTCCAGGATCGGGAAAAAAGAAAGATGCACGCCATCTCGGGGAATATTTTTCTCAGGTTTTTTCTCTCTCCTAGGAATATCGGTGGAGAGCGTTTTTTTGGAAGGCAACGCTTTCTTCTTTGAAAAAACATCGAAATAAGGAAAATCAATTTGGTCGGCATAAACAGGAAATTGTATGCCTCCCACATCAACCGTCAGCATTTTCTTATTGATCCATTCCACCACAACCCCTTTTTCCCCTGTGGCTATTACAATGATTTGATCTCCTTCCTGAAATTTCATAATGCATTCAACTTGCTCCTGTTCTTGCCGTAAAAAAAGTAAATCAGCAATCCCAATAACATCCACGCAAAAAAAACCAGCCAACTGTTTGCAGGGATCTCAACCATCAGGTACATGCAACAGGAAACACCCAAGATGGGAATCAGGGAAAAGTTTTTCAAGAAACTGAATATTGCCAATGCTCCTGAAAGCAATATGAAAATTAAAAATAACATAGCTTGGTATCCCTCTTCAAAAAGATGTTCGAATGCATCAACCATTCGTTCACGAAAAAAATAAACGAACAAGACATACAGCAAAGGGAATATCCATTTCGCATTGATATATGGAAGCGAAAATTTGCCTTTTTGTTTTTCAATTCTTGGCAGTACCAATACCCCTCCGCTGACCAATGCAAAAGCGAATAAGGTGCCGATGCTTGTAAGATCGGTCATCAACTTATCATCTATAAAAAGAACAAATGTGCCCACAAAAAGTCCGGTTACAATGGTTGAAAATCCTGGGGTCTTGTATTTCTTATCGATTTTGCCAAATGATTTGGGCAAGAGTCCATCACGGCTCATCACCATCCAAATACGCGGTTGTCCAATTTGGAACACAAGCAATACACTTGAAGCAGCCACCACTGCACTGACAGAAATAATGAAACCAACTTTTCCCATTTGAATTTTTTCAAATACAAAAGCAAGCGGATCGGTTACATATTGAAACTCAGAATAGTGAACCAGTCCAGTAATGACCAGCGCAGTCACTATATAAATCACAGTACAAAGTATCAGTGAATAGATCATGCCACGGGGAAGATCACGCTGCGGATTAGAGCATTCCTCTGCTGTTGTGGAAATAGCATCGAACCCTATATATGCAAAGAAAACAGCTGAAACTCCTTTCAATACACCTGTCATGCCACTGGGCAAAAAGGGTGTCCAGTTTTCCAATGTATTGTTGGAAAATATATACCAAAAGCCGATCAAAGCAATCAGCACCAGGACGATGATCTTCAGCATTACCATTGCATTGGCAGTTTTTTTGCTCTCCTTGATGCCAACATACGCCAGCCATGTAATCAAGCCTACAATGACAAATGCAGGCAGGTTGATAATGAAACGAATACCCATCCAATCAGGTGCATGGGTATAAACCAATTTTGATGTGTCTTGTCCTGCAGCCACTGCTGCATTGTACTGCATATGGGCGGTCTGGTATCCGATACTCAACCAATCGGGCAATGCAATGCCCATGGCATGTAAAATATTATTGAAATAAGCACTCCATGAAATGGCAACAACAATATTTCCAATTGCATATTCCAATATCAATGCCCATCCAATGATCCAGGCAACCACCTCGCCAAAACTTACATATGAATAAGTATAGGCACTCCCTGCAACAGGAATGCGGGAAGCAAACTCTGCATAACAAAGCGCAGTGAATCCGCAGGTAATGGCTGTAATGATAAACAAAAATATAACCCCCGGACCCCCATTGTAAGCCGCAGAGCCAATGGTTGTAAATATACCGCCGCCAATAACTGCAGCCACACCCATGAGTGTCAAATCTTTTACAGTCAACACCCTTTTCAAACCACTCTCATGGTCACCGTGAATATTAGCCTCACCTTGAAGAGATGCAAGTGATTTTTTTCTGAAAATATTTTTCAATGGATATTTTATTTATCTCGTTTGATTAAATATTGTGCAAGTGCCTTGAGTGGATCTTTTCTGACTGCGGAAACAGCAATTTCATTCAAATGATGATATGCCTTTTCAAGATAGGTCTCTTTCAATGTATTTGCCCATGCATCGATGCCGCATTTTCTGTAAATTGACAATACTCTGTCCACCTTATCAGCTGGAGAAGAGGTCAGCAGATGATTGAGCTCAGTAAGGTCATTTCCTTGCGTTGTTTCAAGTGCGTGTATAAGTAAAAATGTTTTTTTATTGCTTTGGATATCACCACCCACCTGTTTGCCAAATTTTTCTGGATCACCGAAAGCATCCAGATAATCGTCCTGTATTTGGAATGCGATTCCGAGATTTCTTCCGAATTCATATATATGCCCTTGATTGTGATCACTTGCCCCTCCGATGATGCTTCCAAGTTGCAGACTTGCAGCAAGCAATACAGAAGTTTTCAATTGAATCATGTGAATATATTCATCCAACTTCACATCAGAGATCTTCTCAAAGTCCATGTCCAGCTGCTGTCCCTCACAAACCTCCTTGGCTGTTTTGTTGAAGAGGTGAATTACTTTTTTGAGTTGGGGACTCTCAATCTTATTTAAATAATCATAGGCAACAACCATCATCACATCACCGCCTAATAATGCAGTAGATTCACCATGTACTGCATGTACAGTAGCCTTCCCTCTTCTCAAAGGAGCCTTGTCCATGATATCATCATGCACCAATGTAAAATTGTGAAACAATTCAACCGCAGCAGCCAAATGATACGCGTCTTGGTGGATATCTCCAAACAATTCATTGCCCATCAAACAGAGCACCGGACGAATACGTTTTCCACTGTTGGAAAGGAATTCCTCCAACGGATCATACAGGCTTGGTGGAACCGTAGGAAAATGACGGTGATTGAAAAATGATTCAAATGATTGTTGGAGCGTTTCGATAGACGACATAATGGAATCAAATCAGTACTCCGAAGATAACAAATGAACCTTTTATCGCTTGTTTTTTTTGGTTGAAACAGATCCAGGTTTAAAACCGATGTCTAAGATCCATTCATAATCAAGCTGCCTTTTGGATAGATTGGCAGCAACTACTTTTATTTTAACAGCATCGCCGATCCGAAATGCCCATCCAGAGCGCTTTCCAATGAGCGCATACTCTGCTTCGTGGTATACAAAATCATCATAATCCAACAATGAGGTCGCACTGATGAGTCCCTCGCATTTATGATCAACTGTCTCTGCCCAAAATCCAAAACTGGCAACCCCTGATACAACCGCATCGAACTCATCTCCCAAAAATTGTTTCATGAATTCAACCTGCTTGTATTTATTGGCTGCTCTTTCAGATTCCATTGCTGCTCTCTCCCTCTCACTGGAATGGATGCATTTTTGCTCCATTTTTTTATCTGCCGTAGGATCGTTGCCCAAAATACCTGTCAGTACCCTGTGCACAAGAATATCTGGATACCTTCGGATCGGTGAAGTAAAATGACAATAATGCTCGAAACCGAGTCCGTAGTGACCTATATTTTTAGATGTATATACCGCCTTGGCCATTGTCCTGATACCCATTTGTTCCAGCACACGCTGCTCTGGAAGGCCTTGTACACGGGTCAGCATCTCATTGAATGATTTTGCAATCTGGTCTGGTGAATTTGTCTTGAAATGATATCCATATTTTTTTGCAAACTCTACAAATGGAATAAGCTTTTCTTCGTCCGGTTGATCATGAATGCGATACGGAAATGGGATGGGTTTATCCCCCAACTTCACCTTTGCAACGCGGGCAGCAACAAATCGATTGGCCAACAACATCAACTCCTCTATCAGTTGATGGGATGCTTTGCTTTCCTTGATCACCACTCCAATAGGGGTTCCGTTTTCATCCAACTTGAATCTCACTTCCTGCGAAGAAAAATTGATAGCACCTTCCTTCATCCTCTTGGACCTGAATGCCTGAGCCAATGCATGTAAGTGTAAAATTTCTTTATCATAGAGCCCGGCTCCCGATTCAATGATATCTTGTACTTCTTCATATGTGAAGCGATGATTGGAATGGATGACCGTCCTGCCCATCCAAGAATCTTTGATTTCTCCCTTGGCATTGATTTGAAAAATACAGGAATAAGTGAGTTTGTCTTCATGTGGACGCAAAGAACAAAGTTCATTGGAAATTCTTTCCGGTAACATTGGTACAACCCTGTCGGGCAAATACACAGAAGTTGCTCTTTCGTATGCGGACAGATCCAACACCGAATCCTCCTCAATAAAGTGACTCACATCAGCGATGTGTACACCTACTTCAATGACACCATTTTTTAAATGTTGATAACTGATGGCATCGTCAAAATCTTTCGCATCAAAAGGATCAATGGTGAAAGTGAGTATGTCCCGCATATCTCGCCTGCGCTTGATCTCATCGATTGATATGGTATCAGGAAGGCTGGATGACTCTTCCATCACTTCTTGGGTGAACTGCAGTGGAAATCCTTGCTGAATGAGAATCTCTTTCATGGCTAGGTCTGCTTCCCTTGCTTCGGTCACAATTTCGATTACTTCGGCACGCGGACGTTTATCGTTCTTTTCCCAAGAAACAATCTTTGCAATAACTTTTTGCCCGTCTTTTGCTCCATTCAATGAAGAAGCAGGAATAAAAAAGTCGGGAATAGATTTTGATGAATCAGGAATAAAAAAAGCAAAATCACGGTTTACTTCAATCACCCCTACAAATTGCTTTTGTTTCCGCTCGATGATTTGCGTTATGATACCCTGCATCCTGCCTGATCTTGCATCACCTTTGGTGACCTCTACCCTTACAAAATCGCCGTGAAATGCTTTGTTGAAATCATTGGGACGAATGATGACATCCCGCTCCAAACCCTCTACCACCACAAAGCCCATCCCAGAGCGTGTAATCTCAAAACGGCCTTTGTATAGAGCAGCCGTTCTTTTGTATTCCTTGTTTCGTTTCTTTTTGTTCTTCTTTGACATATATTAATTTGACTCACCTGTAGCCGTCTGCTCAGCATAAAATTTTTGAGGATACTCCAACATCAATTGATCGAAGAGATGCTGTTGATTAAAGAGAAAAGATATACTTATTGGCAATACAAAAAAAGGAAGGCCTTTGATTCGATCCTTGAATTTTATCAGGCGAACAGCATCTTTATCTGTTGTAAGATACATCTTTTCTTCGGATTGAATGAGACGGAACCGCTCCTCCATTTCATTGATGTCATCAATCGTATAAATATGATGGTCTCTGTAAAAAAGAGCATCATAGGTTTTGGTGGACTCATGTATGTACTGCGTGAGCGGAAGCGGATTAGCAATACCGCAAATCAACAACAACTCTTCTGTCCTTGAAAGTGGTTTCTTCTCCCTGGTGATAATATTATAAGGGGTTCCGTATTCAATGCTAGTAAAAAATATATATTGATGGGACTGTATCCCCAATTCGTATTTGACTGTCAGTGCAGCTTCATGCGTTAAATCAGCAGGACATTTGGTCACGACAATGATGTGAGCCCGGTGTACACTTTCCTTTTGATCCCGCAGATCGCCTGTGGGCAGGAAAAAATCTCTTGAATAGAGATTGGCATACTCAGTTAATACAATATCCATTCCCGCAACAATCTCCCTGTGTTGAAACGCATCATCCAAAATGATGACCTTGGTATCCGGACGATCGTAAAGCAGTTGAGGAACAGCCTCAATTCTCTTTTCACCAACGGCAACAGAAATTTCAGGATGCGCCAAATGAAACTGCATAGGCTCATCGCCTATTTCGATGGAAGTTGAAAGTTGGTTGGCCAATACATAACCGGAAGTCCTTCGCCTATACCCCCTGCTCAGGGTTGCAGTTTTAAAATGTTGTTTGAGCAAGCCAGCGATATAATCGACCATAGGTGACTTACCGGTTCCACCAACAGAAATATTGCCAACGCCAATGATGGGTATATTGAATGCAATACTGCCAATGATTTTTCTATCGTAGAGATAATTTCGCAAGATGACAAATCCACCATACACCATTGCAAGCGGAAACAAAAAAAGACGAAATGATCTTAGATAAACATTCTTAAAAAGCATAAACACTTTCTGGTGTTATGCAAAAATCGAGCTTTTTATCGAAGTTCTCGATATCATCTATGGATTGAACGGGAGAAAAATAAGAAAGTCCAATTTTTAACACATCCTCCCTGCAGGTTGCCAAGAACCTGTCATAGTAACCCTTTCCGTAGCCAACCCTGTTGCCATTGACATCGAAAGCCAATAGAGGTATGATGACTGCATCCAGCTGGATTGATTCCACTTCTATTCCGCCTGTAGGCTCGGATATACCGTATTGATTCAGACAAAACTCAGTATTGTCATCAGATAAATAATGTTTCATGCTGAAATCAGTATCATCGATGGAAGAATACACGATGCTCAATCCGAGATCTCTGAAACGCATCCAATCTACCAATGGTGCAGGATCAGGTTCTTTGCTGTTGGGCATGGGAATATAGGTATGCAGATACTGAATATAAGGAAGCTGTAATTGCTGAAAACGAATGAGCAATAAATCCTGGTAAACATTGACATCCCTGTCAGTCAATGCCTGTCTTTTTTCTTTGAACTGTTTTCTGATTTCAGCCTTGTTCATGCTTATTGATCATTCGGTGGACGATTGACAAATATTGAAAATATGGTTGTTCCATATTTTCGTTCGGTCCTGTAGAATGGAAACGCTTTATAATCATTTCGCGGGGTGTGCTCCAGTACGAACCAGCCATTCGTTTTCAACAATTCTCGTTCGAAAATCATGCGGGGCAAATCATCGATGGCAGTCAATGAATATGGTGGACCAGCAAAGATGAAGTCGAACTGCTCAGTGCATTGTTGCATATACTTGAACACATCAGAAAAAACGATGTTCATTTTGTCAATACCCAGTTCAGCTGCATTTTTTTTGATGAAGGCGTGCATGCCGGGATCTTTTTCTACAATCGTCAGATCAACAACTCCCCTTGAAAACAATTCGTAACTGATACTTCCAGTTCCCCCAAAAAGATCCAATGTTTTCAGATCTTCCAACTCCAAATTGTTTTGGATGATATTGAAGAGTCCCTCTTTGGCAATATCTGTTGTTGGCCTTGTATGGGGCATGTTGGCAGGTGGGGTAAATCGTCTTCCACCCAATTCACCGCTGATTATACGCATTGTAAAACTTGCAGATGTGGAGTAAAGAAATGAGATCCAACTGAATCAGATGTGGATGTTTCAATGGATGTGGTTGGCTCCAGTGAGATATCCAGCACATATTTTTTAAGCTCTTTCCATGTAGCAGAGTCTTCGTCGATATGTCCACTGACCTGTGCTTTGAGATATTTTAGGTCCATATGATGACGATCCACCAGATTCAACAATTGATAGATGGCATCCTCAGTGGTTTGAAAATAAATAGATTGAGCGAATTGCAATTGTGCTCCTTTGACCAGAATAACAGTAAGGTAATATTGACTGAAATAAATTTTGATGAAAGAATCAAGGTCTTCTAAATTGTTTCTAAACAAAGAGACCAATGCTAGACTGATAAAATGCTTTGTTTGCAGTGACGGATACCTGGCTTTTAAAAAATGAAGAATAGTTTTTTCAACTCCATAAACCAATGCAAGCTCCCACTGATTCACATGATCAGTATGTATGTCTGAAACTTTCAGGTCACCATGCAAAGTCTGATAGATAGAATCTGAGAGATGATCCTTGTGAAATTTTTCAGGCACCAATGAAACATCGGGTGTGTTGACGATCAGATGCACTTCCTCATAGGAAGCTTGACTGTATTTTTCTAATTGCAAAATATATTCGAGGGTGTATACATCTACCCCTTCTTTCAGTACATATGTTTCAATTGAAAGGGGTGACTTATCAGCAGCACAAAGAGAAATCGTCAGATAATGTTCTCCCAACTCAATAAAGAGATTCAGGTGATCTGCAGCAGGTATTGCTGCATCAATTGAATAACCAAAACTGGGCTGGATAAGATGTTGCATGATGATACAAATTTAATGCTTTTGGGTATGAATCAGATGCCAATAATGACTTACTTTGCCGCCTGATTGAAGTCCGGGAATCCCATGAGAGAAAACTTAAAACTCGAAGTCACCTATAAACAAATACTCCAGATGTCGCTGCCCATCAGCTTCGCGATACTGGTCCCCCAATTTAATTTTCTGATCAACAGTTTTTTCCTCGCACAGCTGGGAAAAGGATACATGGGTGCTTCTGGTGTAACCGGTGTTTATTATCTCATTTTTTCAGTGATTGGATTTGGACTTAATAACGGTCTTCAGGCGTTGATTTCTAGAAGAGCCGGACAGGACAGGCTGAAAGAAATTGGAACACTTTTCATGCAAAGTGTGTATATCAGTTTTTTTATAGCACTTATAGGAATAATCATCACCTACACTGTTGCTCCTCAAATTTTCAGGAGTTTTACGGATATATCAATCTATACTCCTACCATCGAATTTTTGAAGATCAGGATCTGGGGACTCCCATTTTTATATCTCTATCAAATGAGGAATGGTTTGTTGGTTGGAACCAATCAGAGCAAGTTGCTGGTATATGGTACACTTGCAGAAACCACAACGAATATTGTATTGGACTATGGATTGATCTTTGGCAATCTGGGAATGCCCAAACTAGGTTTCAATGGAGCTGCCTATGCGAGTATTGCAGCTGAGTTCCTGGGCATGGCAGTTGTTTTCATGGTCATTGGCATCAAGGGTATGTCCAAACGATTCGGACTTTTTGAAACCCTGTCTTTTGATTGGGAGAATACAAAAACAATCCTGGTACAATCCTCTCCACTCATCCTTCAATACGCCATCAGCATCATCAGTTGGGAATTCTTTTTCATACTGGTATCACACGATGGACAATTGGCATTGGATATCAGTCAAGTGATGAGGCTCATGTTTGGTTTCTTTGGAATTTTCATTTGGGCATTTGCAGCAACATCGAATACGATGGTTTCCAATATCATTGGCCAGGGATTGCATGAAAAAGTAACATTGTTGGTCAAAAAAATCATCACACTGAGTCTAGGTTCAACGATTGTATTGCTATTGCCCATACAATTTTTTGCAAAAGACCTGCTGTCCATTTTCAACCAGGATCCTGATTTCTTGGCACTGGCCATTCCTGTATTCAGAGTAGTGTGTACAGCAATCGTATTCATGTCGGTTTCAACGGTATGCCTCAACGCAGTAACAGGTACAGGCAATACCAAAATCAATTTGATGATTGAAATATTTACGATTGTACTTTACTGCATCTATGTATATACAGTGATGGAAGTATGCAATCTCTCCATCATATGGGGATGGGGATCGGAATGGGTATATTGGCTCACCATTCTTACTTTGTCGTCACTCTACTTGAACAGTGGAAACTGGAAGAAAAAAATGAATATTTAAGTAAAATCAACCTTGTGGTTCTGCCGGAGCAGCTCCAGATGAGGCTTTTTTCTTCTGAGATTTTGGAGCAATTACCATCAGCATTCGCTTTCCCTCTAGCTTTGGCAATCCTTCTACCTGTCCTATTTCAGCAAGTCGTTCAGCAAATTTCAACAGCACCAATTCTCCTCTTTCTTTGAATTGAATGGCGCGTCCCTTGAATTGAACGTATGCTTTCACTTTGTTGCCCTCCTTGAGGAAGTTTTCTGCATGACGGGCTTTGAAATCAAAATCATGGTCATCTGTGCCAGGTGTAAAACGAATCTCTTTGAGTTCGGCAGTTTTACTCTTGGCCTTCATTTCTTTCTCTTTACGCTTTTTGTCGTAAAGGAATTTATTGTAGTCGATTACCTTACAAACGGGAGGATCAGCCTGGGGAGAAATTTCAACAAGGTCCAGCTGCTGCTGTTGCGCAATTTTCAATGCTTCCTGGGTTGAATAAACCCCCATGGTCACATTGTCGCCAACTAATCTTACTTGAGGAACCCTGATAAAATGATTGATACGGTGTTCTGCTTCTTTGCGCGGAATAAATTTACCTCTTGGTCCACCTGAACCTTGGTAATTGGGTCTGTAGGGTAATGCCATAGTCTTTTACAACTATCCTGTCGGCTGCAGGAGGAAGTTGTCCTTATTTCTGTTTTAATTTAATTGGAATGCCGCTGTTGGATTTCGGATGTTAAGGTAGTTATTATTTCTGAAATGGGAGACTGACCGGCGTCACCTTTGCCCTGGCGTCTGACTGCCACCAATCCTTCGTTTTGCTCCTTTTCGCCTATCACAAACATATAGGGGATCTTCAACAGCTCGGTATCTCTGATTTTTTTACCGATTTTCTCACCTCGATCATCCAATTCCGCCCTGATGCCAGCCTTGAGCAATGCCTGGGTTACTTCGGATGCGTATGGATTGAATTTTTCACTGATAGACAAAACTTTCACCTGAACAGGAGCCAGCCAAAGCGGAAATTTCCCGGCGTAATGCTCCAGCAAAAACCCAATGAATCTTTCATGTGTACCCAAAGGTGCTCTGTGAATGATGAGTGGGGTTTCTGATTGATTGTCTCTATTGGTATACTCTAATCCAAATCTTCTGCCCTGTGCGAAATCAACCTGGTTGGTTGCCAAAGTAAACTCCCTCCCGATAGCACTCCAAATTTGCACATCGATTTTGGGACCATAGAACGCACCTTCATCAGGTACTTCAACGTAAGGAATTTTTGAATCGATCAAAACCTGACGAACCATTTCTTCCGTTTCTTTCCACAACTCAGGTTCATTGATGTATTTCTGTCCAAGTTTAGCTGGATCATGCAGACTCAATCGCATGACGTATTTATCAATTCCAAATATCTTGAAATACTTGATGTACATGTCGTTTACTGCCCTGAACTCTTTTGCAAAATCTTCTTTGGCGCAATAGATATGCGCATCATTCATGTGCAAGCAACGGACACGCATCAAACCAAATAACTCACCACTCTGTTCATAACGGTAGCAGGTTCCATATTCCGCCAATCGCAGTGGAAGGTCTTTGTATGACCTGCTTTCAGCAGAAAATATTTTATGGTGATGAGGACAGTTCATTGCCTTGAGGTAATATTTAACCCCTTCCAATTCCATCGGCGGATACATGCTGTCTTGGTAATATGGCAGATGACCGCTTGTCAAATACATGCTTTCCTTGGCAATATGTGGAGTTACCACACGCTTGTATCCTGCTGACTGCTCCGTTTCTTTTGCAAGCTTCTCCAACTCCTCGATGACAATGGTCCCATTCGGCATCCAAAGTGGGAGTCCCGGACCCACATCATCATCAAAAGTGAAAATACTTAGCTCTTTACCTAATTTGCGGTGATCTCTTTTCTTTGCTTCTTCCAGCATGAGAAGATGATCATCCAATTCTTTTTGATTGGGAAAACTTACTCCGTAAATACGGGTAAGCTGTTTGTTTTTCTCATCACCCTTCCAATATGCACCTGCAATGGAAGTAAGTTTGATGGCCTTGATGAGTCCGGTATGCGGAATATGCGGACCCCGGCATAAATCAGTAAAATTTCCCTGGGTGTAAAAAGTTATTTCACCATCCTGTAAACCAGACAAGAGATCCAGCTTATACTCATCGCCTTTTTCACTGAAATATGCTACTGCATCTGTTTTTGAAATTTCTTTTCGGATGTATTCACTGTTCTTCTTGGACAGCTCATCCATTTTTTTCTCAAGCGTCAGCAGCTCTTCCTCAGAGATATGCCTTCCGCCTAAATCCATGTCGTAATAGAATCCTTTATCAATCGCAGGACCCACCCAGAATTTAACGCCAGGGAAAGTTGATTCAACGGCTTCTGCAAGCAAATGGGCTGAGGAATGCCAGAAAGTAGCTTTTCCATCTGTATCATCCCATGTCAGCAATTTCAATTCACAATCTTTATTCAATGGTGTAGATGCATCTCTCACTACCCCATCAACGGATGCTGCAATTACTTTTTTAGCCAGCCCTTCTGCAATACTTTTTGCCACAGCCATGGGTGTAATGCCCTTGGCGTAACTTCTGACCGCACCATCTGGAAACCTAATATTGATCATGATTTGATTGAAATTGTTGTCGATTTTTAGAATGCAAATTTAACGAACTATTGGGTAAGCTCAGCTTCAATTAAGGATAATTTGCGCAGCAGCACCAAAAATGTAGCATTTGAATAGATTTCTACCTAGGTTTTTAGCATTTGCGGCAATTTTCAACCTGAGCTTTTTTTTCTGGCAGCAAGCGGCAGCCCAAAAATTGAGCGGACAATGGATTGGAAGTTTCAATTCCAAAGAGGATCCGGCAGAAGCACAAACTGAATATGTACTGGAATTCGACATCAATGGCAGCAATCTCAATGGATACTCCTACACCTATTTTCCCATCGCAGGCAAAAGATATTTCGTGATCTGCAAATTAAAAGGATCATACGACCAAGGAAGCAAATCACTTATAGTAACTGAAGTAGAAAAAATAAAATCGAATACACCCCCAGATTTTCAAAATTGTCTGCAGACCCACAAGCTTACCTATTTCAAGCAAGGCGAGAAAGAAACATTGGAAGGGAAATGGACGCCAGCAGAAAAAGGCAGTAACTGCGGGACTGGCAACTCACTCTTTGAGAGAAAAATGATTGAAAAAATAAAATCTATTGAAACGGTAAAAAAACAGGAACTGCGTCCATCCTCAAAACCTTTGCCCCTGGCAAAGAAAACTGTTGTAAGTCCTAAACCAACCAATCCTGTCATCAAAACTCCTCCAAATGCATCTGGTACTGTAAAAAAATCGGAGCAGCAAAAGAAACTATTGCCCAAGCAACCCATAGAGCAGAAACCCCCAACCATTGAAGCAGAGAAAAAAGAAGTGAATCATTTGATTGCAATGGATGAACCCAAAAAGGTAAAGGAAAATTTTTCTCCCCCAAAAGAAAAAATTTCCAACAGGGTTTACAAGATTCTGAAAACAATTGATATAGATGATGATAAATTCATCATTGATATTTACGACAACGGACAAATTGATGGCGATACTATTTCCATCTATCTGAATGACAAACTAATTGTTTCCAAAAAAATGCTCACTGCGAAACCCATCAATATTCAATTGAATCTGGAGGAAGATACTGATACATATGATATCATCATGTTTGCTGAAAACCTTGGTACCATCCCACCCAATACTGCATTGATGATTGTGCAGACCAAGAACAAGCGTTATGAAATAAATATTACCTCCACCGAGCAAAGCAGCGGAGCGGTCAGGTTTCGGTACAGAAAATAATCAGAATTTAAAATTATAAGTAACTGAAGGTATAACGGGGAAAAGGGAGACCTGTTTGGCCTGGACCTCCAGTGTACCTGCAAAGGCACTTCCTGTTTGATTGTAGTAAAGAAAATAGGGATTCTGTCTGCTGTAAACATTGTACAAACTAAATACCCAACTGTGCTTCCATTTTCTTTCCTTCTTGGGAGTAGGTGCATAGGTTGCAGATAAATCTAGACGATGATATGGAGACAAACGATATTGATTGATGCGACTGAACTGCTGTGTCAACACTCCTTCTATCAAATAAAATTTTTCAGGCAGAGAAGTTGCATTTCCTGTAGCATACACAAAAACAGATGATAGTTTCCACTTCTGATTCAGTTCATATATACCTACAACCGACAAATCATGTCGCCTGTCATATTTGGCAGGATACTTATTTCCGCTGTTCAGATCAGGGAATTTTCTCCAGGTCCATGCCAAGGTATAACCGATCCAACCAGTAAATTTTCCTTTGGTTTTGTTGATGAACAACTCCGTTCCATAACTCCATCCCTTTCCAAATACAAATTCCTCTTCCGGATCTTTGATGGAGGGCGTAAATCCCTCTCGATATTCAATCTGGTTTTGCATGGACTTATAATAGACCTCGATGGATGTTTCAAATGCATTGTCATTGAAATTCTTAAATATACCTGCTGCATATTGCCAGGACAGTTGGGGCTTTACACGCAATGTACTGGGTACCCAAACATCTGTTGGAAGAGTGGTTCCTGCATTGCTGACCAAATGAAGATATTGACGGTTTCGAGAAACAGAACCTTTGATGGATGTTTCATCATTGAGCGCATACCGCATGGTCAGCCTAGGTTCTAGTCCACCGTACGTAATAACGGATTCATTGCTTGCATAGTTTGTACTGTCAAGTCGATTCCCATCTGCATCTGTTTTGTAATTGGTATACGGACCCAGTTGCTGAAAAGCACTCCATCGGAGTCCATAGTTGATCTTCAGTTTACTGTTTACCTCCCAATCATCCTGTGCATACAATCCATACTCGTTGGCAAATTTTGTTTGTGCATTTTTGGGAAGAAACAATACGGAATCTTGTCGACCAGTGGCTACAGAGGGACTCAACCGGTGATAGGTGAAAAGAGCGCCGTATTTCAATTTATGTTCCGGCGTCAGGTAGTGATCCAAATCCGTTTTCAAATTCAAATCGCGTATGCCACTGGACAAAACAAAATTGAAACTGTTTTGAAGTGCACCCAATGAAAACTGATAATCATTGTAAACGGCTGTAGTGTTCATGAATAATTTCTTGTGGAATACATGGTTCCATCTGGCTGACAGTGTTGAATTGCCCCAGGGGACCTCCACATCAAACTGACGTTTGTTGTTTACAAAATCAAATCTGTCGCGTCCGAAATATCCACTCAAATACAAACGATCCTTGGAAGAAAACCGATAATTGAACTTGGCATTGAAATCATAGAAATAATAGCCGGAGCCGTAAAACTGGCTTTCCTTTTTGATAAAAGGTTTTACCAATGCATCAATATAGGTACGTCGGCCGGAAAGCATGAAAGAGGCTTTATCTTTCTGAATGGGACCCTGAACAGAAAATCGGGAAGCGATGCTGCCAATTCCTCCTTCCACTTGATATTTATCCAAATTGCCTTCTTTCATGGAAACATCCAATACGGATGACAACCTGCCACCATATTGTGCAGGCATGCCACCTTTGATGAGAGAAGTATTTTTAATGGCATCTCCATTGAAGATAGAGAAAAAACCGAAAAGGTGTCCTGAATTATAGACCACCGCATCATCCAACAATATAAGGTTTTGGTCCGGTCCACCTCCTCTCACATAGAGTCCACTGTTTCCCTCCCCCGCATTTGAAACACCAGGATACAATTGAAGAATTTTAAGAGGGTCTACCTCACCAAAAATAACCGGGACGGATTTCGCACGGCTCATGCTCAAGTCGATTTGTCCCATCTGAGCATTTTTGATATTGGCATCGCGTTTTTTGGAGCTGATGACAATTTCCTGGGATAGACTTGATTTGGACAGCAAAGGAAAATCGATGGCCAGGTCCGACTGAAGGTTGATCTTCTTCTCCATTGGGAAAAAGCCAACAAAGGAAGTAATCAATACATATTCACCCTTGGGCAGGGTAAGTGCATAATATCCATATTGATTGCTGCTTACACCCTTGGATTGTTCTTTGGCTTGGATGGTAGCACCGATCAGGGTTTCACGGCTGAGTGAATCACGTACATATCCTGAAATGGTAAATTTTTCCTGGGCTGAGAGCAGGTTAAATACAAAGAGGAAGCTGAAAAATAAAATACGTTTGGGCACACTGCTAAAACACATAAGTGCATTCATTGTTCAACTGCAAAGGGAGAATATGCTAACTTCGCGGCGCAATAATGATCTATGCTGGCAGGTTTTCAGGACATGACATTTGAATTTGGCGCAAGGGCTATTGTGGAGGAAGCCACTTGGCATATTCATCCGGGTGAAAGAATAGGACTGATCGGCTACAACGGAACCGGCAAATCTACCCTTTTGAAACTTCTTTCAGGAGAATACTTGCCCAGCAAAGGGACAGTTGAGAGAAGCAGAACTACTTCCATTGGGTATTTGCACCAGGACCTCCTGAGTTTTGATACGGATGAAAGTATTTTGAAAGTGGCCATGGGTGCTTTTGAGCGCGTTTTGCAAATCCAGCGAGAAATTGAAATCCTCGGACTCGAATTGGAAAAAAACGACGATGAAAAAAAACTAATCCTATACACCGATCTATTGGCTGAGATGGATGTGTTGGATGGATACAACATCGATCACAAGACAGAGGATGTATTGCATGGACTGGGATTCAGTCAGGCTGACATGCAGCGGCCTTGCAAAGAGTTCAGCGGAGGATGGCGGATGCGCGTATTGCTTGCAAAGATGATTTTGATGCAGCCAGATCTGCTCATGCTGGATGAACCTACCAACCACTTGGATCTTCCATCCATTGAATGGCTTGAAAAATATTTGATCCACTACCAGGGAGCAGTGGTTATTGTGAGTCACGATAAGTTTTTCCTCGACCGCATGGTCAATAAAATCGTTGAGCTTTACCAACGAAAACTGCATATCTACAGTGGTAATTATACTTTCTATGAGAAAGAAAAACAAGTGAGATTGGAATTGCAGCAAAGAGCTTATGAAAACCAGCAGGATTTTATCCGTCAGCAAGAACGGTTCATAGAAAGGTTCAAAGCAAAAGCATCCAAGGCAGCACAGGCACAGAGTGTACAGAAACGACTCGACAAAATAGACCGACTGGAAGAAGCATCCATCGAGCGTCCGAATATCCGCATCAACTTCAGCGTGGACAAAGTCCCGGGAAAAATCATCTGTTCATTGAAAGATATCTACAAGAGGTTCGGTGAAAATGAAATTCTCCATGAAGCCAGTGCAGAAATCGACCGTGGTGATAAAATTGCGCTGATTGGAGCCAATGGAAAGGGTAAATCAACCCTGTTGAGAATCATAGCTGACAGTGAAGGTTTTGAGGGGGAAAGAAACTGGGGACACAATGTCGATGAAAGTTTCTATGCACAGCATCAGCTCGAACACCTGAATCTCAACAACAATATTTTGGAAGAGTTGCAGATGGCTGGAAGCAAGAAAACCGATATGGAACTCAGAACCGTATTGGGTTGTTTTCTTTTCAGCGGTGATGATGTCGACAAAAAAATCAAGGTATTGAGTGGAGGTGAGAAAGCCCGTGTAGCATTGGCTAAGACCATCATCAGCAAAGCGAATTTTCTGATGCTGGATGAACCCACGAACCACCTTGACATGCATTCTGTTGATTTATTGGCAGAAGCATTGGATAAATACGAAGGAAGCCTGATCATTGTCAGTCACGATCGATACTTCATTTCCAAAACAGCCAATAAAATTTGGGAGATTGTAGATGGTAAGATTGTTGAGTTCAAAGGAGGATATACTGAATGGGTGGAATGGAAGGAAAGATTGACGAAACAACAGGTATCTGTTAACAGTTCACAGTTGACAGTTAAGACTCAACAGTCAACCGCCAACCGCCAACCGTCAACTGAAAAAAAGGGACAAGACACAAGAAACGAGGGACAAGAAAAACAAAAAAAGAAACTCCAGCGCGAGTTTGATGAGTTGGAGAAGAAGATTGCAACTTTAAAAGAAGATAAAGCAAAAGCGGAAGAGGCACTTGCAGATCCTGCAGTGTATTCCGATAAATCAACATTTCAGGAAGCTGAAAAAAGATACAAAGAAATAAATAGTCAGCTCCCTCTTATTGAATCAAAATACGAGGAGTTGTTTGAGCAGCTCATGAAATTAGATGCTTAGTACTGAGGTTTGATAGAGTGGAAAATTTCTATCAATAAAAAAAGGCTGTCATTGCTGACAGCCTTTTTTGTTATAATTCAAAGAAAATTAGTATCCAGGGTTCTGAGTCAGAACTGATTTACCATCTTTTTGAGAGTTTAGGATTTCATCCGCTGGAATAGGGTATGCATTATTTTTTGAAGTGAATACTCTACCAACCAAATATGCACGTTTGTTGAAAGATCTGCCATCCCAACTTTTACCGGCAACTGATTCTTTTGCTATATAAGCGTTGAGTACTTTTTCAGCAATACCCCAACGTACGAGATCAAAAAATCTGTGACCTTCCATGGCAAATTCTAATCGTTGCTCAAAGTGTGTAGCATTGATTGCAAAATTTTTACCTTTAGTGGTAAATGTACCCGCAGGATAAGGCTCAACTTTAGTTTTTATATCTGTATCTTGGGGTGTGGATCCTTTGGCCCTATTTCTAATTTCATTCACATACTTCTCTGCCTGATCAAGATTACCTAACTCAGCTTCACATTCAGCGAGCCAAAGAATAACATGAGAGAACCTAATCATTCTGTAATTATTTTTAACAGAGCGCCTTGCGGTAGCATGTGTAGTAGAATTTTCATCTGCTAGATAATACATCCATTTTTTACCAGTAAAAGGACCAGCATAAGGTTGATCTCTTACCCAATTATATCCGGGCATTTTCCCCCAATCTAAAAATTTAACACCGCGGCGGCCGACAGTCCAATCCAAACGAATGTCAACAGATTCAGTGTTATCATAGACCCAAGCTGCAGTATGTAAAAATCCTTGGTCGTTTGGAACATCAACTAAATTGTAGGTGTCTAAACTGCCATCTACAGCACTGCCAATTAGGGGTAATCCATCTGCATTGGTTTTGAAAGCGTTTACCAGATTATGGGATGGTTGGTAAAAACCACAACAACCACGACCGGGGGAGGTTGAAGTATAGGGCCAATTTAAAGTTGAGCCATTGTTTCCATTTCCGCCAGTGGTCCCGTCATTGACTGAAAACTGCACTTCGAATATAGACTCTTGATTATTGTTGGTAATGTCTCTATGATTAGCATGATACTCTTTCATTAAAGATTTGCCTGATCCCGTGTATACTTGAAGGAGATTGGCTTTTGCTTCAGCCCACTTTTTTTGAAAAAGTTGTGCCTTTGCAAGATAAGCGAGAGCTGCCCATTTAGTTGCTCGACCTTTTTGAGCTTGTGTGCTTGGTAAGTTATCAGCAGCAAATTTAAAATCAGCTTCAATATTTGGCCAAATATCCTTGTCATTAGTTACTAAGACTCCAGAGGGATTTGCGCGATTATATGACTTATCATCAATGTAAGGAGGTTTATTCCACATTTTTTTTGCTTCAAAGTGATAATGTCCTCTTAAAAATCTAGCTTCAGCAACTACTCTTGTCTTTTCATCAGCTGACATATCCTTAACATCGGGGCTTTGGGCAAACTGAATTGCTTCATTGGATCTGGCAATACCATCATATACAGCTTGCCACTTGCCACGGAAGTGGGTATTATCAGCAACCCAATTGTATTGCTCAATAAAAGATTGTTCAGGTTGGTCACCAGCATCGGTTCCCTTGTAGGCGTCATCTGATGCCACACCTCCAAAAACCCAATTATCCACGGCACCATGCCAGCTGGTAGTTCCAGCTCCCACGCCATCGAGAAGGGAATATGCGCCTATTAATATTGCGTTTACACCTGCTTTGCTTTGTAAAAGTTTTTCGCTTGCAACACCTTGAGGTGCGACGTCGAAAAATTTTGTACACCCAATCGCCGTTATCACAGCAATTGACATGAGTAAAAATTTAACTTTTTTCATTTTTGATAATTTATAGGTTTTTACTTTCATTTTTAAAATTTAACTCTCAGTCCAAACAAATAGGTTTTAGCTACAGGATAAGCACCTTCGTCAATACCCATATGAATGTCTTGGTTATCAGCACCAGAATTTCTTAGGTTAATGTCAGGATCTATTCCACGATACTTTGATAAAGTCAGGATATTTTGACCTTGAACATAAATCTGAGCCGAAGAAAAACCAACTTTTTTCATAATATCGTTTGGCAAAGTATAAGTTAATTGCACGTTCCTCAAGCGTAAGTAGGACCCATCCTCTAAAAAATAAGTAGACACTTGCTGGCTAGTTGCATCACTAGAATTTAGTCGGGGCAACAAATTCTTTCCGCCCTCACCATAAGCGTCGTATAACATACGCTTTGAACGATTACCCTGAAATACATTGAAATCAGTCCAATAGCTCACGTAATTGAATATTTGATTGCCATATGTTCCTGACCCTTGTACATCCAGGTCCCAGTTTTTATATCCTGCACTCAGGTTAAACCCGTATATAAAATCAGGGTGCGGATTACCGAAAATATCACGATCAGCAGCACTGATCACTCCGTCTTTGTTAAAATCTCTGAAATTGAAAACTCCCTCGCGAGTGTATGTGCCAAGTTTGGGGGCAGTAGCGGCTGTTTTAGCATCTAGTATACCGTCGGCATACAAGCCAAAGAAGCTTGCAATGGGGTAACCTGCTCTGGTTGCAGTTATTGACGGTAAACGAGTGCTAAATCCAAACAATGTTGCAGTGGGGTTATCGTTTAATTTAATAACCTCATTTTTGTAACGTGTAAAATTCATACCAACAGAGTATCGCACCTTACCCCCGAAAGCTTTATCTCGCCAGTTTAAATTAACATCGACACCCGTATTGTTCATTTCGCCAATGTTAGTGAAAGGCAGGGATGCAATTCCCTGTGCCCTTGCCACAGCGATTTGTGCCAACATGTCTGATGTGGTTCGCGTATACCAGTCGAATACAAATTCCAAACGGTTACTAAACATGTTTGCATCGATTCCGACATTCGCAGAAGTTGTAGTTTCCCACTTGCCATTGGGATTACCAAATTGAGCTAGATCAAACCCTGAAGCAACAGATGTTCCAGTTCCTCCAATGTCATACCCATTAGTTGCAGGATTTGATGCATAGGTAGTAAATGAATTATAAACATTTGGAATTAATTGGTTTCCTGTCTTACCCCACCCTACACGTACCTTCAGATCGTCCAACCAAGAAAGAGTTGAAAGTGGTTTTAATTCAGTAAGACGAAATCCCAGAGAACCAGCCGGGAAGATACCCCATCGTGTAGCATTTGCAAAACGTGAGGATCCATCGCGACGAACCGTAAAATCAGCGAGTATAAAGTTTTTATACCCGTAATTAACTTTTGCAAATTGGGAAAAGAGGCGTGTTCTGATAGCACCAGCACCTGCATTATTCAAACCTGCAGCGGAACCCGCATCCAAATATCTGTAGTCGAGATCATCAAATAGAAAATTACTGCGCTCCGCTCCAAAACTTTGAGCGTATGTAGCTACGGCCTCAGTTCCTGCTAATACATTCACCTCATGATCATCATTGAAAGTTTTATTGTAGTTAAGGGTGTTATACCAAGTCCAAGAATTATCAAATGCATTTGACATTTGTAAAGTGTTTGTATTTCTTGGTTCAGCAGCTTCAATATTTCTTATGAAGAAAGCCTTAGTATTAAATTGATTGTACTCGATACCTAAGCTTGTTCTGGCCTTTAAATTTTTAATTATTTGATACTCACCGAAAACATTTCCGAAAATATGTGTCCCTATGGTTTTGTTATCCTTTTCTCTATAAAGTGCAGCTAGTGGGTTGCTGGCATTACCCAAATTTGGACCACGGGGACCTCCAAAACCATTCCAAGGTGATGAATTGGTGCCACCTAGAGCGGGTGGGCCACCCGTAACGTCAAAAACTGGAATAATCGGGTGTATACGCCAAGCCAACATCATTGGGTTTGATTCTTGGTTATTGGTTATCCCTTTTCGTCTGTCGTATGAAACCGTCAAATTTTCACCAACAGTAAACTTACCTTGAGTGAATTCTGTATTTGCACGAACTGAGATTCTATCATAATTGGTAAAACGAAGAATACCATCTTGTTTGAAGTAATTAGCGGACAATGAATACTTTGCATTTTTAGAACCTCCTGAAGCTCCAATTTGATAGTTGGAAATGGGAGCTGGATCAAAAATTACATCTTGCCAATCAGTTCCGGCTTTATTTGCCAAGTTAACGTTAAACTTGGTTCTACCGAGATCGGGGTCGTTGATATCATTTGTGTAAGAAAAATTAGAGGGTAAGGTGGTACCAAAAACATTTGGATTGATGTAATCAGCCATAGTTACATTTCCGCTCTGATCAAATCTATACTGAGCAGATGGTGAATTCACCCAAGGAGTTCTTCCTGCACCAACGTCAGCCTTGAAGAGGTATTTACCTAACTCCTCTGCATTCAAAAGTTCCAAAAACTTACCGGGTGTTTGTGTACCAGTATAATAGTCAAAGGTAATTTTAGGATCGCCTGCTTTTCCTCTTTTAGTAGTTATGATAACGACTCCATTTGCAGCACGGGCTCCATAGATAGATGCAGCAGAAGCGTCTTTCAGTACCTGCATGCTTTCGATGTCATATGGATTTATTTGATTAAGTGTACCTTGAGTGGGAACTCCATCAATTACATACAGTGGTGAGTTATTATTTACAGTTCCGAAACCGCGGATACGCACCATGGTACCACCACCGGGGGAGTTATCATTGCCAACAATTACACCTGATGCCTTCCCCTGTAACATTTGAGTTAATGATGCAGCGGGAGTGGCAGCTAGTTGCTTAGCGTCCACCACAGCCACCGCGCCGGTGATATCTTTTTTACGCTGAGCGGTATATCCGGTCACTACAACAGACTGGAGAGCTTGCACATCCAGATCTAATGCAATATTCATGTTGTTAGAAGCCGCTTGATCTTTGCTGAGGTAACCATTGAAACTGAAAGTCAAGATTTTTTGATCTGACTTCAATTCAATTTTAAAGTTACCTTCTGCATCAGTCGCAGTACCATTGGCAGAGCCTTTGGCAAGAACTGAAACACCACCAAGAGGAGCACGTGTCTCCGCATCGGTAACTTTTCCACTCACGGTTTGCTGTGCTACAGTGAAACCGACAAAGCAGGTAACAAAGACTGTTGTGAGCAACAATTTACTCAATCGTGGCAATTGCAATTGTTTTTTCATAAACCCTTTTTAATTTGTTGATTATTAATATTTGAAAGTTAAAATACTGTTAATGGGTAAAATAAAAAAATTTATTTTACGCAGCGTTTAAGCAATGTTTAATTAAATGTGAATAAAGCTAAAAAACTGAGCTGTAAAATGCGGAAAATCAGCTTTTTAAGGGAAAAATGATATGTAAGAAAGTGATCCCGATTGGATTCGAACCAATGACCTACAGCTTAGAAGGCTGCCGCTCTATCCAACTGAGCTACGGGACCAGTGGATGTATGAGGGTGCAAAGATAATTTTTTTTAGTTTGCATACAAAGGCAATATTCGACAATGGACGTACAGATCGCGAAGGGATGGAAAAAGGCACTTTCAGAAGAATTTCAAAAGGATTATTTTTCAAGAATAACCGCTCAATTAAAAATTGAAAAACAGAGCCGTACTAGGATCTATCCGCCTGGATCCATGATATTCAATGCATTTGATTCAACGGATTTCAATGATGTAAAAGTGGTGATCATCGGTCAGGATCCCTATCACGGGCCCGGACAGGCAAATGGACTCAGTTTTTCTGTACAACCCGGGGTCAAGCCTCCTCCTTCCTTGGTCAATATATTCAAAGAAATTGAGTCCGATCTCGGGATGACCATGCCGAGAAATTATGGTGATTTGAGCGCATGGGCAAAGCAGGGTGTATTGTTGTTGAATGCAACATTGACAGTAAGAGCGAATCAGCCCAATTCCCACGCTGGACTGGGTTGGCATCAATTCACAGATGCGGTCATTCAAAAACTAAACCAAGAAAAAGAACACCTTGTTTTTTTATTATGGGGAAATTTTGCAAAAGAAAAAGGGGCATACATTCATCAAAAAAAACACCTTGTGTTGAAAGCAGCACACCCCTCACCTTTTGCTGCTGACAAAGGTTTTTTTGGTTGCAATCATTTTTCAAAAACAAATCAATACCTGATCGAACAGGGAATAGATCCAATCGATTGGCTGATAAAACCATCAAATGATTAAAAATATTATAGCCAGAATTTTAGCGGTATGGACTGCCATAGCTTTTATTGGAACCATGTTGATTTTTTTGATTCCCATATGGGTGACAGGTATTTTTGGTGAGCCCTCGAGCACTGCATGGATGATCCGTTTCAGCAGAATGTGGATGGCCCTCTTTTTTCCACTGAGTCTGATCAAAGTAAAAATTAATGGAAAAGAAAATTTTCAAAAAGGAGAAAACTATATTGTTGTTTGCAACCACAATTCTTTCATGGATGTACCGCTGTCTAGTCCAGGTATTCCGGGAGCCAACAAAACCATCGCAAAAGTTGAAATGTCGCGTATACCTCTATTTGGCATTATATACAAACGTGGAGCAGTGCTTATCAACCGAAAAGACGAAAACAACAGAAAAGAAAGTTATCAGAAAATGAAAGACGTTTTGAACATGGGCATCCATATGTGCATTTACCCTGAAGGAACAAGAAACAAAACCGATCAACCGCTGAAATCCTTTCATGACGGGGCATTCAGACTATCCATGGACACTGGCAAAAAAATAATTCCAGCCATCATACGTGGTACCAAAGAGATGCTGCCAACGAATAAAACTTTTTATTTCTGGCCCGGCACGATTTCAATGCAATTTCTGCTTCCAATAGACCCAAAAGAATTCAGCAATTTGAATGCATTGAAAGAACATGTACACAAGGTTATGATAGATGTGTATACAAGCTATTGAGTATAAAAATATCTTGTGCGGTTGATTTTGAGATCGCGCAAAATGCCCGACTTCGGGCTGATACTGATGTTGAAAAACTTATATACGCCAACGGGCGTGATATTAATAGACAACTGCCAACAATGCATGTCACGCGTAATAAACGTGGTGAGCGATTGAATGCGCATCGTATTCAAATCGTAATACCCATTTGCTCCCACTTTCCATTTCGGCGTCAAACTGAAATCGCCATTAAAATTTATGCTTGAAGCAATTTCTGTCTTGAACGTATAATCCTTTTGCAGCAACTTTGAAAAAGTAAGTGAGTAACTAAAACTCAGTGTCCACGGAATACTAAAATCTGTAAATTCCGCAGGATTCCGTCTTACATAATCCAACTGTTGTTGGATCTGATCATTCGTTAGATTTTCATTCTGACTGATTTCTGAAACAAGCGGTTTTTTGTCATCCTTTTTCTTGCTCTGCAAACTGGTAGAAATGTTGACGTTCCCATTGACAATTCTTCCCATGTTGAACTTCCCTCCATTCCAGGCATATTCATTTATCCTGTAACCGGTCAATGGATTGGTTTTATATGGATCCAATGTTGCGTTGGCTGTTATATTTATTTTATCAAACAAACTGCTTCTGGCATAAATATTCATCGTAGAAAGATTGAAGGAATCCGCCAAGAGATTATACCCCCCAGTAATTCCAAATCCATCCAACAATTTTATTTTCTTAATTTCTGCTTCCCCTGTATCGGATTTTACCCTAGCCTTCATTTCCATATTGTTATCAATGCCAAACCCAATACCACCGTATTGTTCAGCACTGAATGGACCAAAAATACTACCATCGAATAACGACAGTGGTAGCTTATCACCCCGTTGATTGATTTGTTGGTTGGAATAAAAAGGCTTCATCAAATCAGGCTTGTAATTCACTGAAAATACTGGTCGCATAACGTGGCGGATGGCCTGTACTGTGGAAGTTGCTTTTTTGGATTGATAGGTTCCAAACAATGCGGTGCTTACAGAAAAGCCCATGCTGATTTCCCTTGCAGCAAAAAAACCTTTTTCAATGGTTGTATCCAATTTATTAGTGACATTGTTCCAGTTGCGGAAAAATTTCTGTGCAAACCATTTTTCTTTGAAAGAGAAATTAGGAGCTGCCTGAAATGGCCCGAGGGAAGGCAATGATAAAATGATCGGCACATTGTGTGATGCACCCCATTGGAAAGTATCAATCAATTGCTTGAACCTGAAAGCAGTATCATAAAAAGTTATTTGTCCACGGTAATTGCCAGTATATCCAATTCCCAACTTCTCATACCATTTGGATTGTCCGACAGATTCTTTCGGCTGAAACGGATAAATGTTATTCATCACAAAGGTGATATCGGGAAGATTGAGGTTGACAATTTTGGTAGATGTATTTTGGTTGTGACTCAGATTCATCGCCAAATTGAAAGGTGTGCCATTCCAAATTTTCTGATAGGATATTGTTGAAGTAAGCTGATTCGTGAAATTAATTGGCTGCATGTAATTACCGGCACCAGCAATATTTCCGGTAAATCCGGGATTGACAAGTGCTCCATTGGGAACCAAGCGAAGGTATTTGCTGCTTCCCGCATTCACGCTGGCATTGAAAGTAACACCCGGACGCGCCTTGCTGTCCATTGAGTGGGTCCAGGTAACAAAAAAACTTCTGTTCTTGCTGTAGTCTGGATCGTTCTTGAAAGCAAACTTGGTATTTTGCAAACTCAAATTGAATGTTCCATTGTAGTGGTATCTTTTTCTGTACGTGGGAGAAAAATTGGCACGCCAAGATCCGTATGAGTATATATCGAACCAAACTTTTGCATCTACATAATCATTGATGGCCCTGTAATAACCCAATCCCTCGAGTCCCAATCCAAAATTTTCATTCACTGTAAACTGTGGTGGTAGAATGCCTGACTGTCTTCCTTTTTGCATGGGAAAAATTCCAAATGGCAAATAAAGCGGTATTGGAACATCCTCAAATTCAGGATGAACAGGTCCGGTTACAACGAGTTTTTTATTGATGAATTTTGCTTTGCTGAAACGAAATGCAAAGTGAGGTGTATCCAAATTGCAGGTAGTGAATCTCCCCTTGGATGCAAAAAATGTTTCTGCATCATACTTCTTCACCTTTTCAGCAAAATTGAAAAAATCTGATTGCTGAAAAAAAGACGCGTAGGTCATTCCACGCTGCGTTTTAAAGTTGAACCGAATGCTGTCGCTCACAGTAGTTGATTCTGCCTGTTTGAGCTTCGCCATTCCCTCTACCTTTCCGGTAGAATCTTTTGTCATTTTCGCATACACAAACTGTGTCTCCTGATCAAATTCAATCAAGGGTGCATTCAGCAGAACATCTTCGTATTTGATTTGTGTCTTACCAAATAAAAAAATCTTTTTGGCATCCACATCCAAGACCATGGAATCTTGCGCTTCGTAATCAATTTGCGCAGGTATGGAGTCCTTCGAAATCTTAAGCAAAACAGTATCCGTCTTGTTTTTATTCCCGAGCGTATCTGTTTTTGGAGGAACAACGATGGTGTCTTTTGCCGGGGCTTTGGTTTGAGCTTGTATGGGAAACGTTAAAAGGGCGCATGCCCCTGAGCATAAAATCAAGAAAAAAAGATATTTTAAGCTAAATTTGCTAACGACCTGCAGCATAATGATGGCAGGTAAAAATAACTAAATAATGTGGTAAGGATATGTGAAGATTCTTTGAATGCTTCACGTCAATCTTCCTGAATATGAATAGATTATCAGCTACAGTTCTTTCTCTGGCCCTGGCAGCAGTTTGGGTGACTGGTTCTCTCAAGGCGCAGCAAATGCCAACCAAATCACCCAAAATAAAAACCATCATCATTGATGCGGGACACGGGGGGACTGACCAAGGGGCGAAAGGGACCTACTCCACCGAAGCACAGATTACATTGCAACTGGCGTTGACACTGGATACTGTGCTGAGAAATGAGATGCCTGATATTCGTTTTGTCATGACCAGGTCGACCGACATTTATCACAATCCCAAAGAAAAAGCCAACATCGCCAATCGGGAAAACGGTGATTTGTTTCTGTGTATCCACGTCAATGCTGCTCCCCCAAAAAAAGAAATCACTGGTTATAAAACGATTGCCACCTACAAAAAAGTAAAAGGGAAAAAGAAGAAAGTGTACAAAAAGGTACCCACTTACAGATATTCACCCAATCCGGTATATGGGACTTCCACCTATATATGGGCTGCTGACAGATCGGATGAAAAGACCAAAGGCATCATCGCAGATGAGCGATACGAATCATCTGCAGAGGTAATGGAAGTGCCTGATGTAAATAGTCCGGAGGCACTGATCAAAGCCAGATTATGGTCACAAAAATTCTTCAAGAATTCAGTTAGATTAGCCTCCATGATTGAAGATGAGTTTGTAGGAAATGGCAGAAAAAGCTGGGGCGTGCTGCAAAGAAATCACATGGGAATTTGGGTATTGCAGGCAACCAACATGCCGGCAGTACTGGTTGAAACAGGATTCATCACCAACAAAGAGGAAGAGGATTATTTAAACAGTGAGGCAGGACAAAAAGAAATTGTTCGATCAATCGCCAATGCGGTTATCAAATACAAACAAATGATTGACGGGAAACCGCAATAATTAACCAACATGAAAATATCCAACGAAACAAAAATCGGCACCCTCACCGCCATAGCGATCACACTGTTGATACTGGGATTCAATTTTTTGAAAGGGAAAAATCTTTTCAATAAGAAGGCAACCATGTATGTGACTTTTCAGAAAGTTGAGGGACTCAATATCTCCGATGCTGTAAAAATCAATGGATTGAGGGTCGGCGCCGTTGAAGGCATGCAAGAAGGTGACCAAAATTTGAAAAATGTAGTGGTTGGATTTCAACTTACAAGAGCAATTAACATACCGGTTGACTCCTATGGAAAAATCGAAGCAGCTCCCCTCGGTGCGGCATATATAGTTATCACCATGGGATCCTCAAAGGAATATTTGAAAGATGGTGATACGATCAAGGGACTCGAATCGCCGGGACTGGTGCAGGATTTGAAATCATATCTGGTTCCTACCATCGACAATGCGAATCATACTTTATTGACAGTTGACTCTGCTGTAAAAAAAATCAGTGCTGTATTCGATCAGGAAAACAGAAAGAATCTTGGAGAGATGCTTGCACACTTGAATCATACATTGGAACTGCTGAACAATGAATTGACACCTGCTACAGGTGATTTGGCAAAATCAATTGACAACATCAATTCATTTACACAAAATCTAAAAAAGAACAATGATTCTGTATCTGCCATCATCAACAATACTGCTAAACTAACAAGAGAACTTTCCGGCGGACAAATCGGTGCAACACTGGGCGCGCTTGAAAAATCCATCACCGAGCTCAATGTCATTGTAACTGAGATCAAGAATGGTAAAGGGACCTTGGGCAAGCTTGCCAATGATGATCAGCTGTATAAAAATCTAACCAGCACCACCAACAGTTTGAACATATTGCTTCAAGACCTCAGATTGCATCCTAAAAGATATGTGCAAGTCTCTGTTTTCGGCAAAAAAGACAAGACGGGTCCGTTGATGCAAGCACTTCCTGATTCAGCCAAACAATAATCCATGCAATTGAAACGTGCATATCTGATCATGTTGACAACAACATTGTCTTTCCTTTTTTCAAAAGGACAGGTTGTGAATTATGCAGATAGTACGAAAAGGGACTCTACCAAATTCATTAAAATTCTTGCTGCAGATACTTTCAGAAGAATCAAACAAGATAGTACAGGCGACTTGAACTTGCTGATTGGTCATGTGCAGATGAAACAAGAGAATACCCTTTTTTATTGTGACAGTGCTGTGCAAAACATACGTACCAACACCATTGAAGCTTTTGGAAATATCCACGTCAATGATGGCGACACTGTTCATGTATATTCACAATACCTCAAATATTTGGGGAATACCAAAATTGCAGATCTCAACGAAAAAGTAAAGCTCACAGACGGAAAAGCAACGCTTACGACTGAATCCCTTCAGTATGATGTAAATGCAAAAATCGGCACCTATTTGAACAACGGAAAACTGGTCAACAAACAAACCACGCTTACCAGCAAAGAAGGGTACTATTATGCCGATACCAAAGAGGTTTACTTCCAGAAAAATGTAAAAGTGGTGGATCCTGCATTCACCATGCACACTGATACCCTGCTGTACAACACCAACAGCGAGATTGCCAGTTTCTTATCCCCTACGCTCATTTATGATTCAACATCCAGCATCAGAACCCGATCAGGGTTTTATGATATGAAAAAAGAGATCGGCAGTTTTCAAAAACGCCCAGTTATCAAAGACAGCAGCCAAACCATCATTGCCGATCAAATAGATTTTGATCAGAAAACGGGCGAGGGACTCGCAAGAGGAAATATGCTCTACCAGGACACATCAAATGGCGTCAGTATTGTAGCAGGACAAGCAAATTTCAATAAAGAAAAAAAGATCGTCAAGGCATATCGCTTCCCATTGATGGTCATCAGCCAGGACAATGATACACTCTATGTTTCATCGGATACTTTGTATTCTGGCATGATGAAAAAAGATACATCAAACAAAGCCAACAAAGACTCCGTTCGCTTTTTCTCTGCTTATCACCACGTAAAGATTTTCAGCGACTCCTTGCAGGGGAAGAGCGATAGTCTTTATTATTCTGCAGCTGACTCCATTTTCAGATTTTTTAAAGATCCTGCACTCTGGGCGCAAGAAAGCCAGATCACCGGAGATACGATCCTATTGAAAACAAAAAATAAAAAAGCAGATTCTGTTTTGATCATTGACAATGCTTTCTCTGTCAACATGACCAAAGAAGGCTTGTTCAATCAATTGAGGGGAAACAATATGACCGGTTCATTTGTGGAGGGAGAAATTGATTTTCTCAGAGCCAAGGGAAACAGTGAAAGTGTATATTACCTGCAAGATGATGAAGACAGCTCTTACATGGGTTTGAATTATGCCATGGCAGATGTGATAGGCATGAAATTCAAAAACAAAGAACTGAAAAGAATCTCCTGGATCAATGCTGTAAAGGGCATCACATACCCCATGGATAAAATTCCGGGTGACAAAAAAACATTGAAGAATTTCAAATGGTTAGAAGCAGAAAAACCAAAAGGTTTAGCTGATCTCATCTCATCACCCATTAAAAAATAATATTATGCTGATAGCTGTTTTTATCATTGGTTACCTGTTGATAGCGCTTGAGGAGTTTACACATATCAGCAAGTCAGCCATTGCGCTCATCACAGGAGTTGGATGTTGGACAGTATTGTATCTCACACACGGTGGCGATCATTTGGGTCACGAACTCATCAATCATTTAGGTGAAGTATCGGGCATTTTATTCTTCTTGATTGGTGCCATGACCATAGTAGAGCTGATAGATGCACATGATGGTTTCGACATCATCGTCAGCAGCATCAAAACCAGCAATAAAAAAATGCTGGCACTTATCATCTTACTGCTAGCCTTTTTTCTTTCTGCGATACTGGACAATCTTACCACCACCATTGTGTTGATCAGTATTTTTCTGAAAATCATCCAGGATCCTAAAGAAAAAATTATTTACGCATCTCTCATTGTCGTATCAGCTAACGCAGGTGGCGTATGGAGTCCGATTGGAGATGTAACCACCACGATGTTGTGGATGGGTAATCAGATAACAACAGCCACCATCATCAAAAGCACATTCATTGCCAGCTTGGTATCTGTTATTATACCATTTGCTGCACTCGCTTTTCAACTGAAGGGCTCCATTCCTGCTATTTCATCAGAACATGAAAACAACAGTCAACGATCAAGTTATGCGAACATGTTTTTCATTGCTGGTATTGCTGCTTTGTTGTTTGTACCTGTATTCAAATCCATCACCGGACTCCCACCTTTCATGGGAATGCTGTTGGCCATGGGCATGATTTGGCTTTTGTCTGAGTTGATCGACAAAAGAAAAGATGAAGAGGAAAAACAACTCACCTCCATCAACCATGTTTTAAAAAAAATTGATACGCCCAGTATCTTATTTTTTCTTGGCATTTTACTGGCAGTAAGTGCACTCTCAACTGCCGGATATCTCAATACTTTTTCAAATATACTTTCAGACTATACAAAGAGTCTGAACAATATTACCATGATACTTGGTATTTCCTCCGCAGTGGTTGACAATGTACCACTGATGGCAGCAGCACAAAACATGTATGACCTGACAACTTATCCAACGGATCATCCTTTCTGGCTGATGCTTGCTTATACTACTGGAACAGGTGGAAGCTTGTTGATCATTGGATCTGCAGCTGGAGTTGCAGCGATGGGACTCACCAAGATCAACTTTGGATGGTACTTGAAGAATGTAAGCTTCTGGGTATTGCTCGGCTATCTGGCAGGCTGGCTCTTGTTATCAATGACCCTTGGCAGCTAAATAACGTTCAGCATCTATTGCAGCCATGCATCCGCTACCAGCAGCTGTAATGGCCTGTCTGTAATTTTTGTCCTGCACATCTCCACATGCAAAGACACCTTCTACATTTGTTTTGGATGTACCTGGAGTTGTTTTGATATATCCAGCATCATCCATGTCGATCAGTCCTTTGAATATATCTGAATTGGGCTGGTGTCCGATGGCAACAAAGAATCCAGAGATGGGGATTTCAGATGCAACGCCTGTTTGGTTGTTTTTGATTCGAACTGCCTCTACCCTGTCTTTGCCCAATATTTCATCTGTATCGGTATTCCAATATATTTTTATGTTGGGAGTATTTTTCACCCTGTCCTGCATCACCTTGGATGCACGCATTTCTCCTCTACGGATGAACATGTATACAGTGGAACATAATTTACTCAGGTAATGGGCCTCTTCAGCTGCTGTATCACCTGCTCCAACAATCGCAACTTCCTTTCCTTTGAAAAAGAATCCATCGCATACCGCACAAGCACTCACACCAAATCCGTTCAACCGTTGTTCACTTTCCAATCCCAACCACTTCGCTGAAGCACCAGTAGCAATGATAACTGTATCTGCATGCATTTCTTTTTCTTCATCGATCCACACCTTGTGCACATCACCAGAAAAATCAACTTTCGTTGCGAGTCCGTATCGGATATCAGCACCCATGCGTTTCGCCTGTTTTTCAAAATCAACCATCATCTCAGGTCCCTGTACACCATCCGGATAACCAGGATAATTCTCCACTTCTGTAGTGATGGTAAGCTGGCCGCCTGGTTGAATACCCTGGTAGAGCACTGGTTGTAGGTTGGCACGCGAAGCATAAATTGCTGCTGTATAGCCAGCTGGTCCGGATCCAATAATCAAACAACTCACTTTTTCAATTGCAGACATGATGCATTGTTTTATTGTCTGCAAAAATACATATTTCAGTTTAGAGTTTCGGGATGATCACGGTTCGATATTGTGCTGCATATCCACCAAAATATCCCAGTCCGTTATTGGAGATGTTTGATTTGATGACAATGGGACTCGAGAAGGGATTCCCAACACTTTGAAAAGAAAATTCATAGGTCCGCCAGAATTCATATGTGTTCTTATCGATCTGACACAATTTGAGTGTTACCGTATCGCCTCTTTTGTAGTAGGCCAGTGAGTCAACGAATTGAGCGTTTTTGTCAAAACCTTTATCCAGGGGAATGGTATACGATTTTCCGTCGATGATATCATCATCAAAAACACTGGTGAATCCTGGCAGAAAAGGTCCGCTGTTGACTTTTGTAAAATACCGGATATAATCACCCAGACCTGGTTTGTCTGTAGCGGTGAGCATTACACGCGAAGCTTTGGGATCATCGGAAAAAGGCAGCTTTTCCCACCATATTGAGTCGATTCGTCTGGTGATTTCCGGAATGGTGGTTGTGGAGGCATAGGTATCTGAACCAACTTGAATTTTGAGGTTGTAGGTGGTTTTTAATTTGCCAACGAATAAACTTCCTCTTGGGGTTGTGTAATAAATGATTTTGTTTCCTAAGGTGTCGATGATGGTTTCCTCCACCAATTTTACTTCCTGCTTACCATCGGAAATCGTCACCAAAGCATTGCTCACAAAAGAGGCAGAAAGTATTTCAGGTTTTATTTTACTGAAGTAGTCAATGCTTTTTGAAAGAAAGACGATGGGTGGACTGTCATTTTCGATAGAAGCATCAACCACCAGTCTATTTTCACTGGGATCCAATTTTAAGTCAATATCTTTTTCACAAGAGAAAAAAGCAATACAGCAAAGAAACAATCCTGCAATCCTCATGCATATATAACAAACAACTGTGAAATGAGTTTAAAAAAAGCCCCGCAAATTGCGGGGCTGTATGTAGCTTATTAACCTAAGTATGCTTTCAGCGCGTTGCTGTAGCGCGCCTTTTGAAGTCGCTTGATGGCTCTTTCTTTGATTTGACGGATACGCTCTTTGGTCAAATCATATTTTTGTCCAATTTGTTCAATGGTAACGCCGTTCTCACCATCTAAACCGAAATATGCGTTTACAATTTCAGCTTCTCTGGGACTGAGTGATTTGAGTACGCGTCTGATTTCAGCGCGAAGAGAATCCTTCATCACATCATCATCCGTATCATCGCTTCCTTCCAGCAAATCGCCCATGGCAACATCTTCTGCCTCGTGTACGGGAGCATCCAGTGAAGTGTGGCGGGTATTGCTTTGAAAAATATTGTTGATTTCTGTTTCGCTCATTTCAAGAATTTCAGCAAGCTCTTCGGTGGAAGGCTCACGCTCATGTTCTTGTTCGAATGCCATGTATGCCTTGTTGGCTTTGTTATAAGTACCGATTTTGTTTTGAGGCAAACGCACCAATCTTCCTTGCTCGGCCAATGCCTGCAAGATAGACTGTCTGATCCACCATACTGCATATGAAATGAATTTGAATCCTTTTGTTTCATCAAAACGTTGAGCCGCTTTAATCAAACCAAGGTTTCCCTCATTGATCAAATCACTCAATGACAATCCCTGGTGTTGGTACTGTTTGGCAACAGAAACAACGAAACGGAGGTTGGCCTGCACAAGCTTGTCCAACGAACGCTGATCGTTCATTTTGATGCGTTGTGCGAGGATGGTTTCCTCTTCGGGAGTGATCATGGAAATTTTGGAAATTTCCTGAAGATATTTTTCAACCGCCTGGGAATCTCGGTTGGTAATCTGTGTAGCTATTTTTAATTGCCTCATATTCGAATTTGTGGGATGCTTACAAAATTAAAATTCCTTTTCCAGAAAAAACGGTGGTTTTAGAAAAAACAACCAAAATTTATGAAAATCAAACAAATATGTGAATCAAAAGTTGAAAAATAGGGTCAATTTCAGCCTTGCTTGGGCTAATTTAGCAGCATGATCATTGACCTCAGATCGGATACCGTAACCAGACCTGGTCCAGGGATGCTCGATGCCATGCGCAGTGCCCCCGTCGGGGACGATGTTTTCGGTGAAGATCCCACCATCAATCTGCTGGAAGAGAAAGCAGCAGCCATGTTCGGAATGGAAAAAGCGATTTTTTGTCCCAGTGGCACCATGACCAACCAAATTGGCATTAAATGTCATACCCAACCTGGCGATGAAGTGATTTGTGATGAGCTCTCCCACGTATATCAGTACGAAGGCGGTGGCATTGCCTTCAATGCAGGTGCATCGGTGAGGTTGCTGCAGGGCGACAGGGGCAGGATCAACAAAAACCTGATTCAATCAGCCATCAACAATCCCGATGATGTTCACACACCGATTTCGCGTCTCGTGGTGGTTGAAAATACAGCCAACAGAGGTGGCGGAAGTTGTTATGAAATGAGTGACTTGGTTGAAATGAGTGAGGTCTGCAAATCATTGGGGCTCTCCTATCATTTGGATGGCGCCAGGCTTTTCAATGCCCTTGTTGCAAAGAGGCAATCCGCCAGCGAATACGGAAAAATATTTGACAGCATATCCATCTGCCTGAGCAAGGGCTTGGGTGCACCCGTAGGTAGTCTTTTGTTAGGCAAGATGGACTTCATTAAAAAAGCAAGAAGGATTAGAAAGGTATTCGGTGGAGGCATGCGGCAGGCTGGAAGCCTCGCTGCTGCTGGGATATATGCATTGGATCATCATATCGAGCGACTTTCAGATGATCATCAACATGCAACAATCATTGAAAAAATCCTCACTCAACAATCATTCATCACGGAAACATTGCCCGTTGAAACCAATATCGTCATAGCTGAATGTGATCCCTCATTCAACCTGAAAAAATTCATTGACAAGATGAAGGAGCAAGGTGTATTGTTTTTTTCTATTTCACCTACCCGTTTCAGAATGGTCACCCATCTTGATGTCAACAGCCAGATGATGGACGCTTTGTCAGAAAAAATTAAACTCGCTTTATAATGTCGTTCCCCGCAATCAATCCCACAAGTACCAAAGCCTGGAAAAAATTAGAAGCCCATGCAGAAAAAATGAAGCAGGTGCATATGAAGGAGTTGTTCAGCCGAGAGTCTGATCGCTTTTCTTCTTTTTCCATTGAAGAAAGGGATATTTTGTTCGATTACTCCAAAAACATCATTACCCGCGAGACCCTTGATCTGCTCAATGAGTTGGCAGACGAATGCAAATTAAAAGATGCCATGGCCGGCATGTTCAATGGGGAGAAGATCAATCAAACCGAAGGAAGAGCTGTGCTGCATACTGCCCTCAGAAATTTTTCAGGTGCGCCGGTGATGACTGACGGCGAGGATGTCATGCCCAAGATTAGAAAGGTGCTGGCACAAATGAAGGACATCTGTCAAAGGGTGCACAGTGGAGCATGGAAAGGATATACAGGAAAGAAAATCAAGCATATTGTCAACATCGGCATCGGAGGAAGCGATTTGGGTCCGGTGATGGTTACCGAGGCCTTGAAACCCTATTGGGTGGAAGGGATGCAGGTTCATTTTGTATCCAATGTTGATGGAACGCATATTGCTGAATGTCTGAAAGTTATAGAGGCTGACTCAACCTTATTTTTAGTTGCTTCCAAGACCTTTACAACCCAGGAGACCATGACAAATGCCCATACTGCGAGATCCTGGTTTTTGGAAAAAGCCGGCCAAGAGGGTCATATAGCCAAGCATTTCGTGGCATTGTCAACCAATGAAAAGGCAGTAACAGAATTTGGCATTGCGAAGGAGAATATGTATGAATTCTGGGACTGGGTAGGCGGCAGGTACAGCCTTTGGAGTGCAATCGGACTTTCAATTTCACTTACTATTGGATATGAGCATTTTGAATCCATGTTGAAAGGTGCATTTGAAATGGATAACCATTTTCGTCAAAAGCCATTTGAAAAAAACATGCCTGTAATCATGGCTTTGTTGGGCATCTGGTATGTCAATTTCTTTGGAGCAGCCTCTGAGGCCATTCTTCCTTATGATCAATATTTGCATCGTTTTGCAGCTTATTTCCAGCAGGGAAATATGGAAAGCAACGGTAAAAGTGTTGACAGGAAGGGTGAGAGGCTTCCATACAGCAGCGGACCCGTTGTCTGGGGTGAACCGGGCACCAACGGACAACATGCTTTTTATCAACTGATTCATCAGGGAACCTTGCTTATTCCATGTGATTTCATTGCACCAGCAAAGTCACATAATCCTTTGGGTGACCATCATCCAAAACTGCTTTCCAACTTTTTTGCCCAAACAGAGGCATTGATGAATGGAAAAACGGCTGAGGAAGCTGAGAAGGAATTGTCTCATCTGGATACCTCGGAAAGAAAAAAACTGGTTCCTTTCAAGGTTTTTGAGGGCAATAAACCCACCAATTCGATCCTGGTAAAACGGGTAGATCCATTCACATTGGGAATGCTGGTTGCAGCGTATGAACACAAAATTTTTGTACAGGGAGTGATCTGGAATATTTTCAGTTTTGATCAGTGGGGCGTTGAACTCGGCAAGCAATTGGCAAACAAGATATTACCGGAGCTCAAAGTTGCAGAAAAAACAACAGGCCATGATAGTTCTACCAATGGCCTGATCAATTTGTATAAAAGTTGGAAGTAGTCGATTACCACTTGTCTACCTGCTCTCCTGCTCCATTGTCACCCTCAGATACATCTCCTCTGGGTTCAGCTGGTGCGGCGGATGGTGCCTCTACTGAGCTCGCTGGAGCATTGTAATGTCCGCCTTCCCCATTTTCTTCATCATACTCGTGGTTGAATGCATCGAAATCAAAATCAGGCATCAGTTCTGTTTTGACATGATCTACTGCCTCGTTCAATGCTTTTAAGAATTTGTTGAAGTCTTCTTTGTACAAGAAAATTTTGTGTCTGTCGTATCCATCATCGTTGAAACGCTTTCTGCTTTCAGTGATGGTCAGGTAATAATCATTGCCCCTGGTGGTTCTTACATCAAAAAAATAGGTTCTTCTTTTTCCAGCCCTGATTCTCTTGCTGTACACACTGTCCATTTTCTTTTCGTTGTTGTCGTACGCCACAATCTTAAGTTTTGGTTTTGGTTAATTTATTCTCAAAGAAAGAGAAAATTGCTTTTTGATAGCCAAAATTTAGTTGATTTTTTTGAAAATCCGATAAAATTCAAGGATTTTTTTGAAACTAGGCAGTTCGATCACTAAGCTGTTGATGGAGATAGAGCTCCCTGTAATAGCCCCTTTGTGCAACCAATTCAATATGTGTGCCTTGCTGAACAATGCAACCATCCTGCATGACAATGATCTGATCAAATGGAATGGATTGTATGATGCGATGGGTGATAAAGATTGAAGTCTTACCATCTAAATAAGATGCTAGATTTTCCGAGATCTGCTGTTCTGTTTGGGTATCGACTGCACTCAGGCAATCATCAAAAATGTACAGGTCAGCCGACTTGGACAATGCCCTGGCAATGGAAATTCGCTGTTTTTGTCCGCCCGATAAGGTAACTCCCCGCTCCCCAATGGTTGTTTGATACCCCCCAGAGAGTTTACCAATCTCCGCATCTATCATGGCAGCTTTTGCTGCAGCCTCAACACCAACAGCACTGATATCTTCTGTACCAAATGCAATATTTTTCTCGATACTGTCGCTGAAAAGAAATACATCTTGAGGCACATAGCTGACCAAACCTCTCAATGAGCCGATATCAAGATGGCGGATGTCTTCTCCATTGATAAGCACCCTACCATTGTTGACATCATACATGCGCAACATCAATTGCGCAATGCTGGTTTTGCCACATCCGGTTTTTCCGATGATGGCAATTTTCTCTCCTTTCTGAATGGATAAGTTGAATGCTTTCACTGCCTGGATGCCCGTATGTTCATATATGAAGTCAACTTCTCTGAACTGCATCTCTCTTATCTCAGAAATCTTTTTGGCATTTGTTGCATTTTCGATTCCTGGACGAATGTGCAGAAATTCATTCAGACGTTTCTGTGAAGCGGCAGCTCGTTGAATATTAGAAACCACCCACCCGATGGCTGAGACAGGAAATGTCAACATATTGATATACACAACAAACTCCGCAATGGTACCGGCACTTATTTTATGTTCCAATTGATAAACACTGCCAATGTAAATAGTTAGCAAGGTGCTTAAACCAATCAACAAACCTATCACAGGAAAATAAACTGACTCAACCGTTGAAAGGGAGAGTCCACTTTTTCTGTATTGCTCGCTTTTGTCATTGAAATGTTTCCAAGTATGTTTTTCCTGAAAAAATGATTTAATGACCCTGATGCCTGAAAAAGATTCTTGTGCAATGGTGGTTAGTTCACTCAATTGGGATTGAATGGATTCACTTTTTTTAATGATGTATGTATTTACAAAATACATGGCAACTGCCAACAACGGCAAGGGAGCCAATACATATGCCGAAAGCAATGGATCTTTTGAAAACATGTAAAATAAGCTGAATCCGATCAGCACCAAGAGATTTACCAAATACATCAACGCTGGACCTGTATACATCCTGACACGGGAAACATCTTCCGACATTCTGCTCATGAGATCCCCTGTGGCATGGACTTTGTAAAACAAGGCATTTAATTTTTGATAGTGGGCATAGACTTCATTCTTTTGATCAAACTCAATATGCCGACTCATTACAATGATTGTTTGACGCATCAAAAACATAAAAAATCCACGCAAGAGCGCAAAAGAAAGCAGCAACAATCCTGCGAAGAGAATCAGCGTGCCAAATGAAAAGGCTTGTGCTTCCATCCAATGTATGGCCAAAGAAACAGTTGGATCGAAAAAAACTTTTGCTTCTCGGACAGCAGCAGGATTCACAGCATGTTGTACTTCATCCACGACAAAACCTGTAAGTTGAGGCGCCAGGATACCAAAGTAATTGGAGGTCATCACAAAAAGGATGCCCAGGAAAAATCTCCATTTGTACTTCCAGAAATACTTATTTAAATGTTTCAGATGTTTCATAAACTAAAAAACCCCGCATTGCGGGGTTTTCTCGAGCGGAGAGAGAGGGATTCGAACCCCCGGACCTGTGACAGTCAACGGTTTTCAAGACCGCCGCATTCGACCGCTCTGCCATCTCTCCGCCGCAAATGTAGTTCAAAAAATTTAATTTTTAGAGCCCCCTTCGATCTTAAATACCCAGGCATGATCACATGGCAATTTTGTTGGCCAATTCAAGGTCAGGGTCCCTTCTTTCATATCGTGCTGAAGCGAAACGGGCTTCTTGACTCCCAGCATTTTAATCTTTGAACCTGGTCTCACCTGTATATTTTTCAATACAACTGGTTGATCAGATTTTTTGACAACAATGGCATAAACATATTTCTCATCCTTGCTGACGGTATATTTTATATTGTCGCCTTCTTTGTATTTTTTCAAACTCTTGGTTGCATAAATAGCCTCTCCATTGATGTTCAACCAATTTCCCATATCCTTTAACCTGTCAACCGAAGCAGCAGGGATCAATCCCTCTGCTGTTGGTCCAACGTTCAACAAATAATTTCCACCCTTAGCAGCGATATCAATCAAATTATGTATCAACGTTTCACTCGATTTCCAATTGTTATCATTTTTTTTGAAGCCCCATGTATCATTCATCGTCATGCAACTCTCCCAATCAGAATCTGAAGTGCCCTCCAAAATTTCCTGCTCAGGAGTTCCAAAATCGCCTGCAGCATCCTGGTATTTGCTCATACCCTGCATGCCTGCCCTTCCTTTCCCAACACGGTTATTGATGATGAGATCTGGCTTCAGGCTTCTCAAGTAATTGTACAAATCTTTTCCCTGATCTTCTGTCCACTCTGAAATCCATTCACCATCAAACCATAAAACGGCTGGATCATACTTCTGAATAAGTTCTTTCAGTTGAGGCTTTAAATATTCTTCTCTGTATTTAGCAAAATTGGGATTTGCACTGTTCTGATGGGTATAATCCTTTTTGCTTTCTGCATCTGGCTGATGCCAGTCCATGATGGAATGATAAAAACACATTTTGATGCCTGCCTCTTTACATGCATCAGAAAGCTCTTTGAGGATATCTCTTTTGAAAGGAGATGCATCCATGATGTCGTAATCGGTAACCTTGCTGTCCCATATACAAAAACCATCGTGGTGCTTGGATGTGATGACAATGTACTTGATGCCTGCTTTTTTGGCAACACTCACCCATTCTTTGGCATTGAACTGAACAGGATTGAATTGCTTTACAAATTTTTCATACTCCGGAATAGGAATATTGGCGCTGTGCATGATCCATTCGCCAATTCGTCCATACTCCTTTCCATTGTATGAACCGGCGGGAACTGCATATGCTCCCCAATGTATGAACATGCCAAATGTTGCATCACGCCACCAGTCCATTCGAACATCTCGATCCTGCTTCGATTCATTGAGAAAGTTTTGCTGGGCATCTGCTTGCAACAGCAGCAAAGAACATAACAGTGTAAATAAGATTTTCATAACGACAAGTTTATATAATTAAAGATCTGATTTTTTATAGAATCCGATTTCACTCAATGTAACACACACTGGTGAGGCATTGACCTTGAGTCGTACCCTGTTTGCTGTGACAGGATTATTGAAGTAAATAATTCTTGCAGCACCTACAGAAGTTGCCTCTGCAATTTTCTTCCACTGATTGTTCTCAAATACTTCCACTTGGAATGACTCAATGCGTTGTCCCAGTGGAATGAATTCCCTCAAGCGAATCAGATCAAACCTGATGTTTTCCTTCCATGAAAATTCAATGGCAGGTCTATGAAAATCATCGCCAGATGCCCAATAGGTATCGGTGCTTCCATCTACTAATTTTTTAAGATCAAAATTCTTTCCCCTGGTTTCTTTGGAAGTCAAAGTTGCCGTTGCTGCAAGGTTATATTTAAAGGATTCATCCACGATTATTCCAAAACCCTTTAATGAAGCAATGTCTTCCTCAGCGAGCAATCCAAGTGGATTGGGTGCAATTCCCAAATCAAGTGCTGCACCCCTGCCTACACTTTTTAAATAGAGATCAAATAATTGTTCGGGTGACTTCACTTTGTCTTTTTCGTCGGGATGATAAAACCATCCTTTTCGAAGTGGCACATCGCATTCTGCGGGGACCCAGTTGTTTCCATTTCTGGTACCAAAAGGATTTTGCTTATCATCCAATTGTCCGGGTACTGTCTTGCTCTCACCTTCAGCTGGAACAGGTGTGAAAGTGGCCCAAGATGTTTCTGCTGCAAATCCGCGTTCATTCCCTACCCAACGAACATCCCAACCAATATCACTGAAAATATTTGCATTGGGCTGCATCTTTCTGGTGATGGCCCAGGTGGTATCCCATCCATAATAAGTGGACCGGTCAATTTTTTTGGTGGTTCTTGCTCCTCCATAATATCCATCACCTCCATTGGCACCATCGTGCCATGACATGAATAGTTCTCCATAATTGGAATACAACTCACGCAATTGATTTCTGTATATGTCTACATAAGCTTCAGTGCCGTAGAGTGGATTGTTTCTGTCCCACGGTGAACAATAGACTCCAAACTTCATATTTAATTTTCGACAGGCCTGCTCAAATTCTTTCACCATATCACCTTTGCCGTTTCGGAAAGGAGAAAGAGAAATATTGTAGGTGGTGGTTTTGGTAGGCCAAAGAGCAAAACCATCATGGTGTTTGGCAACCAGGATAACCGCTTTGAGTCCACCGGCTTTCATGGCTCCCACTATTTTCTCCGCATCGAATTGGGTTGGATTAAAAATTTTTGGATCGGCATCCCCATACCCCCATTCTTTGTTTTCAAATGTTGTAGGTGTGAAGTGAATCAATCCGTAGACATCGGTTTGATGCCATTTGAGTTGCCTGGGGGTGGGAACTGCACCAAAAGGCTTGGGTGCCGGCTGCGCAAAGGAGCAAACCGACAACAACAAAAACAGAAAAAAAATTACTTGTTTTTTCATCGATTGATTTTTTGAACGTGATTGATAAGCGTCCCAATATGCTCGATTGAAATTTCAACACGATCATGTACCTGCAATGTAAATTCATCTGGTGGCACAATGCCCGTTCCGGTCATGAGCATCACACCATTTGAAAATGTTGTTTCCAGCATAAGAAAGTCTGCCAGTTCCTTCAATGAACGTTTCATTTTTGATAAAGATGTTTCGCCGGAGAAAATCAATTGTTCATCTCTGCATATTTTTAATTGGATGAGTGAATCAGCATTTATCGGATTTTCGGGAATCAGCAAGCATGGTCCCAGTGCAGCGCTTCGGTCATATACTTTGGCCTGGGCCAGGTAAAGTGGATTCTCACCTTCAATGCTTCTGGAGCTCATGTCATTCCCCACAGTATACCCCTCAATAGTGCCCTCACTGGAAACAAATAGAGTCAGTTCGGGCTCCGGGACATCCCAAGTTGAATCTCGACGGATATGAACAAAAGATTTATTGCCAGCAACCCTATGAGGCAGGGACTTGAAAAATAACTCGGGTCTTTTGGCATCATATACTTTATCATAAAAACTTCCCCCGCCACTTTGCGCTGATTCCTTTTCCCTTGCTTCCTTGCTACGTAAATATGTAACGCCAGCAGCCCATAATTCTTGAGAACCAATGGGAGGATCCCAATCACCCTGCTCATCCATTGCATTGATTTGACTGCAATCAGAAAGATGTTTCAGTAAATATGGATACAAATGCGGACGATTGACAAGTGCATCCCAATTCATTGTAGAAGCGAAAAAAACACCCTCATGTTCAATGTATACCTGAACGCCTTTTTTGTAAAGTTTCATGATTAAATATATTTAATTAATATATCTTTTCACTGCTAAAATTTTATGGTTTAATTTAAATTACAAAAGATAAAATCAACATGGCAAAAGCAAACTTCGAATTGGTGAGTCCTTACGTGATCATCACGGGCGGAGCAAGTGGCATTGGACTCTCCATCGTCAAGATTTTTCATGACCAGGGCGCCATTGTGGATGTATTCGACATGCAAAAACCATCAATTGATACGCTGAAACAACTGTCTATTCATGATGAAACAGTTCAGTTTCATGAAGTGGACATCACCCATGCAAAAGCAGTCAAGGAATTGGTTTCATTGATTTCAATTAAAAGAGGCATTGGCATCCTGATCAACAATGCGGGCATCGCACATATTGGCAATGCAATGAATACATCGGAAGATGATTTCCAGAAAATTTTTAACGTCAATGTAAAGGGAGCATTCAATTGCATGCAGGCAGTGATTCCATTTATGGAAGAAATGGGACAAGGACTCATCATCAACATGGCATCCATTGCAGCCACTGTTGGAATACCCGATCGCTTTGCATACAGCATGAGCAAAGGCGCAATTGTATCCATGACACTCAGTGTTGCAAAAGATTTTATCAAAAAGGGTATCCGCTGCAACTGCATATCACCTGCCAGGGTTCATACTCCATTTGTAGATGGTTTTATCAGCAAACATTATCCCGGTAAAGAAGAAGAAATGTTTGCAAAGCTCTCTGCGAGTCAACCAATAGGCAGGATGGCGTCCCCAGATGAAATTGCACAACTCGCCTTTTACCTGTGCAGCAAACAAGCATCCTTTATCACCGGAACAGATGTGCCCATTGATGGCGGATTTACAAGATTAAACAATTGATGATATGAAAATATTCAGGTACGACAGATCAGGAGCCGTTGGATTGGGAATGATCGATCAGCAGGGAAAAAAAATTGATATTTCTGCGTATTACCATGATTTCAATAGAAATTTTTTTGAACTGGGAGGCACAACACATCTATCCGAGTGGATCATCCTTCACGCAAGCGAGTGCGAAGAGATCAAAGAAGATATTCAATTTCTGACTTGCATTGCAGATCCTTCGAAAATTATCTGCGTGGGACTCAATTATGCAAAGCATGCAAGAGAGAGCAATATGGAAATTCCCAAAGAACCTGTTCTCTTTTTTAAAAGCACTACTGCCATATGTGGTCCCAATGATCCTGTCATCATTCCCAAAAACTCACTCAAAACCGACTGGGAGGTTGAATTGGCAATTGTGATCGGCAAAAAAGCCAGTTATGTTTCAGAAGCCGACGCACTGAACTTTATCGCAGGTTATTGCCTGCACAACGACTACAGTGAAAGAGCTTTTCAGTTGGAAAGAGGCGGACAATGGGTGAAGGGAAAAAGCTGTGACCATTTTGCTCCTCTAGGTCCCTACTTCGTTTCAAAAGATGAAATAATAAATCCCAACAACCTCCATTTGTGGCTGGATGTAAATGGAAAAAGAATGCAAGACTCCAATACATCCGACATGATCTATCAGGTTCCGTTTCTGGTTCATTATATTTCACAATTCATGACTCTGCTTCCAGGTGATATCATCAGCACAGGAACACCCGAAGGTGTTGGCATGGGACAAAAACCATCGCCACAATATTTGAAACCGGGAGATACCATTCATTTGGGGATTGAGGGATTGGGAGAACAATTCCAAACAGCGATTGCGCATGCGGATTGATGCACACCAGCATTTTTGGAGATATCATCCCCATTCACATGGTTGGATCAATGATGAAATGGCAGTCATCCGAAAAGATTTTTTACCAGAGGATCTCTTGCCACTACTCAAAGCACATCAGATAGAGGGATGCATTGCAGTGCAGGCCGACGAAAGCAAGGAGGAAAATGAAATGCTACTTTCATTGGCCGGGCAGTATTCATTCATCAAGGGAGTTGTTGGATGGGCTGATCTACTATCACCCAACTTCAATGAAGAGATCAGCTCATATTTGAACTCCGAAAAGCTCGTTGGATTCAGATGCATCATGCAAGGAAAAGAGGATGAAATATATCTGAAAAATGAAACTTTTATCCAACATGTTGCCTTGCTCGCTAAACTGAATTACACATACGACCTGTTGGTTTACCATCACCAGCTTCCGAGTCTCATCAAATTTGTGGATCGTCTACCTGACAATAAATTAATACTCGACCATATCGGCAAACCAAATATCCGACAGAAAGACTTTCGGTCATGGAAAGAAAACATCAGCCAAATTGCCCAACATCCCCATATCTATTGTAAATTAAGCGGGATGATCACAGAGGCAGATTATAAACAATGGAGATACGAGGATATTGTTCCCTACATGGATGCCGTTGGAGAGGCTTTTGGTACTGACAGAATTTGTTTTGGATCGGATTGGCCCGTTTGTCTCGTTGCAGGCAGCTATGAAAGAATGATTCAGGTAGCAGAAAAATGGGCATCTCAGTTGTCAGTAATCGAACAAGAAAATATTTTCGGAAAGAATACCATCAAATTTTACAATATCTGATATGGATCTAGGTTTAAAGGATAAAATTGTTCTCGTAACGGGCGGCGCCAAAGGCATTGGCGAGGGCATTACCAGATTGCTGGCGAATGAAGGCGCATTTCCTGTTATCATTGGAAGGAATGAAAAAGACAATCAATCATTGATCGAAGCAATAGGTACAGGCTTTCAAGTAAAAGCCGAACTGAGCAATCCAACTGAATGTAAAAATGCAGTTGAAAAAATATTGAATGCCTACAAAAGAATAGACGGAGTCATCAACAATGCTGGCATCAATGATGGCATATCATTGGAACATGGAAGCTATGAGGGATTTATGCAATCATTGCACAACAATGTCGTCCATTATTATCTGATTGTGCAAGCTGCTCTGCCTGCACTGATTCAATCCAAGGGATCCATCGTAAACATCAGCTCCAAATTAGCTGAAACAGGACAAGGCGGAACCTCCGGATATGCTGCTGCGAACGGAGCAAGAAATGCACTCACCAGAGAATGGGCCGTTGAACTTTTGAAATATGGCATTCGTGTGAATGCGGTCATTGTTGCAGAATGTTACACTCCTTTGTATGACAAATGGATCAAAACACTGGATCACCCCGAAGAAACGCTTCAAAAAATTACTGCAAGAATTCCACTGGAAAAAAGAATGACAACAGCAGAGGAAATTGCAAATACTGCTTTGTTTCTGCTTTCAGAAAAATCATCTCATACAACAGGTCAGTTGATTCATGTCGACGGCGGCTATGTTCACCTTGACAGAGCAGCACTTACATAAAACGGTCATATGAATAAAACACAATTTAATTACCGACTCCCCTTTATACTTGTCTCGAGCCTGTTTTTTCTTTGGGGCATTGCAAACAACCTGAACGGAATACTGATCCCACACTTGCGAAAAGCATTGCAATTGACCAATATGCAGTCCACCTTCGTTGATACTGCAGTTTACCTTGCCTACTTTTCAGCAGCCATTCCTGCTGGAATGATTTTGAAAAAATTTGGATATAAAAAAGGAATCATCGCAGGACTGATTGTGTTCAGCATCGGAGCTTTTATGTTCATCCCTGCTGCAAATCTAAGAGCGTATAATATTTTCTTACTTGGACTTTTCATCATCGGCTGTGGATTGACCATACTTGAAACAGCTGCAAATCCCTATGCTTCCAAACTGGGTGATCCGGCAACATCTACCGCGAGACTTACACTTGCGCAATCTTTCAACGGACTGGCGGTATTCATCGCACCTGTCATTGGTACTATTTTTATTCTTTCAGGAAAAGAATTCAGCAATGATGAACTCGCTGCCATGTCGGAGGCTGATAAACTATCATACCTGACAACTGAAGCAGCCTCTGTGAAAATGCCCTATCTCTCGTTGGGGATTTTCCTCTTGGCGATCGCCGTTTTGTTTTTGGTAAATAAGTTTCCTGAACTCAAAGAAGATGAAGGCGGTGAAGACAAGGGAAGTCTCACGAGTGCGCTCAAACACAAACATCTTGTTTGGGCTGTTATCGCCCAATTCTTCTATGTAGGAGCACAGGTATGTGTGACGAGTTTTTTCATCAGAGCTGCCATTGCTGGTGGTGGTGTAGATGAAAAAACGGCGGGTTATTACCTGAGTGTCTATGGAATATTGTTCATGGTGGGCCGCTTTGCAGGATCTGCCATCATGCGTGTCATTGCACCCAATAAGTTATTATCGTTGTATGCCATCATGTGTATTGCATTGAGCATTGTTGCCATTAAAACAGATGGACAATATGTTGTTGTGTCACTTGGTGGACTCGGATTTTTCATGTCAATCATGTTTCCAACTATTTTTTCATTGGGAATCGCTGGACTAAAATTCAATACCAAACCTGCATCCTCATTGCTTGTTATGTCCATCATCGGTGGCGCCATATTTCCCGTAATCATGGGAAATATCATTGACCGTTTTGGAGACGATATACAAATTGGATATGTTGTTCCGATGATATGCTATGCATTTGTACTTTATTTTGGCATCAAAGGATATAAACCATCCAACGCGATATGAAAACATTCTGTCTTGCACTTGATTTAAAAAATGATCCAGCATTGATTGATGCTTATGAAAAGCATCATCAAAAAGTATGGCCTGAAATTGAAGCCTCTATCAAAGAAAGCGGAATTCAGTCCATGAAAATATACAGAACCGGCAATCGACTTTTCATGATCATACACGCCAATGATGATTTCAGTTTTGAAAAGAAAAATGAAATGGACAGCAACAATCCCATTGTTGAAAAATGGGAAACATTGATGGATCAGTACCAGCTGAGATTGCCCTGGGCAGCACCAGGTGTTAAGTGGGTATTAATGGATGAGATTTTTTCGCTGGATTAATTAAATCCACCGTGTCCAACATAGAGTTTAACAGGTCCTTCTAATTTGAGCTCCAAAACAGTCATATAAGGATCAAGTTCAGATCTTGGTACATCAACAAAAACCAACCCGGGAACCGGACTCCAGGATATCTTCCCTACGACCTTGTGAGGCAATGCAGTTTCACTGCCTACCACTTTGATATCTTTTATTTTATTCACCAATCCCTTGATCATGATGGGTCCACTTGTTTGTGCCTGCAGGAATAAATAAAGCGAAGTAGAATCTTTTGAAATGGTTGTGGGTCCGTAAAAATGCCCTTTTGGAATACCAGCAACTGTTTCAAATACAGCACGATCATGTTTTCTATTCCATTTGCCCAATTCGATGAGCACATCTCTCTGCTCTTTGGGGATGGTTCCGTCTTCTTTGGGACCGATATCCAACAACAGATTGCCGCCATTTCCTATCACATCTGCGAACAAGGTGATGATTTCATTCGGCTTTTTCCAATTGGTATCCCTGAATTGAAATCCCCAGTTATTATTGATGGTCATACACAACTCCCACCAATTGTAGGCAGGTTTTGTAACGGGTATATTTTGCTCTGGTGTTACATAATCGCCATAACCCGCAAGTCTGCCGTTGATAATGGCATTGGGATTTTTTGCAAGAATATTATTCCTGACTTTAACACTCTCCCACTCTTCAGCATTGTGTTCCCAGTCGCCATCAAACCAAAAAAGATCTGGATTGTACAAATCTGAAATTTCCTGAATCTGTGATTGAAAAAATTGTTGAAACTGTTTCCATCTTGCAAGCTGGTCTTTCAATTTATATCTTACAGAATCCTTTTTGAATTGATCATAATCATTTCTGCTCCAATCAATCAAAGAAAAATAAGTACCGACTTTCAATTTACGTTCGCGCAATGCTGAAAACAAAGGAGCCAGCAGGTCTCTTTTGGCTGGAGTATTCCTTACCACATTGAAATGATCTTGTTTGGTGCCCCACAAAGCCACACCATCATGGTGCTTGGTGGTCATGACGGCATATTTCGCACCGGATTGTTGAATCAGGTCTGCCCAGTCAGATGGATTGTATTTGCTGGCGGTAAACCCATTCAATTGTTTCATGTAATCATCGTATGAAATCAATTTATTGTAAAAGCTCCAGCTTTCATCAACTCCATTGACTGCATAAATTCCCCAATGAATAAATATGCCAAGCTTGGCATCCTGAAACCATTGCATTTTAGGACGGATGCTTTCTGCCGGAATCTTTTCCTGTGCAATAAGAGGTTGTGAGATCAGCAATGCTGAAACAAAAAATAGCTTGATTAATTTCATATGGAAACAATTGAACCTGTATCGTAAATCTATGAAGATTTAGATGTTTCTTGAGCTGGTTCGGGCTTTTTCTTTACGGCTACCAAATCTTCATAATTGACCTGCAGAGGCATGGAGCCAAGTGTTACGAATGCTTTTTTACCCCTGACTTCACTCAATACAGCGATCTTGTTGTTTTGTTTCATCATCACATGATCACCCACTGCCGGTTTTTTAGCAAGCAGCATATAGTTGCTATCGATTTTCTTTTTTGCTTTTTCTTTTACTTGTTTTTCTTTTTGATTGAACAAAAGCGCCTGCAGATTTTTGATCAACTGTTTCTTGTCATCCTCTGCATCCATTCGTTTCCAATCGAAAACTACTTGTTTGAGTTTTCGTTCCATGTCTTTCAAGTAGACAAGCTTGTCTGCTGCAATTTTGTTTTGTTCTCTCAATAATTCAACCTGTTGCTGGTATTTCTCCCTGTTCAGTTCCTCGTGCAATTTCTTGCGCTGCAATTCATTTTCTTTGATCAGCTTCTGAAGCTCTTTTTCTTTCGTCTCTAGTTTTCTCAACTCCTGCTCGGTTTTATTTAGGAGCTTATCCAGTGTGAAATGATGTTCATCTACCAATGACTTAGCCCTGTCTATCAATTGCGAGGAGAGTCCAATTCTTTCTGCAATCGAAAAAGTATAAGAGCTGCCCGGCTTGCCTATGTTCAATTTGTATTCCGGCAAAAGATGTTTTTCATCAAACGCCATGGCACCGTTGACAATACCTGGTGTTTTGCTGGCCATTACCTTGAGGTTGAGATAATGGGTGGTTACAATTCCGAAGGCATGCTTCTTCAATAATTGTTCGAGAAATACTTCTGCGAATGCTCCACCAAGACTCGGATCGCTTCCGCTTCCCAACTCATCAATAAAAAACATGGTTCTGCCGTTGGCTTCCTCCATGAAATATTTCATGTTTTTGAGATGCGCACTGTATGTGCTCAATTCAAATTCGATGCTTTGGGTGTCGCCGATATGGATCATCAACTGTTTGAAAATACCAAAGGTGGATTCCGGATGTGCAGGCACCAATAATCCGGACTGAACCATGAGCTGAAGGAGTCCAGTGGTTTTAAGACAAACCGTCTTTCCTCCCGCATTGGGTCCGGATATTACCAAAATCCTTTGCTCGTCATTCAAGGTTAAATCAAGCGGCACTACTTTTTTACCACTTTTTTTATGGTAGATCAACAGCAACGGATGGGTTGCTTTGACCAATTTCACTTCTGCGTTTTCTGTGACATGTGGAAGATGTGCATCCATCATTTGAGCCAACTTGGCTTTGGACCTGACGAAGTCATATTCACCTAATATTTCCATGTATTGCTTTAGCAGCGGGGCATGTACAGAAAGTTGAGCAGTAAGTTGTTTGAGGATTTTATATTCCTCATCACGCTCATCATTTTCTAGAGAATAAATATCATTATTGATATCAATCGTTTCTTCTGGCTCTATGAATGATGTGCGCCTGGAATCACTCTCTCCGTGCAGAATACCCTTCACAATTCGCTTGTGTTCTGCATAAATAGCAAGCACTCGGCGGCCATTGAGGAATGATTCCTCAATATCTGCTATATAGCCAGCTTTTTGAAGTTTACTCAAGATGCGTTCGAAGCTTCGCCTTTGCTCATTTCTCTTTTTGTACAATTGCATCCTTATTCTAGAAAGTTCATCAGAAGCGGTATCCAGAACCCGCGCATCGTCACCTATGATTTTTTGAATCGAAGCAGAAATTGACTTCTCAATATGCGACGCAGCAAGGATGGCATACAAGGAAGAATATCGATCGATTCGCTCATCATCAAACCACCTGAAAATACTTTCGATATTATCTGCCAGGCTTTTGAACTGCAAAAAAACCTCTCCGGTAAGTACTGCTCCAGAAATAGACAAGAGCTTGATTTCTTTTTGCAAATTGAAAGCAGTTCCATGCTGGAATGTCTGACCCATGGCAAGCAATTGCAAATACTGATAGGTCTGTCGCAGCTCTGTTTCAATAAACTCTTTCTTGGTATGAATTCTCAATCCTTCAGCCTTTTCCTTCCCGATGAGCGTCTGAGTATGCTCAACCAGTAAAGCCTTGATTTTGTCAAATTCCAGTTGTATGGGGGCTGATTCAGGATAGAACCTCATGTTAAATGAAATCTAATTTCCCCGCAAAAGTACAGCTAATTTAACAGGTATCCTTTTTAGAATTAACTTCGTGCAGCTCAACTTTATCAGCATATGAAAAGAATAAGCATTGCACTTACATGCCTGGTTTTCATGTTCACAGCATGCGCACAGGTAGATAAAAAAAAGATGGAACAACCATCAAAAAAAATCAACTCAAAATCTATGAATACAGAGAAAATCACTTTGGGATCAGGATGTTTTTGGTGCACCGAGGCTATTTACGAACAGGTGAAAGGTGTTGTGAAAGTAACCAGTGGTTACTGCAATGGACATGTTGAAAATCCTACCTATGAAGAAGTATGTGAAAAAACAACCGGACATACAGAGGCTTGTGAAATAGAGTTTGATCCCAATCAGGTAACAGTTGACGAACTGCTTGAAATCTTTTGGCAGGTACACGACCCCACTACATTGAACAGGCAGGGCAACGATGTTGGTCCGCAATACAGAAGTGCAGTCTTCTACCACAATGAACACCAAAGAGAGAGGGCAGAATACTATAAAAAGAAACTGGACGAAAGCGGTGCATATGCTGCAAAAATTGTAACCGCTATCGAGCCCATCAAGAAATTTTACTCAGCAGAAAAATATCACCAAGATTATTACAAGGACAATAGCAGTCAGCCCTATTGTTATTTTGTAATCAGACCTAAACTTGAAAAATTTGAAAAAGTTTTCAAGGACAAATTAAAAGCAAAATAATTCAACATGCTTGGCTCCAGCATCCGTCTGTTGCTTTGCTCCGCACTGTTTTGTTTGCAATTCACATTTGCACAAACCAGCAATGGAGAAAAGAAATTCACCCATGCAGATTCACTCAGAGGTAGTTTGAGCAAGGCAAGAACTTGGTGGGATGTAATGCATTATACCATCCTTGTTGAACCTGATTATGTACAAAAAACCATTTCAGGAAAAGTTGATATTCAATTCAAAGCCATTGCTGCACACGATACCATGCAAATTGACTTGCAGGAACCCATTCAACTCAACAAAGCTTATTTAGGTGATGAGCAGCTGCGATATTTCAGGGACGGAAATGCTTATTTCATTTTACTGAGCAAATCCATCAAAATTGGCACGGAGGCCAAGCTTGCATTGTCATTCAGTGGAAAAGTAACGGAGGCCATCAGGCCGCCATGGGATGGTGGATGGATTTTTTCGAAAGACAAAAAAGGCAATCCTTGGATGAGTGTTGCCTGCCAGGGATTGGGTGCAAGTGTCTGGTATCCCTGCAAGGATCATCAAAGTGATGAGCCTGACAGAGGCGCTTTGCTCAGGATTTCTGTACCTGATACATTGATGGCGATTGGGAACGGCAGATTGAAAGGAAAACAACAATACAAAAAGGGTTGGACAGTCTACGATTGGGAAGTGAAAAATCCTATCAACAATTACAATATCATTCCCTACATCGGTAAATATGCACATTTCAATGAGCGCTATTGCGGTGAAAAAGGAAAACTGGATTGTGATTATTGGGTACTAGAAGAAGAATTGGAAAAAGCAACAGAACAATTCAAACAAGTCCCTCTCATGCTCAAGGCTTTCGAACACTGGTTTGGACCTTTTCCTTTTTATGAAGACGGATTCAAACTTGTTCAATCACCTCACTTGGGTATGGAACACCAAAGTGCAGTCGCCTATGGAAATGGATTTCAGAATGGTTACCGTGGCAGAGATCTGTCAGGGTCAGGTTGGGGACTCAAATGGGACTTCATCATAGTTCATGAAAGCGGACACGAATGGTTTGGAAACAATATCACGTCGAATGACTTGGCTGACATGTGGCTCCATGAAAGTTTTACCAATTACAGTGAAACATTGTTCACGGATTTTCATTTTGGGACAGATGCCGGCAATGCGTATGTACAAGGGACAAGAGCTTTGATACGCAATGATGCTCCCATCATTGCAAAATACAATGTCAATGATCAGGGATCGGGCGACATGTATTACAAAGGAGGCAATCTTGTTCATATGATACGTCAACTTTTCAAGTCTGATGAAAAGTTCAGAAATGCATTGAGGGAATTGAACAAAACATATTATCACAAAACGGTCAACACAGAAGAAGTGGAGGCATTTTTCAGCAGTAAAACCGGATTGAATCTTTCACCCGTATTTGATCAATACCTGAGAAATACCACCATCCCTACACTGGAAATAAAAAAAGGGAAAAAAGAAATCATGTACAGATGGAAGGACTGTATTGCAACTTTCAATATGCCTGTCCGCCTGATATTCGACAAAGAGTTAAAATGGATTTACCCAACAAGCAGTTGGAAAACATTGAAGACTTCAGCTGATTTCAGCAAGCTAACAGTTGATAAAAACTTTTATGTGGGCTTGAACAAATCCTCTTGATCAATCAGCAGCCTTGATCCTTCCAGCCTTTACAAATCTCCTTTGCCAATAAGGTTCATCCAAATCACTGATGATGACACCATTTGAAGTGGATGCATGTACAAATTTATTGTTGTTGATATAGAGTCCCACGTGCGAAATTCCACCCGTAGTATTGAAAAAAACCAGATCACCTTCCTGCAATTGATTTTTATCAATATCAGTACAAAATGCAGCCTGTTCTCTGGAGGTGCGGGGTAGCTGCACAGCGAATGCATCACTTGCCAATCCCTGCACAAATGCAGAGCAATCAATTCCCTCCTTGGATGTTCCTCCAATACGATACGGAACAGCATACCACTGATGGATGTATTCCACCAGTTTTTTGTTGGTCAGTTTCTCCACTTCGATATCCAACAAAACAGAATACCTGAAAAAATAACTGGGGAGAAACTCGATGCCGGGCAAATCACTCAAATAATTACCGGATGGTGCATCTTCAATGAATTTGATGGAGGCTTCGGCTACATACTGACTTTTTTTTCCGGGATTCAATACCAAGGCAATATCATCGAAGTAGGGAGAAGTTTTTTGGACCTTTTTGGCGCCGGGGATAGGTTTGAAAAGGGCACAGGAGGAAAACAGGGACGCGATGAGGCCACCCAAGAGCATGTTTCGCCCAAAAGGCATATCCAATGTTTTTTTCACGCTTAAAATGTGGAAAATACTCCTTCCCATTTACTGTTTTATTTGCGAAATTCGAATTTCGCTTATGTCACGTTTTTCCCACCTGCATGTACATACCCAATATTCTTTGCTCGATGGAGCGGCCAGCATTGGTGCTTTGTACAAAAAGGCGATCGACGATGGGATGCCAGGACTTGCCATTTCTGATCACGGCAACATGTTTGGTGTATTCCAATTTGTTGCAGAAGCCTACAAGCACAAAGTCAACCCAGACGACAAAAATAGCCCTTTGAAAGTAAAACCCATCGTGGGTTGTGAATTTTATATTACGGAGAACAGGCACAGAAAAACTTTTTCAAAGGAAGAAAAAGATCCCAGGCACCATCAGATACTGTTGGCAAAAAACGAGGTTGGATATAGGAACCTGGTGAAACTGACTTCTTTGGGTTATATCGAGGGACTCTACAGTAAATATCCGCGGATTGACAAAGAGCTTATACATAAATACCACGAGGGACTCATAGCAACTACCTGCTGCCTGGGTGCATTGGTTCCACAAACCATCATGAGGAAGGGTGAAGAGGAAGGTGAAAACGAATTCAAGTGGTGGCTCAATATTTTTCAGGATGATTATTATGTTGAATTGCAGCGGCATGGAATGGAAGAGCAGGAAAAGGTCAACAAAACCCTGTTGAAATTCGCCAAAAAATACAATGTGAAGGTCATTGCATCGAACGATTCACATTATGTGGATCAGTCTGACTTCAACGCACATGATATTTTGCTCTGCATCAATACGGGCGAAAAAGTTGCAACCCCCGCTGCAAGAGAATTTACTGATGATGATGCGAGTTTCAGAAACAAACGATTTGCATTCCCCAATGATCAGTTCTATTTCAAATCAACCGATGAAATGTCAAAAGTATTTGGGGATTTGGAGGAAGCAATCGACAATACCAATGAAATTGTAGAAAAGGTTGAAGTGTTGGATCTCAAGCGCGACATCCTCCTGCCCCATTTCGTGGTTCCAAATAAATTTAAATCACAGGATGAATACTTGGAGCATATCACAAGGGAAGGTGCTCAAAAAAGATATGAGATCCTGACCCCGGAAATAGAGGAACGCATAGCTTTTGAGCTGTTCACCATCAGAACGATGGGATTCGCCGGTTATTTTCTGATTGTTTCGGATTTCATCAAAGCTGGTCGCGATTTGGGTGTGTTTATCGGTCCGGGTAGAGGTTCCGCGGCAGGCAGTGTGGTTGCCTATTGCATTGGCATCACCAATATCGACCCCATCAAATACAATCTGCTGTTTGAGCGTTTCTTGAATCCCGATAGAAAGTCCATGCCAGATATTGACACCGACTTTGATGATGAAGGAAGGCAGAAAGTGATTGACTATGTGGTTGACAAATACGGTAAGAATCAGGTTGCTCAAATCATCACCTATGGCACCATGGCAGCCAAGATGAGCATCAAAGATGTGGCCAGAACACTTGATTTGCCCTTGCCTGAAAGCAATGCATTGGCAAAGCTCGTTCCGGAAAAACCCGGCATATCACTGAAAAGGTTGTTGCATGCGCCATTGAATGGAGAGAAGAGTCTTGCTGAAAAAGAAGGATTGAATCCTGATGAAATTGAGAACTCCAAAAAGTTAAGAGAAATATACGAAGACGGTGACATCAGAGGAAAGGTTTTGCATGAAGCAGAGATCCTGGAAGGATCCGTCAGAAATACCGGTACCCATGCTGCAGGCATTATCATTGCTCCGAAAGATCTGACAGAGCTATTGCCCGTATGCACTGCCAAAGATTCTCCTATGTGGGTTACACAGATTGAAGGCAGTGTGATTGAGGAAGCGGGTGTAATCAAAATGGACTTTCTCGGATTGAAAACATTGAACATCATCAAGACCTCTTTGCAGTTGATAAAAATGAATCATGGCATAGAGATCGACATAGATAAAATTCCTCTCGATGATGAAAAAACATTCAAGCTTTATCAAAAGGGAGAAACCATTGGAACGTTTCAGTTTGAGAGTCCGGGTATGCAGAAATACCTGCGCGATCTGAAGCCTGATAAATTTGAGGATCTGATTGCGATGAATGCATTGTATCGCCCTGGTCCGCTCGAATACATTCCCAACTTCATCAACAGAAAGCATGGCCGTGAGGAAATTTCATATGACTTGCCTGCCATGCAGGAATATTTGGAAGAAACGTATGGCATCACCGTATACCAGGAGCAGGTAATGTTGCTGGCACAGAAACTCGCCGGATTCAGCAAGGGTGATGCAGATGTTCTGCGCAAGGCGATGGGTAAAAAGCAAAAGTCGGTGTTGGATAAAATGAAGCCCCAATTCATCGGAAAAGCAACCGAGAGGGGATATCCGGAGGATAAGCTTCAGAAAATTTGGACCGATTGGGAGGCGTTTGCCCAATATGCATTCAACAAATCACACAGCACATGCTATGCCTTCATTGCCTATCAAACTGCATACTTGAAAGCAAGATATCCTTCAGAATACATGGCTGCTGTTCTGAATCACGCTGGTTCGATAGAAAAAATTACTTTTTTCATGGAGGAATGCAAGCGAATGGGATTGAATGTACTTGGCCCGGATATCAATGAATCACTCCAAAGCTTTGCCGTTAATCAAAAAGGTGAAATCAGGATTGGGCTCGGTGGACTCAAAGGTGTTGGTGAGGCGGCAGTTGAATCGATCATTGCAGAGCGACAAAAAAACGGAACCTACCCATCGATATTTGAACTCGTAAAAAGAGTCAATCAGCGAACAGTCAACAAAAAATCATTGGAGAGTCTCGCGATGTCTGGTGCATTCGATTGCTTCAACACCATGCACCGGGCTCAATATTTCCATCAACCCGAAGGTGATACATCAAATGGATTGGAAAAAATCATTCGTTTCGGAAATATCTGGCAAAGCCAATCCACTTCAAATCAACATACGCTGTTTGGCGATCTTTCCATGGTGCAAGAGATTCCCTCACCAAAAATTCCTGATTGTGCTCCTTGGTCACTCACAGAATTATTGGAAAAAGAGAAAGAGGTTACAGGTATGTTCCTGAGTGGGCATCCGCTTGATCATTATAAATTTGAGTTGAAACATTATGGGATTTGTCCCTTGCTGGATTTCAATGAATTCAAGGAAGGCATCGAGCTGCAAAAGAGTCCAACGCAACCTCTGAAACTCGCCGGACTGGTTACTTCCTCTCAGCATAAAATTTCAAGGGCTGGTAAAAAATATGGAAGTCTGACCATTGAAGATTTCAGCGGAAAAGTTGAACTCACCTTGTTTGGAGATCAATATGTGAAGTTTTCAAATTATTTCAATGCCGGTACTTGCATACATGTGAAAGGCAATTTTGAAAAATGGGAAAGCAGAAATGAATGGAACTTCAGGGTGACTGAAATATGTCTGCTGGAGACCATAAAAAAGGTATTTACGAAGCAGGTTCAGATAACATTGCAGGCAGGAGCCATCAACGAGGGACATATCGAGTTCTTCAAAAAGAACATGAAGAAAAATCCAGGCAGATCAAGGCTGAAACTTGTAATGGTTGACCAGGTTGAAAAACTGGTCGTACAGATGCGAACAACAGAGAAGGGATTTGAGATGAATGACGAAATGGCTGATTTTTTAGAGAACAATCCCCTGATCGAGGTACAAGTTGACGCAGTTTGAGCAGAAACAAGACATTTATGAAAATATAAAAATTGGAATTAATTTTGCACTCTCATACACATATTTATCACCCTCAATAATAATACATGGCAAAGGAATTTACAGACAGCAATTTTCAGGCAGAAGTATTGGATTCAGATAAGTTAACCTTGATCGATTTTTGGGCAGAATGGTGTGGTCCTTGCCGAGCTATTGGTCCGGTTATCGAAGAACTTTCTAAAGAGTGGGAAGGAAAAGTCAACGTCGGAAAAGTGAATGTTGACCACAATCCGCAGTTATCCATGAATTACGGCATTACTTCAATTCCAGCCATTCTCTTCATCAAAAATGGTCAGGTAGTCGATAAGCTGGTTGGCGCGCAGCCAAAAGGAAATTTTGTAAGAAAGATTGAAGCTCATCTATAAGCACGAATTTCATTACATTTGAAACCGCCTACACAGGCGGTTTTTTATTTTATATGGCAACCATCAGAAAACAAAGCATTTATTCCTCCTTGTTCATATACGCAGGGTTTGTTTTCGGTGCCATCAACGTGCTATATTTCTTTCCAAAATATTTTACGCCAGAGCAGTTTGGACTGACAAGGATCCTGATGGACATTGCGTTGATTTTTTCAACATTGTGTACCGCTGGAATGATTCCCATTGCATTCAAATTCAGTCCGTTTTACAAACACCATCTTCCAAGATCAAAAAACGACTTGTTTTCACTTACGTTTTTGGTGGCATTTATTACTTGCCTATTGCTTCTATTTGCTCTACCCTATTTTGAACCCGTCATCGTTAGAAAATTTGGCTATCGGTCACCATTGCTTGTTGATTTTATAGATTGGATTTTCCCCATGACAGTCGGATTGGTAATTTTTTCCCTCTTAGAGGCCTATGCATGGGTGATTTCAAAAAATGTTGTTTCAAATTTTTTAAAAGAGTTCTTGTACAGGATCCTGGTCACATTGCTGATCAGTTTTTGGGCATTTAAATGGATTCAGCAATTTGACACCTTTATTGCATGCTATGCACTGCTATACAGCATCCTGATAGCTGCAATGGTATGGATTGTATACAAATCAAAGTATTTCAGCATTACCTTTAACAGAAGCAAACTGACCAAAAAATATGCTCCCATGATGATCAAATTCGGGAGTGCCTATTTTCTGAGTGCAGTTTTGAACATCCTCGCCAAGACCAATGATACGCTGATCATTGCCTCTCAATCAAGCGGGGGACTCAAAGATGCAGCGATTTTTACCATTGCTACCTATTTGATAACCCTGATGGATGTTCCTCAAAGAAGCATGGTTTCATCTGCGACTGTTCAAATTGCTGAAGCATGGAAAACAAAGGACCTTGCAAAATTGGATAGGCTATACAAAAAAACTGCTTTAACCCTCTTGATCACTGCCCTGGGTATTATGGGCATGGTGTTGATCAATGCTCCATTGATTGTTCAGTATCTCGGTCAGACATACGCAGGACTCCCCCTTTTAATGATCATACTAGGAGCTGGAAAGCTCATTGAGTTGGGAACCGGACTCAATGCACAAATCCTTCAACTGTCAAAGCACTGGAGAGTTGATTTGTTCACGAATATGTTTTTTGTCGGGATTTCTATTGTACTTAACTATTTTCTGACAAAGTCATTTGGACTCCTGGGCACGGCCTATGGAAGTGTAATGGCTATTATCCTGTTCAATCTGATCCGATTCATTTATATAAAAAAGCTGCTCAATTTACAGCCATTTTCTATCAGCAATGCAAAGGCCATTCTGATTGCAATGGCTTGGGGACTCCTCTGCTATGCAATACCCTTTGAAAAATCACAACTCATTGGATATATCTTGAAATCCATTTTATTCTTTGGGGGATTCAGTTTCACCATTGTAAAAATGAACCTATCCCCTGATATATCAGATTTGTTCCATCAGGTAAAAAATAAAATTTTACACAGCAGGTAGAACAAATGTGATGATACATCTAAATCAATTATCTTACCGAACAAATTGGCATCCATGAATTTTCAGTGGGAAAACCTCAGTCGCGGACTATTGGGCATGTTGTTTCTCGTCGGACTCTGTTATATATTGAGCAATAACAGAAAGGCCATCAATTGGAGACTGGTGTCGATGGGAATCATTGCACAAATCGCTTTTGCAATTGGCGTTCTCTCACAAGGGAAATACAATTTTTTCAGAATTCTCATCCAATGGCTCTCCGATCAATTCGTGCAGGTCATCAACCTTGCACACAAAGGAATTGAATTCATGTTCGGCAACCTTGCTGATGCAGGTGGAAGCTGGGGATATACATTTGCCATTCAGGCGCTGCCCAATATTATATTTTTTGCTGCCCTGTCTGCGCTCTTCTATTACCTTGGAATTTTGCAGAAAGTCGTTTACTTTTTTGCATTGCTGCTCAGCAAATTGAAAGTCTCTGGGGCAGAAAGCGTTTCCACAGCTGCCAATATATTTCTAGGACAAACCGAAGCGCCTTTGATGGTAAGACCTTTCCTTGAAAAAATGAATCGAAGTGAAATCATGTGCATCATGGTGGGAGGAATGGCCAATACTGCAGGATCGGTGCTGGCTGCTTACGTTGGATTTTTAGGCGGCAACGATGTTGCACAGCAGCATTATTTTGTATTGCACCTGCTCAGCCAATCCATCATGAGCGCACCTGCTGCAATTGTATGCTCGAAAATATTATTCCCCCAAACAGAAAAGATTGATGAAAAAATAGTGCTGCCAAAAGAAAAATTTGGTGAAAACGCCTTGGATGCGATCTCCCTGGGAACTACCGACGGCTTGAAATTAGCCGTGAATGTCGGCGCCATTTTGATAGTATTTACCGCCCTGATGTATGTACTCAACTGGGTGCTCGGTTCATTTGGATATTATCTTGGACTGAACGATTGGATCAAAAGTTTTTCCAGCGGTCGCTATGACTCTCTTTCGTTTCAAATGATTTTGGGATATCTTTTTTCACCCATTGCATGGCTGATTGGAGTCACTCAACAAGACATGGTGTACGTGGGTCAACTATTGGGAGAAAAGACCATCATCAATGAATTCCAGGCCTATATCACATTTGGCAAAATGAAAGCAGAAGGTGTGATCACAGACCCCCGCTCAATTCTCATCACTACTTATGCATTGTGTGGATTCGCCAATATTGCATCCATCGGAATACAAATAGGCGGTATCAGTCAACTTGCACCCAATCAAAGAAAAAACCTCACAGAACTAGGATTCAGGGCACTGATTGGAGGAACGATTGCTTGTTTGATGTGCGCATGTATTGCAGGCGCACTGGGCTAAACATGATTTAGGCAGGACAACATTTCGGTCGTAATTTTGCAAAAATTATGACCATGGACAGTGATTTGAGCTTGTTAAAACTGACCTCCCCTCACTTATCTGAGATCCTTCATAAAGTTGAACAAGGAGAAAGAATAACTCCGAAAGAAGGTCTTTTTTTATTTGAAAATGCAACACTGGCTGAGCTTGGAGCGATGGCAAATTTCATCAGAGAAAAAAAACACGGAGATACCACCTACTTCAATAGAAATTTTCATATTGAACCCACGAATGTATGTGTATTCTATTGCAAATTCTGTTCCTACTCACGATTGTATGCACATAGAGAGGAAGGTTGGGAACTGAGCATTGATCAAATGCTGGAGAAAGTAAAATCATATGACGGTCAGCCGATTACTGAAGTACATATTGTTGGTGGTGTTCATCCCAAAATGGATATATATTTTTTTGAAGAGCTGATCAAAAAGATAAAAGCCCATCGTCCGGATCTTCATATCAAGGGATTCACTGCAGTTGAACTGGACTACATGTTCAGAAAAGCTAAATTGAGCAGATTGGAAGGGATGACAGTCTTGCACAACGCCGGACTCGACTCTTTGCCTGGCGGAGGAGCTGAAATTTTTGATCCTGTAATACGCAATCAAATTTGTGCCGACAAAGTTGATGCCGATGGATGGCTGGATATTCACGCCACTGCCCACAAATTGGGCATGCACTCCAATGCAACCATGTTGTATGGTCATCTGGAAAATAATCATCATAGAATTGATCATATGGAACGCCTGAGGAACTTACAGGATCAAACAGGCGGATTCAATACATTCATACCCCTTAAATTTCGCAACCATGACAATGAGCTCAGCCATATTCCAGAAGTGAGCGCGATCGAGGATATGAAAACTTACGCGTTGTCTAGAATTTTCATGGATAATTTTCCGCATATCAAAGCGTATTGGCCCATGCTTGGCAGAGAACAAGCCCAGCTCACACTTTCATTTGGTGTAAACGATCTGGATGGAACCATAGATGATTCTACCAAAATTTACTCCATGGCTGGAAGCGAAGAGCAGAATCCGAGTCTCACGACAGAGGAACTCATCAACCTCATCAAACAAGTTGGCAGAAATCCTGTTGAAAGAGATACGCTCTACAACACGGTTCAAGCATATTGATCAACCTCCCATCAGGAAACAGCGACCAAGGAAATCTCAAAAATCAAAGCTGCGTTTCCAGGAATACTTCCTGCTCCATACGCACCATATCCGAGTGATGGTGGAAGGTAAAGGGTGATTTTTCCGCCAGGTTTGATCAAGGGGACACCAATTTGCCAACCAGGTATCAGTTGGTTCAGGGGAAATGTTACAGGGTTGCCAGATTCAAAATTAGAAGCTGAACCTGTTTGATCAAAAACAGTTCCATTGGTAAGATACCCTTTGTAAAACAAAGTGACTTTGGAAGAAATGGTAGGAGCTGTTCCAGCTCCTGCTTGATCAATTTTATAATAAAATCCGCGGCTGTCTTTCTGAACAGAGGAAGTCAATCCCTTCTTGGTTATGTATTCATCTATGGTCATAAGTTGTTCTTCTTTTTTACAACTGAAAAATAAAATGGATGCGAGTCCGATCAACGCCAACTGCTTCATCATAAAGTGTAATTTGAAATTTCATGCAATTTAGGACAATCTGTCCTTTGATTTTGACAAAAGTCTCTGGTACTCCTGCTCATATTTCTCCCACTTGAATCTGCGGTTGAAGATGGCAACGAAAACTGAAATCAACAGAACAGCCAACACAAGAACAGATGGATTGAACTGACTCAACCCAACAGCATCTGCCCTTTTGTACCAGAACCTGCCCAATAAAAAATTTACAAAAATCGGAACTGCGAATATCAACCCAATGGGGAGACCGTAGGTCAATTGCGTCAGGAGTCGCTTTTGCTTGAGGCGATTTTGCTCCCAATAGGCCATAAATTTAATTTCCTCGTCAGTATATAACATAAAATATCTCTAAATTACAGCATGCTTCAACAACAACGATTGTTTTTCTTTCTTTTTTCCATTGTTGCATTGATTGAAATTTCTCTCATAGCATTGGACATGGAGCAGCTGAGAATTTTCAGTAAACCACTCATCATTCCATTGCTGGCATTGACATATTACACCTCGCTGCATAAAAAAACATCTTTCTTCAAGGATGCGGTTTTGATCGCCTTGCTGTTTTCATGGTTGGGCGATGTACTCCTGCAAAAAGAGTCACTCTTTGTACCCGGACTCCTGGCTTTTCTAACTGCACACATTTTTTATATTTTCTTCTTTTTAAGGACCCAGTCAGACAAAACCTCGTTCTTCAAACTAAGACCCGTCATGCTGATAGCAGTCTTGGCCTATTTGATAGAATTCATGTATTTGCTCTGGCCCACATTGGGTGCGATGAAAATACCTGTCTTGATTTACGGCATCACCATCAGCACCATGCTCTCTGCAGCCATTTGGCAATATCAGAAACTGGACGACAGAACATCTTTGTTTTTGATCATTGGCGCTGCTTTGTTTGTTACATCAGATTCTATTCTTGCCATCAACAAGTTCAGTGCTCCGTTTGACAATGCAGGAATATTTATTATGTCGACTTATATCCTAGCTCAACTTTTCATTGTGCTTGGAGCCATTCGATACAGGAATCCCACTGAATAAAAAAAGCCCCGATTGCTCGGAGCTTTTTATGTAAGGTGTAGATATTAAATTAATAGCCCATTCCGCCCATGTCAGGAGCAACACCGTGTCCGTGAACAGGTTCTTCTTTTTTAGGCTTGTCAGCTACAACGCATTCAGTTGTCAACAACATACCTGCGATAGATGCAGCGTTTTCAAGTGCAACACGGGCAACTTTAGTTGGATCAATTACACCAGCACTTAACAATTTCTCATAATTGTCAGTACGTGCATTGTATCCAAAATCACCTTTGCCTTCTTTTACCTTTTGCACAACGATAGAACCTTCGATTCCGGCGTTGTACACAATGGTACGAAGCGGTGCTTCAAGTGCACGACGAATGATAGCGATTCCAGTTGATTCGTCCTCGTTCACACCTTTTTTCTTGTCAAGTGCTTCAACGGCACGGATGAAAGCGATTCCACCACCTGGAACAATACCCTCTTCAACTGCAGCACGTGTTGCGTGAAGTGCATCGTCTACGCGGTCTTTCTTCTCTTTCATTTCAACCTCAGTAGCAGCACCTACATTCAATACTGCAACACCACCGCTGAGTTTTGCCAAACGCTCTTGCAATTTCTCTCTGTCATAATCAGATGTGGTTGAATCGATTTGAGTTTTGATCTGAGCAATACGGGCATTGATTTCATCTTTCTTGCCTTTTCCACCAACTACAATGGTATTGTCTTTATCGATGGTAACTCTTTCAGCACGACCAAGGTAGGTGAGATCAGCATTCTCCAACTTGAATCCCTGCTCTTCGCTGATTACAATTCCTTTTGTGAGGATCGCGATGTCCTGCAACATCTCTTTTCTGCGGTCACCAAAACCTGGAGCCTTCACAGCAGCCACTTTCAATGTACCACGCAGCTTGTTTACAACCAAAGTTGCCATTGCTTCACCTTCCAAATCTTCAGCGATGATCAACAAAGGAGCACCTTGCTGAGCAACTTTCTCAAGAATATGGAGAATGTCCTTCATCGCAGAAATTTTCTTGTCGTAGATCAGGATGAATGGATTTTGCAATTCACATTCCATCTTATCAGAATTGGTAACAAAATACGGAGAGATGTACCCTCTGTCAAATTGCATACCTTCTACAATATCGATGGAAGTTTCAGTTCCTTTTGCTTCTTCAACGGTGATAACACCATCTTTACCTACTTTTTGCATTGCTTCAGCAATGAGCTTTCCGATTTCAGCATCATTGTTTGCAGAAATCGTAGCAACTTGCTGAATTTTTTTATTGTCGCTTCCCACAGTTTGTGATTGTGACTGAAGGTTGGCAACGACAATCTCAACAGCTTTATCTATACCTCTCTTGATGTCCATTGGGTTGGCTCCAGCTGCTACGTTTTTCAATCCTTCAGTGATGATGGATTGTGCAAGAACGGTTGCAGTTGTTGTACCATCACCCGCTACATCAGCAGTTTTGGATGCAACTTCTTTCACCATTTGGGCTCCCATGTTCTCAATAGGATCTTCCAATTCAATTTCTTTGGCAACGGTAACACCGTCTTTGGTTACTGCAGGTGCACCAAATTTCTTTTCGATAACAACATTGCGACCTTTGGGTCCAAGTGTAACCTTCACCGCATCAGCAAGCGTATCAACGCCTCTCTTCATTTTATTGCGGGCGTCTAAGTTGAAAAATATTTGTTTAGCCATTTTTATAGTTTTTTAATTGTTAGCTTGATTTAAACAATTGCGAGGATATCTGATTCTCTCATGATCAAATAATCATGTCCTTCTACAGAAATCTCAGTTCCTGAATACTTTCCATAAAGTACGTTGTCGCCTGCTTTTACAGTCATAGGCTCGTCCTTTTTGCCTGGGCCTGCCGCCACAACTGTTCCTCTTTGTGGTTTTTCTTTTGCAGTGTCTGGGATAATGATGCCACCTGCTGTTTTCTCTTCTGCCGGAGCAGGTTTCACGATTACCCTGTCATGTAAGGGGATAATGTTTAACTTCTTAGCCATAGCGTTTTGTTTTGAGTTTAAAAATGTCAAGTTTTGCTTATACCCTATATGATCGAATTTTGTACCACCGGGTGAAAATTGAAAATATGTCATATAGTCACCGATTTAGACCCTAAAAAGGGGGAAAATGGCATATTCACACCTGTTTTTGTATGCCATTTTAACACAAGAAAAGGCTAAAAATTGGACAGCGGACAGATATCAACTATCTTTGCAGCTTCCCAAAAGTTCTTTCCATGATCAGTCGCAGGAATATCAGGATAAAAGTGATGCAGTGCCTATACGCAGCAGAATCCGAGTCGACCGCCACTTCGGAAATGTCTTCCCTCAAACTACTTAAATCTTACCTGGATCAGACAGCAGAATTGTTTGCTTTTTGCATCTTTTCACTCACTGAAATAGCCAGGTATGCAGAAACCGATGCCAAGTTGCGCTCTTCCAAACATTTACCGAGCTACGAGGACCTGCATGTAAACATCAAAATTGCTGGAAATTCCCTGCTGTGGAAAATCCTTGAGACAGCCTCTTTTCAAACCATCATAAAGCAAAAACATTTCGCCGAGAAAATCAACCAGGAACTGATCCGAAAAATATACTACTCCCTGGTAGAAACCGAACTGTACAAGATATATATCAACGAAGAATCACGTGATAAAAAATCAGAAAAAGAATTATTGAGCTTCATCTTTACCGACTTGATGATGGCCAATGAAGAGTTTACAGATTTTCTGGAAGAACATTTTTTACAGTGGGATGATGACGCTGAAATGATTTATCAAATGGTATTGAATTATTTGAGCAAGCCAGCTGCCTATGAATTCAACGACGTAGTGGGTCCAGAAAAAACAAATTATGCACTGACCCTGCTGAAAACTGCCATTGAGAAAAAGGATTATACAATGGAGATGATCAAACCCAAGTTAAACAATTGGGATCCTGATCGCATAGCTGCATTGGATATGATTATGCTTCGGATGGGAATTTGTGAATTTCTTTATTTTGAAACCATCCCAACAAAAGTAACCATCAACGAATACATTGATCTCGCAAAAAGTTACAGCACCCAACAAAGCGGTCAATTCATCAACGGAATTCTTGACAGTATTCACAAAGAACTTCAGGCAGCAGGTTCCATAAAAAAAGTAGAATTCAAAAAACAATCCTAATTGGCTACATTTGTAAAACTTTTTCAAACAAATATTATGATGAATACATTCTTTTTACAGGCTTCTCCCAATGCAGGTATTATGCAGTTGGTATTGTTGGGTGGCATGATCGTGGTTTTCTATTTCTTTATGATCCGCCCGCAAGCTCAAAAAGCAAAAAAAGCAAAGAAGTTTCAGGAAGAACTTCAGAAAGGCGATAAAGTTGTCACCATTGCAGGCATACATGGCATTGTCAATAAAGTAAATGATGACTCTACCATCCAAATTGAAGTGAGTCCTGGTTCTTTCATGAAAATTGAAAAATCTGCCATCAGTCTTGAGTGGAGCGAACAGCTCAATAAGACTGCTGCAGCGAAATAACGTCAACGGCTAATTACCCAGCGCCTGGAAGAGATCCTTCCAGGCTTTTTTATTTACATTTGGTAATGCTAAAAGTGGGATTAACAGGCGGAATGGGATCGGGAAAATCTACAGTCGCCCAGATTTTCGAGGTGATGGGCGTACCTGTATATTATGCAGATGCAGAAGCAAAAAAAATCATGTCGAGTCACCCGAAGCTCATACAAGAAATAAAAAAACTGTTTGGGCAAGATGCATATACCAACGGACAATTGAACAGATCATTGATTGCTGAAAAAGTTTTTAAACAAAAAGATCTGCTCAACCAACTCAATGCATTGGTACATCCTTACACCATTGCACACGCAAAAGAATGGATGAACCAACAAACTGCTCCTTATGCCATCAAAGAAGCCGCTCTAATTTTTGAAAGCGGTATCCAGGGTGAATTCGATGTCATCATCGGAGTTTCTGCTCCTCATGCGTTGAGGGTACAAAGAACCATGAAAAGAGATGGTATTGGGTACGATCAAGTAATGGATCGATTGCAACACCAGATTGATGAAGAAATAAAACTCAGGCTCTGCGATGAAATCATCATCAATGATGAACAAAAGATGCTAGTACCTCAGGTACTAGCACTTCATGAAAAATTTTCAACATTCTCAAAATAAATCCTCGCACCCAATCGGAGCTCCTGGAGGAGCGTCGAGATAAATAGTGGGCGTCGCTTTTTCTGGCTCTTTGCATCGCATCAACAACATATCTATATGAGCTGCGTATTCAGGATTGGCAGTTGATTTCCTCTGTAGTTCTAAAAACTTTTTGAGTCCAGCTAAAGCAGCAACCACCGACGCCTTGGCCGGGTAGGATACTGCTGTTTGTATAGAAGAAGACAGTATGTATGTCATCATCATTTGTTCAGTCTGCATCTGAAGGGCAGCTTGCATTCCATTTTTTCTGGGAGATTTAAATGTTGCATTGATTGCTGTATTCAACATTTCAGCAAGACCATATCCACCTTCGAGTCCGTGTTGATACAAACGGTTGATTCTTTCAGGATGAAAAAGAAATGAAAATACGAGATCGGTTGCAGCCTCCGCAGGAGCCAACTGATCAAATGCCAATCCCGTTTTTTTCTTGAACAATTCCCTGTTGAAATCATATCCTGCGGGTCTTGGAGGAATCAGCGAAGCAATGGCGGATGGCAATTCAAGGAACGCCGGATCGATGCTCCTCATCATTTGCTGCATGGCTCTTTGCTGCAATGATTTGGAGAGTGGAGAAGTGATGGTTTGCCCATCGCCTTTCAATGCATAATTATAATGCATTCCCCCGACCAACTTGGAGACAGCCTCAACCTGATACCGGTGGTGAAAATAAACAGGTACCAATACATCTTCCAAAAATGCCATGGGCGTTCCTTTTCTAATGGTTTGTAAACCGAAAGTTGAAAGTGCCTTGGCTCTGACTTTCATTACCGTATCATATGTTGATAAAATATCATTCCCATTGTCCCACAAATGTGCATCCGGATGCAATCCACCTGCAGCTCTTGCATCGCGGTCACTGATGAACCTCATTCCTTTTGCATATGCATCAGAGAGTATTTTATTCAGTTGATATTTTTCATCCTTTTCATTTCTCAGATCTGCATATCCCCATGTGATGGCGACTTTATCCCAGTCACCTATTGCATGATCATAGGCATCACTCAAATCAATATTTCCTTTGCTGTCCAATTGAACGAGCGGATGAGGATAATCCATCACACTGGATCTGTTGACAGTGCTTGCTGCATAATTGTGCATGAGTCCCAGGGTATGTCCAACCTCATGTGCACTCAGTTGTTCCAAACGTTCGATTGACATCTTGAGCATGAGATCTTCCGAAACTGACTCATCTTGAAAAGGTGACAACAATCCTTGAGCGATCATGTAATCCTGTCGGACACGCAAAGAACCAAGAGATACTTGTCCCTTGATAATTTCGCCAGTCCTGGGATCAACAACACTTGCCCCATAACTCCAACCCCTTGTAGAACGATGTACCCAATTGATCATGTTGTATCTGATGTCCATGGGATCGCAAGTGTCGGGCAACACCTTTACAATAAAGGCATCTTTATACCCTGCTGCTTCAAATGCCTGGTTCCACCATGCAGCTCCTTTCAGCAAAGCACTGCGAATGGGCTCAGGAGTTCCATTGTCGAGGTAATAAATAATTGGCTTGATAGGCTCGCTGATGGCAGCAGATGGATTTTTTTTCTGCAGGCGATGTCTCACTGCAAAGAATTTTTCTATGGGCTCAGAAACTGGAGTACTGTAGTTGAAAAATGAAACATGGTTGAAGCTAGATCTTGGATCAAATACTCTGGGCTGATAATTATTGTCCGGCAATTGCACAAATGAATGGTGCATGCGCAAACTGATTGCTTCAGTTGATGGAGCAACTGCTTGCACATAAGCACCTGCAATTCCATCATTGTTTACCAATGTAATGGTTGACTCCAATTCTGTATTCAAAGGAAAATTTTTACAGGAATTGAAATACAGGGCAGAGCGACCTCTGTCGAGCACATAATTACCTTGTTTCATATTCCTGATTCTATTGGTAGCTTGCATGGCGTCTCTTGTCAGAAATTCTGTAGCGTCAACCAGCACAGCTCCATTTTGCTCTGCTTCAGCAGTGAATCCCCACAACGTTGACTGTGCGAATGATTGTTCGACTGCAGCTTTTTCCCTTGCGGCATCAGAGAGCGCTCTGTATCCATAGTTTGGCTCTGTCATCAGAATCTTTTTTCCTATCCGGATGAATTTTACAATTCTTCCTCCACCGAGGAGTCCCCTGTCCAAACCAATATCATTGGATCCAAGTCCCGCTGGCAATGACATTACATAAAGCAGTTCTGTATTGAGATGATTGATCTCAAGCCAAATTTTGCCATTTGCATCATCCCTGTAAAAAGGCACAAAGCCCTCATATTTTAGGAGTCCCTTTGTTTTCTCTGCAATGGACGGCAAGGGTTGCGCCTTCAAGAAGGCAGGTACAATCAAGAAAATGAAAACTATTTTTTTCATGCGTCAGTTTTATTTTATTCCAGGTTGTTTGATGTTTCCTGATTCTTTCTTGGCTTCATCAACGATCTTCTTCACATCCGCCAACAATTTTTTTGCATCGTATACAATACCGTCCTTGATGGTATACTTCACACCGCCTTTGCGCACCACTTCATTCTGGTCATTCAAATACACTGCACCTGTGCCGTAGAGATACTGCAGGTTTTCAAGAGGATTGGCGTCGATAACCACCAGGTCAGCCAATTTGCCTACTTCAACGGATCCAATTTCTTTTTCCATTCCCAGTGCCTGTGCACCGTACAAGGTGGCAGACCTGATCACTTCAAGCGGATGGAATCCTGCTTCCCGCAGCATTTCCAATTCCCGTACATATCCGAATCCATACGTTTGATATATAAAACCATTGTCCGATCCAGTAGTAACCCTTCCCCCCTTGTTTTTATATTCATTTACAAAACTCATCCAAATACGATAGTTCTCTTTCCATGCAACCTCTTGCTCTGTTCCCCAGTTGAACCAGAAAGAACCATGTGATTGGCGATTGGGTTCATAAAATTTCCACAGGGAGGGAAGCGTATATTCATCATGCCACTCCAACCTGCGGGTTTTGTGAAGATCTCTGGTGGCATCATAAATATTAAATGTTGGATCCAGTGTAAAATCAAGATCCAATAGCTTTTTCATCACGCTGTTCCATTTTTCAGAACCTTGTTTGGCAGCTTGCTTCCATAATTTTCCTGCCTCTTCAAATCGGTGTTGCTCATTCGCGTAATTATATGTGAGCGGATACTCTTGAATGGTGTTTTTCTCCAGCAATGCTTCAGGCAGACCATACCAGTGTTCCATGGATGTCAGTCCAGCCTCTGCAGAATTCACAACATTCCACCGGGCAACATCCATCTGTGCATGATGGCAGCAAGAGCGCAATCCTATTTTTTTGTTCTCACGCAAAGCAGCATCCATGATGGCGGGCGCAGCACCGAAGAACTTTATACCGTCAGCTCCTTTCTTTGCGTTTTCTCTTACCCACTCAATTGCTTGTTCAGGTGTTGAAATACCGCCTTTTGCTCCCATGCCGAATGCAGTGTATGCGTGGATGCGTGGGGCTGTAATAGCATTTGATAAACTTTTTTGCTTTTGATCCAATACCCAATCGAGCCCGTTGCCACATGATGGATCACGAATGGTTGTGATACCATGTGCCATCCATAATTTGAATACATATTCTGCGGGTGTTCCCTGTTCGGTTCCACCAATATGTCCATGCATGTCAATAAATCCAGGCAATATATACATCCCACTGCAATCAATTTCTCTGCCACCGCTTTTCAAAACAGGTCGTGAGCCTTGCCTGATTGCCAATCCGGGATAGCCAACATTTCTGATGGAAACAATTCTGTTTTGTTCAATCACAATATCAACCGGACCATTGGGCGGAGCTCCTATTCCGTTGACCAGCGTGGCGCCACGAAGAATGAGTTGGGTCCAGGGACCCTCACCCTCCGCTCTGTTGGGTGCTTTTTTGATTTGTGCAGATGCGAAAACAGCCATCAGCTGAATCGTTAAAATAAAGATCAATTTTTTCATTGCAGGAGTTTGATCAATCAAATTACAAAAAATGTTCGTTTTCTTTGTACATATCATGAAGATCGAATTCTGGAGCATCGGAAAGCAGCATGATGCAGGCATCAAATCTGCCATAGAGGATTATTCAAAACGCATCAACAAATACTGTTCCCTGAAATGGGAAATCATCCCCGTCCCTAAAAATGCAGCCATGCTGAGCGAAAATGATTTGAAGCGATTGGAAGGAAAAATGATCTTGGATTGGATCGACAAAGACACAACATTGATTGCACTGGATGAATATGGAAAGGAGATGGATTCTGTGGGACTGGCAAATTTCATCACCAAAAAGACCAATATGGGTGCAAGAAAATTGGTTTTCCTGATTGGAGGTGCATTTGGTTTGGATGAATCTGTACTAGAAAAAGCTGACTTCAAATGGTCGCTTTCTCAATTGACGTTTCCTCACCAGTTGGCACGTCTGATATTGGCGGAACAGGTGTACAGAGCTTTCACGATCATCAAAAATGAAAAATACCATCATAAATAATGAGCATTACTTTTTTGATCATCGTCATCACCTCCCTCACTTCATTCATTGCCTTTTCCAAGCAAACCATGAAAGAGGATTTATTATTTTGGCCCTTCAGAATTAAAAGACAGGGACAATTATACAGATTCATTACCCATGGTGCATTGCATGCAGATGCCATGCACCTGATATTCAATATGGTCTCCTTCTATTCATTTGGGATTGCACTGGAGAACTACCTCTTCCTTGCATTGTTCGGTAATTTATCAAGAGCCTTGCTGGCCATCATGTACATCACTGCCATCATCGTTGCAGTCATCCCCGATTACTTCAAATACCAAGATCAAAGTTTTTACAGATCGCTTGGCGCATCAGGGGCTGTATCTGCTGTTGTATTTTCTGCGATCACCATACAACCCAAAATGCCCATCCAGTTTTTTTTCATTCCATACCCAATTCCCGGATATCTCTTTGGAATCGGATTTTTGGTACTGTCTGCTGCCTTGGCAAAAAAGGGAGGTGGTAACATCGGACACAATGCTCATTTCTGGGGGAGCATCTATGGAATAGTATTTACGTATGCAGCAGCCAAACTCTTGGCCAACATTGATCTTCTCCAATATTTTATCAAATCTGTAATTGGCTGATCAATCCCATTTCAATCTGAGGATCTCTTTTGAATGAGGCAAAACTTTGAACCTGTCATCAATACGTCTGCCAACAACCCAGATGATTTTTTTGGCTGACTCAATCACATACTGTGATTCTTTATCTGACTTGGAAAGCTTTAGATCGATCAGGAACTTTGAGATTTTTTTCTTTTTCTTCATCCCCAAAGGATAAAAATAATCACCATTTTTCCAGGGGCGAACGAGGAGAGGAAATTCCAATTTGGATGCATCCAGCCAAGCTTCTTTCTCTGCAGTTGAAAGGGATGAAGGATTATTATGTGCAGAAATTTGAATAGATTTTTCATCAATAGAAAGAGATGATTGGTCTTTCTCGATTAAATAAACCTTTGATGAAACTTCATGCAAGGGATCTATCAACAGCCAATCACGGTTTTTCAATACCCGATGTGTGGGTGACTGTATAAAACTTCCAGTATGGGCATGGAGTAATTTTCCCAATTCTACCACCTGAGCAGCTGTAAATCCAAATGGAGAAAAAATTTCATAGAGAATGGTATCCAAGGGAACAAGATGTTTGATCTTGTTGACAGCAACTGCATAACCTTTTTCCCTTTTCTCTAGCATGCGCTTTTGAATCGATGCTATTTGTTGTCTGTACAGCATTTCAGTCTCTTGAAAACGCTTGATATTGCCGGATAGATTTTGTCTGAAAGATGGAACAATCTTTTCAACCACAGGAAACAGATCGTGCCTCAATTGATTCCTTGCATAAAAGGTTTCGTTATTTGAGCTATCCTCTACCCAATTCAATTTTTGATCCTTGGCGTATATCTCAATTTCATTTCTTGATGCAAAAAGCAGCGGCCTAACCAAGTACCCATCTTTGTTATTCATGCCTGTAAGTCCGGCGATACCAGTACCCCGAAAAAAATTGAATGCAACTGTTTCCAACTGATCATCGAGCTGATGGGCTGTAAGCAACACAGGCTGTTTACCATTTGCTGCATAAAGATTGACTTGCTCATCGAACCAATTGTACCTGAGTATCCTGGCGGTTTCCTGTACACCCTTCCCCCATTGTTTCATTACCCTATTGGTATCAAAGGTTTTGACATAACAGTGAACTCCAAGTTGTGCTGCCAGTTGAACAACAAATGCCTGATCACGATTGCTTTCTTCACCCCGCAATTGAAAATTGCAATGCAGGATACTGAAATCAAAATGGAGCTCATGCAAAAGATGCACAAGCACAACAGAGTCTATCCCACCGCTGCAGGCAACAAGCAGATGTTGCTGTTTGGAAAATAACTTATGTGACTCAATGAATGCATTGAATTGAAAAGACAAGTCCTTTGTATGTGTGGAATTTTTCAATCTAAGTCCAAGTCATTTTTTAACTGATCCAAGGCGCCATTCAACTCTCTAAAATCATTCTGAGCTGCATTGGATGCAGCAATTTTGATACCTTTTTCCAATACCTCCAACGCATTGGTGAATTTTTCAATTTTCTCGTACGCTTTTGCCAAATGATAATAAGTGCCAACATGATTTTCATCAATCACCAATATATTTTCCATCTCATGAATGGCTCCGGTAATATCTCCAGTTTTTAGATACTCCATGGCCAATGCATGCCGACTGAAACAGTCATTTGGATATTTCACAATCATCTCTTTTAACCTTTCTACTTTGTTCATGAAAATTTCATTTAACAATCTTGCAAAATTACCCTTCCAGTCGTTACCTTTATGTTAAGATAGTTGTCATGACAACTAATTTTAAAACATCAAGCCCATGAAGATACTTGTTTGCATCAGCAGAACGCCTGATACCACGGCAAAAATCTCTTTCACCAATCAAAATACAACATTCAACGCTGAGGGTGTTCAATGGATCATCAACCCCTACGATGAATGGTATGCCCTGGTGCGTGCGATTGAATTGAAAGAAAAAGATTCAACGACCATCATCCATCTCATCAATGTTGGAAACAATGAAAACGAGGCCATCATAAGAAAAGCGCTCGCATTGGGAGGTGATGAAGCCATCAGGATTAATTCTGAAAGCAATGATCCTTTTTTTATTGCGCAACAAATTGCAGCGGTTGCAAAAGATGGTTACGATTTGGTATTGACTGGAAAAGAAACCATCGATCACAACGGTTCATCGATTGGAGGCATGATTGCTGAATTGCTTGATGCCAACTATATCAGTCTTGCTACAAAACTGGATATTGAAAATGGAAATGCGATTGTTGGAAGAGAAGCAGATGGCGGTGAAGAAAAAATAAGCGCACCCTTTCCTCTGGTGGTATCATGCCAAAAAGGAATGGCAGAAGCAAGAATTCCCAATATGAGAGGCATCATGGCTGCAAGAACAAAGCCATTGAAAGTAGCGGAAGCGGTTCAGTCCGAAAGTTTTACTGCAGTAACTGGATTTGATTTGCCTCCGGCAAAAGCGGGCGTAAAGTTGATTCCTGCAGATACGCCTGAATTACTGGTTAAATTATTGAGAGAAGAAGCAAAAGCCATTTAAATTATTGTATATGTCTGTTATCATCATTGCTGAATTATCAGAAAAGAAAATCAAAAAACAATCCCTTGAAGTCATTTCCTATGGTGTTGCCCTTGCAAATCAACTTGGAACAGATTCCATTGCATTGGTCATGGGAGAAACAGTTGACAACTTATCATCTTTGGGAAAATATGGATTGAAGAAAGTCATCCATCAACAGCATACCGCTTCAATGCTTTCAGATAACAAATTGGCATGCCGTTTTATTGCAGATGTCTGCACCCAAGAACAGGCAAAAGTGGTTGTATTCAGCAATTCCCTGTTGGGTAAAGCAGTTGCCCCAAGGCTGTCAGTAAAATTAAGAGCGGGACTCGTTACCGGTGCTGTAAAATTGCCCGATACTTCCAATGGATTCAAAGTCAGGAAATCTGTCTTCTCCGGAAAAGCTTTTGCAGATGTGGATATTCTGACGCCTATAAAAATTATTTCACTGAATGCCAATGCATTTGAAATCATTCAACAATCTGATGCAGTTGCAGAAGTAGTTGAATCATCTATAGAAATTGGGGCAGGCACTCTCAACATCATTGAAACAAAGAAAAACGAAGGAAATATTTCATTGGCTGATGCAGATAGAGTTGTAAGTGGAGGCCGCGGACTGAAAGGTCCCGAAAATTGGGGTATGATCGAAGAACTTGCTCAGGCACTTGGTGCAGCAACAGCCTGCAGCCGTCCCGTTGCCGATTCAAACTGGAGACCGCATCATGAGCACGTGGGACAAACAGGGGTAGCCATATCCCCGAACCTTTACATTGCAGTTGGAATTTCTGGAGCAATTCAACACCTCGCCGGTGTGAACAGGAGCAAGACCATTGTGGTGATCAACAGCGACCCGGAAGCTCCCTTCTTCAAAGCTGCCGATTATGGAATCGTGGGAGATGCATTTCAGGTCATGCCCAAGATCATAGAGGCAGTAAAAAATCTAGGTTAAATTGATGTAATTTAGAGCCTTGTATGAAGAAGATTGAATTGGAAATTGTTGCCCTCTCTCACTCCATCACTCAAACCAATTCCTACGCCGTTGTATTGGGCGAGGTAAATGGATTGAGGAGACTCCCTATTGTGATTGGCGGATTCGAAGCACAAGCCATTGCAGTTGCATTGGAAAAAATGAAACCTACGCGTCCATTGACACACGATCTCATGAAGAATTTCATGATGGCATTTACGATTGATTTGCATGAAGTGATCATTTCAGATTTGCAAGAAGGCATATTTTATTCCAAGCTGGTTTGCAGCAGCGAATCAGATACGGTTGAAATTGACTCAAGGACATCCGATGCCCTTGCATTGGCCGTTCGATTTGGTTGTCCCATTTACATTTACGAAAACATCTTCGATGTTGCAGGTGTTGAAAATACAGAAGGCGAAGAAGTGGCGGTTGGCAAATCGCCCGAGCCGGGTATTTCATCTTCTCAGGACCTGAGATCTATGTCACTCGATGAATTGAATCTCCTGCTGAACGAGGTACTTGAACAGGAAGACTACATCAGAGCAATCGCTATCCGCGATGAAATCAATGCAAGAAAAAAATAACTGAATGGTTGTTTTTCCCAATGCAAAAATCAACCTCGGATTGAGGATCACATCCAAAAGAACGGACGGATATCACAATCTGGACACCCTATTTTATCCCATACCATTGTTCGATGTATTGGAAGTAGTTCAATACCCATCACAAGACATCATTTTTGAAAGCAGCGGTAAGAAGATTGAGGGAACCATTGAGCAAAACCTCTGCGCAAAGGCTTATCATCTTCTGAAAAATGATTTTCCGCAAATTCCCGGCATACAGGTCCATCTTCACAAACATATTCCTATGGGAGCGGGAATGGGAGGTGGTTCAGCTGACGGAGCTTTCATGATCAAACTTTTGAATGAGAAGTTTAAATTGGGACTCGACAATGAAAAAATGGAAGCTTATGCATTGCAACTCGGAAGCGATTGTCCCATTTTCATACGAAATAAGCCATGCTACACAACCGGCAGAGGTGAGCAAATGGAAGACATAGCACTGGATCTCTCCGCCTATTATATGTTGATGGTGAGTCCGGGTATCCATGTCTCCACCGCAGATGCTTTCAAAAATGTAAGTCCCGATGCTTCCATCCAGCCCTGCAAAGACATCATCCAAGAACCCATTGAAACATGGAAGGACAGACTATTCAATGATTTTGAGAAAACCGTTTTTCAGTCCTACCCTGTTTTAAATCAGATCAAAGATGACTTGTACGCAATGGGTGCAGTTTATGCATCCATGACCGGAAGTGGCTCAAGTTTTTATGGAATATTCAAATCGCTCCCAGACGGTAAGCCCTTTGCTGAAAAAGGTTACGAGCTAAACCTGATCAAGCCAAAAAGTTAATTTCGGAACGTCTCGGAGCACTACTCTGCTTTTGAATTTTATTGTATAATTTTACATGGTGCAAACGAGCAATACATATCCGCTGCTCTCTATGAACCTTGATCTCTTGAATCATTAGGTTCCAATCTTTTCATCATCGTCTTGAATACAGATAACGGTTGACAGTTAACCGCTACTTGTTAATCGTCAACTGTCAACCACTACAACCAATAGAATTATTTTCATGCAATCATCATACTTCATAAAACTCGAAGAAAAATACGGCGCACACAATTATCATCCACTTCCTGTTGTTATTGCAAAAGCAAGCGGCTGTGAAATGTGGGATGTGGAAGGAAAAAAATATTATGATTTTTTAAGCGGTTATTCTGCCGTCAACCAAGGACATTGCCACCCAAAAATCATCGATGCACTGATTGAACAAGCCGGTGAACTCACATTGACGTCAAGGGCTTTTTACAATGACAAACTGGGAAGCTTTGAAAAGTACATCACTGAGCTGCTAGGTTTTGATAAAATGCTACCCATGAATACAGGAGCAGAAGCAGTAGAAACAGCCATCAAGCTCGCAAGAAGATGGGCCTATGTCAAAAAAGGAATTGAAGAAAACAAGGCCAAGATCATTGTATGTTCAGAAAATTTTCACGGAAGAACAAGTACAATTGTTTCTTTCAGCACCGATCCTTCATCATACAACCAGTTTGGTCCGTACATGCCCGGATTTGAGGTAATTCCCTACAATGATGTAAAAGCGCTGGAGGAAAAATTAAAAGACAACAATGTTGCCGCTTTTCTGTTTGAGCCCATTCAGGGTGAAGCTGGGATCATCATGCCAGATCAAGGCTATCTTACTAAAGTCAGTTCCCTATGTTCTTCCTACAATGTTCTCATGATGGCTGATGAAATCCAAACCGGACTCTGCAGGACGGGAAGAATGATGGCTTGTGATCATGAACATGTAAAGCCCGATCTGTTGTTATTGGGAAAAGCATTGAGTGGTGGAACCATGCCCATCAGTGCAGTGCTGGCAAACGATGAAGTGATGCTGACCATCAAGCCCGGTGAGCACGGATCTACTTTCGGAGGCAATCCATTGGCAAGTGTGGTTGCGATGGCCTCTTTGAAAGTACTTGTGGAGGAAAACATGGCAGACAACGCAGAAAAAATGGGGACGCTCTTCAGGGAAAAACTGGGTCGACTTCCATCGCCATTCATCAGAGAAATAAGAGGAAAGGGATTGATGAATGCAATTGAAATCAATCATCCGAATCCCCAAGCAGCCTGGAAACTCTGTGAAACATTCATGCAAAAAGGTTTATTGGCTAAACCCACACATGGTGATAAAATCAGGCTCACTCCACCACTGGTGATCAATGAAGCGCAAATCAATGAGGCAGTTGACATCATCCGACAATCGCTTCCAATACTGGAAACCCTCTGATGTCAGATGTTAGCTCCTATTTTAGTAAATTTGCCGACTATTCAATGCAATGAGCGAAGAGAAATCACTTAACTTCTTAGAAGAAATCATCGAGGCTGATCTGGCATCCGGAAAAACCAAAACGGTTCATACCCGCTTTCCACCAGAGCCGAATGGATATTTGCATTTGGGACACGCAAAGAGCATATGCCTGAATTTTGGATTGGGTGATACATACAAGGGTAAAACCAATCTTCGTTTTGACGATACCAATCCGGTTACAGAAGATACTGAGTATGTAGACTCCATCAAAGAGGATATCAAATGGTTGGGATTTGATTGGGAGGAAGAACATTATGCATCAGATTATTTTGATCAACTCTATGCTTTTGCAATGAAGTTGATTGAAAAAGGATTGGCATATGTGGATGATTTGAGTGCGGAAGAAATTGCTGCTACCAAAGGAACACCAACTGAACCTGGAAAAGAAAGTCCGTATAGAAACAGAAACATCGAAGAGAACACTCGACTCTTTCAGGAAATGAGGGACGGCAAATACAAGGATGGAGAAAAAGTACTGAGAGCAAAGATTGACCTGACCTCTCACAACATGCACATGCGTGACCCCATCATGTACCGCATCAAGCATACATCACATCACAGGACTGGCAGCAAGTGGTGCATTTATCCCATGTATGACTTTGCCCATGGACAATCAGATTCCATCGAACATATTTCTCATTCCATTTGTACGCTTGAGTTTGAAGTCCACCGCCCCCTCTACAACTGGTATATCGAACAATTGGGCATACATCCCTCCAGACAATTTGAATTTGCGAGATTGAATCTCACCTATACCGTCATGAGCAAAAGAAAATTGCTGCAATTGGTGCAGGAAAAAATTGTGGATGGATGGGATGATCCGCGCATGCCTACCCTTTCAGGTATCAGACGAAGGGGATTCACTCCCGCAGCTGTCAGGAATTTTTGTGAGAGAATCGGGGTACAAAGAAGAGAAAACGTCATCGACGTCGGTTTGCTTGAGTTTTTTGTTCGCGAAGATCTGAACAAATCAGCCCTGAGAAGAATGGTGGTATTGGATCCTATCAAATTGGTCATCACAAACTATCCAGAGGGAAAATCTGAAATGCTCAAAAGTGAGAACAATCCTGAACTGGAGGACAATGGAGGATACAGAGATTTGCCATTTTCTCGTGAGCTGTGGATCGAAGCGGAGGATTTTATGGAAGTCCCGGCGAAAAAGTGGTTCCGCCTAGCCCCCGGCATGAAAGTGAGGTTAAAATCTGCCTACATCGTCGAATGCAAAGATTTCAAAAAAGATGCAAATGGCAAAGTAACAGAGGTGCACTGCGAGTATATTCCGGAGAGCAAAAGCGGACAAGATACGTCCGGTATCAATGTGAAAGGAACGATTCATTGGATCGATGCACATCAATCATCTGAAGCTGAAGTGAGATTGTACGACAGGTTATTCAATACAGAGGATCCTTCATCTGAGGAAGGAGATTTCAAATCATATATCAATCCAAACAGCCTTGAAATCATCCCCCATGCAAAAATTGAGGCATCCTTGCTCGATGCAAAAATTGGAGAACATTTTCAGTTCATCCGCAAAGGATATTTCACACTGGACAGTAAATATTCTACATCAGGGAAATTGGTATTCAACCGAACTGTAACACTGAAAGATACGTGGAGCAAGGAGGTTAAAAAATGAGTTGTAAGTTTTAAGTTGTAAGTTATAGGTTGTAGTTGTTGTCAGTTGTTGTCAGTTGACAGTTGACAGTTAACGGTTGACAGTTAACGGTTGACAGTTGACGGTTGACAGTTGACGGTTAATCATCAAATCTCCTAGTCACTTATCCCTATCCCCTTTCCCCTTCTCCCTCGTCTCTCGTCCCTCCTCCCTCTTCCCTTGTCACTTCTCACTTGTCACTCGTCCCTCCTCTCTCCTCCCTCTTCCCTGGCTGTATTAAACCCTCAGGCAAAAAACTCATCACAAAAATCACGACAGAAGAAATCAGCATCAGATAGAGTCCGATTTCTTTTTCGGGACAATACCCCCGGTAGCATGATCCGAACAACAGAAAGTTTTTAATGGCGTATGCCACATTCAATCCACCAACCAAAAGAGCTGCCCGTTTGAGCCATGAATTTTTGATAAAGGCACTCAGGGTGGTGAATCCTGCAAAAAAGAAAAGCAATTTATAGGGTTTGCCGTAGATGTTTTTTTCAGAAAAAAATCCGTTGAAATGTTTGTCTACATCCGCATAAAAAGCCCATGGGAGGTAACATGCAGCAACCAACAGGGCAAAAGCCAACAAACTGATCCATTTAGAGTATCTGGTCATAAGAAAAAAAGCGAAGATTCACTTCGCTTGGAGGTCCCGAGCGGATTCGAACCGCTGTAGAAGCTTTTGCAGAGCTCTGCCTAGCCACTCGGCCACAGGACCCATTGATTCAACCTTATTGAACCGTTGCAAAAGTACTAATTTTGAACGGATTAATAAAGAGCCCCATTCAATGAACCCCATTGCATCTTCAGAACTGATTATCAACAACAGAGGCGCCATTTATCACCTGGATCTTCGTCCCGATGAAATTGGTGAAACCATTATAACAGTCGGAGATCCTTTCCGGGTTGAGAAAGTGAGCCGGTATTTTGACCGCATTGAACACCGATCCCATCACCGCGAATTCATCACCCATACCGGATGGATCGGCAACAAAAAAATCACTGTTCTTTCAACCGGAATTGGTACGGATAACATCGACATCGTCTTCAATGAATTGGATGCATTGGTGAATATTGATTTTGAAACAAGGACGGAGAAAAAAGAAAAGCAAAAGTTGAAATGGATTCGCATTGGCACTTCCGGATCGCTTCAAAAGAATGTTGAAGTGGACAGCATCGTCGCTTCAACCCATGCAGTTGGACTCGATAACCTCCTGCATTATTATGCACGCCATGATGATCAGCATGAAATTGATTTGCTTAATCAGTTTAAATCGCAGATAAGGTTTTCTCCTAACATTCAACCTTATGCCACCTCTGGCAATGCAGGATTGCTGTCAACATTTACAGATATCGCGCATAGCGGAATAACCGTGACTTGTCCGGGGTTCTATGGTCCACAGGGCAGGGTCATCCGAATGGGACTCGCCAATCCGCATCTCAACCATGATCTCACGGCTTTCAGCTGGGGAAATCAGCGCATATTGAATTTTGAGATGGAGACTGCTGCAATTTATGGCTTGGGGAAATTACTGGGGCACGAATGTTTGTCACTCAGTGCAATTGTAGCCAATAGGTTGGCTGGAAAGTTTTCCAGTGATGCAGATGCTGCAATGGACAAGCTTATTCGAACCACACTTGAAAGAATCTAAATGAAAATATCTTTTAGCAAATATCAGGGAACGGGAAATGATTTTGTTGTGCTCGACAACAGAGATGGTGCATACGATGGACTCACCCATGGGCAGGTTGCATTTTTATGCGACAGAAAATTTGGCATTGGCAGCGATGGACTCATGATGCTTGAAAATGCGGATGGATTTGATTTTAAGATGCGTTACTACAATGCCGATGGCCAAGAGGGCAGCATGTGCGGCAATGGAGGAAGATGCTTGGTGCAATTTGCGCATGACAAAGGAATTGTCAAACAATCATATCAATTTACAGCCAGTGATGGTCCGCATGATGCCATCATCCTTGACAATGGATTGATCAAATTGAAAATGCAAGATGTACATGGAGTAGAAGTACATGGAACTGACAAGATATTGAATACAGGCTCTCCTCATTTCATTCAATATGTTGATGGTGTGAAAGAAGTAGATGTTTTTCAACAAGGCAGAAACATCAGATACAGTGAGTCATTCAAGGAAGCAGGCATAAATGTGAATTTTGTGGAAAGAGTTGGCAATGGAATTAAAATCCGCACCTATGAAAGAGGCGTTGAAAATGAGACATTGAGTTGTGGAACAGGTGCAACTGCCGCTGCTTTGGCATCCTCTGAAAAAATGGGACCTCAACTAACCAACGTTGAAGTGGAAGGTGGGGCATTGCAAATTGCATTTGATCGTATAGGTAATCAGGAGTTCAATAATATTTGGCTGATTGGTCCCGTGCAATTTGTCTATTCAGGAACAATAGAAATCTGATCATGTTCAACATAAGAGTATACGGTATTCTCATTTCAGAAGATAACCAGGTCTTGGTAAGTGATGAGTTTATTCGTGGAAACTATTATACTAAGTTTCCCGGAGGAGGATTGGAATTCGGCGAGGGCACACGAGCATGTTTGGCCAGGGAGTTTATGGAGGAGATGAATGTAAAGGTGGATGTAAAAGAGCACTTATATACCACTGATTTTTTTCAGATGTCAGCATTCAACCCTGAGCATCAAATCGTTTCTATTTACTACAAAGTTGAGCCATTGGAATTGATAAGGGTTCCACTAAGAAATAAGGCGTTTGATTTCGATGAGTCCCAATTAGCCATATACAATGAAACCGGGGAGACAGAAACCTTCAGGATGGTTCCCATGGAGGAGTTTGGCGCACACGCAGTGAGTCTCCCGATTGATAAAGTCGTAGCTGATTTGGTAAAATCACTTTTTAAGTGAGTCCCTTATTTCAGTCAGCAGTTGATCAGTCTTGGAAACTTCAGGTGCAGAGAGTTCTTCTTTTTTCTTCAGGGCATTGATGCCTTTGATGATCAGGAACATGGCGAAGGCAACGATGATGAAGTCAATCACCACTGTCACAAAAGCGCCCCATTCTATGGCCACTTCTGCTCCGTGTGGAATAACTACCTTACCACTTGGATCAACCACTTCATTGATTTCAGATTTAGGGACTAACTTCTTGTCATAGAAATTGGTGCCCCCTGTCAGGAGTCCAATCAAAGGCGCAATCAATTTTTCCGTGAATGTGGAGACTACTTTCCCAAAGGCACCTCCGATGACAAATGCCACAGCGATATCCACCAGGTTCCCCCTTAGGGCGAATTGTTTGAACTCTTTGATGAAACTCATCTTCTTTTATTTTTTGAAAATTACGAATAAAATAAAAAAGCATCCCGGGGGATGCTTTTTTATTTAGCAAAATATTCAATCTAATAATTTGTGAAAAGAAGCTTATTAGAAGTTGTAGAGGTTGTAGCAAAACTGATAATCCCACTTGTTGCGTTGTTTACTAATGCGGCTTGTACATCTGATGGTGTTCTAATTTAAGAATTCTGCATGTAAAGCGCAGCAACACCTGCAACATGTGGCGAGGCCATTGATGTACCACTGATTGTATTATATGATTTTGAATTGTTTTTCCAGGAAGAGTAAATTGAGCTGCTAGGAGCTATGATATCTACTAAGGATCCATAGTTTGAATAACTTGCTAACGCATCTGTAGATGTAGATGCTGCTACAGTTATTGCAGCGGGCACTCTAGCTGGAGAATAATCTTTTACATCAGCACTTGAATTTCCTGCGGCTACACACATTACAATACCTTTCGAAATTGCATTAGAAACTGCTTCGTCTAGTGCAAGGGAACCTCCTCCTCCAAGAGACATATTTGCAACTGCAATGTTATTACTTTTAATGTGATCATTGGCGCAAAAATCAACACCAGCAATAACACCTGAATTTGTACCTGATCCTGAATTATTTAAAACACGTACAGCAACAAGTTTTACATTTTTAGCAACACCAACATTTCTTCCACCAACTGTTCCCGCAACATGTGTACCATGTCCATTACCATCAGTACCCTTACCACCAAAAGCATCAAAACCAAATACAGCTCTCCCTCCAAATTCTTGATGATCAAACCTTATACCTGTATCTATAATATAAACTACTACTCCTTGACCTGTAGCAGTATAAATATACTTCTTGTCCAGAGTTAATGATCTTGAATCAATTCGATCAATACCCCATGAAGGAGTTGAGCTTTGAACAGTTGCGATAGTATATACTTCCTGATCTTGCTCAATATATTTTACTTTAGGATTTTCTCTCAAGCCTCTCAATGCTTGAACTGGAAGAGTAGCTGAAAAGCCTTTCAGTGCATGTTGGTATTTATATTTTGCCTTGAAGCCATTTGCGCGTTCAGATCTTTCAACTTCTAAGTCTACATCGGCATCGTCATGGAACACAACTATATATTCTCCAGGAATATATTTGGCATTCGCTTCATTTGCATGCAAAGGTGATTTACCAGAAGAAAGGTCAAGCTGAGGAATAATTTGTTTATCAACCAGTTCAACTTTCGAACAGGAAAACAACACGATAGTTGCAAGTACAGATAAAGAAATTCTAGAAATCCGCATGGTATGTTTTTTAGGTGAAAACAGCGGTTTCTCAAGTAGGATTTGGATGGATGATGCAATTTAAAAAAAACTCATAAATGTTACAGGATTATTTGTAAACATGTGTAAAAATGACTGAAAAAGAGGGTTTTAGCAGTACATTTGTTTCAGGTACCAAAGCGCTAAAAATGAAGAAATTCAACCTAAAATCATTGCTGCCCCACTTCATCGCAGTTGTAACTTTTGTTGTTGTTGCAGCCATATTCTGCAAACCCGCCCTTGAAGGGAAAGTGCTTCAGCAGTCTGACAACGTTCAGTGGAAGGCCATGTACGAGGATCAAAGGAAATACCAAGAAAAAAACGGGGAACTTCCACTTTGGTCAAATGGCATGTTCAGCGGTATGCCCGGCTATCAAATTGCCATGTACGCCCCCAACCCATTTTCTCTGGGGTATGTGTACAACCTGATGACACTTGGTCTGCCAAAACCTCTATATTTTTTCGTGCTGGCTGCATTGTGTTTTTATATTCTCACTCAAATTTTAAGGATAAATCCCTACCTGGGAATTTTAGGCGGACTCTCCTATGCATTTGCGACCTATAATCCCATCATCATATCAGTTGGACACGATACCAAAATGCTGGCCATTGCCTATATACCGGCATTGATCGGATCTATCATCCTGCTTTTTGAAAAGAAATATTTGCTTGGGACTGCATTAACCGCATTGTTTTCAGGACTGATCATCAGCGTCAACCACCCGCAAATAGTATACTACACCTTCATTGTGATACTGTGCATGTCGGTTGGATATCTTGTAAACTGGTTGAAGCAAAAAGAATATTTACACATCTTTAAAGTGGTCGGATTGGCCGCCATTGCAACTGTTCTTGGCATTGCCAGCAATGCAGTGCTATTGGGGACAACGTATGAATATTCAAAAGAATCCATTCGCGGAGGTACGGTATTGGCTGACGGCAAAAGCAATTTCAGCAAAAGTGGATTGAACAAAGATTACGCACTGAGTTACAGTGTATTCAAATCTGAACCGCTTGTGATGATGTTTCCAAGGCTCTATGGCGGCAGTACCGGTAACTTGGAAGTAGCAGAGGATAAATCAAAAGCCATTGAAGCGCTTCAACAGATGCCCCAAGAATTGGCGCAACAGCTACAAGGATTTCTACAGTTTTACTGGGGAGGTATCACTTCAGGTACAGCGGGTCCGCCCTATTCAGGCGCCATCATCTGTTTTTTGGCAATACTTGGACTCTCATTCATTCCAAATAAACACAAATGGTGGATGATAGCTGCAACATTGATAGCATTTATGATCAGCTGGGGACATTATTTTGAGGGATTCAATGTTTTCTTATTGGAGAATCTTCCATTATTCAATAAGTTCAGGGCACCCAGCATGATATTGGTGATACCAACTTTCATTTTTGCCCTGAGTGCGGTGATTGCAGCGCAGGAATTGCTGTTCAATCAAAAAGCAACAGATGCCATCAAAAAATATAAAAAGGGATTATTGGTCGTGGCAGGTGTTTTTGCCCTGGCATTGATGCTATACCTGACATCTGATTTCAAAACCGAGAATGATGAGAATCTAATCAAGCAAGTCAGCGAAATTTCAGATCCACAGCAGAGAAATGCAATACTCCCTTCAGCCAGGGCATTTGTAGAAGCATTGCAGGAAGATAGAAAGGGACTCTTTTGGGGTGATATAATGCGAAGCTTTTTGTTCATCTTGATTGCCGCCGGTTCCATCTGGCTTTATTTCCAGAAAAAATTAAGTGCCATCTGGGCTTTGGTAATTGTAGCAGCAGCATCACTGATTGACATCTTTGGGATCGACAGCAAATATTTAAACGAGAACAACTACCAAGAAGAAGAGGAATATGCTCAAACATTCACTCCTGCACCACATAATTTGGAGATCGCAAAAGATACAAGCTATTATCGGGTTTTTGATATCACCAATGGAGTAAGTGCCGCATTCAATGGTTACGCTACCCCAAGTGTCTTTCATCAGAATATTGGAGGTTATCATGCCGCGAAGCTGAGTATCTACCAAGATCTGATTGAAAAACAATTGTATAATTTTCCCAATTGTGCTCCTACACTCGATATGCTCAATACAAAGTATATCATTTTCAAAGATCCTCAGTCCAATCAAATCCAATACCAAGTCAATCCAACTGCTGCAGGTCCTTGTTGGTACGTGGATTCTGTTTCAGTTATAACAGAACCAGCAAAATTGATAAAAACCCTTGATAGTCTGAATATCAGAAATACGGCATTGATTGAGGCAAAAATTGATGCCCCCATCGCTAAAAATATGCAGGGAGATTCAATCTGGCTGATAAAAAATGACCATGACAGGATTTACTACAGTTCTCTCTCAACTGACAACCGATTTGCCGTTTTCAGTGAAGTATATTATAGCAAAGGATGGAAGGCCTATATCGATGGCAAAGAGTCCAATATATACAAAACAAATTATGTTCTCAGAGGACTGATAATACCTGCTGGAAAGCACGAAATTAAATTTGAATTCAAACCTGATTCATTTTCTAAAGGAGTGCCCATTGCAATTACAGCAAGTGGAATCATTTGGCTACTTCTGATTGGGAACTTGTTTGTTTTACTCAAATCAAACAAAAATACACCATAGGCGCAGCCTCATGAAAAAAATAGCTGCTATTGCGTCATATAAATATTTACCATCTGAATCTGGTGGGCAAAAATATATTTCAAACTTTTTTTCAAATCTGGCAACAACCGTAAAATTGACTGTCATTGGTACTGAAAATAATAATGTGCCATCTGGATCGAATTATGAATTAAAAAAATACCTAAAAAGAAATCCCCTCAGTTATATTGATTTCATAGGATTATTTAAAACTTACAAATTATTAAAGCGAGAGAAAATTTCGACCCTAATTATTGAACATCCATATATAGGCTGGATGGGTATTTTACTTAAACGATTATTAAAAATTAAGTTGATTATTCACACACACAATATAGAATATCTGAGATTCCAGACTTTACAAAAATGGTGGTGGCCATTACTCAAGATATATGAAACATGGATATTGAAAAATGCAGACCATGTTTTTGCGATTTCTGAAGATGACATTCAATGGATGTATCATCACATGAACATTGATAAAGTAGAAATAAGTCTTTTGCCCTATGGAGTATTTATCGAAAATGCACCTGTAGACAAAGAAGAATATAAGCAGATTATATCCAAAAAGTACTCATTGAATGAATCAAAGCCACTCATATTTTTTAATGGCGCGCTGGACTATAAACCCAATGAGGAAGCAGTTGAATACATTGTATCAAATATTTTACCAAAACTGATAGAGAAAGACTTTCAATTCAACTTGATCATTGCCGGTAAAAATCTTGACAAAGAAATTCAATCGAAACTTTCTTATTACCAGAATGTACATTATTTAGGTTTCGTAGAAGATATTGATTCATATACCAAGGCAGCAGATATATTCATCAATCCTGTTATATCTGGAGGCGGTGTAAAAACAAAATTAATTGAAGCCTTGGCAATGAATTGTACCTGTATTTCTACGGAGGCCGGTGCAATTGGGGTTGACAAATACGCTTGCGGCAATAAACTTAAAATCGTTACAAATAAAGACTGGAGCAGTTTTGTAACCCAAATCATAGATAGCTCCAAACTAATAGAAAACATACCCGATGTTTTCTATAAAAGGTATAATTGGAGGAACATCATCGAAAAGACAAGCAGGTATATATAATCAACTGAAGAGCGACTTGATAAAAATCCTACATTGTTCTTTGACTCTATAAATGAGTGAGAATATCACATAGTAAAGTCCTGAACCTTTTCTAATTCTCATAATATCTAACTCATGCATATATATAGTTTGTAATAACCTGATTCTTTTTGAAGTCTCAGTACTTGCATTATTAATATGTATCAAAGATGTTCCTTGGAAAAAATAATTTATTAATCCCAATTGCTTTAATTGAAAACCCCAAAGATGATCTTCCCCATACATAAAAAATCTCTCATCTAATTTCTGTCCGGGTAAACGCTCAAGAATTGATTTATTGAACATAAGAAATGCCCCATTCAACCAATCGCATTCCATATCAAAATCACCTTTAAAGTATTTCCCTTGCATCAATCTGGCACGAACGGTGTATGGCATTAAAAAAGGGATGAAACGGAACAGATCTAAAATCTCCCATCCTATTGACCTGAATTTTCGGGCAGTGAATTGTACTCTTCCATTGGGATATTTCATTTTTACACCTAGGAACCCAATGTTGGAAAGCATATTAAATTTTGTCAAGGCTTTACTCAATACATTTTCATTGAAGTAAGTATCACTGTTTAACAATAGAATAATTTCGCCCAATGCTTGCTCAATACCTAAATTATTTCCTTTTGCAAATCCTGTGTTTTCGGGACTTTTGATCAATTTAATTTGTGGAAATATATCTTTGAATACATCAGCATTTCGTTCTGTGGAAGCATTATCAACCAAAATAATTTCATACGCAACATCCCTGGTATTATCAATAATACTTTGAATACATTGTTTGGTAATATTAAAAGTATTATAGTTTATGATAATAATTGAAATCATCTTGCTCGGTTTAATAAATATGAAATTGACATTAACATTTTTGAAGCAATACCCATTTTTAAAATTGCCAATGGAATATTTGATTGAAAACGTACCATATTAGTAATATTACTATTGATGTGAATATCACTTGAATACTTTTTAAGTTCATTTATATCTCTTAAGCCCAAGTTTCTGATAAGTCTCCACCATGCATCATAAGCGAGAATATTTTTAAACAAATTATTTCCGTACTTGTTGGTGAAAATAAGCGTTTCAGGAATTTCAACAGTAGGATTTAAAAAACAGCTATTGGTAATTTGAGAATCATTATAACTAACCTCAATCAATGACTTTGATATATATTTTAATTTGTATTTAGAAGCCAATCGTATATAGCATTCCCAGTCCACAATCCACTTTAATCTTTCATCAAATGTCTCTGTAACTGATTTTCTGAACATCATGACTGATGGAGGTCCAATAATATTACCTGAAAATAGACTCAACGGTTGATGAACAAATTGTTTGAACCTATTTGAGGATATGGTCATATTTTTAATTTGTCCATTTTCATAAACAGCATCATACCCAGAAAATATACAATCCACAGTTGAGTCAATTTGATTTACAAAATCCTGCAAAGAATCAGGAGATGTAAAATAATCATCATCGTGCATGATCTTTATCCAATCACCCTTGGCATGGGAAATAGAAGCAAGCCAGTTTTTGGGGCTTCCTAATGGAACTTGATTTTTGTGGTAAACTATATTCATGCCAGACCCCAACGAAATAACATAATCATATACAGTAGAGTCAGAACCAGAGTCATCTGTAATTATAACCTCATAATTTTTGTAAGTTTGTAATCGAATACTTTCTAACAACCTCTGAAGGTAATTCAACCTTTTATACGCTGGTATACATATTGAAACAAAAGGAGTCATACAAATGAAATTACGACATATATGAGAATTGCGGGAACAGTTATATTGTACAACCCACCGAATAATATCTCAAATAATATAGAAACATATCTACAGGATTTAGAGTTTCTATTGATTTATGACAACTCCAGCAATAATGATGCAGCAAAATACTTCCAAAACAATGATAAGTTTTACTATGTATGGGACGGCGAAAATAAAGGAATTGCTTTTAGATTAAATAATGCAATTGAAATTTGCGAAGATAAAAACATTGATTTTCTCCTTACAATGGATCAAGATTCGTCTTTTTCTGGAACAACAATTTATGATTATATCGAAAAAATTAAATCAAGTCAAGATCAAGATATTGGGATGTTTGGTGTTGTACATGACAAAAGAAAGAATACTAAGGATGCTGAATTAAATAAAATACTTATTACATCAGGTAGTGTAATTAATATAGATATTGCGAATAAAGTCGGTCTATTTGATGAAAAATTATTTATCGATGGTGTGGACACAGAGTACTGCTTAAAACTATTCAAAAATGCATATAAAACAATACTCTTCAATGACATTTTCCTAAACCACTCGTTAGGAGAATCTTCACTTGCCATCACCCCTTTGCTTAGAAAAGAATACCGGGCAATTCACAACAGTAAGAGGATTTACTATATGATCAGAAATACACTCTATTTGCGTAATTTATATAGAAACGAAATAAGATTCCTCTCATGGCAACCAATTTTTAATGAAATTAAAAATGCAGTTTTTTATGGAAGAGAAAAAAAAGCTACTATCGCAGCTATTGCAAAAGCATACATAGATTTCAGACAAAATAAAATGGGTAAATAAAATGAGAGAGTTCTTATCCCCAGTAGAAATATTTTTTAGAAAATACTTTCCAAAGAGGATGGATGGATATAAAAATATTCAAGTTCAATTCAAAAGTAAAAATGGAATAGAAATTGGTGGTCCAACTTATAGTTTCGGCTCGAGAGGTTTTTTACCCATATATAAAGTAATTAAAAGTCTTGATAATGTCAACTTTAGCAGCAATACTATATGGGAAGGAGATTTGACTGAGGGACAACATTTTAAATTTGGAAATAAAATTGGTAAACAATACATAAAAGAAGCAAATAATCTAAATGGTATCATTGATTCAAAATACGACTTTCTTATCTCATCACATAATATTGAACATCTGGCAAATCCATTAAATACAATACAGGAGTGGAAGCGAGTTGTTAAACCTGGTGGATACTTTTTATTTATCCTACCGAACAAGGAGGGCACTTTTGATCATAAAAGGCCTGTTACAACAATTGATCATCTCATAAATGACTTAAATAAAAAAACAACAGAAGATGATCAAACGCATTTTGAGGAAGTCTTAGCACTCCACGATCTGTCGATTGATCCAGGAGGTCTAAATTATGAAGACTTCAAACAAAGAACTTTAAAAAATATTGAAAACAGGTGCGTTCATCACCATGTTTTTGATTTGGATCTACTAGAGAAAATTGCACTTGTATCAAACATCCAAATCATTCAAATAGAAAAGTTTTCAAAAATACATCTCGTATTGCTTGGTAAAAACAATAAATAAATATGCCTACTCCTAATATTATAAAAATTATTTTCAGAAAGTCCCCTTATCGAAAATTAGGTATTGGCTGGTTGAAGGAGAAAATCATTAAACATAATGATTCCGACAATTTAAAGTCAATTAAAGCATGTGGAAAACTCATAAATTACAGGAGTAATGAGGAGCTGATACATTGCTTAAAAGAAATATTTTTTGAAAATATTTACAAATTCCATTCCGAAAAGAAAAATCCATTAATTATTGACTGCGGCGCACATATTGGAATGAGTTTATTATACTTCAAACAACAATATCCAAATGCTACTGTTTTAGCATTTGAACCAGATATTAATAATTTCGAATTACTCAAAAAAAACATCAATGAATGGAAGTTTTATGATGTACATATTTTTCAAAATCCAGTATGGATCTCAAATGATGAAATAAACTTCCAGGCATCAGGAGCAATGGGAGGGAAAATTTCTGGTAAGTCAGAAACCCCTGATTCAAATATCAAATTGAAAGCAATTAGACTTTATGAGGTTTTAGATAAAGAGGTTGATTTTTTGAAAATAGATATTGAAGGTGCAGAATATGAAGTAATAAAAGATTGTAAGCAAAAACTTCATCTAGTCAATAACCTTTTTGTTGAATATCATTCAACATTTGAAGAACAAAGTAATCTAACCGAAATCCTGCAAATTATCAATGACGCTGGATTTAAATTTTACATCAAAGAAGCTAATAATGTCTATCCGATTCCCTTTATTAAAAAGAAAATCAATACTTCATTTGACCTTCAACTCAACATTTTTGCATTTAGAGATTCAAAATAAAAAAATCCAATCCTCTTTTTTTGAGGCTATTTAATTCATAGCTCAAATTCTGAGTAATATACTTATGTACATCATACGCCTTGAAATTTGACAAAATTGATGAGTCATATTTTAAAACACCAATGCCTATTGACTGATTAAATTTATCCTCCAAGGAAAAATCTGGCTTACTTAAACTCACCCATACGGCGAATACAAAAGGCAATCCTGTCATCTCCTTCCAGCCCAAGCCTAAGTCATAGATAAAAGTAAATTTAGATCGATGCATCAACGCACGATCACCAATGATGAGTCCTGCTGTTTTGCCTTTGATATTATCAATATAGGATTCATCTTCAGTTGAAATAAACTTTACATCTTTCTTCCAATGCTTCTCAAACAATAACTTACAGAGCAGGACAGATGTTCTGGACTGATAATCCAAGTAGACCTCTTCTATTTCTTTCATGGGCACTTCACTGAAAACTGCCACAGAGGCAACTTCGCCCTCGGTACCGATACAATAATCTGATATGATATGGTATTCACCCAAACTGGGCAAAGCACCAACCGGGACCAGCCCAATGTCAATCTGGTCAGACTTTAGCATCTTCACCAAATTGGCAGGATAGTCCAACAAGAGCTCAATCTCATCCTTGATGGGTCCATGCTCCAATCCGTATATAAATGGCTTGGTATTCAAGTAACTGACCGCTCCAACCCTGATTTTCCTTTCCACCAATATTGACGTAATTTTGCCGCAAAGTTACACCAATTCAAGATCTTCATGGAACTTCACACACTTTCAGCCATCTCACCTATTGACGGCAGATACAGATCACAAGTTGATTCAATCGCTGGCTATTTCTCTGAATTCGCACTCATGCAATACAGACTGAGAGTAGAGACCGAATATTTTATATCACTCTCTCAAGAGAAGCTCTTTGCATTACCATCTGCAAAGGCCAATAAATTGAGAACAGTATACAATGAATTCAACAATGAAACGGCGAGTGAAATCAAGAACCTGGAGAAAGTCACCAACCACGATGTGAAGGCACTTGAGTATTACATGAAGAAAGAATTGGATGCGCTTGAACTGGGACATTTGAAGGAATTTGTACACTTCGGACTCACATCACAAGACGTAAACAATACTGCGATCCCATTGATGTGGAAAGAAGCAATGGAAAACGAATACCTCCCTGCAATTTCCAATCTCATCATTCGCTTGAAAGTCCTGGCTAAATCATGGAAAAACATATCCATGCTGGCCAGAACACATGGTCAGCCTGCATCCCCTACTAAACTGGGTAAAGAAATCATGGTTTTTGTAGAAAGACTGGAAGATCAACTCCATCTCATCTACCATATACCCTACTCCTGCAAATTCGGTGGAGCAACGGGTAATTTCAATGCACATCATGTCGCCTACCCTAAAATCAATTGGGTGAAATTTGGAAATAAGTTTTGTGCAGATAAACTCGGACTCCAACGCCAGCAATACACTACACAAATTGAACACTACGATCACTTGGCTGCCCAATTTGATGCCATGAAAAGAATCAATACGATTCTGGTTGATTTCTGCAGGGACATTTGGACCTACATCTCCATGGAATACTTCCGCCAGCAAACGAGAAAAGGCGAAGTGGGTTCTTCTGCCATGCCACATAAGGTCAATCCAATTGACTTCGAAAATGCAGAGGGAAACTTGGGCATTGCGAATGCGATATTTGAACACTTATCAGCCAAATTGCCTGTATCTAGACTCCAACGCGATTTGACGGATTCCACTGTTATTCGCAACATCGGTGTTCCAGTTGCCCATACCATGATTTCCATCAATTCTATCAACAAAGGATTGGGCAAATTATTATTGAATGAGGCTGCCATCAATGCCGACCTGGATAAAAACTGGGCCGTAGTTGCCGAGGCCATTCAAACCATTCTCAGAAGAGAAAACTACCCTCAACCATATGAGGCCTTGAAAGAACTCACCAGAGGCAAAACTTCGATTGACAAAAAATCCATTCACCAATTTATTGATAAACTTAAAGTAAAAGCGTCGGTTAAAAAGGAGTTGAAAGGGATTAGTCCGTTTAATTATACAGGTGTTTAAGGGAGAAGGGAGGAGAGAGGAGGGACGAGTGACAAGTAACAAGTTACAAGGGAGGAGGGTGAAGGGAGTAGGGAGAAGGGGGAAGGGTAAAGTTGCTTACTCCATGAAAACTACGATAATCTTGACAACCCTGATAACGACGACAACAATTACAACAACTACAACTTAAAACTTAAAACTTACAACTTAGAACTATTTGTGTATTTCCGAACTAAAATGAAACTGTATCTCCGGGTTATTGGCAATCTCAGTATTTAAGAACCATTCACTTTGGGCTAGGTAAACCAAGTGCCCATCTTTGTCGGTCACAATATTGCCCGTTTTGAACCGGGTAAATTCATCCAGCTTGGCTTTGTTTTCTGTCGTCAGCCAGCATGCTTTATAAAATGGCAAAGTGTTAAATTGAACGGAAGCGCCATATTCCTGAAGCAACCTGTATTGGATCACCTCAAACTGGAGATCACCAACACAACCAATTATTTTTCGATTTCCATTGTGTTGTGTAAACAATTGAGCTACACCCTCATCTGTAAGTTGATTCAAGCCTTTATCGAGCTGTTTTGTCTTCATGGGATCCTTATTGATCACCTCTTTGAAGATCTCTGGAGAGAAACTTGGGATGCCGGAATAGTAATAATCCTCTCCCTCTGTTAAGGTGTCACCGATCTTGAAATTTCCGGTATCAAACAATCCAACCACATCACCTGGATAGGCCTCTTCGATAACGTCCTTGTCCCGCGCCAAGAAGCTGTATGGATTACTGAAACGCACATCTTTGTCCAACCTCACATGATGATAAAACTTATTCCGCTCGAACTTGCCTGAACAAACCCGCAGGAAGGCAATTCGATCCCTGTGCTTGGGATCCAAATTTGCATGGATCTTAAATACGAAGCCACTGAATTTGTCCTCATGCACATCAATGATCCTGGCACTGGTCTCCCTGTTCCTTGGTTCTGGAGATATGCGTATGAATGTATCCAGCAATTCCTTCACGCCAAAGTTATTGATAGCACTTCCGAAAAAAACCGGCGCTGTTTGTCCCTTCAGGTAAGCATCATTGTCGAAATCACCGTACACTCCTTCAATCAGCGTCGCATCCTCTCTCAACTGTGCGGCATCTTTGTCACCCACCAAATCGTCCAGATTGGGATCACTCAGATCATCAATGTGTACACTGTCCTCTTCCGCTGCTTTTTGATTGGCATTGAAAAGCAGCAGACTTTTATCGTATAAACTGTATACACCTTTGAAGTCCTTTCCCATGTTGATGGGCCAACTCAATGGATGCAGATGAATGCGCAATTCCTTCTCAATTTCATCCAACAGATCAAACGGATTCTTTCCATCACGGTCGAGCTTATTGATAAAAACAATCACAGGCGTATCTCGCATGCGACAGACCTCCATGAGTTTTCTTGTTTGCTCCTCAACACCCTTTACACCATCCACCACCAAGACAACACTGTCAACTGCTGTAAGGGTTCTATAGGTATCTTCCGCAAAGTCCTTGTGTCCGGGTGTATCAAGCAGGTTGATCAGCATCCCCTTGTACTCAAATGTCATCACCGAGGTGGCGACACTGATACCTCGCTGACGCTCGATCTCCATAAAATCACTGGTTGCATGCTTTTTGATCTTATTGCTCTTTACTGCTCCGGCTGTTTGAATGGCACCTCCAAAAAGCAAAAACTTTTCAGTCAACGTGGTCTTACCGGCATCAGGGTGAGAAATAATCGCGAAAGTCCTGCGTTTTCGTATTTCGTTGTAGTATTTCATGGATTCAATGGGCGCAAATGTACATCAACTTGCCCGTTCGTCATGCAGATTTCCCCTTCACCAAATTTTTGCTAACCATCTTAGGCCAATGATTTAATTTTGTTGGATGCGAAAGACCCTCGAGATTGTTTCGACAACCCTCAAACTGGCGGTGCAGGAACTGACAAAAAACAAACTGCGCACTTTCCTTTCTTTGTTTGGCGTTACTATCGGCATCTTTTGCATCATAGGCGTACTTTCTACCGTGAGCAGTTTAGAAAAAAATATTCAAGACGGAGTAAAATCACTCGGCAACAATACAGTTTACATTGACAAATGGGATTACCAGGGAGGTGCTGAATATCCATGGTGGAAATATGTGAACAGGCCTAGTCCCAAGCTGATGGAAATGCGCCTCATCAAAGAAAAAATGAGCGCAAAAATCAATGCTGTTTTCAGTTTTACCACCCAATCATTCATCCAATTTGACAACGACAAACTGGATGGAATCAATTACCACGGCATCACAGATGAGTTCGATAAAATCCAGCCCATTGAAATCGCATATGGCAGATATCTCAATCAAATGGACTTTGATTATGGCACACCCAATATTGTGATTGGATATGACAACGCTGAAATGCTTTTTGGCAAACCTGAAAAAGCAATTGGAAAGGAAGTTGGCCTTAGAAATAAAAAAGCCATCGTAGTGGGTGTTGTAAAAAAACAGGGTAAAAGTTTCATCGATGGATGGGAGTTTGACAAGAGCATTGTTCTCTCCTATAAGTTCATGAAGCAAATGCTTTTCAATGAAAGATGGAATAATCCCAAAATCATCATCAAGGGTCCGGATGACATGAGCAGCGATGCACTGAAAGATGAATTGAAAGGTGCAATGAGATCGATCAGAAGACTCGGCCCGACAGAAGAAGATGATTTCGCGTTGAACGCCATCAGCGATTTCAGCAAATCAGTTTCCAATTTGTTCGGAAGTGTGAACCTCGGCGGATGGCTCATCGGACTCCTCAGCTTGATTGTTGGTGCCTTTGGTATTGCAAACATCATGTTTGTAACTGTCAGGGAGCGTACACCCATCATTGGACTCAAAAAAGCCATTGGCGCGAAGAGAAGGACCATCCTGATGGAGTTTCTGCTGGAGAGTGCACTTATTTGTATCATCGGTGGACTAATAGGCATCATCCTCGTCGTCATATTGGCCCAATTGCTGAGCTCGGCATTCAACTTCCCCATATTTGTATCAACACAAATTTTAGGACTCGCCATTTTCATCTGCATCGCCATCGGAATGCTCGCAGGTATCATTCCAGCTATGATTGCATCCAAAATGGATCCTGTAGTAGCCATCAGATCTAAATAACCCGATTCATCCTTCCATTGTACCTTCGCAGTATGAAACGTGAAGGGATCATCATCCTCGGAATTGAGTCATCTTGTGATGAAACTTCGGCTGCCATCTGCCGGGATGGTAAAATACTTTCCAATGTCATTGCCTCACAAGATGCACATGTGAAATACGGAGGTGTCGTCCCAGAACTTGCCAGCAGGGCACATATGCAAACCATTGTTCCAGTGGTTGATCAGGCAATGAAAAAAGCTGGCATTGATCTCAAAGATTTGGATGCTATTGCATTTACACAATCACCCGGACTGATTGGCGCATTACTGGTAGGAACAAGTTTTGCCAAATCACTCGCACTCAGTCTTGATATTCCACTCATAAGCATTCATCACATGCAGGCACATGTGCTGTCTAATTTGATTGAATCTCCTTTGCCAAGTTTCCCATTTTTATGTTTGACAATCAGCGGCGGACATACGCAGATTGTCCTGTGCAGCGATCCCCTGAAAATGGAAATACTCGGTGAAACCATCGATGATGCTGCTGGAGAAGCATTTGATAAGTCAGCCAAGCTCCTGGGACTCCCATACCCTGGTGGTCCATTGATTGATCAATATGCATCAACAGGTGATCCGAACCGGTTTCATTTTCCTGAGCCGCAGATTGAAGGATTGAATCTCAGCTTCAGTGGTGTGAAAACATCGATCATGTATTTTTTGCAAAAACAAGTGAAGGAACATCCGAATTTCATCCACGATCACTTGAATGATTTGTGTGCGTCCATTCAGCAAACCATCATCAATATCCTGATGCATAAATTAAAGAAAGCGAGTATGGAGACAGGCATTAAAAATATATGCATCGCCGGGGGTGTTTCTGCGAACAAGGGACTCAGAAATGCTTTGCAAGAACAAGCTGAAAAATACAACTGGAAACTGCATGTGCCCAGTTTTGAATATTGTACAGACAATGCTGCCATGATTGCCATCACCGGCTATTATAAATTCCTCAAAGGAGAGGCCTCCAACCTGCATGCATCAGCAAGCGCAAGAGCAACTTGGGATTGAGACATGGCAAATAATTATTTTCAATTCAAACAATTCAGAATAGATCAGGCAGGTTGTGTCATGAAGGTGACCACAGATGCCTCATTGTTTGGAGCATGGGTGGCAAATCAATTTCCATCATCCGAACTAGCACTTGATATTGGGGGAGGCACTGGATTATTGAGTTTGATGGTTGCCCAAAAAAATGAAACCAATATTGATATCATCGAGATAGAAGAAGAATGCTTCGCACAAATGAAGCAGAATGTTGAAAGTTCTGCGTGGAAAGATCGTATCAATTGTATATTTAATGATATCATAGATTTTAATCCAGATTATAAATATGATATCATTTTATCCAATCCACCATTTCATCAAGGTCAATTGAAATCAGATAAATCATCCATTAATCTAGCCAGACATGGAGATGAGTTGACACTTGAAATACTGTTTAAAAAAATATTTGATCTATTAAAAAAAGAAGGCTGTTTCTATCTGTTGATGCCTGCATACAGAGATCAAGAAACAATTTCAGTAGCGAAAAGTTATGGACTGCATTGTTTAAAGAAAGCGGTTGTTAAGCAATCTTTCCATCACGATCCTTTTAGAATCATGTTTGCATTTTCAAAAACCAAACAGTCAGAAGAAACAGTTGAAGAAATTGTAATCAAGAACAACGAGGATCAGTATACAAATGAGTTCATATATAACCTGAAAGATTACTACCTCAATCTGTAACCGTTAATGGTTAACGGTTAACTGTTAACCGCTTTTCAATCACTTCCCCCACCCCAACCAATCATTGGCATTGGCATAGATCATCAAACCAAAGAGGAGAACCATTCCAACAATCTGAGCATACTCCATGAATTTGTCACTTGGTTTTCTACCTGTGATCATTTCATACAAAGTAAACATAACGTGTCCGCCATCCAGTGCCGGAATGGGTAACAAGTTCATGAATGCAAGAGCAATGGAAAGAAATGCAGTAATGTTCCAAAATGCTTCCCAATCCCATCCGTATTTTGGAAAAATGGAGCCCATTGATTTGAAACCTCCAACGCCTTTATAAGCGCCAGTAGATGGATTTACAATTTTTTTAAACTGAGAGACATAGAATCCCAACTTATCAATCGCTTTCATCACACCAGCTGGCAGAGATGCAAAAAAACTGTATTGTTTTACTTCAAATGTATAGAGTCCCTGTCTGCTCATCTCATCCATGCTCGGAACAGAAGGATAAAAACCGATCGATGTGTCTTTGCTGATGATTGTATTCAATACAACAGCTTTACCTTCCCTCAATACATGCAATTGAACAGCATCTCCTGCACGATCTTGAATGGCTGGTTTGAGCTGATCATAAAAATCTATTTTCAGAGAATCGATCCCTACAATTTGATCCTTGGCAAGTAGTCCGTTTGCTTCTGCAGGTGTACCCTTCCCTACTTCACCCACCACACATGGAACACGGGGCAGCAGCAAAATGGAACGTTTTCCTTTTTCAACTACTTTTTCGATAAAGTTGACGGGGATAACCAGCTCCTTCTCTTGTCCATCGCGTTCAATGGTCATGTGATCACCAAGAAGCATCGCTGCATTCATGTCATCAAAATAGTTAACGGGCTTGTCGTTTACAGCGAGAATTTTATCACCTGTTTTCAACCCTATCTGATTTACTACTGTATCAACCACCCATACTCCGTTTGTAAGATTTTTGTTGGGCAATTTGGTTTCCCCCCAAACAAAAAGCGTCATGGCATAAATAACGAATGCCAGGAGAACATTTACTGTTACTCCTCCGATCATAATGATCAATCGCTGCCATGCTGGTTTGCTTCTGAATTCCCATGGTTGAGCAGGCTGCTTCATTTGTTCTTTGTCCATGCTCTCATCAATCATACCAGAAATCTTCACATATCCTCCCAAAGGCAGCCAACCGATGCCGTATACCGTATCTCCTATTTTCTTTTTGACCAATGAAAACCATGGATCAAAAAAGAGAAAGAATTTTTCCACCCTGCATCCAAAAATTTTTGCCGGTAGAAAATGTCCAAATTCATGAAGTATTACAAGTATAGAAAGAGCGAGTATCAGCTGACCTGCTTGAAGTCCAACAGCTCCCCAATTGATGTCCAATAAAACAAATGGCAACATTGTCAAGATTTAAGTGTCAAAAATAGCCAATTAACTGCTAGAGATTTATTAAAGATGCAGCAAAGTTCCTTGCTCCCCCATCACTGTTGAAATAATCTTCCAGTGTGGGTTGTTCGATGAATGGAATTTCAGCCATGGTTCTTTCAATAATTTCAGTCATATCCAAAAATCCAATCCTGTTTTTCAAAAAGCCATAGACAGCCAATTCATTGGCAGCATTCATGATGCAAGGCAGGTTACCGCCCTTGTGCAAGGCAGTGATAGCGAGTCCAAGGTTTCTAAAGGTCTTGATATCCGGTGGATCAAAATTCATGACGGCAGATTTGGCGAAATTGAATCTTGGATATTCATTCTGCAATCTGCGCGGATAAGTCATGGCATATTGAATGGGAAGTTTCATGTCTGGTAATCCCATTTGTGCCTTGATGCTGTTGTCTTTGAATTGCACCATGCTGTGGATGATGCTTTGGGGGTGGATGACGACTTCAATTTGAGCAGGCTCAAGATTGAAGAGCCATTTGGCTTCAATCATTTCGAGTCCCTTGTTCATCAATGTAGATGAATCAATCGAAATCTTTGCTCCCATGCTCCAGTTGGGATGTTGAATCGCATGCTCCCTTTTTACATTTACCAGGTAATTCGGTTTTTTACCAACGAAAGGTCCTCCTGAAGCAGTCAGGATAATTTTTTCGATTGGATTGGATTGCTCCCCCACCAAGCATTGAAAAATGGCCGAGTGTTCTGAATCAACCGGAATAATGGCGACTCCTTTTTCTTCGGCGAGTTTCATCACCACATCACCAGCAACAACGAGTGTCTCTTTGTTGGCAAGTGCAATTGTTTTTCCTTTTTCAATTGCTTTGATGGTTGGTTTCAACCCGGCAAAACCAACAATTCCTGCCATCATCAAATCATAGGTATCTGATGCAGCTGCTTCAACCAACCCTGGATCTCCTGCCAATACCTTGATTTCTTTTCCAGCCAATGCTTCCTTTACAAAGTTGTATTTGGTGGTATCGGATATAACAACCATTTCCGGTTTGAATTCCAATGCCTGTTTGATGAGCAAATCATGATTGGAATGTGCTGTAAGTACCGTAGCCTTGAAAAGGTCAGGATAGAGACGTATCACTTCGAGCGTTTGCTTTCCGATGGACCCGGAACATCCAAAAATTCCTATCCTTTTGAGCGAAGCTGGCGGCAATTCTTCTTCAGAAAATTGATGCGAGAAATCAAATTGCATGGAATGAATTTAAAGGATTTGGATCAGTTTTTCAAGTTCAATTGCCAATTTGCGGTCGTTGCTGAGGCGTGGGACTTTATTCTGTCCGCCTAACTTGCCTTGTGAACGCATGTAATCAATGAAGGCATTTTTTTTCAATGGACGAACAACGAGCTTTTGCAAAATATTGCCGCGTATCAAATCGTCGTAATAAATGTTTTTCTTTCTCATGTTTTGATCTATAGCCTCAGAAAAAGCTGAAAGATCAGACGGTATTTCTTCAAACTCCACAAACCACTCATGATAAGATTTTCCTTCTTGTTGTCCCACCATCGGCGCAACAGTAAATTCAACAATTTTTGTATTGAATGCTGCAGCTGCTTGCATGAGACTGTATTCGACTTCCTCTCCAATAACATGTTCCCCAAATGCGGATATGTAATGCTTGATGCGTCCGCTTACAATGATACGATAGGGATCCAGTGATACAAATTTTACAGTATCTCCAATATTATAGCCCCAGAGTCCAGCGTTGTTATTGATAATCAGCGCATAATTCTCCCCCAGTTTGACATCCCTCAAACTCAAACGTGTGGGATGATCATTGAAAATCTCTCCAGCAGGAACAAATTCGAAAAAGATTCCAGAATTGGTATTTAACAGCAGTCCCTCTTCATCTTTGGTATCCTGAAACGCAAAGAATCCTTCAGAGGCAGGAAAAGTTTCAATGGTATCCACTTTTCTACCTATGCTGTCCATCAACTTTGATTTATAGGGAGAAAAGTTCACACCTCCATGCACCAATACACTCAACTCAGGAAAAATCTCACCTACTTTTTCCCCTTTCTTTTCCATCAGTCGGTCAAAATACATCTGCATCCAAGGTGGTATGCCGCTGATGAGGGTCATGTTCTTTTCAATCGTTTCGTTTAATATATTGTCCAGCTTCGTTTCCCAATCCTCTATGCAATTCGTCTCAAAACTCGGAAGTTGATTTCTTTTCAAATAACCCGGTATATGGTGATTGACTATTCCGCTGAGTCTTCCTGTAGGAATGCCTCCTATTCTGTCAAGGGTTGGAGAGCCGGACAAAAAAATCATGTTTCCGGATACAAAATTTGCATTTCCTGTGGTAGCAATATAGGTTAGCAATGCATTTCGGGCGGTATTGATGTGATTAGGGATGGAATCCTTGCTGATGGGAATGTATTTGGCACCCGAAGTGGTACCGGAAGTTTTAGCCAGATAGATAGGCTTACCTGGCCAAAGGATGTTTGACTTCCCATCCTTTATATCCTGAATATAGGTCTTGATCTGTTCATAATCCCTGACCGGGACAGCCTGACGGTAGGCATTGTGATCAGAAACCTCGCCCAGTCGATGGTCTTTGCCAAATTTGGTGGATTTTCCCCTGCCGATCAGATGCAGGAGGATTTTATCCTGGTCGTCCAGTGCCGTCCGCATGGATCGCTGGATACCTTTATATATGTAGTCAGCAAAAGGTTTTGCCAACTGCGATTTTATACTCATTTTCAATGGAATAGGCCTCAATCAAAGGTAGGTTGACCCAGCCAATTCTACCAGCTTTACAGGGAAGAAATTTTGGAGCTGGACTTGCAAAAAAGCTAAAATCTCCTTACCTTCGCACTCCTAAAAATTTGAATCATGTTCGCAATAGTTAAGATAGCGGGTCATCAGTTTAAGGTTGAAGCAGGTCAGGAATTGTACGTGCCCCATATCGAAGGGAAGGCAGGAGACAAAATTCAACCGGAAGTATTGTTGGTCGACAATGCTGGTAACCTTTCTGTTGGAAAAGATGTCAAGCAAAAGGTGAACGCTGAAATCCTCAGCGAGAAACAAGGTGACAAGGTAATTGCATTCAAGATGAAAAGAAGAAAAGGATTCCGCAAAAAAATTGGTCACCGCAAGCTGTATACCAAAATCAAAATTGAAAGCATCGCTTAATCAAATTTATCAGTCGATTTAAACCATAACGTCATGGCACATAAGAAAGGAGAAGGTAGTGTAAAGAACGGTCGCGACTCTCAAAGCAAAAGATTGGGAATTAAAATTTTTGGTGGTCAACCTGCCATATCAGGCAATATCATCTTGCGTCAACGCGGTACACAATACCATCCAGGCAAGAATGTTGGCGTTGGAAAAGACTTCACCATCTTCGCAACTTCTGACGGAGTTGTTGAATTCAGAAAGTCAAAAGAGAACAAAACCATCGTTTCTGTTCAACCAGTTTCTGCTGCCAATTAAGCATCCCTTAACTTACTGTTAAAAAAAATTTTGCAGTTTCGGAAAAGTGTGTTTACTTTTACATCGTAACCCATTTTTTCTAACCATTAAATTCTAAACAAAATGGCAACTGCAAAAAAAGCCGCAAAGAAAAAAGCAGCTCCTAAAAAGAAAGCTGCTAAAAAAGCTGCTCCTAAGAAGAAAGCTGCTAAAAAAGCTGCTCCTAAGAAGAAAGCTGCTAAGAAAGCTGCTAAGAAGAAGTAATTCTCTTCTAGGCAAAATAACGAGTCCCGCCAGGTGCGGGACTTTTTTATTCCCCTACCTTACCTTCGCTTCATGCCAGACAATTACGCAATTGCAGACCAGTTCAGCCTGCTCAGTAAGTTGATGGATATCCATCAGGAAAACAGCTTTAAATCAAAATCATACGCAGCAGCGGCATTCAACATTGAAAAACTTCCGGTACAATTGGCTGAAGTTGCAAGGGAGGAGCTAGCCGGACTCAAAGGCATTGGAAGCTCTACCGCCAGCAAAATCATTGAGATCCTGGATACTGGTAAACTGCACATACTTGAAGAACTGATTGCCAAAACACCCCAGGGCATTCTTGAGATGATGCAGATCAAAGGATTGGGCCCAAAGAAGATTTCAACCATTTGGAAAGAAATGGGCATCGAAACAATAGGCGAACTGCTTTATGCCTGCAACGAAAACAGATTGCTGCTTTACAAGGGATTTGGAGAGAAGACGCAAAAAAATGTTGCTGATGCCATCGGATTTTATCTAAGACATCAGGGGCATTTTCTTTACGCCGAACTGGAGGAATATGCACAGCATTTGATGCAATTGCTTGAAAAAAGTTTGTCAGGATTTCGCTGGATCCTCACAGGTGATTTCAAAAGACAGATGCCTACACTTGAAAAGCTGCAACTGCTCACAGATTGTCCGGCCGATAGGGTTAAAAAAGAAATGACTGAAAATGGTTTCCAACCAGATCCATCCACCGAAGCGACCAATATCTTCAAAGGGGCTGAGCAGATTCAGATAGAAATCATCAGCTCAGAGAAAGAAAAATTCACAGCAACTGAATTCAAATTGAATGCATCCGATGCTTTTTTTGAGCGTTGGGCGAAAGCATTTCCTGACTCTTTCAAAGAGGCAGCATCTGATGAGGATGTTTTCAAAAATGCTGGAATCAATTTTATCCCCGCCTATTTGAGAGAAGATCCTGATCTCATTGATGGGTCAAATATTCTAGATCAGGACGCCATCGTACAGGTGAAGGATATAAAAGGGATCATCCATACACACAGTGATTGGAGCGATGGACTCCAAACTGTTAAGGAAATGGCTGCCAATTGCATGCAACAGGGATTTGAATACCTTGTTATAAGCGACCACAGCAAATCAGCTTTTTATGCAAACGGCTTATCAGAAGAGAGAATCAAAGCCCAACATCAATACATCGAAGAACTGAACAAAACATGTGCTCCATTCAAAATATTCAAGAGCATCGAATGCGATATACTCAATGATGGGAATCTGGACTACTCTGATAACATTTTGGGCACATTTGATCTGGTGATTGCATCGGTTCACTCAAACCTCAAAATGACTGAAGAGAAAGCCATGCAGAGGATCATCAAGGCAATTGAACATCCGGCGACAAGGATACTGGGACACCCTACAGGACGACTCTTGCTGAGTCGAGCAGGCTACCCCATCAACCATGAAAAAGTCATTGATGCATGCGTTGCCAATAAGGTTGTGATTGAAATCAATGCCCATCCAAGGCGGCTGGACCTTGATTGGAAATGGATTCAACTTGCACAAGAAAAAGGTGCAATACTGTCCATCAATCCAGATGCGCACAACACCGATGGATACAAAGACATTCGATATGGAGTCTTGGCTTCACAAAAAGGCGGACTACTATCGTCCAATAATCTTTCGAGCTATGGTCTGAATGAATTTGAAGATTTTCTGATCAACTACAAATGATCAGGACTTTTTGACCTCGTTCCAGATTCGATCCAGTTCTACTAGGTTTAAGTCAGTCATTTTTTTACCCTGACCATTGACAATTTTTTCCATTTGCTGAAACCTTGACATGAATTTGTGATTGGTTTTAGACAATGCCTGTTCGGGATCAATTTGGAGAAACCTGGCATAATTGATCAGTGAAAAAAACAAATCGCCAACCTCCTCTTCAACCCTGTTTTTCTCAGTATTTCCATCTTCAAACAATTGAACTGCTTCTTCGACCTCCTCCATTTCCTCTTCAACCTTTTCCCAAACCTGCTCTTTGTTCTCCCATTCAAATCCAACCTGTTTGGCCTTCTCCTGCAACCGCATCGCCTGCACCATGGGTGGCAGAGACCTGGGTACTCCACTCAACACTGACTGCTTCCCCTCCTTCAGCTTCAGATTTTCCCAATTGCGCTTTACATCATCCTCATTTTCAACTTTTACATCACCATAAATATGGGGATGCCTTGCAATGAGTTTATGCTTGATGCCTTCCACCACATCGTCAATATTGAACTTGTCCTGCTCGGTTGCAATTTTTGCATAAAAGAGAATATGAAGCAAAACATCACCCAATTCTTCCTTTATTTCATTCCAATCCTCTTTGGTGATGGCATCTGCCAACTCATAGCATTCCTCAATAGTGAGCTGTCTGAGCGTGTGGATGGTTTGTTTTTTATCCCACGGACATTTCTCTCTCAGTTCTTCAAGGACCTTTTGTAATGGAGCAATTGAATACTGAAGATCTTTGGGGTTCATTTTAGGTTAATTTTTTAAATTGGATGCCGAGTCAGATGAGCGATTTAAACTGTAATGCGGGTGAAGTTTTATTTGGACCAAACAACTTTGCATCATCATCATAAATCAGGTCAACACCCCAAGTAACATTGAAGATTTTCGAAAGTTTAATACTCAACACATTGGTCATGAAGATGTCAATATTTTGGGGATTGTTTCTGTAGTTGGAGAATAGATCCAACTTGATTTTATAGACTACATTGGGATTGATTTCTTTGAGAAAATTGATTGTTGCAAAAGCATCCAGCTCAAAATTGGAGGTTCCCCCTGGTTTTACGCCATAGAGTCCCACTTTAGACAAAACGGGATCCATCATAAATACCCATCTTGCAGTAAAAGGCGACAGGAACAATGAAATATTTTTATTTGGTCGGATGTCCCACCCTCCGCTGCTCAACAAATATCCAGGTGACATGAAATTAGATGTAAAATTTCTTTTTGCACCCGAATATGTGTACCGTTTAAAAAAGCCCGAGCGAAGGTTGGACAAAAAAGCTAAGTTGCTTTTTGAATTTACTACATAGCCCACTTTTGAAACCAAGTCAAATCGGTCACCGTTTTTTCTGCTTCCCAAACTGTTTGAATTGACATAACCAAGATTGAAATCAAAGTTATTGTCCCATTGAAATTTATCTTTTTTATAAACAGCATACATATTCAATATTGAACCTACAGAAAGCGAAAATTTATCGCCACCAGCCGACCAATTGCTGAGTGATGCCTGAGAGAATGTAAGGTTGTACAAGATTCCCTTTTGCCATTTTTTTTGCTTGGAAGCATCATCCGTTTTGACCTTGACTACCTTTTGTGATTTTTTCTGCAAATTCATGATAGTTCTGTCCTTCGCATAAGTGGGAACAACAAAAGCAAATGTTGCTACAATCAAAAGCCTTTTCATAATAGCAGCAAGATAAATAATTAAAAGGCATGGATGGAAGGTATAGGCTGAAGGATTTCCTGCGGTGATACAATTGTCTTACGTGGGGACTTATGAATAAAAAAATCCCGCACTTTGTGCAGGACTTTTTTATTCGTGCCCTTTGCTTGACTGAGTTCGAACAAACTAGCTGAGGAAATGTACCGTGTAAAACACTTTTAATTCCACACGCTAATCATTTCATAAACTGCAAAAAGCACAAGCCCCCCATCAAGCGCAGGAATGGGCAAGAGATTAATAAAAGCCAGTACAATAGAAAGAAAGGCAGTTATTCTCCAAAAAGCCTCCCAATTGATCCTTTCTCTATCATTGTATAGCCTTCATCATTTCCCGGATGGCAACTTCTAACTGCGTATCACGGCCATTGAGTAAATCTGTATATGGCAGCGGTACACGCACATCAGGTTCTAACTGAAGATTCTCGGTTGGCCGCTTTTCTTTTCCAATCGTTGCCACCATCGGAATACCAAAAACAATCGTTGGATCAATTTGTGTTTCC